>WBZU01000056.1_pt1 | contig 130944 bp, 114 predicted proteins | sample 5204311 | NCBI WGS metagenome assembly WBZU01 (sample SAMN12344359, study PRJNA552823) | activated sludge metagenome | biome: Activated sludge suspended growth; feature: Nitrification reactor; material: Wastewater; isolation source: activated sludge from nitrification reactor of wastewater...
GGGTGGCCAACGGAGTGAATAAGAATTTGGCTGAACGGAGTTGGCCACCCCGTCGGCGGCCCCGTGCACCACGTTTTCGCGTAGGAACGGCTGCAAGTGGTGAAACGATGAACGGCCGCAACGGACCAATACCGGCCGATGAGTACTCGCCGTTTCATGCGCTGCGGATGGCGCTTCAGCGCCTTGGACAACCGAGATGCAGCCGCTGCTCGAAGTAAAGAACCTGCGCGTCGAGTTCCCGACGCGGCGCGGCACGCTGCTCGCGCTCGACGACGTGAGCTTCGACATCAGCCCGGGCGAGGTGCTGGGCGTGGTCGGCGAATCGGGCGCCGGCAAGTCGCTGACCGGTGCGTCGATCATCGGCCTGCTCGAGCCGCCCGGGCGCATCGCCGGCGGCGAGATCCGGCTCGGCGGCCAACGCATCGACAACCTGGCGTACGAGCCGATGCGCCGCATCCGCGGCAAGCGCATCGGCGCGATCTTCCAGGATCCGCTGACCTCGCTGAACCCGCTGTACACCGTCGGCCGGCAGCTGACCGAGACGATCCTGACCCACCTGCCGGTCAAGCCCGACGAGGCCCGGCGCCGCGCGGTGCAACTGCTGCAGGAAACCGGCATCCCGGCCGCCGAGGCGCGGCTCGACCAGTACCCGCACCAGTTCTCCGGCGGCATGCGCCAGCGGGTGGTGATCGCGCTCGCGCTCGCCGCCGAGCCCGAGTTGATCGTCGCCGACGAGCCCACCACCGCGCTCGACGTGTCGATCCAGGCGCAGATCATCGCCCTGCTCAAGCGCCTGTGCAAAGAGCACCACGCCGCGGTGATGCTGGTCACGCACGACATGGGCGTGATCGCCGAAACCTGCGACCGCGTGGCCGTGATGTACGCCGGCCGCATCTGCGAGATCGGCCCGGTGCACGCGGTGATCCACCAGCCCGCGCACCCGTACACCGTCGGCCTGATGGGCTCGATCCCGGCGATGGACGACACCCGCGAGCGGCTGCTGCAGATCGACGGCGCGATGCCGCGGCTCAACGCCATTCCGCAAGGCTGCGCCTTCAACCCGCGCTGCCCGCGCGTCTTCGAGCGCTGCCGGCGCGAGCGCCCCGAACTGGCCGATGCCGGCACCACGCGCGCCGCCTGCTGGCGCGTAGGCGAGGGGCAGGGCCGATGAGCCCGCCGGGCCGCCCCAAGGGCGAATACCGCAGGGCGCAGCCCGAAGGTATTCCAGGCAACCCGCTGGTGCAGGTGCAGGACCTGGCCAAGGTCTTCGACGTGTCGGCGCCGTGGCTGAACCGCGTGCTCGAGCGCAAGCCGCGCCAGGTGGTGCACGCGGTGGACGGTGTGAGCTTCTCGATCGGGCGCGGCCGCACGCTGGCGCTGGTCGGCGAATCGGGCTGCGGCAAGAGCACCGTCGCGCGGCTGCTGGTCGGGCTGTACGCGCCCACCCGCGGCCAGGTGCTGTTCGACGGCCAGGACACGATGGCGCTCGAGGCCGCGCCGGCCCGGCTGCGCGCGCTGCGCCGGCGCATGCAGATGATCTTCCAGGATCCGTATGCGAGCCTGAACCCGCGCTGGAAGGTGCTCGACATCGTCGCCGAGCCGCTGCGCGAGCACGGCCTGGCCGCCGGCGCAGCCGAGCAGCGCGCACGGGTCGAGGCGCTGCTGCAGGCGGTCGGGCTGGCGGCGGCCGACGTGCACAAATTCCCGCACCAATTCTCGGGCGGCCAGCGCCAGCGCATCTCGATCGCGCGCGCGCTGGCCACGCAGCCGGAATTCCTGGTGTGCGACGAGCCGACCTCGGCGCTGGACGTGTCGGTGCAGGCGCAGGTGCTCAACATCATGAAGGACCTGCAGCGCGAGCAGGGGCTGACCTACCTGTTCATCAGCCACAACCTGGCGGTGGTGCGCCACGTGAGCGACGAGGTCGGCGTGATGTACCTCGGCCGGCTGGTCGAGCTGGCGCCCAAGACCACGCTGTTCGGCCGGCCGCGCCACCCGTACACGCGCATGCTGCTCGACGCGATCCCCGACATCCACATGAGCGGCAGCGCACGCACCCCGGTGCAGGGCGAAGTGCCGAACCCGCTGAATCCGCCGAGCGGCTGCGCCTTCCACCCGCGCTGCCCGCATGCGAACGCACGCTGCTCGGCCGAGCGGCCGGCGCTGCTGGCGACCGGCGGCGTGCTGGTGGCCTGCCACGCGGTCGAGGAAGGGCGTCTGCCGGGCTAGTCCTGCAGCAGGTACTCGCCGGCAAACAGCGCGGCAACCGATTCGCGCGCGCGCACCAGCTTCGGGCGGCCGTCGACGATCAGCACCTCGGCGGCGCGCGGCCGGCTGTTGTAGTTGCTGCTCATCGCCATGCCGTAGGCGCCGGCCGACAGCACCGCCAGCGTGTCGCCGGGCCGCAGGTCGAGCTCGCGGTCGCGGCCGAGCCAGTCGCCCGATTCGCACACCGGGCCGACGATGTCCCAGCGCCGCGGCGTGCCGCCGCGCAGCCGGCAGGGCTCGATCGCCATCCAGGCGTCGTACAGCGCCGGGCGCGCCATGTCGTTCATCGCGGCGTCGACGATGCAGAAGTGCTTGCCGTCGGTATCCGCCGCCGTCTTCAGGTACAGCACCTCGGTCAGCAGCACGCCGGCATTGCCGACCAGCGACCGCCCGGGTTCGAGCAGCAGCTCGCGGTGGCCGTGGCCGCGCTCGTCGAGCCGCTGCACCAGCCGGCGCACCAGCACCTCGGCCTGCGGCGGCTGCTCGTCGCGGTAGGTGATGCCCAGGCCGCCGCCGATGTCGAGGTGGCGGATGCGCAGCCCGTCGGCCTCGACCGACTCGACCAGGTCGAGCAGCCGGTCGAGCGCGTCCAGGTACGGTTCCACCTGGGTGATCTGCGAGCCGATGTGGCAGTCGATGCCCTCGATCCGCAGCCCCGGCAGCGACGCCGCGAACCGGTACGCCTCGCGCGCCTGCGCGTGCGCGATGCCGAACTTGTTGTTCTTCAGCCCGGTGGAGATGTATGGGTGGGTGCCGGCGTCGACGTCGGGGTTCACGCGCAGGCTCACCGGCGCGGGCACGCCGAGCGCTTCGGCCACCTGCGACAGCCGCTCGAGCTCGGGCAGGCTCTCGACGTTGAAGCAGCGCACGCCCGCCTGCAGCGCCCTGCGCATCTCGGCGGCGGTCTTGCCGACGCCGGAGAACACCACCCGCGACGCCGCGCCGCCGGCGGCCAGCACCCGCGCCAGCTCGCCGGCCGACACGATGTCGAAGCCGCAGCCGGCGCAGGCGAAGCTCTGCAGCACCGCCAGGTTGGCGTTGGCCTTGCAGGCATAGCACACCAGGTGGCGGCGGCCGGCCAGCGCGCGCCGGTACGCGGCCAGCGCCTCCAGCATCGCGCGCTGCGAATAGACGTACAGCGGCGTGCCGAACTGGCGCGCGAGCGCGTCGAGGTCGCAGCCGTCGAGCTGCAGCGCATCGCCGACGCGCTGCAGCTGCGGGGCGCCCGGCAGCGTGGGCTTCATCGCGCCGGCATCCCGGAGGCTGGGGTCGAGGCCGCGCCCGCCGCTGCCGATGCGGCCGGCGCGGACGCTGCGGCGGCGGGTGGCGGCAGCACCAGCGGCCCCTTCTGGCCGCAGCCGGCCGCCGCGCACGCCAGCAGTGCGATCGTGGCGCCGCGTGGGGCGCCGGCGCGCTGTCGCCGCATCGCGGCACGCCGATCCGGGTTCGCAGTCATCGGGAAATTCTAGCCAGCCGCCGGGCCGGCGCGGCCCGGCCTGCATCCGCCGGGCCGGCATCCAGGATGCGGGGCGGCGGCCCGGGTGATGCGCATCAGCGGCGGAACAGGTCGAGGATGCTGCGCCGCTCTTCGGGCGTCGGCGCCTGCGGCACCACGTCTTCGAGGCCCAGATCCTTCACGCCGCGGCCGCCGGCGAATTCGTCGAAGACCCAGTCGCCGTCCACCTGCACCACGCCTTCGGGCGGCGCCGGCTCGGAAACCGGCACGCCCTTGAGCGCCTGCGACATGAATTCGATCCACACCGGCAGCGCCAGGCCGCCGCCGGTTTCGCGGTCGCCCAGCTTGCGCGGCGTGTCGTAGCCGATCCACACCACCGCCACCAGGTGGCGCTGGAAGCCGGCGAACCAGGCGTCCATCGAATCGTTGGTGGTGCCGGTCTTGCCGAAGATGTCGCCGCGGCCGAGCGCGCGCTTGGCCGACGCCGCGGTGCCCGAGCGCGTGACCTCCTGCAGCATCGTGTCCATCACGAAGGCGTTGCGCGCGTCGATCGCGCGCCGCGAGTCGTCGAGCGGCGGCGGCTGGAACTGCTGCAGCACCTGGCCGCGGTTGTCGGTGATGCGCGCGATCAGCACCGGCGGCAGCAGGTACCCGCCGTTGGCGAACACGCCGAAGGCGCTGGCCATCTGCAGCGGCGTGACCGAGCCGGCGCCCAGCGCCATCGTCAGGTACGGCGGGTGCTTGTCGGCGTCGAAGCCGAAGCGCGTGATCCATTGCTGCGCGTTGCCCGCGCCCACCGCCTGCAGCACGCGGATCGACACCATGTTCTTCGAGCGCGCCAGCGCGGTGCGCAGCGGCATCGGGCCTTCGAACTTGCCGTCGTAGTTCTTCGGCTCCCAGGGCTGGCTGCCGGTGGTGCCGGCATCGAAGAACAGCGGCGCGTCGTTGACCACCGTCGCCGGCGTGAAGCCGCGCTCCAGCGCCGCCGAGTAGATGAAGGGCTTGAAGGCCGAACCCGGCTGGCGCCACGCCTGGGTCACGTGGTTGAACTTGCTCTTGTCGTAGTCGAAGCCGCCGACCAGCGCGCGGATCGCGCCGGTGTCGGGGTCGAGCGCGACGAACGCGCCTTCGACCTCGGGCACCTGGGTCAGCGCCCAGCTGCCCTTGTCCGTGCGGATCGCGCGCACCACCGCGCCCCGGCGGATCTGCGTCTTGGGGCCGGCCTTGTCCGACAGGCCCGAGGCCACCGGCTTCAGGCCGTCGCCGGTGACGGTGATCGTCTCGCCGTTCTGCAGCATCGCCACCACCTTGCGCGGCGACGCCTCGAGCACCACGGCGGCGCGCAGCTCGTCGTTGTCCGGGTGTTCGGCCAGCGCCTCGGTCACGCGCGCGTCGACCTGCTCGGGTGCCGCCGGCAAGTCGACATAGGCTTCCGGGCCGCGGTAGAGCTGGCGCTGCTCGTAGGCCATCAGCCCACGGCGCAGCGCGCGGTAGGCGGCGGCCTGCTCGGCGGACTTGACCGTCAGCACCACGTTCAGCCCGCGCGTGTAGGCGTCGGCGCCGTATTGCGCATAGACCAGCTGGCGCGCGGTCTCGACCGCGTACTCGGCATGTACCGGCACCTCGTGCGGTGTGCGAAAGCGCAGCACCTGCGCGCGCGCGGCGTCGTACTGCGCCCGCGTGATGAAGTCTTCGTCGAGCATGCGGCCGAGGATCACGTGCTGCCGCTGCTGCGCGCGCTTGGGGTTGCTGATCGGGTTGTAGGCCGAAGGCGCCGCCGGCAGGCCGGCGAGCATCGCCGCCTCGGCCAGCGTCAGCTCGCCCACCGGCTTGCCGAAGTAGATCTCGCTGGCCGCGGCGAAGCCGAACGCGCGCTGGCCGAGGAAGATCTGGTTCATGTACAGCTCGAGGATCTGCTCCTTGCTCAGCAGCGCCTCGATCTTGAGCGTCAGCAGCAGCTCGTAGAGCTTGCGCGTGTAGGTCTTCTCGCTGGACAGGTAGAAGTTCTTCGCCACCTGCATCGTGATCGTCGAGGCGCCCTGGCTGCGCGCGTCGCGCAGGTTGGCCAGCAGCGCGCGCAGCACGCCGCGCGGGTCGACGCCGCCGTGCTCGTAGAAGCGCGCGTCCTCGGCGGCGAGCACCGCGTCCTTCAGCACCTGCGGCATCTGCGCGATCGGCGTGAAGTTGCGCCGTTCTTCACCGAATTCGCCGAGCAGCACGCCGTCGGCCGCGTAGATTCGCATCGGCAGCTTCGGCCGGTAGTCGGCCAGGCCGCCGATCTCGGGCACGTTCGGGTAGGCCACCGCCACCGCGATGCCGACCGCCAGCAGCAACGCCGCGACGGCTGCGCCCGCGAGCAGGAGGATCCAGACGATGATGCGCCACAAGCCGCGCGGCCCGCTGCCGCCGGGCGGGGCCGGACGCTGCGGTGCCGTTGCCGGCGGCTCGGGCTGGGCGGCGCGTGCTGCGCTCATGAAAGTCCCGAACGGAAGAGGCGCCGATTATAGAAATCGGCTCGGGATCCAGCCCGGCACCGGGCATGCGGGGCCGCGCCGGGCGGATTGCGAGTGCTTTGCGGCGTTGTTCGAGGCGTCGGCCGGCGCCAACGACGGGCAGACTTCGTGCGAAGTTTTGCGTTCGGCCACAAAGGCCTTGCTGCTACGATTCAAGTAACTTCTTAGCATCGGGATCCCCCGATTCGGGGGGGGCGATGGGAGACATTCCCCGTGAGTTTCATCAACCAGCTGCTGGGCCGCAAGCACCCGCCGATGATCGGTCTGGACATCAGTTCGTCCAGCGCCAAGCTGGTCGAGCTCGGCCGCACGCCGGCCGGTGAACTGGTGCTCGAGCGCTTCGCCTCCGAGCCCTTCGAGAAGGGCTGGATCACCGATGGTCAGATCGAGAAGTTCGACGAAGTGGCGGGCGCAGTCCGCCGCGTGGTCGGCAAGAGCGGCACCCGCACCCGCGAAGTGGTGATGGCGATGCCGCAGTCGGCGGTGATCACCAAGAAGATCATGCTGCCCGCCGGCCTGCGCGAAGAAGAGATGGAGTTGCAGGTCGAGTCCGAGGCCAACCAGTACATCCCGTTCTCGCTGGACGAAGTCAGCCTCGACTTCTGCGTGATCGGGCCGAGCGCCACTTCTGCGGGCGACGTCGAGGTGCTGATCGCCGCGTCGCGCAAGGATCGCGTGCAGGACCGCCAGGGCCTGGCCGAGGCCGCCGGGCTGAAGCCGGTGGTGCTCGACATCGAGTCGCACGCGTCGCGGCTGGCGATGGGCCGGCTCGTGGCCGCGCTGCCCAACGAGGGGCGCGACGCGCTCGTGGCGCTGTTCGAGATCGGCGCCGACACCACCAGCCTGAAGGTGCTGCGCGACGACGAGATGCTGTACGACCGCGACCAGGCCTTCGGCGGCAGCCAGCTGACGCAGCTGATCAGCCGCCAGTACGGCCTGTCCTTCGAGGAGGCCGAGGCCAAGAAGCTCAGCGCCGACCTGCCCGACGACTACCGCGACGCGATCCTGCGGCCCTTCGTCGACAACCTGTCGCAGGAGATCGGCCGTGCGCTGCAGTACTTCTTCACCAGCACGCCGCACCACAAGGTGCACTACGTGATGCTCGCCGGCGGCACTGCCACGCTGCCGGGGCTGAAGGACCGGGTGACCGAGCTCACCGGCTTCGCGTCGCAGGTGGTCAACCCCTTCGAGCACATGAAGCTCGGCTCCGCGGTGCGCGAACAGGCACTGCGGCGCGAGGCGCCGTCGTACCTGACGGCCTGCGGCCTGGCGATGCGGAGGTACGAGCAGTGATCCTGATCAACCTGCTGCCGCACCGCGAGGCGCGGCGGCGCGCGCGGCGGCGCGCATTCTTCGCGGGGCTGGCGGCCAGCGCCGTGGTCGGCGCGGCGATCGCCGCCGTCTGGTACGGCATGCTGTCGCAGCTGACCGCGGCGCAGCAGGCGCGCAACGGCTTCCTGCAGGCCGAGATCGGCCGGCTCGACGCGCAGATCAAGGACATCGCGCAGCTGCGCTCCGAGATCGAGGCGCTCAAGGCACGCCAGAAGGCGGTCGAAGATCTGCAGACCGACCGCAACATGCCGGTGCACCTGCTCGACGAGCTGGTCAAGCAGACGCCCGAGGGCGTGTACCTGACCAGCGTCAAGCAGACGGGCCAGGTGGTGCAGGTCACCGGCATGGCGCAGACCAACGAGCGCGTGTCGGAGTTCCTGCGCAACACCCTGTACAACTCGCCCTGGCTGGAGAAGCCCGAGCTGGTCGAGATCAAGACCGCGGCCCAGGGCCCGGGCGCGCCGCGCGACGCGCGCCGGCTCAACGAATTCTCGTTGCGGCTGTCGCTGAAGCGGCCGCAGGCCCCGGCGGCCGCGTCGGCGCCGGCTGGTGCCGCCAGCGCCGCGGCGAGCAAGGCCACCTGAGACCGCCATGAACGCCAAGGCCACCACCACCGACTTCAGCAGCCTGGCCGGGCAGGCTGCCTCGCAGTTCCGCGGGCTCGACCCGAAGCAGCCCGGCCAGTGGCCGCTGCTGCCCAAGATCGCGGTCTGGGCCGCGATGGTCGCGGCCGTGCTCGTGGCCGCGTGGTTCGTGCTGCTGTCCGACGCCGCCGACGAGCTGCAGGCCGCGCGCGACCGCGAGCCCCAGCTCAAGACCGAGTACCAGGGCAAGCTCGCGCAGGCGGTCAACCTGGCCGAGCTGCGCAAGCAGAAGCTGCAGGTCCAGGAATACGTGATCCAGCTGGAGAAGCAGCTGCCGGGCAAGGCCGAGATGGACGCGCTGCTGTCCGACATCAACCAGGCGGGCCTCGGGCGGGGCCTGCAGTTCGAGCTGTTCCGCCCCGGGCAGGTCGAGGTCAAGGACTACTACGCCGAGCTGCCGATCGCGATCAAGGTCAGCGGCCGCTACAACGACATGGGTGCCTTCGCCGCCGACGTGGCCAACCTGAGCCGCATCGTCACGCTGCAGAACCTGGCGATCGTGCCGGTGTCGTCCAAGGACGCGGCCTCGGGCCAGCTGGCGATGGAGGCGACCGCGCGCACCTACCGCTACCTCGACGCGAACGAGATCGCCGAGCAGCAGAAGCAGAAGAAGGCGGCCGCCGACAAGGCCAAGGGAGCGAAGCCGTGAAGGGCCTGACGAAGCGCACCGGGTCCGCCGCCGCGCTGGCGGTGCTGCTCGCGCTGCTGGCCGGCTGCGGCGGCGAGAACGAGGAGCTGCAAGGCTGGATGGAGCAGCAGCGCCGGCAGACCAAGCCGAACGTCACGCCGCTGTCGCCGCCGCCGAAGTTCGACCCGCAGCCCTACAGCTCGTCGCAGGGCGTCGAGCCCTTCAGCCCGCAGAAGCTGTCGGTGGCGCTGAAGATGGAGGCGCGCGAGCCGAACGCACTGCTCGGCGCCGAGCTGAACCGGCGCCGCGAGCCGCTCGAGGCCTATCCGCTGGACAGCATGACGATGGTCGGCAGCGTCGCCCGGGACGGCCGGCCGGTCGCGCTGCTCAAGGTCGACAACCTGCTGTACCAGGTCAGGCCCGGCGACTACCTGGGCCAGAACTACGGGCGCATCACCCAGATCACCGAGACCCAGGTCGTGCTGCGCGAGATCGTGCAGGACGCCGCGGGCGAATGGATCGAGCGCGCCGCCACGCTGCAGCTGCAGGAGAAGGCGCGATGAAGACGACGTTGGAGACACCCACCATGCACCATTGGCGCGCCAGGTTGGCTGCGATCGCGCTCGGCATCGGGCTGCCGATCGCCGCGTTCGCGCAGAACGTGATCCAGGCGATCACCTCGACCCAGCAATCCGGCGCCGACGTCGTGCGCATCGAGCTGGCGGAGCCGCTGCCCGCGCTGCCCAACGGCTTCGTCGTGCAGGCGCCGCCGCGGGTGGCGATCGACCTGCCGGGCGTGGGCAACGCGCTCGGCCACAACACGGTCGAGCTGAACCAGGGCAACGTGCGCTCGGTCAGCGTCGCGCAGTCCGGCGAGCGCACGCGGCTGGTGCTCAACCTGCGCCAGGCCTCCAACTACCGGCTGCAGCAGCAGGGCAACGCGCTGTACGTGCTGCTCGACGCGCCCGCGGCCGCCGCGCAGGCCCCCGCGGCCGGCGCGGCCACGCACTTCGCGCCGGCGCAGAACGCGCAGGCGCAGGCGGTGCGCGGGCTGGACTTCAAGCGCAGCCCCGACGGCGCCGGGCGCGTCGTCGTCGACCTGCCGAGCAACCAGGTCGGCGTCGACATCCGCCAGCAGGGCCAGGCGCTGGTGGTCGACTTCCTGCGCTCGACGCTGCCCGAATCGCTGCACCGGCGCCTGGACGTGACCGACTTCGGCACCCCGGTGCAGACCATCTCGGCCACCCAGAGCGGCGACCGCGTGCGCCTGCTGGTCGAGCCCAAGGGCAGCTGGGAGCACAGCGCGTACCAGACCGACAACCAGTTCGTGCTCGAGGTGCGGCCGGTCAAGACCGACCCGAACAAGATGACCCAGGGCCCCGGCTTCCAGGGCGAGAAGCTCAGCCTGAACTTCCAGAGCATCGACGTGCGCTCGCTGCTGCAGGTGATCGCCGACTTCACCAACTTCAACGTCGTCACCAGCGACACCGTGACCGGCAACGTCACGCTGCGGCTGAAGGACGTGCCCTGGGACCAGGCGCTGGACATCATCCTGCAGGCCAAGGGCCTGGGCGTGCGCAAGAACGGCAACGTGCTGTGGGTCGCGCCGAAGGAAGAGCTGGCCAGCCGCGAGCAGGCCGACCTCGAGGCGCGCCGCAAGATCTCGGAGCTCGAGCCGCTGCGCACCCAGGCCTTCCAGCTCAACTACACGCGCGCCGAGTCCGTCGCCAAGAGCCTGATGGGATCGGCGCTGGTCGGGCAGGCGGTGAGCGGCGCCACCGGCGAGAACAGCGGGCGCATCCTGTCGGCGCGCGGCAGCGCGATCTTCGAGCAGCGCACCAACCAGCTGTTCGTGACCGACATCCCCTCGAAGCTCGAGGAGGTGCAGGCAATGATCGCCAAGATCGACATCCCGGTGCGCCAGGTGCTGATCGAGGCGCGCATCGTCGAGGCCGACGATTCCTTCGGCCGCAGCCTGGGCGTGAAGCTCGGCTTCGCCAACCTGGCCGGCCCGCCCACCAGCGGCCCGGGCGCGCAGGTCGGCGGCAACTACCAGGCGATCGGCGCGCAGACCGGCCAGGGCCCGGCGGTGGACTTCGGCAACACCCAGTTCGTCAACCTGCCGGCCAACACCGGGGCGCTGGGCGCCGCCGCTGCGACCTTCGCGCTGTCGCTGTTCAGCGCGTCGGCCAACCAGTTCCTGAACCTGGAGCTGTCGGCGCTCGAGGCCGACAACCGCGGCAAGGTCGTGTCCAGCCCGCGCGTGATCACCGCCGACCAGGTCAAGGCGATCATCGAGCAGGGCGAGGAGCTGCCGTACCAGCAGGCCACCAGCAGCGGCGCCACCTCGGTGACCTTCCGCAAGGCCACGCTCAAGCTCGAGGTAGTGCCGCAGATCACGCCCGAAGGCCAGGTGATCCTGGACCTGGACGTCAACAAGGACCGCAAGGGCACGCTGACGCTGCAGGGCTACACCATCGACACCAAGCACGTGCGCACGCAGGTGCTGGTGGAGAACGGCGGCACCGTCGTGATCGGCGGCATCTTCCAGCAGGAAGACCTGGTGCAGGTCAACAAGGTGCCGTGGCTGGGCGACATCCCCTACCTCGGCAACCTGTTCAAGAACACGATGCGCAACACCAAGAAGACCGAGCTGCTGGTGTTCATCACCCCGAAGATCGTGACCGACCGGGTTGCGGCGCGCTGACGGCCCGCCCGCCCTTGCGGGCTCGGATCCGGCGGACGCCGCTTCGCCCGCGATCCGGCCCGGCCGGGCCTGCGCCGGCCGCACCAAGGAACATTGAGAGAGACCGACCGATGCAACTTCATGTCCGTACCGCCGCGCGCGGATTCGCTTCCCGCGGGCTGCGCGCCGCCGTCATCCTGGCCGCTGCGGCGGTGCTCACCGCCTGCGGCGGCGACAGCGAATGCCCGACGACGCCACCCTTCGAAGGCACGGGGGACGTCGGCAGCTGTGCGGGCGGCGGCGGAGGCGGAGGCGGCAGCGGAGGCGGAGCGGAAACGGCGAGCGCAAAGCTGGCGCTGTCCCTCTCGTCGCAGACAGTGACGGCCGGTTCGCCGGCCACCGTGATGGCCACAGTGACCAACGCCAGCGGCAGTCCGCTTTCGGGTCAGGTCGTGAATTTCTCGACCGAGGCCGGTCTTGGCCAATTCAGCGCGCCGTCGGCGCTGACGAATGACAACGGCCAAGCGGTTGTCACGTTGCTGCCGGCCGATTCCACTTCCGCCGGTGCAGACAAGGTGATCGCCACGGTCTCAGTGGACGGCAAGGTCACGACTGCATCGACAGGGTTTCAATTGACCGCTACCCAGGTCACGATCGGATCCTTCACCGCCGACATCCAGACGCTCCAACCTTACGAACAGACGGCTCTGACGGTGCGGCTCGGGGGCGTATCGCTGGGCGCACCGGTCAACGTGCAAGTGTCTTCGAGTTGTGTGGCAGCGGGCCGGGCGAGTTTGACTCCGACATCCGTGACGACCAGCACCGGAGTGGCCACGTTCACTTATCGCGATCAGGGTTGTGGTGCATTCAATACGTCCGACAACCTGCAGGCGTCGGTGGCGGGGGCTGCTGCCAACGCGCAACTCCAACTCAACCTCACGCCGCCAGCGGTATCGAGCATCTCGTTCGCGACCGCCAGCCCGAACACGATCTATTTGCGTGGTTCCGGGTTCGTGGAGAACTCCAACGTCACGTTCAAAGTACTCGACGTCAACGGGACGGGCGTTCCAAACGCCGATGTCACGCTCGAAGCGACGACGTTGGCAGGAGGACTGCTGCTCGAGGGTGGTTCGGTTCCGGTCAATCGACGCAGCGATGCCAACGGCAATGTTGTGGTCCGGGTGAATGCGGGTACTGTGCCCACGCCTGTTCGCATCAAGGCAACCTTGACAGGCACTTCCATTTCCACGGTGTCGAGCAATCTGGCCATTGCGGTCGGCTTGCCTTCTCAGTTGAATTTCTCGCTGTCGCAGGGCACGCGCAACATCGAGGGCTACGACATTGATGGCACTCGCAACACTTACAGCATCATCGCGTCCGATCGTCTCGGAAACCCGGTGCCCAACGATACGGCCATCAACTTCGTGACCGAAGGCGGCCAGATTGAAGCCATTCGTTTCACGTCCATCGCCAATGGGCTTTCCGGCGCCGTGGCCAACTTCCAGAGTTCCAGTCCGCGCCCGGCGGATGGCCGAATTACCATCCTTGCATACGCGCTGGGTGAGGAATCCTTTCTCGACACGAACGGCGACAACGTCTACACACGGGGCGAGGATTACCAAGATCTCGGCGATGTGTTCCTCGATCGCCTGTTCAACGGGACTTTTAATCCGGCCGAGGACCAGTTCATTTCGTTGGGTATTGCGGGTAATGATGTCTGCACGACCGCTGCCTCTCCGCTCTTGGCGCGCGATGTTTCGATTCCCTCCAGGACCGTCGATAACAAGAACGTTGCGCTGAATACATGCGTGGCGGGCTGGGGACGTGCCTATGTGCGGCGCGCCATCCAGACCGTGCTGTCGACTTCTGCGGCACGACCCGTCTACGGCGATGTGCTGCCCAAAGGCGCTGTCGCAAAGGATGGGAGTAGCTGTCCCTCGCCCCGAAGCCTGATCAGTTCCTATCAGGCCGACGATCAGCCCGTCCGAGTCGGGGTCTACGATTTCGGCGCGGTCGACATAGAGATAGAGCGCAATGAAAAGAACGGTGTGATTACTCTTCAGGCATCCGATGCCAATCCCGTTGCCTTCAATCCGATGGCGGCAGGGACTGTCGTAACGGTGGCGGCCACGAGTGGATTGACCGCGACGGTGGTCGGCGGATCGCCCATACCGAGCAGCGGGGTGCCGACGAGCGTCTCGATTTCGTACGAGTTCGATGACAAAACGACGAGCGGGACGGTGTCCGTGACCTTCAAGTCGCCCAGCGGGCTGCAGACTACGGTGTCCCAATCCATCCGGATGGGTGCGCCTGACAAGCCTTGCCCCCGCCCCTGAAGCCGGTGCGCTCGTGATCCTCGCGCTCGTCGGCATGCCCGGCTGTGGCAAGTCCACGGTCGGGCGGCACTTGGCGCGGCACCTGGGGCTGACCCTGGCCGACAGCGACCACCTGATCGAGCAGCGGATCGGCATGCCGATCCGCAACTTCTTCGAGCAGCACGGCGAAGCCCCGTTCCGCGATGTCGAGGAGGCGGTGATCGCCGAGCTGTGCGCCGGTGACGAGCGGGTGATCGCCACCGGCGGCGGCGCGGTGCTGCGCGAGGCCAACCGGCGCGCGCTGCGCCAGTGCGCGCACGTGTTCTACCTGCGCTCCGCGCCGGAGGATCTGTACCGCCGGCTGCGCCACGACACCCACCGGCCGCTGCTGCAGGTGGCCGACCCGCTGCGCCGGCTGCGCGAGCTGTTCCGCCAGCGCGACCCGCTGTACCGCCAGACTGCGCACTACGTGATCGAGACCGGCCGGCCTTCGGTGCCGTCGCTGGTCAACATGGTGCTGATGCAGCTCGAAGTCGCCGGGCTGGTCGACCCGGCGCGCGTGCCTTCGCCGGTGGACGCGCGGCCGCTGCAGGCCGGCGGCTGACGCACGCCGCCGCCGCGCCGCGGCCCTGCCCGCCGCGCTGCGGCCCTGCCCGCGGCGGCCGGCAGCCGCCGGTGCCGGCCGTACACTCGGCCGCCATGCCTGCCGCCACCGCTTCGCCGCCGGCCGCCACCGTGGTGGTGGACACCGGCCACACCCGCTACGACATCCGCATCGGCGAAGGCCTGCTCGACGAGCCGGCCTCGTGGCAGGGCCTGCCGCGTGCGGCACGGGCGCTGATCGTCAGCAACACCGCGGTGGCGCCGCTGTACGCGGCCCGGCTGCGCACCGCGCTGGGCGGCGCCTATGCGGCCGTCGGCCTGATCGAGCTGCCCGACGGCGAGGCGCACAAGGACTGGCCGGCGCTGAACCTGATCTTCGACCGGCTGCTGGCCGACGGGGCCGACCGCGACACCGTGCTGTTCGCGCTCGGCGGCGGCGTGGTCGGCGACATCTGCGGCTTCGCCGCCGCCTGCTGGATGCGCGGCGTGCCCTTCGTGCAGGTGCCGACCACGCTGCTCGCGCAGGTGGATTCGTCGGTGGGCGGCAAGACCGCGATCAACCACCCGGGCGGCAAGAACATGATCGGCGCCTTCTGGCAGCCGGCGCGCGTGGTCTGCGACCTGTCCACGCTGGCCACGCTGCCCGATCGCGAGCTGCGCGCCGGGCTGGCCGAGGTCATCAAGTACGGGCCGATCGCCGATGCCGCCTTCCTCGACTGGATCGAGGCCAACCTCGACGCGCTGCTGGCACGCGACCCGGCCGCGCTGGCGCACGCGGTGCGGCGCAGCTGCGAGATCAAGGCGGCCGTGGTCGGCCAGGACGAGCGCGAGGCCGGGTTGCGCGCGATCCTGAACTTCGGCCACACCTTCGGCCACGCGATCGAGGCCGGGCTGGGTTTCGGCACCTGGCTGCACGGCGAGGCGGTGGGCTGCGGCATGGTGCTGGCGGCGGCGCTGTCGCATCGGCTCGGGCTGACCGACGCGGCCTTCGCCGCGCGGATCGAGCGGCTGGTCGCGCGCGCCGGCCTGCCGGTGCAGGCGCCCGACCTGGGGCCCGATCGCTGGCTCGAGCTGATGCGCGTGGACAAGAAGGCGCAGGCCGGGCAGATCCGCTTCGTGCTGATCGACGCGCCCGGCCATGCGCTGCTGCGGCCGGCGCCCGACGACGCGGTGCGCGCGGTGCTGGCCGCGCACACGGCAGCCGCTGCCTGACGGGCCGCGGCGATGGCGGCACGCGCGCCTGCGCCCTGGGCCAGCGACCCGCTGCGTTCGCGCGGCCGGCGCCTGGCCGAGCCGGCGCAGCCCGCAGGCACCGCCTACCAGCGCGACCGCGAGCGCATCGTGCACTGCAGCGCGTTCCGGCGGCTGGTCTACAAGACGCAGGTGTTCATCAACCACGAAGGCGACCTGTTCCGCACGCGGCTGACCCATTCGCTCGAAGTCGCGCAGATCGCGCGCTCGGCGGCGCGCGCGCTCGCGCTCGACGAAGACCTGAGCGAGGCGATCGCGCTCGCGCACGACCTCGGCCACACCCCTTTCGGCCACGCCGGGCAGGACGCGCTGCACGACTGCATGCGCGCGCACGACGGCTTCGAGCACAACCTGCAGAGCCTGCGCGTGGTGGACGAGCTCGAGCAGCGGCTGCCGCGCTTCGACGGCCTGAACCTGAGCTTCGAGACGCGCGAAGGCATCCTCAAGCACTGTTCGCGCGCCAACGCCGAGCGGCTGGAGCGCGCCGAGCCCGGCGGCGTCGCGCACCGCTTCCTGGCCGGCGGGCAGCCGTCGCTGGAAGCGCAGCTCGTCAACCTGGCCGACGAGATGGCCTACAACGTGCACGACATGGACGACGGCGTGCGCTCGGGCCTGATCGACGAGGCGCAGCTGGCGGACCTGGTGCTGTACCGCCGCCACCGGGATGCGGCGCTCGCCGATTGCCCGGGGCTGGCCGGGCGGCGGCTGCTGTTCGATGCGCTGCAGCGGCTGCAGGCGGCGCAACTGGCCGACCTGGTCGCCGCCACCGGCGCGGCGCTGGCGCGTGCGGCGCCGGCCGATGCCGCGGCCGTGCGCCGTCACCCGGTGCCGCTGGTGGCCTTCAGTGCGGCGTTGCGCGCACAGATCGACGAGGTCAAGCGCTTCCTGTTCGCCGCGCTGTACCGCCACCCGCAGGTCATGCACAACACCGACCTGGCGCGCCAGGTGGTGCGCGAACTGTTCGACGCGTATTGCGCCGATCCGGCGCAGATGCCGCCCGAGCACGCGCAGCGCAAGCGGCGCGAGCGCGCGGTGGCCGACTACATCGCCGGCATGACCGACCGCTTCGCGCTGCGCGAGCACCAGCGGCTGACCGGGCGCAGCCTGTTTGCGGCCGGCTGATGTTTGGCGACGCCATGACGCGCGGCCCCGAGCCCTGGGTTCAGCGGCGCTGAGCCGACGCCGACGACGGCGATCCGATGGCGCGGCTGCCCCGGCTCGTGGTCCCCGGCATGGCGCACCACGTGGTGCTGCGCGGCCACAACGGGCAGCGCGTGTTCGCCGACGACGACGACCGGCGGCGCTGCCTGGACGCGCTCGCCGAGGGGCTGCGCGCGCAATCGGTCGCGCTGCTGGCCTACGCGCTGCTGGACGACGAGGTGCGGCTGCTGCTGGTGCCGCAGCAGGCCGATGCGATCGGCCGGCTGCTGCAGGGCGTGGGCCGGCGCTACGGCGCCTACTTCAACCGGCGCCACGCGCGCCGCGGCACGCTGTGGGACGGGCGGTTCCGCGCCGGCGTGGTCGAGCCGGGGGAAGCGACCTTGCAGTGCCTGTGCTGGGTGGACGGGCTGCCGCAGCAGCGCGGCCACGCGGCCGACGCCGCCGGCGCCTGGGGCAGCGCGGCGCACCGACTGGGCCTGCGGCGCGACCGGCTGGTGACCGACCCGCCCGAATACTGGGCGCTGGGCAACACCCCCTTCGAGCGCGAGGCCGCCTGGGCCCGGCGGCTGCGCCAGGGCCTGGACCCGGTGCAGGCCGAGCGCCTGGAGCACGCGGCGCGCCACGGCTGGGCCTGGGGGTCGGCGGCCTTCGCCGCCGGCCTGGCCGATGCCGTCGGCCGTGCGACCGCGCCGCGCCCGCGCGGCCGCCCGCCACGCTCGCCGGCCGCCTGATCGTCGGCCTGATCGTCGGCCTGGTCGGCGACCGCGGGACGGCCGGATCGGCGCCCGTTGACGCGTGCAGGGGTATGCCGGTGCGCGCAGGTGCACGCCAGTGCAGTCAGTGCAGCCAGTGCAGCCAGTGCAGCCAGTGCAGCCAGGCACCGCCCGATGCAGCGCACTGCACCCCGGCGCAGCCTGAAGCCCCCAGCAGCGCCCGCACGCGAGGCGCAGGCGCGAAGCGCGCATGAAGCGCCCGGCCCGCGAGCAGCCCACCACTGATATGTATGGCCCCAATTAAATCCGTAACAGCAATGTCATGAACATAAACAGAGCCTGACCCCATTTGATTTTCATTGCGGGCTTTGCTGCGCTGCGATAGCCTTAGCGCCCTTCGGTCGAACCAGGATTGCACGATGGCCTCCACCCCGCTGCCCGCCGCCCCCGCCGCCCCTGCCGACGAGCGCGCGGCCGGCACCGCGCAGGGCCTGTACGACCCGCGCCACGAGCACGACGCCTGCGGCGTGGGTTTCGTCGCCCACATCAAGGGCCAGCGCTCGCACCCGATCATCGAGCAGGGCCTCAAGATCCTCGAGAATCTCGACCACCGCGGCGCGGTGGGCGCCGACAAGCTGATGGGCGACGGCGCCGGCATCCTGATCCAGATCCCCGACGAGCTGTACCGCGCCGACATGGCGGCGCAGGGCGTGGTGCTGCCGCCGCCCGGCGACTACGGCGTCGGCATGATCTTCATGCCCAAGGAGCACGCGTCGCGGCTGGCGTGCCAGCAGGAGCTGGAACGCGCGGTGCGCGCCGAGGGCCAGGTGCTGCTGGGCTGGCGCGACGTGCCGGTGGACGCCGACATGCCGATGAGCCCGACGGTGCGCGCCAAGACCCCGGTGATCCGCCAGATCTTCATCGGCCGCGGCCACGACGTGATCGTGCCCGACGCGCTCGAGCGCAAGCTGTACGTGATCCGCAAGACGGCGTCGGCCGCGATCCAGGCGCTCCACCTCACCCACAGCCGCGAGTACTACGTGCCCAGCATGAGCTGCCGCACCGTGATCTACAAGGGCCTGCTGCTGGCCGACCAGGTGGGCCGCTACTACCGCGACCTGCACGACCCGCGCGCCGTGACCGCGCTGGCGCTGGTGCACCAGCGCTTCTCCACCAACACCTTCCCCGAGTGGCCGCTGGCGCACCCGTTCCGGCTGGTCGCGCACAACGGCGAGATCAACACGCTCAAGGGCAACTTCAACTGGATGCGCGCGCGCGAAGGCGTGATGAAGAGCCCGGTGCTGGGCGACGACCTGGCCAAGCTGTACCCGATCACCTTCGAGGGCCAGAGCGACACCGCCACCTTCGACAACGCGCTCGAGCTGCTGGTGATGGCCGGCTACCCGCTGGCGCACGCGGCGATGATGATGATCCCCGAGGCCTGGGAGCAGCACGAGCGCATGGACGAGCGCCGGCGCGCGTTCTACGAGTACCACGCGGCGATGCTCGAGCCCTGGGACGGCCCCGCGGCGATGGTGTTCACCGACGGCAAGCAGATCGGCGCCACGCTCGACCGCAACGGCCTGCGCCCGGCGCGCTACATCGTCACCGACGACGACCTGGTCGTGATGGCCAGCGAAAGCGGCGTGCTGCCCATCCCCGAGAGCCGCATCGTCAAGAAGTGGCGGCTGCAGCCGGGCAAGATGTTCCTGATCGACCTGGAGCAGGGCCGCATCGTCGACGACGAGGAGCTGAAGAACCAGTACGCCAACGCGCGGCCCTACCGCCAGTGGATCGAGAACGTGCGCATCCGGCTCGACTCGATCGCGGTCGAGCCCGCCGGCGCCGGCAGCTTCGCCGAGACGCTGCTCGACCGCCAGCAGGCCTTCGGCTACACCCAGGAGGACATCAAGTTCCTGCTCGCGCCGATGGCCGCCGGCGGCGAGGAAGGCATCGGCTCGATGGGCAACGATTCGCCGCTGGCGGTGCTGTCCGACCGGCCCAAGCCGCTGTACCAGTACTTCAAGCAGCTGTTCGCGCAGGTCACCAACCCGCCGATCGACCCGATCCGCGAGGCGATCGTGATGAGCCTGAACAGCTTCATCGGCCCGAAGCCCAACCTGCTCGACATCAACGCGGTCAACCCGCCGATGCGGCTCGAGGTGCACCAGCCGGTGCTCGGCTTCGACGACATGGCGCGGCTGCGCGCGATCGAGGGCCACACCGCGGGCAAGTTCCGCAGCTGCGAGATCGACATCTGCTACCCGGTGGCCTGGGGCCGCGAAGGCATCGAGGCCAAGCTCGCGTCGCTGTGCGCTGAAAGCGTGGACGCGATCCGCTCGGGCCACAACATCCTGATCATCACCGACCGGCGCATGGACCGCACGCTGCTGGCGATCCCGGCGCTGCTGGCGCTGTCGGCGATCCACCACCACCTGGTGCGCGCGGGCCTGCGCACCACCGCCGGCCTGGTGGTCGAGACCGGCAGTGCGCGCGAGGTGCACCACTTCGCGGTGCTGGCCGGCTTCGGCGCCGAAGGCGTGCACCCGTACCTGGCGCTCGAGACGCTGGCCGAGATGCAGCGCGAGCTGCCGGCCGAGCTGCCCGTCGACAAGGCGATCGCCAACTACGTGAAGGCGATCGGCAAGGGCCTGTCGAAGATCATGTCCAAGATGGGCATCAGCACCTACATGTCCTACTGCGGCGCGCAGATCTTCGAGGCCATCGGCCTGCAGCGCGGCTTCGTCGACCAGTACTTCCGCGGCACCGCCACGCAGGTGGGCGGCATCGGCGTGTTCGAGGTCGCCGAGGAAGCGCTGCGCCTGCACCGCGCCGCCTTCGGCAACGACGCGCTGCTGGCCGACCGGCTCGACGCCGGCGGCGACTACGCGTGGCGCGTGCGCGGCGACGAGCACATGTGGACGCCCGACGCGATCGCCAAGCTGCAGCACAGCGCGCGCTCGGGCCGCTTCGACACCTACAAGGAATACGCGCAGATCATCAACGACCAGAGCCGCCGCCACATGACGCTGCGCGGCCTGTTCGAGTTTCGCGTCGATCCGGCGCGCGCGGTGCCGATCGACGAGGTCGAGCCGGCGAGCGAGATCGTCAAGCGCTTCGCCACCGGCGCGATGAGCCTGGGCTCGATCAGCACCGAGGCGCACACCACGCTGGCGATCGCGATGAACCGCATCGGGGCGAAGAGCAACACCGGCGAGGGCGGCGAGGATCCGGCGCGCTACCGCGCCGAGCTCGCCGGCACCGCGGTCGCCGCCGGCACCCGGGTCAGCGACGTGATCGGCGCCAAGGTGATCGAGGCCGACTACGCGATGCAGCAAGGCGACAGCCTGCGCAGCCGGATCAAGCAGGTCGCGTCGGGCCGCTTCGGCGTGACCACCGAATACCTGGTCAGCGCCGACCAGATCCAGATCAAGATGGCGCAGGGCGCCAAGCCCGGCGAGGGCGGCCAGCTGCCCGGCGGCAAGGTCAGCGAGTACATCGGCATGCTGCGCTGCAGCGTGCCCGGCGTCGGCCTGATCAGCCCGCCGCCGCACCACGACATCTATTCGATCGAGGACCTGGCGCAGCTGATCCACGACTTGAAGAACGTGAACCCGCGCGCGTCGATCAGCGTCAAGCTGGTCAGCGAAGTCGGCGTCGGCACGGTCGCCGCCGGCGTGGCCAAGTGCAAGGCCGACCACGTGGTGATCGCCGGCCACGACGGCGGCACCGGCGCGTCGCCGTGGAGCAGCATCAAGCACGCGGGCACGCCGTGGGAGCTGGGGCTGGCCGAGACCCAGCAGACGCTGGTGCTCAATCGGCTGCGCGGGCGCATCCGCGTGCAGGCCGACGGCCAGATGAAGACCGGCCGCGACGTCGTCATCGGCGCGCTGCTCGGCGCCGACGAGTTCGGCTTCGCCACGGCGCCGCTGGTCGCCGAAGGCTGCATCATGATGCGCAAGTGCCACCTGAACACCTGCCCGGTGGGCGTGGCCACGCAGGACCCGGTGCTGCGCCGCCGCTTCACGGGCAAGCCCGAGCACGTGATCAACTACCTGTTCTTCGTCGCCGAAGAGGCGCGCGCGATCATGGCGCAGCTGGGCATCCGCCGCTTCGACGATCTGATCGGCCGTGCCGACCTGCTCGACACGAGGAAGGGCATCGAGCACTGGAAGGCGCGCGGGCTGGACTTCAGCCGCGTGTTCCACCTGCCCGCCGTGCCGGCCGACGAGCCGCGCCGCCAGACCGACGCGCAGGACCACGACCTCGGCCGCGGGCTCGACCCCGAGCTGATCGAACGCTGCCGGCCGGCGCTCGAGCGCGCAGAGAAGGTCCGGCTGATGCACAACGCGCGCAACGTGCACCGCTCGGTCGGCGCGATGCTGTCGGGCGAGCTGATCCGCCGGCACCCCGAAGGCCTGCCCGACCAGACCATCTTCATCCAGACCGAGGGCAACGGCGGCCAGAGCTTCGGCGCCTTCCTGGCTGCGGGCATCACGCTGTACCTGATCGGCGACGCGAACGACTACACCGGCAAGGGCCTGTCGGGCGGGCGCATCGTGGTGCGGCCGAGCATCGAGTTCCGCGGCGACGCCGCGCAGAACATCATCGTCGGCAACACCGCGCTGTACGGCGCCACCGGCGGCGAGGCCTTCTTCCGCGGCGTGGCCGGCGAGCGCTTCGCGGTGCGGCTGTCGGGCGCCACCGCGGTGGTGGAGGGCACCGGCGACCACGGCTGCGAGTACATGACCGGCGGCACCGTGGTCGTGCTCGGGCTGACCGGGCGCAACTTCGCCGCCGGCATGAGCGGCGGCGTCGCCTACGTGTACGACGCCGACGGCCGCTTCGCGCAACGCTGCAACACCAGCATGGTCGCGGTCGAGCGCGTGCTGCCGGCGGCGCAGCAGGCGGCCGGCAGCGAAGCCGCCGCCTGGCACCGCGGCCTGGCCGACGAAGTGCAGCTGAAGCGGCTGGTCGAGGAGCACCACCGCTGGACCGGCAGCCTGCGCGCGCGCGAGGTCCTCGACCACTGGGCCGACGCGTGCACGCGCTTCGTCAAGGTCTTCCCGCACGAGTACCGGCGCGCGCTGGCCGAATCCGCCGCCCGCGCCGAGGCGGCGCAGGCCACGGCCAAGGCGCGCTCCAGCGCCGCCGCCGCCGCGCCGGCCAAGTGAAGGCGGCGGCAGCAGCTGGCCCTCGTGCTGCGCTGCCCGCCCGCCGCCATCCACCCCTTCAATCGTCATCCGTCATCGAGTTCGACATGGGCAAAGTCACCGGCTTTCTGGAGTTCGACCGCCTCGAGCAGGAGTACGAGCCGGTCGCCCGGCGCGTGCGCCACTACAAGGAGTTCGTGATCGGCCTGTCGGCCGACCAGGCCAAGATCCAGGGCGCGCGCTGCATGGACTGCGGCACGCCGTTCTGCAACCACGGCTGCCCGGTGCACAACCTGATCCCGGACTTCAACGACCTGGTGTGGCGCGGCGACTGGCGCCAGGCGATCGAGGTGCTGCACTCGACCAACAACTTCCCCGAGTTCACCGGCCGCATCTGCCCGGCGCCCTGCGAGGCGGCGTGCACGCTCAACATCAACGACGACCCGGTGGGCATCAAGTCGATCGAGCACGCGATCATCGACCGCGCCTGGAGCCAGGGCTGGGTGAAGCCGCAGCCGGCGGCGGCCAGGACCGGGAAGTCGGTCGCGGTGGTCGGCTCGGGCCCGGCGGGCCTGGCGGCGGCGCAGCAGCTGGCGCGTGCCGGCCACGCGGTCACGGTGTTCGAGAAGAACAGCCGCATCGGCGGGCTGCTGCGCTACGGCATCCCCGACTTCAAGCTCGAGAAGTCGCACATCGACCGGCGCATCGAGCAGATGCGCGCCGAAGGCGTGGTGTTCCGCACCGGCGTGCTGGTGGGCGCGCTGCCCGCAGGCAGCAAGGTCACCAACGACGCCGTCGAGACCGTGGCGCCCGCGCAGCTGCTGGCCGAATTCGACGCGGTGCTGCTGGCCGGCGGCGCCGAGCTCAGCCGCGACCTGCCGGTGCCCGGGCGCGAGCTCGACGGCGTGCACTTCGCGATGGAGTTCCTGCCGCAGCAGAACAAGGTGCTGGCCGGCGACACGGTCGAGGGCCGGATCAGCGCCGCCGGCAAGCACGTGATCGTGATCGGCGGCGGCGACACCGGAAGCGACTGCGTGGGCACCAGCAACCGCCACGGCGCCGCCAGCGTCACCCAGTTCGAGCTGCTGCCGATGCCGCCCGAGCAGGAGGACAAGCCGCTGGTGTGGCCGTACTGGCCGATCCGGCTGCGCACCAGCTCGAGCCACGAGGAGGGCTGCGCGCGCGAATTCGCGATCGCCACCCAGGCTTTCGTCGCCGGCAGCCGCAAGGACAAGGGCCGGGTCGCCGGCCTGAAGACGGTGCAGGTGCAGCCGCAGGGCGGCCGGCTGGTCGAAGTGCCCGGCACCGAGAAGGAGTGGAAGGCCGACCTGGTGCTGCTGGCGATGGGCTTCACCGCGCCGGCGGCCACGGTGCTCGAAGCCTTCGGCGTCGAGCGCGACGGCCGCGGCAATGCGCGCGCCGGCACCGGCCTTCGCGATGGTTACCGCACCAACGTGCCGAAGGTGTTCGCCGCCGGCGACATGCGCCGCGGCCAGAGCCTGGTGGTCTGGGCGATCCGCGAAGGCCGGCAGGCGGCGCGCGCGATCGACGAGGCGCTGATGGGCGCGACGACGCTGCCCGCCTGACGGCGCATCGGCCGGGCCGCGCCGGGGCCCGGGCGCGGCCGCCGGCGCGCGTCATGCGCCACGCCGGGCCGCGTCGGCGAGCGCTGCCGGCCGGGGGGTGCGTGCGACAATGCCCGGCCCGCAGGTGCCGCGGTGCGCCTGCCGCGCCCGCATCGCCCCCCCGAACCCATCGCACAGCTGCCGGCCGCTGCGCCGGCACCCCTTCGCGCGTGCCCCCAGACGCCCTGATCGAGATCCGCAGTGTCAGCTTCGGCTACGACGCCTCGCGCACGATCCTGAACGACGTGTCGCTGCGCTTCGCGCGCGGCCGGGTCACCGCGATCCTCGGCGGCTCGGGCTGCGGCAAGACCACGCTGCTGCGGCTGATCGCCGGCGTGCACCCGGCCACCCGCGGCGAGGTGGTCTTCGACGGCGAGCGCATCGACGCCGCCGACCGCGCCCAACTGTTCCGCCTGCGCCGGCGCCTGGGGATGCTGTTCCAGTTCGGCGCGCTGTTCACCGACCTGAGCGTGTTCGACAACGTCGCCTTCCCGCTGCGCGAGCACACCGGCCTGCCCGAGAGCATGATCCGCGACATCGTGCTGATGAAGCTCAACGCGGTCGGGCTGCGCGGCGCGGCGCCGCTGCGCATCGCGCAGGTGTCGGGCGGCATGGCGCGGCGCATCGCGCTGGCGCGCGCGATCGCGCTCGACCCGGAGCTGATCATGTACGACGAGCCCTTCGCCGGGCTCGACCCGATCTCGATGGGCATCGCCGCCAACCTGATCCGCAGGCTGGGCGCGGCCACCGGCGCGACCTCGCTGGTGGTGTCGCACGACGTGCAGCAGTGCTTCGCGATCTGCGACGACGCCTACCTGCTGTCGTCGCAGGGGCGGGTGGTCGCGCACGGCACGCCGGCCGAGCTGCGCGCGTCGGACCACCCCGAAGTGCGCCAGTTCATCGGCGGCCTGCCCGACGGACCGGTGCGTTTCCACTACCCGGCACCGCCGCTGGCCGAGGACTTGGGGTTGGCGGCATGAGACGCCCGACGGGCCGCATCCCAGCGCGAAGGGGCGTGCAGTGAACGGCGGGGTCGCGGGCCTGGGCCGCTTCACGCTCGCACAACTGCGCGCGCTCGGCCACGCGGCGTTCTTCTTCGTCGAGTTGCTGCGCTTCACGCCGGCGGCGCTGCGCCGCTTCGGGCTGGTGGTGGCGCAGCTGCAGGCGATCGGCAACCGCTCGCTGGTGATCATCGCCGCCTCGGGCCTGGCGGTGGGCTTCGTGCTCGCGCTGCAGATGTACTACGCGCTGGTGATCTACGGCGCGGCCGAGAACCTGGGGCTGGTGGTCAACCTGTCGCTGGTGCGCGAGCTGGGGCCGGTGGTCACCGCGCTGCTGTTCGCCGGCCGTGCCGGTACCTCGCTGACCGCCGAGATCGGCCTGATGAAGGCCGGCGAGCAACTGGCGGCGATGGAGCTGATGGCGATCGACCCGCGTGCGCGCGTGCTCGCGCCGCGCTTCGTCGGCGGCGTGGTCGCGATGCCGATCCTGGCGCTGGTGTTTTCGGCGGTCGGCATCCTCGGCGCCTGGGTGGTCGCGGTGCTGCTGATCGGCGTGGACCCCGGCAACTTCTGGGCGATCCAGCAGGACCGCGTCGATGTCTGGCGCGACCTGGGCAACGGCGTCGTCAAGAGCGTGGTGTTCGGGCTGATCTGCACCTTCGTCGCGCTGTACCAGGGCTACGAGACCGAGGCCACGCCCGGCGGCGTCGCGCACGCCACCACGCGCACCGTGGTGGTGTCGTCGCTGGCGGTGCTCGGCATGGACTTCATCCTGACCGCGTTGATGTTCTCCACCCCATGAACCGCAAATCCACCGAAACGCTGGTCGGGCTGTTCGTGCTGCTCGGCATCGGCGCGCTGTTCTTCCTGGCGCTGCAGGCGGCCAACCTCGGCAACTTCAGCACGGAACCGACCTACAGCCTGAGCGCGCGCTTCGACAACATCGGCGGCCTGAAGGTGCGCGCACCGGTGCGCAGCGCCGGCGTCACGGTGGGCCGGGTGACTGCGATCACGCTCGACCCCAAGACCTTCCAGGGGGTGGTCACGATGGAGATCCGCCGCGGCTTCGAGTTTCCGAAGGACAGCTCGGCCAAGATCCTGACCGCCGGGCTGCTCGGCGACCAGTACATCGGGCTCGATCCGGGCAACGACGACCGCAACCTGGCACCGGGTGCCACGATCACCCAGACGCAGTCGGCGCTGGTGCTGGAGAACCTGATCGGCCGGATGCTGTTCGACCGCGCAGCCGAAGCGGGCGGCGCGGCCGCCAAGCCATGACCGCGCGGCCGGGCTCGCGGCAACGGGCAGCAGCCGCGCTGCCCGGCCGGGCGCTGCTGCCGGGCTTGGCGCTGCTGCCGGGCCTGGTGTTGCTGCTCGGCCTGGCGCTGCTGCTCGTCGCGGCGCCGGCGGCGGCGCAGCCCAGTTCCGGCGTGGCGCCGGTCACGCGGATCCTCGACACCATCGAGCCGCCGGCGCAGCCCGCCGCCGTGGAGGAGGACGACTCCACCGCCGGCCAGCGCGCCGACCCGTGGGAGCCCTTCAACCGCGCGATGTGGCGCTTCAACCAGGACCTGGACCAGGGGCTGGTGCTGCCCTGGACCGACGCCTACGTGACCCTGGTGCCGGAAGTGGCGCGCATCGGCATCGGCAACTTCTTTGCCAACGCGCAGGACGCGTGGTCGGCGGTGAACAACCTGCTGCAGGGCAAGCTCGAGCGCAGCGTCGCGATGACGATGCGCTTCGCGGTCAACAGCACGCTCGGCGCCTTCGGCCTGATCGACATCGCCACCGCGGTCGGCATGGAGCGCACGCCCGAGGATTTCGGCCAGACCCTGGGCGTGTGGGGCATGCCCGCCGGCCCGTACCTGGTGCTGCCGCTGTTCGGGCCGTCGACGCTGCGCGACGCGATCGGATTGCCGCTGGACCTGATGGCCTCGCCCTACTACGCGATCAACGACGCCGCCTTCCGGCCGGCGACGACCGTGCTGGGCGTGCTCAACACGCGCTCGCAACTGCTCGGCGCGAGCGAGGCGCTGGACGCGATCGCGCTCGACAAGTACAGCTTCGTGCGCGACGTGTTCCTGCGCCGGCGGCTGAACCAGCTGTACGACGGCAACCCGCCGGAGGACCTGGACATCGACGGGCGGCGCAAGCCGCCGACCGACGAATAGCCGCCGACCGGAGAACCACCGCTCGCCGCCTGCGGCTGCCGGCTGGGGTATCGTGCCGGCTTCGCGGCGCGTGGTGCGCCGCAGGCGAGCGGGGGAGAAGATGCGAAGGCGGTGGATGCTGCGGCTGCTGGGGTCGGTGGCGCTGGGCGACTGGCTGGCGGCTGCGGCAGGCGCCGAGGCCAAACCCGACGAGTTGATCCGCAGGATGTCGGAGGAGATCCTCCAGACGATCAAGGCCGACCCGGCATTGCAGGCGGGCAACGTGGACAAGCTGCTGGCGCTGGTCGACGCGAAGGCGATGCCGCACGTGGATCTGGCGCGCATGACCTCGGCCGCGGTCGGCCGCAACTGGCGCCAGGCGACGCCGGCGCAGCAGCAGCGCCTGCAGGAGGAATTCAAGCTGCTGCTGGTGCGCAGCTATGCCGGCGGGCTGAAGGCGGTGCGCGACCAGACGGTGTTCATGAAGCCGTCGCGCGCCAACGCCGACGACACCGAGGTGGTGGTGCGCACCGAGCTGCGCAGCAAGGGCGAGCCGGTGCAGCTGGACTACCGGATGGAGAAGCGCGACGGCGGCTGGAAGATCTACGACGTCAACGTGCTCGGCGTGTGGATGGTCGAGCAGTACCGGCCGGTCTTCACGCAGGAGATCGCCGCCGGCGGCATCGATGGGCTGATCGCGTACCTCGCCGAGCGCAACAAGGGCGCCGCCAAGACTTGATCGGCCGGCCCGCATGAAGCTGCCCGAGCGCCTGACCATGGCCGAAGCCGGTGCGGTGCTGGCGGCGCTGCAGGCACAGCCGGCCGGCGCGGTGCTGAGCGTCGATGCCTCGGGCCTGGCCGCATTCGACAGCGCGGCGCTGGCCGTGCTGCTGCATGCGCTGCGGCTGGCACGTGCGCGCGGCCAGGGCTTCGAGCTGCTGGGCCCGCCGGATCCCTTGCGCCAGCTGGCGCGGCTGTACGGCGTCGACGCGCTGCTCGGGCTGCAGGGCGCGTGAGCCCGCCAAGGCATCTGGTCTTCGATTTCGCCGGCGTGCTGTTCCGCTGGCGCCCGCTGGTGCTGCTGCAGCAGGTGCTGCCGCAGCGGGCGCACGATGCGGCGAGCGCTTTGCGGCTGGCCGCTGCGATCTTCCAGGGCTACGAAGGCGACTGGGCCGACTTCGACCGCGGCCGCGTGCAGCCCGATGCGCTGGTGCAGCGCATCGCCGCGCGCACCGGGTTGCCGGCGGCCGAGTTGCGCCGCGTGGTCGATGCGGTGCCGGCCGAACTGCAGCCGCAGCCGGCGGTGGTGGCGTTGCTCGCGCGCCTGCGTGCCGCCGGCCGGCGGCTGTACTACCTGTCGAACATGCCCGAGGTCTATGCGCAGCACCTGGAGCGCACGCACGAGGTCGTCGGCTGGTTCGACGACGGCGTGATCTCGGCGCGCGTCGGGCTGGTCAAGCCCGAACCGGCGATCTTCGCGCTGGCCGCGCAGCGCTTCGGTGCGGCGCCGGCCGAACTGCTGTTCATCGACGACATCGCCGCCAACGTGCGCGCGGCGCAGGCGGCCGGCTGGCAGGCGCTGCAGTTCGACGATGCGGCGCAGTGCGAGGCGGCGCTGCACGCGCGCGGGCTGCTGGGCTGACGGCGCTCGCGGGCTCGCGCGGATGCCTTCGGGCTGCGCCGGCGGCATTCGCGCCGGGGGCGGCAGCGCGGGCCCGGCCCGGCCTTCAGCCGCCGGGCCCGGCGAGCCCGGCGATGGCCTGCTGCACGGCTTCGACGCCTTGCTCGACCACGCGCGCCTTCCAGGTGTCGGTGTCGACGTAGAAGGCGTCGCGGAACTGGCGCTTGATCTGGGTGCGCCGTGATGCGCCCGCCTCGGGGTGGTTGTCGAGCCACTGTTCGGCGCGCAGCGCTGCCATCACCTGCTCGAAGGGCAGCGTGCCGAACTCGAGCGCGATGCCGGTGTATTCGGCCTGCGCGCATTCCTGGCCCGCCACGAGCCACATCAGGCCGGTGAGCGGGGGCGACTCCGAGCTGCCGTCGTAGATCGACGTGACCTGGCGGCCCCACCAGGCGCGCGCCCGGGCGATGCCGGCAGCTTCGTCGGGCCCGGCCCAGATGCGCTCGCCGTGGCCGCTGGGCCCGAGGCCGGTGTGCAGGTCGAGCCATGCCAGCCGGCGGCAGCGCCGGCCGTGGTCTTGCAGCACGTGGCGCAGCGTCTGGTGGCTCCAGGTCGGGCCGTGGCCGCCGAAGAACAGGCCCCGCGGGTGCTCGTACTGCCCGCCCGAGACGGCCGCCTGCAGTGCCTTCGGCCCGTGCTGGGCCAGATAGCCGGCGATTCCGGCCTTGACCTGCGGGTTCGGCGGCCACTCGGCCGGCACCAGCAGGTGGGCGATGCGGTCGTATTCGGGGTTGTGCGGGAGCGGCCGGGTGAAATCCTGGAAATTGCGGTTCAGGTCGACGTTCTCGTGCGTCGCGCGGCGCAGCCACGAGAAGCCGTAGGGATTGAGCGCGTGGATGTACAGCAGCGCGACGCCGCCGGCCGCGGCGGCCGCGTGCAGGCCGGAATCGGCCAGCAGCGCGCCCTGGATGCCCGAGCCGCAATAACCCTCGACGCCGTGGCAGGCGCTGCTGACGATCAGCAGTGCGCGCGCGTCGGCCGGGCCGGCGCGCGCGACGTCCATCGCCAGCGTCTCGCCGTCGCGCCCGATCAGCGGGTGCACGTGGGCGTGCAGCTCGAGCCCCGCGCGCTCCACCGCGGCCAGGAACTTCGCGCGTGCGTCGGCGTAGCTCTGCGCGAAGTGGCGTGCGGCGTTCACGGCAGGCTCAGCGCGGCGCGGCCAGCCACTTCTCGGCCAGCCGCACCCAGGCGGTGGCGCCCAGCGGGATCAGCTCGTCGTTGAAGTCGTAGCTCGGGTTGTGCAGCATGCACGGGCCCAGGCCGTGACCGCCGTCACGGTGGCTGCCGTCACCGTTGCCGATCAGGAAGTAGCAGCCCGGCTTGGCCTGCAGGAAGTAGCTGAAGTCCTCGGAGCCCATGGTCGGCTCGAAGTCCAGAACGTTCTCCGGCCCGACGACCTCGCCGAGCAGCGCGCGGGCGAACTCGGTCTCGGCCTCGTGGTTGACCGTCGGCGGGTAGTTGCGCTTGAACTCGAACTCGCAGCCGACCTCGAAAGCGGCGCAGGTGCTCTCGGCGATCTGCTTCATCCGCCGCTCGACCAGGTCGAGCACCTCGGTCGTGAAGGTGCGCACCGTGCCCTGGATCTCGCAGTCCTCGGGGACGACGTTGGTCGCCTCGCCGGCGTGGATCATCGTCACCGAGATCACCGCGGTGTCGATCGGCCGCTTGTTGCGCGTGACGATCGTCTGGAACGCCTGCACCATCTGGCAGGCGACCGGCACCGGGTCGAGCCCGAGGTGCGGCAGCGCGGCGTGGCTGCCCTTGCCGCGGATCGTGATCTTGAACTCGTTCGATCCGGCCATCACCGGCCCGCTCTTCAGCGCGAACTGGCCGACCTGCATGCCCGGCCAGTTGTGGATGCCGAAGATCGCCTCCATCGGGAACTTCTCGAACAGGCCGTCGCGCATCATCTCGCGCGCGCCGCCGCCGCCTTCCTCGGCCGGCTGGAAGACGAGGTAGACCGTGCCGTCGAAGTTGCGGTGCTTCGCCAGATGCCGCGCCGCGGCCAGCAGCATCGCGGTGTGGCCGTCGTGGCCGCAGGCGTGCATCTTCCCCGCATAGGTGCTGGCATGCGCGAAGTGGTTGTGCTCGGTCATCGGCAGCGCGTCGATGTCGGCGCGCAGCCCGACCGCGCGCGCCGAACTGCCGTTCTTGACGATGCCGACCACGCCGGTCTTGCCCAGGCCCCGGTGGATCGGGATGCCCCAGTCGGTCAGGGCCTTGGCGATCACGTCGGCGGTGCGCTCCTCCTGGAAGCACAGCTCGGGGTGGGCATGGATGTCGCGGCGCATGGCGGCGATCACGGCGGCGTCGGCGAGGATCGATTCGATCAGCTGCATGCGGGGCTCCGGCAGGCTGGCATGGATGAAGTCATCTTACGCCGGGGCGCGCGGGCGTGGCGGCACGCTTTGATGTCCGCCCGCATCACCGGCACGGCGAACGCCGGCCGCCCGCTGCCGGCGCGGCCGGCGGCTCGCGAGGCGCTGTGCCATGATCGCGGCGATGGACGCGTCGACCGGCAGCCGCACCGTGCACGCGGCCTGTCCGCACGATTGCCCGGACACCTGTGCGTTGCAGGTCACGGTGCAGGGCGGCGAGGTGCTGCGCGTGGCCGGCGCGGCCGATCACCCGACCACCCACGGCGCGCTGTGCACCAAGGTGGCGCGCTACGCCGAGCGCAGCTGCCACCCCGAGCGCGTGCTGCAGCCGCTGCGGCGCGTGGGGCCGAAGGGCGCCGGCCGCTTCGAGCCGGTGGGCTGGGACGAGGCGCTGGACGCGATCGCGGCGCGGCTGCGCACAATCGCCGCGCGCGACCCGCAGGCGATCCTGCCCTACAGCTACGCCGGCACGATGGGCCTGGTGCAGGGCGAGAGCATGGCGGCGCGCTTCTTCCACCGGCTGGGGGCGTCGCTGCTCGACCGCACGATCTGCTCGACCGCCGGCGGCGCCGCGCTGGCGGCGACCTATGGCGCCAAGGTCGGCATGCATGTCGAGCATTTCGCCGAGAGCCGGCTGATCCTGATCTGGGGCAGCAACTCGATCGGCTCGAACCTGCACTTCTGGACCTTCGCGCAGGCCGCCAAGCGCGCCGGCGCGAAGCTGGTGTGCATCGACCCGCGCCGCACCGAGACCGCCGACAAGTGCCACGAACACGTGGCGCTGCTGCCGGGCACCGACGGTGCGCTGGCGCTGGCGCTGATGCACGAGCTGATCGTCCACGACCGGCTCGACCACGACTACCTGGCCCGGCACGTGGCCGGCTGGGAGGCCTTGCGCGAACGCGCACTGCAGTGGCCGCCCGAGCGTGCCGCCGGCGTGTGCGGGATCGAAGCCGCGCAGATCCGCGCGCTGGCGCAGGACTACGGCAGCCTCCGGCCGGCGGCGATCCGCCTGAACTACGGCGTGCAGCGCGTGCACGGCGGCTGCAACACGGTGCGGCTGATCGCGCTGCTGCCTTGCCTGGTGGGCGCCTGGCGGCACCGCGCCGGCGGGATGCTGCTGTCGTCGTCGGGCTGGTTCGTGCCGGTGCGCAACGACGCCGCGCTGCAGCGGCCCGATCTGCTGGGCGCGCGGCGGCCGCGCACGGTCAACATGGTCACGATCGGCGACGACCTGCTGCGCGCAGCCTCGGCGGATTTCGGGCCGCGGATCGAGGCGCTCGTGGTCTACAACAGCAACCCGGTGGCGGTGGCGCCGGACGGCCGGCGCGTGCGCGCCGGCTTCGCGCGCGACGACCTGTTCACCGTCGTGCTCGAGCATTTCCTGACCGACACCGCCGACCACGCCGACTACGTGCTGCCGGCGACCACCCAGCTCGAGCATCTGGACGTGCACACCTCCTACGGCCACACCTACGCGCTGATCAACGAGCCCGCGATCGCGCCGCTCGGCCAGGCGAGGCCGAACACGCAGATCTTCCGCGACCTGGCCGCGCGCATGGGCTTCGACGAGGCGTGCTTCGGCGACGACGACGAGACCCTGGCGCGCGCCGCGCTCGATCCGGCGGCGGTGGATTTCGACACGCTGCGCCGGGTCGGCTGGGTCAAGCTGGCGCTGCCCGACGCGCCCTTCGCCGACGGCGGCTTCCCGACGCCCGACGGCCGCGCGCAGGCCGACGCGCCCGGGCTGGGCCTGCCCGACTTCGTGCCCAACCACGAGAGCGTGCAGTCGGCGCCCGCGCTCGCGCGGCGCTTCCCGCTGGCGATGATCTCGCCGCCGCCGCGCAACTTCCTGAACTCGACCTTCGTCAACGTGCGCAGCCTGCGCGCGATCGAGGGCGAGCCGATGCTCGAGATCCATGCCGACGATGCGGCGCCGCGCGGCATCGCCGACGGCACGATGGTGCGCGTGTTCAACGACCGCGGCAGCACCGCCTGCCGTGCGCGCGTGGGCAACCGCGCGCGCCCGGGCGTGGTCAACGCGCTGGGCGTGTGGTGGCGCAAGCTGTCGCCGGCGGGCACCAACATCAACGAGCTGACTTCGCAGCGGCTGACCGACGTCGGCGGCGGGCCGGTGTTCTACGACTGCCTGGTGCAGGTCGAGCCCGCGGCCGCGGCGGCCGAGCCGGGTTGATGCCGCTGCTGCCCGCCCGCGCGGCGCTCGCCGCCGCCCGCAGCCGCGCGGCGCCCGAGGCGATCCGGCTGACGCTGCGGCCGGTGGCGCGGTGGGCGGCCGCCGCGGTGGTGGTGGCGGCGGTCGCCGGCTGCAGCGAGCTCAGCTACTACGGCCAGGCGGCGGCCGGCCATGCCGATCTGCTGGCCCGGGCCAGACCGGTATCGGCCTGGCTGGCCGATCCGGACACCAGCGCCGCATTGAAGCAGCAGCTGCAGGCCGCGCAGCAGTTGCGCGAATTCTCGGTGCACGAACTCGGCCTGCCCGACAACTCCAGCTACCGCCGCTATGCCGACCTGAAGCGCCCGGCGGCGGTGTGGAACGTGGTCGCGGCGCCCGAGCTGTCGCTGGTGCTCAAGACCTGGTGCTTCCCGGTGCTGGGCTGCATCAGCTACCGCGGCTACTTCGACCGCGCCGCCGCCGACGCGCTCGCCGCGCAGCTGCGCGCCGAGGGCAGGGAAGCCGGCGTCTATCCGGTGCCGGCCTATTCGACGCTGGGCTTCAGCAACTGGCTGGGCGGCGACCCGCTGCTCAACACCTTCGTCGGTGGCTCCGAGGCCGAGCTGGCGCGGCTGATGTTCCACGAGCTGGCGCACCAGCAGCTGTACGTCGCCGACGACACGCTGTTCAACGAATCCTTCGCCACCGCGGTCGAACGCATCGGCACCGAGCGCTGGCTGGCCGAGCACGGCAGCCCGGCGGCGCGCGACGCGTACCGCGCGGCGCAGCAGCGCCGGCAGGACTTTCGCGAGCTGACGCTGCGCACGCGCGCGGCGCTGGACGCGGTCTACCGCAGCGGCGCCGATGACCAGGCCAAGCGCGCAGCCAAGGCGGCGCTGATGGCGCAGATGCGCGCCGAGTACCGGCAGATGCGCGACGGCCGCTGGGGCGGCTGGGCCGGCTTGGACGCCTGGTTCGCCGCCGCCGACAATGCGACGCTGGGCGTGCTGGGCACCTACCTCGAACTGGCCGGCGGCTTCGAGCGGCTGTACCGGCAGCAGGGCGGCGAATTCGGCCGCTTCTACGCCGAGGCCGCGCGCATCGGCGAGTTGCCGAAGGCTCAGCGCCACGCCACACTACGCGCCGTCGAATGAACCGCTGGGAGCGAACACGTGCCGGACATCCGCATTCATCGCGAGCACCAACTCGGCCTGCCGCAGGCCCGCAAGGTTGCGGCGCAGTGGGCCGACGAGGTGGAGCAGGAATTCGGGATGCGCTGCTCGGTGATCGCGGGCGAGTACAGCGACACGGTGGAGTTCACCCGCAGCGGCGTCAACGGCCGGCTGATCGTCGCGGGCGACCACTTCGACCTCGACGCGAAACTGGGCTTCCTGCTCGGCGCGTTCCGCCGCACGATCGAGGGCGAGGTGCTGCGCAAGCTCGACGATCTGCTGGCCAATTCGCCCAAGCCGCGGGCGCCGGCGGCGAAGGCGGCGGCCAAGACGGCAGCCAAGGCATCGGCCAAGACCGCTGCGAAGGCTGCGGCGCCGCGCAAGGGCCGGGCGCTCTGAGCGCGCGCACGGCCCCCCGGCGCGGGGGCTACTTCAGCGACTCGACCAGGTCCACGTAGTCCTGCATCGCGTCGCCTGCGCTCTTGCCTTTCAGCGCTGCCCAGGCGTCGTACTTGGCACGGCCGACGAAGTCGGTCATGCCCGGGCGCTTGCCCTCGACGTCGCCGGCCGTCGCCTGCTTGTACAGCGCGTAGATCTGCAGCAGCGTCGCGTTGTCGGGCTTGGTGGGCAGCTGCTTGCTGTCGGCCACCGCCTTGTCGAATTGCTTTTCCAGCTTGCTGGCCATCGCGGGTCGTCTCCTGTGGGTCAAAATGGTCCGGGGCCGTCCATCTTAACCAGTCGGCCCGACGGGAATTCGGGAGGGGGCGATGAACGAACCGGCGCAGCGCACGCGCATGTCGAGGGTGGACCGCGCCTGGCTGCGCATGGACGGCCCGCGCAACCTGATGATGATCGTCGGCGTGTGGCTGCTCGAGCCGGCGGTCGGCTACGAGGCGCTGTGCGAGCGCGTGGCCGAGCGCTTCCTGAAGTACCCGCGCTTTCGCCAGAAGGTGGTGCCCGGCCTGTTCGGCGCGCAGTGGGTCGACGACGAGGACTTCGACATCCACCAGCACATCGTGCGCGAGTCGCTGCCGCGCCGGCGCGGCCAAAGCGCGCGCCAGGCGCTGCAGCAGCGCTGCGGCGAGCTCGCGACCGAGCCGCTCGATCCGGCGCGGCCGCTGTGGCAGTACCACCTGATCGAGGACTACGAGGGCGGCAGCGCGATCATCATGCGCATCCACCACTGCATCGGCGACGGCATCGCGCTGGTGTCGGTGGTGCTGTCGGTGACCGACGGCGGCCGCTCGCCGCCCGAACTCGAGGCGATGGCCGATGCCGAGCACGGCGACTGGCTGACGCGCACCGTGATCCAGCCGCTGACCGGGCTGACGGTCAAGGCGCTGGAGCTGTCGGGCGACGGCGTGGCGCGCTCGATCGAACTGGCCGCGAGCCCGAAGGAGGGCGGCCTCGCGCTGGCGCGCCAGGGCCTGCGCGTGGCCGCCGACATCGGCGCGCTGGCGCTGATGGAGGACGACTCGCGCACGCTGCTCAAGGGCAAGCCCGTGGGCCGCAAGCGCGTGGCCTGGGCCGAGCCGCTGCCGCTGGACCACGTCAAGGCGGTGGGCAAGGCGCTGGGCGCTTCGGTCAACGACGTCCTGCTCGCCTGCGTGGCCGGCGCGATCGGCGCGCACCTGCGCGCGCGCGGCGACGAGCCCGCGGGCAAGGCGATCCGCGCGATGGTGCCGGTGAACCTGCGCCCGCTGGACGAGGCCTACAAGCTCGGCAACCGCTTCGGGCTGGCGCCGCTGGTGCTGCCGATCGGCATCGCCAACCCGATCGAGCGCGTGTACGAGGTGCGCGCGCGCATGGGCGAGCTCAAGGACAGTTACCAGCCGCTGCTGGCCTTCGGCGTGCTGGCCGTGGCCGGTGCGCTCAACAAGCCGGCGCAGGATGCGCTGCTGGGCCTGTTCTCGAAGAAGTCGACCGCGGTGATGACCAACGTGCCCGGCCCGTCCGTGCCGCTGAAGTTCTGCGGCTCGACGCTGCGCCAGTCGATCTTCTGGGTGCCGCAGACCGGCGACGTGGCGGTCGGCGTCAGCATCTTCTCCTATGCCGGCGGCGTGCAGTTCGCGCTGATCGCCGACGAGCGGCTGTGTGCCGAGCCGCAGGACCTCGTCGAGCGCTTCGCGCCCGAACTGGAGACGCTGACCTGGCTGACGCTGATGCTGCCCTGGGAAGAGGCGGCCTGAAGCGGGCCTTCAGGCCGCCGGCAGGTAGTCGCCGGCCAGCGTGCGCAGGTGCTGCTGCGCGCCGGCGTCCAGGTAGGGCAGCAGCAGGCTGAGCACGTGGTAGGCGCCGCGCGCCATCGCGGCCGCCGCGTTCTCGGGCTCGAGCGCGCGCCGCGGGTCGCGCACGTATTCGTAGCTGAGCCAGTAGGTCAGCACCACCACCATCGCATTGGCCACCGCTTCGGCCTGCTGGCGCTCGAGCCGGGCCGCGCCGCCGCCGCCCAGGCCGGCCAGCACCGCCTGCACCGCGCGCGTCTTGTGCTTGAGCACGAACTGGAAGTGGGTCTCGAGCCGGCGGTTCTTCGACAGCAGGTCGTTCAGGTCGCGGTACAGGAAGCGGTATTGCCAGATCAGCTCGAACAGCATGTGGAAGAACAGCCACGCGTCCTCGATGTGGCGCACTTCGTCGGCGGCGCGCAGCAGTTCGTCCAGCCCCTTCTCGTAGCGGTCGAACAGCGAGTTGATCAGCTCGTCCTTGGCCGGGTAGTGGTAGTACAGGTTGCCCGGGCTGATGCCGAGCTCGGCCGAGATCAGCGTGGTGCTGACGTTGGGCTCGCCGAAGCGGTTGAACAGCTCGAGCGTCACCTCGAGGATGCGCTCGGCGGTGCGCCGCGGTTTCTTGGTGGCCATGGCGGCGCAATCTAGCATCAACCGCGCGCCGGCGGCCGCGCCGGGCGCTGCCTACAATTCCGCACCATGCCGGCCGTCTCGTTCCGCAACGTCAGCAAGGTCTTCGGCGGCAGGCACGGCGCGCTGCGCGCGCTCGACGATGTCGGCTTCGACATCGAGGCGGGCGAGTTCTTCGGCCTGCTCGGGCCCAACGGCGCCGGCAAGACCACCTTGATCAGCATCCTCGCCGGCCTGACGCGCGCCAGCGGCGGGCAGGTGCGCGTGATGGGCCACGACGTGAGGGCCGAGTACGCGGCGGCGCGGCGCGCGATCGGCGTGGTGCCGCAGGAGCTGGTGTTCGACCCCTTCTTCAGCGTGCGCGAGACGCTGCGCATCCAGAGCGGCTACTTCGGGCTGCGCCGCAACGACGACTGGATCGACGAGCTGCTGGCCAACCTCGGCCTGGCCGACAAGGCGGGCGCCAACATGCGCCAGCTGTCGGGCGGCATGAAGCGCCGCGTGCTGGTGGCGCAGGCACTGGTGCACCGCCCGCCGGTGATCGTGCTCGACGAGCCCACCGCCGGCGTCGACGTGGAGCTGCGCCAGACGCTGTGGCAGTTCGTGTCGCGGCTCAACCGCGAAGGCCACACCGTGCTGCTGACCACGCACTACCTCGAGGAAGCCGAGGCGCTGTGCGGCCGCATCGCGATGCTCAAGCTCGGCCGCGTGGTGGCGCTGGACCGCACTGCGAACCTGCTGGCGCGCGCCGCGAGCACGATGCTGCGCTTCAAGGCCGACCAGCCGCTGCCGCCGGCGCTGGCGGGGCAGGCGCGCGTCACCGGCCGCATCGTGCAGCTGAAGGCGCGCGACGCCGCCGAGGTCGAGGCCGTGCTCGCGCAGCTGCGCGCGGCCGGCGTGAAGGCCGAAGACCTGGAGATCGGCCGCGCCGATCTGGAGGACGTGTTCCTCGAGATCATGCAGGCGGGGCCGCTACACGAGGCGGCCGCGTGACGCCGGGCGACACGCTCGACGCCGCCGCGCCCGACGCGCGGCCGCATCCGCTGCGCGGCGCGCGCGCGCTGCTGCACAAGGAGCTGCTGCGCTTCTGGAAGGTGGCCTTCCAGACCGTGGCCGCGCCGGTGCTGACTACCGTGCTGTACCTGCTGATCTTCGGCCACGTGCTGTCCGACCGCGTGCAGGTGTTCGAGAACGTGCGCTACACCCACTTCCTGGTGCCCGGGCTGGTGATGATGAGCGTGCTGCAGAACGCCTTCGCCAACACCAGCAGCTCGCTGATCCAGAGCAAGATCACCGGCAACCTGGTGTTCCTGCTGCTGACGCCGCTGTCGCACTGGGCCTGGTTCGCCGCCTATGTGGGCGCGTCGATGGTGCGCGGCCTGGCGGTGGGGCTGGGCGTGTTCCTGGTCAGCGCCGCTTTCGCGCCGCCGGGCGTCGCGCATCCGGCGTGGATCGTGGTGTTCGCGCTGCTCGGTGCCGGCATGCTCGGTGCGCTCGGCCTGATCGCCGGGCTGTGGGCCGACAAGTTCGACCAGATGGCCGGCTTCCAGAACTTCATCATCACGCCGATGACGCTGCTGTCGGGCGTGTTCTATTCGGTGCATTCGCTGCCGCCGTTCTGGAGCGCGGTCAGCCGCCTGAACCCCTTCTTCTACATGATCGACGGCTTCCGCCACGGCTTCTTCGGCACCGGCGACGTGTCGCCGTGGCTGAGCCTGGGCGTGGCGGCCGGCACCTGCGCGTTCGTGTCGGCGGTGGCGCTGCACCTGCTGAAGACCGGCTACAAGATCCGCCATTGAAGTCGCGCCGATAATCGCGCCATGTCCGAACCCACTCCCGAACAGGTCGCGCAGTTCATCGCCGCCGGGCTGCCCTGCGAGCACCTCGAGATCGAAGGCGACGGCCGCCATTTCTTCGCGACCATCGTCAGCGCCGCGTTCGACGGGCTGCCGCGGGTGCGGCGCCACCAGCAGGTCTATGCGGCGCTGGGCGATAGAATGCGCGAGCAGGTTCACGCGCTGTCGATGAAGACGCTCACCCCCGCCGAATGGGCCGCGGCGCGCGCCGCGCCCGGCGGCCCGCACGCAGGCTGAGCGCCCCGATCGACCACGCCCGCCGCCCCAGCGCGGGCGGGCCGCAGCGCCCCGGCGGGTCCGCTGCAGCCGGCCCGGCCTGCGGCGGTGCTCCACTCCCGGCAATCCTCAGATGGACAAACTCCTGATCCGCGGCGGCCGTGCGCTGCACGGCGAGATCACGATCGCGGGCGCGAAGAACGCGGCGCTGCCGCAGCTGTGCGCCGCGCTGCTGAGCGCCGAGCCGGTCGTGCTGCACAACACGCCGCAGCTGCAGGACGTGGCGACGATGGTGCGGCTGCTGCGCCACATGGGCGCGGGTGCCGAGCGCGATGCCGACGCGCCCGAGACGCTGCGCATCGACGCCGCGCGCATCGCCGCGCCCGAGGCGCCCTACGAGCTGGTGAAGACGATGCGCGCGGCGATCCTGGTGCTCGGGCCGCTGCTCGCGCGCTTCGGCCGCGCGCGGGTGTCGCTGCCCGGCGGCTGCGCGATCGGCTCGCGCCCGGTCGACCAGCACATCAAGGGCCTGCAGGCGATGGGCGCGCGGATCGAGGTCGAGCACGGTTACATCGTCGCGCAGGCCGCACGGCTGAAGGGCGCGCGCATCGGCACCGACATGATCACCGTCACCGGCACCGAGAACCTGCTGATGGCCGCGACGCTGGCCGAAGGCGAGACGGTGCTCGAGAACGCGGCGCAGGAGCCCGAGGTCGCCGACCTGGCCGAGATGCTGATCCGCATGGGCGCGAAGATCGAAGGCCACGGCGGCAGCCGCATCCGCATCGAGGGCGTCGAGCGGCTGCACGCGCCCGCCGGCGGCCACCGCGTGATCCCCGACCGGATCGAGGCCGGCACCTTCCTGTGCGCGGTGGCCGCGGCCGGCGGCGACGTCCGGCTGGCCGATGCGCGCGCCGAGCACCTGGAGGTGGTGATCGACAAGCTGCGCGAGGCCGGCGCCACGGTCGAGCCCGACGACGGCGGCATCCGCATCCGCGCCGAGGGCCGGCCCCGGCCGGTGAACCTGCGCACCAGCGAGTACCCGCTGTTCCCCACCGACATGCAGGCGCAGTTCATGGCGCTGGACTGCATCGCCGACGGCAGCTCGGTCGTGACCGAGACGATCTTCGAGAACCGCTTCATGCACGTGAACGAGCTGCTGCGGCTGGGCGCGCACATCGAGATCGACGGCCACACCGCGGTGGTGCGCGGCGTGCCGCGGCTGTCGGGCGCCAAGGTGATGGCGACCGACCTGCGCGCGTCGGCCAGCCTGGTGATCGCCGGCCTGGTGGCCGACGGCGACACCGTGGTCGACCGCATCTACCACCTGGACCGCGGCTACGACCGGATGGAAGCCAAGCTGCGCCGGCTGGGCGCCGACATCGAGCGGGTGCGCTGAAAGGGGCCGGGCGTGATCACCCTCGCACTGTCCAAGGGCCGCATCTTCGACGAGACGCTGCCGATGCTCGCCGCGGCCGGCGTGCGCATCGCCGAAGACCCCGAGAAGAGCCGCAAGCTGATCCTGCCGACCAGCCGCGCCGACCTGCGCGTGGTGCTGGTGCGCGCGTCCGACGTGCCCACCTACGTGCAGTACGGCGGCGCCGACCTCGGCGTGGCCGGCCACGACGTGCTGCTCGAGCACGGCGGCGAGGGCCTGTACCAGCCGGTGGACCTGCGCATCGCGCGCTGCCGCATGAGCGTGGCGGTGCCCGACGACTTCGACTACGCCGGCGCGGCGCGCCACGGCTCGCGCATCCGCGTGGCGACCAAGTACACGACGATCGCGCGCCGCCATTTCGCCGACAAGGGCGTGCACGTCGACCTGGTCAAGCTGTACGGCTCGATGGAGCTGGCGCCGCTGACCGGGCTGGCCGACGCGATCGTCGACCTGGTGTCCACCGGCGCCACGCTGAAGGCCAACCACCTGCGCGAGGTCGAGTCGATCATGGACATCTCGGCGCGGCTGGTGGTCAACCAGGCGGCGCTGAAGCTCAAGCGCGAGCCGCTGCGCGCGCTGATCGACGCCTTTGCCGGCGCGGTGGAGCAGGCCGCATGAGCGTTGCCATCCGCCGTCTGGATACCCGCAGCCCCGGCTTCGACGCCGAGCTGCGCGCGCTGCAGCACTGGTCGGAGCAGACCGATGCGGCGATCGAGGCGCGCGTGGCTGCGATCGTGGCCGACGTGCGCGCGCGCGGCGACGCGGCGCTGCTGGAGTACACCGCGCGCTTCGACGGCTTGCAGGTGGCGCGCGCCGCGGCGCTGGAGATCGACCCCGGCGAGCTGCAGGCCGCGCTCGCGCGCATCACGCCGGCGCAGCGCGCGGCGCTCGAGCAGGCGGCGGCGCGGGTGCGCGACTACCACCGGCGCCAGCTCGAGGCCTGCTGCCGCGGCTGGTCCTTCGCCGACGCCGACGGCAGCCGCCTCGGCCAGAAGGTGACGCCGCTCGATCGCGTGGGCCTGTACGTGCCCGGCGGCAAGGCCGCGTACCCGTCGAGCGTGCTGATGAACGCGATCCCGGCGCAGGTGGCCGGCGTCGGCGAGATCGTGATGGTGGTGCCCACGCCGGTGCGCGGCGATCCGGCCGCGCAGGGCGAGCGCAACCCGCTGGTGCTGGCCGCTGCCGCATTGGCGGGCGTGCAGCGCGTGTTCACCGTCGGCGGCGCGCAGGCGGTGGCGGCGCTGGCCTACGGCACCGCGACGATCCCGCGGGTGGACAAGATCACCGGCCCGGGCAACGCCTACGTGGCCAGCGCCAAGAAGCACGTGTTCGGCCAGGTCGGCATCGACATGATCGCCGGCCCGAGCGAGATCCTGGTGCTGGCCGACGGCAGCACGCCGGCCGACTGGGTGGCGATGGACCTGTTCAGCCAGGCCGAGCACGACGAGCTGGCGCAGAGCCTCCTGCTCTGCCCCGACGCGGCGTACCTGGACGCGGTGCAGGCGGCGATGGCGCGGCTGCTGCCGCAGATGCCGCGCGCCGCGGTGATCCGCGCGTCGCTCGAAGGCCGCGGCGCGTTGATCCGCACGCGCAGCCTGGAAGAGGCCTGCGCGATCAGCAACCGGATCGCGCCCGAGCACCTGGAGATCAGCTCGAAGGAGCCGCAGCGCTGGGAGCCGCTGCTCAAGCACGCGGGCGCGATCTTCCTGGGCGCCTACACCAGCGAGAGCCTGGGCGACTACTGCGCCGGGCCGAACCACGTGCTGCCCACGTCGGGCACCGCGCGCTTCAGCTCGCCGCTGGGTGTGTACGACTTCGTCAAGCGCTCGAGCCTGATCGAGGTCAGTGCCGCCGGCGCGCAGGTGCTGGGGCCGGTCGCGTCGGTGCTGGCGCACGGCGAAGGCCTGCAGGCGCATGCGCGCGCGGCCGAGCTGCGCCTCGACCCGGCAGCCGGCGCTGCAACGGCGGGCGCCGTGCCGCTGGCTCAGCGGTTGCGGCACACGGTGCGCCAGGACGTGCAGTCGATGCACGCCTACGCCGTCCAGCCGAGCGAAGGCCTGGTCAAGCTCGACGCGATGGAGAACCCGTTCCGGCTGCCGCCCGAGTTGCAGCGCGCGCTGGGCGAGCGGCTGGGGCATGTCGCGATCAACCGTTACCCCGGGCGCTGCACCGCCGACGTGATCGACGCGCTCGCGCGCCACGTGCAGTTGCCGGCCGGCTGCCGGCTGATGCTCGGCAACGGCTCCGACGAGCTGATCTCGCTGCTGGCGATGGCCTGCGACCGGCCCGGCGCGACCATCGTCGCGCCGCTGCCGGGCTTCGTGATGTACGAGATGTCGGCGCGGCTGCAGGGCCTGGGCTTCATCGGCGTGCCGCTGACGGCGCGTTTCGAGCTCGACGCCGACGCGATGCTGCGCGCCGTCGAGCAGCACCGGCCGGCGCTGACCTATCTCGCCTACCCGAACAACCCGACCGCCAACCTGTTCGACGACGCCGCGATCGACCGCATCGTCGACGCGGTGGCGGCGCAGCAGGGTTTCGTGGTGTTCGACGAGGCCTACCAGCCCTTCGCGTCGCGCAGCCGGCTGCCGCGGCTGGCCGAGCATCCGCACGTGCTGGTGATGCGCACGCTCAGCAAGTTCGGCCTGGCCGGCGTGCGGCTCGGGTACCTGGCCGGCGCCGACGCGCTGATCCAGGAGATCGACAAGGTGCGCCCGCCGTACAACGTCAGCGTGCTCAACGCCGAGGCGACGCTGTTCGCGCTCGAGCATGCTGGCGAGTTCGCGCGCCAGGCGGCGCTGATCCGCGCGCAGCGCGAGCGGCTGCAAGCGGTGCTGCGCGCTGTGCCCGGCTGCGAGCCGTTCCCGAGCGAGGCCAACATGATCCTGGTGCGCGTGCCCGATGCGAAGCGCGTGTTTGGCGGCATGAAGGCGCGCGGCGTGCTGGTCAAGAATGTCGAGGGGCTGCACCCGCTGCTGGCGAACTGCCTGCGGCTGACGGTGGGTACCGCCGACGAGAATGCGCAGATGCTGGACGCGCTGAAAGCGAGCCTGTGACATGGTTCAACTCTTGCGCGCTGCGCGTTCCGCGGTCGGGCAAAGCCGGTTCCGTGGCGGGCCGCCCGGTCCGGCCGGTTCTTGCTTCGCGTGCGCCTTGACGCCATGGTCAATGAAATGAGTCCCGGTCCGTCGTTGCCGGCAGGCGGCCAGTTGCGGTCCTTCGCCGCTGCGCCGAAAGCAGGCCTCGTTCGGGTGCGAAAACGTGGTGCACGGGGCCGCCGGCGGGGTGGCCAACTCCGTTCAGCCAAATTCTTATTCACTCCGTTGGCCACCCCGCCGTCGGCCCGGGCGGTGGTACGCCAAGACCGCTGTTCGCGAGCTGCTCGACGCAGTGGGTGTTTGCTGAAGAAGCGTGCTGGCGGTGCCGGCAAAGCCGGCAAGGGGGTGGCCGACGGAGCGAATAAGAATTTGGCTGAGCGTAGTCGGCCACCCCCTTGTCGGCTTTGCCTCAGCGGCCTCAAGACGCAACGAACGACAACAGCCCTTGCGAATGACAGCAACGGACCGACAGCGCACCGCGCAGGCTTGGCCTTGCGTGCGCCGCAGACTGCGCCAAGCGCGGTGGAGCAACTGAGATGAACGCCCGAACCGCCGAAGTCCGCCGCGATACCCAGGAAACGAAGGTCCGCGTGCGCGTCGATCTGGACGGCACCGGGCAGGCGAAGCTTGCCACCGGCATCGGCTTCTTCGACCACATGCTCGACCAGATCGCGCGCCACGGACTGATCGACCTCGAGATCGATGCCCAGGGCGACCTGCACATCGACGGCCACCACACGGTCGAGGACGTGGGCATCACCCTCGGCATGGCGGTGGCGCGGGCCGTGGGCGACAAGCGCGGCATCATCCGCTACGGCCATGCCTACGTGCCGCTGGACGAGGCGCTGTCGCGGGTGGTGGTCGACTTCTCCGGCCGCCCGGGGCTGCACATGGACCTGCCCTTCAAGGCCGGCATGATCGGCGGCTTCGATGCGCAGCTGACGCACGAGTTCTTCCAGGGCTTCGCCAACCACGCGCTGGTCACGCTGCACATCGACAACCTGAAGGGCGCCAACGCGCACCACCAGTGCGAATCGGTGTTCAAGGCCTTCGCGCGCGCGCTGCGCATGGCGCTGGCGCCCGACCCGCGCGCGCCGGGCACGGTACCCTCGACCAAGGGCACGCTGTAGGCCGGCGGCGATGAAGCGCAGCGTCGCGGTGGTCGATTACGGCATGGGCAACCTGCGCTCGGTGTCGCAGGCGCTGCTGCATGTCGCGCAGGGCAGCGGCATCGACGTCGTGGTCACGCAGCAGCCCGACGCGGTGCGCGCCGCCGAGCGCGTGGTGCTGCCGGGGCAGGGCGCGATGCGCGACTGCATGCGCGAGCTGCAGGCCTGCGGGCTGCGCGAGGCCGTGCTCGAAGCCGCCGCCGCCAAGCCGCTGCTGGGCGTGTGCATCGGCATGCAGATGCTGCTCGACTGGAGCGAGGAGCAGGACACGCCGGGCCTGGGGCTGATCCCGGGGCGCGTGCTGCGCTTTCGCCTCGAGGGCCGGCGCCAGCCCGACGGCAGCCGCTTCAAGGTGCCGCACATGGGCTGGAACCGCGTGTGGCAGCACCCGCACGACGGCCGCGCACATCCGCTGTGGCAGGGCGTGGCCGACGGCGCCTACTTCTACTTCGTGCACAGCTACTACGCGCAGCCCGCCTCGCCGCGCGACGGCGCCGGCAGCACCGACTACGGCGCGCGCTTTACCAGCGCGGTCGCGCGCGATAACATTTTTGCCGCCCAGTTCCACCCCGAGAAGAGCGCCAGCGACGGGCTCGCCCTGTACCGCAACTTCCTCGCCTGGAAGCCATGAAGCGCCCTCCCATCCCCGTCAACTCACCCGCTGCTGCCAGCCATGCTGCTGATTCCGGCCATCGACCTCAAGGACGGCAAGTGCGTTCGCCTGCAACAAGGCGACATGCAGATCTCGACCACTTTCGGTGACGATCCGGCGGCAATGGCGCGCCGCTGGCTGGCCGCCGGCGCCCGCAGGCTGCACCTGGTGGACCTGAACGGCGCCTTCGCCGGCCGGCCGGTCAACGAGCCGGCCGTCAAGAGCATCCTGCGCGCGGTCGGCGGCGAGATCCCGGTGCAGCTCGGCGGCGGCATCCGCGACCTCGACACGATCGAGCGCTGCCTCGACGACGGCATCGCCTACGTGATCATCGGCACCGCCGCGGTCAAGAGCCCGGGCTTCCTGAAGGACGCCTGCAGCGCCTTCGGCGGCCACATCATCGTCGGGCTGGACGCGCGCGACGGCAAGGTCGCCACCGACGGCTGGAGCAAGCTCACCGGCCACGAGGTGATCGACCTGGCGAAGAAGTTCGAGGACTACGGCGTCGAGGCGGTGATCTACACCGACATCGGCCGCGACGGCATGCTGACCGGCGTGAACCTCGACGCCACCGTCAAGCTGGCGCGCGCGCTGAGCATCCCGGTGATCGCGTCGGGCGGGGTGGCCGACATCGGCGACATCGAGCGGCTGTGCGCGGTGGAGTCCGAAGGCATCGAGGGCGTGATCTGCGGCCGCTCGATCTATACCGGCTCGCTCGACTTCGCGGCCGCGCAGGCGCGCGCCGACGAGCTCGGCGCCGAAGCCTGAACGCGAAGGCGCCGCGCATGCTGGCCAAGCGCATCATCCCGTGCCTGGACGTGACCGGCGGGCGCGTCGTCAAGGGCGTCAACTTCGTCGAGCTGCGCGACGCCGGCGACCCGGTGGAAATCGCGGCGCGCTACAACGAGCAGGGCGCCGACGAGCTGACCTTCCTCGACATCACCGCCACCAGCGACGGGCGCGACCTGATCCTGCCGATCATCGAGGCGGTCGCGTCGCAGGTGTTCATCCCGCTGACGGTGGGCGGCGGCGTGCGCAGCGTGGCCGACGTGCGCCGGCTGCTCAATGCCGGCGCCGACAAGGTCAGCTTCAACTCGGCCGCGGTGGCCGACCCGCAGGTGATCCGCGACGCCAGCGACAAGTACGGCGCGCAGTGCATCGTGGTCGCGATCGACGCCAAGCGCCGGGTCGCCCCGGCCGGCGACCCTTCGTGCCGCGGTGGCGAAGACCTGGCGGCGCGCGGCGCCGGCTGGGACGTGTACACCCACGGCGGGCGGCGCAACGCCGGCCTGGACGCGGTGCAGTGGGCGCGGCGCATGGCCGAGCTCGGCGCCGGCGAGATCCTGCTGACCAGCATGGACCGCGACGGCACCCGGATCGGCTTCGACCTCGAGCTGACGCGCGCCGTCAGCGATGCGGTGCCGGTGCCGGTGATCGCGTCGGGCGGCGTCGGCGCGCTCGAGCACCTGTCCGAGGGCATCCGCATCGGCGGCGCCGACGCGGTGCTGGCGGCAAGCATCTTCCACTACGGCGAGTTCACCGTCGGCCAGGCCAAGGCGCTGCTCGCGCGCGACGGCGTGCCGGTGCGCCTGTGAGGGTGCCGGGTCGATCCCGGGTGCCCGCAGCGCAGCGCGCAGCGCGAAGGCCAGTGCGGTGAGCGCGCGCCCGGCGGCGCGGCGCGGCGCGGCGGCGCTGCCGCAGCACGTGCGCATCATCGGCGGGCAGTGGAAGCGCAGCCGGCTGCCGGTGGCCGACCGGCCGGGCCTGCGCCCGACCCCCGACCGGGTGCGCGAGACGCTGTTCAACTGGCTCGGGCAGGATCTGTCCGGCTGGCGCTGCCTGGACGCCTTCGCCGGCAGCGGCGCGCTCGGCTTCGAGGCCGCGTCGCGCGGCGCCGCGAGCGTGCTGCTGCTGGAGCGCGACCCGGCGCTGGCGCAGTCGCTGCGGCAGACCGCGCAGCGGCTGGCGACGCACCGGGCCGCAACGGTCGGCCCCGAGATGGCGGACGCGCACCGGCGCCGGCCTGCACGACAGCCTGTGCCCGGCACGGCCGGTGTGCAGGTGGTCTGCACCGATGCGCTGGCCTGGATGGCGCGTGCGGCGCCGGCGCAGTTCGACCTGGTGTTCATCGACCCGCCCTATGGCGCAGCGCTGCTGCCGCCGGCGCTGGCGGCAGCGCTGCCGCTGGTGGCCGCGGGCGGGCGCCTGTACCTGGAAGGCGATGCCGCGCTGCCCGACCCGCTGCCCGGCTGGCGGCTGCTGCGCAGCCTGCGCGCCGGGGCGGTGCACGCACGGCTGCTGGGCCGCGACCCGGCGGGCGTTGACCCGGCCGGCTTCGTGGTGCGCGAACCGGCCTAAACTGCCGCCGCCGGGCGCCCAGCCGGCCGAGGAGACCACCTGCATGACGTCCGCGCCGCGGCTGACCGCCGTCTATCCCGGCACCTTCGACCCGATGACGCTCGGTCACGAGGATCTGATGCGCCGCGCCGCCGGCCTGTTCGACCGGCTGATCCTGGCGGTGGCCGTCGGGCACCACAAGCGCACGGTGTTCACGATCGACGAGCGCATCGGCATCGCCACCGAGATCGCGGCGCCGTACGCCAACGTGCAGGTGGCGTCGTTTCGCGGGCTGCTGCGCGACTTCGCCGTCGCCCATGGGGCCAAGGTCGTGGTGCGCGGCGTGCGCGCGATGAGCGATTTCGACTACGAGTTCAGCATGGCCGGGATGAACCGCCAGCTGATGCCGGAGCTCGAGACCCTGTTCATGATGCCCGCCGACCAGTACCAGTTCGTCAGCGGCACCTTCGTGCGCGAGATCGCGACGCTCGGCGGCGATGTGTCCCGCTTCGTCGCGCCTTCGGTGCTGCGCCGGCTGCACGAACGGGTCGGGCGCATCGATACCTGAGCAGCGGACGATGGCACTGCGGATCACCGACGACTGCATCAACTGCGACGTGTGCGAGCCTGCGTGCCCGAACGAGGCGATCTCGATGGGGCCGTCGATCTACGTGATCGACCCGGCCAAGTGCACCGAATGCGTCGGCCATCACGACGAGCCGCAATGCGTGGCGCTGTGCCCGGTGTCCTGCATCCCGGTCGACCCGGCACACATCGAGACGCGCGCGCAGTTGTGGGCCAAGTACCGCCGGCTCACCGGCCGCAGCGAGGCCGACCCCGCCGCGGCGACGGCAACCGCAGACGCGCCAGGGGCGGACCCGGCTTCGCGCTGAAGGGCCGCGCGCCCACAGCCGGCACGCGCGCGCCGTGCTCAGCGTTGCGCGGCCGAGGCTGCGCCGCGCGGCGCCACGTAGACCGGCGCGGGCTTCGGCTTGGCAGCCTTTCGCGGCGCCGGCGCCGCCGATGCCGCGAGCGGCGACGGCGGCACAGGGATGCCGATCGGCGCTTGCCCCTTGGCCGCCGCTTCGCGCGCACGGCGCTCGTCGGCAAGCTGGCGCGCGGCCCTGGCTTCGCGCGCCGCCACCTCCTTGGCGGCGCGCTGCTGGTCGGCGGTGCGCGCATCGTCGACCACGACTTCGCGGCCGCCGGCGCAGGGCGTGTGCGAATACTCGCGGCCCTCGGGGCCGCAGCGATAGACGGTCTGCGCCGCTGCGGGGCCGGCAGCAGCGGCGGCCGCCAGCACGGCCGGCGCCGCCAGCCGCGCCAGGATCGCCAGCCGACCGGCGGCCTGCACGCCCGCCCACCGGCGCGGCGGCGTCGGGCGGCCCGGCTCGCGGCCCTGCACGGCGCCCGTCATGGCGTGGGCTCGGTGTCGCCGCCGAGGCCGCCGGCGGTGCCGGCCGGCGGCTGCGCTGCCGGCGCCGGCCGCGGCGGCTTGGGGCGCGGCGGCTTGCGGGTGTGGATCTGCTGCGTTGCCGCCGCCATGTCGCCGGCCAGCAGCGCGTCGAGGGCGCCCAGCGTGCGCGCCACGGTCTGCTCGATCGCCTCGCGCTGGTCCGGCGCCGGCCGGCGCAGCACGTAATCCACGACTTCGGCCCTCACCCCCGGGTGCCCGATGCCCAGGCGCAAGCGCCAGAACGCGGCGGAGCCCAGCTGCGCGTGGATGTCCTTCAGGCCGTTGTGGCCGGCAGTGCCGCCGCCCTGCTTGATCTTCGCCTCGCCCGGCGGCAGGTCGAGTTCGTCGTGCACGACCAGGATCTCCTCGGGCGCGATCTTGTAGAAGCGCGCCAGCGCCGCGACGGCCTTGCCCGACAGGTTCATGTAGGTCATCGGCAGCAGCAGCCACACCGGGCCGTGCGCCGTGGCGGCCCTGGCCGCGAGCCCGTACCACTGGCGCTGCGGCTGCAGCGCCGCGCCGAGCTTGCGCGCCGCCGCTTCGACCCACCAGAAGCCGGCGTTGTGGCGCGTGCCCTCGTATTCGGCGCCCGGGTTTCCCAGGCCGACCAGCAGGCGGATCATCGGTTTGGCGGCAGGCTCGAGCGGCCCGGTGCAGGACGGTCGGGCCGATTCTAGGAGGCGGCCGCGCGGCGTCCGGCGCCCGAAGGCGCCACGCGCCGCCCGGCGCGCCTGCGCTGCCGCGGCTGTCAACGGCGGTGGGGGCTGGCGCGTGAATACGGGCTGGCGCACGCGCGCGGTTCCTGCATGAGCTCCCTTCCCATCCTGCGTGGGCCCGACCGGCCCGACCTGCTGCGCCACGAGATCCTGGCCGATGTGTTCGAGGCCACCGCGGCGCGCGTGCCCGGCAAGACGGCGCTGATGTTCGGCGCGACGCACCTGAGCTATGCCGGGCTGGATGCCGCCGCCGACCTTGCCGCCCACCGCCTGATCGAGGCCGGCGTGCGCGCCGGCGACCGGGTCGGGCTGTGGATGCCGCGCGGCATCGAGCTGCTGGTCTGCCAGCTGGGCATCGCCAAGACCGGCGCTGCCTGGCTGCCCTTCGACGCCGACGCGCCGGCCGAGCGCATCGCCGCATGCCTGGCGGATGCCGGTGCGAAGGCCCTGCTCGCCGAAGACGCGGCCGCGGCGGGCGTGCCCGGCGGCATGCCGGTGCCGGTGCTGGCGGCGCAGGCGCTGCTGGCGCCGCTGCCCGCGCCCGGCGCGTTGCGCCGGCGCGAAGGCGCAGCGCCCGAGCACACCGCCTACGTGATCTACACCAGCGGCTCGACCGGCAAGCCCAAGGGCATCGCGATCAGCCAGGCCGCGATCTGCCATTTCCTGCGCAGCGAGAACGAGCGCCTGGGCGTGCGCGAGGCCGACCGGGTCTACCAGGGCTTCTCGGCTGCCTTCGACATGAGCTTCGAGGAGATCTGGATCAGCTGGCTGGTCGGCGCCACGCTGTGGATCGGCCCGCGCGCGATCGCCGGCGACCCCGACGAGCTGCCGCGCGCGCTGATCGAGAACGACGTCACCGTGCTGCACGCGGTGCCGACGCTGCTGGCGCTGTTCGCGCAGGACGTGCCGAGCCTGCGCCTGATCAACCTGGGCGGCGAGACGTGCCCGCAGGTGCTGGTGGACAAGTGGGCCGCGCCGGGCCGGCGGATGTTCAACACCTACGGCCCGACCGAAGCGACGGTGTCGGCCAGCCTGGCCGAGCTGCGCGCCGGCGAGCCGGTGACCATCGGCGAGGCGCTGCCCAACTACAGCCTGTGCGTGATCGCGCCGATCGACGCGGATGCGATCGCCGGCGGCGCGTTGCCGGCGCCCGCGCTGCTGCCTTTCGGCGAAGCCGGCGAGCTGTGCATCATCGGGCCGGGCGTGGCCGACGGCTATCTGGGGCGCCCGGATCTGACGGCGCAGAAGTTCCTGCCCAACCCCTGGGCCCGCAACGGCCGCGAGGCGCGGCTGTACCGCACCGGCGACCTGGCGCGGGTGGAACTCAGGGCCGACGGGACGCCGCAGATGCAGTGCCTGGGCCGGGCCGACGACCAGGTGAAGATCCGCGGCTTCCGCGTCGAGCTGGGCGAGATCGAGGTCGTGCTGGCGGCGCAGCCCGGCGTCGGCACCACCGCGGTGCTGTTGCGCCGCGACGAAGGCCCGGAAGGCCTGGAGCGGCTGGTCGCCTTCTATGTTTCCGGCAGCGGGGCGGCGCCGCAGCCTGCGGCGCTGCGCACGGCGCTGGCCGCGAAGCTGCCGCCGTACATGGTGCCGAGCCACTTCGAGCCGCTGGCGGCGATGCCGCGCCTGGCCTCGGGCAAGATCGACCGCAAGGCGCTGGCGGTGCTGCCGTTGGCGCCGGCTGCGCCGGCCGAAGGCAGCGACACGCCGGTCACGCCCGCCGAGGAGCTGCTGTTCGCGGCGCTCGGGCATCTGTTCCCCGGCCAGCCGATCCGGCGCGAGCTGGACTTCTTCGACGACCTCGGCGGCCATTCGCTGTTTGCCGCGCGCCTGGTCTCGCTGCTGCGCGCCGACGCGCGCCTGGCGCAGGCGAGCGTGGCCACCGTCTACAGCCAGCGCCGCATCGGCCCGATCGCCGCGGCGCTGCAGGCGCTGGTCGCAGGCAGCGCCGCGCCGCCGGCCGCGCGCGCGTTCCTGCTGCACAGCCCATGGCGGCGCTGGCGCTGCGGGCTGGCGCAGGGCGCGGCGATCCCGCTGCTGGTGCTGCTCAACATGGCGCAGTGGCTGGCGCCGTTCTTCACCTACCACTTCTACACGGGCGAGCCCGGCGACTCGATCGCGCGCGCGGTGGCGATGTCGGTGCTGGTCTTCCTGGCGGCGACGCTGCTGGCCTTCGCCGCGGCCTGGGCCGGCAAGCGCCTGATCGCCAACCGTTTGCGGCCGGGCGCCTACCCGCTGTGGGGCTGGGTCTACTACCGCTGGTGGCTGGTCAACCGGCTGGTCGAGGCGGTGCCGATCTACCTGATCGCCGGCTCGCCGCTGTACGCCGCATGGCTGCGGCTGCTGGGCGCGCGCATCGGGCCGGAGGTGACGCTGGGCAACGTCACGATGCGCGTGCCCGAGCTGGTGACGATCGGCGCCGGCTCCAGCATCGGCAACGGCGTCGCGCTGGAGAACGCGCGCGTCGAGGCGGGCCGGCTGCACCTGGGGGCGATCGACATCGGCGCGCAGGCGTGCATCGGCTCCTACGTGGTGATCGAGGGCGGCGCCGCAGTCGGCGAATGGGGCCACCTCGAGGCCCAGTCGGCGCTGGCGTCGGGGCAGGCCGTGCCGCCGCGCAAGGTCTGGCACGGGTCGCCGGCGCGCGAGCGCGGCGATTTCGACCCCGCCGGCCTGCCGCCGCGCCCGGCCGTAGGGCGCGGGCGGCTGGCGTCGGAGCATGCGTTCTGCGCCGTCGCCGCGCTGGCGGTGGCGGTGCTGTTCTTCATGCCGGTGTTCCCCACCTTCATGCTGATCGACTGGCTGGACGTGGACGCCATCGCGGTGCGGCCGCTGCTGGAGGACGGCAGCATCTCGGCCTGGCAGGCCTTCGGGCTGCGCCTGTTCAAGTTCTTCGCGCTGTCGCTGCCGGCCAGCCTGGTGTTCATCCTGGCGACGGTGCTGCTGTCGGCGCTGATCCGCTGGACCTTCCTGCCGCGGATCCGTGCCGGATCGTGGCCGGTGCACAGCAACCTGTACCTGGCCAAGTGGCTGGTCAACCAGATCCAGGAATCCAGCCTGGCGGTGCTGCACGGCATCTACGCGACGGTGTATTCGGCCGCCTGGTACCGCCTGCTGGGCGCCCGGGTCGGCAAGGAAACCGAGCTGTCGACTGCACTCGGCGTCGTGCCCGACATGCTGACGCTGGGCGATGGCTGCTTCATCGCCGATGCCGTGATGCTGGGCGACGAGCACATCGACGGCGGCTGGATGAGCGTGCAGCCGACGGTCGTGTCGCGCCGCAGCTTCATCGGCAACGGCGCCTACGTGCCCGACGGCACCACCGTGCCGGAGAACGTGCTGATCGGCGTGCTCAGCGCCGTGCCGCGCAATGCGGCGATGCGCCCGGGCGACACCTGGCTGGGCGCGCCGCCGATGCATCTGCCGGCACGCGAGGTCGCGAGCGGCTTTCCCGAGCACCTGACCTTCGCGCCTTCGCGCCGGCGCAAGCTGGCGCGCGGCGGCGTCGAGGCCTTGCGCATCGCCGCGCCGCACGCACTGGTCATCGCCGCCGGCTACGCGATCGTGCTGGACGCGATGCCGCTGGCAGAAGAAGGCCTGTGGGCCGACGTGGCGCTGGACCTGATGGCCGGCGGCGCGCTGTTCGGGTTGGCGACCTTCCTGTTCGTCGTCGTCTTCAAGCGGCTCGCGGTCGGCCGCTACGGCCGGCGCTCCGCGCCGATGTGGACGCCCTTCGTGTGGCTGTCGGAGGCCGCCACCAACCTGTACGAGGGTGTCGCGGTGCCGTGGTTCCTGCGCTACCTGCGCGGCACGCCGTGGCTGTCCGACGCGCTGCGGCTGCTGGGCGCCGACATCGGCCGCGGCGTGTACCTGGACACGACCGACCTCACCGAATTCGACTGCGTGCACATCGGCGCCGACAGCGAGCTGAACGCGCTGTGCTGCCCGCAGACGCACCTGTTCGAGGACCGGGTGATGAAGATCGACCACGTCCGCATCGGCCGGCGCGTGACGCTGGGCCCGCGCTGCACCGTGCTGTACGGCGCGCAGGTGGACGACGGCGCGCAGCTGGGGCCGCTGACGCTGGTGATGAAGGGCGAGCGCATACCCGCCCACACGCGCTGGCAGGGCCTGCCGGCGGCGCCCTGGTGATGAGCGTGCGCGCGCAGGCCCTGCGGCTCGAGGCCTGCCGGCCGGCGGCCGACTGCGGGCCGGGCACGCCCCGCGTCCACTGGCTCGATACGCGCCTGCGGGCGGCCGGCACGCCGCAGCAGCGGCGGCAGCATGCGCGCGGCCACGCGCGCGCGGCGCTGGGTGCGCGGCTCGCGCAGGCGCTGGGCTGCGATGCGCAGGATCTGTGGGTGACCGACGAGCGTGGCCAGGCCCCGACGGTGGGCTGGTGCGGCAGCGGCAGCGCGCCGGCCGCGCTGGCACGCATCGGCTTGTCGATCAGCCACGCGCCCGGCGTGTCGCTGGTGGCCTGGCACCCGGGCGGCGCCGTGGGGGTGGATTTGCAGCCGTTGCCGCTCGGGGCAGGCCTGCCCGAACTGCTGGATGCGGCGGCACTGTACCTGCCGCCCGGCAGCGCCGCGGCACTGGGCCGGCAGGCGCCGGGAGCCCGCGCCATCGAGGCCTTCGCCGAATGCTGGGCGGCGCACGAAGCGCGGCTCAAGTGCGCCGGCCGGGCGCTCGCCGAATGGAGCCCCGCACTGGCGGCCGCGCTGGCCGGCGTGCGGGCGGTGCCGCTGCGGCTGCCGCAGCGGCTGGCCGCGGGCCACGCGGCGGCCGTCGCCTGGCGCGGGCCGCCGCCCTGAGCGGCCTACTTCCGGTTCTGCTTCTCGTCCTTCTTCTTCGGCGCCGTCTTCGCCGCCGGGGCGACCACGGTCGGCGCCGCTGCGGCCTCTTCTTCGGCCTTCGGCGGGTTGGCGGCGACGATCACCGGATCGAGCTGGCCGTGGCGCACGCGCTTGATGCCGTCGGGCAGCTTCAGCTCGCTGGCGCGGATCGACTGCCCCTTGACCAGGTGGCCGAGGTCGATCGTGATGTTTTCCGGCAGCTGCGAGGCCAGGCACTCGACTTCGATCTCGGTGGTCACGCGGCTGACCAGGCACTTGTCGGTCTTGACCGCGGCCGAGTTCTCCTCGTTCACGAAGTGCAGCGGCACCTTCTTGTGCAGGCGCGTGGTCTCGTCGATGCGCTGGAAGTCGGCGTGCAGCACCAGCTGCTTCCACGGGTGCATCTGGTAGTCGCGCAGCAGCACCTTCTGCACGTTGCCGGCCAGCTCCATCTCGAGGATCGACGAGTGGAAGGCCTCCTTCTTCAGCGCCAGGTACAGCGCGTTGTGGTCCAGCTCGATCATCGCCGGCGCGCCAGCGCCATAGACGATCCCGGGTACCTTGGCGGCGGCGCGCAGGCGGCGGCTCGCTCCGGTCCCCTGCTGCGTACGCTCGAATGCGGTGAATTTCATCGGTTCACTCCAAACAACCAGGCGCCCGCGACCAGGCGCCGAACACGACGGGCGCAGGCCCGCCAACCCGAGGGCATGGCTGCCGGCAGGCAGCCCGCTCCCCACTCAGAAATTGCTGTTCTGCTCGGCGAACAGCGAAGTCACCGACTCGCCGTCGCTGATGCGGCGGATCGTCTCGGCGAACAGGAAGGCGACCGACAGCTGGCGGATGTTGCCGCAGGCCTTCGCGTCGCCGTTCAGCGGGATCGTGTTGCTGATCACCACCTCGTCGATCTGCGACGCCTTCAGGCGCGCGATCGCCGGCCCCGAGAACACCGGGTGCGTGCAGTAGGCGAACACGCGCTTCGCACCGCGCTGCTTGAGCACCTCGGCCGCGGCCACCAGCGTGCCGGCGGTGTCGATCATGTCGTCCATGATCACGCAGTTGCGCCCGTCGATCTCGCCGATCACGTGCATCACTTCGGATTCGTTCGGGCTGGCGCGGCGCTTGTCGATGATCGCGAGCTCGCAGCCCAGCTGCTTGGCCAGCGCGCGCGCGCGCACCACGCCGCCGACGTCGGGCGACACCACCACCAGGTTCGGGTAGTTCTTGGTCTTCAGGTCCGACAGCAGCACCGGCGACGCATAGATGTTGTCCACCGGGATGTCGAAGAAGCCCTGGATCTGGTCGGCGTGCAGGTCCATCGTCAGCAGCCGCTCGACGCCGACGGTCTGCAGCAGGTTGGCCACGACCTTGGCGCTGATCGGCACCCGGGTCGAGCGCGGCCGGCGGTCCTGGCGCGCATAGCCGAAGTAGGGCACCACCGCGGTGATGCGCCGTGCACTGGCGCGCTTGAGCGCGTCGACCAGGAAGCACAGCTCCATCAGGTTCTCGTTGGTCGGCGCGCAGGTCGACTGGATCACGAACACATCGCGGGCGCGCACGTTCTGCTGCACCTCGATGCGCACCTCGCCGTCGGAGAAGCGGCCGACCAGCGCACGGCCCAGCTCGACGCCGAGTTGCGACGCGATCTCCTGGGCCAGCGCCGGATTGGCGTTGCCCGTGAACAGCACGGTGTTGAACAGCACGGTCAGGAGCCTTCGATGCGGTGGCGCGCGCCCGCGCCGATCAGGATCCGGTGGCCGGACGCAGATCTTGGCAGGGGAGGAAGGATTCGAACCCTCGCATGTCGGAATCAAAATCCGATGCCTTGACCAACTTGGCTACTCCCCTACACCGGGCCCGGCTTCGCAGCCGCACCCGCTTCAACCCTCTCGTCAGCCTGCCCAGTCCCGCAACGGGTGGCTCGCCAGGCTGCGGCACAGCCGCCCCACCCAGCCCGCGGGCAGATCGCCCCCGAACCCGATGGCCCCGGTGCCCCCGGTTGCCCGGGTGGCCTCGTCCATGCCGACCCTGGCGAACACCGCGCTGCCCGATCCCGTCATCCGGCTGTTGCCGAAGCGTGCCTGCAACCGCTGCAGCGCCGCCGAAACCTCGGGGCAGCACGCCTCGGCCACCGGCTGGAGATCGTTGCGGCCGAACCCGGCGGCGATCGCGGCCGCCGTCACCGCGTTCGCCGCTGGCGCATCGGTGCCTGCCAGGGAGCCTGCAAGTATAACGGGTGCGGTGTCGCGCACCAGCGCCGGGCTGCCGAAGATCTCGGCGGTGGCCAGCGCCGCCGGCGGCTTGATCACCGCGTAGCGGGCGCTCGGCAGGTCGATCGGCGTCAGCCGCTCGCCGATGCCTTCGACGAAGGCGTTGTGCCCGCCGACGAAGAAGGGCACGTCCGCGCCCAGCGTCGCTGCCAGCGCGAGCAGCCGCGCGCGCGGCCAGTGCAGCCCCCACAGCCGGTTCAGCGCGAGCAGCGTGGTCGCGGCGTCGGAGCTGCCGCCGCCCATGCCGGCGCCGGCCGGCAGCCGCTTGTCGATCCACAGGTTGGCGCCGAGCCCGGTGCCGGCGGCCTGCTGCAGCGCACGCGCCGCGCGCAGGCACAGGTCGTCGGCGGGCAGCGGCATGCCCAGGTCGTGGCGCAGCAGCCGGCCGTCGTCGCGGCGCGCCACATGCAGCGTGTCGCACCAGTCGATCAACACGAAGGCCGATTGCAGCAGGTGCAGGCCGTCGGCACGGCGGCCGACCACGTGCAGGAACAGGTTCAGCTTGGCCGGTGCCGGCAGCTCGTACAGCGCGCGCAGGCCGCTCATCGCGGGTCGTCCAGCAGCGCGCGCAGCCGGATTTCGGGCGGGCCGGGCCGCTGCGCGTCGATCCGGCCGGCGCGGCTGGTGTCCACGGTCCAGCCGAGCTGCTCGAAGCCCGCCGAGGCCAGCGGCCGGCTGGGCGCACCGGGCCAGGGCCGGCCGCGCAGCCAGTCCGGCAGCGCGCGCAGCGGCAGCGCCTCGCCGAACTGCGCACGGCTGAGGTCGGCCAGGTCGGCATAGCGCTGCTCGCCCTGCGGCGTGACCAGCCGCGCCTCCAGCGGCGTCCAGTGCGCCTGTGCCAGCCGCGTGCCCAGCGGGCTGGACAGGCGCAGCTCGCCGGCGCGGTCGTCGCCGCCGAGCTCGAAGGCCGCGTTCACGGCTTGCGCGGCGCGGTCGTCGTGGGCGTCGATCCGGATCAGCAGCCGGCCGCTGATCCACTCGCCTTGCGCTGCCGGCTGCGGCGGCGTCGCGCAGGCGCCGAGCAGCACGATCGGCAGCAGCCCCGCGGCCAGCCGACCGTGCGTGCGCGCCGGCGCGGCTCCAGCCGCCCTTCCAGTGCAGTATTCCACGCTATGCAGCACACAAGACCGCGCCTTTGCCGCCCTGGCGTCGTTGCAAATCCTCGCGATGCCGCTGGGCATCGCTGCGGTTTGCGCCCAGCCGGGACGACAAATCCATCGGTCTTCTCGAGTGCTGCACAGCGTCGAACACTGCACTAGGGCGCCGCGCCGAGCCGCTTCATCGTCTCGCGCAGCACCTCGTTGTCGGCGTCGCGGCTGCGCGCCTCGGCCCAGACCTTGCGGGCCTCGTCGCGCCGGCCCATCGTCCACAGCACCTCGCCCAGGTGTGCGCCGATCTCGGCGTCGGGGCGCGCCTGGGCGGCCTGGCGCAGCAGCTCGACCGCCTTGTCGCGGTTGCCGAGCCGGAACTCGACCCAGCCCAGGCTGTCGGTGATGAAGGGGTCGCCCGGCGCCAGCTCGAGCGCGCGCTCGATCAGCGCCTTGGCCTCGGGCAGCCGCTGGTTGCGGTCGGCCAGCGAATAGCCGAGCGCGTTGTAGGCGTGCGCGCGCTCGGGCTGCAGCGCGATCACCTCGCGCAGCAGCCGCTCCATCACGTCGAACTGCTCGAGCTTCTCGGCCACCATCGACTGTTCGTACAGCAGGTCGGCGTCGTTCGGGAAGCGCCGGCTCGCGTCGGCCAGGACCTCGGCCGCCGCCTGCCACTGGTGCTGCTCGCGCAGCAGCTGCGCCTCGACCATCAGCTTGGCGCGCACGTCGGCCGGGTCGCGGCCGGGCACGCGCCGGATCAGCTCGCGCCCCTCCTCGAGCCGGCCCTGCCGCGCGAGCAGCGACGCGCGCCGGGCCTGCACCTCGAGCGCGCGCTGCGGGTTGTCGATGCGCGCCAGCCAGGCCTCGGCCGCCGCGTAGTCGCCGCGCATCTCAGCGGCCTGGGCCAGCAGCAGCCAGGCCTGCGTCAGGCCGGCTTCGGCGGCTGCACCGGCCATCGCGTCGTCGTCATCGGCGGCGGACTTCGTGCCGGCGGCGCCCGACGCGGCCTCGGCCGGCGGCTTGGGCTGCTGCACCAACTGCACGAAGCGCTGCAGCGAGACTTCGGCGTCCTGCGGCCGACGCATCTCCAGCTGCAAGGCGCCCATCGTCAGCCACGGCGGCGCGAAGTCCGGCTGCTGCCGGGTCGCGATCTCGAGCTGCGCCATCGCGTCGCCCAGGCGCTGCGAATCGATCAGGCGGCCGGCATAGGCGCGGCGCACTTCCGGTTCGGCCGCCGGCCCCTTCAGGTACGCGACCACCAGCGCTTCGGCCTCGGGGCGCAGCGGCATCAGGTCGAGTGCAAGCAGCGCCGGGCCGGGTGCGGCCGGATCCTCGGCCTGCACCTGGCGCACGGTCTTCAGCGCACGGTCGACCTCGCCGGCGACGGCCCACATCCGCGCGCTGGCGATCTGCGCGGCCACGCGGGTGGTGGCGTCGCGGGTGTAGGGCTCGAGCACGGCATCGAGCGTCGTCGCCGCCAGGCGCTTGTCGGCGCTGCGCTGCAGCGCGCGCGGCAGCGATGCGATCAGCCCCGCGCGTTCGCCCGGCGGCGTCGCCTGGAGCAGCGCGCGCAGCGGTTCGGCCAGGTCGCCCGGGCGGTTCAGCGCGATCAGGATCTGCACCTGCAGGCGCAGCGCCTCCAGCGATTCGGGCCGCGCCGCGCGCCATGCGCGGGTCGCCGCCAGCGCCTGGTCGCCGGCGCGCGCGCGCAGCGCGATCTCGGTCGCGTGGCGGAACAACTGTTCGTCGCGCGTGCGCCGCGCCGCGTCGAGCACGATGTCGTAGGCTGCGCCCGGCTGGCCCGAGCGCAGCTCGATCTCGCCGATCAGCAACTGGTAGAACAGCGCGGCGTCGAGCGACGAGTTGACGACCGGCGGCTTCGGCGCGCCTTCGTCGGCCGTGGCCTGCGCGCCGGCTGCCGCAGCCGTGCCAAACAAAAGGGCCGCGATGGCGGCCCGGGTCCATGCGGCCAGCCGCCGCACGTGCAACGAAGACATCGACGCTCCAGGAACGGGGCGGGCATTCTCACATAATGGGTCATGCCGGAGCTGCCCGAGGTCGAAGTCACCCGGCGCGGCCTGGCCGGGCGGCTGCGCGGCGTGACGGTGTGCGCAGTGCGCGTGGGCAAACCGCTGCGCTGGCCGCTGGGGATCGCGCCGCAGGCGCTGCACGGCGCGGCCGTCGGCGAGCCGCAGCGGCGCGGCAAGTACCTGTGGCTGCCGCTGGCGGGCGGCGCGCAGCCGCAGGGCCGCGGCGGGCTGCTGCTGCACCTGGGCATGTCGGGCGCGCTCGCGTGGCTCGAGGCAGCGCCGCCGCCGGGGCCGCACGACCACTTCGACCTGGTCACCACGCACGGCACGCTGCGGCTGACCGACCCGCGGCGCTTCGGCGCGGTGCAATGGTCGCCGGCGATCGACGCGCCGCCGGCGGCCGCGCGGCTGGCGACGCTGGGCCACGAGCCCTTCGATCCGGCGTTGAGCGCCGCGACGTTGCACGCGGCGCTGCGCGGGCGCAGCAGCCCGATCAAGTCGGTGCTGCTCGGCGGCCGGGTGGTGGTGGGCGCCGGCAACATCTATGCCTGCGAGGCGCTGTACGCCGCCGGCATCGCCCCGCGCACGCCCGCGGGCCGGCTGAGCCGGCAGCGCTGCGCGCGGCTGCTCGCGGCCTTGCGCAGCACGCTGGCGCGCGCGCTCGAACTCGGCGGCTCGACCTTGCGCGACTTCCACGACGCCCACGGCGCGGCCGGCGCCTTCCAGCACGAGGCTGCGGTCTATGGCCGCGCCGGTCAGCCGTGCCGGCGCTGCGGCACGCCGATCCGCCGCGCGATGCAGGGCCAGCGCGCGACCTACTGGTGCCCGGCCTGCCAGCGCTGAGCGATACCGCGCCGGCCGGCGCCAAGATTGCACGCGCGCGCGGTGAGCAGATGTATCGCGGCAGGTACGCCGAACGGGGCGCGGGCTAGCATGCGCGCGCCCCGGCTTTCGGGGTGCCCGCAACCGAACCGGCCTTGGCGATGTCGCAGCCCCTGACCCACGATCTCGAGGCGCTCGGCGCCTGGCGGCTGGCGCTGCTGCAGCGGCTGCAGGCCTGTGCTGCCCGGCTGGAGAGCCGCGAGCTGATCGGCGACGCCGGCCGCGCCGCGGTCGAGGCGCTGGCGCACAAGCTGCAGGCCGAGCAACTGGTGCTGGCCTGCGTGGCCGAAGTGTCGCGCGGCAAGACCGAGCTGCTCAACGCGATCTTCTTCGGCGACGCCGGCCGGCGCATGCTGCCGGCCAGCCCGGGGCGCACGACGATGTGCCCGGTGGAGCTGCGCCACGACGCCGCGCTGCCGGCCGAGATCGCGCTGCTGCCGGTGGACACGCGGCTCGATCCGCAGCCGCTGGCCGCGTGGCGTGCACGGCCCGATGCCTGGCAGCGCCTGAGCCTGGATGCGTCCAACCCGGGCGGCATGGCCGAGGCCCTGCGGCTGGTCACGCAGACCCGGCGGGTCGACACCGGCACCGCGGCGCGGCTGGGCTTCTGGCACGACGGCCGCGAGCAGGACAACCCGCCGCCGGACGAGGACGGCACCGTCGAGATCCCGGCCTGGCGCCATGCGGTGGTCAACGTCGCGCACCCGCTGCTGCAGCAGGGGTTGGTGGTGGTGGACACGCCGGGCCTGAACGCGGTGGGCGCCGAGCCCGAGCTGACGCTCGGCCTGCTGCCCGGCGCGCATGCGGCCGTCTTCCTGCTCGCGGCGGACACCGGCGTGTCGCGCAGCGACCTCGAGCTGTGGACGACCTACCTGGACGGCGGCGCGATGGAGCGCTTCGTCGTGCTCAACAAGACCGACCTGCTCGCCGATCCGCTGGGCGATGCGGCGACGGCCGCGCAGCAGCTCGAGGCGCAGCGCGCCGAGATCGCGCGGCTGCTGCAGGTGGCGCCGCAGCGCGTGTTCGCACTGTCGGCGCGCGATGCGCTCGCGGCGCGTGTGGCGGGCGATGCCGGCGCGCTCGCGCGCAGCGGGTTGCCGGCTTTCGAGGCGGCGCTCGCGGCGCAGCTGCTGCCCGGGCGGCGGGCGCTGCTGGCGCGTGCCGCGGCCGCCACGGCCGAGTCGCTGCGCGCCGAGGCCACGCGCCGGATCGCGCTGCGCCGGCGCGAAGCCGCCGAGCAACTGGTCGAGCTGCGCGGCCTGCGCGGGCGCAGCGGCCTCAAGGTGCAGGCGCTGCTGCGCCGGCTCGACGCCGAGGTCGGCGACTTCGAGCGCTGCTGCGCGCGGCTGGGCGCAGTGCGCGCGGTGCTGCGCCGGCAGATGCAGCAGCTGCAGGCGCTGCTGGCCGGCGACGCGCTGCAGCGCCGGGTCGTGCAGATGCGTGCCGCGATCGACGCGTCGACGCTCGGCCTCGGCGCGGCGCGGGCGCTGCACGAGCTGTTCGAGCAGTTGCGTCAGGCGCTGGCCGCGGCGCGTGCGCAGGCCGACGAGGCGGCGCAGATGCTCGGCGCGAGTTATCGCCGGCTCAACGCCGAACACGGCTTCGCGTTCACGCTGGCCGACGTGCCGCCGCTCGAGCGCTTCGGCGACGAGCTCGGGCGGATCGAGCGTTCGTTCGGCCGCCATGCGGTGCCGGCGCAGGCCTGGCGGCTGGCGGGCAGCGCCTTCGCCGAGAAGTTCCAGCAGATGCTGGCGGCCAGTCTGCGGGTGGTGTTCGAGACCGCGGCCGGCGAGGCCGAGGTGTGGGGCCGGGCCGCCGCCGCGCAGCTCGAGCTGCAGCTGCACGAGCGCCGGCGCGCGTTCGGCGCGCGCCGCGACGCGCTCGAGCGGGTGCGCGCGGCGGCGGGCGAGCTCGAGCAGCGCATTGCCGAAGTCGAGCAGCACGACCTGCGCCTGGCCGGTCTGCAGTGGCAGGTCGATGCGCTCGCCGACGAGTTGCGCGCCCAGGCGGCCGCGCCCGCGCAAGCCGGCGGCGACGCCGGCCGCGCCGGCAGCACCGCGGCTGCGGCCACATCGCCGTCTCGACCACCGGCCACACCACCGGCCACACCACCGGCCATGCCACCGGCCGCACCACCGGCCGCTGCGCGCCAAGCCGCGCTGCGCTGATGCCGGCGCCCGGCTTCGCGCGGCGCGTGGTGCGCTGGCAGCACGCGCACGGCCGGCACGACCTGCCCTGGCAGCAGGACCGCGACCCCTACCGCGTGTGGCTGTCGGAAGTGATGCTGCAGCAGACCCAGGTCGCCACCGTGCGCGGCTACTACGCGCGCTTCCTGCAGCGCTTCCCCGACCTGCGCAGCCTGGCCGTGGCGCCGCTGGACGACGTGCTCGCGCTGTGGAGCGGGCTGGGCTACTACAGCCGCGCGCGCAACCTGCACCGCTGCGCGCAGCAGCTGTGCGCGCAGCACGACGGGCGGTTCCCGCGAAGCAGCGCCGAGCTGGCGCGGCTGCCGGGCATCGGCCGCTCGACCGCAGCGGCGATCGCCGCGATCTGCTTCGGCGAGCGCGTGTCGATCCTCGACGGCAACGTGCGGCGCGTGCTGGCCCGCAGCCTCGGCTTCGGCGCCGACCTGGCGCGCCCGGCGAACGTGCAGGCGCTGTGGCGCCAGGCGCAGGCGCTGGTGCCGGCGCGCGGCGTCGCCACCTACACCCAGGGCCTGATGGACCTGGGTGCGCTGGTGTGCAGCGCGCGCCGGCCCGACTGCGCGCGCTGCCCGCTGGCGCCGGTGTGCGTGGCGCATGCGCAGGGCCGGCCCGAAGCCTATCCGGTGAAGGCGCGGCGCGGCGCGCGCGGCCGGCGCTGCGCGGCACTGCTGTGGCTGGTCCACGGCGATCGCCACTGGCTGGTGCAACGCCCGGCGCACGGCGTGTGGGCCGGGTTGTGGAGCCTGCCCGAAGCCGAGTCGGTCGCGCACTGGCAGCAGCCGCTGCAGGTCTGGCCCGGCAGCGGCGAAGCGCTGCCGCCGATCGAGCATGCGCTGACGCACTTCGACTGGACGCTGGCGCCGCTGCGCTGGCGGCTGCCGACGCGCATCGGCGCAGCGCGGCTGCAGGCGCTGACCGCCCAGTTGCCGGCCGGGCGCTGGCTCAGCACCGCCGAAGCGCTGCAGGCGGCGCTGCCGGCGCCGGTGCGGCGCCTGCTGGCGGCGGGCTGAGATCATCGCGCCGGGCCCGCGCTGCGCCCAGCCCGTCCCGTGGGAGCCAGGCAGGCTCGGGGCGGCCCGGCGCCCGCGACTACCCTGCGCGCTGCGGGATTCGCGCTCGGGAGCGGCCCGGCGCGTTCAAGGCAGCACGCCTTGGCCGGCCAGGTAGTCGTGCACCAGGCGCAGGCGCAGCTGCGGATCGTCGAGCTCCATCAGCCGCTGCTTGGCCGCCTGCGGCACCGGCAGCAGCTCGCACCAGCGGTTGGCGACCCAGCCGGCCTCGTCGAGCCGGTGCGGCAGCGCGAAGGGCTCGTGCCCCTGCGAACGCAGCTGCTCGATCGCCTGCGCCAGCGCCTGCACTGCGGGCCGCAGCGCAGGATCGGGCGGCACCGCTTCGTCGTCGGGCAGCGCCTGCGCGTCGCCGACCCACAGGCCGTCGGCCTGTTGCACCGCCTCGCCGACCAGGCGAAAGCGCCCGGTGCCGGTGCAGGCCAGGTGCAGCAGCCCCGGCTGCTCGGCATCGGCCGTGTCGATGCGTGCGAGCACGCCGGCGCCGGCGAAGCGCACGTCGTCGCGGCCGCCGCGCACCTCGTCGCCGCGGGTCAGGCACACCACGCCGAAGGGCGCCCGGCGGCGCAGGCAATCGGCCGCCAGGTCGAGGTAGCGCGCCTCGAACACCTTCAGCGCCAGTTGCCCGCCCGGGAACAGCACCTGCCGCAGCGGGAACAGCGCCAGCGCCGGCAGCAGCCGGCGCGCAGGGTCGGGATCGGGCGAGATCACGGGGCCGCCTCCCGCGCTGCGCACTGCGCAGCGCTCGCCCGGGAGCCGTCCGGCGCGATCACGGCAGCACCTTCGGGCTGCGGCCTGCGGCATTCGTCCCTGGGGCGGCCCGGCGGTTTCATCTCAGTTGCTCCACCACGCGCCGCGCGACCCGCGATGCACGAAACGGCGAGTACCCATCGGCCGGCATGGGCACGGTGCGGCTTTTCGCCGCTGCGCCGAAAGCAGACCTCAGCGCGCCTTCTCTTCTTGGTGCACGGGGCCGCCGACGGCGGTGGCCGACTGCGTTCAGCCAAATTCCTATTGGTTCCGGCATCACATCGCTGCGCGATATGAGCCTTCACCGAAGCGCTGCGCGCTTTCACTGCGTCGGCCACCCCGCCGTCGGCCCGGGCGGCGGCATGCCGACATCGTTGTTCGCGCGCTGCTCGACGCAGTGGGTGTTTGCTGAAAGAACGCGCCGGCGGTGCCGGCAAAGCCGGCAAGGGGGTGGCCGGCGGAGTGAATAAGAATTTGGCTGAACGCAGCCGGCCACCCCCTTGTCGGCTTTGCCTCAACGGCCTCGAAACGCGGCAAGACGCAGTGGACCAGCCGAAAGGCGGCAGCGGATCGAAGCCCGACCCAGGCGAGGGCCGTTTCATCCCGGCACCCCGGACGCTCGACCGCGGCCGTGATTCATGCCTTCACCGTCAGTCGAGCATGTCCAGCTCGCGGTGGCGCACCAGCGGCGCGCCGCGGTCGGCGAAGCGGCGCGCCAGTTGCTCGACCAGATAGACCGAGCGGTGCTGGCCGCCGGTGCAGCCGATCGCCACCGTCAGGTAGCTGCGCTGGTCGTCCTCGAAGGCGCCGATCCAGCGGCGCAGGAAGGCTTCGATCTGGCCGAGCATCTCGGCCGCCTCGGGCTGGGCGTCGAGGTAGGCGGCCACCGCCGCGTCGCGGCCGGTCAGCGGCCGCAGCCCGCGCACGTAGTACGGGTTGGGCAGCACGCGCACGTCGAACACGAAGTCGGCGTCCAGCGGCACGCCGTGGCGGAAGGCGAAGCTCTCGAACACCAGCGTCAGCGGTGCGCCGCGCGCGCCGACCAGGTCGCGCACCCAGGCGCGCAGTTGCGCCGGACGCAGCGCGCTGGTGTCGAGCACGGTGCAGGCGTCGCGCAGGCCCGCCAGCAACATGCGCTCGAGCTCGATCGCGTCGACCAGCGCCGGTGCCGGCCCGCCGGCGCCGACGGCGGCGCTCAACGGGTGCGGGCGGCGCGTTTCGGAGAAGCGGCGCACCAGCGCCTCGGTGGCGGCGTCGAGGAACAGCGCGCGCACCTTCACGCCTTCGGCCTGCAGCTCGCCGATCAGCGGCACCAGCAGCGGCAGTGCTGCTGCATTGCGCACGTCCACCGCCACCGCGACCCGGCTGCCCGCATGTGCCGCCTCCAGCCGCACGAACTCGCGCAGCAGCGCGGGCGGCAGGTTGTCGACGCAGAACCAGCCGGCGTCTTCGAGCGCATGCAGCGCGACCGACTTGCCCGAGCCGGAGATGCCGCTGATCAGCACCACCTCGCGCACGGGTGCCGCGGTGCTGGTCATCGGCGGCTCCTGCGCGGCGTGCCGGCCGGCGCTTCGGCCGGCACTTCCATCGGTGCGGTGCCGCCGAGCATCGCCGCCGCATGCGCGCGGCCGGTCTCGCCCAGCCGCTCGCCGCCGAGCATGCGCGCGATCTCGGCGACGCGCGCTTCGCCGGCGGCCGGCTGCAGCTCGGTGCTGGGCCGGCCGTCGCGCTGCTGCTTGCTGACCACGAAGTGCCGGTCGGCGCAGGCCGCTACCTGCGCCAGATGGGTGACCGCGAGCACCTGGCAGCCGCCGCCCAGCTGCTTCAGCAGCCGCCCCACCTGGAAGCCGACGCTGCCGCCGACGCCGGCGTCGATCTCGTCGAAGATCAGCGTCGGCGCGCTGCCCGCGCCGGCGGCCGCCGCGGTGCTCACGGCCACGGCCAGCGCCAGCCGCGACAGCTCGCCGCCCGAGGCCACGCGCGCCAGCGGCCGCGGCGTGCTGCCGGCGTGGCCGGCGACCCGGAACTCCACGGCTTCGAGCCCGAAAGGCTGCGGCTCGTCCTGCGCCGGCAGCGCCACTTCGAAGCGGCCGCCGGCCATGCCGAGCTGCTGCATCGCCTGGCTGACGGCGGCGGCGAGCCTGGGCGCGGCCGCATGGCGCAGCCGGCTCGCGGCCTGCGCGGTGCTGCGCCACGCGGCCTGGGCATCGGCCTCGGCCTGCTCCAGCGCCTGCAGATCGGCCGCGGCGTCGAGGCTGCGCAGCTCGTCGCGCCAGCCCTGCAGCAGCGCGGGCAGCTCGGCCGCGGGCCGGCGCCAGCGCCGCGCCAGCGCATGCCAGCTCGCGATGCGCGCATCCAGCTCGGCCAGCCGGCCGGGGTCGGGCTCGCTGCGTGCGAGCCAGGCCTGCAGGCTGTGCGCGGCGTCCTGCAGTTGCGCCTGCGCGCTGCGCAGCACCTCGACCGTCTCGGCCAGCCGCGGATCCCAGTGCTGCACCTGCTGCAGCGCGTCGGCCGCGCGCGCGGCCAGCGTGTCGGCCGAGGGCTCGGCGTCGGCGAGCGCATCGAGCGCGGCGCGCATGCCGTCGATCAGCGACTGCGCGTGCGCCAGCCGCTGATGCTCGGCCTCGAGCGCCGCCCATTCGTCGGCACCCGGCGCGAGCCGGTCGAGCTCGCCGATCTGCCAGGCCAGCCGATCGCGCTCGCGCTGCAGCGCGTCGCCGTGCGCGCGCGCATCGGCCAGCGCGCTGCACGCCGCGCGCCACGCCTGCCAGCGCGCGGCCAGCGCGGCGGTGTCGACGCCCGCCTGCGCGTCGAGCAGCGCGCGCACCGCGGCCGGGCGCATCAGGCTCTGCCACGCGTGCTGGCCGTGGATGTCGACCAGCGCCTCGGCCGCCTCGCGCAACTGCGCGACGGTGGCCGCGCTGCCGTTGACCCAGGCGCGGCTGCGGCCCTGCGCGTCGAGCGTGCGCCGCAGCAGCAGCCGGCCGTCGGCATCGGGCTCGAAACCCGCATGCTCGAGCCAGGCGGCCAGCGCCGGCGGCGCGTCGAACTCGGCGCTGACCTCGGCGCGCGCGCAGCCTTCGCGCACCAGGCCGGCGTCGGCGCGCGCGCCCAGCGCGAGCTGCAGCGCGTCGATCAGGATCGACTTGCCGGCGCCGGTCTCGCCGGTGAGCACGGTGAAGCCGGCGTCGAGCTCCAGCTCGAGCCGCTCGACCAGCACCAGGTCGCGCAGGGCCAGGCGGCGCAGCATCAGACCACGCCTTCGTACCAGCGCAGCTTGCGCCGCAGCGTCGCGTAGTAGCTCCAGCCGCGCGGGTGCAGGAAGCGCACCCGGTGCGCCGAGCGCCGCACGCGCACCTCGTCGCCGTGCAGCAGGCTGGCGAGGCTTTGCATGTCGAAGTTGGCCGACGCGTCGCGCCCGGCGACGATCGTGACGTGGATCTCGGCGGCGTCGGGCAGCACGATCGGCCGGTTGGACAGCGTGTGCGATGCGATCGGCACCAGCAGCATGCCGCTGATGCCCGGGTGCAGGATCGGCCCGCCGGCCGACAGCGCATAGGCGGTCGAGCCGGTGGGCGACGCGATGATCAGCCCGTCGGCGCGCAGGTTGGCGACGAATTCGCCGCCGACGTCGATGCGCAGCTCGACCATGCTCGCGGTGGCGCCGCGCGACACCACCACTTCGTTCATCGACAGCGCGTCGAAGAACCGGCGTCCGTCGCGCCACACCTCGCCGGCCAGCATCGCGCGCTGCTCTTCCTCGTAGTCGCCGGCGACGATCGGCGCCAGCGCCTCGCGGTAGTGCTCGAGCGGCACGTCGGTGATGAAGCCCAGCCGGCCCTGGTTGATGCCCACCAGCGGCAGGTCGTGGCGCGCCAGCTCGCGCGCGATGCCCAGCATCGTGCCGTCGCCGCCCACCACCACCGCCAGGTCGCAGTGCCGGCCCATCTCGGCCGGCGTCAGCGCGTCGTATCCGGTGATGCCGGTGTTCTGCGCGGTCGACGCCTCGAGCGACACTTCGAGCCCCAGGCCGACCAGGAACTGCGCGATGTCGTCCAGCAGCGTCCGGATCCCGCGAGCCTGGTACTTGCCCACGACGGCGGCATGATGGAAGCGTGTCGCCATGCGGATCATTAGACCATAGGGATCGGCGCGCTCGCGCCCTGCCGGCGCGGCTCCTTAGAATGCCCGGATGCTGGACGAGCGCGCACGCACGCTGCTGAAGGCGCTGGTCGAGCGCCACATCGCCGACGGCCAGCCGGTGGGCTCGCGCACGCTGTCGCGCGCATCGGGGCTGGAGCTGTCGCCGGCGACCATCCGCAACGTGATGGCCGACCTCGAAGACCTGGGCCTGATCGCCAGCCCGCACACCAGTGCCGGGCGCGTGCCCACCGCGCGCGGCTACCGGCTGTTCGTCGACACCATGCTGACCACGCACGCGCTCGACCCGGAGCGGGTGTCGGCCGAAGTGGCGGCCGCGCGCGAGCAGCTCCACCCCGACCAGCCGCAGCGCGTGATCGCCCAGGCGGCGCAGCTGCTGTCGAGCCTGTCGAACTTCGTCGGCGTGGTCAGCGCGCCGCGCAGGGCGGGCACCTTCGCCCACATCGAATTCCTGCGGCTGGGCGAGCGGCGCGTGCTGGTGATCCTGGTGGCGCCCGACGGCGACGTGCAGAACCGCGTGATCTTCACCGTGCGCGACTACACCCAGGGCGAGCTGGTCGAAGCCACGAACTACCTCAACGTGCACTACGCGGGCCTGGCGATCGACGAGATGCGCGCGCGGCTGCAAGGCGAAGTCGAGGCGCTGCGCAGCGAAATCGCCGCGCTGATGCACGCGGCGGTGCAGGCCGGCAGCGACGCGTTGGCCGAGAGCACCGAGCAGGTGGTGCTCAGCGGCGAGCGCAAGCTGCTCGACGTGCCGGCGCTGGGCCACGACATGGACGCGCTGCGGCGCCTGTTCGACCTGTTCGAGCGCAAGACCGAGCTGATGCGGCTGCTCGACGTCAGCCAGCGCGCCGAGGGCGTGCGCATCTTCATCGGCGGCGAGAGCCAGGTCGTGCCCTTCGAGACGCTGTCGGTGGTGACCGCGCCCTACGAAGTCGACGGCCTGGTGGTGGGCACGCTCGGCGTGATCGGGCCGACGCGCATGCCCTACGAACGCATGATCCAGATCGTCGACATCACCGCGCGGCTGGTCGGCAATGCGCTGAGCGTGCGCTGAGGGGGCGAGGCAGCCATCGATGGGCCGCGAGAGCCCGCTGCCTACAATGGCGGCGCGCAGCGGGCCGTTAGCTCAGTCGGTTAGAGCAGCGGTTTCAAGGTGGAAGCCTTGACAGCCGAGAACGACCAAGCAGGAGAAGTGTGCGGCACAGCATGGGCTCGGCGCGGCTTGCGGGACATGTAGGAATCGGGCCGGTAGCTTAGTCGGACCAAAGCAGCGGGCTCATAACCCGAAGATCGAGGGATCGTAGCCCTCCCGGCCTACCATCGACGGGCGGTGTGTCCAGTGCACTCCTCACGACAGCGGACCTGAAGGGTTCACTGTGGCTGGTATTCGGGGAGCTTTCGCCCCGGAAGCCGCATCCGACCCCACGCCGCAAGAGCGACAACGCCAAGCACCCCGCATTCGACGCAAGGCACGGTCGGCTTTGCACGACCGGAGAGATCCGCGCAGGCGCCTCGCAGGCCGTATCCCCAGTTTTAATGATGGCGCGCCGTGCCGAACAGCGTATTGTGCGCATCCGTCAGCAAGCATCGTGGCGAGGATTCCGCCAAGCCGGATTGCTCAAGAGTCGCGGGCGTGGCGGGGTACGCCAAGGGGAACTCGGTGATCGACGATCTCGACGAGTCATTGAAGGCGCTCCTTCGCGAGAGTCTGACGCCCGCGATCAGCGAACAGGTGAGCGTCTCGTTTGCCGCGCCCGACGACGAATTCCATGCCGCCGTGACCTTGCCGGCGGTCGATCTGTTTCTCTACGACATTCGCGAGAACACGGAGCTGCGCAGCAACGACGAGTACATCGAGCGGCTCGGCGACGGTACGGGGTTGCGGCTGCGCGCGCCGGTGCGCGTCGACGCGTCGTACCTGATCACTGCGTGGTCGGGCACTTCCGATCGGGACAAGTCGGTCGACGAGCACCGTCTGCTCGGCGAGGTGATGCGTGCGCTGCTGCGCCACCGCACGCTGCCGCGCAATGTGCTCAAGGGTTCGCTGGCCGGCCAGCTGCTGCCGCTGCCGGTGACCACGCTGCAGCCCGGCCGGCTGCAAAGCCTCGGTGAGTTCTGGCAGGCGCTGGGCGGCAAACCCAAGGCGGCGCTGAACTACACCGTCACCTTCGCGGTCGAGAGCTTCGAAGCCGAGGCCGTGACGCTCGTCACCGACAAGACGATCCGCATCGAAGTGGGTGCCGGAGCCTTGCCTTGAACGCAAGCAGCGTCGCCCGAATCGAGGTCCGACACCGGGCGGTGCTCGCCGGCCGGTGCCTCGACAGTGACGGCAAACCGCCGGCTAAGCCGCCGCGTCTCGTGCTCGACACGATGCCTGCGTGCGGCAAGCGCCGCACGGCTCGGCTTCGCACCGGTGGGGAAGTCTTCTTCTTCCTCGACGTGCCTGCGGGCCGCTACGCGCTCGAGCGCCTCGACGCCGATGGCGCCGTCGTGCAGAGCCAGGCGGTCGAAGTGCCTGCCGACGATTCTCGAGCGAAGCCGCCGTTCGTGACGGTGGACTTCGCCCTTTCCGACCCGACCCACCGAAAGGGATGACATGGCAAGAGCCAACTATCTAGCGCCCGGCGTCTACGTCGAAGAAGTCGCGTCGGCCAGGCAGCCGATTGCCGGCGTGGGAACCAACACCGTCGGATTCATCGGCATCGTTCCCAGCAAGATCTGGATCCCGGTCCCGAACCCGAAATACGATCCGGTGAAGGCGGCGGCGAGATTGCAGGAAGATGCTGCCAAGGGGCCGGTAAAGCAACCGGTCCCGGATTTGGAGACGAAGAAGCGGGAGATCGACGGCCTGATTGCGACCGCGCAGGACGCCTTCAACAAGGCCAAGAGTGAGCGCGAGGGCCTTCCGGCTACCGATACCGAAAAGATCGGCGCCGCGGACAAGAGGATCAGGGAAGCCGACAAGGCTCTCGGCGAATTGAAGAGCGCTCGCGCCAAGCTTGATGTCGCCCCCCCACCGGCCCCCGCGGTGGCCACCGACGTCGATTTCGAGGACGAGCTCGCAGCCTACGATGACAGGGATCCACCCGTCCTCTTGCAAAAGCCAGCCAACGAACTGCCGGCAAAGGAGTGGGACGATTGGCTCTCGGCGAGGGCCACATCGCCGTACTACTTCAAGCGGTTTCAGGTCGATGCCGACGAGTTCGCCACCAAGCTGTGTACGAACTTCACCGAATACACCGCGCGCTTCGGCGAGTACTCGGGATTCGGATACCGCGACGTGACCAAGAGCGGTGCGAAGATCGGCACGAAATTCCATCCGTTGCATCCGGGTCACCACCTCCTGACCCACGCCGTCGCCGGCTTCTTCCGCAACGGCGGCACGCGCTGCTTCGTCGCTCGGCTGGAGTCGATGGACGACGCCAAGCTCAAGAAGGTCTTGGAGCGGTTCGAATCGATCGACGACGTGGCGATCATCGCTGCGCCGGGGCTGCCCAAAGCCAAGGCCGTGTGGGAGCAACTCGAGCTCCATTGCGAGAGCCCGAACATCCAGAACGTGTTCGCAATCCTCGACAGCCCGGCGGTGGTCGGCTCAGGCGAGCTCGAGATCGAGGAGCTCAAGTATTCCGACGACCCCAAGACGAAGAGCGTGCTGCCGCGCCCGAGCACGCATGCGGCTTTCTACTTTCCGCATGTCGAGGTTGTCGATCCGGCGAAGCAACTGCAGGAGCAGGATCCCGCACTCGGTGTCGAAGCGAAATACCGTGGCCTCACGCACGTGGCACCGAGCGGGCACGTCGCCGGCATCTACGCTCGCGTCGACGAAGAGCGCGGCGTGCACAAGGCGCCGGCCAACGCGGTGGTGCGCGGCGCGCTCGAGGTGAAGTACTACATCAGCAAGCCCAAGCAGGAGATGCTCAACCCGCAGGGGGTCAACTGCATCCGCATCATGAACGGCAGCGTCGTCGTCTGGGGCGCACGCACGATCGGCGGCGATCGCAACGGCGAGTGGAAGTACGTCAGCGTCCGGCGCCTCGCCGGCTACCTCGAGGAATCGATCGACGAGGGCACGCAGTGGGTGGTGTTCGAGCCCAACGACCCTTCGCTGTGGTCGAAGATCAGGCTCAACGTCAGCGAGTTCCTGACCAACGTGTGGCGAAACGGCGCGCTGTTCGGCAACACCCCCGAGGAGGCCTTCTACGTCAAATGCGACGAGGAGCTGAACCCGCCTGCGGTGCGCGACCTCGGCCAGGTGATCACCGAGATCGGTGTGGCGATCGTCAGGCCGGCGGAGTTCGTGATCTTCCGCATCTCGCAAATCGCCGGCGGACAGAGGACCTGAGGCTTACAGCGACCCCTGGCGGCCCTAGCGCACGCTGACGACGATGGATACGACCGCGTCGACGCCCTGGTGGCAACGCGAGCCGGGCCAGCCGGGCCTGCGCGTCGATGCTGAAGTCCTGCGCCGCGTGCCGCCGCCGCCGGCCGCGAACGGCGTGCCGCTGTTTGTCGGCTGGGGCAGCGCGAAGCACGATTCACGGCGCGGCTTCGTCGATCTCGACCGGTGGGAGGGGTTCCACGAGGCGATCAAAGCCGAGCCGCGAGGCTTGCTAGCCGAGGCCGTTCGCGGCTTCTTCCTGAACGGCGGCCGGCGCTGCAAGCTGCTCTTGCTGCCGCGGGCGGCGCCGCTTGAAGCGCCTTTTCGCGACCTCCACGGCGCGCTGGCCGACGTCATCGACGCCGATCTGGTGTGTGTTCCCGAGGCCGCCGGCGCACCCGACGTCAACGACGCGGTGCTGGAACACTGCGAAGCGATGGCCGACCGGTTCGCGATCCTCGATTCACCGCGCGTGGCACGCGAGTCGCCCCCGCCGCATCGGTCGCGATTCGGCGCTTTGTACCGTCCCTGGATCGGGGTCGATCGAGACGGCCGGATCGAGTTCGTTCCGCCTTGCGGCCATGTCGCCGGGCTGTACGCGCGTATCGACGCTTCTCCAGGTGCGCGCCGGGCCCCGGCCAACGATGTGCTCGAAGGCGTGCTCAGCCTCGACTGGGAGCCCGACGAGCGCCGGCATGCGCTGCTCAACGAAGCCGGCGTCAACTGCATCGTCGCCGCCCGCGGCCGCGGCATCCGGGTGATGGGCGCCCGGACGCTGAGCGGGCATTCGGCGTGGGGCTACGTGCCGGTCGCGCGGCTGTTCATCGGCTTGGCGCATTGGTTGAAAACCGGGATGGACGACCTGATTTTCGACACCCATACGACCGGGTTGTGGCGCGAAGTCGAGCGCCGCATTCGCGGCCATTGCATCGAGTTGATGGATTCGGGCTTGCTCGCCGGCACCGACCCGGCGACGGCCTTTTCCGTCAAGTGCGACGCGGAAACCAACCCGCCGGCCGTGCGCGATCTCGGCCAGCTCGTCGCCGAAGTGGGCCTCGCACCGTCCGTGCCGGCCGAGTTCATCGTTGTTCGCGTCGTGCGCGACGCGAGCGGCATCACCGTGACCGGCCCGTAGGGCCGACAAGGAGGTTTCAGCATGGCAGCCGGCAATCGCGTACCGGACCCGTTCCGCGGGTTCAGGTTCAAGGTGGTGATCGACGGGATCGGCAAGGCGGGGTTCCGGGAATGCTCGGGCCTTGACGCGGCGAACGACGCGGTCGACTACCGCGAAGGCATCGACGACCCGACGATCCGCAAACTGCCCGGGTTGAAGAAGTTCGCGAACATCACGCTCAAGCGCGGAATCACCGACGACAAGGATCTCTGGAAGTGGCGCAAGACGGTGATGGACGGCAAGACCGAGCGCAAGAACATCCAGGTGATCCTGATGGACGAGGAGGGCAAGGATGCCGCGGAGTGGGATCTGGTGGCCGCCTGGCCGACCAAGTGGACCGGGCCGGGGTTCAACGCCACGGCCAACGAAGTCGCCATCGACACGTTGGAAATCACCCATGAAGGCCTAGACCGAGTCAAATGAACGCGCCTGCCGAGTTCCCGTTCACGCTGCCGCGCGGCTACGTCGATGCCGACGGCGCGGTCCATCGCGAGGGCACGATGCGCCTGGCGACGGCGTTCGACGAGATCGGGCCGCTGAAGGAGCCGAAGGTCCAGGCCAACCCGGGTTACCTCGGCGTCATCCTGCTGTCGCGCGTGGTGTCGCGGCTGGGTGATCTGCCGATGGTCAGCCCGAGAGTCATCGAGGGCTTGCCGGTGGCCGACTTCGCGTATCTGCAATCGCTCTATCGGCGGCTCAATGAAAACGGGCATCCGCGGCTGACGGTCACCTGCCCGCACTGCGAGAACCGCTTCGAAGTGGAGGTCGAAGACGAGCCGGGGGAGTCGTAGGCTACCCCACGGGCAGGTTGCTCGAGGAGGTGGCCTATCTTTCCTACTACTTTCACTGGCCGTACGCGCAGGTGATGGCGCTGGACCATCGCGAGCGCAGGCAATGGGCGCGGGAGCTGGCGCGCGTGAACAAGCGCATCAACGACGCGTCGCAGGGCGACGGCATCGACCATTGAGCCATGGACCGCAGCACCGATCCCTATCTCGCGTTCCGGTTCGCGGTCAGCGTCGAGCCGGGCACGTTGCCGCAAGCCGGGGGACCGGGCGCCCGCGGCGGCAGCGAGCCGATCGCCGTCGGCGGCTTCAACGAGGTGTCTGGCCTCGCGATCGAGACCGAGGTCGAGACCTTCCGCGCCGGCGGCGTGAACGATCACGACGTGATGCTGCCCGGGCCGAGCAAGTTCCCGACCCGGCTGGTGCTCAAGCGCGGGTTGGCCGACCGCTCGTTCCTGTGGGAGTGGTACCTGTGCGTCGTTCAGGGGCGCATCCTGCGCAAGGACGTGACCGTGACGCTGCGCGGGCCGTCGGGGAAGGAAACGGGCCGGTCGTGGAAGTTCGCCCAGGCCTGTCCGATCAAGTGGACGGGTCCGAGCCTGCAGGCGGGCAGTGCCGCCGTGGCCTTCGAGTCGATCGAACTGATCCATCGCGGTTATGGCAAAGGCTGATCGCGAATCGAACCTGCCATGGTCGGCGCCGGGCTCGCTCGGCTGGACGGTGGCGTCGCGCCACGCCTGGCGCGGTTCGGTCGGCCGGGCGCAGCTCGATGGGCCGCTCGCGGCGCGGTGGACCGCGATCTACGAACGCCACATGGGTTTCGCCGACCGCATGCTGATGCGGGCGGAACCGGGCGACGGCACACCGGGCCGGAAGTGGCCTGTCGTCGTCGCCCGTCGACGTCGGCGTTCACCCTTCGAGCCGCAGGGCGCAAGCGCAGGCGAGTTCGGACAAGACGACGGTCCGGCTGTTGTCGCAGACCGGCAGGCGTCTGCGTCGGAGCCCGAGTTCGAGTCCAAGTCTGCGTCCGAATCCGAGCCCGAGATTTCGCAGCCGACCGCTGCACGGCCGGTCCACCCTTCGGCTCCGGCTTCGACGCCGGTGGTGGGCGCCGCTTCGGGTGCGATCCGCGGCGCTGAAGCCTCGGATCAGTCTGCGCGGGAGGCGGCGCTGCTCGCGGCTCCGGAGGCCGGCCCCCGAGGCGCCGCAGCGCCCGTCAGCGACGGCGTATCGCGGGCGTTTCGGTCGGGTGTGGCGGCGCCTGCGGTTGTCGACGCGGTGCCCTTGCCGATGTCAGCGTCAGCGGGCGCGCCGCAGCCTGATGGACAGGCGCTCGCGGTTCGGCGCCGGATCGAAGCCGCGGTCGCGGGGCCTGACGTGCCGCCGGCCTCATCGCCGGCCGATGTAGTCAGGAGCGAAGCGCTGATCGCAAGATCGAAGTCCGACCGCACGGGCGAATCGCCCGACGCGGACGCGGGCGGACGCGATTCAGACTTCTCGCCGCCGCCGCCGCCGCCGCCGGGCCGGGTGCTGGTGAAGACCGCACCGGATTCGGCGGGTGGCGCGGCAAGCGCCTTGGAGGAGGTCAAGAGGGATTCGTCGAGTCCGCCGATGCTGACGGTGGCGGCAGGCGCGGCCGTCGGATCCGCGACCCCGATCGGCACACCGGCCGAGGCGGGGGCCGGGCTGGCGCAGGCGCTTCAGCAGTCCCCGATGGCGTCCGTGTCGCACGAGCCATTGCGAGCCGATGTTCTCCCCGGGATGCACGGTGATGGGTCTGTTTCGTCGCAACCGCCGCCGGAGCCTGTGTCGCCCCGGCTGCCGCTGCCGGTCGTGGTGAACCGCGCTGCATCGTCGCGAACCCCGACCGGGGCCGTGCCGCAAATGCCTCCGGCTGACTCATCGCCGACGGCGACAAAGGTCCGGTCGGCAGCTGCGCAAGTGCCGGGCCCGTCGGTCGCGCTCGCCGATGCCGGCCTGTCGGTGGAGGCGCCGGGCAGCGTCCCCGGTGCGCTCCGATCGCCCGAACCGGAGGCCGGCAGCGCGGCATCGGCCGGTGAGTGGCGGCGCGACGATGCGCATGCCTCGGCTGTAGCGGCGGAGGTGTCGTTGTCGAAGGACGAAGACTCGCCTACCGGCCCCCGCGGCGTCGAACGTCGCGGCAAAGTCGCCGATCTGTCGCATCGAAAAGACGGTGAGCCGAGTGAGCGCGCGGCCTTGTCCTCGCTCGCCGTCGACGCGGGTGCTGTCGCATCGGCTCCTGCTTCGTCGCTGACGCAAGCCGCGTTGCCGATTGCGCGCGTTGCGGCGTCGATCCTCCCGTTGCGCTCCGACCCTCTCAATGCCTTGCCGGCGGTGCCGCGGCATGAGCGCCGGCCGCCCCGTGCCGATGCCGCGGCCGATCGGGCGTCCACGCTGGCGGCGCCTTTGCGCTCTCAGATCTCCGATGCGTCGCCGCTGGTGTCGTTGCCGGTGCCTGCTGCTGGCACATCGGCCGTCGTTGCGCCGGCGCGGGCTGCCCCGCTGGCGGCGGTGCCTGGCGTTGACGCGCCGCGCCGGGCCGAACCGCCGACGAAGCCTCAAGCGGCAACCGGCGTGGCGCCGGCGCCGGCGATGGACGACGCGTCGCGTGCAAACCATGCCTTGGTGCGGCCGGAGGATTCGGCGGCCGCGGTCGTTGATGCAGCGACATCGCTCGACGCCGCCGCGCGCCCGACAGGTGCGGTGTCGATGCCAGCCAGCGCGGCGAAAGGGTTGTCGCCTCTCGAGTCGGCTAGGCTTGGTCGGACGACGACGCAGTTGTCTCGGGGGGCGTTGCCGCCGGCCCCGCCTGCGGACGCTCTCGAGTCGGACCGGATCGGCCGAGGAACCCAACCTGAGATGGGCGCGGCGGCAACGCCCGCTGGGGGCGCTCTCGGTGAACGAAGCGCTGCTGCCGAGTTCGTCGATTCCCAAGGGAAGCCGGCCGGGCCGCGGCTTGGTCCTGTGGGCGATCACAAGCTGCCGACCGTCGCGCCGGAACCATCGCGGCTGACGGACGAAGGACCGCCGCTGGTACGAGTCGCCAGCTTCGCGGCGGCGCGCGAGGTACCGACGGTGCCCCACGCGACCGAGGCGGTACGCGTTGCGCGTGCCGTCGTTCCCGCGACGATGAACGCGGCAGCGCCGAGGTCCACGACGGCTGCTGCGATTCGACATGCCCTGCGGGCCGAGGTCGCTTCGGGCGTGGTTGGAGGCCGATCGGCAGATGACAGCGAAGGCTCGCCGGACAGCAGGACGGACGACGCCCGTGACCACTTGCCTGTTGTCGCCGCAACGCGCGTCATCGCGCCGGCTGCGGCGGAAGAGTTTCCCCGCGAGCCGACGCGGACGGATTCGCCGCGCAGCGATTTGGCAACAAGCCCTTCGCCCGCACCGTCGGTCTTGCCGCATGTGCTGGCCAGGACGCCTAGGCGCGATTCGGGCGCCGACCTCCCGGACGCGACCGCTGCGCTGCAGCCGCTGCCGAGCGAGACGGTGCAGCACGGCGTCGTGCCGGCTCGAATCGGCCTGTCCGACGATCTGCTGCCGCCGGTGGCAGGCGCGCCGCCGAATGCAGACCGCACTGGCCGCGGGCAAGACATCGACGAAGTCGTCGAGCGTGCGCTGCAGGCGCTGATGCAGCGGCTCGAGATCGAGCGCGAGCGGCGGGGGTTCGCGAAATGGCACTGACGAAGTTGACCATCGTGCCCGAAGTGAAGGGCTCGCGGATGAAGTTCGACAACAAGGACGCGCGCTGCATCGTCGCGGCTTTCAACCCGAGCCGCCTCACGCTGAGCCGCAGCGTGAAGTGGGGCGAACAGCCCGCGGCCAAGCGCGACAACCCGGAACTGCAGTTCACCGGAGCCGACCCGGCTAGCCTGAGCATCGACCTGTTCTTCGACACCTACGACACGCCCGAACTCGACAAGGACAGCGTGCGCGCCCACACCGGCAAGGTGCGCGACCTCACGCTGGTCGACGGCGGGTTGCACCGGCCGCCGGTGTGCAGGCTCGAATGGGGCGAGCAGCATGTCTTCTTCCAGGGCGTGCTGGTCCAGATCGAGACGCAGTACACGATGTTCATGGACGACGGAACGCCGGTCCGCGCCACCTGCCGCTGCACGTTCAGGCAATGGAAGTACAACGGCGACGACCTGATCGAGCAGAACCTGATGTCGTCCGACGTGGCGAAGGTCTGGCTCGTCAAGCGCAGCCAGACGCTGGCGACGATCGCCGCGGTCGAATACGGCGACGCGCGCGAATGGCGCACGATCGCCGAGGCGAATAACATCGATGACCCATTGGCGATCGCGCCGGGGCAGCAGTTGCTGCTGCCGCCGCGTCGAGTGTCCTGGAGGCGTCCGGCGCAACCATGAACACCGCAGCCCGCTTTCGTCGCGTGGAAGGAAGGGTCGTGCAGTGAGTGCGCGCGACGAGTTCAACACCCTGGCGCCGGAGTTCAGCGTCAAGGTCAACGGCGCGCCGATGCCGAACGATGCGGTCGCCGACGTGCACGCGTTGACCGTTCTCGACGACGTCGACGCCCCCGGCATGTTCACGCTGACGCTGTCGGCCTGGGACAGCGTCGAGATGAAAGCCAAGTGGATCGACGACAACCTGTTTCGTGAAGGCAACCCGGTCGAGGTCGGCCTCGGCTACCAGGACCGCACGTCGACGCTGATCAGCGGCGAGATCACCGCGATCGAGCCGGTTTTTGCGATGTCGCGCGAGCCGCTGCTGACGCTTCGCGGACACGACCGCAGGCATCGCCTGATGCGCGCCAGGCGCACGCGATCGTTCACCCAGAGCAAGGACAGCGACATCGCGAGCCGCTTGGCCACCGAGGCCGGCCTGCGGCCCGATGTCGAAGACACCGGCGTCACGCTGCCTTACGTGCTGCAGCACAACCAGACCGACCTCGAGTTCCTGATGACGCGAGCGCGGCGCATCGGCTACGAGTTGATCGTTCGCGACAAGGTGCTGTTGTTCCGCTCCCGCGCGGCGGCGGCCGGGCCCGAGTTGACGTTGCGCCGCGAGATCGAGCTGCTCGAGATCCGGCCGCGCCTGTCGACGCTCGGGCAGGTGCCCGAGGTCGAGGTGCTGGGCTGGAACCCTGCCGACAAGGCTGCGATCACCGGCCGCGCGAGGGTGGGCGACGAGTCGCGGCGGATGGAGGGCAAGCAGTCGGGTCCGGTCGCGGTGCAGGCGGCCTTCGACCCCGGCAAGTCGAAGCGCGTCGCGCAGCCGGTGCACAGCCAGGCCGAGGCCGATCAGCTCGCGCGGCGCGGATTCGCCGAGATGGCACTGAACTACGTTCACGCGGAAGGGCTCTGCATCGGCGATCCGCGGATGAAAGCGGGCACGGTCGTCAAGATCGAAGGCCTCGGCGAGCGCTTCAGCGGGCCGTACTACCTGAGCTCGGTCGAGCACCGCTTCGACCGCCGCAACGGCTACCGGACGGCCTTCCATGCCATGCGGAACGCGGCGTGATGAACGACGACCTCCTGCACCGCCTGCTCGCCCCGCCCGACGACGACGGCCGGTTGCACGGCGTCGTGATCGGCATCGTGACCAACAACCGCGACCCCGACGGCCTGCACCGCGTCAAGCTGCGCTTCCCGTGGCTGAGCGAAAGCGACGAGAGCCATTGGGCGCGGGTGGCGACGCCGATGGCCGGCAACGACCGCGGCTGCTACTTCCTGCCCGAGGTCGACGACGAAGTGCTGGTCGCATTCGAGCACGGCAGCGTCGAGCACCCGTTCGTCATCGGCTCGGTCTGGAACGGCTCGGACAAGCCGCCGGAAAGCAACGCCAACGGCAGCAACGACCACCGCAGCATCAAGTCGCGCAGCGGCCATGTGATCCGGCTCGGCGACGCCTCGGGCGGCGAAAAGGTCGAGATCATCGACAAGACCGGCAGCAACCGCATCGTCATCACCAGTTCCGACAACAAGATCGTCATCGAGGCTTCGGGCGACATCGAAGTCACCTCCAGCCGCGGCAAGCTGAAGATGAGCGCGGTCGGAATCGAGATCAGCTCGCAGACCGATGTGAAGATCCAGGCGCAGACGACGATCGACGTGTCCGCCAACGCGCAGCTGAGCATCAGCGGCGCGCTGGTCAAGATCAACTGAAGGCTCCCAGCTATGCCGCCCGACCCCGACCGCCCGAACGCCTCGCGGCCCGAAGCGTCGCCGAAGCTGGTGCTCGGCGCCGGATGGGGTTTTCCGGTCGTGCGCGATCCGGAGCGGCTGTTGGCGGTCGCGGCGGAAGACGAAAGCGTTCGCCAGTCGATCCTCATCATCCTGCGCACCGTCAAGGGCGAGCGCGTGATGCGGCCCGATTTCGGCTGCGACCTGCACGAGCTGGTTTTCGCGGTCAACGACCGCAGCACCCGCGCCGCGGCCGCGTACGAGGTGCGCGAGGCGCTGAAACGCTGGGAACCTCGAATCGAGTTGATGACCGTCGAGGCCGATGCTGCGGGCCCGCGCGGCGAAGTGCTGCTGGTCTCGGTCGAGTACCGGGTCCGCAGCACCGACAACCGCTTCAACCTCGTCTACCCGTTCTACCTCGACCGGCCGCTGGCTTGAAGGCGATCGATGGACGCCGATGACCGTGCCCCCCCGATCGTCGAGCGGCCGCGCACGGCCGACGAGATCGCCGCGGTCGTCGATGCCCGCCATATGGCCTCTGGATTCGCGCCTCGGGGAGTCGACCGCCTGCGCGACGCGCTCGTGCGCATCGGCGCGCGCTATGGCGAGATCCTCACCGAGCAGCTGAACGCACTGCCCGAGCGCCACATCGAGGCGTTCCTGAGCCGCTTCGCAGGCCCGCCCGCGCCGCCGGAGCCCGCCGAAGTCTTGTTGTCGTTCGTTCCGGTGAGCGCCCCCCTGGCCGAGCCGCGATCCGGCCCGCCCCCCGTGGGAGTCAAGGAACTCGGGAGCGGTCCTTCGCTCCTCGAGTGTTCGCCGGGGGCTGTCGCCCAGCCGATCGTCGTTCCGGCGCACACCGAGGTGGCGGCTGCTCCCGCCGCGGGAGACAGCGAGCCGGTCGTCTTCGAGACCGTGGCCGATCTGGCCGTGCTGCGCGCCGAAGCCGTGCAGGCGCTGGTGTTCGACGCCCGGCGGTTCGTCTTCGCCCGGATCGACGGGCTGCTGTCGCCTGCAGGGTATGGCGGTGCGAGCCTGCTCGCGGACGCGCGGCCGTTCGAGTTCGCGGCGCACTTCGACGCTGCCGGCGTGCTCGGCGTGCCCGGGCTGGCGCAGGTCGGTGTCGACGTCGAACTCGCCGGGGCAGGGCTGCGCCCGCCGGAAGCGACTTTCGAGTGGGGCCTGCGGACGAACGAAGGCTTCGTCGCGCTGGCGGTCGAAAGCGATTCGACCTCGCAGCTGTCGCGCAGCGGCACGGTGATGCTCGCGGCGCCGAAAGACTGGTCGCGCTCGGCGATTGCCGGCATCGAGTCGCGCTGGCTGTCGTGCCGCATGGTCCACCACGGTGTCGCGCTGCCCGACGGCGTGACTTTCGTTCCGCCCTGTGTCACCCGGATCCGCGTCTTCGCGATCGTCGAGGTGCGCGGTGCAGCGCTTGCGGCGGTGTGCCACGGTGAGGCCCCGCTCGACCCGAGCAAGGACTATTTCGTGTTCGGCGAACGCCCGCGCTTCGGCGACGTATTCCAGATGAGCGCGCCGGCGTTCATGCAGCCTGACACGCAGGTCACGCTGCACGTCGAGATGACCAACCCGGCGGGCTTGCTCGAGGGGCCGTTGCCGCCGGTGCGCGCCGAGGGCCGGCCGCGCGTGCGTTGGGAGGCGCACAGCGCGCGCGGCTGGGTTCCGGTCGACGCCGACGATGGTACCGAGTCGTTCACCCGCGGCGGCGAGCTGACGTTCACCTTGCCCGACGATGTCGCGGCGACGACGATCGCCGGGCGTAGCGGTGGCTGGGTCCGGGCGCGGCTGGTTGCCGGGCACTACGGCCCTGCACAGGTGATCGACGGCGTCGTCTACCCGGTGGCACCGTCGGTCGCCAAGTTGAGTATCGACGCGCGAGCGCGCGTCAGGCCGCGTGCGCCACATCGGGTTGTGCTCGAAGGCCTGCTCGGTCCGCAGCTGTTCGATCCGGCGCCTGCCGACGCTTTCGATCTGTTCGCCGTACCGCGCGAACCCGGCACCGCGTTGTACTTGGCGCTGCGCGTGCACGAAGCGCGCTCGCGTGACCTCCCACTGAGCTTGCAGGTGCAGCCCGCCGAGCCAACCGGGCGCCCGGTGATGCGGTCGCTGCGCGCACCCGGCGCCGGATCGCGCTGGCAGTGGCTCGACGCAGGCGGATGGCGCGATTGCGAGGTCGAAGCCGACGAGACCTCGGGCATGCGCCGGGCGGGGCTGGTGCGGCTGCGGATTCGCGTCGGCGAGGCCGGGGCATCGCTTCCGCTGTGGTTGCGCGCGTTGTGGCCGCCGACGCACGAAGCGCCTGCCCTGCGCCGTATCGCGATCAACGCGGTGCGCGCCCGCCAGACCACGACCGTGCGCAACGAGATCGTCGGCTCGAGCACCGGGCGTCCGCGGCAGGTGTTCGACGCGCTGCGCACGCCGATCGTCGGCGAGGTCGTGCTGCAGGTGTTCGAAGGCGAAACCTGGGTGCGATGGGAGCACGTCGGCGATCTCGCCGAAGCCGATGCTCAAGCGCGCGTGTTCACCCTCGATCGGGTATCGGGGCGAATCGAGTTCGGCGACGCGATGCGCGGGCGAATCCCGCCGCCTGGCGCCAACAACCTGCGGCTGCACCGCTACCACGTGGGCGGCGGGCGGCGCGGCAACCGGCCGGCGCGTGCGGTCTCGCAATTGCGCACCACGGTGCCGTACATCGAGGCGGTCGCCAATTTCGAGCCGAGCGCCGGGGGCCAGGACGCGCCCGACGCCGCGACGCGCCAGCGCGAAGCCGGCGCGTGGCTGCGTCACCGCGGCCGCGCCGTCTGCCGCGACGACTATACCGACCTCGCGCGCGCTGCGGCGCCCGAGGTGGCACGCGCCTACTGCCTCGGCGCGTGCGACCCGGCGGCCGGGCGCTGGTCGGCGGCGCAGGCGGCCGGCACGGTCAGCGTCATCGTCGTTCCCGACAGCGATGCGCCGCGCCCGCAGCCGACGCTCGAACTGCTGGAGACGGTGAAGCGCCACCTCGACTCGCGCTGCCCGCTGGCGGTCGAGGTCGTCGTTCTCGGTCCGGCTTATGCCGCCGTCTCGGTGAGCGCGCGCGTGCAGTGCGCGCCGGGCGAGTCGGCGTATGCCGTCGCCGGTGCGTGCCGGCAGCGGTTGCAGCAGTTCCTGCATCCGCTGCACGGCGGTGCTTCGGGTGGCGGCTGGGCGCCCGGGGTCAGGCCGCATCGGTCCGACCTGGTGGCGCTGCTCGGCGCGGTCGACGGCGTACAGCATGTCGATGCGCTGCAATTGCGGGTCGACGAGCCGGCCGGCGCCGAGGCGCCGGGCATCGACGACGCGATGGTCTGCTGCGGCAGCTTGGAGATCGGGTCATGACCGCCGCGGCCGAGCATCTGCGAGCCTGGGACTTCGACGACCTCGTCCGCGAGGGCCTGTCACTGATTCCCGCGGTTGCGCCGGGCTGGACCAACCACAACCCGTCGGACCCGGGCATCACGCTGGTCGAGCTGCTGGCCTACTTCGCCGAGGCGCTGGCCTACCGCCTCGGCCGCGTCACGCCGCAGGCGAAGCTGCAGTTCCTTCGCCTGCTGATGGATGGGCATTGGCGGGGTTGGAAGGATCTTAAAGAGCGCGGCGACATCGAGCGCGCGCTCGACGCCGCGGTGCGCGATCTGACGCAAGCCGATTGCGCCGTCGCTGCGGAGGACTACGAACGGCTGGCGATCGAAAGCGCGCTTCGCCATCTGCCGCAGGGAGGCCCGGTGCGCGCCTTCTGCGTGCCAGGTACGGCGAACAAGCGCGCGCACGTCACGGTCGTGCTGCTGCCGAAGCGCGAGATCGAAGCCGGCGACCTCGAACGCCTGTGCGCGGCGGTTCGCGACGACCTGCTCGGGAGCTGTCTGCTGACGACCCGCCTGCACGTCATCGGCCCGATTCACGTCCACGCGGCGATCGGCTGCCGGATCGCGCTTCGCCCGGGCGCCCGCGCCGAGCAGGTGCTCGATGCGATCGATGCCGACTTCGAGGCCCGGATCGGGCCGTGGGGAGACGATCAGGCCGCCCCCGGCACGCCGGTCAATCTGGGGCGGATCGTCGAACTGATCGACCGCACCGCAGGCGTCGACTTCGTCGAGGACGTGACGGTGACGCACATGGGCTTGCGCGGCGACGAACTGTTGGACCTGTCGTCGCGAGTCGGCATCATCGTCGCCCGCCATGCGACGGTGGGCGTCGATTCGCGGCTGGGTGTCCAGTCGCGGCTGGGCAGGCACCGCCTGATCGCCGACAGCGCGGGCCGGCTCGGCGCGATCGGCCTGATGCCCGGCGAGCTGTTGCACCTGCGCCTGGCGCGTGAGGCGGTGCAGGTGTCCGGGGTGTCGCGATGAATACCGGCAGCCGCCTGCTCGACCACTTGCCGGCGATCTACCGGCGCGACGACGCCCAACTCGCTGCGCTGCTGGCGCCGTTCGAAGCGCTGCTGTTCGACGGCACCGAAGACGCACCGCATGCGCGCCTGCCCGGCATCGCTCGCGAGTGCGCCGCTGCGCCGGCGCTGTTCGCGCCGCTCGGCTGCGAAGAGGACACGAGCCGCACGCCCGACCGGTTCCTGCCGTGGCTGGCGGCGCGGCTGTCGTTCGTGCCGCACGGCGTCGTCGACCGCGACCGCCTGCGCCATGTCGTCGCCGGCATCGTTCCGCTGTACGCGCGGCGCGGGACGCGCGAGTACCTCGTGACGCTGCTCGCGCTGTGCTTCGAAGAGGTCTCGACGGTCGACGTCGTCGAACACGACGACGGCCTGCGCGTCGGCCGCTCGCGTCTCGGCCACGATTCGCTCCTCGCGCAGGAGCGGCCGTTCTGGTTTCGCGTCGAGGTCGGGCTGCGCAGCGAGGCCGCGCCGGCCGCCGCCGCGGCGAGGCTCGAGCGGCGCCTGCGCGCCGTGATCGACTTCGCGAAGCCGGCACACACCGCCTACGAACTGAGCATCTCACCATGCAAAAGAAGCAACTGATGCATCGCAGGCCGTCCTACCAGGACGGACAACTGCTGCTCGCCGATGACTTCATCCGCGAGCAGAAATACCACGACACCCTGATGCACCGGCACAGCCTGCATCTGCACGGAACGGGCGTCGTTCGCGGCCTGGAGGTGAGTGCGGCATCCGACCAGTCGCTCGCCGTCAGCCCCGGCGTGGCTCTGGACGGCCGCGGCCGCGAGATCCTTCTCGGCAAGGCGGAAGTGCTCGACCTGACCGGCGCGCCCGCGTCGTCGCAGTTGTCGGTGACCGTCGGCTACCGCAGCGAGTGGCAACGCAAGGACGACGACCCCAACATCGACTGCTTCGCGATGCTGCGCGTCTCCGGCGGCGTCGACGAGTACGACGTGCTGCTGGCCACCGTGCGGCTCGACGAGCGCGGCCGGATCGCGGCAGGTGGCGTCGACAACTCGGTTCGCCGCCTGCTGCGCATGCCGCGCGTGGGCTGGCTGCGCATGCCGTTCCGGCCGGTGGCGATTCCATTTGACCAGGAGAACGCGCCGCCACCGTTTCGCATGGGCGCGACCAAGGCTGTGGCGCACAAGCTTATCCGCGATCTCGCGAAGAAGGAGAAGGACTCCTCGGCCACGACGCCGAAACGTCGCTGGAGCCTTGAGGGCGACGACAAGAACCCCTACGGCGCCGGTGGCACGATGACGATCGTCTTGCCTCCGCAGGCCACCCAGGTGCACAAGCTGCGGGTCGCGGGCGACGCCAACGAGAAGAAGATCACGTTCAGGCTCATGAAAGGCGGCTGGGATTCCAAATCGATGAAACATGTGGCCGTCAACCTACTCGTCGAGGAGGCGCCGGACGAGCGCCGGTACGTCGAGATCGAGGGTTCCCCATACGACCGAACGTTCGAAGTCCCCGAAGCCAAGCGCCTGATCGACCCTGAATGCAGCACGCTGTCGATCGAACTGCTGTGCACGGGCCACGGAGCGGTCTCGCTGATCGCGGTCCAGTTCTCGTACTGAGATGGTTGCGCCGTTTGCCAACTCCACCGAACACCTCCTGGCGGAGCTCGAGCGCGTCGATCTGATGATCCGCGCTCGCGTCGCCCAGGTGCGGCGGGCACAGACCGACGACGAGCACTTCCGCGGGCTGTACATCTCGGAGCAGGAAGTCGACGAGCTGCTGCGCAAGCCGCTCGGCGTGCCGCAATGGTTGTCGGCCGGCGATCGCGGGCGTTGGGAGACGATCGCCGAAGCGTTGGCGCGCGTCGATGCCGACGTGGCGGCGCGGGCGGGTCTGGCGCGCCGGGACGGCGTGGAGCTCCGGCTCGAGCGGCTGCAGCGCGTCTTCGCGCTCGAGCGCCTCGATGTCGACGTTCTGCTCGTCTGCCTGGCGTCCGAACTCGACCTGCGCTACGAGAAGCTGTACGCCTATCTGCAGGACGACGTGACGCGCAAGCGGCCGACGGTCGACCTGATGCTGAATCTGCTGACGCCGTCGCCCGCCGCGCATCTGCAGGCGCGCCGGCGCTTCGCCGACGATGCTCCGCTGCGTCGCCACCTGCTGGTCGAGGCATTCGACGACCCGGCATCGCCGCACCCCACGCTGCTGTCCAAGGGCCTGAAGGTGGACGAACGAATCGCCGCCTACCTGCTCGGCGAGGGCGGAGCGATCGATGCCCGGCTGCGCCCCTTCGTCGAATTGCTGGTGCCCGCCGGAGGTCTCGGGTCGCTGATCGAGCACCCCGCACTGCCGCCGGGGCTCGGCGAGATCACCGCCGTCGCGGCCGAAGCGCCGGTCGTCCACCTCACCGGCGCGCCGGGCGTGGGCCGGCGCACGCTCGCCGGAGCGCTGTGCCGCGACACCGGCCGCGGTCGGCTGCTCGTCGTTCAGGCCGACCGGCTGCTCGCCGACCCGGCCGCCGTCGCGGCGATGCTCGCCTTGATCGAGCGCGAAGCGCGGCTGCAGGACGCTGCCGTGCTCTTCGAGCAGGCCGACGCGTTTCAAGCCGAGGCGAACCAGCCGGCGCTGCGCGCGCTGGATCAGACGCTGCAGGCCGGCGCGACGATCTGCTTCCTGTCAAGCCAGCGCGAATGGGACAGCGCGGAGTCGCTCGGGCGGCGCTACCTGCACGTGGCGCTGCCGACCCCCGACGGCCCGCGACGTCTGCGCATGTGGCAGCGTTCGCTCGACGGTCGGCCGGTCGAAGCGGGAGCCGACTTGGCCGGTGTTGCCGGCCGCTTCAGGCTCACCTTCGGCCAGATCGACGAGGCCGCCGCGACCGCCCGACATCTGGCGCGCCTGCGCGGGGCTTCGGCGCCGGGTACGGCCGACCTGTACGACGCCTGCCGCAGCCACTCGAACCGCAAGTTGGGCGGTCTGGCACGCAAGATCGTTCCGCGCTACAAGTGGGACGAGATCGTGCTGCCACCGGACCGCATCGCCCAGTTGCGCGAGATCTGCAACCACATGAAGTACCGCGACCGCGTCTACGGCGATTGGGGGTTCGGGCGCAAGCTGGCGCTCGGCAAGGGCCTGACCGCGCTGTTCGCCGGGCCGTCGGGCACCGGCAAGACGATGGCCGCCGACGTGATCGCCGGCGAGCTGGGCCTCGAGCTGTACAAGATCGACCTCTCGTCGGTGATCAGCAAGTACATCGGCGAGACCGAGAAGAACCTGTCGCGCATCTTCGACGAGGCCGAGACCTCGAACGCGATCCTGTTCTTCGACGAGGCCGATGCCCTCTTCGGCAAACGCAGCGAGGTCAAGGACTCGCACGACCGCTACGCCAACATCGAGGTCGGCTACCTGCTGCAGCGCATGGAGGAATACGAGGGCATCGCGATCCTGGCCACCAACCTGCGCAAGAACATGGACGAGGCCTTCGTGCGCCGGCTGCACTTCACGATCGAGATGCCGTTCCCCGACGAGGCCGACCGGCACCGGATCTGGCAGGGGATCTGGCCGAACGACACGCCATGCGACGGCGATCTCGACTTGACGGCGCTGGCCAGACGCTTCGAGATGACCGGCGGCAACATCCGCAACGTCGCGCTGGCGGCTGCTTTCCTGGCCGCCGACGAGGGCGAGGTGGTGCGCATGCGGCATGTGATGCGCGCGACGCAGCGGGAGTATCAGAAGACCGGCAAGTTGTTGCGGGAGCACGATTTCCCGGAAAAGGCGGATCGCGAGAATCGGCCGGCGACTCAGCCCCTTTCGCTCGATCCACGCGCGAGGGCCGCAGCACGGCCCTGAGGAGGTACCTATGCTCTGCCACGATCACGATCAACCGAGGTGGTCGCGCAGCATTTGGCGTGACCACGCGAGTGAGGGGCAATTGCGGGTTGAGGGTCGCGGGCAGACATGAGCGACTTTGTGCAGTGGATCGCTGACTCGTGGGTCGCGCTGATCGCGCTAGGGTTAGCGTTCGGCTGTGCTTTCGTTGCCGTTTTCATACTGCTTGGCAGTCGCAGATCACAGCCGTCGAATCCCCCGACGTGCCCGGGGCGTATTGAGTCCGCACCGGTGGTCGAGGAGCGCGCACCCCCTCAAAGACGCGGTCACACGATGGTTGACGCTGGAGATCCCAATTGGGACGCATCCCATGCGTCGCGGCAGTCTCGCCAGCAGAGCTCCCGCAGTGTCGAGTTTGCGGCCTTCCTTCCTCGGGGCATCGAAGCCGGCACCGCCTTCTTGCTCGACATTTGGGCCTATTTGTCGGCCGACCGCGAGGAGGTTTGTAGCCTTGCAAGCCAACTCGAGCGCGACCAGAAGACGGGAGTAAAGAGTGGCGTGCGCGTCGCCAGAGGATCGGTTCTGGCGATCCACGTCGATATTCGCCCATTCCACATCGAGGACCCGGACGATCTGCTGCAGTGGAACGGGACGCCGGTCAGCACGACATACGCAGTACGGGTTCCCGCTGGCTTGTCGGTGGGGCGTTACCTGGGCAAGGCAACGATTAGCTGCGCGGGCATGGTCATTGGGAAGCTGCACTTCTCGGTTCTCCTGTGTAACAACGCCAGCGCCGAGCGCGTCGTGTCCTTGGCTGCGGCCAGTCTTCCACGGAGCGCTTTCGCTTCGTATGCCAGCGACGACCGCGAGGAGGTGCTGGCGCGCGTGCAAGGCATGCAGAAGATCGCCCCAACTCTAGATATATTTGTCGACGTCGATTCGCTACGTTCTGGTGACCGCTGGAGGGAGCAACTGGTCCGGCATGTTCCAACCAAAGACCGCTTCTTCCTCTTTTGGTCGGCAAGCGCACGTGAGTCGAAATGGGTCGACTGGGAGTGGAGACTCGCGCTCGTCAGGCGCGGGCTCGACTACATCGATCCGGTGCCTCTCGATGACCCCGAATTGTGTCCGCCACCGACCGAACTGAGCGGGATTCACTTCGGCGATCGGTATCTGTCGAGTATTTGCTACCTTCGCGCAAAGGCGCACCAGGCGCTCTGATTTTGTGAGCCGCGATCGTGAAAAGACATTCGACGATCCAGCGACGATGGGTTCCGCCGTCGTTATTGATGCCTTCGGCGGGGTCCATGTCTGCCGGCTCGTGTCCGGAGGCGCAGTGCCGTCCGCTGCTGCAGCTGCAGAGGGCCCTGGGCAACTATCGTGTCGGCCAACTCCTCGTGGCCGGCGGAATCGATGGCAAGGGCCGGATCCGCAGCCCACATGGCTTTCCTTACGGCCCGCGCCTCGCGTCGCTGTCCCGCCACAGGGCGGAGGACTTCGAAACCACGCGTGCGTCGGCGCCCATCAGCCGAGCGCCCGCACCCGTCATTCATCGAAGACTGATCGTCAGCGGCTCGACCGAAGCGCTGGTCAACGAGTACCTGGCGCTGACCGGCCGCGCCGCCGGTTTGCGCCTGAACTGGAGCTTCGCGCAGCCGAGGGTCGGCGTGGCCGGCAACCTCCCCGGCGCCGTCCCGCTGCCCGACGCGCGTTCGAACCTGCTGCAGGTCATCAACCATGCGACCCAGCACGCCGAACTGCACATCGGCACCAACCAACCGCGGGTGGCGGTCGGCGCCTTTCCGGGCGCGGGCAGCACGATCCAGACGATCGACATCGACGACATCAGGAACCTGAATGTCAGCCTGCCGGGGCAGGGGACGGCCAAGGCCTTCCACGAGATGATGGAGAACTTCAACGCCCATGGCGCGGCCGGGTTCGCCGCCTTCGGCGCATCGCATGCCGTCGGCCTCGAGGCCGAGAGCAACGTGCTCGAGAACCAGGGCATCGTCGGCCGGCGTCTCGGCGGCGGGCTTCCGGCGACAGTGATCGCCGCGCCTGTCGGGCAGCCGATCGGAGCGAACATCACCTACATCCGCCAGCTGCAGAACTTCACGCACTACTTCCTCGAGATCATCCAGCGCCGCACGCTCGGCAGCCCGACCGGGCCGGGAGCCGATTTCGAGGTCGTCAGCGCGCGCAGGATCCCGAAGGTCCAGGTGTCGCAGAACACCATCGGCGGCTTCGCCTCGGGCAGCAACGCGATCCCGGCGGCGGGCAACGTCACGCTGGTAACGGTGCTCGCCGACCTGAACGGCAATCCGAACTCGACCCTGCTGATCGAGGGCTTCGCCGACAACGTCGGCAGCGCGCAGGCCAACCGGACGGCGTCGCGCAACCGGGCGGCAGCGGCTCAGGCGTTCTTCGTGGCCAACGGGATCGCTGCGGACCGGATCGCGATCGTCGGCCGCGGGGCGACCAACTTCGTCGCCACCAACGCCAACCCGGCGGGCCGGCAACAGAACAGGAGAATCGTGATGACGGTGCACCGACCCTGAAGTCGCAAGCAACGGGCATCCGCCCCTGTTCGTGCATGGAACCGCTGCATCGGCGCCGGGACCGGCTGCTCGCCTTCGCATCGCTCTGCGCCTTGTCGTCGCTTCCGTCCGCTTTGCATGGCCAAACCCCGATGACCACCGACAGCGTCACTTTCCTCGGCCGGCTGCTCGAATTGCCGTCGGCCGCCCCGCGTTGCGGCGACATCAAGGTGGCGGTGGGATACCGCTTCGAGGTTCTGAAAGCCGTCAAGGGAGCGATCGATCCGGGGGTGATCACGCTGCTGGTGCCCTGCCCGGATCTGAAGGGCGAGGGGTTCATGGTCGCGGGCGCGGACTACCTCGTCGAAGCGGTTTCCGAACTGCGCGACGCCCGCTCGTACACGATCTATTGCGACTACGCCGGCGCGAAGGTGTTGTGGGCGACCGGCATCTCGAAGGCGTGACGCCCTGCCGCGCGCATGGGCATCGATGAAAGGAGGTCACCATGTCCGATCTGGATCTCGAACGCCGCGTCGCGATGCTGGCGCCGCCGACTCCGGCGCCGACCGTCGAGGCCGACAGGCGGCCCGCGACGCAGAAGCTCGAACGCGAACCGATCGATCGCGTGTCGTGCCGCCTGGGCGACGGCTCGTGCGCGCAGGCTCATGCAGCGACCCTCGATCGCAGCCCCGGCGCGGCGGCGCAAGGTGCGCTGCTGCGCCTGCAACGGCGCTTCGGCAATCGTTACGTCGGCGAGGTGCTCGCTCGCGCACGCTCGGGCGAGGGCGACGATGAAACCGAGGCGGTCGAGCGTTCGATCGACCAGGCCCGCGGCGCAGGCCAAGGGCTCGACCATCACACGCAGCGGCAGATGGAATCGGCGTTCGGTGCGAACTTCGGCAGCGTACGCATCCACACCGATTCACGGGCCGACAGCCTGAATCGGGCGCTGAGCGCGCGCGCCTTCACCACCGGGACCGACGTCTTCTTCCGCCAGGGCGAATACAGCCCCGGCACATCGACCGGGCGTGAACTGCTGGCGCACGAGCTGACGCATGTCGTGCAGCAGACCGGCGACGGCATTCGCCGCAAGATGACGGTGAGCCAGCCGGGCGATGCGCACGAGATCGAAGCCGACCAGATGGCGCGGGCGGTCATCCAGCAGGAGCAACGGCTCACGCCAGGCGCGGATCGGCAGGTCGTGCATCGCCAGGAAGACGAGAAGGAGGTCGAGACCAAGCCGGCCGATGCAGCGATCCAGCGGCAGCCCGAGGCGCCCAAGAGCGACGAAGAAGAAGAGAAGAAGAAAAAGCTCCAGACGAAGGCGGACCGCGAGGTCGTCGCGCGGCAGGCAGAAGAGGAGGAGCAGACGGAATAGCTCGGGCGCCGTTGGGCTCGTCCCATGCACGCCGGCAGCCGGGAGCGATGATTCCATGCGCGCGGCTGTGCGGACGACCGACCCGACGGCGAGGGTGACGCGCTCGATCCGGCTGGCTCCGGTTGCACCGGGTTGCGCACCGAAGATTGCCGGGGCGGCGCTTCCGAGCCCCGAGCGGAGCGGCATTGCGCATCTTTCGACACTGCGCGCCGCGGGGGAGCGGAACGGGCAGCCCCGCGCCGTCCTCGGCCAGTTGTCGACGCGCGCGCGCCAGGTGGATGCCCAGCGCGTCGTCGTGGTCCGGGCGCTGCAGCGAAATTGCGGCAACCAGGCCGTGCAGCGAGTCGTGGCCCGTGCCGTACCGGCCAGGTTGCAGCTCGTCGCACTCCCCGCAGTCGCGCGCAGCAGCGCCAGGCCGGGGTCGGGAGGCGACCGGGCTGCACCCGTCCCGACCGTCGTGGACAGCCTCGAAGGCCCGGCTTTGCGCGCCGGGCCGGTCGTCCAGCGCATCAGCCTGAGCGACCTGAATCCGATCGAAGCGGCCAAGAGGCTCGCCGAGAAGGCGATCGGCGTCATCCGCGATCTCGGCAGCTCGGCTTGGACGACGGCGAAGAGCCTCGGCAGCGCCGCCTGGGACAGCGTCAAGGAGGCGGGTGCCGGGGCCTGGAGCTCGCTAAAGGGTGCCGGCACGACCGTCTGGAGCACGGTCACGACGATCGGTACCAGCGCCTGGAACACGGTCAAGGGGCTGGGCAGCGGTGCCTTGGGGGCGGTTCGGCAACTGGGCAGCGGCGCCTGGAAGGCCGCCCAAGGGCTCGGTACGAAGGCTTGGGACACCGCCAGGAGCCTGGGCAGCAAGGCTTGGGATTTCGCCAAGCAGCACGGCAAGGCCGCCTGGGACGGTGCCAAGCGTGTCGGCTCGAGCCTGTGGGGCAAGGCAAGAAGCCTGGGCAGCGGCCTGTGGAACCGGGTCAAGACCGCTGCGGGCAGCGCCTGGAGCAAGGTCAAGGGCATCGGCAGCAAGGCGTGGAACCGCGTCAAGTCCACCGCCGGCAAGGCTTACGAGGGGGCGCGCGATTGGGGCGGCAAGGCCGTTGGTACCGCCAAGGAAATCGCCGGCAAGGCCACGGCGGAGAACTTCTGCAAGGCCATCGGATGGTTGGCCGGCAAGGCCTACGACCTCGTTGCTCCGCTTGTGAAGAAGGCCTGGAGCAAGGCCAAGGAGTGGGGGGGCAAGGCCTGGAACGCCGCGAAGGAATGGGGCGGAAAGCTGTGGAGCGGTGCCAAGAGCCTCGCGAGCAAGGTCGCCGACTTCGCCAAAGGCGCGGCGTCCAAGGCCTACAACGCCATCAAGAGCGGCGCCGGCAAGGCTTGGGACTTCGCCAAGAGCCTGGGCAGCAGGGCGATCGACGGAGCCAAGCGGGCCGCGGGCCAGGCTTGGGATTTGGCGAAGCGACTCGGCAGCGGCGCCTGGGACTTTGCGAAAACCAGGGCGGCCGACCTCTTCAACCGGGCGAAGGCGCTCGGCGGCAAGGTATGGGATACCGCGACCCGCCTCGGCAGCGCGGTATGGAGCAAGACACAGGCCCTCGGAAGCCGGATCGCCGAGACGGCAAGAAACCTCGGCAGCAAGGTGCTCGGTCTGGCGGACAAGCTGACCGGCGGGGCGGCCGGCAAGGTGGCCGCCCTGGCGGACAAGATCCTGGGCAAGGCTGCAGGCCTGCTGAGCTGGGTCGTGAGCACGGCCCGGGACCTCGCCGGGAAGGCGATCGACACGGCCAAGGAATGGGCCGCCAAGGCGCTGGCGACTGCCAAGGAATCCGCGCGCAAGGCTTTCGACGCGGCCAAGGACTACGCGGCAAAGGCATACGCGAAAGCCAAGGAATGGGGCAGCAAAGCGATCAGCACGGCCAAGGACTGGGCCGGCAAGGCGTTCGCCAAGGCCAAGGAATGGGGCGCGCGAGCGATCGGCACCGCGAAGGACTGGGCCGTCAGGGCGTGGAACAAGGCCAAGGAACTGGGCGCCAGGGCCTGGGGTACGGCCAAGGACTGGGCAGGCAAGGCCTGGGCGACAGCGAAGCAATGGGGCGCCAAGGCCTGGGACACGGTCAAGGACTGGGGCGGCAAAGCCTGGAGCTTCGCGAAGAAGTGGGGTGGCGAGGCATGGGGGTTTGCGAAACGTGTCGGTGGCAAGCTGGCCGATGTGGCCAAGAGCCTGGGGCTCGACAAGGCGTGGAAGCTCGCCAAGGAGCTGGGCGGCAAGGCCTTCCAGTGGGTGAAGGACGCCGGCTCGGCGATCGCCAAGCGCTTCAAGGGCGTGATCGAGGCGGCGAAGACGGCCGGCGAATATCTCGGCAAGGCGCTGTTGCTGACCAACCCGGCCACTGCCGGGCTGGCGTCCGCGCAGCTCGCTTGCCAAGCGCTGAACTGTGCGGTCCCGAAGCTCATGGAGAAGGGCGGCAGCAAGTCCGCCGAGCATGTGGCCGATGAAGCTACGGACCTGATCCCGCTGGTGAGCACCGTCAAGGACGGTTGCGGCTGCCTGACCGGCGACAACCTGGTCACGGGCAAGAAGGAGCCGCTGGCGCTGCGCGGAGTCCGTTGCGTGGTCGCCGTGATCGACATCGTCGGCATCGTCGCCGGCATCTTCAGCGGGGGTGCCGCCACCGCGGGTGAGCAGGCGGCGAAGACGGGGATCGTCGCCTTTCTCAAGCGGTTGTTCAGGATCGGAGTCAAGAAGGGTGCCGAGACGGCCGCCAAGACGCTCGCCAAGGAGGTCGTCGAGAAGCTGATCAAGGAGGCGGTGGAGAAGGCCGTCAAGGAAGCGGTGGAGAAGGCGGTCAAGGAAGCCACCGAGAAAGCGGTGAAGGAGGCTGCGGAGAAGGCCGCGAAGGACGTCGCCGAGAAAGCTGCGAAGGGTGCCGCCGAGGTTGCCGAGAAGGCGGCCAGGGAGGCGGCCGAGAGGCAGGCCAGGGAAGCCGCCGAAACGGCCGCGCGCCAAGCGGCCGAAAAGGCGGCTGCCGAGGGTGCCGGCGAAGCCGCCGTCGAGGCGGCGGCCAAGACTGCCGCCGAGGCCGCTGCGCACGAAGCGGCTGCCAAGGCGGCACGAGAGGCGGCGGAAAAGGCGGCCCGGCAGGCCATCGGCGATGCTGCCGACAAGGCGGCCAAGGAAGTGGCCGAGAAGGCGGCCAAGGAAGCGGCGGAAAAGTTCGCGAAGGAGGCTGCCGAGAAGGCGGGCAGGGAGGCGTCCGACAGGGCCGCCAAGGAGGCGATGGACAAGGCGGCCAAGGACGCGGGAATCACCGAGGCCCTCGAGAAAAACGTCATCGAAAACGCGGCCAGGGGCGGAGCCGAGCGGCCCGCGAAGGACGCTGCCGAAAAGGCCGCCTTGGAAGCCGCCGGCAAAGGCGCGACCGAGAAGGAGATCAAGGAAGCCGCCGATCGGGCGGCAAAGAAGGCTGCCGACGAGGCGGCGGAAAAAGCGGCGAAGGAACAGGCCGACAAGATCGTCGAATGCAAGGCGATCCACGCGGCCTACAAGGCGGCCGGCACGCCCGCCGGCTGCAAGAAATCCGCAACCCGGGCCGATGCCTTGGCCCGGATCGCGGTGTTGCAGGCCGTGATCGCCGGGCGAGCGAGCTATCTCGCGAAGAGGTGCGACTTCATTCTCGCCGGCAGCATCGCGCGAGGAAGCGCGGTCGCCGAGGCCGGCCACAACGAGCAGCTTGCCGGACTGAACGCGGCGCTCGCCAAGTGCCTGGCCAAACTACCCACGCTTCCACCCTGACCCTCTCGGAAGGCCGATCGCATGGACAAGGACCTGGACTTCTACCGCGAACTGTGGGAGCGGCTCGCCGGCGACAGCTTCAGCACGCAGAAGCTCGCGCAGCGGCTTCGTGCCGACGGCGGTGTCGACATCCAGGATCTGAGCCATGCCGATGTGCTCAGTCTGATCGAAGGCCGCTACCGCGGATCGTGGGCAGAGGTTTCGTTCGCCGCCTCCGAGTTGCTCGCGACGTATTCGGTGGCCGGCGGAATCGAGTCGGGCGAGCAGGTGGTCGGATGGGTGTTTGCCGCCTTCGCGTTCGCCGACGCGGTCGGAAAGGGCCATGCCGATTGGGAGATCCAGTTCGACATCTTCATGAACGGGTTCCTCCGGGTGCGTGACCGGCTCGAGCCGGAAGACTCCGTCAGCATCTTCGAGCGCGTGTTTTGTGCCGGTCGCGGCGACGGCTCGTGAGCCGACCGGTCGAAGCGCCGCTCCGCGGGAGGACTCGATGCCGCAGCGATCGGGGCCCCGTGGCAGGCCGGTGAACGGGCTGCGGCGTGCGTTCGCCTGGCGGCCGAACCGACAGCTCGACGCGGTCGGCGCGCGGCGGTGATGCGCTGACGGCGCGAGGCGCATGACTCCCGCGGCGGATTCGTGAAGGCGATGCGGGCGAGCGAAGCGCTGCTGAGGCCGCAGGGCGGCTCCGCGGGCGCGAACGCGACCTCCGCGCGAGCCGACACGAAGGCACGGTTGCGGGGACCCTCAGTCCATCGGCCCCAGAAGGGCTCGATGGCTGCCCGCGATCCTGCAGCGCAGGTTCTGCTGCTGCAGTTGCAGAGAACGGCCGGCAATCAGTCGGTGATGCGGCTTGCACGCTCGGGCTGCCTCGATCGGTTGGATCTCAAAGCTTCGCCGGCCCCACCGGGCCCAGACCGCGCTGATGCAGCCGCGGCGAATCCCGCGCCCGCCTCGGCAGCCCCCCGGGGGCCGTCGCCGGCCGTACCCGCCGAGGTGTCGGCTGCGCAGCCGGCCGCGCCGGCAGGCGCGGCGGCAGCCGAAAGTGCCAACCCGGCCTCCGATACCACCGCGGCGCCGGCATCGATTGCTGCCTCGGTGACGAGCGCGGCTTCTTCCGGCGTGCCGGGGACCCTGACCTGGACCCTGACCCGCCTCCAGACAGCCCGCCCCAGCACCTTCTGCGCCGAAGCAGCCGCCGCGACGAAGGCCGGCCAAGCCGAATGGGCGGCGCAGCGAGAAGCCGGTACCCTCGAATCGGCACCGGTGCCGACCGGGCTCGCGACCGGCGAACCGGTCACCCCGGCCGAGACGCCCGAGATCCCCTTGCCGGAGCTGAACGGCCCCACCCGATCCAGCGCAGGGGCGGCGGCGACGGTGCTCGAACCCACCGGCGACGTCGATCCGGCCCACGCGGACGAATGGTCACGGGCCGGAACGGCCGCCCTCGACGCGACCGCCACCCCGCCGGTGCCGGCTCCGGTGGCACCTCGCCTGCGGTCGCCCGCCTCGGGCGACCTGCCGAAGACGGCCGCGCCGCCCGTTTCGGCGCTCACGCCGCCCGGCGCGCTGCCGGCAGCCGATGCCGATGCGCTGACGACGCTCGACCTCAACATGGGCCCCAAGTTGCCCGGCGAGGTGAGCCGATTCCTGGCGCCGGCTCTTGCGGCCGATCAACGACACGCAACCGAAGTCGCGGCCGTCAAGGAGGAAGCCGGCGCGGGCCGCGGCCGGATCGATAGCGAAACCCGACACAAGCAGACGGACGCCGGCACCGCGGCCGATCGGCAGGTCCAGGACCTGCACCGCGGCTGGGTCTCGCAGCGAGCGACTCTCGTCGGCGAACACAAGACGTGGATGCGGGAGCAATCTGCCAGCAGCCGCGGCGAGGCGCAGCAGACGATCGCCGATGCCAACAGCCAGGCCAAGGCGCGGGTCGACGAGGCCGAGAAGTCGCAGCCGGAGGGCGAGCACCGCTCGTCGGGCTGGTGGGACAAGATCAAGGCGGCCGGGCGTGCGGTGGTCGGCGCTATCAGGGACGTCGCCGGGTCGGTGGTGTCGGTCGTCGCCGGGATCCTGGATACGGCGCGCAGGAAGATCCATGACATTCTCGACCGGCTGGGCCGCGCGATCCGGCAGCGCATCGACGCTGCCGTACAGGCGATCGCGCAAGCGGCCAAGCGCGCCTGGGCCGCGATGGCCGCGGCGATCGAGAAGGCGCAGGACTTCGTGAAGCGGCTCGCCGCGGCGGCCGCAGCCCTGGCTCGGAAGCTGTGGGCCGACCTGAAGGCTCGGCTGGCCGCCGCGTGGGATCGGCTGTCGCGCGCCGTCAAGGCAGCCTTCGATGCGGCCAGGGCGCTGGCCAGCAAGATCGCCTCGGCCCTCGCGACGTTGCGCGAGATCCTGAAGATCCTGCGCAGCGGCGCCCTCGAGAAGCTCTTCGAGGCAACCAAGGATCCGGCGAAGCTCGCGCGACCCATCGTCGACAAGGCGGCGCCGCTGGTTGACTTGGTGCCGCCCAAGGCCGACCAGCTCACGAGGGAGAAAGGCCTGGAGGTCCCGCCACCGGCCGCTACCCGCGATCGGGGCTCCGGGACGATGCGGGTGCAGCGGAGTCCGGCGCCTCAGCAGTCTGTCGGCGACCAGGCCGCCGATCTGATCCTCCAAGGGCGTATCAAGGAAGGCGAGCCCGAGATCCCGGCGCCGGCGCCTGGCGAGGGATTCTGGAGCGGCGTCTGGCGGCACTTGAAGGCCGCCGGCAATCATTTCCTGCAGAACTGGAAGACGACGCTCATCAACATCGTCTGGTCGTTGCTGACCTTCTATCCCGTGCTCTTGCAGGAGGGGCCCAAGCTGTGGGGGGAATGCAAGGGCGTGATCTTCGGCGGCGGCGGCGTCGACCGATTCGACCATGTGCTGGGCGTGCTGCGGCACCTGGTCAACATGGTCGCCGGGCTGGTTGCGACGGCTGGGATCTGGGCCCTCATCATCGGCGCCTTCACCGGTCCCGGAGAGGCCATCGTCGTGGGCGCATACGAAACCATCAGCCTGGGGGTCATCGCCGCCGACGTCGCGCTCGGACTCGTCGAGATGGGCAAGGCCTGGTACAGCGCGACTCGCGAGGGGATCTCGTCCAAGACGCGAGAAACCTACCTTGGGATGTTCTCCGGCAGCGTCATCTCCACCGCCATCACGATCGTCCTCGTGGTCCTCGGCGCCATCGCGTCGCGCTTGGCCAAGGCCTTCAAGGCGAGGCGAGCCGCGGCTGCGGGCGAGTCTGCTGAGGGCGCGAAGCCCAAGAGCGAGGCCGGTTCTGGCGATCGCAAGGGTGCCGGACAGCCTGAGGTGCGGCCGGACGAGCCGCTATCGACCGAGGCGAAAGTGGGTGATCCGGCTCACTCCGAGGCCATCCGGACTGGCACGGTCCGCGGCGAGTTGCATCCCGACTTTCCGAAGCTCAAGGCCGAAGCGGAGGGCTTCGGATTCAAGCTCGAGCGCTCCGATAAGGCGCAGGCGTGGATCATGGAAGTCGTCGACGAGAGCGGCAACATCATTCGCACCGAAAAGAAGCTGTACTACATCGACGGCATGCGGTATATCGATTTCGAGCATGAGCTGGGCCATATCCGCCAGATGATGGAACGCTTCCAGGGCAAACCGCCACCGCTCGAGCGAATGGTGCAAAAGGCGGATGGCACGTTGCGCAAGGCGCAAGGCAGCGAACTGCATGGGATTCTCACGGTCGATCAGAATGCGGTCGCCGAGCTGCACAACCGGCTCCAGGAATACGTCCGTCTGAAGGAAAGAGGCGCCGGCCCGGATCTGCTGCGCGAGCACGAAACCGGGGTGCAGGCCTGGTACAGGAAGGCCAGGAGCGCAGGTTTGATCAGCGAGAAGAGCAGCCTCACGAAATGGGCACAGGAGCACTTCCCCGATCTCGCCGACTTGGAACGGAAGTATGTGGGCGAGGGCGGCAAGCTCAGGTAGCGCACATGAAACCGAAGCCCGAACGCAATTTCCCTGTGTCGGTATGGCCTCTCTCGGCAGACAGGCCGCCGGAGACGAGCGCGCTTTACGACGGTATTTGGAGGTTGATCCTGAATCACACGGTCTGGATCTACTTCGTGCCGCGATTCATCGATCGCGTCGACGGGTGGCCACCGTGCCTGCCCGAGGACATCGATGCGCCGAAAGATCGGATCGAGGCGCGTTTGATCACGCTGGCGATGGCCAGCTATTCGGTGACGGTAAGCGACGAGCGGCACGGGACGGAGGAGTTGCTCCCCTCTGTCGATCCCGAGTTCGACCAGCCGAACGTGGTGTTCTATGTCGGAGGCGACGAGTTCGCCGAGTTGTGCGCGGAACTTGCAGATCTCGCGGCGCAGCTGACATCAGCATGGCAGAGCTTTCGCGTCTCCAGCCTGCAAGGCCTGAAGCTTGCGCGCTTCATTGAGTCGCGATTCCTCGCCTCGCCGTACATCGACGCTCATACGCGGGAGATTCTGGGACGCTAGGTAGGTAGTCGACTGGAAGGCTATCCGCCGGCTGTCATCCAGACCGTGTTCGATCGGTGCGCTTCGCGGTCTCGATGTCCGCGGCAGGTATCGACGTTGAGACAACCGAGGCGCGACGCCGAGCTGCCCGCCCTGATACCCTGACAGTCTGAGTCGGGGGGGTTGGTGCCGACGTCAAAGGAGAGCAAGATGGTCAAGCGCGAGCGCTGTCTTTGCCGCGCGGCGGGGGCGAATACAGCGGATGAAGGCACGGTTCGCGGCATCCCTTCAACCGCCGCCACCGCGCCGCTGGGCGTCAGGAGCGTGGAGGCGGGGTCCTTGGCGATCCTGCTGCAATTGCAGCGCCTCATGGGCAACCGTGTTGCCCGAAATCTCGTGCACGGCATGATCGCGCAGTCGGCCGGCGGTGCACGCCCGCGCATTCAGCGCAAGAAGCTCACCGACGAGGAGCGCGCCCTCGACCTGCAGTCCGAAGCGCTGAAGAACGATGCCCGCTTGCAGCAGGCCTACGACAATTCGCCGCTGCTCTCCGCCGGCGAGACCAGCCCGGGCGTGAAGACGCTGCAGCGCGCGCTGCGCGGCCTCGGCTACGCGCTGCCCGTGTCGTTCGCGAAGACCGGCGATGCCGACGGAATCTTCGGCCCCGAGACGCCCGCGGCGGTGCTGAAGTTCCAGACCGACCACAAGCTCGTCTACAAGGACGGCATCGTCGGCCGCGAGACGCTGGGCACGATGGACCAGCTGCTCGGCCAGGCACCGCCGCCGCCGGTCGCACCGTGCCGCCTCGACTACCGCGGCGGCACGATGAGCGACGACGAGCGCCGCAAGTTCGTCGACGCGCATTTCGAGCCCCACGACCGTGCGCCGACAACGAGGATCCTCGACGACCTGTGCGCGGTCGAACACGACCGGCTGTCGTTCGCGACCGAAGCCGAACTTCGCGACGAGATCATGATGCGGCTGCGCATCGGGCAGTACATGCAGAGCTCGCAGACCTCGGGCGGCTTCGCGTACCCCGAAAGCGCGAAGAGCTGCCCCGGCAAGACCGGCCATCCGCTGCTCGACGCGCTGGTGAACGCCGACGCGCGCGCCTACTGGCGCGGACCGATCCTCGAACAGCGCGCCGCCGTCAGGAACAGCCACTACTTCTTCGAGCTGACGCCCGACGTCGGCATCAAGGACGCCTACCAGGCGCTGAAGCTGCTGTTCACGCCGAGGGCCAGCATCTGCGACAAGACGCTGATCCACTGCGACACGTTGATCACGATGACCAAGGCGCTCGCCTACGCCGAGACCATCGGCCCTGCGGTCTTCAACCAGAAGGTCGCCGCCGGCCGGTTGAGCCTGTGGCTCACCTACGACGGCATGTCGATGCGCGACAACGACAAGGCCGAGACGCCCGAGTTTCTCGGCTTCCGGCATGTCGCGCCGTCCAGCGAGAAGGACCTGGTGATCGGCGACCACGTCATCTTCTGGAACCACCTGGCCTACGACGCGATTTCGGTCAAGCGGCCGGGCCCGTGGCGGCTGGAGAACGCGCTGATCGTCGACCAGGACGGTTCGGGGCGCGACTTGTTCGAGGGCCACGGTGCGCCTGCCCCCGCCGGGACCGTGAAGCCGGGCCCGAAGGAGGACGTGCAACAGGAGCTGATGAACGCGTACAGCCCGTACGCGACCGAAGCGCTGGCGATTGCCGCGCGTGTGGACCGTGGCGAAGCGGGGGCGAGCGACGAGCTGACCGACCGCTATCCGCAGGTGGTTGCGTCAGGCGGCCGCTGGTGGGTGAAAGAGCTGGACTCGAATTCCGCGCGGCAGCGCAGGTTCTACGAACTGCGTGCGCTGACCGGCCCCGACGACCCCGAGATCGTCGGCCTGCGCAACCCGGATGATGCGAGCCGGCTCAACTGGGTCAAGCGGCCGGTGGAATCGAAGTGAACGGCACGAAGCAGCGGGCCGATCGAAGGCGAGTCTGCGTCGTCAGCCCGAAGGATGAACGCCGCTTGCGCTTCTTGCGCCGGACGCTGCCGCGGGGCAGTATCCAGGCTCGCATCAACGACGCCATCGTCGTTCCAACTCGCGCGAAGGGTCGCCCATGATCACTGCCGAATCCCTCGTTCGATTCGCCCCGTCGATTGCCGATACGGCGAGACACGCCGCCGCGCTCGAACAGGCCCGAGTTGCCAGCAGCGTCGACAGCGCGCGCCGGCTTTGTCACTTCATGGGGCAGGTGTTCGTCGAGACGAACGGCTTCACCGTGATGGAGGAAAACCTCAACTACCGCAATCCCGAGCGGCTCGACGCAGTGTTTTCCGCCGTCCGCGGCACCGACGACGCGCGGGCCCTGATCGCGAGGGGCCCGCAGGCGATCGCCAACCGCGTTTACGCCAACCGCTTGGGCAATGGTTCAGAGGCCAGCGGCGACGGCTGGCTGTATCGCGGCTCGGGCTACAAACAGCTCACCGGACGCAATAACTATCGCGACATCGGTGCGCTGGTCGGTCTCGACCTCGAGGGGCACCCGGAGATGGCCCGCGATCCGGTCAACGCGGCCAGGATCGCGTTCGCGTTCTGGGACGCGAGACGATGTTCGCCGCTGGCCGACGCCGGTGATCTGGAAGCGATCACCGAGCGCGTCAACGGGCCGGCCAAGCTCGGGCTTGCCGAGCGCCGCAATGCGACACTGCGGGCGATGGACATCTGGACCTCATGAACCTTCCTGACCGCCCCAGCGGCGGATGCCGCAGCGCGCAGAGCGCAGGCACACCAGCGAGCGCGTGAATGCGCAAGTTCGCCGGACTGGCCTACTGCGTTGTCGCCGGCTCGCGGTTGGCCGTCGACGGCCGCTGCGCCCTGCGCGGCATACTGCTGCCGGCCGCACTGCTGGCCTTGCACGCGTGCGCGCAGACTGGCGCCGCCGCGCAGGTGCCGGCCGGGCGTTCGGTCGCCGTCGAGGGCTTCGTTCCGCCGGGCTGGAAGGTCGAGCAGCGTCACACGGCCGATCTCAACCGAGACGGCCGCGAGGATGCGCTGCTCGTGCTGGCGCCGGCGCGGCCCTCGCCTGCGGACGGCGCCGGGCTGTCGCCGCCGAGGGTGTTGGCGGTGGTTCTCGGCGCGCCGGGCGGATACGTGCTGGCGGCGTCGAACACCAAGCTGATCCCGCGGGTGGATTCGACGACCCAGGAAGACCCGTTGGCTGACGGCGAGATCACCGTCCGGCCGGGGGGCTTCGACCTGAAGCTGACGCTGATGGCCGGTGTCGGTTCTTACTTGTCGGCGTCGCTGCGATACCGGTTCGCCGATCGGGACGGGTGTTTCCGGCTGATCGGCTACGACCGGCTGGAAACCCACCGCGCGACGCTCGACACGCGCGATGTGAGCATCGACTTCCTCTCCGGCGAGGTGGTGCGCACCGTCGGCAATGCGCAGTCCGACGCGACCACGACAAGACGCGAGCGGCTGGCGCCGAACCCGCGCCGCTGCCTGCAGGACCTGGGCAGCGCGGCGGAGTTCGATCCGCTCGAAGCGCGCTGAACGACGCGCCTTCGGCGGCAGCGGTTGCTCGGTGCCCCCTGAACCCGAACCCGACGAGGTCGAACGCGCATGCCGCTACACGTCTGCAACGGCGCCACGCTGATGTGCAGCTTTGGCCTGGCACCCGCCCAGTTGACCGTGCTCCCGGTCGACCGGGTGATGACGAGCAATCAGCCTGCGGCGACGATCATGGATCACCAGCCGATGGTCAACATCGGCAGCTTCGGCATGTGCACCAGCCCGGCGAATCCGCAGGTGGCCGCAGCGACGGCGGCGGCGCTGGGCGTGCTGACGCCGCAACCTTGCATCCCGATGACCGTGTCGCCTTGGGTGCCGGGCGCGGTGACGGTGCTCGTCGCCAACAAGCCGACGCTCGACAACACCTGCCAGTGCCAGTGTCTGTGGGGTGGAATCGTCACGGTCACGGTGCCGGGTCAGGCGAAGGAACTGATCCCGTGACGCTGCCGACTGTGCCCCCTAATTCGAAGCGAGCATCCGTGACCGCCATGCAGTGCAATCGCGTGATCGGTTTCGTTGCGAGTTGGTGAGCGTGATGGGCCGTCCATTCGAATACTGGGCTCGCGGAATCGCCACCTTCTTGGTCGGCGCGGCATGCCTGCCTGCGTGGGCTGCCGACGTGTACGCGCAGATGCGCGACAGCGTCGTCTTCGTCGCGTGCGAAGTCCAGTTCCTCGGCGCGACGATCGTCGCCGGCCACGGCACGGGCTTTCTGGTCGCCGGCGGCGAGTACGTCGTCACCAACAACCATGTGATCGAGTCGTGCCACGAGCGCAACAAGGCGACCGTGCTGAAGACGATCTACAAGGAGAAGCTGGCGACTCAATGGGCGGACATGCTGAACAAGGGCATGCTGCCGAAACCGATCCGCGACGAACTGCAGGCCAACCCCGGCCTCGCCGAGCGGGTCGGCAGCGACGGCGAAGCTTTGCGGCGCTATCTGGCCGACGCGCTCGAGCGGCTGGCGCGAGACACGGCGCGCGCCAACGCGATCGGCATCACCCAGCGCCTGCAGGCCATCGTCGTGAGCAAGGTGCGGGCGGCGCCGATGCGCATCGACGCGCAGATCATCTGGGACTCGCAGTACAGCGACGAAGGCGCCTACGCCACCGGCGTCGACGTCGCGGTGCTCAAGCTCGCGCGGCCGCTCGCCGACCGCCGCAGCGTGTCTTTCGCGCTCGGCAGCTCGGCGCAGGTCGGCGACATGGTCTACGCGGTCGGGTTTCCGGGCGCGTCGGTGCAGGTCGTCGAGTCGAACAAGTACGAGCCGTCGACCAAGCGCGGCATCGTCAGCAAGCTCGGCGGCGAAAGCCCCTACATCAGCGACGCGGCCAAGGCCAAGGGGCACAAGGGGGCGCCGGTCATCGAGACCGACGCGGCGATCAGCGGCGGCAACTCCGGCGGCCCCTTGTACAACGAGTACGGCGAAGTGCTGGGCATCACGACCTTCGGCCACCGCGTCGTCGGCGGCGTCGCGTGGGCGCTCGACATCGCGGTCGTCGTGCCCATTCTGCGCGACCTCGGTCTGCCGTTGCCGCCGGTCGCCGAACGGCCGCGCGGCTGGACGGCACGCAACCCGACTCTCGTGTGGGGCGGAGCGGCCGCCGGCGCCTGCGCGTTGCTGCTGATCGGCAGTGTGCATCTGTGGCGTCGCCGCACGGCGGCCGCGGGCCGCGCAGGCGGAGCGGCGAAAACCGCGCGTGCCGGCGATGGCGCCGGCGCGTCGGCGAGTCGCGCGGTGCTGATCGGCTGCTCCGGAGCGTTCAAGGCGGTGTCGGTCCCGATCCCGCCCGGCGGTCTGACGATCGGGCGCGGTGAACCGGGCAAGGGCCGGCTGGCGATCGACGAGACGAGCGACGTGAGCCGCCGGCACTGCCGGATCGAATACATCGCGGAGGGCCCGCGATTCGTCGTCACCGACCTCGGCTCGAGCAACGGCACCTTCCTGCTGCCGCAGAAGACTCGGCTCGAGCCGCACCGGGCGGTCGAGTGCAAGGCGGGGCAGGTCGTTCGCGTCGGCAAGAGCAACGAGTTCGAGTTGGGCCTGCGAGGATCATGAGCGACGAGATCGGTCGCATCTTCCAGGGGCGGCACCGCTACCGCGTCGTGCGCGCGCTCGGCGAGGGGGCGACCGGCACTGTCTACCTCGCGCAGAACCTCGACATGGCGAATGCGAGTCGCGCGCTGAAGGTGCTCAAGGATCCGGGTTTCGGCGAGCGCTTCGTGCGCGAGGCCGACATGCTGGCCGGGTTGCGCCACCCGCATATCGTGCCGATGTACGAGTCCTTTCGCGATCGCGGCAGCTACGTGATCGCGATGGCGTATGTCGACGGCGAATCGCTGGCCGACCGGATCGATCGCGGGCCGCTGCCGCAGGCGCACGCGCTCGAGGTCATCAAACCCATCCTGTCGGCGCTCGACCATGCGCACCAGGGAGGAATCATCCACCGCGACGTGAAGCCGACCAACATCCTGATCGACCGCGCCGACAAGCCGTGGCTGTGCGACTTCGGCATCGCCAGGCAGGTGGGCAAACGCGGCCTGACCGGCGCCGGCGTCACGCTCGGCACCGCTGAATACATGAGCCCCGAGCAGATCCAGTCGCCGCAGACGCTCGACCACCGTACCGACGTCTACTCGGCCGGGATCGTGCTGTTCGAGATGCTCACCGGCACGGTGCCGTTCAGGCAGTCGTCGGCGTCGGACTACTCGGTGCTCAAGCAGCATGTCGAGCGCGAAGCGCCGCTGCCGAGCACGCTGCGCGAAGTCGACCCCGCGGTCGACCGCATCGTGAGCAAGGCCTTGCGCAAAGAGGCGCGCAGGCGCTACCGGGGCTGCGGCGACATGCTGGCCGACATCGAGGCGTTTGTCGGCGGCAGTCACCACGAGCAGCCTGCGCCGCCGCCGGGCCCGACGGGGACGCACAGCTACAACGTCTACGAGCACAAGACGCTGGGCTTGCAGGCCGTCAAGCAAGGTTTCTCGTGGGCGGCGCTGTTCGGCAACCTGTTCTGGATGTTCGCCAAAGGCTTGATCCCGCAGGGCCTGATCTGGGTCGCTGCGTACCTCGTGCTCGCGGCCGTCGTCAGCGTGGCCGATGGCCCGCTGGGCGCGCTGTTCGCGCTCGCGATCGTGGTGTCGATGCTGATCCTGCCCGGCGTCAAGGGCAACGCCTGGCGCGAGGCCCAGCTGACCGGCCGCGGCTACGCGCTGAAACGCAGGGTCGCCGCACCGACCGCCGTCGCCGCCGTCGCGCAGATCGGCGGCGCCGGCTGAAACTACTTGCAGCGCTTCAGCAGCGCATCCATGTCGGGGACGCCGCGCGATGCCGCTGCGGCGTAGTCGGCGCGCAGCGGCGACAGCCAGGCGCCGGATTCGGCATCCTGCGGCGGATGGGCGCCGATCTGTTCGTCGACCATCGCGGCGTCGAATCGCGTGAGCTGGCTCAGCGTGGACGAATAGCCGTTCGAATAGTCGGCCATGTTCTGCTCGATCTGCTGCACCTGCTTGCGGAACTTCTCGGCCAGGTCCTTGAAGCCTTCCGATTCCGAGGTCCTCAGGAGCTTGAGCCGGGCCTGCCGGTTCTGCTCTTCGCGGCATAGCGACCCGAGCTGCTTGACGCCGCCGACGATCAAGCCCTCGATCGCCTTGCGCGCGCGGGCCTGGTTCTCCTGCTTTTCGACCAGCGCGATGCGCTCGGCTTCCCTGCGCTTCGCTTCGGCCTCCTGCTCGACTTTGAGCTTCCATTGCCAGTTGACGACGGCCGCGACCACCGCGACCACCGACAGCGCGGCGAGCGCCGGCAGCCACGTGCGGCGGATCTGCTGCTGCCGCCGGTAACGCTCGATCGCGCGCTGGAAGTCGATGCAGCCCTGGAAGCGCGCTGCCGGTTCACGCTGCATCGCGGTCGAGACGATTCGCGCCAACCGCGGCGACAGCTTCGGGCGGAAGTCGCGAATGTCCGCCGGATCGGCCGAAAGCTGCGGGTATCGGGTGCCCCCGGGCTCGTCCTCGTACTTGAACGGCAGCTGCCCGGTCAGCATCTCGAACAGCACGATCCCGGCCGAGTAAACGTCGGTGCGGTGGTCGACGCGGTCGGGGCTGGCGATCTGCTCGGGGCTCATGTACGCCGGCGTGCCGACGACCGCGTGCCGCTCGCCGGGTGCGGCCGGCGCGAGGTCGCGAGCGATGCCGAAGTCGGTCACGCGCACGCGCTGTTCGGTGTCGACGAGCACGTTCGCCGGCTTGATGTCGCAGTGCAGGACGCCGTGCTCGTGCGCATGGTTCAGGCCGCGAAGGATGGCGAGCATCACATCGAGCGCATGCGCTTCCTTCAGACCGTCCGGCTGCGCCGCGATCAGGTCGGCGAGCGTCGAACCGTCGACGAACGCCATCACCAGGCAGTGATGCCGCTGCCACTGGAAATAGTCGTAGATCTGGACGATGTTGTCGTGGTCGAGGCGCGCCTGGCGTTGCGCCTCGGCGTTCAGCAGCTCGGCGAAACGAGGTTCGTCCGCCAGCTCCTGGCGCAACACCTTGATCGCGTAGCGCTTGTCGGGCAGGTTGAGGTTGGTGGCGAGATACACCTCGCCCATGCCGCCGCTGCCGAGCCGGCGCAGCAGACTGAAGTGGTCGCCGACCAGGGTGCCCGGGGCGTGGCTCGCCTCTTCGGCGTCGTCGACCATCGCGTTCACGTCGACGCCATCAGTTCGAGCGTCTTGCGCAACTCGCGCTTCAGTTCCTGCAGCCGCCGCGCCTTGGCCTCCTGCGACGCGGAGGTATCGCGTTCGGCCGCTCGAACCTGGTTGAGCGAATCGTCGATCTGCTTTTCGCGTGCCGCCCGCTGTTGAGTCTGCGCCGGTGTCGCCGCCGAGCTCGCGTTCAGGCGTTTCATCGCCTCGAGCCGCGTCTTGATCTCGGCGATCGTCAGCTCGCGGTTGCGCAGGTCGCTTTCGAGGCTCGCCCGCTCGGCCTGCAGCCGGCGGTTGGCGTTTTCGGCCTGGCGCAACTCGACTTCCTTCTGCTGAATGCTCGCTTCGAGCTGCTTGTTCTGGTCCGACATCGCTGCGATCGTGCAGCCGGCCAGCAGGCTGGCAAGTACGGGCACTGGCCACCAGGAATCGAGCCTGAACATCGACGTTCTCCTCACGATCGGGTCAGACGCGCTGGCGCACCGACGCCAGGTCGTCGACCTGGCGTTGCGTGTCGGCGAGCAGGCGTTCCTGCCTGGCGATCTCGGCATCGAGCTCCTTCGACGGCGTGCTGCGCTTGCGCTGGTAGACCTTGACCTCGTCGAGCGCCTGCTTCTGCAGCGCGACATCCTGCCTGGCCACCTTCAGTTCGTCGTCGATCCGGGCGCGCTCCTTGGCCAGTTGCGCTGACGCGCGCGCGCCCTGCTGGGTCAGATCGTCGACGCGCTGCCTTGCCGCGGTGACGCGCTGACGCAGGTCGGCGTTGAGCTTCTCGCCGTCTTCGTTGAGGCCCTTTACGTAGCGGATGCGCGCATTCAGGTCGTTCTCGCGACCGGCCAGCTCCTGCTGCCGCTTCTTCAGGTTGTCGGCGTAGCTGTAGCAGGCCACCGCGCCGACTGCGCCGACCCCGGCACCGACCGCCAGACAAGCGGCGTCGGAGCCGCCGGCGAGCTTGCACGCGAGGTAGCCGATGGCGACCCCGCCGACACCGCATTCGACCGCCGCCTGCTTCTGCTCGGGCATCGCTTGCTGCGTGGCACAGCCGGCAACCCACAGCAGGCTGGCCAGCGGCAGCGCCGGCTTCCATCGACGTCGTGTGGTCATCATCGATCGCCCTCCTGGGGTGGCCGAAAGTCGCGCGCCTTCAGGCCAATTCGTCCTCGCTGCCGGGGCGCCACTCCTGACGCTCTTCGCTGGGGGCAGGCGCGGGGGCGGCGGCGACGGGCGCCCCCGGTGCGGAGCGGATGCGCTGGAACACGAACACCGTGGCGCCGGCCTTGATGACGGCGTTGTCGGGCAGGTCGATGCCTCGGGTGTCGATCTGGTCGCCGTTGACGAAGGTGCCGTTGGTGCTCAGCGTGTCGCTGATGATCACCTTCGAACCCTGGAACAGGATCAGGAAATGCGAACCCGACATCGTGCCGTCTTCGGGCACGTAGACGTCGCACTGCACGTTGTTGTTGGCGGACACGTTGCCAGAGCCTGCATAGTTGCGCCCGTCGTACAGCTTGTACAGGGCGCCGAGGCGGCTCCAGGTGAAGGTGGTCAGGATGCCCATCAGCCGGCGCCCGCCGCCGGCGTGCCGTTCGACTTCGCTCGATCCACCGGACTGCGGGTCGACCATCGTGTGCTTGCGTGCCGGCACCGCGGCTGCGGCGTTGACGCGCGTCTCGTCCGGACTGCCCGCGGTGCCGCCCGGGTCGATCTGCGTCGAGCGCCGCCCGGCCGCCTTCGGCGCCGCCTCGGTCTGCGGCCGGCTCGGCGACTTCGCGCCGCTCTCGGCCTCGCAGTAGGGGCATTTGCTCCAGCCGGGGTCGAGCGCGTGCTTGCCTGCCGGACAAAGCCGTTCGACCGTCGTCAGACCCTTCGACTTGCGACCGAACAGCGAACCGATTAGAGACTTCTCGGTCATGACGACTCCTTCGCTACTCAGGGCGTGGATGCTGCGGGCGCGGCGTTTGCAGCCGCGCCGTTCGCGGTTCCGACATCGGCGCGCGCGTCGTTCGCCGGCTCAGGCCGCTTGGCCGCCGACGGGCTGACGGCCGACTTGCTGCCGGCCGCCGCCGGTGAATCGGGCTTCTTCTTCGTGCCCGTCGTGGCCGGCGGCTTCGGCACCGGCTTGGGTGGAGGGGCGGCAACCGCCGGTGGGGCTGGTCCGCCGGCGGCTCCGGGGCTGGGCAAGCGCGTGTTCTCGACCGCCTGCAACCGCGCCGCAAGCTCGCCCAGCCTGGCCTCGTTGTCGGCGAGCCGGTCCTGCAGTCGCCGGGTATCGAGCAGCAGCTGTGCGACCTGTTGCTGCTCCTTCGATGGTTCGGCGACCGCCTGGTCGCTCGGCGCGACCAGATAGGGAGCCAGAACGACACCCAAGGCGATCGCGCCGAGAACGACGGCCATGGAGCCGAGCACGCCGGCAACCGTCCTGCCGCTCTGGCTCGACAGCAGTCCGAACGAAACGCCGCCGAATCGAACGAGTTGCACGGTCACGTTGTCCTCTCCGCCCTTGCCCAAGGCGAGATCGATCAGCCGGTCGACGAGAACCCGCGGGTCGCCGCTGGTCTCGAGAACACGAGCGATCTCGGCGTCGCTGGCATAGCCGCAGAGCCCGTCGGTGCACAGCAGAATCATGTCGCCCGGCTTCAGAGGCAGCCAGTCGGTGACATCGACCTCGACGGTCGGCTGGTGCCCGATGGCACGGTCGAGCACGCTGGCATCGGGATGGGCTTCGGCCTGCTTGGGCGTGACGATGCCGTCGTCGACCATGCGCTGCACTTTGCTGTGGTCGCGCGTCAGGCGCGACAGGTCGCGGCGCCGGCGCCAGAGGTAGGCCCGGCTGTCGCCGACATGGCCGACGATCGCACGCGCGCCGTCGGTGACCAGCGCGACCCCGGTCGCGCCCATGTTGCACGTATCGGGGTCCTCGGGCGTGCGGCGGCGGTAGACCTCGGCGTTGGCCGCCAGGAAGGCCTGGCGGACATCGTCGGCTGCGGTGGGCGACTCGGGCGAGAGTGCGGACAGCCGCTCCTTCAGTGTTCGCACGGTCAGTTCGGCGGCAAGCGCTCCACCCTTGTAGCCTCCCATGCCGTCGGACACGACGTAGACGTCGCCGAAGGGCATGAGCGCCATTCCCATCCGATCTTCGTTGGCGGAGCGGACATACCCCGTCTCCGATCGCGCGCCGCGCGATCGACTGAGCGCTCCCTGCGTCGTGGCGCGGCTCGGCGCGCCCCCCGCTGGGATCGACGAACCCGGGCGCGGCCTTTCGTTCATGGACAGGGAACTGCAAGCTGTCATCACAGCGGCGGGGGCTCGAATCCGGACTGGCCGGCGGGACCGCTCGACGGCCGGGTCGGCAGAACCTGGAACGTGCTGCGGCCGAAGCGAAGTTCGTCACCCGGCGATATCGATCGCGTGGCGCCCTTGAACTGCGCACCGTTGAGGTAACTCCCGTTCAGCGAGCCGAGATCCTCGACGTACAGGCCCTGCGACTCGGCGCGAAGCAGCGCGTGCGCTCCCGACGCGAAATCGTCTCCGACGAGCACCAGGTCGTTCTCCGCGTCGCATCCGATGCGAAACACCGGCTTGTCGACGGCGAACTGCTCGCCTCGCACCTGGCCCGAGACACCCCTGAGAATCGCCGTCGGCCGACCCGGTTGCGGCGCCGGCCAGACGAAGCCGACCATCGTCGGTCCGCGAGACGGCCGTTGGGGAGCAGGCTTGTTCACGACGGTTCCTCCGATCGGTGGGGGTGGCGGCGCCGGTGGGGGCCGAGAATCGTCTCTGCGCCGCCAGGCGGCCAGCGCCGCCAGCGCGGCGATGAGCGCTGCGGCGATCAGCCAGACGAACAGCGGCACGGCGTTCACGACGGTCTTTATCGAGACCCACAGCTTCAACGTGAAGCCGGGAGAGCCGTTCGGCTTGCCGACGGGCTCGGAAGCCGGTGCCGAAGGGGGCGGCGCCTGCGGCGCCGCGGACGCGGGTGCTGCCAGACTGGCTGCGAGCACCCGGTTGACGCTCGGCTGCCCGGGAGACGTGTAGACCAGCACAGGCCTCTCGGCGACGCGCTGGTCCTGGGCCGCCGGGTATTCGAACGACACGGCGAAGGTCGGCGTCACGATACCCTTAAGGAACGCGTTCAGCGCGTCGCCCGCCTCCTTGGCGCTGTGCGCCTGGACGAAACGGCCGCCGGTCGCGCCGGCGATCGTCGACAGGCTTCCCGAATACTTCGCCGATTGCGCGCCGTATCCGATGGCGTCGATCGGGAACGAGGCCTGCGCGAGTTGGGCGACCTGGCCCGCCGACAGCGTGCTGCCTTCGTCCCTGCCGTCCGAGATGATGATCAGCCGTTTGGCGCCGTCGCCTTGAGCGCGCAGCTCGGCGAGGCTTCCGGCTATTGCGTCGAGGAGTCTGGTCTGGCCGGCGGTGTCCACCGTGAGCTGCGCTATGGCGCCAGCGACCTCGGCCGTCGTGTCGGTGAAGCCCAGCAAGTGCTCGGCGCGGGTGCCGATGGCCGTCACGCTGGCCTTGAACGGGAGCTGCGTTGCGCCCTGAGCGGAAAGCGCCTGCGCGAGCGCGCTTTTCAGGTCGGTGAGAGCGCGCGGGCCGATCGAGCCGCTGCGGTCCAGGCACAGCAGCAGCCAGGTCGGTGCGGTGGGTTCGGCCACAGCCGACAGCCCGGCGGCGCCGATGTCGGGCAGGTCGCCGAATCTCAGCGCCAATTCCGACGCCTTCGGTGCTTCCGGACCGCCATAGGCGACAGTGACGAGCACCTTTCCGGGAACGAATTGCCGAGCTGATACGACCTGCAGCTCTCCGACTGCGCCAGCGTGCCAAGCAGCTGCAGAGACGGCCAACGCGACGATCACCCGTTTGCAGTTCACTTCGTGGCCCTCCTTCCTTCCGAACAGCGTCGGCGAACGGATTGCAGCGCCGCACCCACGGCATCTTGAACAGCAGCTTCAAGCTGCAAGATACGCCTTCGCATCGCCAACTGCCATCCTCACTATTGGGGAGACACTGGCTCAGGCGGCGTCTCAACCCATTTTGTCCAGGACGAGCAGCACCGCCACCGCGTCAGACTTCAAGAGCCTTCAGCCAGGCTCATTTGGTGAGCCTGGGCGGTCGTAGTCTGGACTCCTGCCCGTCCTTGGAGTTCAGCACCGTGGCGATGAATCAAGTCTCACCTCGCTGCGGGCAGCGAGGTCATGTCCTACGGCCGGGCCTGCTTCAGCGCCGTCACCCAGGCCGGCTGCTCGCACCAAGCCATCATTGTGGGCGCTCGCAAGCCTAGGGACGCCCCCGAATTCCTGTGGGTCAACACCGTCCTGGGCAATCTGAAGACCAGTCTGCAGGGCTGCTACCACTCGTTTGCCTTTCGCATGCACGCCACCCGCTGCCTCTGCGCCCTCGCCTACCGATTCAATCGCCGCTTCGACCTGCGCATCCTGAGTGCCCGGCTGCTGATCGCCGCAGCCTGCTGCCCGCCCCAACCGCAGCGCACCATCCTGGTGGCTGAAGCTTCCTGCCAATCGGACTGACCTTTGGTGTTCCTTCTACAACCGCCGCCGGCTGCACTCGACGTTGGTCAACGCCAACCCGATGCAGTACGAACGGGCTTGGTTCGCTGCCCAGCAGTTGCGCGCCGCATAATGGCCTTGGCTACGGGATGCAGAAGTCGAAGTCAAGCTTAGTCGCGAACAGCGGCAGGGAGACCCAGCGTGAATAACCGGCCCGGCCCCGTCACGCCCGACGACATCGCCCGGCTCGACCGCGACGATCCGCTGGCCGCGCGCCGCAGCCTGTTCGCGCTGCCCGAGGGGGTGATCTACCTCGACGGCAATTCGCTCGGCGCGCTGCCGAAGTCGGTGCCCGCGCGCATCGCGCAGGCGGTCGAGCAGGAATGGGGCGTCGGCCTGATCCGCTCGTGGAACGACGCCGGCTGGTACCCGGCGCCGCAGCGCGTGGGCGCGCGCATCGCGCCGCTGGTCGGCGCTGCGCCCGACGAGGTGATCGTCGCCGACTCGACCTCGGTCAACCTGTTCAAGGTGCTGATCGCGGCGCTGCGCATGCGCCCGGGGCGGCGGCGCATCGTCGGCGAACGCGGCAGCTTCCCGACCGACGCCTATGTCGCGGCCGGCGTGGCCGAGCTGATGGACGCCGAGTTCGTCGCGGTCGAACCCGACGCGGTGGCCGACGCGATCGACGAGCGCACCGCGGTCGTGTCGCTGACGCACGTGAACTACAAGACCGGCCGCGTCTACGACATGGCCGGCATCACGCGGCGCGCGCACGCGGCCGGCGCGCTCGTGGTCTGGGACCTGTGCCACACCGCCGGCGCGATGCCCTGCGATCTGAACGGCTGCGATGCCGACTTCGCGGTCGGCTGCGGCTACAAGTACCTGAACGGCGGGCCCGGCGCGCCGGCCTTCGTGTTCGTGGCGCAGCGCCACCAGGCGGGGCTGCGCCAGCCGATCGCCGGCTGGCACGGCCACGCGCACCCCTTCGACTTCGTGCACGACTACGTGCCCGCCGCCGGCATCGACCGCATGCTGGTCGGCACCGCGCCGCAGCTCGGGCTGCTGGCGCTGGAAGAAGCGTTGAAGGCTTTCGACGGCGTCGACCTGCAGCAGTTGCGCCGCAAGAGCGAGCAGATGACCGAGCTGTTCATCCGCCTGGCCGACCAGGAGTTGGCGCCCTGGGGCTTCGGCCTCGCGTCGCCGCGCGATGCGGCGCAGCGCGGCAGCCAGGTGTCGCTGACCCACCCCGAGGGCTACGCGATCATGCAGGCGTTGATCGCGCGCGGCGTGATCGGCGACTTCCGCGCGCCCGACATCCTGCGCTTCGGCTTCGCGGTGCTGTACGTCGGCTTCGCCGACCTGTGGAATGCGGTGGCGGCGCTGAAGGACGTGATGTCCACCGGCGCCTGGCAGGCGCCCGAATTCAGCCGGCGCAAGGCCGTGACCTGACGAGCGTCAAGGCCCCCGGCAGGGTCCGCGCTCAATCCTCGAGCGTGAAGCCGATCTTCAGCTTGACCTGGTAGTAGGCGATCCTGCCGTCGGCGATGTGGCCACGGGTCTCGACCACCTCGAACCAGGCGAGGTTGCGCAGCGACTTGGCGGCTGTCTCGACGGCGCGCCGGATCGCGTCGTCGGTGCTCGTGGCGGACGAGCCGACGATCTCGACCATCTTGTACACATGACTCGACATGACGGGCTCCTGGGGTCTGCGGGTGGCGCGCCGCCCGCGCGCCGGGGCGGCGGCGGGGCGCGCCGCGCAGCGTACACCCGCGCCGCGCTCAGCAGCGCAGCCGGCTCGTGCGCGGCACGCTCGCGAGCAGGAACTCCATCTGGTCGGCCAGGATCCGGCGGCCTCGCAGGATCATGTCCTCGTGCAGGCTGGGCACGTAGGGCAGGTACAGCAGGCTCATGCGCACTTCGTCGGGCAGGCGGTTGCCCTTGCGGCCGTTGCAGGCGCGGCAGGCGGTCACGCAGTTCATCCAGCTGTCGAGGCCGCCGCGCGACACCGGCGTGATGTGCTCGCGCGTCAGCGCGTCCGGCGGGTACTGCCGGCCGCAATAGGCGCAGACTTGGCGGTCGCGGCCGAACAGCTTCGGGTTGCTCAGCGCCGGGGTCTGGCGCCAGGCGCGCGACGGCACCGCGCCGTGCACCGCGACGATCGGGTGCAACTCGATCCGCGACTGCAGCCCGGTGCGCCGCTGGATGCCGCCGCGCAGCACGCGGCAGGGCCGGCCCAGCGTCCAGGCGACGGCGTCGCTGGCATACAGCACGGCGGCATCGCGCGGCGCGATCCAGGCCTGCGGGCGACCCGAGGCGTCGAGTTGCAGCACCTCCATGCCTGCAAGCGTAGCCGAATCGGCCCGCCTTGCTCAATCAGCGGCTGTTCACGCCGATGCGGCAGCGCGCGAGTCGGCCGGCCCCGCGGGTTTACCCGCGGCAGGCGGGCGCCGGCCGCGTGTTCTAGAAGCCGGCCCCTAGAAAACCGGCAACCGGTCACACCACGCCCGCTCGATCGCACGCAAAATAGAACGACCGTTCGTTCCATTCGGTTACACGACCCTACCGCCGTGGCCATCACCACCAGCCCCCGTCAGCGCCAAGGCGCCGAGACCGGCCGGCCGCTGCACAAGGGCCAGGCCACGCGCGCCGCGATCCTCGATTCGGCGCTGGCCCTGGCGTCGCAGATGGGATTGGAGGGGCTGTCGATCGGCGCGCTGGCCGAAGTCGCCGGCATGAGCAAGTCGGGCGTGTTCGCCCACTTCGGCTCGCGCGAGGAACTGCAGATCGCGGTGATCCGCGAATACCACCGCCGCTTCGAGGACGAGGTCTTCTTCCCGGCGCTGCGCGAGCCGCGCGGCGTGCCGCGGCTGCGCGCGCTGTTCGAGCGCTGGGTGCGGCGGGTGTCGGTCGAGGTCGATTCCGGCTGCATCTACATCAGCGGCGCGGTCGAGTTCGACGACCGCCCGGGCCCGGTGCGCGACGCGCTGGTGGCGATGGTGCGCGCCTGGCACGACGCGATGGAGCGCGCGATCCGGCTGGCGATCGACGACGGCCAGTTGCGCGCCGACACCGACGCGCAGCAACTGCTGTTCGAGATCCACGGCCTGATCCTGGCGCTGCACCACGACGCGCGCCTGCTGCGCCTGCCAGGCGCGCTGGAGCGCGCGCAACGCGGCTTCGAGCGCCTGGTCGGGCACCACCTGAATCCCGCCGCCGCGCCGCCGCGGCGCGCGCGCACCTGATCCGGCGCGTCCCGCTTGCCCTTTTTTCGTCACGTCACCTGGAGACTCCCGATGCCCCAGTACAACCCGCCCTTGCGTGACCTGAAGTTCGTGATGCACGAACTGCTCGATGCGGTGCCCGCGCTGCAGCGGCTGCCGCGCTACGCCGAGATCGATGCGGCCACGATCGACTCGGTGCTCGACGAAGGCGGCAAGTTCGCCGCCGAAGTGCTGGCACCGCTGAACGCGGTCGGCGACGCGCAGGGCTGCACGCTCGACCGGGCCACGCACGCGGTGCGCACGCCCGACGGCTTCCGCGACGCCTACGCCGCCTTCGTCGAGGGCGGCTGGCCGTCGATGACCTGCGACCCCGAATACGGCGGCCAGGGCCTGCCGATCCTGCTGAACCAGTGCTTCTTCGAGATGCTGAACTCGGCCAACCAGGCGTGGACGATGTACCCGGGGCTGTCGCACGGCGCCTACGCCTGCCTGCTGACGCACGGCACGCCCGAGCAGAAGGCGCTGTACCTGCCGCACCTGGTCAAGGGCGACTGGACCGGCACGATGTGCCTGACCGAGCCGCAGTGCGGCACCGACCTGGGCCTGCTGCGCTCCAAGGCAGAGCCGCAGGCCGACGGCAGCTTCACGATCACCGGCCAGAAGATCTTCATCAGCGCCGGTGAGCACGACCTGGCCGACAACATCGTGCACCTGGTGCTGGCGCGGCTGCCCGACGCACCGGCCGGCAGCAAGGGCATCTCGCTGTTCGTCGTGCCCAAGTTCCTGCCCAAGGCCGGCGGCGGCCTGGGCGCGCGCAACGCGATCACCTGCGGCGCGCTCGAGCACAAGATGGGCATCCACGGCAACGCCACCTGCCAGATGAACCTGGACGGCGCCACCGGCTGGCTGGTCGGCCAGCCGAACAAGGGGCTGGCGGCGATGTTCGTGATGATGAACGCGGCGCGCCTGGGCGTGGGCAACCAGTCGCTCGGCCTGTCGGAGACGGCCTACCAGAACGCGGCGGCCTACGCGAAGGAGCGGCTGCAGATGCGCGCGCTGTCGGGTGCGAAGGCGCCCGACAAGGCGGCCGACCCGATCATCGTGCACCCCGACGTGCGCCGCATGCTGCTGACGGCGCGCGCCTACGCCGAAGGCGGTCGCGCGCTGGCGATGTACTGCGCGCTGCTGCTCGATACCGAGCACGCGTCCGACGACGAGGCCGAGCGCCGGTCAGCCGGGGAGTTGGTGGCGCTGCTGACGCCGATCGTCAAGGCCTTCCTCACCGACAACGGCTGGATCGCCACCAGCCAGTGCCTGCAGGTCTTCGGCGGCCACGGCTACATCAAGGAATCGGGCATGGAGCAGCTGGTGCGCGACGCGCGCATCAACCTGATCTACGAAGGCACCAACACGATCCAGGCGCTGGACCTGCTCGGCCGCAAGGTGCTGGGCGACAACGGCGCGAAGATGCGCAAGTTCGGCAAGCTGATCGCCGAATTCGTCGAGGAAGAAGGCGTGAACGAGGCGATGCAGGAGTTCGTGAACCCGCTCGCCGACCTCGGCGACAAGGTCACCAAGCTCAGCACCGAACTCGGCATGAAGGCCTTCGGCAACCCGGACGAGGTCGGCGCCGCGGCCGGCGACTACCTGCGCGTGTGCGGCCACCTGGTGTTCGCGTACTTCTGGGCGCGCATGGCCAAGATCGCGCTGGCCCGGCTGGACTCGGGCGATCCGTTCTATGCTGCCAAACTCGCGACTGCGCGCTTCTACTTCGCCAAGCTGCTGCCCGAGACTGCCGGGCTGATTCGCAGCGCGCGCAGCGGCGCGCAGCCGCTGATGGCGATGGACGAGGCACTGTTCTGAACCGCCCCGCACGAGGAGACCCGCGATGACCAAGACCCTGATCGCTGCCGCCCTGGCGCTGGCCGCCGGCGTTGCCGCGGCCCAATCGACGCCCGCCGGCCTGTGGAAGACGATCGACGACGCGACCAAGGCCGAGAAGTCCTTGGTGCGCATCACCGATGCCGGCGGCGTCTACACCGGCAAGATCGAGAAGATCCTGACCAACAAGACCGACGCCAAGTGCACGCTGTGCACCGACGAGCGCAAGGACCAGCCGGTGCAGGGCATGACGATCGTGCGCAACGTCAAGGCCGCCGCCGGGGACGACAACCTGTGGGACGGCGGCGAGATCCTCGACCCGAACGACGGCAAGACCTACAAGGTGCGGATGAAGCTGGCCGACGGCGGCAAGAAGCTCGACGTGCGCGGCTACATCGGCGCGCCGCTGCTCGGCCGCACCCAGACCTGGATCCGCGTGGAATGACGACCGAAGGAGCGAAATCCGTGAACCGATTCAATGTCCGCAAGGCTGCCGTGCTCGGCGCCGGCGTGATGGGCGCGCAGATCGCCGCCCACCTGGTGAACTGCCGGGTGCCGGTGGTGCTGTTCGACCTGCCGGCCAAGGAAGGGCCGAAGAGCGCGATCGCGATCAAGGCGATCGACCACCTGAAGAAGCTCAAGCCCGCGCCGCTGGGCGTGGCCGACGAGGCGGCGCTGATCCGGCCGGCCAACTACGACGAGCACCTGGACCAGCTCGCCGGCTGCGACCTGGTGATCGAGGCGATCGCCGAGCGCATGGACTGGAAGCTGGCGCTGTACCAGAAGATCGCGCCGCACGTGGCGCCGCACGCGATCCTGGCGAGCAACACCTCGGGGCTGTCGATCACCCAGCTGAGCGACGCGATCCCCGCCGAGATGCGCGCGCGCTTCTGCGGCATCCACTTCTTCAACCCGCCGCGCTACATGGCGCTGGTGGAGCTGATCCCGACCGCGTCCACGCAGCCCGAAGTGCTCGACCAGCTCGAAGCCTTCGTCACCAGCGGCCTGGGCAAGAACGTGGTGCGCGCCAAGGACACGCCCAACTTCATCGCCAACCGCGTCGGCATCGCCGGCATGCTGGCGACGATGGTCGAGGCGAAGAAGGCGGGCCTCGCCTACGACGTGGTCGACGACCTCACCGGCAAGAAGCTCGGCCGCGCGTCCAGCGGCACCTTCCGCACCGCCGACGTGGTGGGGCTGGACACGATGGCCCACGTGATCAAGACGCTGCAGGACACGCTGTCGGCCGACACCGACCCGTTCTACCCGAGCTTCGCGACGCCTGACGATCTGACGAAGCTGCTCGCAGCCGGCGCGCTCGGCCAGAAGACCGGCGCCGGTTTCTACAAGAAGGCGGGCAAGGAGATCCAGCGCTTCGACGCTGCCAGCGGTGCCTACACCGCCGCCGGCGGCAAGGCCGACCCGCTGGTCGAGCGCATCCTGAAGAAGCCGGCGGCCGAGCGGCTGAAGCTGCTGCGCGAATCGAGCAACCCGCAAGCGCAGTTCCTGTGGGCGCTGCACCGCAACGGTTTCCACTACGCGGCGGTGCACCTGGGCACTATCGCCGACACCGCGCGCGATGTCGACTTCGCGCTGCGCTGGGGCTTCGGCATGAAGCAGGGGCCCTTCGAGCTGTGGCAGGAAGCCGGCTGGCAGCAGGTGGCGCAATGGGTCAAGGACGACATCGACGCCGGCAAGGCCTTGTCGTCGGCGCCGCTGCCCGCCTGGGTGTTCGACGGGCGCACGGGGGTGCACAGCGCCGAAGGCTCGTGGAGCCCGGCCAAGGGCGCCTACGTGCCGCTGTCGCAGCTGCCGGTGTATGCGCGCCAGCATTTCCGCGAGAACGTGCTCGGCGCGGTCGCGGTGCCGGCGGCCAAGGCCGGCACCACGCTGCACGAGGACGATTCGATGCGGCTGTGGACGCTGGACGGCGAGGTGGTGATCGCCGGCATCAAGACCAAGGTGCACGCGATCGACGCCGGCGTGATCGAGGGCCTGAAGCGGGGCATCGCGCTCGCCGAAGCCGGCTTCAAGGGCCTGGTGATCTGGTCGCCCGATGATCCGTTCAGCTACGGCGCCGACCTGCAGTCGATGCTGCCTGAATTCATGAAAGGCGGTGCCAAGGCGATCGAGCCGGCGATCAAGCTGCTGCAGGACACGCTGCTCGACATGCGCTACGCCGCGGTGCCCACCGTGGCCGCGGTGCGCGGCATGGCGCTGGGCGGCGGCTGCGAGATCACGCTGCACTGCGCGAAGCGGGTGGCGGCGATGGAGAGCTACATCGGCCTGGTCGAAGTCGGCGTCGGCCTGATCCCGGGCGGCGGCGGGCTGACCTACATCGCGCGCCGCGCGGCCGAGATGGCGGCGGCCGGCGGCGCCAATGCCGACCCGTTCGCGTTCCTGCGCGAGGCCTTCACCGCGGCGGCGATGGCCAAGGTCGGCACCAGCGCGCTCGAGAGCCGCAAGCTCGGCTACCTGCTCGACGGCGACGTGATCGTGCCGCACAAGGACGAGTTGCTGTTTGTCGCGATCGAGCAGGTCAAGGCGATGCACGCCAGCGGCTGGCGTGCGCCGGTGCGCAAGCCGTTCCCGGCGGCCGGCCGCTCGGCCAAGGCGACGATCCAGGGCCAGCTGGTCAACATGCGCGACGGCGGCTTCATCAGCGCGCACGACTTCCACGTCTCGTCGCTGATCGCCGACGTGATCTGCGGCGGCGACGTCGATGCCGGCACGCCGGTCAGCGAGGAATACCTGATGACGCTCGAGCGCCGGCACTTCTGCTCGCTGCTCGAACACCCGAAGACGCAGGAGCGGATCATGGGGATGCTGTCTACCGGCAAGCCTGTGCGGAACTGACCCCCTCCCCACGGCCTGCGGCCGCCCCCTCGAGGGGCGGCAGCCCGCGGCCCGGCACAGCCGGTTCCGCGGCGGCCGCTCGACAAGGACAACGGAGCGCAATCTGATGAGCATCAAGCAAGTTCAAGACGCCTACATCGTCGCCGCCACGCGCACGCCGATCGGGCGCTCGCACCGCGGTTACTTCCGCCACACCCGCCCCGACGACCTGCTGGTCGCGGTGATGCGCAGCGCACTGAAGCAGGCGCCCGGCCTCGACCCGAAGGCGATCGAGGACGCGGTGATCGGCTGCTCGTTCCCCGAGGCCGAGCAGGGCATGAACGTCGCGCGCGTGGCCGCCGTGCTCGCCGGGCTGCCGAACACGGTGGCCGGCGTCACCGTCAACCGCTTCTGCGCGTCGGGGTTGACCGCGCTGCAGATGGCGGCCGACCGCATCCGCGTCGGCGAGGCCGAGGTCATGATCGCCGGCGGTGTCGAGAGCATGAGCCTGGTGCCGATGGGCGGAACGAAGCCCTCGTACAACCCGGCGATGTTCGCCAGCGACGAGAACGTCGGCATCGCCTACGGTATGGGGCTGACCGCCGAGAAGGTGGCGGCGCAGTGGAAGGTCGGCCGCGAGGCGCAGGACGAGTTCGCGCTGCAGTCGCACCAAAAGGCGCTGGCCGCGATCAAGGCCGGCGAGTTCGCCGACGAGATCACGCCGATCGACGTGGTCGAGCGCACGCCCGACCTCGCCACCGGCGAGGTCAAGACCCGCACGCGCACGGTGAACATCGACGAGGGCCCGCGCGCCGACACTTCGGCCGAGGGCCTGGCGAAGCTCAAGCCGGTGTTCGCCGCCAAGGGCAGCGTCACCGCCGGCAACAGCAGCCAGACCAGCGACGGCGCCGGCTGCCTGATCGTGGCGAGCGAAGCCGCGGTCAAGCGCTTCGAGCTGAAGCCGCTGGCGCGCTTCGTCAGCTTCGCGGTGCGCGGCGTGCCGCCCGAGATCATGGGCATCGGTCCGATCGAGGCGATCCCGGCGGCGCTGAAGCTCGCCGGGCTGAAGAGCGCCGACCTCGGCTGGGTCGAGCTGAACGAGGCCTTCGCCGCGCAGTCGCTGGCGGTGCTGAACTCGCTCGATCTGGACCGCGCGGCGGTCAACCCGATGGGCGGCGCGATCGCGCTCGGCCACCCGCTCGGTGCCACCGGGGCGATCCGCTCGGCCACCGTCGTGCACGCGCTGCGCCGCCGCAACCTGAAGTACGGCATGGTCACGATGTGCGTCGGCATGGGGCAGGGCGCGGCCGGTATCCTCGAGCGGGTCTGAGCACCGGAGGCGCACGCATGAGCATCCGCACCGCCACCCTGAACGGCGTCGCGACGATCGAGATCGCGCGCCCCGAGAAGAAGAACGCGCTGACGATCGCGATGTACCAGGCGATGGCCGATGCGCTCGCCGCGGCCAGGGCCGACGCGGCGGTGCGCGCGGTGCTGATCACCGGCCAGCCGGGCATCTTCACTTCGGGCAACGACCTCGAGGACTTCATGAAGCGCTCGGCCGGCAGCGGCTCGGGCAGCGAGAGCAGCGAGTCGCCGGTGTTCGGCTTCATGCGCGCGCTGCTCGATTGCGACAAGCCGGTGGTGGCCGCGGTCACCGGCGCGGCGATCGGCATCGGCACGACGATGCTGCTGCACTGCGACCTGGTCTACGTGGCCGACGACGCGCGCCTGGCGATGCCCTTCGTCGGCCTCGGGCTGGTGCCCGAGTTCGCGTCCAGCCTGCTGCTGCCGCAGCGCATCGGCCAGGCGCGCGCGGCCGAGAAGCTGCTGCTCGGCGACCCCTTCACCGGTGCGCAAGCCGTCGATCTGGGCATCGCCAACGCGGTGCTGCCGGCGGGCGAAGTGGCCAACCATGCGCGCCGCATCGCCGAGCGCTTCAACGCGCTGCCGCCGGGCGCGGTGCGTGCCGCGAAGAGGCTGCTGCGCGGCCCGCAGCGCGAGGCGGTCCTGCAGACGATCCGCACCGAAGGCGAGGTGTTCGCCCAGGCGCTGCGCAGCCCCGAGGCGCGCGAGGCCTTCCAGGCCTTCTTCGAGAAGCGCAAGCCGGATTTCACGAAGTTCTGACGGGGGCCGTCCGGTGGCGTTCGCGCTCAAGCTCGCGTTGGCGCCGCTGCTGGTGGCACAGGCGGCGGGCACGCGCCGGCGCGCCCCCGTGCTGCCCGAGCCCGACGGCGCGCGCGCCGGCGTGCTGCCCGGCCGCGGCAAGCCGTTGCGGGTGCTGATCGGCGGCGATTCGTCGGCCGCCGGCGTCGGCGTCGCGCACCAGGATCAGGCGCTGGCCGGCCACTTCAGCCGCAGGCTCAAGAGCGAGGCGAACCGGCCGGTGCATTGGCGGCTGCACGCGCAGACCGGGCTGACCACGCATCAGGTGCACGAGCTGCTGCGCCGCGACGCGGCCGGCGGCGCCGCGTCCGACTTCGCGGTGATCCTGACGGGCGTCAACGACATCATCGACCTGGTGCCGCCGCGGCGCGCGGTGGCGCACCGCGCCGCGCTCGCCGACTGGCTGCTGCTGTCGGGCTGCGCGCGCCACGTGGTGTTCGCGCCGCTGCCGCCGGTGCACCGTTTCCCGCTGCTGCCGCAGCCGCTGCGGCACATCATGGGCGCCGAGGCGCGCGCCCACGACGACGCGATGGCGCACTGGGCGGCCACGCGCGGCGACGTGTCGCACGTGCCGATTGCGATCGAGCTCGGCCCCGAGTCGATGGCCAGCGACGGCTTCCACCCGGGCGAACCGGTGTACCGCATCTGCGGCGAGGCGCTCGCCGTCCACGTGGCCCAGCTCGCCGCGATGAAGGATCCCGGATGAACCTGCACGGCAAGACCTTGTTCATCACCGGCGCGTCGCGCGGCATCGGCCTGGCGATCGCCAGGCGCGCGGCCGCCGACGGCGCCAACATCGTGGTCGTCGCGAAGACGGCCGAGCCCGACCCGCGGCTGCCGGGCACCATCCACACCGCGGCCGCCGAGATCGAGGCCGCCGGCGGGCAGGCGCTGCCGGTGGCCGCCGACATCCGCCACGAAGCGAGCGTGCTCGCCGCGGTCGCGCAGGCGGTGGCGCGCTTCGGCGGCATCGACATCCTGGTCAACAACGCCAGCGCGATCAGCCTGACCGACACGCCGGGCACGCCGATGAAGCGCTTCGACCTGATGCACGGCGTCAACGCGCGCGGCACCTACCTGTGCACCCAGGCCTGCCTGGGCGAGCTGATCAAGAGCGCGCAGGCCGGGCGCAATCCGCACGTGCTGAACCTGAGCCCGCCGCTCGCGATGCGCACGCACTGGTTCCAGCACCACGTCGCCTACAGCATGGCCAAGTACGGCATGAGCCTGTGCACGCTCGGCCACGCCGGCGAATTCCGCCGCCACGGCATCGGCGTCAACAGCCTGTGGCCGCGCACCGCGGTCTACACCTCGGCGCTGCAGATGATCCCGGGCGTGGACATCGGCAAGTGCCGCAAGCCGCAGATCCTGGCCGACGCCGCCTACCTGATCCTGACCAGCGACGCGCGGCAGGTGAGCGGCAACTTCTTCATCGACGACACGCTGCTGGCCGAGCACGGCGTGACCGACTTCGAGCCCTACAGCGTGACGCCGGGGACCAAGGATCTGATCCCCGACTTCTTCGTCGATTGACCGCGGCCTACCGCGGCCTACTGCGGCGGCAGCGGCCGCGGCTTGCCCTCGCCGTCGATCGCCACGTAGGTCAGGTTTGCCTCGGTCACCTTGACGACCTGCGGGTCGGCCGGGTTGCGCTCGGCGAACACTTCCACGTGCACCGTCACCGAGCTGCGGCCCACACGCAGCACGCGCGCATAGAAGCTCAGCAGGTCGCCGATCGACACCGGCTGCTTGAAGATGAACTCGTTGACCGCGACGGTCGCGATCCGGCCGCGCGCGATGCGGCTGGGCAGCACCGCGCCGGCCATGTCGACCTGCGCCATGATCCAGCCGCCGAAGACGTCGCCGTTGCTGTTGACGTCGGCCGGCAGCGGCATCACCCGCAGCACCAGCACGCTGTCGTCGGGCACACTCGGGGGCCGCGAGAGGGCGGCCGTGCCGTTGGGGTGGTTCATCGCCGTCACCTCGGGGCTGTGTTGAAAGCCGCCGATTCTTCCATCCCGACCCGATGCGCCGCCACGCCGCCGCCCTGAACCTGCCGCCGAGCGCCGCCGCTGCTGCCGGCGGCAGCCGCGCCGACTGGGCGACGCTGCGCCGGCTGCTGCCGTACCTGTGGCACTACCGCTGGCGGGTGGGCGCCGCGCTCGCCTTCATGGTCGCGGCCAAGGCGGCCAACGTCGGCGTGCCGGTGCTGCTGAAGCACCTGGTCGATGCACTCGCGCTGCCGCCCGGCGACGCGCGCGCACTGCTGGTCGTGCCGGTCGGGCTGCTGCTCGCCTACGCCGGATTGCGCCTGTGCACCACGCTGTTCACCGAGGCGCGCGAGCTGATCTTCGCCAAGGCCACCGAAGGCGCGGCGCGCAGCATCTCGCTCGAGGTGTTCCGCCACCTGCACGGCTTGAGCCTGCGCTTTCACCTCGAGCGCCAGACCGGCGGCATGACGCGCGACATCGAGCGCGGCACGCGCGCGGTGCAGTCGCTGATCTCCTATTCGCTCTACAGCATCGTGCCCACGGCGATCGAGGTGGCGATGGTGCTGACGCTGCTGGCGGTCAAGTTCGACGCCGCGTTCGCGTGGATCACCGCCGCCGCGCTGGTGGTCTACGTCGCCTTCACCGTCGGCATCACCGAGTGGCGCACCCGCTTTCGCCGCCAGATGAACGAGCTCGATTCGACCGCGCATGCGCGCGCGATCGATTCGCTGCTGAACTACGAGACCGTCAAGTACTTCAACAACGAAGACTTCGAGGCGCAGCGCTATGACGAGAACCTCGAGCGGCTGCGGCGCGCGGCGCTGAAGAGCCAGAGCAGCCTGTCGCTGCTCAACGCCGGCCAGCAGCTGGTGATCGCCGCGGCGCTGGTGGCGATGCTGTGGCGCGCGACCGAAGGCGTGGTCGCCGGGCGGCTGACGCTGGGCGACCTGGTGATGATCAACGCCTTCATGATCCAGCTGTACATCCCGCTGAACTTCCTCGGCGTGCTGTACCGCGAGATCAAGCAGAGCCTGACCGACCTGCACAAGATGTTCGCGCTGCTCGAGCGCGAGCGCGAGGTGGCCGACGCGCCGGGCGCGCCGGACCTGCGCGTGCGCGCCGGCGTGGTGCGCTTCGAGCATGTGTCCTTCGCGTACGACCGCCCCGAGGGCGGCGCCGCGCGGACCATCCTGCACGACCTGAGCTTCGAGATCCCGGCCGGCCGCACGCTCGCCGTGGTCGGCCCTTCGGGTGCGGGCAAGAGCACGCTGGCGCGGCTGCTGTACCGCTTCTACGACGTCGCGGACGACGGCGGCCGGATCACGATCGACGGCCAGGACATCCGCGCGGTCACGCAGGCGAGCCTGCGCCGCGCGATCGGCATCGTGCCGCAGGACACGGTGCTGTTCAACGACACCATCGCCTACAACATCGGCTACGGCCGGCCGGGTGCGTCGGCGGCCGAGATCGAGGCGGCGGCGCGCGCCGCGCACATCCACGCCTTCATCGCCGCCACGCCGCGGGGTTACGGCACGATGGTCGGCGAGCGCGGCCTGAAGCTGTCGGGCGGCGAGAAGCAGCGTGTGGCGATCGCGCGCACGCTGCTGAAGAACCCGCCGATCCTGATCTTCGACGAGGCCACGTCGGCGCTCGATTCGGCCAACGAACGCGCGATCCAGGCCGAGCTGAAGAGCGCGGCTGCGGGCAAGACCGCGCTGGTGGTCGCGCACCGGCTCAGCACGGTGGTCGATGCCCACCAGATCCTGGTGCTCGAGGGCGGCCGCATCGTCGAGCGTGGCACGCATGCCGAGCTGCTCGAGCGCGGCGGCCGCTACGCCGAGATGTGGCGCTTGCAGCGCAGCGGCGAGGCCGGCGCCGCAGGCAGCTGAACGGGCTTCGAAGCCAAGGCTCTGTTCGATGGCGGTCACGCGCGGTCTTTGGATCGTCGCGCTGCGCCGCCCCTGCCGCGGCGCCACGCGGGTTGCGGCGCTCCTTGCTCGCTGCCTGCGCGGGCTGCCGCCCACGCTCCTAGGCCCAATACTGTTCAGATACGCAAGCACGGTGTTGGCTGATGTCGCCGATGCAGTGTTTCACCGCGATGGCGGACGTTGAAGTTGCTCATCTTGCGCTTGACGCCGCGCGGGTTGAAGCGGCCGCGGCT
>WBZU01000057.1_pt1 | contig 130220 bp, 121 predicted proteins | sample 5204311 | NCBI WGS metagenome assembly WBZU01 (sample SAMN12344359, study PRJNA552823) | activated sludge metagenome | biome: Activated sludge suspended growth; feature: Nitrification reactor; material: Wastewater; isolation source: activated sludge from nitrification reactor of wastewater...
GCCCTCCGTAGAAGCCGATCGTCAGGCAGACTCAACCCCGTAAACCTGCTCACTTTTCCTCCGGAGCAGGCTGCTCAGGATTCAACCGGCGCCGACAACAGCCACTCACCGAACAACGTGCTCAGGCGAACCGGCATCCGATCGAAGGTCTCAACGGCGACAATCCGGTGGCTATCGTCGCGCCCCGCCTTCAACACGAACCGACGCGGAACCTGCCCGATGTACTCGTTCCATATCGACCCGATTGTGGCGCGGGTCTCGGCGGAGCGAGCTACGCGGTCACGGCAGACTTCCAGGGCGCGGTCAGCGTTCGTCGTCACCGCAGAACTGTAGCGGCGCACCCTGACAGATGAACCTGGTACGACACGCCGGCCCCGAAGGGCGATCCAGCACCAGGGAGTGTGGAAGGCGACGGCGATCGCCTCGACGCCCACAGCGACAGTACGAGTGGTTGGGCCGCGATGACTATTGCGCGTTCCACTCCTCATCGTCGTGGGCGTAGTCGTATCGAGGGCGACAATGGAAAACGCTGCGCAACTCCTCGTCGTCCATGACGTAGAACTCGTTCGCGACGCGCCACGCGATACCACGGTTGACCCGTAGGAACGCCGTCTTGACCCCACACGGATCATCGACCTTGCAGACGCCACACTTCTTGTGGTGATCCTCATTCATATGGTCCTTCGTGAACATCACCAGGACTTCCAACCATCGGTCGCGGGTTGAGTAGATCCGTCTCAGACGACGTTCCGGGTCGGGGATCGACGTCAATTCATTGTCTGACCCACCACCTGACCCCCATACCGCGATCTCGTCGAGCAGGTCATTGCCAAGTCGATTCATCTCTCGCTTGGTAAGGCAGGGAGCTTGCTGATCGCACTCGCGACACCGGCCGCTGTCACTGTCGTCGAGGTGGCCCTTCGTCAGCTCCACGAGCGCGTATCTCGTCTTGCCTAACTTCGACAGCGCCTCGTCGATCTGGTCCTGGAAGTCGACAGGCGGAGGCGATGGGGGCGCGGAATTGAAGGGGCGGACGGGAGTCACCGCGACCTGTCGGGCGCGCTCGCGCTGCTGTTCGACCTTTCTACGGTCGACGCCCATGTGGTGCAGCAGCGCCTTCTGATCCTTCACCGACAGGATGGAGCTGTAAGCCTTCGGTTTGACGTTGGCCTTCGTGCGATATTCAAGGAATCCCGGGCGCGATAGACCGTGGTGATTCTGGAAGTTGCGCACGAGCATGGGTGAGAGCGTTTCGTCATCTGACAAAGGGGCAATCCTCCTGGTGCGGCGCCGCCACCAAGACTTCACCGACCCCGATGTGACCGACCCCCCAATTACGGGCACAAGTCACCCTCTAGGCTGAACCGGGATCGCCAAATACGCGTCGAGCCCGGTCGGAGTCCGCTTCGGCAGGGCCTCGGCGTCTCTGGGCAGACCGGGTGTGCCTGCCGTCCACCATCCTAGGCGGCGGCTCCGATAACAACCTCCATCACGCCTGCCGAAACTCGGCGCTTCACGCGGACCCGGCACTACCCCATCAACCCAGCCGCCACGGTGGCCCCCAGTTCCCAGCACCTCTGGACGTCGTCCTTGGTCGGCTTGCCGGAGACGACGACGTCGGCGGCGGCGCGCGCCCATCCGAGGCCCGTCGTGATCGAGTCCACCGCCCGCACGGCGCCCTCACCACCCTCGTTGGCGTGCAGGTACAGCCCGAACGGGCGGCCCTGCGTCGAGTCGAGGATCTGGTAGTACGACGTATCGAAGGCGTGCTTCAACGCTCCGCTGATGTACCCGAGATTCGCCGGCGTGCCCAGTACGTAACCGTCAGCGTCGAGGAAATCGCTCGCCGTCACCGCCAGCGCGGCCCGACGCACCACGTCGACGCCGGTGATGTCTGGATCGGTCGCACCCGCCACCACCGCCTCGAACATCTCCTGGCAGTGCGGCGACGGCGTGTGGTGCACGATCAGCAGTCGAGCCATCGATGTCCCTTCCTAGTCACCTGCACGGCGGCCGGTAAAGGCCAGCAAACGATCGACGGGCTGCTGCGACACCGGGACCAACGCCGGTCCAAACGCCCCGAAAGCTCGGATCCGCTCAATCGGCGAAGCCGCGTCGGCGAGCACGAACTCGACCACCGCATCCGACGGCTCCCACGGCACGCCGAGCCCCACGCACAGATCCTGGGAGTGCAACACCATTTCCATCACCCGCATCGCGAGCAGTTCACTGCCCGGGCACGGCCCGGCACGGTGGTCGACGGTCGCGTCGAGGTCGGCCGCGTCCATCGCCTCTCGCATCATCGATTCGTAGCGCCAGAACTGCGCCACCGCGTCGTCGGCCACGTAGTCGTTGCCGCGAGTCACCGCGGTATCGGCGGCGCTGGATCCGGCGAACAACATCGCGTAGCGGTGTCCCCCGCCAATCACGTGATCGATCAGCTCGCGGTTGCTCCAGTCCCCGCATCCGCTCGGCGAGTCCATCGCCTCGGCGTCGGTCTGCGCGACGAGGGCCGCCCAGTCCTGCGCGGCCTCCTCCAACGCCTCCACCGCGTTCATGTCCCTGACACCGCCCGGTACTGCGCGACGGCGGTCTTCATCATCTGACGCGCTCGTGTGCGGTCGCCGGCGTAGTCGTAGGCACGGGCGATGCGGTAGGTGTTGACCCAGTCGTCGGGGTCGGCCTCCCACTCGGTGCGCACCTGCTCGAACAACTCGTCGGCTGCCTCGCGCTCGATACGACCCGACGCGCGTCGCGGCAGCTCGGAGACGTCGAGGTCGCGCCCAACTTCTTGGGCCGCAGCCACCAGCCGCTGGTGCCAGAGCCCCGCCGCCAGCGTCGAATAGATCATCCAGGCGCCCAGCACAGGCAAGATCAGCACCCCGATCCCGACGCCGATCCCGGCCGCGGTCCCCGAGGCGATCAACTGGAAGCCGCGCCAGCCGAGGATCACCATGTACATGATCAGGCCGACGACGAGCAGGCCGATCATCAGCAACGTCGGCGTGGCACTGCGCTTGGCCGAATCGGCGCTCATCGTCGACGCTCCTACGACAGGTTCATGAACGCATCGAGCCCGACGGTCAGCCCCGCGTGCGCACCGACCTCGCGCACGCCCAGCAGGACGCCGGGCACGAACGATGTGCGGTCCATCGAGTCGTGCCGGATGGTCAGCGTCTCCCCCTGCGTGCCGAACAGCACCTCCTGATGGGCGACCAACCCGGACAGTCGGATCGAATGCACGTGGACATCCCCGACGACGGCTCCGCGCGCACCCTCCAAACCGGTCGACGTAGCGTCAGGCATCGGCGCCAGGCCGGCCTCGGCGCGCGCGGCCGCGATCAGCTCCGCGGTGCGCCCGGCTGTTCCCGACGGCGCATCGGCCTTCTGTGGATGATGCAGCTCGATGACCTCGACGGAGTCGAAGAAGCGTGCGGCCTGCTGCGCGAAGTGCATCGAGAGGATGGCGCCGATGGCGAAGTTCGGCGCGATGAGGACGCCGACGCCGGGCTTGGCGTCGACCCACGCCCGGACCTGCTCGAGTCGCTCGGCGGTGAACCCGGTGGTCCCGACGACCGCGTGGATCCCGTTGTCGATGAGGAAGCGCAGATTGTCCATGACGACATCGGGATGGGTGAAGTCGACGACGACCTGCGTGCCCGAGTCGACGAATGCCGAGAGCGCATCGTCCTTGTCGACGCCGACGGTGAACTCGGTGTCCGCGGCAGCCTGCACACCGGCGACAATCGCCTGCCCGACCTTGCCGTTGCTGCCGAGCACGCCGACCCTGATGCTGTCCGCCATGAAACACCTTTCCTCACCGATGTGACCCCGCCAGTCTAGTGAGACGACGCGAGAGAGTGACCCACCCGATCCAGATAGCGGCCGCCGCCGCCGCGGGTACTCTCCACGCATGGCCGTCTTCCTGCGCAAGCTCCTCGGTGTCGGCAAGCTGCCCGACGACATGAGGGCCGCCGTCGAATCCGAAGGAGTGGTCTTCCTCGAGGAGTCCGTCCCCGTCACCTTCAGGTTCTCCGGCAAGGTGCCGGGCAAGTCGTCGGCCAGCAACATCCGCGGCTACGTCGGTGCGCTGGCCCTGACGAAGCAACGGGTCCTCGGCACACTGTCGACCGTGCCCAAACAGGCGGGACGTGCTGTCGACTACCCGTGGCACGGGTCTCGCGGTTCGATGGTGACCGCCACACTCGACGGGACCGGCCTACTGCTCGACCTGCCCAACCTCTCCGTCCTCGATCCGAAGTTCACGGGAAATCTGTCGCTGCACTACAAGGTGGCGCTGTCAGACGACGTGTTGGCACGCCTACCACTGCGCACCTTCGCCTACGACGTACCGCCGGGGTTCGTCTATTCAGTCGTCGGAGTCCGCCCCCGTTGAGCCGCGTCAGTCGGCCAAGTGGTGCTTGGGCTCGGCCGGGAAACGCTGCACCCACGGCGCCGCCTCCTCCAACTGGGCGGCCAGCTGCAGTAGCGCACCGTCGGAGCCGAGGGCACCGTTGAACTGCACGCCCAGCGGAAGGCCGTCGTCGGTCCAGTAGACGGGGACGTTGATCGCGGGGCGGCCGGTCATATTCGCCATCTGGGTATAGGGCACCCAACCGAGGTTGTCGACGATCATCTGCTCGATGACACCGGTCGCCAACAGCGCCTTGCCGCCGTGAATCCGGTGCACCAGCCGCGAGGCCACCTGCAGCGGCGCTGCGGTCTCCAACTCCCCGATCTTGACCGGCTTGCGCGCGATCGTCGGCGTCAGGAAGAAGTCGTGCTCGGTGTAGAACGCCTCCATCGCGTGCGTGTACTCGACGACCTTCGCCAATGCCTGCAAGGCCCCGACGGCGCCGTTGGCCCGCCCGATCTCGGCCATGGCGAGGGTGTCGGACTCGAAGTCGCCGTCCTTGGCGCCCGTGCGCGCCTTGATGTCGGCGAGCTGTCCGGCCAGCTGGGCGAACCAGATGTTCAGGAAGGTCTCCGCCAGCGCCTTGTCGTCGTAAGGGGGCTTGACCTCCTCGACGTGGTGGCCCAGATCGGTCAGCAGCTGCGCCGTCGCCTCGACGGCCTTGACCGCCTCCGGGTCGGGCTTGGCGGTGATAGCCGACTGGGCGGAGAAGCCGATCCTGAGCTTGCGAGGCTTCTTCTTGATCACCTCGACGAACTTGCGCGACGGCATCGCACCGGCAAAGTCCGCGAGCTGGTTGCGCCCGATGATGGCATCCATCAGCCCAGCGTTGTCGCGCACGGTCCGCGCCACGACACCGTGGACCGCCATACCGAACATGGGCTCGCCGGTCTGCGGTCCGTAGGGCGTCAGGCCGCGACTCGGCTTCAGGCCGACCAGACCGTTGCACCCGGCCGGGATGCGGATCGAGCCACCGCCGTCGTTCGCACCGGCCGCGGGCACGACACCCGCCGCGACCGCCGACGCCGATCCGCCCGACGACCCGCCCGGCGTGCGCCTGGTGTCCCACGGATTACGGCACGGGCCCCACAGCTTCGACTCGGTGATGCCCTTGGCACCCAACTCCGGTGTCGCCGTCTTACCGAAGACCACCAGACCCGCGTCGAGGAAGCGTTGGGTGACCAGGGCGTTCTCCGTGGCGACGTCGTTGCGCAGGGCTCGCGATCCACAGGTCGTCGGATAGCCCTTGTACTCCTGTGACAAGTCCTTGATGAGGAACGGCACGCCGGCGAACGGGCCCGACAGGTCGCCCTTGACCTGCGCGTCGGCCTCTCTGTCGACGGGGATGACGATCGCGTTGAGCTTGCCGTTGACCTGCTGGGCCCGCTTGCGGGCGAGCGCCAGCAGTTCCTTCGGCGTGACTTCCTTGGCGGCGACCAGCTCGGCCAGGCCGGTCGCATCGTGGCTCATGTACTCGTCGAGGTTCATGGGCCCGAGCCTAATTGCCATCAGCGCGTGGTGGTGCCAATCTCGGCCACCGTTGCGTCGGTCAGCGCCACCAGGTCTGCGGGCGCCAACTCGACGTCGAGACCGCGGCGCCCACCGGAGACGAACACGGTGTCCCACAGGTCGGCGGTCTCGTCGAGGACCGTGCGGTGGGGGCGCTTCTGCCCGATCGGAGAGATGCCGCCGACGACGTATCCGGTGGCGCGCGCGGCGACGGTGGGGTCGGCCATCCGTGCCTTCTTGCCGCCCAGTGCCGCGGCGAGGGCCTTGAGGTCCAGCGACTCGGTCACCGGCACAATGCCGACGCAGAGCTCCCCGTCGACGTCGGCGAGCAGTGTTTTGAACACCCGCTCGGCGTCGACCCCCAACGCCGCCGCGGCCTCCAGTCCGTAGGACGCCGCTCGCGGATCGTGCTCGTATTCATGGACCGAGAAGGCCGCGCCCGCTGCGCGCAGCGCGGTGATCGCTGGTGTTCCGGTGGCCACGGCCGCCACCCTAGACCAGGCCAGATACCCTTCTCCTCACAAGATCGCATTCACAGTCTCGAGGGGTGTCATGTCCGGAGTCTCACGGCGCGGGTTCCTGCGCGCATCGGCGACCACGGCAGCCGGTGTGGGGCTGATCGGCGCCGCCGGCACGACGACCCGACCCGGCCACGCTCACGCGGCACCTTCCGGTTACCTCGTCGGCGCGGGCAAGGGCGACTTGACCGGCGCCATCGCCGGCCAGGGAATGATGGGCTACTCCGACATGGACCAGGTGGCCAACGGCCTTCTGCAGCGCACCTGGGCGCGCGCGTTCATCATCGCCGACGCCGCGACGGGCAAGCGAGTGCTGTTCATCACCGCCGATCTCGCCTGCGTGTTCACCTCCCACCACTCCCTGCTTCTAGCGGAGTTGGCCAAGCGCTACGGCGACACCTACAACCTGCACAACGTCAATATCAACGCGACCCACAACCACAACTCGTGCGGCGGGACGTCGTGGGACTACGCGTACGTCCTCGCCGCGAAGGGCCACCGGCACAACTCGCTGGTCGCGGAGATGGCCGGATTGCTCGACGCCGTCGAGCAGGCGCACAGCAGTCTCGCACCGGGCACCGTCGAACTCGGGCACTCCGAGCTGCACAACGCGAGTGCGAACCGCTCCCAGCCGGCCTTCATCCTCAACCCCGCTGCCGATCAGCGCCACTTCCCGCAGCGGATCGACCCTCAGGTCACAGCACTGCGACTGCGGCAGGGCGGGTCTGTGATCGGCGAGATCACGTGGTTCGCGACGCACGGCACGTCGCTGACCGACGCCAACTTCCTCATCTCCTCGGACAACAAGGGCTACGCCGCCTACCTCGCCGAGCAGCGCGCCCCCGGCGTCATCAGCGCCCATGCCCAGACCAATGCCGGCGACATGACGCCCAATCTGTGGCTGCGCAAGATGCACCCTGGCGGCCCAACCGCAAACAACCGGACCAACCGCATCATCATCGGGCAGCGACAGGACCGCGCTTCGCAACGCGCACTCGGCTCCGCGTCGACGATGAGTCGTAGCGGGGTCGATTCCTCCGCGCGGTACGTCAACCTTGCCGACGTCGCGATCAGCGGGGACTTCACCCCGAGTGGTCGCCCGGCCCGCACGTCGCCGGCGATGATGGGTGCCGCCGCTGCGGCGACGAGCCAGGAGGACAACACCCGCAGCCAGTTGGGCTTCCTCAATGAGGGCTTCCGCAACGAGTTCGCGATGGCCCTGGGCGCAGGCGCGACCCCGACGCCGGAGCCGTGGATCATCGACAACCAGGCGCCCAAGGCCATCCTTTTCCCGCTCGGAACCCTTCCGCCACGGCCCTGGATCGAGCAAACGCTACCGCTGCAGCTCATCCGCATCGGTGATCTGGTGCTGGCCGCTGTGCCCGCCGAGGCGACGATCGTGGCCGGATTGCGCATCCGGCGCGTCGTCGCCGACGCACTGGGCGTACCGCTGCACAACGTCCTGCTGCAGGGGTACTCGAACGGCTACAGCCAGTACGTGACGACGCCCGAGGAATACGTCTCACAGCAGTACGAGGGCGGCGAGACGATGTTCGGACGCTGGACGCTCTGCGCCTACCAGCAGGAGTTCCACGGCATGGCCCGCGCGATGGCGCGCGGGGCGCGACTGTCGACCGGTCCTCGGCCGGCCGACAACTCGGGGATGCAGCCCGATCTGTTGGGCGCCCAGCCCGCCGATACCCCGATCCCGGGCAAGCGCTTCGGCGACGTCGTCTCCGCGCCTGCGGGCCGCGCCCGCGGCGGTGACACGGTGCGGGTGGTGTTCTGCGGCGCCTTCCCGACCAACCGGATCCGCCGAGGCCGCAACACCAAGGGCTACTTCGCCGTCGAGAAGCGCACCGCGACCGGCTGGACGACCGCCTTCAACGACGACCACGAGTCGACGGAACTGCACTGGGCACGTCCGGCGGGCAACGACTCCGCATCGCTGACGACGATCGTCTGGCGCATCCCCCGTGGTACCGCCGGCACGTACCGGATCCGCTACTACGGCGACGCGAAGGCACCGTCGGGAGCGCTGCGGGAATTCACCGGGACAACGGGACCGATCACCGTCGGCTGATTGAGCACCCTCTCGCCGATCCTTGACTGTGACGTAACGTCACAGCGCACGATGGAGGCATGAAGGTCTCCGAGCTCGCGGACCTGGCCGACACCACCGTTCGCACGGTCCGTCACTACCACCACCTCGGTTTGCTCGATGTGCCCGCGACCGTCGGCGGTGCGCGCGACTACGGCCTCGATCATCTCGCCAGGGTGCTCCGCATCCGGTGGCTGGTCACGAGCGGGTTGTCCCTCACCGCGATCCGGGACTTGCTTCCGGCCGCCGGTCCACTGGATTCCGAAGCCGTCGTCGGTGAACTCACCGACGTCCTCGCCGACATCGACCGACATCTCGCACGACTGCAGGCCACGCGCTCGAGCATCTGCGTGCTCATCGAACGGACCGAGAACGACGAGGACGTGTCTCCCCTACCGGCCGGACTCTCCGCGTTCTACCGGCGGCTCGCCGAACGAATGCCCGACGACCGATCGCGACAGGCGATGGAGATGGAACGGTCGATGGCCACCGTATTGGCGGTGCGCGGGCAGCTGCCTCCGGCAGTCGACGACCTCATCGCCGCACTCGATGCCGACGACGAGGACGACATCGTCAGTATCTTCGAATCGATGGCGCGCATCGCCGAGGACGCCGACGACCTCGAGGCACGCGACTTGGTCACCGCGGCCGTGTCCCGGTCGATGGCCAAACACCCCGATTTGTTCGCCGAAGTACTCGCCGCGATCACCGTTTCCGACGGAGGGACAGTCACCTCCCTGGGTACCCGCCTGGTACGGATCGCATTCCCCGACGTCGACGTCGAAGCCCTGGCATCGGAATGGCTCGGGCGTCTCGGTGCCCAGCACCCGCCGATCGCCGACGAGGCGCCGCGCTCATGAACCAGATCGATGTTCGGGGGATGATCAAGCGGTTCGGGTCGCTCATCGCCGTCGACCGCCTCGACCTGGCGGTCTCACCGGGGCAGGTGCACGGATTCCTCGGCCCCAACGGTGCCGGCAAATCCACCACGATTCGCACGCTTCTCGGCCTCTATCACGCCGACGCCGGATCGATCACCGTCCTGGGTGCCGATCCCGCCCGCGAGGCATCGACCATCAACCGCCGGATCTCCTACGTCGCCGGTGACGTCGTCCTCTGGCCCAATCTGACCGGCGCCGAGGTCCTCGATGCGCTCGCCGGACTGCGCGGTGCCCGCCGCCCCGATGTCGAGGCCGACCTGATCGGGCGCTTCGATTTCGACCCCGACAAGAGGGTGCGGACCTATTCCAAAGGGAACCGGCAGAAGCTCGCGCTGATAGCGGCCTTCGCAGCGCCCACCGAACTCCTGATCCTCGACGAGCCAACGTCGGGACTCGACCCGCTCATGGAACGCCTCTTCGGTTCGTTGGTCTCCGAGGCCGCCGCCGACGGCCGCGGTGTGTTGCTGTCGAGCCACATCCTCGCCGAGGTCGACCGGCTGTGCGACTACGTCACCATCATCAAGGACGGTCGGCAGGTCGAGTCGGCACCGCTCTCGGCACTGCGACACCTCTCGGCGACCACGATCCGCGTCGGCTCACCGCCACCCGGGCTCGTCGACGACATCGCGACGCTCGGCCTCTCTCCGTCGGAATCGGTTTCCGACGCCGCCGATGCGGAGGTCGGCTGGGCAGTCCCGCGCGGCGAGGTCCCCCACGTCCTGGGCGTCCTATCGGCGCGAGGGGTCACCGATGTGACCTGCACCCCCGCGAGCCTGGAAGAACTGTTCTTGCGGCACTACGGGACGGGCGTGACATGACCGTGCTCGCGACACCCTCGACGACCCTCGGATCGGACCTGCGCGGACTCGGCCCGCTGCTGCGCCTGACGGTTCGCCGGTACCGGCTGCGGTTGGCTTGCTGGCTGGTGCCGATCATCGGCCTCGTCGCCGTCACCGCGCCGAGCTACAAGAGCGCCTATCCCGACCTCGCCTCACGCGCCTCCCTCGTCGACAGCCTGCGGGGCAATGACGCCACCAAAGTCCTGTACGGACAGCTCCCGCTGCCTGGCACCCTCGGCCAACTGGCGCAATGGGAGATGGGCACCTACGTAATCCTGCTGACCGCCGTGATGACACTGACCCTCGCCGTGTCGATGACTCGGGTCGACGAGGACCAGGGGCGCGCCGAGGTGGTCGCGACCGCCGGCCTCGGGCGGTGGACGCCGACGACAACGATCGCGATGGTGCTCATCGCAACGAACGCGATACTCGGTTTGGGTGCAGGCCTTGTCCTGGCGTTGCAGGCCGTGGGCTCCACCGAAATGACCGTCGCCGGCGCGGCTGCATTTGGGCTGGTCGTCGCGATGACCGGTATCGGCGTCGGTGCCACGACACTGGTGGTGTCGGAACTCTTCTGGGACGCGTCCTCGACGCGCCGAGCGGCTTGGGCCGTGCTCGCGGCAGCGTTTGCTGCCCGGGTGGGCGCCGATCTGACCCCGTGGCACTGGCTTCGCGCGGTGACCTGGTTCGGCATCAAAGACGCAGTCGCCCCGTACACCCACAACAACGCGGGCCCGTTAGTAGCCGCGGCAATGGTCTCCGCGGCGTTGTTCACGACGGCTTTCGCCGCCCGTTCCCGCCGGGAGTTCGGCGCCGGTCTCCTCGCCCCGGTGTCGCATCGGCCGCGCCGGCTGGCAGGGGTGTCGCCGTCGTCGCTGATATGGCGCCTCAACCGCGGCTCGCTGCTCCTCTGGTGTCTGCCGGTAGCCGGCATCGCCGCCTTGTTCGGCGGAATGAGCCATGCGCTCATCACACTGGTCGGCACCGACTCGGCGACCGGGTCGATGTTCGACGACCTGTCGTCGGCGACCGATCCAGTGCGTCAGTACTTCTCGTTCAGCTACGTGTTCATCGGGCTGCTCCCGATGGTTTACGGGGTGCTGGCGGTGCTGCGCGCCTGCGCCGAGGAACGCAGTGGTCTGCTCGACACGGAGTTGGCAACCGGAATCCGCCGGGCCGGACCGCTTCTCGCACGGATCGTGCTCGCCGTAGTCGGGTCGATCGTCCTGCTGGTGGTCGGCGCGGCCATGCAGGCGGCGCTCACCTATGCCGTTGCCGACGGTGGGACGGCACGATGGGCCCTCGCGTACCCGCTGGCCCAAGCGCCCGGAATACTCGCGGCGATCGGGATCGCCGCCGCCGCGGTGGGTTGGCTTCCCCGGCAGTCGTCGATCGTCTGGGCGGTCGTCGCGTGGAGTGCATTCACCGCGGTGTTCGCCGAACTGCTCAGACTGCCGGCGTGGGCACGTTCATTCAGCCTGTTGGGCCACGGGCCCGATGCCGTTTCCAGTGGTGTCAGTGGATGGATGCCCTGGACCGCCGTGGCAATGCTCATCGTCGTCGCAGTTATTGGAATAGCGGCGGGGCTGGCGGGGATGAAGCAGCGCGACATCGTCGCAACGTAGTTCCAAACAACGAACAGCGCGGTGGATCGTGACCATGTAGAGGTCACAATCCACCGCGCTGGGGCGATGCTGGCGATCAGGCGTCGGCAGGTGCCTCATCGGCGACGGGGACGAGGCTGATCTTGCCGCGCTCGTCGATGTCGGCGATCTCCACGCGCAGCTTCGAGCCGACGTTCACGACGTCCTCGACCTTGTCGATGCGCTTGCCCTTGCCGAGCTTGGAGATGTGCACCAGGCCGTCGCGGCCCGGGAGCAGCGAGACGAACGCGCCGAAGGCGGTGGTCTTGACGACCGTGCCCAGGAAGCGCTCGCCGACCTTCGGCAGCTGCGGGTTGGCGATGGCGTTGATCTTGTCGATCGCGGCCTGCGCCGACGGGCCGTCGGTCGCACCGACGAACACGGTGCCGTCGTCCTCGATGGAGATGTTGGCGCCGGTCTCCTCGGTGATGCCGTTGATCGTCTTGCCCTTGGGCCCGATCAGCTCGCCGATCTTGTCCATCGGGATCTTGATGGTCGTGATGCGCGGTGCGTACGGGCTCATCTCGTCGGGCTCGTCGATGGCCTCGGCCATGACGTCGAGGATTGTTAGACGGGCGTCGCGCGCCTGGCTCAACGCACCGGCGAGAACCTTCGACGGGATGCCGTCGAGCTTCGTGTCGAGCTGCAGCGCGGTCACGAAGTCCTTGGTACCGGCAACCTTGAAGTCCATGTCGCCGAACGCATCCTCGGCGCCGAGGATGTCGGTCAGCGCCACGTAGCGGGTCTCGGACTTGCCGTCGATGGTCACCTCGTCGGAAACCAGGCCCATCGCGATGCCGGCGACCGGCGCCTTCAGCGGGACACCGGCGTTGAGCAGCGACATCGTCGACGCACAGACCGAGCCCATCGAGGTCGAGCCGTTGGAGCCGAGGGCCTCGGACACCTGACGGATCGAGTACGGGAACTCCTCAACGCTGGGCAGCACCGGCACCAGGGCGCGCTCGGCGAGGGCGCCGTGGCCGATCTCGCGGCGCTTGGGCGACCCGACGCGACCGGTCTCGCCGGTCGAGTACGGCGGGAAGTTGTAGTGGTGCATGTAGCGCTTGGACTTCTCGGGGCCCAGCGAGTCGATCTGCTGGGCCATCTTGATCATGTCCAGCGTGGTGACACCCATGATCTGGGTCTCGCCGCGCTCGAACAGGGAGCTGCCGTGGGCCCGCGGGATGACCGCGACCTCGGCCGAGAGCGACCGGATGTCGGTGATGCCACGGCCGTCGATGCGGAAGTGGTCGGTGAGGATGCGCTGGCGAACGAGCTTCTTGGTCAGCGAGCGGTACGCGGCGCCGATCTCCTTCTCGCGGCCCTCGAACTTCGGGCCGAGCTCGGCGAGCAGTTCCGCCTTGAGCTCGTCGGTCTTGTCGTCGCGCTCCTGCTTGCCGGCGATGGTCAGTACCTGCGACAGCTTCTCCGACGCCGCGCCTTGCACGGCCTCGAACACGTCGGCCTCGTACGGCGGGAACAGCGGGAACTCGCCGGTCTCCTTCGCGGCGGCCTCGGCGAGGCGCTTCTGCGCCTCGCAGAGCCGGGCGATGAACGGCTTGGCGGCCTCGAGGCCCTCGGCGACGATCTCCTCGGTGGGCGCCTGCGCGCCACCGGCGATGAGCTCGAGCACGTTGTCGGTGGCCTCGGCCTCGACCATCATGATCGCGACGTCGGCGTTGTCGCCCTCACCCGAGGCGATCCGCCCCGCGACGACCATGTTGAACACGGCGCCGGAGAGCTGCTCGACGGTCGGGAACGCGACCCACTGGCCGGCCTTGTTCTCGTCGGTGGGGATGAGCGCGACGCGGACGCCACCGACCGGGCCGGAGAACGGCAGGCCGGCGATCTGCGTCGACGCCGATGCGGCGTTGATCGCGACGACGTCGTAGAGGTCGTTGGGGTTGAGCGAGAGGATCGTCTCGATGACCTGGATCTCGTTGCGCAGGCCGTCGACGAAGGTCGGGCGCAACGGGCGGTCGATGAGGCGGCAGGTCAGGATCGCGTCGGTCGACGGGCGGCCCTCGCGGCGGAAGAACGAGCCGGGGATGCGGCCCGCGGCGTACATGCGCTCCTCGACGTCGACGGTGAGCGGGAAGAAGTCGAAGTGGTCCTTCGGCGCCTTCGACGCGGTGGTCGTCGACAGGATCATGGTCTCGTCGTCGAGGTAGGCGACGACGGCGCCGGCGGCCTGCTGGGCGAGGCGGCCGGTCTCAAAGCGGATGGTGCGGGTGCCGAAGCTGCCGTTGTCGATGACGGCGGTGGCTTCAGTGACGTCGTCTTCGTAGACGTCGATATTGTCAGACATGCGGTGGGGTGTTTCCCTTCAATGCGGCGCGCCCTATGGCCACGCCGTTGGATATGCGTGACGACACCGTTTGCAGCGCGGGATGCGCAGGGCACGGTGTCGGGAGACAAGACAGGATGCGAGATCGCCTCGAATTGCCGGACGGTGCATGCGTCGCATGCTGTGCAGACGGCCTTCGATCGAAGCAGCCGGAATGGGGATGGATCCGCTCGTTCCGGCGGCCACTACCGAGGACCGATCTGACTCGTTGGGTCCAACAGTTGGGGCAACATCGACATCATGCGATGTTCCGTCCAGCAGTTTATCACCCAGCGTCGGCGAAACCATTGTCCGACGTCGCACCGCGTGCCGTCAGGGAATTAATCGGACTGTAGTCCGGTTAACGAGACATGAAGAAGATCGGATTCCTTTCCTTCGGCCACTGGTCGCAGGGACGCGGCTCGCATGTCCGCTCCGGTGCAGATGCGCTGCTGCAATCAGTCGATCTGGCTGTTGCGGCCGAGGAACTCGGCGCCGACGGCGCCTACTTCCGCGTGCACCACTTCGCGCAGCAGTTGGGCTCGCCGTTCCCGCTGCTTGCCGCGATCGGCGCCAAGACCGACCGCATCGAGATCGGCACCGGCGTCATCGACATGCGCTACGAAAACCCGCTGTACATGGCCGAAGACGCCGGGGCGGCGGACCTGCTGGCCGGCGGGCGCCTGCAGTTGGGCATCAGCCGCGGATCTCCCGAGCAGGTGATCGAGGGCTACAAGTACTTCGGGCACGTGCCCGACGAGGACTCCTCCGACGCCGACATGGCGCGCGAGCACGCCGCGGTCTTCCTGACGGCGATCGAAGGCACCCGGTTCGCCGAGCCCAACCCGCGGCCGATGTTCCCCAACCCGCCCGGGCTCCTGGGCATCGAACCCCAGTCCCCCGGCCTGCGCGACCGCATATGGTGGGGCGCTGGCACCCGCGCCACGGCCGAGTGGACGGCACGCCACGGCATGAACCTGATGAGCTCGACGTTGCTCACCGAGGACACCGGTGTGCCGTTCCACCAGCTGCAGGCCGAGCAGATCCAGCGGTTCCGTGACGCCTGGCGCGAGGCCGGTCACGACCGCGAGCCGCGGGTCTCGGTGAGCCGCAGCATCTTCGCCCTGGTCAATGACCTCGACCACGCCTACTTCGGCATGCGCGGCGACGACACCGACCAAGTCGGGATCATCGACAACTCCACCGCGCGGTTCGGCCGCAGCTACGCCGCCGAACCGGACAAGCTGATCGAGGAGTTGCGCGAGGACGAGGCCATCGCCGCCGCGGACACGCTGCTGCTGACCGTGCCCAACCAGCTCGGCGTCGACTACAACGCCCACGTCATCGAGTCGATCCTGACCCACGTCGCCCCGGCGCTGGGCTGGCGCTGATCGCCCACCGGTCGCCGGTGGCTACCATCGATTCCATGGTGATGATTCCCGTCGGCGACGGGCGGTTCCGCACGATCGTCGCGAATCTGCTTTTCTATGGGGTCGGCCTGGTACTCCCCGTTGTTGCGCTCATCCTCGACCGCCATCCAGTGACCATCGCGACCGCTGGCGTGCTGCTCGTCGGCTTCGGCGTTTTCGCCGCCCGCGATCTGCGCGCCCGCCGTCGCCACAAGGACGGCGCGTGACTCCCCCACCAGCCATCCGTGCCGTCGTGTTCGACGTCGGCGAAACGCTGATCGACGAGACGCGGATCTGGACGCAGTGGGCCCACCGGCTCGGTGTCACCCCTCTGACCATGCTGGGCCTGGTCGGCGCGTGCGCCGCCACCGACCAGCCGGTGGAGGCGGCGTTCGAGACCATCCGGCCCGGATTCGACGTCGCAGCCGAGGAAGCGGCCTGGGCCGCCGAAGACCCGACTGGTCTGCGCAACACCTTCGACGCCGACGACCTCTACCCCGACGTCCGCCGCGCACTCACAGCTTTGCGCGAGCTCAACCTGCGGCTCATCGTCGCGGGCAACCAACCGCGCGAGGCGCTGGCCGCGCTGCGCGCGATGGACCTACCCGTCGACGAGATCCGCAACTCTGCCGAGCTAGTTTACGAGAAGCCCGCACCGGAGTTCTTCGCCGCCGTCGCGGATCTCGCCGGGTTCCCCGCGCGCAACATCGCCTACGTCGGGGACCGCACCGACAACGACGTCCTGCCGGCCGCCGACGCCGGAATGCGCCCTATCCTCATCCGCCGCGGCCCGTGGGGCCACCTGCACGCGCTGCGCCCCGAGGCCAAACGCGCCACAATCATCGACTCGCTGGACGAGCTGCCCGCAGCCATTCGAGGAACTTAGCCCCACGCGGCGAGAGCTCGTAACCGACGTCGTGGCTGATCGTCAGGCCGAGGCCTTTCAGCTTGCGGATGTCGGTCTTCATCGGCGCCAACTCGACGCCGCGCAACTGCGCCAGACGCTTCGACACGACCTGCGGGTTCACCTCGATCCACTCGAGGGTCTCCCGCGTCCAGCCCTCACCGAGGCGCCGGTCGAGGACGGCCGTCTTCCGCGCGATCTCCGCACACTCCTCGTCGTCGGGCAGTTCCTCCCGCAGCGCGAGCCGCGGGTCCTCGCCCGCCCACTGCAGGTTGATGCGGTAGACGTGCTCACCGCCGCGCGAGCCGCGCTCGCCCGGATCGCGGCCGGGGCGCGGAGTCAGCGCCTTGCGCAACGCATCGGCGTTGCGCATCCCCGCGGCCCGCGCGGCACGGTCGGTCAGCTTCCCCACATCGTTGACGCGAGCGACGCGGGTGAACCGCACCAGCCCGGCCGGGGTCAGCTGGGTGCCGCCAACCTTGACGCGTGGCGCCTCCCAGCGGCGGTACTGCGTGGTGACCGTGCCCGCGCGGATCTGCTCGGCGATCGCCTTAGAGATCAGCACGCCGTGTTGCTCAGGCCCCGAATCCCAGGAGCGTCTTGACCTCGAGGAACTCGTTGAAGGCGTAGTCGCCCCACTCGCGCCCGTTGCCGCTCTGCTTGTAGCCGCCGAACGGCGAGGACGTGTCCGGCGGTGCCCCGTTGATGCCGATCTGGCCCGCACGGATCCGCGATGCCACCTTGCGTACGGTGTCGAGGTCTTCACCGGCGACGTATCCGGCCAAGCCGTAGTCGGTGTCGTTGGCGATGTCGATCGCCTCGTCGAGGTCGGAGTACCCGAGGATCACCAGCACCGGGCCGAAGATCTCGGTGCGGGCGATCTCCATGTCGTTGGTGACGTTGGCGAACACGGTCGGCTTCACGTAGTACCCGACGGGCAGGCCGTCGGGACGCCCAGCGCCACCGATGACGAGCGTCGCACCAGACTCCAGGCCTGACTGGATCAAGGTCTGGATCTTGTCGAACTGCGCCTCCGAGACGACGGGCCCGAGCCGGACCTCCCCGGTCGGATCACCGACGACCAGCGTCGGCTCGAGCGCCCGTACCGCCTCGATGGCCTCGTCCATCCGCGCGGCCGGCACCAGCATCCGCGTCGGTGCGGTACACGTCTGGCCGGAGTTCAGCATGACGGCGCCCACCCCACCGGCGACATTGGCGGCGAACGAATCGTCGTCGAGGACGATGTTGGGGCTCTTGCCACCGAGTTCCTGCGCAACTCGCTTGACCGTCGGCGCGGCGGCCTTGGCGACCTCGATGCCCGCACGTGTGCTGCCGGTGAACGAGACCATGTCGACGTCGGGATGGGCCGACAGCGCGGCACCCACGCCCGGACCATCACCGTTGACGAGGTTGAACACACCGGGCGGCACCCCGGCCGCGTCGAAGATCTCAGCGACGATGGCGGCGCTGAAGGGCGCGACCTCCGACGGCTTGAGCACCATCGTGCAGCCTGCGGCGAGCGCTGGCGCGATCTTGCAGAGGACCTGGTTGAGCGGCCAGTTCCACGGGGTGATCAGGGCGCAGACGCCGATCGGTTCCTTCACGATGCGCGAGGTCCCCCGATCCTCGGCGAAGACGAAGGTCTCCAAGGCGGTCGCCGCCGTGGCCAGGTGCGCCAGACCGAGCGGCACGTGGACATTGCTGGCGACGAACGTCGGCGCACCCATCTCCTCGGTGACGGCGACGGAGAGATCGTCCATCCGCGCCGAGTAGGCGGCTACCAGGTTGTTGATCACCGCGATGCGGTCCGCCACGCTGGTCTGGCTCCACGAATCGAACGCCCGGCGGGCGGCCGCAACCGCCTTGTCGACGTCGGCGGCGTTGCCCAGGGCCACCTGGCCGGCCGCCTTCTCCGTTGCCGGGTTGATCACGTCGATCACGGTCAGATCGTCGGGCTCTACCCAGGCACCGTCGATGTAGAACTTGGTCAAGTCGCGCATGAGGCCTCCTGCTATTGCGCTAACGGATGTTACATCCCACCTAATGGATGTCACATCCCACGGTAGGCGGTTCGCCCCGAAAACATCACGAGTCGGAAAACAATCCGGCCCGCACCAGATGTGGTGCGGGCCGGATAGACGGATTAGACGCTCAGCGGCGCAGGCCGAGACGCTCGATCAGCGAGCGGTAGCGCTCGACGTCGACGCTGGCGACGTACTTGAGCAGGCGACGGCGGCGACCGACGAGCAGCAGCAGACCACGACGGCTGTGGTGGTCGTGCTTGTGCTTCTTCAGGTGCTCGGTGAGGTCCTGGATGCGCTTGGTCAGCAGTGCGACCTGCGCCTCCGGCGAACCTGTATCGGTCTCGTGCAGGCCGTACTCGGTCAGGATGGACTTCTTCTCAGCAGCGGTCAGCGACATGGCTGAACTCCTTCATTTCAGTACCGTGTTCCAAAGATCCCGCCACCGAGACCACGGACGAATCCGAAAGCTCCATCTGCACGGGAGGTGCGCCGCCACGGACCGCAGCAGCACCGACGGGCCAATCTACCAGCGCCGCAGGTCGGAGCCCAAATCCACCGTCATCAGCCGGCTGCAGCGCCCGGCCCGAACCACCACCAGGCCAGGCCGACCATCCCGACGCCGAGTACGGCACCCACGCCGACCGCGGCCACCGCCCACAGCACCCGAGCGTCGTCTTCGGCCCGGACCACGCCCACCAGTCCGGTGATCGCGACGAGCAACCCGCACGCCAGCATGAGGATGATCCACGGTGTCGGGCTGCCCATTGTCGGATCGGCATCGGGGAACCCCAGCTCCGTCGCATTGATCGTGAGACGCATCGGCCACAAGCACACCGAACCGGAGATCAACACCACCGCAGCCGCCGCACCAGCCGCGGTCGACAGAGACGGCAAGACGAGCCCCTTACCGATCACCGCCGCAACGCCGCATCCGGCGATGACGATCCCCAGGAGCAGGGTCACCCACCCCAATCCGAGGTAGACCGAACGGTGGAGGTAGGCCACGCCGATCCCCGACGGTCGGATGGGATCGAGGCCGATTTCGGACAGGTCCGCCCACGGAACGACGCTGGTCACCACGACGACGAGTCCGCCGATGATCGCCAGGATGCCAGCTATCGCGTTCGACGAACCGACGCGCGTGATGCTCGACAACGGGCTACGCCTGAGCGTCGCGTGCGAGAATCGCGCGGGAGCGGTCCACGTCGTCGGCAATCGCCTTGACCAGGCCGTCGATGGAGTCGAAACGCTCCATCGGCCGGATGCGCTCCACGAAATCGACCGCGACGTACTGGCCGTACAGGTCGGCCTTCGCATCGAGCACAAATGCCTCGACGGTGCGCGCGCGGCCTGAGAACGTCGGGTTGGTACCCACCGACACCGCCGCCTGATAGCGCTTGCCGTGCTCGACCTGGCCCACCGTGGCACCGGGCCCGATCACCGTAAACCAGCAGGCGTAGACGCCGTCGGCCGGGATCGCGGCGTACATCGGCGGTGCCACGTTGGCTGTCGGAAACCCCAACTCGCGTCCGCGACCATCGCCGCGGACCACGACGCCCTCGACGCGGTGGGGACGGCCCAGCGCTTCGGCGGCCGAACTGACATCACCGGCGGCGACGCAGGAGCGGATGTAGGTCGACGAGAAGGTGACCGCGTGCTCGCCGAACAGGGAGATCGCCTGCACCTCGAACCCGAAGCGTTTCCCGAACTCACGCAATTTGGCGACGTCACCCGCAGCCTTGTGGCCGAAGGTGAAGTTGTCGCCCACTACCACCTCGGCGGCGTGCAGGGTCTCCACGAGGACCCCGTGGGCGAAATCCTTTGGTGATCGCGATGCGAGCGCCGGGGTGAACGGCATGACGCAGAAGACATCGATGCCCAGTTCCTGCGCCAGTTCGGCGCGACGCGCCAGCGTGGTCAGCTGCGGCGGGTGGGTGCCTGGGCGCACCACCTCGGCGGGGTGCGGGTCGAACGTCATGAGCACCGACGGCAGGCCCCGCTGCGCAGCCGCCGTCGTCGCCGCCTTGATCAGTTGCACATGCCCGCGGTGTACCCCGTCGAACACGCCGATCGTGACCACACACCGCCCCCAATCAGCGGGGATGTCATCGAGACCTCTCCATCGCAACACGCCGCTCACCTTACTCGTCGTCGCGAAGCAGGAAACGGCGGCGCGGCATCACTAGACTGAACGTCATGCCACGCCCGAGCGAACCGTCCGAGTTGTCCTCGGTCGCCCAGGACTACCTGAAAGTCATCTGGACCGCACGGGAGTGGGGCGACGTCAAGGTGACGACGTCGATGATCGCCGAGAAGCTCGAGGTCTCGCCGTCGACTGCGTCCGAAGGCATCCGCAAACTCGCCGAGCAGGGCCTGGTCGAACACGAGAAGTACGGCGCGATCACCCTCACCGATGTCGGTCGGCGCGCGGCGGTGGCCATGGTCCGCCGGCACCGGCTGCTCGAAACATATCTGGTGTCCGAGCTCGGTTACGGCTGGGACGAGGTCCACGACGAGGCGGAGGTGCTCGAGCACGCCGTCAGCGATCGGCTCATGAACCGGATCGACGCCAAGCTCGGGCACCCGAGCCGCGACCCTCACGGCGACCCGATCCCCTCCCCCGACGGCGAGATCGCCAGCCCCCAGGTGTGTCTGCTGGCCGACATGCGCGACGGTGAGACCGGCGTCATCGCCCGGATCTCCGACACCGACCCGGCGATGCTGCGCTACTTCGACGAAGTCGGCATCACGCTGGACCGGTTGGTGCGCATCGCCGACAAACGGCCTTTCGCCGGCACGACGACCATCACCGTCGACGACGTGGAGCCCGCCATCACCCTCGGTGACGTAGCCACGCGCGCGATCTACGTCGCGACCAGCGGGTAGCGGTCCGCGACACGGCGCCTCAGTGGTCTTGCTCGCCGATTCGGTGGACGTGGATGAAGTTGGTCGAACCGACGGTGGCCGGTGGCGCACCGGCGACGATGACCACGACCTCGCCGAGTTCCATGTGGCCGCGCTCGATCAGAATGCGGTCCACCTCGTCGATCATCTCGTCGGTGTTGTTGACCCGGTCGACGATGAACGTCTCGGTCCCCCAGCTCACCGCGAGCTGGTTGCGGATCGCCGGGATCGGCGTGAACGCGAGGAGCGGCAACGGTGAGTGCAGCCGCGCCAACCGCCGGACGGTGTCGCCCGACTGGGTGAAGGCCACCAGCGCCTTCACCGACAAGCGCTCACCGATGTCGCGCGCGGCGTAGGAGATCACGCCGCGACGGGTGCGTGGCAGATGGTCGAGCGGCGGCACCGACCGCGAGCCGGATTCGACCGCCACACAGATCCGGTTCATCGTCGCCACCGCCTGTACGGGGAACTTACCCACCGAGGTCTCGCCGGAGAGCATCACCGCGTCGGCGCCGTCGAGCACCGCGTTGGCCACGTCGGACGCCTCGGCCCGTGTCGGCCGGGAGTTCTCGATCATCGACTCGAGCATCTGGGTCGCCACGATCACCGGCCTGGCGTTCTCGCGGGCCATCTGGATCGCCCGCTTCTGCACGAGCGGAACCTCCTCCAGCGGCAATTCGACGCCGAGGTCGCCGCGGGCGACCATGATCGCGTCGAAAGCCAGGACGACGGCCTCGAGGTTCTCGATCGCCTCCGGCTTCTCCAACTTGGCGATCACCGGGACGCGGCGACCGACACGGTCCATCACCTCGTGGACCAACTCGACGTCGGACGGGCTGCGCACGAAGGACAGCGCCACCAGGTCGACGCCCAGGCCGAGCGCGAACTCGAGGTCGTCGATGTCCTTCTCCGACAGCGCCGGAACCGACACGTTCATCCCGGGCATCGACAAGCCCTTGTGGTTACTGACCGGCCCACCCTCGGTGACCATGCAGACGACGTCGTTGCCCTCGATGCCGGTGACCACGAGGCCGACCTTGCCGTCGTCGACAAGCAGCCGGTCGCCGACCTGCGCATCGCGCGCCAGCTGGGCGTAGGTCGTCCCGACACGGTCATGGTTGCCGACGACGTCGTCGACGGTGATCCGGACGGTCTCGCCGGTATCCCACACCACGGGGCCGTCGCCGAAGACGCCCAGACGGATCTTCGGGCCCTGCAGGTCCGCGAGGATGCCCACGGCCTTGCCGGTCTCCGCCGCCACTTCGCGTACGCAACCGAACATCTGCGCGTGGTCGTCGTGGGTCCCGTGGCTGAAGTTCAGCCGCGCGACGTCCAAACCGGCGTCCACCAGCTCCCGAATCTTCTCGACCGAGGAGGTGGCCGGGCCCATGGTGCAGACGATCTTCGTTCGACGGTTCACCCGAGCCAGCGTAGCCCTTGCCGGGCTTCCCGCCCCACCGATGCGGGCATCGTGCGACGAGGTGTCACACACGATTCACACGCCGGTCATCGACGGTGCCGTTATCCGTCGGTGCGCCGCACGATGTTGGGCCGATCCCCGTCGTTGTCTTCGGGGCCGTCGGGCTCATCGGATTCGGTTTCCGACTCGGCCTCGGCTGCCGGCTCGTTCTCGACGAGTTCGGCGAGCCGGTTGACCGACGCCAGCAGCGACGCGCTGGTCGTCGACCGTGCGCGCTCATTGCGCTTCTCGTCGTCGGGGTCCAGGCCGGTCCAGTCATAGATGTGGGCGACGTTGGTCGTGTCGTCGTCGATCGGATCCAGTTCCCACCGCCACAGGTGACCGGGCGGGGTCTTGCCGACTTCGGATGGTTTCCAGGCGATGAGACGGTCCTCGACGAACTCGACGACCGTGTTCTCACGGACACGTCCGCTCGTATTGGTCATCAGAAACTTCTCGCCGACCGCGGTGACCCGCTGGCCCTCCGCGGCTTCCTGCAGGTTCTCGTTGCCGTCGAACCGCGGCTGCGCAGAGGGATCGGCGATGAGGGCGAAGATCGCCGAGGCCGGCGCGGTCATCACTCTGCTGACGCGGATGACACGCGACTCGTCGGCGTCGGCGGCCGCCTCTGGAGCATCGTCGGGTTCGCTGACCGGTGCTTCGGCGTCGGCCTGGGCCTGGGCCTCGTCGATGGCCTCGGCGTCGTCGGCCGCCTCCTCGTCGAGCTCGGCCGCCTCCACCCGGTCGGCCTCAGCCTCGGCGGCACCGTCCTCCTGGGTTTCCAAGTCTTCCAGCTCATCGGCCTCAGGCACCGCAGGCTCGGTCGCCGCGATCTTGGGCTCGCTCGGCGTGATTTTGGGCTCGCTCGGCGCGATTTTGGGCTCGCTCGGCTTGATAGCGGGCTCGCTCGGCGAGTCCGGCTCCTCGGCGTCGGCCTGGGCCTGGGCCTCGTCGATGGCCTCGGCGTCGTCGGCCGCCTCCTCGTCGAGCTCAGCCGCCTCCACCCGGTCGGCTTCCGCCTCGGGGGCACCGTCCTCCTGGGTTTCCAAGTCTTCCAGCTCATCGGCCTCAGGCACCGCAGGCTCAGTCGACGTGATTTCGGGCTCGCTCGGTGCGTCGGCATCGTCGTCGGCCCACGGGTCGATATAGCCGACCTTGCCCTCGGCGGCCAACTCGTCGGCACGCGCGGGACGATACATAGACAGGCCCAGCTCCCGCCCGCGCGGCGCCGCCAGGAAATAGGCGAGCGCGCAGGCGAACACGACGACCGCCACGATCGAGTTCACCCGGATCCCCATACCGAAGGGTTCGGACGCCGCGTCGTCACGCAGCAGCTCGATGACGAAACGCCCGGCGCAGTAACCCATGACGTAGAGCGCGAACAGCCGCCCGTGACCGACCCGGAAGTAGCGGTCGACGGCGACGAGCAACAGCACCACGAACACGTTCCACAGCGCCTCGTAGAGGAACGTCGGGTGCACGATGGCGATGCGTTCACCGGTCGAGACACCGGTCAGGTTGTCGGGCACGCGACGGAAGATCTCCAGGCCCCAGGGCAGATCGGTCGGACGACCGTAGACCTCTTGGTTGAAGTAGTTGCCAACCCGCCCGATGGCCTGGGCCAACAGGATGGGGGGCGCGATGGCGTCACCGAATGCGGGGAGCTTGATCCCGTAGCGGCGGCACGCGATCCATGCACCGACGCCGCCGAGGGCCACCGCCCCCCAAATCCCGAGGCCGCCCTCCCACACCTTCAGCGCGTCGATCGGGCCGCGCGGCGGGTTGAGCGTGTCGCCGAGGTCGGTGAAGTAGTACCGCCAATCGGTCAGGACGTGGTACGCCCGTCCGCCGATCAAGCCGAACGGCACCGCCCACAGGGCCACGTCGAGGACCTCGCCGGGCTGGCCGCCGCGCGCGATCCACCGCCGCGAGCCCCACCACAGGGCGACGATGATGCCGGCGACGATGCACAGCGCATAGGCGCGGATCGAGACGGGGCCGAGTTGCCAAACACCTTGCGGCGGACTCGGGATGTAGGCGAGGACCTGCGTGGAATTCACGTGCCCAACACTAACCGACGGCCTCCGGCGTCAGCGTGAGCCGTTCAGAAGTCGCCGCGCACGCCTGCGGCGAGCTCGCCGATCAGCGCCCCGACGGCCGCTTGGCCCTCGTCGGCCGCCGACACGATGGCCGACCCGACGATCACACCGTCGGCATACCCGGCGATCTCCGCGGCCTGCGCGCCACTGCGGACACCGAGGCCCACGCCGATCGGAATGTCGGAGACTTCACGGATCCGGCGGCACAGCTCCGGTGCGAGGTCCGATACTGCGTCACGCGCACCGGTGACGCCCATCGTCGACGATGCGTAGACGAACCCACGGCAGTGCTCCAGCGTCATCGCCAGCCGCTCCGGCGTCGACGACGGTGCGACGAGATAGATACGGTCCAGGCCGTGGGCGTCCGAAGCCGCCTCCCACTCTGCACCCTCGTCGGGGATCAGATTCGGGGTGATGATGCCGAGTCCACCTGCTGCTGCGAGATCGCGGGCAAAGGCATCCACGCCGTAGCGCAAGACCAGGTTCCAATACACCATCACCACGGGCTTGGCGCCGGCGTCGGCGACCGCCTGCACGGCGGGGAAGACGTCGCGCACCCGACTCCCGTCGGCGAGCGCCTTCTGGGTGGCCTTGGCGATGGTGGGACCGTCCATGACCGGGTCGGAGTACGGGATGCCGACCTCGACGATGTCGCAACCGGCTTCGACCATGGTTCGCATCGTCGTGATCGAGTCGTCAACCGACGGATAACCGACGGGCAGGTAGCCGATCAGGGCGGCCCGATCCTCGGCGCGGCAGGCGGCGAACGTGTCGTGCAGCCGCGATGCCGGTGCTGTCGTGGTCATCGACCGCTCCCCTGCTGCTCTTCGGCGAGTCGGGCGGCGTACTCGAACTCCGACGGCGGCGTGTCGAACAGGCCGAACCAACGAGCCGCCGTGTCGACGTCCTTGTCGCCTCGACCGGACAGATTCACGACGATGATCGACCCATCGCCCAGCTCTCGCCCGAGCGTCAGTGCCCCGGCTACCGCGTGTGCAGACTCGATCGCCGGGATGATGCCCTCCCGGTGCGACAGCAGCCGCAGCGCCTCCATCGCCTCGGTATCGGTGACGGGGCGGTATTCCGCGCGGCCGATGTCTTTCAGGTAGGCGTGCTCAGGCCCGACGCCGGGATAATCCAGGCCTGCCGAGATCGAGTGCGACTCGATGGTTTGACCGTCCTCGTCCTGCAGGAGGTAGGAGTATGCGCCCTGGAAGGCGCCCGGACTACCCCCGGTGAACGTCGCCGCGTGCCGGCCGGTCTCCACGCCGTCGCCGGCGGCCTCGAAGCCGACCAACCGCACGCCCTCGTCGTCGAGGAAGGGGTGGAAGATCCCGATCGCATTGGAGCCGCCACCGACGCACGCGGTCACCGCGTCCGGCAGTCGTCCGGCCTGCTCCAGGATCTGCGCGCGCGCTTCCATCCCGACGACGCGCTGCAGGTCGCGCACCATCATCGGGAACGGGTGCGGCCCCGCGGCGGTGCCGAAGCAGTAGTACGTGTTGTGGGCGTTGGTGACCCAGTCGCGCAGCGCCTCGTTGATCGCGTCTTTCAGCGTCGCCGAACCGGTCTCGACGGCCACGACCTCGGCGCCGAGCAGGCGCATGCGGGCGACGTTGAGCGCTTGGCGCTCAGTGTCGACGCGGCCCATGTAGATCAGGCACTCCAGGCCGAGGAGCGCACACGCCGTCGCCGTCGCGACGCCGTGCTGTCCGGCTCCGGTCTCGGCGATGACACGGGTCTTACCCATGCGCGCCGCGAGCAGCGCCTGTCCCAGCACGTTGTTGATCTTGTGCGAGCCGGTGTGGTTGAGGTCCTCGCGCTTGAGGAAGATCCTGGCCCCGCCGGCGTCCTCGCGCAGTCGGGTGGCCTCGTAGAGCGGTGACGGCCGGCCGGTGTAGTCGCGCTGTAGCCGATCGAGCTCACCGAGGTAGCTGTCGTCGGTGCGCATCTTCTCGTAGGTCGCGGTGACTTCGTCGATGACGGCCATCAGCGCCTCGGGGACGTGCCGGCCACCGTAGACGCCGAAATGCCCGCCCGCATCGGGCTCGAAGCCGGTGCGGGTGGCGACGCCCGCACTGGCGGGCGGATACGTCGCAGAGTTCGGTGTGGAGGAATCGGTCACGGTGTCGGCCCTCCCTAACGGGCGGGCTTCGGGCATGACGGATGCGTACCGGCGGTCACGAGCTCGGCAACGGCGGCGCGCGGGTCGCCGCTGGTGACCAGGCCCTCGCCGACGAGGACGGCATCCGCGCCCGCACCGGCGTAGGCGAGCAGGTCCGCAGTGCCGCGGACGCCCGATTCGGCGACCTTGATGACCTCGGTGGGCAGACCCGGGGCGATGCGCGCGAACGCGTCGCGATCCACCTCGAGGGTCTTGAGGTTGCGTGCGTTGATGCCCACCACTTTCGCACCGGCAGCCAGCGCCCGGTCCGCCTCTTCCTCGGTGTGGGCCTCCACGAGGGCGGTCATCCCCAGCGATTCGGTGCGGTCGAGCAACGACTCGAGGACGTTCTGCTCCAGCGCCGCGACGATCAGCAGGATCAGGTCCGCGCCATGGGCGCGGGCCTCGTGGATCTGGTACGGGCCGACGATGAAGTCCTTGCGCAGAACCGGCAGGTCGACTGCCGCGCGCACCGCGTCGAGGTCGGCCAGCGAACCGCGGAAGCGGCGCTCCTCGGTGAGCACGCTGATGACACGGGCGCCACCGTCCTCGTAGACCTTCGCCAACTCGGCGGGGTCGGCGATGTCGGCCAACTCCCCGCGCGACGGGCTCGCCCGCTTGACCTCGGCGATGACACCGATCCCCGGCTGGCGCAGGGCGGCCATGGCGTCACGCGGCGGCCGGGCCTGCGCGGACGCCTGCTTGATGGTCTGGTAGTCGACGGCCGCCTCCCGAGCGGCGACGTCGGCCTTGACGCCCTCGATGATCGAGTCGAGCACGGTCGGCTCTCCCACTGGCGTCTCACCTCCTCGGCGTGCCCGCGTCGCGGACCGGTTGCGTCTGCCGGAATCGAATAGCTGTCTGCCGATCCCGCGCGATTGATTGAGTCACAGGGTAGCCGCGCCCGAACCGGGACCGCCGCGCGGGTCGGCCGTGCCGGGCTACTCGGTGGGGTCGACCCCGGTGTCGAGGCTGTCCCAGAGAATCCGCTCGCCCTCGGGCTGTCGGTCTGACGCGCTGCGATTCGGCTCCTCCGGCTGACCGTCACGGGCCTGCGCCCGCTGCCGGCGCTCGTAGTCGGCGAAGACTTTGCGTTCCAATTCCTCGCGCCGCGCCGCCGGGGAACGATACTTCGACGACATGCCCGCACCCCGCGCCGCCCGCAGCGCGAACACCGCGCCGACGACGACGAAGGCCGCTCCGACCAGCACGATCACCGGGGCCCACGGGTTCACCGTCGTCAGCAGGACCCGGTAGCGAGGCGCGAGGTCGATGGCGCGGGCGGCGTAGTCACTGTTGACGGGGGTGCTCAACAACGAGATCGCGGGAATGGCGATCACGACGGCACCCAGGCCCAGCACAACGGCCACGATGCGAAGCGCGGCGCCGCGCAGCGACCACACGAGGGCCACGGCGGCAAGTAGCGCCAAGGCGGCCGGCGTCAGCCACGGGCTCCAATCCGAGCCCCTCACCTCGAATCGGCGCATCGGCGACAATCCGTCCTCGGCCTCGACGCGCGCCCACGTGAACCGGGATGCGATCCACAGGACCAGAGCACCCAGTGCGAGCAACACCGACGCGATCGCCTTCTGCGCGACTCGGTTGGGCGACGGGGTGCCCTCGTCGGCGGTATCGGCTACTACCGGGTCTGCACGCTCGGGGCCGTCGGTCACGACCGTTCTCCGCCCAGCGGCCGCATGGTCTCGGCTGCGGCCACCGCGTTGAGCACTGCGGTGGCCTTGTTGCGCGCCTCGTTGTACTCGTAGGTGGGCTGGCTGTCGGCGACGACGCCAGCCCCGGCCTGCACGTACGCCTTCCCGTCGGTGAGCAGTGCGGTGCGAATGGCGATCGCGGTGTCGGCATCGCCGGCGAAATCGAGATAGCCGACGACCCCGCCGTAAAGGCCGCGCCGGGTGATCTCGTGCTCCTCGATCAGTTCCATCGCCCGGACCTTCGGCGCGCCGCTAAGGGTGCCCGCGGGGAAACATGCGGTCACCGCGTCGAGCGCGGTCTTGTCCTCGCGCAACCGCCCCGACACCGTGGACACGAGGTGCATGACGTGGCTGTAGCGCTCGACGTGGCTGTAGTCGCTGACCTTCACCGTCCCCGGTTCGCAGACGCGGCCGAGGTCGTTGCGACTCAAGTCCACGAGCATCAGGTGCTCGGCGCGCTCCTTCTCGTCGGCGAGCAGGTCCTTGCCCAGCAGCACGTCCTCCTCGTCGGTCTTGCCGCGCCACCGGGTGCCCGCGATCGGGTGGGTTGTGGCGACGCCGTCGGTGACGGTGACCAGCGCCTCCGGGGAGCTGCCGACGACGGTGACCGGGTGCTCGCCGGTGCCGACCGTGTCCGGCATCCGCAGCAGGTACATGTACGGGCTGGGGTTGGTGGCGCGCAGCACCCGATAGACATCGAGCGGGTCGGCCTCGGTCGTCATCTCGAAGCGCACCGATGGGACGACCTGGAATGCCTCTCCCGCCTCGATCTCGCCGACCATGGCCTCCACGACCGCACCGAACTCGGCGACGTCGCGTTGTGCGCTGTAGTCGGGGGCCGGACGGTCGTACACGGCAACGGTCGACGGGGTCGGCGCCGCAAGGGCCTGCGTCATACGGTCGAGGCGGGTCACGGCATCGGCATAGGCCTCATCGACGTGCTCGTCGCTCCCGTCCCAGTTCACCGCGTTGGCGATGAGCGTGATCGTTCCCTCGTGGTGGTCGACGGCGGCCAAATCGGTGGCCAGCAGTAGGAATAGGTCCGGCAGGCCCAAGTCGTCGACGGTGGTCTCCGGCAGGCGCTCCAACCGGCGCACCATGTCATAGGCCATAAACCCGACGAATCCGCCGGTCAAGGGAGGCATGTCCGGCAGCGGATCGGTGGCCAGCAGATGCAGCGATGCGGCGAGCGCTTCCAGCGGATCACCGCCGACGGGGGCACCCGCGGGCGTCGTGCCCCACCAGCTGGCCTCCCCGTCGACGACGGTCAGCGCAGCGGGCGACCCGGCGCCGATGAACGACCAGCGCGACCACGACCGGCCGTTCTCCGCTGATTCCAGAAGAAACGTCCCAGGGCGGTCGCCGGCGAGTTTGGCGTAGGCCGACAGCGGCGTCTCACCGTCGGCGAGGACGCGACGAGTCACCGGCACGACGCGGTGGTCGACGGCGAGCTCGCGGAACTGCTCGATCGTCGTCGTAGTCAAGTTGGCTTGTCGTCTCATCCGAGCGGCTCGCCCCCCACGCCCCACTGGGAGCGCGGTACCTCGGTGATGGTCACCCACACCGAGTCCGGGTTCTTACCGGTCGCCTTGGCGTACGCCTCGGTCACCGCGGCAATGGTCTCCCGTTTGACCGTGTCGGACAGGCCGGGAGTCTGGGAGATCTGGATCAGCGGCATGGCGCCTCACTTCTCAGAAGTCGGGTGGAAGAGTTCTTCGGTGTCGAAACAGCTGTGGTTGCCGGTGTGGCAGGCGGGCCCGGTCTGTTCGACGACGAGCAGCACGGTGTCACCGTCGCAGTCCAAGCGCACCGACCGCACGCGCTGCGTGTGACCGCTGGTCTCGCCTTTGCGCCAATACTGCTGGCGCGACCGCGAGAAGTAGGTGGCGTCGCCGGTGGCCAGGGTGCGGGCGAGTGCCACGTCGTCCATCCAGGCCTGCATGAGCACGATACCGGTGCCCTCCTCCAGCGCCACGGCGGCGACGAGGCCGTCGGCGTTGCGCTTGAGCCGCGCGGCGATGGCAGGATCGAGCCGATCGTTCTCCGGTGCGGTCATGCGCGTGCCTCCATCCCGGTGGTCCGGACAGTGATCCCGGCGTCGGACAGGGCGGTCTTCACCGCGCCGATCGTCAGCTCGCCGAAGTGGAACACCGATGCCGCGAGTACCGCGTCGGCGCCGGCGCGCACGGCGGGCGCGAAGTCCTCGACGCGGCCGGCGCCCCCACTCGCGATGACCGGGACGTCGACGATGGCGCGTACCGCGGTCAGCATGGCAATGTCGAAACCGGCCTTCGTCCCGTCGGCGTCCATCGAGTTGAGCAGGATCTCCCCCACTCCCAGGTCTTGACCGCGGCGCGCCCATTCGAGCGCGTCGATCCCGGTGCCGCGGCGCCCGCCATGGGTGGTCACCTCCCACCCGGACGGCGTCGGTTCACCGCCGTCGGGGACCGTGCGAGCATCCACCGACAACACAATGCACTGCGAGCCGAACCGGCGGCTCATCTCCTGCAGCACCTCGGGGCGCGCGATGGCCGCCGTGTTGACACTCACCTTGTCTGCACCGGCGCGCAGCATCGCGTCGACGTCGGACACCTCCCGGATGCCACCGCCGACGGTCAATGGGATGAAGATCTCGTCAGCGGTCCGCTTGACCACGTCGATCATCGTCGCGCGCCCGGCGCTGCTGGCCGTCACGTCGAGGAACGTCAACTCGTCGGCACCCTCCTCGTTGTAGCGCGCCGCCAGCTCGACCGGGTCGCCCGCGTCACGCAGGTTCTCGAAGTTGACGCCCTTGACCACTCGGCCGCCGTCGACGTCGAGGCACGGGATCACGCGCACCGCCACACTCATCAGATCTCCCACTCCTGTCCGGTCACCGAGTCGATCAACTCGATCAGCTCGCCATGCACGCCCGGTGCGGCGGCGACGAGCGACGGCGACGATACCGTCCACTGCTCTCCGGCGACATCGGTCACGATGCCACCGGCCGCCCGCACCAACGCCGCACCGCCGACGTTGTCCCAGGCGTGGCTACCGAAAGTGATGGCTCCGTTGTACGTCCCGGCGGCGGTGAACGCGAGGTCGACGCCGGTACTGCCCGACATCCGCAGCCGTGCCGCCCGCCCGGACAGCGCCGCCAGCACCTCGATCCGACGGGCGCCCGGGTAGCGGCCGCGAGCGCGCTCGTTGAACGCCCCGAACGCGACCACCGACTGATGCAGCGTCATCGGCGCCAGCGTCGGCAAGTCCTGCCCGTTGCAGGTCAGCCCGCCGTCGGCGAAGCCGACGTAGCGCTCGTCGAGCAGCGGCAGCCAGGTCAGACCCAGCACCGGCGCGCCGTCGTCGCACAACCCCACCAGCATTCCCGCCATCGGGCTGCCGGTGGAGTAGTTGAAGGTCCCGTCGACGGGGTCGACGACCCACACCAATCCCTCGTCGACGGGTGGCCCGCCGAACTCCTCGCCGTGGCACGGCAACCCGGTGCGGGTGGTCAGCTCGTCGCAGATGAACCGCTCCAAATCCAGGTCGACCTGGGTGGCGAAGTCGCGATCACCCTTGCCGACCACTCCGGCCGCACCGCGGTCAGCGCGAAAGCGGGGGCTCACCGCCTCCAGGACCTCACCGGCGGTCTGCGCCAAGTCCCGCAGGTCGGGGGTGGGTGAACAGGCGGACGGGGAGGCCATCAGCGCACCTCGCGCACCGCCGCGAGCGCCTCGGGCAGTGTGAAGCGGCCCGCGTAGAGGGCTTTGCCGATGATCGCGCCCTCGACCCCGAGATGGGACAGGCCGGCGATCGCGGTGAGGTCTGACAGTGCCGAGATGCCGCCGGAGGCGACGACGGGCGCGCCGGTGCGCTGCGCCACGTCGCGCAGCAGGTCGAGGTTGGGCCCGGTCAGCGTGCCGTCCTTGGAGACGTCGGTGACGACGTAGCGCGCGCACCCGTCGGCATCAAGGCGAGCCAGCGCCTCCCACAGGTCACCGCCCTCGGTGACCCAACCGCGGCCGCGCAACCGCCACGAATCCCCGTCGGCGGTGACGTCGAGTCCGACGGCGATCTTGTCGCCGTACTCGGCGATCGCCGACGCGCACCACTGCGGGTTCTCGATCGCCGCGGTCCCCAGATTGACCCGGGTGCAGCCGGTGGCCAGCGCCGCGGCCAGCGAGTCGTCGTCGCGGATACCGCCGGACAACTCGACGTCGACGTCGAGTTCGGCAATCACATCGGCCAACAGCGCCCGGTTGTCCCCGCGCCCGAACGCCGCGTCGAGGTCGACCATGTGCACCCACTGCGCACCGTCGCGCTGCCAGGCCAGCGCCGCATCGCGCGGTGAACCGTAGGACGTTTCGGTTCCGGCCGCGCCACGCAGCAGGCGGACGGCCTGTCCGTCGGCGACGTCGACGGCGGGCAACAGTTGCAGTGCGGGGGCCATGAGCGGCGGGGTCCTATCGGCTTGGGTGGGTTGGGCTGCAGCAATGGTGGGCTAGTCGGACGCAGGCGGGTCGGTCTGCTCGATGTGGCGCGAGTGCTCGACACGCTTGGCGATGCTGTTGACGTAGCGGTTGGCCATAAGACCGATGACCGCGACGGTGCCGACGATCGCGGCGATCGCGACGGCCAACGCCAACCACCGATGGACCAGTGATGCCGCCCAGATCAGCGGCAGCGAGACCACCAGTACGAGCAGGCCCGAGCCCAACGAGACCAGGGCCAGTCGGATGAAGGAGAATTCGTTGCGAGCTTGTGTCATGTCAGGCTCCGGCACCAGTTGGACAGCAACGCCAGGCCGGCGTCGCCAGACTTCTCCGGGTGAAACTGGGTCGCGGCGAGCGGCCCGTTCTCCACCGCGGCCAAAAAGCGCGACCCGTGAGTCGCCCAGGTTAGTTTTGCCGCGGCGATCGGCGACGACTCGTCGTCGAAGCCCCATTCCTGCGCGGCGTAGGAGTGGACGAAGTAGTACCGCTCATCGGCGCCGAGCCCGTCGAACAGCACCGAGCCCGGGGCGGCCTCCACCGTGTTCCACCCCATGTGCGGCAGAACTGGCGCGTCGAGCCGGGTGACCGTCCCGGGCCACTCGTCGCAGCCCGGCGTCTCGACGCCGAATTCGACGCCGGTGGTGAACATGATCTGCATGCCGACGCAGATGCCCAGGACCGGGCGACCGCCGGCGAGCCGGCGTCCGACGATCTGTGGTCCCCCGACATCGTTGAAGCCCGCCATGCACGCCTCGAAAGCACCGACGCCGGGTACGAGCAAACCGTCGCACTCGGTCGCCGCGGCCCGGTCGGAGGTGACGGTGACCGCCGCGCCGACGTGTTCAAGAGCGCGCTGGGCCGAGCGCAGGTTGCCCGACCCGTAGTCGAGAATCGTCACCGACGGTTGGGTCACAAACTGCCCTTCGTCGACGGGACACCGCTGACCCTCGGGTCCGGTTCGCACGCCTGGCGCAGCGCGCGCGCCACGGCCTTGTACTGCGCCTCGGTGATGTGGTGCTGGTCGCGGCCGTATTCGACCCGCACGTGCAGCGCGATGCGGGCATTGAGCGCGAGCGACTCGAACACGTGCCGGTTGATGACCGTCGAGTACGGTGCGCCGGCGTTGTCGCCCTCCTGCACCCCCGGGATGATCGCGGTCAACAGGTGCTCGGGCTCTCCGGTGTGCACGAAGTACGGGCGGCCGGAAACGTCGACGGCGGCATGCGCCAGCGTCTCGTCCATGGGGATCCAGGCGTCGCCGAACCGGCGGATGCCCTTTTTATCACCGAGCGCCTGCGCGAACGCCTGGCCAAGGACGATGGCAGTGTCCTCGACGGTGTGGTGTGCCTCGATCTCGATGTCGCCGCGCGCGACCACGGTCAGGTCGAAACTGCCGTGCTGACCGAAGGCGGTCAGCATGTGGTCGTAGAACGGCACGCCGGTTGCGATGTCGGTGACACCGGTGCCGTCGAGGTTCAACTCGACGGTGATCGACGACTCGCGGGTGGTGCGCTCGACACGCGCGGTGCGCGCGGCACTGTTGCTCATCAGACCCTCACTAGGTCGGTCGGGGCCAGCATCTCGCTGACCCGCAGGAATGCGTCGTTTTCGGTCTCCAACCCGATGGTGACACGGAGGCGGCCGCCGATTCCCGGATCGCGGACCAACACGCCGTTGTCGAGGTAGCGCTGCCAACTCTCCGCCGGGTCGGCGAACTCACCGAACAGCAGGAAGTTCGCGTCCGACGGCGCCACGTCGTAGCCCATCGCGCTCAGCGCGGCCACCACGCGGATCCGCTCGGCGACGATGCTGGCCACGCCGGCCAGCGTCTCGTCACGGTGGCGTAGCGCGGCACGCGCGGCAGCCTGGGTCTGCACCGACAGGTGGTAGGGCAACCGCACGAGCAGCAGTGCGTCGATGATCGCCGGTGACGCCGCCAGGTACCCCAACCGCCCGCCGGCGAACGCGAACGCCTTGCTCATCGTCCGCGACACGACGACCTTCGCCGGGTACCGGTCGATCAATCCGACCGCGCTGGGCTGGTCGCTGAACTCGCCATACGCCTCGTCGACGATGACGATCCCGGGTGCCGCGTCGACAATGGCCGCGATCTCGGCGGCGGGGATCGAGGCGCCGGTCGGGTTGTTCGGCGACGTCAGGAACACGACGTCGGGAGCCAGGCGCGCGATCTCGGCGAGCGCATAGTCGACGTCGAGGGAGAAGTCGGCCGCGCGCTTGGCTGCGATCCACGTGGTATCGGTGCCATCGGAGATGATCGGGTGCATCGAGTACGACGGGACGAACCCGACCGCCGTCCGACCCGGGCCGCCAAAGGCCTGCAGCAGCTGCTGGAGAATCTCGTTGGAGCCGTTGGCCGCCCAGATGTTGGCGTTCTGAAGCGGTGTTCCGGTCACCGCCGACAGGTATTCGGCCAAGTCGGTCCGCAAGGCAACGGCGTCGCGGTCGGGATAGCGGTGCAGCTGGGCGGCCGCGGCGCGCACCGACTCGGCCACGTCGTCGATCAGTGCTTGCGACGGTGGGTGCGGGTTCTCGTTGGTGTTGAGCTGCACCGGGACGTCGAGTTGCGGAGCACCGTAGGGCTGCTTGCCGCGCAGGTTGTCCCGCAGCGGCAGATCCGCCAGCGTGGCGCCCGCGCCCGGGGCGGTCACGACTGTGCCCGCAGCGCGGCGAAACGCTGCTTGACGGCGTCGCCGTGGGCGGGCAGGTCCTCGGCGTCGGCCAAGGTGATGACCTGCTGCGCGACCGCGGCGAGCGCGTCCTCGTCGTAGTCGATGACGTGGACGCCCTTGAGGAAGGTCTGCACCGACAGTCCGGAGGCGAACCGCGCCGAACCCGACGTCGGGAGCACGTGGTTGGACCCGGCGCAGTAGTCGCCGAGGCTCACCGGCGAGTACGGGCCGACGAAGACAGCGCCGGCGTTGCGCACACGGTCGGCGACCCCGACGGCGTCGCGAGTCTGGATCTCCAGGTGCTCGGCGGCGTACTCGTCGACGACGCGCAGCCCGGCGTCGAGGTCGTCGACCAGGACGATCCCTGATTGCGGGCCAGTCAGCGCCTGCGCGACCCGTTGCGCGTGCTTGGTCGCGCCGGCCTGGGCGATCACCTGCTCGTCGACGGCGTCGGCGAGGGCTTCACTATCGGTGACCAGCACCGAGGCGGCCAGCACGTCGTGTTCGGCCTGACTGATGAGGTCGGCGGCGATGTGCCTCGGATCGGCGGAATCGTCGGCGAGGATCGCGATCTCGGTGGGGCCGGCTTCGGAGTCGATCCCGACGACACCCCGCACGAGCCGCTTCGCCGCGGTCACGTAGATGTTGCCCGGTCCGGTGATGAGGTCGACGGGGTCGAGTTCGGCGCCATCGGTGTCGCTACCGCCGTAGGCCAGCAGGGCGACGCCCTGCGCGCCACCGACGGCCCACACCTCGTCGACGCCCAGCAGCGCACAGGCGGCGAGGATCGTCGGGTGCGGCCAGCCGCCGAAGTCGGCTTGAGGCGGTGACGCGACGACCAGCGACTGCACCCCGGCCGCCTGGGCCGGGACGACGTTCATCACGACGCTCGACGGGTAAACGGCGTTGCCACCGGGCACGTAGAGGCCCACCCGACGGACGGGGACCCACTTCTCGGCGACCTGACCGCCAGGGGCCACCTGCGTGGTCACGGTCGCCCGACGCTGGTCGGCATGCACCGCCCGGGCACGGGTGATCGATTCGCGCAGAGCCGCGGTGACCGCGGGATCAAGGCTCGCCGCCGCGTCGGCGATGACCTGCGCGGGGACGCGCACCGATGTCGGGCGCACCTTGTCGAAACGCTCGCCGTAGTCCAGTGCCGCGCTGGCGCCATGGGCCTTGACGTCCTCGATGACCGGCGTGACCGTGGGCAGCACGGCATTGACGTCGGTACCGCCGCGGGGCAGCGCGCGGCGCAGCTGGGCTGCGGTCGGCGTCGTACCGCGGAGGTCGGTGCGCGAGAGCATCGTGACTCCTGGAGGTTGTCGGGGCTGCTACCAGGATATGTGGTCGGGCCAAGCACATTTCGTCGTGCCCGCCGACCACGTCCGGATCGGCGTTTCAGACGCTCCCGACACACCCCAACCCCAGGTGCGCGGCTCCGTCGAGGACGCGACGATCACAGCTGAGGACTTGCAGGCCCGGCATCTCCTCATTCAGCACGGCTGCGGTCGCCAGGTGGATGGCGTCGAGGGTCTTGATGTGGAACTGAAGCCCAGCGGCGCGATCCAGCACCGGCTGATCGACCATGGCGAGGTAGATGCCGTCGAGCGCATCGTCGATTATCGACCGGTCAATTCCCTCTCGGGATGCGACGCGGTCGAGTTCCACCTCGAGCAACGCGGAGGAGATCAATCCATGTGATCAACCCTAGCGCCGGTAATACAGTATTACCACCGTCAGCCCTGGGGCCTCGCGGAGTCGTCTCACATGTCCAGGCCGAGATCCAGAACCGTCACCGAGTGGGTCAGCGCACCGACGGCCAGATAGTCGACGCCGGTCTTGGCGTAGTCGGCGGCAACGTCGAGGGTGAGCCCGCCCGAGCTCTCCAGTTTCGTCTCCGGCGACCGGGTGTTGCGGCGCGTGACTGCCATCTGCGTCGCCCACAGCGGGAAGTTGTCGAGCAGGACCAGCGTCGGCTTCAGTTCCAGCACCTCGTCGAGCTGCTCGAGCGAGTCGACCTCGACTTCGACGGGGAGGTCGGGCGCCGCCTCGCGCACCGCCTGCAGTGCCGCTGCCACCGAACCGACGGCGGCCACATGGTTGTCCTTGATCAGCGCCTCATCACCCAGACCCATGCGGTGGTTGACCCCACCGCCGGCCCGGACGGCGGCCTTCTGCAGGAAGCGCAACCCCGGCAGCGTCTTGCGGGAGTCGCGGATCGCCGCGCCGGTCCCCTCGACCGCTTCCACCCACGCCGAAGTCGCCGTCGCGATGCCCGACAAGTGGCACAGCAGATTCAGAGCGGTGCGCTCGGCCGTCAAGAGTTCCCTGGTGGGCGCGCGCAACGCCAGCACGACCTGCCCGGGCTCCACCCGATGGCCGTCAGGAAGTTCGGCGGTGACTTCGTAGCGGTCCGCGCCGATCACCTCGTCGAAAACGGCACGCGCGACTCCAACGCCGGCGACCACACCGTGATCACGGCTGACGATCGCCGCATCGACGACCGCATCAGCGGGGATCGTCGCGACCGTGGTGATGTCGGGGCCGTACCGCAGATCCTCGTCGAGGGCAGTGCGGATGAGTGCCCGCACCTCGTCGGTCACGCCCGTGTCGGCACCCGTCATTCGCCGGAGCCGGGGTTGCCGATCGCGATCATCTTCTCGACGCTGGCGCGTGCCTTGGCCGCGACGTCGAGATCGACGTCGACCTCGTCCTGGCCGGTCACCAGGCAGCGCAGCAGCGCGGCCGGGGTGATCATCTTCATGTACGGGCACGACGCACGACCGTTGACCGGCTGGAAGTCGACCCCCGGGGCAGCCTTGCGCAACTGGTGCAGCATGCCGATCTCCGTGGCGACGAGGACCTGGCTGGCCTTGGTCTCCCGTGCGGCGTCGAGCATCCCGCCGGTGGACAGGATCTTCACCTTGTCCGCGGGCACGGCCCCCTCGCCGGCGAGATACAGCGCCGACGTGGCGCAGCCGCACTCGGGGTGGATGAACAGGTCTGCATCGGGATGGCTCTCTGCCTGCTCGGCGAGCTCGTCGCCGTTTATCCCGGCGTGCACGTGGCACTCGCCGGCCCAGATGTGGATGTTGTCGCGGCCGGTCTGGCGCTTCACATGGGCCCCGAGGAACTGGTCGGGCAAGAACAGCACGTCCCGGTCGGGGTCGATGGAGGCGACGACGTCGACGGCATTGCTCGACGTGCAGCAGATATCGGTGAGGCCCTTGACCTCAGCGGTCGTGTTCACGTACGACACGACCACGGCGTCGGGGAACTCGGCCTTCCACGCACGCAGGTCCTCGGCGGTGATCGAGTCCGCCAACGAGCAGCCGGCGCGGGCGTCGGGAATCATCACGCGCTTGTCGGGGCTGAGGATCTTCGCGGTCTCGGCCATGAAGTGCACGCCGCAGAAGATGATCTCGTCCTCGTCGGCCTCCGCGGCGATGCGCGACAGGGCCAGTGAGTCACCGGTGTGGTCGGCGATGTCCTGGATGGCTGGGAGCTGGTAATTGTGCGCAAGGATCGTCGCGTTGCGCGCCTTCGCGAGGCGGCGCACCTCGTCGGCCCACTCCGGGGTCGCCTCGATGCCGGTGTAACCGGTCGGGCCGTCGATCCACGACAGTGTGCTCGAGAAGTCGGTGGTGATGCTCATCGTCGTTCCTCCTTCGCCACCGGGCTGGGCGATTCAGGTATTTTCGACTGTGGGTCGAAAACTACTTCCATGGTAACACCACGGATTCGACGATGATTCCCGCAACCGGCCAGCGCGCCACGGACGTCACGATTGGAGAGCACCCTATGATCGGCCACGTGACCCCCGACGACGACGCCTCCGCCGTCGTGCGGCTGGAGGTGCGGTCGGCGGTGCTGCGCGTCAGCGTGGGCGACGACGACGGCGATACCGCCCAGCTGCAGGTCCTGCTCGTGCGCGAGCCTGAATCCGACAACTGGGCGCTGCCCGGCGGCCCCATCGTCGGCGACGCCGAGCTCGCCGACACCGCGTTGACCCGACTACGGGACCAGGCCGGGGTCGTCGGTGTCGCACACCTCGAACAATTGGAGGTGTTCGACGATCCGCACCGTGTGCCGGGAGTGCGAATCGTCGCGTCGACCTATCTGTGCCTGGTGCGGCCGCCAACGCAGGCCATGGGCGCGCAGTGGCACCCCGCCGACGACCTGCCGCCCCTGATCGCCGACCACGCCGCCATCGTCGCGGCGGCACGGCACCGCCTCGCGGGCAAGCTCTCCTACACCAACATCGCCTTCGCCCTGGCGCCCACCGAATTCCCGATGTCGGAGTTGTCGGAGGTTTACGGCGCCGCGCTGGGCTACCCGGTCGACACGACGAACCTGTTGCGAATCCTCTCGCGCCGCGCCGTGATCACCGCGACGGGCGGGGTCCGCCGCACCCGCGGCGGCGGCCGACCGCCCGCGCTGTACCGGTTCGCCGACTCGACGCTGCGTGTCACCGACGAATTCGCGACACTGCGTCCACCTTTGTAGGGCTCGGTCGGCGCGGATTCGGGCTCAGTCGCCGCGGATTCGGGCTCGGTCGGCGGATCAGACGGACTGGCTCGGCACGACGACGGTGACGTCCTCAATGCTGTCGCCGTCGACGCTGTCCGCGTCGAGCGTCGCGTCGGGGGCGACCAGGGCGTGGAACAGGTAGACCAACACGGCCATCGTCGGCATGAGGATGAGCAGGATTCCCGGTGCCCCGACCGCACCGTCGAGCGGCGCCGCCATCCACAGCTTCGGCGCGTGCTCGAAGGTCGCGCCGGCATCCAGCGCATTCGGATCGGGCAACCGGATCCGCGTCACGGTGAGTGCGATCTCGATCGCCAGTCCCGAGGCCACCACCGTCATCGCCGCCAGCCCGATCGCGCCGAGCGGTCCGCGCCACGTTCGGGCCGTCCACCAGAACACCGAACCGCCGATGAAACCGATCGTCAGCAGGCCCAGGCTGAACCAACCGATCGCGTCGAAGTAGCGGCCCATCTGGTCGGCCGGCACCGTCGCGTAACCGCGGCGCAAAACGACGCCGGTCGGCATCGGGGCGACGAAGGCCCACACCACGGCGCCAGCGACGCTGACCACCACGAGGCCGGCCAGCACGCGGATCAACTGAACCGAGTCCACGACGTTGGCGCGCCACGCGGTGGCCCGATGGCCCGTGGCGACGGGCTGACCGAACTCCGGACCGGGGGCGAGCATCACCGGTTGGGTCATCGCTGTTCCCCTGTCATCTGCCGCTCCCCCGTCATCGCTGCTCCAGTTCCTTCGAATCCACCTCGCCGTGACGGGAGCACCGCGCCCGCCAACCGTCGGGGCGCACCTGCACGACCATCCGCCGGCCACACTGACCGCAGTAGCGTGGCGGTTCCAACCCCAGCCGTGCGGTGGTGGGGACCTGGTCGTCGCTCTGCAACTGCGTCTCGATACCGGTGTACACCCCGTAGCGGTGCGGCGCGGCCAGTGGCCCGGGAACGGTGTCGGCGGGGGTCATCGCGTCAGAGGGTGTCGTTGAGCGCCTTGATGGGCATCGACAACGACTCCAGGAGGTCGAGGTCGGCCTCGGCTGGACGACCGAGCGTCGTGAGGTAGTTGCCGACGATGACGGCGTTGATACCGCCCAGGATGCCCTGCTCGGCGCCCAGGTCGCCCAGCGTGATCTCCCGCCCGCCGGCGAACCGCAGGATGGTCCGCGGCAGGGCGAGGCGGAAGGCGGCGACGGCCTTGAGCGCCTCGGCGGCCGGCAGGACGTCCAAATCGCCGAAGGGCGTGCCCGGACGCGGGTTGAGGAAGTTCAACGGCACCTCGTCGGGCTCGAGCTCGGCAAGGTTGGCGGCGAACTCGGCCCGCTGCTCCAGCGACTCACCCATGCCGAGGATGCCGCCGCAGCACACCTCCATCCCGGCATCGCGCACCATGCGCAGCGTGTCCCAGCGCTCCTCCCACGAGTGGGTGGTGACGACGTTGGGGAAATGCGAGCGAGCGGTCTCCAGGTTGTGGTTGTAGCGGTGCACACCCATCGCAGCGAGCTCGTCGACCTGCTCTTGGGTGAGCATGCCCAGGCTGCACGCGATCTGGATGTCCACCTCGTTGCGGATCGCCTCGATGCCGGCGGCGACCTGGCTCATCAGGCGCTTGTCCGGGCCGCGTACAGCCGCGACGATGCAGAATTCGGTCGCGCCGGTCTTCGCGGTCTGCTTGGCGGCCTCCACCAGGGACGGAATGTCGATCCACGCACTGCGCACCGGCGAGGCGAACAGGCCCGACTGCGAGCAGAAGTGGCAGTCCTCGGGGCATCCGCCGGTCTTCAGCGAGATGATGCCCTCGACCTCGACCTCCGGTCCGCACCAGCGCATCCGGACGTCGTGCGCCAGGGCCAGCAGCTCCTCGAGCCGCTCGTCTGGCAGCTGCAGCACAGTCAGCACCTGCTCCTGTGACAGGCCCTTGCCGTCGTCGAGCACCTGCACGCGGGCGACCGACAGGATGTCGTCGGGCCCGGCGCCGGTTGGGCGGTCGGTGATGGATGCTGAGGTCACTGTCGGACTCCTTCGTCATGACGGCGCGGCATGCGCCGATCGGTCGGTGGTGGCGGGACCCAAGCGGGGTCGAACCAGCTCGGGGCGCGTTGTGCGAACTCGTCGCGGGTCAGGTCACCGACGCCTTCGGGCAGCGTACCGATGACCGGGACGCCGGTCACGCGCGGCAAGTCCTCGACGTTGCACGCGGTAGCGAGATCGGGGTCGGCCGGGAAGGACCCCACGATCAACCCCACCGGTTCCAGTCCGCGCGCGCGGATCGCGCCGACGGTCAGCTCGGTGTGGTTGAGGGTGCCCAGCGACGGCGAGCAGACGACGACGATGGGTGCGCCCGCGTCGGCGGCGACGTCCAGAATCGTCAGGGGGCCGGCGTCGCCGCCCGTATCGGCCAAGCGGACCAGCACGCCGCCGGCCCCCTCGACGATGGTGACGTCGTTGGCAGCGGCCGCAGTGGCGACCGCGGCCGCCACCTCACCGCGTTCCAGCGGCGGCGCACCGGCACGGCGGGCGGCGACGTCTGGCGCAAGCGGCTCGGGGTAGCGGGCGCACTCGATCGCACCGACTGGACCGGCCAGGCGCTGCACCTGTGCGAGGTCGGCAGGCTCGTCGGCGGCGACACCGGTCTGGGCGGGCTTCACCACGGCGATGCTCGCGGCCCCGCGCGAGCGGGCACGCGCGACGAGTGCCGCGGTCGCGATCGTCTTCCCCACGTCGGTGGAGGTCCCGGTGACAACGAGGATCATGCGCTCACCGCCTCGCGATGGCGGTTCACGACCGTGCCGACGTGTTCGATCGCCGCGGCGTCGAGGTCGGCGCGCGCGGTAATCCGCAACCGCGAAGTGCCCACCGGCACCGAAGGCGGTCGGAAACAGCCGACGAGGACGCCGTCATCACGGCAGCGGGCCGCCACGTCCGCGGCGCGGTGCGGGTCGCCGATGATGAGCGACACGACCGCCGCCGACGGATTCGGCGCGCCACAGACGGTGGCGATCGCGGCCGCGTTGGCCCGCACCCGCTGCGCCAGCGAAGGGTCCCGCGCGAGGATGTCCAGCGCCGCGGCGGCGGCACCGACGGCGGCCGGGTTGAGGCCGGTGTCAAAGATGAACGGACGAGCGGTATCGCTGAGGTGGGCCCGCAGAGCCGTCGACCCCAGGACAGCACCACCCTGTGCGCCGAGCGACTTCGACATCACCGTCGTCATCACCAGGTCCGGTGCCCCCGACAACCCGCTCTCGGCGATCACTCCGCGCCCACCCGGTCCGCGCACGCCGAGCGCATGGGCCTCGTCGACCAGCAGGGCCGCCCCATGTGCCCGGGCGACCGCGTAGAGGTCGGCGATCGGTGCGATCTCGCCGTCGACGCTGTACACCGAATCGGTCACGACCAGCGCGCGTCGCCACCCACCCGCGGCCAGAGCCGCCGCAACACCGGCGACGTCGCCGCGATCGACGACGACGACCCGGGCCCGCGACAGCCGGCATCCGTCGATCAGCGAGGCGTGGGCCCCGGCGTCGCTGACGATGAGGTCGCCGCGCCCGACAAGTGCGGAGATGGCGCCGAGGTTGGCGAGGTATCCCGACGAGAAGCAGAGTCCGGCACCGAAGCCGGTGAAGTCGGCCAGGTCCGCTTCAAAGGCCGTGTGGCACTGCGTGGTGCCCGACACCAGTCGCGACCCGGTCGATCCGGCGCCGAAGTCGGCGAGGGCACGGGCAGCCCCGGCGATGACGCGGGGGTCGGCGGACAGGCCGAGGTAGTCGTTGGAAGACAGGTTGAGCAGCCCGGCGGTGGCGGCCCCGCGCACCGGCGGATCGCGGTGCAGTCCGAGCTGCTCGCGCTGTTCGGCGGCCTCATCGAGCCAGCCCAAGGCGTCGGTCACGATGCCACCACCGCAGCGACGCCCCGACAGATCGCCGCCACGTCGTCGGGAGTGCTGATGTAGGGCGGCATCGTGTAGACGAGGTCGCGGAACGGGCGCAACCAGACCCCGGCACCGACGGCCGCGGCGGTGGCCGCGGCCATGTCCACCGGCCGGTCGGTCTGCACGACGCCGATCGCGCCCAGGACGCGCACATCGGTGACGCCGGGCGCGCCGCGCAGCGGTTCCAGCCCGTCGCGCAGCCCGGCCTCGATCGCGGCGACCCGCTGCCGCCACGGGCCGTCGAGCAGCAGCTCGACCGAGGCCAGTGCAATGGCACAGGCCAGCGGATTGCCCATGAAGGTGGGGCCGTGCGCCAATCCGCCGGCCTCCCCGGCGCTGATGACCTCGGCGATGTGGGCGGTGCACAGGGTGGCGGCGAGGGTGAGGTAGCCGCCGGTGAGCGCCTTGCCGACGCACATGATGTCCGGTGCGACACCGGCATGGTCGGCGGCGAACAGCGCGCCGGTGCGACCGAAGCCGGTGGCGATCTCGTCGAAGACCAGCAGCACGCCGGCCTCATCGCAGGCCTGGCGCAGCACGGCCAGATAGCGGGGGTCGTGGAACCGCATCCCACCGGCACCCTGGACGACCGGCTCGACGATGACGGCGGCGAGCTCATCGGCGTGCGCGGCGATGGCCGACCGCAGGGCCTGCGCGTATCGATCGTCGTAGGTGGCCGGTGGCGCGTCGACGAAGACCTGGTCGGCCAGGACGTCGGTCCACATCGCGTGCATACCGCCGTCGGGGTCGCACACGCTCATCGGCGTGAAGGTGTCGCCGTGGTAACCCCCGCGCCAGGTCAGCAACCGTGTCTTGGAATGCCTACCCATCCCCCGCCAGTACTGCAGCGCCATCTTCACCGCGACCTCGACCGACACCGAGCCCGAATCACAGAAGAACACCTTGTCCAGCCCGGCCGGGGTGATCTCGACGAGCCGCGCGGCGAGTTCGATCGCCGGGCGGTGGGTAAGGCCGCCGAACATCACGTGGCTCATCGCGCCGAGTTGGTCGATCGCCGCCGCGTCGAGCACCGGGTGGTGGTAGCCGTGGATCGCGGCCCACCACGAGCTCATCCCATCGACGAGCCGACCCGCCTCGGTCTCCAGATACACGCCGTCGGCGGAGTGCACCATCAGCGGCGCCACGGCCGCCGGCATCGCACCGTATGGGTGCCACACGTGCTCGGCGTCGATCTGCGCCGCCGTCGCCGCGATCGAAGGTGCCATGGGCTCGATCCTCCTCGGCGTCGTGGGCGGTAGGACGCTCGATTCCTGGTAGGGCGTCCTGTACACCGTACAGGGCCGGTGTGCCGGCTCTCACACCCACCCGCTACGGTGGGCGGATGGCGATCACCCGGACGGATGTGCTGGCGGCCGCGCGGGAGGTCCTGCGCCGGCACAGCCTGGCTGACCTGTCCATGCGCCGACTTGCCACCGAGTTGGGCGTCTCGCCCAATGCGCTCTACTGGCACTACCCCGACAAGCAGACGCTGCTCGCCGCCCTCGGCGACGACATCCTCGCCGATGTGACCGCACCCGCCGACGACCTGGAGTGGGACGAACGGCTCGAATCGGTGGCCCGCGCGATGCGCGCGAGCCTGTGCGCGGTCCCCGACAGCGCCGAGGTGGTGTCATCAGGCTGGTCGAGCGGGTTATCGACGATGGCGGTGCTCGACCACCTCACCGATGCGGCACGCGACGGCGGCTTGTCGGCATCCGCGCGGCGAGGCCTGGTGACCGCAATCGCCCAGCTCGTCATCGGGCTCACGATCGAGCAGCAGACCCGCCAACAGATGGAGCGCCTGGGCGTCACCGGGCCCGGCGATCGCGACTACGACGCGGAGTTCGCCGACGCCCTGGCAATCGTCCTCGCCGGCGCCCGTCAGGTCCGCGCCGCGCAGACCGTCGCAACCGCCGCCTCGTAGAGTCTGCGGCACCGGCTCGCAACCCTCTGGCCTGAGCGTTCTCTCAGGTTGATCGTGGTATCTTCGCTCACCGTGGTGGACCCTGGAAGCACGCTCGACGCAAAGCCGGGCAAGCCGGACACCGGTGCCAAGACGGCCGCTGCGCCCTACCGCGCGGACCTCGACGGGCTGCGCGGCGTCGCGATCCTCTTAGTGGCCTGCTTCCACATCTGGTTCGGCCGCGTTTCCGGCGGTGTCGACGTCTTCCTGGCGCTGTCGGGCTACTTCTTCATCGGGTCGCTGCTGCGCCACGCCATCACCGCTCAATCGCCACGGATGACCTATCGCGACACGCTGGACCCGTGGCCTCGCATCTCCCGACTTCTCAAGCGCCTCCTGCCCGCGCTCTACACGATGCTGATCGGCGTTGCGGTGCTCACCGTCGTCGTTATCGGCCAGAGCCGCTGGATCGATATCGGCAAGCAGATCGTCGCGTCGGCGCTGTACTACCAGAACTGGTTCCTCGCCAAGAACTCCCAGGACTACCTGGCGGCGAGTTCGACGAACAGCCCGCTGCAGCACATCTGGTCGATGTCGGTGCAAGGCCAGTTCTTCCTGGGCATGATGCTCATCGCGCTGTTCAGCGCGGGGCTGCTCAAGCTCTTCGCCAAGCCCCTGGCCCGCATCGGCACCGAGCGCGGCGTGCGGTTCCTCGTCGGGCTCGGCGTCCTCGGTCTGGCCGCACTGTCGTTCTACTGGGCGGCGATGCGCCACGGCGTCGACCAGCCGTTCAACTACTACGACACCTTCTCGCGCGCCTGGGAACCGCTGGCCGGCGGGTTGCTCGCCATCTGGATGCCGCGGACACGGGTGCCCAACTGGCTCCGCAACGCCGTCGGCGTGATCGCACTGGGTCTCATCCTGACCTGCGGATGGTGGCTCGACGGTGTCGCGGAGTACCCCGGACCGTGGGCGCTCGTCCCGGTCGGGTCGACGATCGCCCTGATCTGGGTGGGCGCGACCGCCCTGACCCATCCGCTCCCCGACGGCCAGACCCAGCCGCAGCCGGAGGTGTCGAGGATGCTCGCCACCCCTCAGGGGATTTGGTTGGGCAACATCGCCTACTCCCTGTACCTGATCCACTGGCCGCTGCTGATCTTCTACCTGACCTGGCGCGACAAGAACCACGCGAACTTCGTCGAGGGCACGGCGCTGCTGGTCCTGTCGGTGCTGCTGGCATGGCTGTGCAAGCGCTACATCGAGGACCCAGTGCGCTACTCGCGACGCCCGGTCCCGCTGCGCGGCACGGCAACTCCGGCGACAGCACCCAATGTGGCCCGCAGCCGCAGCTGGGTACGCCGCCATGTCCTGACCTACAGCACCGCCGTGATGGCGCTGCTGCTCGTCGGCGTCACCGCGGTCGGGGTCGGCGGAAAGGTCTGGGCGTGGCACGTCATGTCCCAGCGCGTGGACACCCGCACCCTCAACCCGCACGAGTACCCCGGTGGGCGAGCACTCTTGGACGGATGGCCCGTACCCGACCGACCGCCGCGCCCGGCGCCCAACGTCGCGGAGTTCGATTTCCCCGAGACCAGCACCGACGGCTTCATGTCGAACTTCCTCGATAACGAGATCCACGTCGGCGTGTATGGCGATCGCAACGCCAAGCGCACCATCGCGCTGGCGGGCGGTTCCCACGCGGAGATGTGGATCTCCGCGATGGACATCCTGGGCAAGCGGTACGGATTCAAGGTGAAGACCTACCTCAAGATGGGTTGCGCGCTGACCACCGAGCGGATCCCGAAGAAGTCGGGCACCGACAACCCCTACCCCGAGTGCTATGACTGGGGCCAACGCGTCGTCGCCGCTATCATCGCCGACAACCCCGACGCGGTGATGACGACGACGACCCGACCGCGCGACCGCGCCCCCGGCGACTGGATGCCCGACGCCTACAAACCGATCTTCGAATCCTTCATGGACGCCGGTATCCCGGTGATCGGCGTGCGGGACACCCCGTGGCCGCGCGACAAGCACGGCGAGGGTTTCATCACCCCGGTGTGCCTGTCGGAGGGCGGCGACGCGATCAGTTGCGGCACACGTCGCGCCTCGGCCCTCTCGCCGACCGATCCGTCGATCCCGTTCGCGCAAGCCCATCCGAAGCTGTTCCACCGTGTCGACATGACCGCTGGCGTGTGCGATGCCGTCTGGTGCCCCGCGATCGTCGGCAACATCGTGGTGTACAAGGACTACCACCACCTGTCGGCGACCTACGTCCGCAGCCTCACCGACGAGTTGGGCCGCCAGCTCCGCGAACAGATCGACTGGATCGGTGAGCACTGACCGGTACAGTCGAGACTGTGGCGAAAAATGAACCGCCCGTAGCGACTTATCGGGTCCAGCTCAGCCCTGATTTCGGATTTCCCGAACTCCGCAAGGTCCTCAAGCCCATCGCCACGCTCGGTGTGAGTCATCTGTATCTCTCGCCGATCCTCGCCGCCATGCCCGGCTCGACCCACGGATACGACTGGTCGCCACCGGCACGCATCAGCCCGGAACTGGGCGGACCCGAGCAGTTCCAACGACTGTGCGCATCGGCTGCCAAACGGGGTCTCCGGCTGATCATCGACATCGTCCCCCAGCACGTCGGGATCGCCGATCCGGCCGCCAATCCCTGGTGGTCCGACGTGTTGCGCCACGGCCTCGAGTCGCCCTACGCGGCCTGGTTCGACCTGCTGCCCTCCCCCGAGGGCATCATCGAACTCCCCGTCCTCGGCGAGGACGGCCTAGCCGCGCTGACCCTCGACGCCGAGCACAACCTCGTCTATCACGAACGGGTGTTCCCGACCGCCCCCGGGACGGTGGAACCCGGCGACGACCCGGCATCGGTTGCCGCACGCCAGCACTACCGCCTACTGCCCCATGCCAGTGGCCGCTACGGCTACCGGCGTTTCACCGACGTGACCGACCTGGCTGCGCTGAGGCTCGACCAGCCGCAGGTGTACGAGGCGACCCACGGATGGCTGCGCGACCTGATCGAACAGGACCTCATCGACGGTGTGCGCGTCGACAACCTCGACGGCATCGCCTATCCCCGCGCCTATCTGGATCGCCTGCGCGAGGACTTGGGGCCCGACCGGTTGATCTACGCCGAGACAATGCTGGCACCGCTGGAACCGTTCGACGCCGGCACCGCTTCGGACGGCACCACCGGCTATGAACAGCTCGCGGTCGTCTGCGCCCCGTTCACCTCGCACGCCGGACTCAGCGAACTCACCGAGCTGGCGGAGGTGACCACCGGTATCGCCGGGGACTCGACATGGATGCTGCTCGAGCAGAAGAAGCTCAAGCACGAGGCCCTCGCGCAGCACTACAGCACCGAACACGCGCGCCTGGCGGTCACACTCGCCGAGGCGATCGGTGAGGGCACCCCGTCGATTACCGACCTGTGCACCGTCACCGCCGAGATGATCGCCCTCATGCCGGTCAACCGGCCCGATCAGCACGTCGGCTCGGGGCTGATCGCCGAGATCGGCGAACTCGTTGCCGACGCTGACCCGCTGGTACGCGAAGCCGTCCCCCACGTCGTCGAGGCCATCGAGACCGCCCCCGCCGCAGCCGCACAGCTGGGACAGCTCTGCGCGTCGGTGTACGCCAGCGCTGTTGAGAAGAAACTGTTCTATCGCAACCCCCGCCTGGTCTCACTCAACGAATTGGGCTGCCAGGCGTGGCTCGGGCTGCCCGAACTCTCGACCTTCCACAACGCCAACCATGAGCGGGCCGCACGCTTCCCGCGCGCCCTCACCACCCTGTCCACCCACGACACGTTGCGCAGCGAGGACGTCCGCGCCCGGGTCAGCATGCTCTCCCAGGTCCCGCAGCGGTGGGCACTGCTGGTGAACCAACTCACCCGAGCCGTCCCGCCGCCGGATGCCACTATTGGGGCCTTCCTGCTGCAGAACCTCTTCGGCGCATGGCCGGTCGACGACGACGGCCCGATCCAGCCCGATCAGCAGTGGCGTGAACGGATGGCGGCGTACGCGGTGAAAGCGGCGCGCGAGGCCGGCGAGGTGTCGTCGTGGGCGCGGCCGAACGTGTGGCTGGAGGATCGCCTCGTCGAGTGGGTGGACCGGGTCACCGACGAGTCGGTCAACACCCCTCTCATGGAACTGGTCGCCCTCACCTTTGGCCCGTGGCGCGCCGACGCGGTGGCGCGCAAGGTCGTCAGCCTGCTCTGCCCAGGCGTCGGTGACATCTACCAGGGCAGTCAATGGTGGACAGATTCGCTCGTCGACCCCGACAACCGCAGGCCCGTCGACTACCAGCAGAGCCTGGACCACCAGAAAAGCCAGGCGATCATCGCGGCACTCGCGGTGCGGCGGCGCCACCCCGACTCGTTCCGCACCGGCTCCGGCTATATGGCGCTGACCGCCTCCGGCGCAGCTGCCGAACGAATTCTGGCCTTCGGCCGCGGCCCCTCACCCGACGATGGGCCACGCGTCATCGTGGCCTGCGCGCGCCACACTTACAGCTTTGCCCACGAACCCAAGGAGAGCACCTTCCTGCCCCTGCCCGACGGAACCTGGATCGACCGGGGGGGCAACCGCAAGTTCGCCGGAGACGTGGCGATCGCCGACCTCCTCGACGGCGGCCGACCGATTGTCGTCCTGGAACGAAAATAGTCTGCGGAAGGCGCCCCGGACGACCGGTCCGACTAGCGCGGCGCGGGTGCTCCGGGGGCGGGTGCACCCGGTTGCGGGTTCACCCCGGTGGCGCTGAAATCCCCGACCCCCTTGGACTCGGCCACCAACCACTTGCCGCCCTCGCGGCGCAGCTGCAGGCGCAGCGCGACAGTGCGCTTCTGAGGAGTCGGCGACAGGTTGGAGGTACCGGTGGCGGTGACGATCATCAGCGTCGTCGCCTCGTCGCCCTCGATCCGCTCCACCGCAGCGGTGTCGACCTTCGCCGTCGCCTTGATCCCCTGTTGGCGCACGGCCGCGGCCGACTCCTTACGGTCCTGGCTCAGCTCTTCGCGCATCTTGCCGGTCACGAGCGGCCCCTGGACCTCCTTGGCCTGGTCGATCTTGTCCGCACTCGTGTATTCGATACTCGTCACGATGAACTTGCTGGCTGCCGCCTTGACCTCGTCGAACGCCTTCAGCTGCTGACGCGCCGAGTACCAACCCCAGCAGGCGACCACGAGTAGCACTGCGACCGCGAGCGCTGCGACCGCCTTCGCCGCTTTGCGCAGCGTCTCGGCGTTGACCGTCAGGGAGAACTCGCGGCTACCCGACTCGTTGGCGACCGACTCCTTCGCCGGCGAGGCAACAGCGGCGGCAGTCTTGCCCGCTCGATCCGCCGTGCTGGTCTTCTCCTCGGCCTCGGCGGCACCATCTGCGCCGGTGTCCGCGGTGTCGGCGGTGTCGTCGCTATCACCCGGGTCGTCGACCTCGGCGGGCTTGGGAGCCGACTTCTTCGCCGTCGGACGTGCGGAAGCCGCCGACCGGGACTTGCGTTTGACCGACGTCAAGTCGTCGCGCTCGGAATCATCGTCATTCTTGGCAGAGGGCGCCATGCATCCTTCTTCGGGTCTTGTCGGTCGCTACACGCACGCCGCCCCGCGCTCCGGGCGCGGGCACCTGGCGGCTCGGTCGCCGCCAACCTACCGGTCGAGCGGGACCGTCCGGGCGTTGGGATCGAAATTCGGCGGCGGACCGGCCGTGTCGTCCCCGGGCGGGCGTGGCGCATTCGCGGCACCGCGGATCTGCTGGTTGGGATCCTCGGTGACGCAGTACAGGTTGAGCGGGATCGTCAGTTCCTGAATTCTCGTCGGCCGTGTCGGCATCACCGGGTAGTTGCACGATGGCCGCGGGTACACCGAGCCCATCGCCCACCAGGCGCCGTTGTGGAACATCGACAGCGACTTGGAGCTGGCATCGCGGATCGACGGCAACAGGGCGGCGATGGCCGGGGCGCGCAGCGAACCCTGCCGGGCGATTTCACGGAACTGCTTGAGGACATCGGTGATCGGATCGCGGATCTCGTTGAGAGAGCCGGTCAGGCTGGTCACCTGGGTGGCGCCGTTACCCAGCAGCGTGCGCAGCTCCTTGTCCGCCGCCATCGCTGCATTGATGACCGCGGATCCGCCGCCGACGAGGCGCTGCAGATCCGGCTGTATCCCGCTGGACGTGTTGAGGATCGCTCCCGCGTTGTTGATGAGGTTCTGGGTCTGCGGCAACACCTTGTAGAGGTCGGCGAACACGGTGCCCGCCGAGTCCAGCAGCACACGCAAGTCGTTGCCGTCGTGACCCCGGCCCAGCGCGATGTCGAGTTGTTCGATGGTCCGCGAGAGCTTGGCCGGGTCGATCTGATCGACCACCTTCAGAGTCGTCTCCAGCATCTTCGGGAACGGGATGGCCACCGATGCCTGCGACTTGGGGACGACGTCGCCGTTGCGGAAGTACGGCCCGTCCGACGTCGTCGGCCGGAAGTCGAGGAACTGCTCACCGGCCGCCGACAATCCGCTGGCCCGCACGATCGAGTTGCGGTTGATCTTGTGGCCGTCCTCGATGGTCACCTTGGCAGCGACATGATCGGGGTGCACCTGGATGCTGTCGACGGTGCCGATCCGCGCACCGCGCAGGTAGACGTCCGACGTCGTCTGAATTCCACCGGAGTTGGGCAGTTCGACGGTCAATCCGTACGTTTTGGCCAGCGGGCGCCACCCCAGCGACCCGAACGTCAAATACGCCAGGCCGAGGAGCATCACGAGCACCAGCCCGATATTGCCGGCGAGCACCGAGTGCTTCTTGAGCAAGGCAATCATCCGCAGCACCCCTTCGTCCCGGTCAGCTGCGCAAGAATGCGCGTCAGCGTCTGCTCAAGCGCCTTGGTGCCCTCATCGAGGTCGCGCAACTCGGGGAAGCGCGACGCTGCGTCGAATCCGGTGCCCGGCGTCAGGTAGTACACGCGCGTCGACACCGTCGCCGCTGAGGTCCTCGTGGTCTTGGACCACTTGGGCAGCAGCGCATGCAGGTTGTCGACGAGCCCTTCGATGGAGCCGGTCGCCTCGTTCAGACCACTCAGCGCGACGGCCAGGGAATCCACCAATTCGATGGTGTTGCCCTGGGTGGTGTTGAGGAAGTCGGTCGTGGCGGCGGTGACCTTGTTCGTCTTCTCCATGGTCGCGAGGATTGCCGACATCTGGTCGTTCACCGTGTTGATCGCAGCGGGCAGTTTCGCGATCGCCGCCTGGATCTGGGGGCGGCCGGCTGCGATCTGCGCCGTGAGGTTGCTGGTCAGCAGCATCGACTTGTCGACCTGCGCGGCGTTGGCGTTGAGCCGGGAAATGGCGGTGGTGAAGCCGTTGACCACACCGATGAGGTCTTTGTGGTCGGCTGGCGTGGTGCCGATGGCCGCGGCCAGCTCGGTGATGATGGTCTGCAACGACCCCAGCGAGCCGCCGTCGACCGAGGCCGCGGCGGAGATGAGCAGGTCCTCGACCGTGGCCGCGGCACCCGTGGTGCCGGTCAACTCACTGCCGTTGACCGCCGACGGACCGGCCTTGTCGGGCTCGGGCGGCTGCAAGGCGACGAAGACGTCGCCCAACGGCGTGGCCTGACGCAGCTCGGCACCGGTGTTGATCGGCAGTTTGACGTTCTTGCTGACGACCATCGTGACGTAGGCGCGGTAGTCCTTGGCCACGATGTTGGTCACCATGCCCACGTCGGTACCGCGCAGTCTCACCTTGGCGCGCGCAGGCAAGTTCAGCGCGTTGTCGAAACTGGTGCGGACCGTGATGCCGTCGCCGACACCGCCCGGCGCTGGGAGCGGAATCTGCTCGACGGTGAGGCCCGGGAGCTTGCTGCATCCTGAGAGTGCCAGTGTGGCCGCGATCGAGACACACAGTGCGGTGCGCGTTGCCCTGGTAGTCATCTAGCCCCCCGCCTTCATGCTCTCGAGGATGGCCGCGAAGATGCCCATGTCCGGCCCGAAGTCCTTCAGCTGGCCGGTGCGGCAGCCGTTCGCCTGCAGGTTGATCGATTCGCAGAACCGCGCCAACATCTGGTTATCCAGAAGCGACTTGTCCAGGAAAACTTGGACGCGCCAGGCGCCCTGCTCCTCCGACACCGAGTTCGACAGGTTCTGGAACAGCAGCGGTCCCAGGTCGATCGTCTCGACGAGCTGCCGGGAGTAGTCGCCGAGATTCTCGGCCAGAGCGGCGAGCTTGCTCATCGACACCCCGACCGTCCCGGAATTGTTCGCGAGGAAGTCGGTGGTATTGCGCAGCATCGCGTTGAGATCGCTCATCGCCGCGACCAGGCCGGGCGACTGGCGGTTCAGGGTGGCGGCGACGTCGGTCACCGAGCTGGAGAACGTCCGCATCTTCGGGTAGTTCGTGACCAGCTTCGATGTGAGTTCGTTGACCATCTTGATGATCTGGACCAGCGCGTCACCGTTATCGGCGGCCAGTTTTCCCGCCTGGCTCATCTGTGTGACGGCATCGGCGAAACGCTGGCCGTTCTGGGCGGTGATGCCGTCGGCGAGGTCCAGGAAGTCGGCCAGCGGACCACGGCCCGCGCCGTCGCCGCCGAACGTCTTCATCAGCGTGTTGACCGAGTCGAAGAGTTCGGCGATCTCGACCGGCGCCTTCGTCTCTTTGATCGTGTCCCCGTTGCGCAGCCGCTCGCCCTGCTCATACACCGGCGACAACTCGACGTGGCGCGTCGTCACGATCGAGGTGTTGACGATCGCCGCGGTCACGTCCTTGGGGACCGGGACCGACTTGTCGACGGTGAACCGGACCTTCACCCGGGCGCCCTCGGGCTTGATATCGGTGATCCGGCCGACCGGCATGCCGAGGACGGCAACATCGTTGCCCTTGTAAAGACCGGCGACGCTGTCGAAATAGGCGGTGACCTCGATGGCCCGACCCAAGGCGGAATTCACCCCGGCCGGCACGAGCGAGCACGACGAGGTGCCCACCGCCGCCGCGACCACTAGCGCCGCTCCGGCGGCCGTGCGCGTTACGCCGCGCCTGCGGTTGGTCAGCATCCGTCCACCACCCGGGCCGTGCACAGCCAGTTGTCGGGGAACAGGCCCCATGGCAGGTATCCGTTCGCGTAAGGGCCGTCGCCGATCACGTTCGTCGTCGCACGTGCCGTGATCGGCAGGATCTCCAGCAGTTTGCGCAGGTTGGCCCGGTTCTTCTCCAAACCGGCCGAAATGGTTTGGATGTTCGCCATCATCGGCGCCAGCTGACCGGCGTTCTGCGCGCCGACCGTCTGCGCATACCGGGTCAGTGCCGCGATGCCGTCGAGCAACCGGGTCACCAGGGCTTCGCGGGTCACGATCTTGGTGGCCAGCTGCTGGCCTTGACCGATGATCAGCGACAACTGCACCTGGCTGTCGTCCACGATCGCGGTCACCGTCTTGGTGTCCCGGATCAACTGGTCGATCTGCCCCTTGCGGCTGGTGATGACCTCCGACATGCGCGCGAGCCCGTCGATCGCCGGTCGCGCCAGCGCCGGAGTACCGGCCAATTGCCGGTTGAGCTGCTGCAGACTCGACGACAAGTCGTCGGGGTCGATCCCGGTGAGGATGGGCGTGCCCGCCTCGATCGTCTTCTGCAGGTCGTAGGGCACGCGGGTGTTCTCCAGACCGAAGCGCTCGTCTTTGAGCTTGTCCGGCGCATCGCCCAGCGAGATGTCGACGTAGCGCTGGCCGAGCAGCGTCGACATCTTGATCTCGGCGGACCCGTTGGACCGCACATCGACATCCTTGTCGACCTTCATCGACACCACGACGTGGTCACGGGCCAGCTTCGTCCCACTGACTTCGCCGACATCGATACCGGCGACCCGGACCTTATCGCCCGAACGGATACCGCCGGCCTGGGCGAAGTCGGCGGTGTAGCCCCGTTTGCCCAGGTGCGCGCCGGCCAGCACGAACGTCGCCACCAGGGCGACCACCAGCACCAAGGCGCCGATCAGGCCGACCACCAACTGCGGCTTCTTGCGGTACATCGACTTGACGCTCATCGGCATGCCTCCGAGTGCGCGGTGCCGCCGACCTTGTTGAACAGGCCCGGCGGGAGCAGCACGTCGCCGAAGGCGACGTCGAGATCACACGCATAGATGTTGAGGTAGGCGCCCTGGCCCATGACCATCGGGAAATGCCCGAGGAAGACGGGCAACTCGACGGCGGCGCGGTCGAGCTTGCCGCCGATGTTGATCAGCTTCCCCGTCGCCAGCTTGGCGTCGCGCCCCGCACTCGCCAGGGAGGCCTGCGTCTGCCCGAGGATGGTGCCGAACCCGGCTGCGGTGCGGCCCACCTGGTCGACCACCTTGCCGAAGGCGGCCGAGTTGGAGTTGAGGCTGGCGACAAGCTCACCGGCGCCCTTCACCAGGTCGCTCATCTGGGTGCCCTGCCGGGAAAGATCAGACATGACGCCTGACAGGTGCGCGACGATGGAGCCGATCACCTGGTCGCGGTCGGCCATGTCGTTGGCCAGTGTGCTGATCTGCGCCACGGTGTTGGTCAACGAGACATTGTCGCCCTGGAGCACCGCGATGATGCCCTGCGACAGACCGTTGACCTGGTCGGCGGTCAGTGTCTCGAACAACGGCTGGAAGCCGGCCAACAGTCGGGTGACGTCGAACGAGTCTTCGGAAGGCTGCTGCAGCCGGGCTCCGGCCGCCAGTGGCGTGTGCGGCTGGCCGTCGACGAGGCTCAACTGGATGTACCGCTGCCCGATGAGATTCTGGTAGCGGATGGCCGCTTTCGTCGCCGCCAGGACGTGTTGGTTGCTGTCGACGGTGAAGTCGACCCGCGCCTTCCCGTTCTCCAACTTGATCGATTCGACGCGACCGACGCGGACGCCGGCCATGCGGACGTCGTCACCGCCGGCTAGGCCCGAGGAGTCGCTGAACACCGCGGTGTAGTCGTTGGTGTGGCGCGGGCCGGTCCGCATCAGCGTCGACCAGATGGTGTAAGTCAACAGCAGCGCGATTACCGCGAACAGGGAGAAGCCGAGGAGCGGCTTGCGGATACTCATCGTCCTCCTTCCGATCGATTCCGGGCACCGGACGGCTGCTGCGCCGACGGCTTGCGCGGCCCTGCCGGCGCGCTGCCGGGCTTCCGGGTGGGCTGGACGCGCGTCGAGTCGACGAGCGGCCCGAGCATCAGGATCTCCGCCGGTGACGGATCACGGCCGAGCATCTTGCGCAGTGTTCCCACATCGGTCCCGGTGGTCACCGAACCAGCGGCCATCCGACGCATGCTGGGCGGGTAGATCATCAACGGACCCGAACTCGTCGGGCCGGTGCCCGTGCCCGGTCCGACGCAGCCCGGTCCGCGCAACTGGCCGTACTTGCCGCCGTTGTACACGGGGCAGTTCTGCCGCGTGTACCGCATGAATGCGCTGAAGCTGACACCCAGGTTCAACTGGGCATGCCCATTGATACCGGTGAACACGGTCTGCGCACGGGCGGCCAGACGGTTGAGTGCGACGATGGCGTCGGGCAGCGACCGCGGCTCGAGGACCGCGGCCCCCACCGTCCGGCTCAGGTCGGTCACCAGCGGCTTGGCGGTGTCACCGTTGGCAGCGAACAGCGCCTGCGCCTCGTCGGTCACACCCTGAGCCGCCGACAGCAAAGCGGTCAGGTTGCGCTGGTTCTCGGCAATGGTCGCGGCCGGGACCACACTCTTGCCGAGTGCGTCGAGCAGTTGCGGTGCCGAGCGTGACAACCCGACGACGGTCGCGTTGAAGTTGTCAAAACCGGGAGGTGCACCAGCCGGGAACAGCGCATTCAGCTGCTCGAAGTATTCGCGCAGCGACTCCGAGAACATGGCGAAGGTAGTACCACCGCCGCGCATCGCGTCGGCGATCGTGGCCAGCACCGCCGACAACTGCTCCGGCGGCACTGCCCGCAGGATGTCGCGCAATTGGTTCTGCGCGTCCTGCAGCGCCAAGGTCTGCTGAGTGGTGTCGGCACTGATGTTGGTTCCAGACACCATCTTCGTCGGCGTAGCCCCCTCCACCGGCGGGATGAGCTCCACCGAGTTCACGCCGAACAGGTTCGACGGGACGGTGCGCGCGGTGACGTTGCCGGGGATGCCGGTCGCCTGCTTCGGATCGAGGTCGATGTGCACGAGGCGCATCTGACCGTCATCGGTCGAGGTCACGCCGCTGACCTCACCGACGATGTAGCCGTTGTAGCGGACGTCGGCAGCACTGACCAGGCCGTCGCCGACGTCCTTGAGGGTCGCGGTGACCGGGACGGTCTTGTCGAAAGTCCCGGTGTAGCGCAGTGCGAGCAGGGTGAGGAGCACGATGATCCCCACCAGGAACGCCAGTCCGCGGAACGTGTAGCTGGTGAGCGACGGATTGCGCCCGGTGGTGTCGATGAACGGCATGGCCTACCCCGAGATCCTGATTCCGGACGACGTGCCCCAGAACACCAGGGTCATGACGAGGTTCGCGAACACGATGACGATGATGGCCAAGCGGATGGCGTGGCCGGCGGCCACGCCGACGCCCTCGGGACCGCCGCTGGCGAAGTAGCCGTAATAGCACTGGATGAAAGTCGTGAGCAGGACGAACACGACAACCTTGAGGAATGACAGCACCATGTCCCACGACAGCAGGAATTGCTGGAAGTAGTAGAGATACGTGCCGTCACCCTGGCCGCTCTGGATCTGGAACATGAACTGGGCGGCAAGGTAGTTCGCCGACAGCGCGATCGCGTACAGCGGCACGATCGACAACACGGCGGCGATCATCCGCGTCGTCACCAGGTAGGGCATCGGGCGGATCGCAATCGCCTCGAGAGCGTCGATCTCCTCGCTGATGCGCATCGATCCGAGCTGGGCGGTGAACCGGCACCCCGCCTGGGCGGTGAATGCCGTCGCTGCAAGGAGTGGCGCGATCTCGCGCGTCGTTGCAAACGACGAGATGGCGCCGACGAGCGGGTCCATGCCCAACAGATGCAACGCTGTGTAGCCCTCGATGCCGACGGTCGCACCGCCCATGACGCCGAGGATGACCATGACACCGACGGTGCCGCCACCGACGACGATGGCCCCGTTGCCCCACGCGATGTCGGCCAGCAGGCGCCACACCTCACCGGCATAGTGCTTGAAGGTGAGTGGTACCGCGCCCAGCGACTTGATCAGGAAGGTCAGCTGGTGGCCCATCCGCACCAACGCGTCGCGCGGGCCTCGGTAGGTGCTCTTGAGGATCTCGACGGGCTTCAGCGCCGGCGGCGTATACCGGGAGGCGGTCATGTCACACCACCTTCGCCGGGATGACGAGCGCGAAGACCTGCGTCATCGCGACGTTGACGGTGAACAGCAGGATGACCGAGTTGACCACGGCGGCGTTCACCGAGTCGGCGACACCGGCCGGACCACCCTTGGTGTTCAGGCCGCGGTCACAGGCGACGATCGCCACGATCGCACCGAAAATCACCGCTTTGATCAGTGCGAACCACAGGTCGGCGGGCCCCGCGAACGACGCGAACGTGGAAGTGTACGAGCCCGGGGTGCCGCCCTGCATGTAGACGTTGAACACGTAGCCGGTGATGAACCCGACGAAGCAGACGAAGCCGCAGAGAAGGAAGCTGACCACCATGGTGGCGAGAAGGCGCGGGGAGATCAGGCGCTGCACCGGGTTCACGCCCATCACCTTCATCGCGTCGATCTCGTCGCGGATGGTGCGCGACCCGAGGTCGGCGGCGATGGCCGAGCCGATCGCGCCGGCCATGATCAGCGCGGTCACCAGTGGGGCGCCCTGACGGATGACGCCGAGGCCGGTCGCGGCGCCCGCGAAGGCGTTCGCACCGATCTGCCCGGCAATGTTGGAGACTTGGATCGACACGATGACGCCGATCGGGATGGCGACCAGCAACGTCGGGAACACCGACGTGCTCGTCATGAAGGCGCATTGGCGGACGAACTCCCCGAACGGGAACTGACGCTTGGCGATGTCAGTGACCAGCGTGCGGAAGACCTCGACGAACATCCCGAGCTGCCGCCCGAAGGTGTCGAAAGAGGCGACGATGTGCTCGTTCCACCACTTTCGCACCCCGGAGGCACGTGCTGGCCTGCGCGGTGTGTCCGTTTCCGGCGTACTTGTGACCACTCCCCTGCCTTCGCTAGTCCATGGCTGCGGTCGTCCACAGTTCGGGCGGTCCCCACCGTCCGAGTCGTCGGCCCCCACGTCGTCATGTGATCACGGCGATAGTCCGACTCCGCAGTAATATACCGTGCTCCCCGACCGCCAACGCGATTTGGGTCACATGACCCGGCCGGGTGTCATGTCAGGTAGCGGTACTCCGGCGAGGCAGGGTCGAGCCGCTGGCACTGCAGCCGCGAAAGCTCCATCCGTTCCAGGAGCGGACCCAGACCTTCCGGCGCGCCCAACTCGACGCCCACCAGCGCCGCACCGGTCTCCCGGTTGTTGCGCTTGACGTACTCGAAGAGCGTGATGTCGTCGTCGGGTCCGAGCACCTCGTCGAGGAATCGCCGCAACGCACCGGGCTCCTGCGGGAAGTCGACGAGGAAGTAGTGCTTGAGGCCGCGGTGCACCAGCGAACGCTCGATGACCTCCCCGTAGCGCGACACGTCGTTGTTCCCGCCGGACACGAGGACCACGACCGCCGACGACTCCGTCAGACCCGATCCGGCGAAGTCGACGTCGTCGAGTGCGGCGGCGGCCAGGGCGCCTGCGGGCTCGGCGATCAACCCCTCGTTCTGGTAGAGCTCGAGCATCGTCGAGCAGATCGCACCTTCGTCGACCTGGGTCACCCGGACCTCGCCGCCCGCGATCGGGGCGCGCGGCGCGACGGTCGTCACCGCCGCTGGATCCCGGCGGTACGGATCGAGGTCGGGATGGGCGGTCACGGTTGGGGCGGTGGCCGCGACGGCGGTGTAGGCGAGTGCCCCCACGCGGCGCACCGCAGCCCCGTCGACGAACGAATCGATCTCGTCGAGGGTGACCGGCTCGCCAGCGACCAGGGCGGCAGCCAGTGACGGCGCTCCGTTCGGCTCGACGCCGAGGATGCGGGTGTTCGGGTCGGTCGCGCACAGATAGGTCATCACCCCGGTCAGACAGCCGCCGCCGCCCACCGGGACGACCGTCAGCGCCGGCGATCCGCCCAGCTGCTCGACGATCTCCCGTGCGATGGTGCCCTGCCCGGCTGCGGTGCGCGGATCGTCGAACGGGTGGATCCACGCCGCACCGGACTGCAGGACGTCGGCGCGTGCGGCGTCGGCCGCGTCATCGTAGGTGTCGCCGGTCTTGACCAGCTCCACGAATTCGCCGCCGTGCCAGGCGATGCGGTCGCACTTCTGCTTGGGCGTGGTCGTGGGCACGTAGATGCGCCCGGGCACCCCCATGGTGCGGCACGCAAAGGCAACGCCCTGGGCGTGGTTGCCGGCGCTGGCGGCGACGACGCCGCGCGCCAGCTCGGCGGCGCCCAGTTGTGCCATCACGTTGTAGGCCCCGCGGATCTTGTAGGACCGCACCGCCTGGAGGTCTTCGCGCTTGAGGTACACCTGCACACCGTGGCGCGCCGATAGCCGCGGGCAGTACTCGAGCGGCGTGACGATCGCCGCGCCCTCGATCCGCTGCGCGGCGGCGCCGATATCGGCGACGGTCGGCAAAGCGGGTTCGTCCCTGGTCGCTGGCATCTGGGTCGGAGCGTCGGTCACGACGCCCATCGTCTCACGCTCCGAGGCAGGCGGGTCCCAGGAGTGCCTTCAGGTCGCCCATGAGCGCCGACGACGGGGTGACCCGCAACGACTCGTTGAGCCGCAGTACCGTCGACCGCTGTTCGCTGACCAGCGTGACGTGCACGTCGGCGGGGCCCGGATGACGACTGAGGACCTGTTTGAGGTCGGTCACACGGTCGGGCGTGCATAGCCTGGCGCTGATCGTGAGGGCGACCGGTTTGGTGGCGCCGACGGCCTTGAGGTCGGGCACCGCCAGGTCGTTGGCGGCGATCATCAGCCCGTCGTCGCGTGCACGGACCTGGGCGCGCACCAACACGATGTTGTCCTGGGCGATATCCATGCCGAAGGCCGAGTAGGCGCGGGGGAAGAAGTAGACCTCCACGCCGCCGACGAGGTCCTCGATCGTCACCGCGGCCCAGGATTCGCCCTTCTTGTTCACCCGGCGGTTGACGCTGGAGATGATGCCGCCGATGGTGATCTGCGCACCGTCGGCCACCTCACCCTCCAACAGGCTGGTGATAGACGTGTCGGTCTGTGCGGAAATGGCATGCTCGACGCCGGCCAGCGGGTGGCCCGACACGTAGAGCCCGAGCATCTCGCGCTCGAGGGCCAGCTTGTGCTTGGACTCCCACTCCTCGTCGGGCACCCGCACCGCGAACACCTCGGCCGCTGCCTCGCCGCCACCCATGTCTCCGAAGAGGTCGAACTGGCCCATTGCCTCGGCCTTCTTGGTGCCCAGCACCGAGTCGACGGCGTCGGCATGGACCAGGAACAGGCCTTTGCGCGGGTGCTCCAAAGAATCGAAGGCCCCCGCTTTGATCAGCGACTCGGTGACTTTCTTGTTGCACGCGCCGACGTCGATCTTCGCCAGGTAGTCCGAGAAGCTGGTGAACTTCCCCTTCTCGGTGCGCGAGGCGATGATCGATTCGACGACCCCGGCCCCGACGTTGCGGATGGCGGCCAGGCCGAAACGGATGTCGGTGCCCACTGCGGCGAAGTTCGGCTGCGACTCGTTGACGTCGGGGGGCAGCACGGTGATCCCCATCTTGCGGCAATCGGCGAGGTAGATCGCCGACTTGTCCTTGTCATCGCCGACCGAGGTCAGCAGCCCGGCCATGTACTCGGCGGGATAGTTCGCCTTGAGGTAGGCCGTCCAGTACGAGACGAGGCCGTACGCTGCGGCGTGCGACTTGTTGAAGGCGTAGCCGGCGAACGGGAGGACGGTGTCCCACAGTGCTTTGATCGCCGGCGCGGAGAACCCGTTGGCGCTCATGCCCGCAGCGAAGCCGTCATAGGCCTCGTCGAGGACTTCTTTCTTCTTCTTGCCCATCGCACGACGCAGATTGTCGGCCTGACCCATGGTGTAGCCGGCGACCTTCTGTGCGATCTGCATGATCTGCTCTTGGTAGACGATCAGGCCGAACGTCTCGGCGAGGATCTCGCGCAGCGGCTCCTCGAGCTCAGGATGGATCGGCTTCACGACCTGCCGGTCGTTCTTGCGGTCGGCGTAGTCGTTGTGCGCGTTCATGCCCATCGGGCCTGGACGGTAGAGCGCGCCGACGGCGATGATGTCCTCGAACGCGGTGGGCGCCATGCGCTTGAGCAGTTCGCGCATGGGCCCGCCGTCGAGCTGGAACACGCCCAGGGTCTGGCCCCGCTGCAGCAGCGCGAACGTGGCGGGGTCGTCCAGCGGCAGCGAGTCCATGTCCAACTCGATGCCGCGGTTGGCCTTGATGTTTTCCAGCGCGTCGTTGATGACCGTCAGGTTGCGCAGCCCCAGGAAGTCCATCTTCAGCAGGCCGATGGCCTCGCACGAGGGATAGTCCCAACCGGTGATGATGGCGCCGTCCTGCGCCCGCTTCCACACCGGGATGGCGTCGGTCAGCGGCTCGTTGGACATGATGACCGCGCAGGCGTGCACGCCGGCGTTGCGGATCAGGCCCTCCAGGCCCAGCGCGGTGTCGTAGATCCGCTTGACGTCGGGGTCGGTCTCGATGAGCGCGCGCACCTCGGCAGCCTCGCCGTAGCGCTCGTGGTCGGGATCGGTGATCCCGTGGACAGAGATGTCCTTGGCCATGATCGGCGGCGGGAGCGCCTTGGTGATCCGGTCGGCGATCGCGAACCCGGGTTGGCCGAACTGCACGCGCGCCGAGTCCTTCAACGCGGCCTTGGTCTTAATGGTGCCGAAGGTGATGACCTGGGCGACTTTGTCCTCGCCCCACTTCTCGGTGGCATAGCGCACCATCTCACCGCGGCGACGGTCGTCGAAGTCGATATCGATATCGGGCATCGACACGCGCTCGGGGTTGAGGAACCGCTCGAACAGCAGCCCGTACGGCAGCGGGTCGATGTTGGTGATCCCCAGCGCCCAGGCGACGATCGAACCGGCCGCCGAACCGCGGCCAGGTCCGACGCGGATGCCGACCTCGTGGGCGTGGGCGATGAGGTCGCCGACGACGAGGAAGTAGGCCGGGAAACCCATCTGGATGATGATGTCGAGCTCGCGGTTGGCGCGATCGAGGTATTCCTGCGGGATCTCGGTCCCGGGGAACCGCCGCGTCGCCAGCCCGTTCATGACCTCGGCGCGCAGGAAGCTCGCCTCGCTGTGCTCGGTCGGCACCGGGAACACCGGCATCCGGTCACGGTGGGTGAACACGTCCTCGTAGGATTCGACGCGCTCGGCGATCTCCAACGTCGAGTCGCACGCGCCGGGGACTTCGGAGTCCCACAGGTCGCGCATCTCCTGGGCTGACTTGAGGAAGTACCCGTCACCGTCGAACTTGAACCGCGTCGGGTCCGAGAGGGTCTTTCCGGTCTGCACGCACAGCAGCGCCTCGTGCGCCCCGGCGTCGGCCTGGGTGACGTAGTGGCAGTCGTTGGTCGCGAGCGGCTTGATGCCGAGCTTGCGGCCGATCTCGAGGAGTCCGTCGCGCACGCGGCTCTCGATCTCGATCCCGTGCTCCATCAGCTCGAGGTAGAAGTTCTCCGGGCCGAAGATGTCGCGCCATTTCGCCGCGGCCTCCAGCGCCTGTTGGTCGTGGCCGAGCCGCAGACGGGTTTGCACCTCCCCCGAAGGGCAGCCCGTCGTGGCGATGATCCCCGATGAGTACTGCGCGATCAGTTCGGCGTCCATGCGCGCCCACTTGCCCAATTGGCCCTCGATCGAGGCCAGCGAGGACAGCTTGAACAGGTTGCGCAGGCCGGTGGCGTTCGCCGCGACCATCGACATGTGGGTGTAGGAGCCGCTGCCCGATACATCGTCGGAGCGCTGGTCGCGGGTACCCCACTGCACGCGCTTGGTGGAGAATCGCGACTCCGGTGCGATATAGGCCTCGATGCCGATGATGGGCTTGATCTCGTTGCGGACCGCGACGTTGTAGAACTCGCTGGCCCCGAACATGTTGCCGTGGTCTGTCATCCCGATCGCGGTCATTCCGAGGCGCTTGGCCTCCGCGAAGAGGGGACCGACCTTCGCCGCACCGTCGAGCATCGAATACTCGGTGTGGTTGTGCAGGTGGACGAATGATCGGGCGTCGGTCACGGCGTCCACTCTAGGGTGCCGGTCTGACACCGGCAGGCCGCCACGCCAGCGCGTGACGGATGGGACGGAGGTGACTGCGGCTACCCCTCCCGCAGGACGTCAAGCGCGTGCTGCAGGTCGTCAGGGTACTCGCTGACAAACCGCACTTCGCGCCCGTCTGCAGGGTGTGCGAAGGCCAGTTCACGGGCGTGCAGCCACTGCCGATCCAAGCCCAGCCGGGCCGCGAGCACCGGGTCAGCGCCGTAGGTCGGGTCGCCGCAGCACGGGTGGTGCAGCGCCGAGAAGTGCACACGGATCTGGTGGGTGCGCCCAGTCTCCAGGTGCACGTCGAGCAACGACGCCGCCGCAAACATCTCCAACGTGTCGTAGTGGGTGATCGAGGGCTTGCCGCTCGCAGTCACCGCGAATCGCCAATCGTTGCCGGGATGTCTGCCGATCGGCGCGTCGATGGTGCCCGACGGCGGATCGAGATGTCCCTGCACCAGGGCGTGGTAGCGCTTCTCGACGGTCCGGTCGCGGAAGGCCTGCTTGAGAACCGAGTAGGCGTGTTCGGACACAGCCAGGACCATCAGCCCGGACGTGCCCACGTCGAGGCGTTGCACGATGCCCTGACGCTCGGCGGCCCCCGAGGTGGAGACCCGAAAGCCCGCGGCCTCCAGTGCTCCGACGACAGTCGGGCCGCTCCAGCCTTGCGAAGGATGCGCGGCCACGCCGACCGGCTTGTCGACGACGATGATGTCCGAGTCGTGGTACACGACCGCAAGGTCCTCCACGGGGGTGGGCTCGACCCGCAACGGCTGCGCCGGCGCGGGCAGCAGCACGTCGAGCATCGCGCCCACGGGGAGTTTGTCGGACTTGCCGGCCGCTATCCCGTCGACGGTGATATCGCCGGCCGCGGCCAGCTCGGCCGCCGTCGTGCGCGAGATGCCCAGGATCCGTGCCACGCCCGCGTCCACCCGCATTCCGGCGACGCCGTCGGGCACCGGCAAGGTCCGTGACTCACGCACGGGCATCCCCGGTCTCGGCGTCGGCTGCGGCGCTGTCGTCGGCTTGGGCGCTGTCGTCAGCTTGGGTGCTGTCGTCGGCCGGGAACCGGCGGGCGGCCCAGCCACTGCGACCGCCGTCGTAGTCAAACCCGAGGATGGTGAGGATCACCAACAGGACGGCTCCGCACACGACCGCCGAATCGGCGACGTTGAACACCGGCCACCAGCCGATTGCGATGAAGTCGACGACGTGGCCGTGCAGCGCGCCCGGTGCCCGGAACACCCGGTCGGCCAGGTTGCCCAGCGCACCGCCCAGCACCAAACCCAGCCCAAGGGTCCACCACGCCGAGCGCAGTCGCTGCGACAGTCGGATGATCGCGATGACCACGCCGAGCGCCACCAGGGTCAGGACCCAGGTATAGCCGGTGGCCATGGAGAACGCGGCGCCGCTGTTGCGCAACACCAGGAGGCGGGCCCAATCGCCGATCAGGTACACCGGGTCGCGACCCTCTAGCGCGGATACCGCCCAGATCTTGGTGATCAGGTCCAGGGCCCACACCACCAGGGCGACCCCCAGCACCGCCCACGTCGTCGCGTATCGCTTCAGCACGTCGACCAGGGTACTGGGCGGCGTCCACCCGCCCGCTACGCTGGGCCCCGTGCTGATCCGGCCCGCCCACCCGACTGTGCCGCGCTCATCGGCGCACCGCGCCGCGGTCGTTCCGCTGCTGGGTGCCCTGTGCGCCGTACTGCTCGCCTGTGGCGGCACCGGCTCGGCGCCCGACGACGGACCCTGCTCGACCGCCATCACGACGGCGGACCCGGCAGTCCGGCCGATCCCTCTGGCCACCCCCACCGTTGAACTTCTCTCCCCCGGTGCGGAGCCTCGGCTCCCACTGCGCGCCACCCCGGACCGCACACAGGCCCAACCGGTGCGCCTGACTGCGACGACGACCGTCCTCACCCGAATGGCCGGCGGGGCGCCCGACGCGAACTCGACATCGCGCGAAGACCAGACGGTCACCGTCGCGGCGACCGCACGACGGCACTGCACCGACGATGCTGACGTCGCGCTGCGATTCGACGCACTATCCGCGGCGGACCCCGCGCTTTCGGCCGACCTCGCGAAGGACGACGGTTCGCGCGGCGGGCTCACTCTCGGCGATGCCGGGGTCCCGCTGTCGTTGCGGCTGTGGCCGAACTCCGGCGCTCCGACGACGGCGCGAGCCGTCTTGGAGAACACACTCGCCACGGCGCTGCAGACCCTGACCGCCCGGCCCGGTGACGCGGTCGGCATCGGGGCTCAGTGGCAGGTACGACGGACGCTGTTGGGTGCGACGACCCTGCAGCAGACGATCACTGCGACACTGCGCGGGCGCGACGCCGACACCGTCGACCTCGACATCACGGTCGACGAGACGCCCACCGGGTCGGAGTACACGGTGCCGGGAACCGGCGCGGCGCTGCACATCGTGCGCTACACCTCGCTGGGCCGCGGAACGGTGCGCATCGACCTGCGCCGCGCCCTGCCAATCGGTGGATCCCTCGACACGCGCGGGGCGCGCGAACTCGTCGGGGCCGACGCCGCCCGCCCTTTGGTACAGCAAACCCGCTACCAGCTCGAGTGGACGCAATAGCGGATCGTTGGGCTATCGCTCGACTACCCCGGACACACCCCGTCGGCCGCAGCGGTATGCGCCAGTGAACACCTGTCACAATAGCCACTGACCTGCATATTCGGTCTTGTGATCGAAAGTGTGTTCGGGTAGGGTTAAGGCATGGACACCACGACCGCCGCACCGGACACGCCGGCGGTCGACGATGCCCAAACCGGTAGCGGCGGATTCGATATCGACCCCGGTGTCTGGGACACCCCCGACGCCTGGGGCACCCCTGATCCGTGGGATGAGCCTGATGCCTTCGATGACGAAGCGTTATGGGTCAAGCGGGCCGCCTCGGTGGGTCCGGCAGCATCGTTGGCGCTCGGCGACCCGGCCTGGACGGTGGACGTGTTGGGTCATGCGCGGCGGGCGAATGCGCTGTTGGCGTGGATCGAGTACCGCGAGATCGGCGTGATGCACACGGTGCTGTCCGAGACCGGTAAACCCGAAGCGTCGGCGCGGGGGGTGCGGATGCTCGACATCGAAACCCAGGCCGCCGCCCGGATCGCGATGAGCCAAGGACTGACCCAACGCCAAGGTGAGAAGTGGCTATCGGAGGCGATTGCCATGCGCGATCGGTTGCCGGCGACCGGGCGGTGTCTGCGTGACGGGATCATCAGCCCGCGTCAGTTTCGGTTGGCGGTGGCGCGCACCGAACTGATCGACGGGCAGGACTGGGCGACCAAGATTGATGTGGGGATCGCCGCGGTGCTGCGCTCGCGTAGCGGTAGCTGGTCGAACAAGAGGTTGATCGACATGATCGACCGGATCATTTTCCGCCACGATCCCGATGCGGTGCGGCGCCGGCATGAGAAGGCCAAACAAGCCCGCAGTGTGTGGGTGGTGCCCGAGACCGACGGGATGGCCACCCTGGGGGCGACGATGACCGCCCACAACGCGGCCATCGCCCACAACGCGGTCCTCGCGTTGGCCGCCCTGGCCTGCCCGCACGACACCCGATCCCGCGATGCCCGCAGCAGCGATGCCCTGTTCGCGCTCCTCACCGGTACCGCGTTCGAATGCGACTGCGACCGTGAGGATTGTGCCGCCGCGATTCCCGAACCCGATGCCCTGGCGGCATGGGTGGCCGACCAGCAGAACCAAGCCATCGCCAAGGGGCGGGTGTTGGTGCACGTGATCGCCGATCAGGCCACCGTCGACGGGCGTGACGACCAGCCGGCGTTCATGGACGGTCACGGTGTCATCTCCGCCGCCCACCTGCGTGACCTGCTGGCCCGCGACGACGTGCGGGTGCGCCCGCTCAACCAGACCGGCGGGAATGCCCGTGCGACCGACCACAACAGCAGCAGTGGCGGTAGCGACGACGGGCAGAGTGCGGCGGCTGGTGTGTCGCTGCCCACCCACCTGCCCTCGGATCCGTACCGGCCTTCGGCGGCGTTGGACACGTTCATCCGTGCCCGCGACGGGTATTGCACCATCCCCGGGTGTGATCAACCGGGGTGGAAATGCGACATCGACCACGTGCAGGAGTACGACCACGACAACCCCGGCGAAGGTGGGCACACCAGCCCCGACGAACTCGGCGCGAAGTGCCGGATGCACCACAACTTCAAGACCTTCGCCCACGGCTGGGTCGACGACCAATACCGCGACAACAATGGCCGCCTCGTCTCCGAAGTCGTCTCACCCGAAGGAATCAGGTTCCCCGGACCCGCCGAAACCAACGCCGACTTGTTCCCCAGCCTCGACCACATCACCTGGCACGAGCCCACGCCCGATCTCGATACAGCTGCTCCTTCGTCGCAGCCACTCGATCAGCGAAAGCCGCGGCTGCGCAATCGGACCAAGGACAAGCACCGCCGACGACGAGCCGAACGCGCCGCCAACCGCAAACAACGACTCACCACGGAATGGCAGCACGCCGAACAGGAATACCACCGACGCCGCGAACACCCCCGCGAAACCGACGGCGCCCCGCCCTTCTGACGGGAAGACCGACTAGCCGGTCGGCTTGGACTTGGTGCCAGTCGTGACGCACATCGCCGTCTTGACATCGTTGGCCGACAGCAGCGGGCAGACGGTGTCCTTGGCCAGCTTCCAGCGGCCGTCGACGAAGACGATGCCCGCTTCGGCCTTGGCTGGCGGGTTCTCACCGATCTTCAGCTGGACCTTCACCGTGGCCTTGCGCGGCCCGGCCGGAATGACCGGCGGAAAAATCTTGTAGGTCGCGTCCGGGTTGTCCTTGCGCGCCTGGACCAGCTTGTTGAAGACCTCGGGATCCTTCTCCGACCCCTCGACGAGCTGGGTCTTCTCCGAGTTCGGGACGTTGGGGTCCAGCGCCATGTCGAGCATCTGGTTGAGCGTCTTGACCGTCGGCCGGACCTTCGGGTTCGTCAGCCCGGTCAGGTTGTACTTGCCGGTTCCGGTGGCCGGTGCGCTCGCCTCAACAGAGCTGGTCACGGGGCCCAGCGGGGGCAGACCGTCGTCGTTCCCGCCGCCACACGCGGCGACCGACAGCGCCATCCCGGCGACCATAACGCCAGCAAAGATCTTCGGTAGTTTCACGTTCCTCGTTCTTTCTCTGTCAGGGCACGCACCTGCGCCCCACTATGCCAAACGCCCCCACGAGGCTAGTCCACATAACCTGAGAACTTCCGGTCACGGCAGGCAACACGCCGTCAACGCTTGACCGGATGGTCCGGTTCCCACACCCTTGACGCATGGGGCGCAAGCGAATCGTGCTCATCACCACCGGCGGTACCGTCGCCGCGCATCAGACCGCCGGCGGCGCGGTACCCGTCCTGCATTCAAGCGATCTCGTCCACTTGACCCGCGAGGCGTTCGACAGCGCAGGAACGACGGAACCGCCCGACATCACGACGGTCGACCTGATGACGCGCGACTCGTCGGCGCTGCACACGACCGACCAGTTCATCATCGCCACCTCGGTGGCCGGCGCCCTCGCCGATCCACAGGTCGCCGGCGTGGTCGTGACGCACGGCACCGACACGATGGAAGAGACGGCCTACCTCGTCGACCTGTACGCCCATGACCCGCGCCCGGTCGTGTTCACCGGTGCGCAGCGGCCCAGCGACCATCCCGACGCCGATGGCCCGGCGAACATCGTTGCCGCCATCGCCTGCGCAATCGACCCGGCGTCGACCGGGCACGGGGTACAGATCGTGGTGGGCGGCGATCCCCAACCCGTCCGCGGCCTGTTCAAGGTCGAGACCGAAGCGCTGGCTGCCTACGACGTCGTGCACCCGGCGCTAGGCCGACCACTCGTGGACCTGCCGATCCCCGCGGGCCGCAGCGCCCGGGTGGACACCATCGCGCTCTACCCCGGTGTCAGCCCGGGAACGATCGCCGCGGCCGTCGCCCAGAATGCGGCGGGCATCGTGCTGTCGGCGACCGGCTCGGGCAACACCCACCCCGACATCACGGCCCAGGTGTCGCTGGCGGTACAGCAGGGCGTCACGGTGGTGGTGAGCACGCGGGTGCCCTACGGCGAAGTGGCCGCCCGCTACGGCGGCGGTGGCGGCGCGGTCGACCTGGTCGCTGCCGGTGCACTCGTCTCCGCGTGGCTGCGCGCTCCCCAGGCCCGCATGGCGCTGATCGCGCTGCTCACCGCCGGAGCGACTCGCGACGACGTGGCGTCGTTCCTCGCCTCCTCCGGACCCGGGTAAACCGCAACGCCGTCCCTAATCCCAGGCCAGCGAGTCCAGCGGATCGGCCGAGTGCAGGCCCGGTTCGGGCAGGCTGAACGTACGGGCCACCCCTGGACCGGTTACCCGCGTCTCGAAGCGCACGGTCACCACCCCATGACCGGTGCCCTGCACCCAGCCGTGACCATATTCGTCATGGCGCACGTCTGACCCGGTCTCCCACGGCTGTGCGTCGCCGGATCCCCCAGTCTCGTCGGCATCGATCGGCGGTCCGTCGTGGACGTCGTCGGGCAGCTCACCGGCACGCACGAGCACACCGGCACCGTCGAAGGCGCTGTCGAAGTCCTCCTCGGCCGGATCCGCCGCCGCTAGCGTGTCGCCAGGGCTGTCGAACAGGGTGAATTGTTCGGCTGCGGTGAGGCCGGAATAGCCGACGCCGACGAGGCGGATCGGGCCGATCTCGAGTGGGTCGAGTGCCAGCCGCTGCGCCGCGGTCGTCAAGTCCGGTAGGTCGGTGGTGCCGACGGCAAGGGTGATCGATCGCGTCAGCACAGACATGTCGGCCCGTTTCAGCTTCAGCACGACCGTGCGCGCCATCCGACCGTCCGCCAAGAGCCGCCGATGGGCGTCAGCTGCGGCGCGGGAGATCTCGGCCCGCAACGGTTCGAGTGCGACGATGTCGGCGGCCATCGTCGATTCTGACGAGATCTGTTTGGCCGCGGCCCGCTCGTGCACCGGCCGGTCGTCGACCCCGCGAGCCAGCTCGTGCAACGCGTGCCCGATCTTCGCGCCGAGCACCGAGGCCGCTTCGCTGGGCGCCAGCGCGGCGAAGTCGCCGATCGTCTCAATGCCCAGCCTGGCCAATTTGTCGCCGGAGACGGGGCCGATCCCCCACAGCTTGCGCACCGGCAGCGCGTGCAGGAACGCCAGCTCGCGCGACGGCTCGATCACCAGCACCCCGTCGGGCTTGGCGTCACCCGACGCGATCTTCGCGATCTGCTTGCCACTGCCCAGGCCGACCGACGCCGTCAACCCGGTCTCTTCGGCGATCCGCGCCCGCAACTCCTCGGCAAAGGCCCGTGCCGTGTCCGCATCGGCACCGGCGAGCCCAGCCGGCTCCCCAAACGCCTCGTCATAGGACAGCATCTCGATGACCGGGATCGCCTTCCGCACGACGTCGAAGACCCGCCGGCTCGCCACGCGGTAAACCGCACCCCGCGGCGGCACGACTACCGCAGCGGCACCGACCAAGCGGCGTGCCTGGTGCATGGGCATCGCCGAACGAGCACCGAAAACGCGAGCCTCGTAACTCGCACCGGCCACCACTCCCCGACCTCCGCGGCCGCCGACGAGCACCGGTCGGCCGCGCAGCGTCGGGCGGGTCAGCTGCTCCACCGACGCGAAGAAAGCGTCCATGTCCAGGTGCAGCACCCAACGGGCGCTGGTCTCGGTTCCGCCGCCGGCGGTCGTGCTGGCGCCCACCGGCACCTAGGCCTTGCGGATGTCCGCGGTCACGCCGTCACCCAGTTCGATGGCGCCCGCGCTGCCGTCGTGGTCCACCTCGAACTCGACTGCGAGCACCTCGTCGGCGATCAACCCGGAATGCGTGCGCGCGGTATCCGCGCGGTCGACCGGCACCACCAGCCGCACGACGATGCGGTCGGAAATGTCCAGGTCCATGTCGCGGCGGGCCTCCTGCAGCTCGCGGACGCGGTCCTTGGCCCAGCCCTCGGCTTCCAGCTCCGGGGTGACCGTGGTGTCGAGCACCACCAGGCCGGCACCGCCGGGAAGCTCGGCGGTCGAATCCGGCGCGGTCGCGACGAGTTTACGGGTGTACTCGCCGTCAATCAGCTCGATGCCGTCGGCGACGACGACCTCCTGGCCGTCGGCACCCGCGCGGACCTGCCAATTGCCGGACTTGACGGCCTTGATCACCCGCTGAACATCCTTGCCAAGGCGCGGCCCGGCGGCACGCGCGTTGACGACGACCTCGCTGCGCCCGAACTCCGACGGATCATCGCGCAGCACAACGGATTTCACGTTCATCTCGTCAGCGACCAGATCGGTGTAAGGCGCCAACCGCGCCGCGGTGGGTGCGGCGATCGTCAGCTGCGGCAGGGGCAGGCGCACACGCAGCTTGTTCGCCTTGCGCACGCTTGAGGTCACCGAGCACACTGCGCGCACCTCGTCCATCGCCGCGACCAGCTCCTCGTCGCGCGGCAGCTCGTCGGCGCTCGGCCAATCCGTCAGATGCACCGAGCGCTCACCGGTCAGTCCCCGCCAGATCGCCTCGGTGGCCAGCGGCAACAGCGGCGCCGCCAGTCGGCTCGCGACCTCCAGCACCGTGTACAAGGTGTCGAAGGCGGCCGGGTCCTCGTCCTGCCCGGTCCAAAAGCGGGCCCGCGAGCGGCGGACGTACCAATTGGTCAACGACTCGCAGAACTCGCGGAACGAGTCACACGCCCCGGAGATGTCATAGGTCTCCAGCGCCTGCGTGATCTCGTCGCGCGTCGCCGCCAGCTTGGCCAGGATGTAGCGGTCCAGCAGGTTGTCCGAATCGGTGCGCCACGTCGCAGGCCGCTCGGCGTAAAGCTGCAGGAAGCTGTACGCGTTCCACAGCGGCAGCAACGCCTGGCGGACTCCCTCACGAATGCCCTGCTCGGTGACCACGAGGTTCCCGCCGCGCAGGATCGGACTGGCCATCAGGAACCAGCGCATAGCGTCGGACCCGTCGCGGTCGAAAACCTCGTTGACGTCGGGATAGTTGCGCTTGGACTTGCTCATCTTCTGGCCGTCGTTGCCCAGCACGATGCCGTGCGCGGACACGTTCCGGAATGCCGGCCGATCGAAGAGGGCAGTCGAGAGCACGTGCAGGTTGTAGAACCAGCCGCGCGTCTGCCCGTTGTACTCGACGATGAAATCGCCTGGATTGTGCGCGATCTCGCCATTGCCGCCGGTGCTGGATTCGGCCCGCTCGCTATCGCTCCCGGCGCCGGTGCTGGATTCGGCCCGCTCGCTATCGCTCCCGGCGCCGTCGAACCACTCGCGGTTCTCGAACGGGTAGTGCACCTGCGCATACGGCATCGAGCCCGACTCGAACCAGCAGTCGAGGACCTCGGGTACCCGGCGCATCGTGGACTTGCCGGTCGGATCGTCGGGATTGGGCCGAGTCAGCTCGTCGATGTGCGGTCGGTGCAGGTTGTCCGGTCGCACGCCGAAGTCGCGCTCGAGCTCGTCGAGCGAGCCGTACACGTCGATCCGCGGGTGCGCCGGGTCATCGGACATCCACACGGGGATGGGGGCACCCCAGTAGCGGTTGCGGCTGATATTCCAGTCGCGGGCACCCTCGAGCCACTTGCCGAACTGGCCGTCGCGGATGTGCTCGGGCGTCCAGTTGATCTCCTGGTTGAGCTCGACCATCCGGTCGCGGATCTTGGTGACGGCGACGAACCAACTCGGCACCGCCATGTAGATCAGCGGCTGTCCCGATCGCCATGAATGCGGGTAGGAGTGCTCGATCGTCTCGTGCCGGAGCACCCGGCCCACCTTTTTCAGGTCCTTGATGATCGGCGCATTGGCGTCGAAAACCATCTGTCCCTCGTACGGGGGCACCTCGGCGGTGAAGCGGCCGCCCTCGTCGAGCGGGCGCACGACCTCGATGCCGTTGGCCGTCGCGACGTCCATGTCCTCCTCACCGAACGCGGGGGCGAGGTGGACGACGCCGGTACCAGAATCGGTGGTCACATAATCGGCCAACAACACCACGTGCGAGTTCATATGGCCGGCAAAGAAGTCGAAGGGAGGCGTGTACGACAACCCCGCCAACCGCTTGCCGGCGTAGGTGCCGAGAGTCTCGACTTCTCCCAGCTCAGCGGTATAGCTACCCAGTAGCGCGGTAGCCAGCAGGTACTCCTCGCCGTTCTCGGTGCGCACGTGGCTGTACTCGACGTCGGGGTGCACCGCGATCGCGAGGTTCGACGGCAGCGTCCACGGTGTCGTCGTCCAGATCAACGCGTTCACGCCGTCCAGAGCAGCGAGTTCCCCATCGGCATGCAGCGGCATGGTGACGGTGAGCGCGGGGTCCTGACGCATCTTGTAGGCGTCGTCGAGTTTGGACTCCTGGTTGCTCAGCGGCGTCTGTTCATACCAGCTGTAGGGCAGCACGCGGTAGCCCTGGTAGACCAGGCCCTTGTCGTAGAGCTCCTTGAACGCCCACATGACCGACTCCATGTAGTCCAGGTCGAGGGTCTTGTAGTCGTTGTCGAAGTCCACCCAGCGCGCCTGGCGGTGGACGTAGCTGCGCCATTCGCCGGTGTACCGCAGCACCGAGTCGCGACAGTACTCGTTGAACTTGTCGACGCCCATCTGCTCGATCTGCGACTTGTCGGTGATCCCCAACTGCCGCTCGGCCTCCAACTCCGCTGGCAGACCATGGGTGTCCCAGCCGAATCGTCGCTCCACGCGCTTGCCGAGCATGGTCTGGAAGCGCGGGACCACGTCTTTGACGTACCCGGTCAGCAGGTGGCCGTAATGCGGCAACCCGTTGGCGAACGGCGGCCCATCGTAGAAGACGAATTCGGGTGCATCAGCGCGGTTGTCGATGGATGCGACGAACGTGCCGTCGGCGTCCCAGTAGTCGAGAACCGTCTGCTCGATGTCGGGGAACTTCGGTGCGCGCGGTGTGCCGCCGGTGAGGTCGACGACGGGATAGGGGCGGGACCGGTCGGTCGTGGCCACAGGGGTGCCTCCGTGCTCGTGCGGGCACGGGGACGGCGTCGGCGCTGCTGCGCCGGAACGTCGCGGTACCACCCCGCTTGCCGGTCGCGCACTCCTGAAATCAGGCGAAATCAAGGCGTGCCGCGTCGGCCACTCGTTCGTCGGGCTGTCACGGGCCCGGACCCGCTCGGTTCTACTGGGGCGCGCCGCGGACGGCGGACCTGTTCTTCCGAGTGCTCCCCGGTGATTGCCGGATCATCGCATCTGACAGCTTAGTCAGTCCTGAGGCGGACGCCAATTGGGATCGAGCGCGTCGATCGGCTGGGACCGCCGCGGCTCGGGGCTGCGCGGTCGCCGCGGCTGCGGCGGCTCGGGCGGGAGATCGTTGACGTGCCGAATCGCCTCGCGAGACTGGTCGGACACGAGCGCCGACCCCGATGGCGGGATCGAGGCCTCCCACCGGATCGCCTCCGGGTCGCCGACGACGGTGGGATTGGCACCGCTGGTCTCGACGCGCGGAATCGATCCGGTCGAGGTGACGTAGTCGTGCAGGTCGCCGACCCGTCGACGACCGGCACGCGGGGGCTGCGCAGTGGGCGGCTGGCCCGGTGCGCCCGTAGCCGACACGGTCGGGACCGTGAACGCGGGTCCACTGGGCGCCGGGACCGGTGCTGCATGCTCCGCCGCAGTGGGCGCGGTGTACGGCGGCTGGGCAGGACGCGGCGGCACGACTGGCGGGGCCGGGATCGGCGACGGGGCCCCGGCCGCGGCCGGGAACGGCTGGCCCGGTGCCGGAATCGATTGATTCGGAGCGGGAATCGGCTGACTCGATGCCGCAATCGGCTGCTCCGGCGTTGCCTCCGGGAACGGGCCACCGTGGGCAGGCTGATGCGCTGTCGGCGCCGCAGGCGCAGGCCGCTGCCCGGCAGAGGCAGCAGTCGGGTCGTCGAGCTGTCCGAGATAGAGCGGCCCGGTGAAGTCGGGCTCGGCCTCCCGGAAACCCGCAATCGCGTCACCGGCCTGCGTCAGCGGACCCACGGCTCGGCGGGTGACGGCGCCGGTTCCGGCGACCGCGGCAAATGCCCCCGAGTCGCGCCGGGCCTCGCGCTGCGCGACGAACGCGTCGACGTCCTCACCGAGGAAGGCACCGGTCGTCGGCGCATCGGCGACCTTGCCGGCACTGGCACCCCGGCGGATGTCGACGAGCAGCAGCACCAGGCCGATCACAGACGCGATCACGCAGGCGATCGCCAGCCACACCTGCCCGGTCACCAATCCGACGACGAGGAGTCCGAACGCCGCGACCGCGGCGACAATAGCGGCAATCAACACGATTCAGTCCCCCAGTCCGCGCTCAGCCGTGCTCGGGACCCGGGTACCCCCCGGAATCGGTGATGGCCTCACGGCCGCCGTCGACCGGAGCAGCACTGCCGCGCTGGTCGAGCTCTTCCAGCTGCGACTCGAGGTAGGTCTTGAGACGGGTGCGGTACTCGCGCTCGTAAGTCTTGAGCTGCTCGATGCGTCCCTCCAACAGGTTCCGCTGCTGGCTGAACATCGCCTGGAACTCGCTGTGCTTGCGCTGGGCGTCGCTCTCCATCGCCTCGGCGCGCTCAGCCGCCTGGCGCAGCTGCGTCTCCGAGCGGGTCTGGGCGTCGGCGAGGATCGCCTCGGAGCGCTGGCGCGCGTCGACCAGGATCGCATCGGCCTTGGTCTGCGCATCAGCGACGATGGCGTCGGCGCGGTTGCGCGCATCGGCGAGAAGGGTCTCCGACTCGGCGCGCGCCGTGGAGGTGACGCGATCTGCGGTGTCCTGCGCGAGCGAGAGCACGCGCGCGGCGCGCGTGTTGGCATCGTCGTTGGCCGCACGCGACGGTTCCGGCGCCGTGTAGGCCGGCGCGGGCGGCGCCACGACCGGAGCGGGCTGCGCCGGGGCGGGCTCGGCCGCGCGGGCGTGGGCGAGTTCGGACTCGAGCTCCTCCACCCGGGCGGAGAGTTCGGTGTTCTCGCCGATAAGTCTGGACAGCTCCGCCTCGACGAAATCGAGGAACTGGTCGACCTCGTCCTCGTTGTAGCCGCGTTTGCCGATTGGCGGTTTGCTGAACGCGACGTTGTGCACGTCAGCCGGTGTCAGCCGCATGGCCCATTCCCCTTACATCCGTTCGCAGACGAATCTCGCCTCCGGTCTCTGTGGCGTCCTGAACCTCTCGCGTCCACTTCCGACGCTCTATCAACAACGGACAGTTCTGCCACTAGCGCACCATCCTGTCACAATCTCCCCGTTGGTCGCACTCGCTCGAGACGGTCTCGCAACACAACGGTCGCCGAACAATGACAATGCTCAGTGCCCCACACTAGACCAAGAAGGTCCCGGCCAGCATATTCACCCCTGGCTACCCCGCCGCGAACCCCATGACGATCTGCCGGGCGATCAGCACCAGGATCAGGGTGATCATCAGGGACAAGTCCAGCCGCACCGCACCGATGTTCAACGGCGGAATCACGCGGCGGAGCAGTTTGATCGGCGGATCGGTGAGCGTGAAAACCGTCTCGACGATGATCACAACGGCCCCCTTGGGACGCCAGTCACGGGCAAACGATCCAACGAGCTCCAGGATGAGCCGCGCCAGCAGCAGCAGCCAGTAGACCCAGAGCAGATATCCGACGACGGTCAGGAAAACAGTCACAACCAACACTCTGCCGCAAAACGCTCGATCCGGTGGCGCCGGGGTCGGCGCCGTGTGTCACGAATGGCTGTAGAAGCCGGTTTCCGCGATTCGCCGACGGTCCTCGGGCGACACGTCGATGTCGGCGGGGGCCAGCAGGAACACCTTGGTGGCGACCTTGTCGAACGACCCGCGCAACGCGAACGCCAGGCCGGCGGCGAAGTCTACGAGCCGCTTGGCGTCAGCATTGCTCATGTCAACGAGGTCCATGATCACCGGGTTGCCGTCACGGAATCGCTCGCCGATCGTGCGCGCCTCGCTGTAGCTCGAAGGGCGCAGGGTGGTGATCCGCTGACCGTCGCCGATGGTGTCGGCGTCGTGGCTGCCCGATGAGGCCGACGCGCCGACGGCGCGCAGGGTGGACCCGGCCGAGCGCTGCAACGGCTCGAGCCGGGCGCTGCCACGGGCGCCGGACCGCGATGCACCGGTGTAGACGTATCCACCGTTGCCCACGGCGGCGTAGTCGCGCTCGTCCTCGTCGTAGCGGCTCGACGCACGGACGCGCTCGCGGCGAGGAGCGGAGCCGCCGTAGGACTCGGGCCCGTACGGGTCGTCGTCATAGCCGTCATCGCCGTACGAGTCGCGAGCGTAGGAATCCTGGCCGTAGTAGTCGTCGTAGCCGCCACGGCAGCGCACGCGCCGCACCTGGCCGGTCCCGTCGTCGAGGTAGTCGTCCTCGTAGTCGCTCGGGGGAACCATGCCGAAGTACGCCTTGAACCTCTGCATCGTGGTCATCTGGGGCCTCTTTCGTTGATCGGCGACGGCACTCCGCGTCACGATTGTGGTTGATGTTTCTCGTGTGACCAATGTGAATTTCTATTGGTGCCACCGTAGCCCTCGCGAACGGTCCGCGCGCGGCACGACACGCGCAGATTTCTATCGCCAGATCACCGATGCCAGCCGACCCGTCGGCGCACAACGTCGGTGGCTGAAGAGTTTCTCGTCGGCGATGGTGCACCGGGGGTCGACGGCGATCGCGCTCACCCCGGCCTCGGTGAGCTGACGCACGATCCCCGCGCGCAGATCGAGCCCCGTCGTCCCGGCGTCGGTCTGGCACAGGCTGCCCGGCAGGTGCTCCTCCACATCGCGCGCCATCTCCGGCGGCACCTCGTAGAAGTGCCCCGAGGCGGCGGGGCCCAGCAGTGCGCTGATCCGTTCGGGTTGCGCACCGAGTCCGACCATCACGGCCAGCGCCTCGTCGACGATGCCGTTGCGCGCACCGACCCGGCCGGCGTGCACCGCCGCGATCACCCCGGCCTGCTCGTCGCCGAGCAGTACCGGCACGCAATCAGCGGTGAGCACCGCCAAGGCCAAACCGGGAACCGTGGTGACCAGTCCGTCGCTGGCGGGGACGGGTCTGCTGCGCGGCCCATCGACAACCGTCACCGTGGTGCTGTGCGTCTGCTCCATCCACACCACGCGGTCGTCGGGCAGCCCCAGGTGTCGCGCCAAGCGGGTCCGGTTGGCCGCGACGGCAGCCGGATCGTCGCCGACGTGGTCGCCGAGGTTGAACGAGTCGTACGGCGGCGCCGACACCCCACCCTCGCGGGTGGTCACCACCCGACGGAGGGCACCCATCACTTCAAGAAGTCGGGAACGTCGACCTCGTCTTCGTCCTCGATCCGAATGCTGTTGATCGCGACCCCGTCCGACACGACGCCGTTGATGCGCAGCTCGTCGGTGCGCGCGGCGGCCGGATCACCAGCGGACCGGGAGCTGAAGATCGAATCCCCGGCATCGGGCGGGTTGACCCGGCCGGCCTGTCCGGCTGCGACGGCGGTCTGGCCGATCCTCGCGTCGTCGGCGCGACGGCGCGGTGCGCCGCCGTCGAACCCGGCGGCGATCACGGTGACCCGGACTTCGTCGCCGAGGTTGTCGTCGATGACGGTGCCGAAGATGATGTTGGCATCCTCGTGCGCGGCATCCTGGACCTGGGCGGCCGCATTGTTGATCTCGAACAGACCCAGATCCGAACCGCCGGCGATGGAGAACAGCACGCCCCGGGCGCCCTCCATGGAGGCCTCGAGCAGCGGGGAGTTGATGGCCGCCTCGGCGGCCTTCTTCGCACGATCCTCGCCACGGGCAGATCCGATCCCCATCAGGGCACTGCCGGCGTTGCTCATCACACCCTTCACGTCGGCGAAGTCGACATTGATAAGCCCCGGCGTGGTGATGAGGTCGGTGATGCCCTGCACGCCGTTGAGGAGGACCTCGTCGGCGCTGCGGAAAGCGTCCATCAGGCTGACGTTGGGGTCGCCGAGCTGCAGGAGTCGCTGATTGGGGATGACGATCAACGTGTCGCAGGACTCGCGCAGCTGGTTGATGCCGGTCTCGGCCTGGCCGCTGCGCCGCTTGCCCTCGAAGTCGAACGGGCGGGTGACGACACCGACGGTCAGCGCGCCGAGCTTCTTGGCGATCGACGCCACGACGGGTGCCCCGCCGGTGCCCGTGCCGCCGCCCTCGCCGGCGGTGACGAAGACCATATCGGCGCCCTTGAGGAGCTCCTCGATGTCGTCGCGGTTGTCCTCGGTGGCGCGTCGGCCGACCTCCGGGTCGGCACCGGCGCCCAGACCGCGCGTCGAATCGCGCCCGACGTCGAGCTTCACGTCGGCGTCGCTCATGAGCAGCGCCTGTGCATCGGTGTTGATCGCGATGAACTCGACGCCCTTGAGGCCCTGTTCGATCATCCGGTTGACGGCATTGACGCCACCACCGCCAATGCCGACGACTTTGATCACGGCCAGGTAGTTGTGCGGTGACGTCATTGCGTCCTCCTCCAAAAAACCCTCAACCTAAACCATAGATTTAGAGTTATGTCAAGTAGTGAACTTCCACGCGCAACGCTAGGCACTGGGGACTGGTGGGGCCAGCATCGCCGCGGCGTGTCGCCAAAGTTGTGATCGAGTGGCTACCGGTACGACGGGAAGTCGGGGCTCGACACGTTGTAATAGCTCCCCTTGCGGGTCGTGATGGCCCGCCACGCGACCGCCTTGTCCTCGCCGCGCGTCTCATCACCCCACACGACGGTGCTGCCGTTGCGCAGTACGAACCGGACGTCCACCGGCGACGATGCCTGAATCGAGGCCACCGAGCCGCGCAGATCCGGCGGGAGCTGCCCCACGATGCGGACCGCCGTCGTCGTCGACGGATCGGTCGGACCCGGGTTGGGCGTGACCAGCACCGGCAACTTGGCCAGGTCTGGCGGCAACTTCGTGCCGCGGTCGTAGTGCCGATACGGCACCCCGAGCCGGTCGAGGATGTGTATCGCACGGTCGGTCTCCACCCGCACGACCGGCATCCGCTCGACGACGATCACCTCGATCGTCGACGGATACTGCCGACGTACCCGGGCAGTCTCAACGGCGGGGATCGCGGCGACGCGGGAAGCGGCGCGAGAGGTGTTGACCTGCAAGAGCGGTCGCCCCTTGGGCACTTGTGCGGCCTTCAACACCTGATCTTGCGAGAGCACCGACGACGGGGAATCCAACCCCTGCACCGACACCGTGCGCACCGACATCAGCGGACTGAAGTAGGCCACCGCGGCCAACCCGCCGACCAGCACGGCGATTGCGACGGCCGTCACCCAACGACGGGCACGACTCACTCCCGCTCCCCCAGTGCCGCCAGGATCTCCGGGCCCTGCATCGTGATGTCGCCGGCACCCAGGGTCAACACGATGTCTCCCGGCGCCACGACGTCGAGCACCGCGGGCACCAGCTCGGACAGATCGGGGACGAAGCGACCCCGGCCGCGCATGTGCGCGGCGATCAGCCCGCCGTTGACGCCGGGCAGCGGCTCCTCGCGCGCTCCGTATACGTCGGCGACAATGACCTCGTCGGCTAGGCGCAACGCCGTCGCGAACTCGCGGGCGAACTCCTGCGTGCGCGAGTACAGGTGCGGCTGGAACACTGCGACGACCCGGCCGTCGCCCGCCGTCGCCCGTGCTGCGGACAGTACTGCGCGGACCTCCGTCGGGTGATGGGCGTAGTCGTCGTAGACGCGGACGCCGTCCGCGCTCCCCCGGTATTCGAAGCGGCGACGGACACCGGAAAACTCCGCGATCCCCTCCGCGATCTGCGCCAACGGCACCGACTGCCCCAGCACTGCGTGACCGGCCAGGACTGCGGCCAATGCATTCAACGCCATGTGGACCCCGGGCATCGGCGTGACCAGCCGCAATTCGGAGACCTCATCGACCAGCGGCGGATAGAGGCGGACACGGCTGATACCGCCGTCGGGACCCGTCGTGAACTCCATCAGCTCCGCGACGACATGGTCCGGGCGCTGTGCCCCGCCGCCCACATGGTGGCCGTAGCCCCACACCGACACGTCGTTGGCAGTCAGTGCCTCCTCGGTGCGCTCCAGCATGGCCCGCACCCCGGGGTCGTCGACGCAGGCCACGACGACGCCGCCGGATTCCACGCCGCCGACGAACTTGTCGAATACTTCGACGTAGGCCGCCTCGCTGCCGAAGAAGTCGAGGTGGTCGGCCTCGATGTTAGTGATGACGACGACCGACGCGGGATATTCCAGCAGTGACCCGTCGCTCTCGTCGGCCTCGGCGACGAAGACGGTGCCGCTGCCGTGGTGGGCGTTGGTGCCCGACTCGTTGAGTTCGCCGCCGACCGCGAAGGACGGGTCGGCCCCGCTGTGCTGAAGAGCGGCCACGGCCATCGAGGTCGTCGACGTCTTGCCGTGGGTGCCCGCGACCAGCAGAGTGCGGTAACCCGACATGAGGGTGGCGAGCACCGCCGGGCGCATCACCACCTCGATCCCCCGTTCGCGGGCCTCGACGAGCTCTGGGTTCGAGTCCGGGATCGCCGCCCGAGTCGACACGACGACGGTGGGTCCGTCCGGCAGCGAATCGAGCGCCGACGGGTCGTGGCCGATGGTCACCACCGCTCCCCGCGTCCGCAGGGCCAGTACCGCGCGGCCGTCCTTCGCATCGGATCCCGACACGGCGCCGCCGCGCGCGAGCAGGATGCGCGCCAGCCCCGACATTCCCGCACCGCCGATCCCCACCATGTGGACACGCTGCAGGTGGGCCGGCAGCTCCGCCGACTCGTTCTGTCCCATCGGTTGGTCCGATCCTCTCTTCTCGCTATCGGCCACCGCGGTGACCCTCCGCGAGTTCCAACGCCGCGCAAGCCACGCGGGTCGCCGCATCGCGGTGCCCGCCGACCGCCGCATTGGCGGCCATTTGCGCCAGCCGCGCAGGGTCGCCCAACAGGGCCGGGACCTCACGGGCCACCCAGTCCGGGCTCATCTCGTCGTCGGGCACCAGCAACCCACCGCCGGCCTGCACGACGGGCAGCGCGTTGAGCTCCTGTTCGCCGTTGCCGTGCGGCAATGGCACATACACCGCGGGCAGCCCGGTCGCCGACACCTCGGCCACCGTCATCGCCCCCGACCGGCAGATCACCAGGTCAGCCGCCGCGTAAGCCAGGTCCATCCGGTTGAGGTAGCCGACGCCGATGTACGCGGGCGCACCGGGCGGGGACTGCGGCTCGATGTGGTTCTTCGGACCGTAGGCATGCAGGACGCCGATGCCGGCCTCCCCTAGGGCGGGGGCCGCGCCGACGACCGCGTCGTTGAGACGCAAAGCGCCCTGCGAACCGCCGAAGACGAGCAGTGTCGGCGCCGTTTCATCGAGGCCGAAATAGTGTCTGGCCTTGTCCCGCATCGCAGCACGGTCGAGCCCTGCGAGGCTGCGTCGCACCGGGATGCCCACGACCTGTGCCCCGGGCAACCCACAGTCGGCGACAGCGGCCAAGACGCGATCGGCCCAGCGGGCGCCAACCTTGTTGGCGATGCCCGCACTGGCATTGGCCTCGTGGATCACCAGCGGCAGCCGTGAGCGACGGCGCAGATGGCCGCGGGCGGCGATGTAGGCCGGCAGCGCGACGTATCCGCCGAATCCGACGACGACATCGGCCTCGACGTCGGCGAGCACTTTGCGCGCCGCTGCAACTGCGCGCGCCAACCGCGCCGGCGTCCGTGCCAGGTCGGCGCCGATCTTCCGCGGCAGCGGTGCCGGCGGAATCAGGCGCAGGTCGTAGCCGCGCTCGGGCACGATCGTCGTCTCCAGGCCCTTCTCGGTGCCCAACGCCGTTATGCGCGCAGAACCGTCGAGTGCCGCCACAGCATCGGCGACGGCCAGAGCGGGCTCGATATGCCCCGCAGTGCCTCCGCCTGCTACGACAACTGATAAAGGCCGTTCACTATTCACCATTAGTCACGATGATATCGGCTGCTCGCCGAACTCGGTCCACGGCGCCGAGGTTCGCGCTCGGAGGACGGAAACGCCCCCGTATCGGTGAGTCGGGCGCGGCCGCCGGTGGACCGTCCGCCCGAGGCGATCGGCCGCGCCTGCCGCGTCGGACCGCGCCGTCGGGAGACCGGCTCTGAGCGCCGCGGGCGCCCCGCCATACGGTCGCGCAGCTTCTCCGCGCGCGTCGGCCGGTAGGCCACCGGGGCCGGCAGGCGCCACAACCGGGCCCGCCATCCGACCGGCTTTGCGGGCGCGAGCGCCGCCGCCGAATCCGGCTCGTGGCGCGCAGCGTTAGCGAGCAGGCCGAGCATGGCCAACACGGTCAGCGTCGACGTTCCACCGGCCGAGACGAGCGGGAGCTGGATGCCGGTCACCGGAAGCAGACCCACGACGTATCCGATGTTGATGAACGCCTGGGCCGTAAGGAGCACGGTGATCGTCGCGGCCATCATCTTCAGGAACGGATCCACCGAGCGCAGCGCGATCCGCATTCCGATCAGCATCAGCCCGACGAACAGCCCGATCACGACCAGCGCCCCGATCAGTCCCAGTTCCTCGCCGACGATGGCGAAGATGAAGTCGTTGTGCGCGTTCGGCAGGTAGTTCCACTTGGCTCGGCTCTGTCCGAGGCCGACACCCACGACACCACCGTTGGCCAGCGCGTACAGGGCCTGGCGCGCCTGGTACCCGGCACCCTGCGGATCGTTGATCGCGCCGATGAAGCTGCGGACGCGCTCGGAGCGATATCCCTCGACCAGGGCCAAACCCACGGCGAGCAGCACGCCGCACACCACGAAACTCGCGAACACCTTCCACGGCAGCCCCGCGAACCACAGCAGCGCGCCGACGATGATCGCGATGGTGATGGTCGTCGAGAGGTTTGGCTCCAACAGGATCAACAGGCAGATCAGGGCCGCGACCGGGATCAGCGGCACCAGCAGCTCGGTCAGGTTGACGCCGTCACGGCGGCGCGAGGCCAGCAGATGGGCCCCCCACACGCACAGCGCCACCTTCACCAGTTCCGACGGCTGCACCGACAGCCCGTAGACGACGAACCACCGCCGCGCGCCCTGGCTGAGAGTGCCGATGCCAGGCACCAGCACCAATGCCAGCAGGATTGTCGTGAGCACGATCATCGGCCCCGCGGCTCGGCGCAGCAAACGGACGGGCAGGCGCACGGTCACGTAGAACACCGCAAGGCCCAGCATTGCGAAGATCACCTGCGTGGTGAACATGCTGTAGGCGGAACCGTCTTTCGAGTACCCCTCGACCGACGACGCCGAGAGCACCATCACCAGGCCAAGGACGGTCAACACCAGCGCGAGCCCGACGACGAGGTGGAACGACGCCGTCGGACGCGCGAGCAGGTTGCGCACGGCCTCGACGATCACCTTGGGCCAGGCGAGCAGCGACTCCGACGGCTCGGGGGTGGTGGTCTCCGTCTTGGCGGCCGTCTTCGTCTTGGCGGCCGTCTTCGTCTTTGCCGCGGTCGTGGTCTTAGCCGCCGTCGTGGTCGCCGCAGTGTCCGCCGTCTCGTCCGCGGCCGTCGTGGACTCGCGGTCGGCGACGGTCATCGCTGCGCCCCGGCCAGCGCGGTCGCGGCCCCGGCGAAGGCGTCGCCGCGGGCGGAGTAGCTGTCGAACATGTCGAGGGAGGCCGCGGCTGGGGCGAGCAGGACCGCGTCAACGCGGTCGTCGGCACGGGCGATCTCCCAGGCCCGGGCCACAGCGGCAGTCATCACTTCGACCGAGCGGGAACGGTCGGCGGCGGCCGGATCCGTCGTGAAGCCCGGATCGGGCACGTGCGTCTCAACGATCACCCGCCCATCGTCCCCTGTGAATACTGTGACTGTTGGGACTTCTGGGGCGTGTCGCGCAATCGCGCGCACAATCTCGCCCCGATCGCGCCCGATCGCCACCACCCCGGCCAACCGGTCGCGTGCATCGCTGATCAATTCGTCGACGGATGCCCCCTTGAGCAATCCACCCGCCACCAGCACCACCCGTTGCCGCGCAGCAATCGCCGCCGCCGCCGCATGCGGGTTGGTGGCCTTGGAGTCGTCGATGAACGCCACCGGCGCGCCCGACGCCCGCGCGAGGCGGATCACCTCTTCGCCGCGATGCCGGGCCGGGGCGAAGTCCGCCAGTCCGGCGGTGATAGCCGCGACCGGGACTCCGATCGCCAGCGTGAGCGCAGCGGCGGCCAGTGCATCTGCGCACCCCGACGGCCCGGGCGGGTGGATGCGATCGACGCCGATCAGCTCTGCGCCATCGCTGAAAGCCCGGTCGACGAGCATCCCGTGGACAATCCCGAGTTGTCCTTCAACGGGCTCACCCAGTGTGAACGGCACGCGCCGCGAGTCCATCCCCACCGGCAGGGTCGCGGCAATCGAGTCATCGCTGCCCACGACGGCGACCCGCCCGCGCAATGCGCCGGCTTTCGCCCCGGCGTAGGCCGCCATCCCGCCGTGCCAGTCGAGGTGGTCCTCCGCGACGTTGAGCACGACCCCGGCCGCCGGCCGCAACGACGGCGCCCAGTGAAGCTGGAACGAGGACGCCTCGACACACAGCACATCGGTGCGCTCGGCCCGCGTCAGGATGTCGAGCACCGGGGTCCCATAGTTCCCGCACGCTGCGACCGACCGCCCGGCCGCGGCCACGATCTGCTCGACCATCGCCGTCGTCGTCGTCTTGCCGTTCGTGCCAGTCACCACCAGCCAGGTGCGCGGCGGGCCGGTCGCGCCGCACCGGTCGACCCACCACGCCAGCTCCACCTCGCCCCACACCGGGACGCCAGCGGCGTGGGCGACGGCGACCAACGAGTGGTCCGGGGCGAATCCCGGCGACACGACGAGCAACCGGGCGCACGCCCAGAGCGCCTCGTCGGCGGCGGCATTCTCGACGCCGAGCCGGTGCAGGCCATCGACCTCTTCATGGGTGCCGAACGCATCGTCGACCACGATGACGTGGGCCCCCGCGGACTTCAGGTACGACGCCGCCGAGCGCCCCGCCGTCCCGAACCCGGCGACCACCACGTCTGCGCCGCCCAACCCGGCGACGAGTTCGGCGGCCCGTGCTGCGTCGAACTCAGCCACCGAAGTTCTTGAACTCGCTGTAGAACAGCGAGAGGCCAAGGCCGATGGAGATGGCCGTCAACAACCAGAACCGGATGATGACCGTCGTCTCAGCCCAGCCGCCGAGTTCGAAGTGGTGGTGGAATGGCGCCATTCGGAACAGTCGGCGCCCCGATGTCCGGAAGACCAGGATCTGCAGCACCACCGAGATCATCTCCGTGACGAACAGCGCGCCCAGGACGACCGCGACCAGCTCGGTGTGACTGACGATGGACAGCCCCGCCAGCAATCCGCCGAGGGCGAGCGACCCCGTGTCGCCCATGAAGATCTTCGCGGGCGCGGCGTTCCACCAGAGGAAGCCGAGGCAGGCGGCACCACCGGCCGTGGCGAGGATGGTGAGATCCAACGGGTCGCGCACCGGGTAACAGCCCGGCGCCGACGGGATCCCGGCCGCGCCGCCCTGACACGCGTTGCGGTACTGCCAGTAGGTGATGAGCACATAGGAGCCCATGACCATCGCCATCGACCCGGCTGCCAGGCCGTCGAGCCCATCGGTGAAGTTGACGGCGTTGGACCACGCCGCGACGACGAACCAGACGAAGAGGACGAAGACGACGCCGCCGAGCCCGGCCAGCGAGATCGCGCTGATGTCACGGGCGTAGGACAGATGTTCGCTGGCCGGGGTGTAGCCGTATGAGTTGCGGAACCGCAGCACAAGCACGCCGAACAAAATCGCGGCAACTGCCTGACCCACCGATTTGGCCGTCTTGTTCAGGCCGAGGTTGCGCTGTTTGCGCACCTTGATGATGTCATCGAGGAACCCGACCAGCGCCAGCATGACCGTGAGGCCCAGCACCAGCATGCCCGATGCGGTCGGACCTGAATCGTCGAGGATATAACCGACGATGTGCGCGCTGAAGTAGGCGGCGACGATGGCGGTGACGATGGCCACGCCGCCCATCGAGGGCGTGCCGCGCTTGGTCTGGTGGCTCTCCGGACCCTCGACGCGTATCTCCTGGCCGAACCCCTGCTTGGAGAACACCCGGATCAGTACCGGCGTCAAACCGATCGACACGATGAGGCCAACCGACCCCGCCACCAGAATCTGCGTAACGTCATGCGTCACGACTGCTCCTCCTGCTCGTTCGGTCCGCGTGCAACCCCACCATCCAACCCCGCCGTCAAATCCACTCGACGACCAGGTCCCGTTGTGCCAGCGCGGCCAGCACCGGGCCCCGGTCCCAATCGCCGACCATCGCGATCACATCACCGGCCGCCGGAGCCCCCGCACCGGGCGCAACCCACGTCTGCGCAAGCTCTTCGGAGGTGGCCAGCAGGGCCGCTTCGTCGCCCCACGACCCCTCCATCACCGCACCCTGGTGAGCGGCGCGCACGGCCCGGGAGTCGCCGACGCAGACGACTTTGTCCACCGCCAGCCGCACGGCCGACCGGCCGAGCAGATCGTGATCGACGACGCTGCGCGCCATATCGCCGTCGTCGGCCAACTCGCCCAGGACGAGCCAGGTGCGCGGTGCCCCCGGCTCCCCCGGTGCGCCGCGGTGCGCGCTACCGGCCCCACTATCGGCGGCGACCTCCACCAACCGTCGCAGCAGCGACTTGCCGTCGGCGATCGTCGCACTCGCTCCGTCGTCGATCACGGTGATCTGCCGGCGACCCGGCGCCGATGCCATCAACGCCTGACGAAGCACCACGCGATCGTCGAAATCGTGCTTGACCCCGTTGATCTCCTGCCCCGTCTCGTGGCCCTTGCCGGCGATCAAGACGACGTCCCCGGACTGCGCCCACGCGACAGCATCGGCGATCGCCGCGGCCCGATCGCCCACTTCCCGGATGTCGGTGGCGCGGCGCTGCTCAGCCGCTACGGCGAGGGCGCCGGCCAGCACGGCGGCGCGGATGGCGGCGGGTTCCTCAGAGCGCGGGTTGTCGTCGGTGATGATCACCAGGTCGGCGCCACGCGCCGCGGCCGCCCCCATTTGCGGGCGCTTGCCGGTGTCCCGATCGCCACCGGCGCCCAGCACCACCGCGATCCGCCCAGGGCAATCCGCGGCGAGTGTGCCCAGCACGGCTTCGACAGCGGCGGGTTTATGGGCGTAGTCGACGACGGCGAGGAAATCCTGCCCCGCCCGCACCGGCTCCAGCCGCCCCGGGACGGCAACGTCGGCGATGCCGGCACACGCCCGGTCGACGTCTGCCCCGGCCGCCGCGCACAGTGCGACGGCGAGCGCGGCATTGGTCACGTTGAAGCGTCCCGGCAGCGGTACCGGGAGTCGATGCACACCGCCGTCGGGGTCGAGCAGCGCCGACGGCCCGTCGGTGGCCACCACCGCCGTCCACCGGCGGGCCGCAGGATCCACCCGGTCGGCGTGGTCGACCGTCGCGACGGTCGTCGGATCGGCGACAATCGCGGCCATCTTCGCACCCCACTCGTCGTCGACGCAGATCACCGCGGTAGCCGCCGCCATCGGCGATGCCGGGTCGAACAGCGCCGACTTGGCGTCGAAGTAGTCCTCCATCGTCGGATGGAAGTCCAGGTGGTCCTGGGACAGATTGGTGAACCCACCGACGGCGAACGAGACTCCGGCGACCCGACCCAGCCGCAGCGCATGGCTGGACACCTCCATGACCACCGTGTCGACTCCGCGCTCGAGCATCGTCGCCAGCAGTGCCTGCAGGTCCGGCGCTTCCGGGGTGGTCAGCGAACTGGGCACGGCCGCGCCGTTGATGCGGGTGCCCACCGTGCCGATCACGCCCACCGAGTGGCCGGCGGCGATCATGGCGGCCTCGACCATGAACGCGGTCGTCGTCTTCCCCGAGGTGCCGGTGATCCCGATAACCGTCAACGAGCGGCTCGGATCGCGGTAGACCGCCGCGGCGAGCGCACCGAGCACGGCACGCGGGTCCGGGTGGACCAGGACCGCGACCCCGTCCGGTGCGTTGCACTCGGCGTCGACGATGACGGCGCCGTCCGGGTCGGTCAGGATGGCGGTCGCGCCGCGGCTCAGCGCCTCCGCCGCGTACGAGGCGCCGTGCACCCGCGCGCCGGGAAGCGCAGCGAACAGGTCGCCGGGACGCACGGACTGCGCGCGCAGCGTCACGCCGGTCACCACGGTGCCGGTCCCACTGCCCGGGCCGTCGGCTCCGATCATCAACGCCAGCTCGGCGACGGACGTCGGTGCAACGCGTTCGGGACGGATGGAGTCGGTTCCCATGGGGTGTCAATCTACCGGCCGCAGCGACCGACTCAGCCCGCCTCGAGGGTTAGGCGGGGGGCCGGCGGCGAATACGGGACCCGGGCACGTTGCAACAACCATCCGGCGATCGTGCCGAACAGCGGTGCCGCCGACTGCCCGCCACTGCCGTCGGAACTGCGCCGCGGGTTGTCCATGATGAGACCGATCACGTAGCGCGGATCGTCGGCGGGAGCGATTCCGGCGAAGGTGATGTTGTAGCGCGAGTCCGAGTAGCAGTTGCAGTGCGGATCGACCTGCTGGGCCGTGCCGGTCTTCCCCGACACCTGGTAGCCCGGCACGGCAGCTGCCGGACCGGTCCCGCGCTGGCGCCCGGTCGGATCGTCTTGGACGACGGCGCGGAACATGTCGCGCACCGTGCGGGCGGTCTGCGGGGATACGACGGTGATCCCGTCGGGGGTGGGCATCGGCGACTCGCGGTGTCCGTCACGCGTCTCGGCGGCGATGATCCGCGGCGGGATGCGAACGCCGTCGTTGGCGATCGCTTGGTAGGCCGACGTCATCTGCAGCAGGGTCATCGACAGGCCCTGCCCGATCGGCAGGTTGGCGAACGAACCGCCCGACCACTGCGACAGCGCCGGAACCTGCCCCGGGCTCTCGCCGGGCAGGCTCACACCGGTGCGCTGCCCCAGCCCGAACGCCGCGACCATGTCGGCAAACCGCTTATCACCGACCTTGCGCGCCAGCATCAGGGTGCCGACGTTCGACGATTTGCCGAAGATTCCGGCCGTGGTGTACCGCTCCGTGCCGTGCGCCCACGCGTCCTTCACGGTCACACCGGCCATCCGGATGTAGCCGGGCACCAGGTGTGTGGTCTCGGGCCGGGTCACGCCGTACTCGATCGCTGCCGCCGCGGTGATGATCTTGTTCACCGACCCCGGCTCGAACGGGGTGGTCACCGCAGGGTTGTCGAGACTGGCGTCGCGCTGCTGGGAAAGCGGCCGCGACGCGTCGAAGGTCGAGTCGTTGGCCATCGCCAGCACCTCACCCGTCTTGGCGTCGAGGACGACCGCCGCGACCCGCTTGGCCCCGGAAGCGGCCTTGGCGGCGTAGACCTGACTCTGGACGAACCACTGGATGTCGGAGTCGAGCGTCAAGCGCAGCGTGGCTCCGTTGATCGCGGGGGCGACGTTGCGCGCACTGCCCGGAATGACGGCGCCGTCAGAGCCGCGGTCGAACGTCTTCGAGCCGTTGGTACCTCCGAGCACCGAGTCCATCGACGACTCGAGGCCGATCAGACCGTTGCCGTCGTAATTGACATCACCGACGACGTTGGCGGCCAGTGAACCGCCCGGGTAGACCCGCAGGTCCTCCGGATCGGCACCCACCTCGGGGTAATCGGCGACGATGCGGGCAGCGACGTCGGTGGCCACCGAACGCGCCAGGTACACGAACTTGTCCTGACCGTTCAGCTTGGCCAACAGGTCGGCCTCCGAGATCGACCCTCCCAGTGCACTCGACACCCCCTTGGCGATCGCCGCGAACCGGGTGGCCGCATCGGGGAGTTTCGGATCGCGCTGGTGCGCGGCCTCGGTGGCGGCACGAACCGCCTGCGGCAGGAAGGTCAGTGCGCGCGCCTCGTCGGTATAGGCCAGGGGACGGCCGTTGCGGTCGAGGATCGCGCCGCGCTTGGCGGTGAGGACCTGGGTGAACTCCCGCTGCGCGGCGGCTTGTGCAGCAAGCGTCTTGGACTCAACGGTGTGGACCACGACCAGACGCGCGGCGATGGCCAGGACCGCGAGGACGACGAACACGACCGCCCATCGCGTGCGGATGGTGAACCGGTCCGGGCGATCCCCGCCCGAACCGTCGGAGCCGCCCGAGGTGGTGCCGCGCGAAGTCGCGGGCTTCGCACCCTTGCGCGAGGTGGCGGACTTCCGCACGCGCGAGCGCAAACCGGCGCCAAGTGCCCCCGGTCGGGGGCTGTCCGTATCGAGCAGGGCACGCATCATGATTTGCCCATCATTGCCGTCACTGTGCGGTCCGCCGCGGATTTGGCCCCGGCGCGCCGCCGTCGCTCGTCGGCGTCGGTGGCAGGACGTTGGGCGCAGCCTGCGCCGGCGCAGGCTGCGCACCAGCCTGGCCGGCGGCCCGGTCGGCGGATTGGCCGCCGTCCTGCGCAGCTTGCGGCGGCGCCGCATCCGCGCCGGTACCCGGCAGTCCCGTCGAGTCGTCGACCTTGCTGGTGTCGATGTGGCGCAGCGCGTCGTCGACCGGCTTCGGATTGATCGAGCGAGGCGCACGGCCCGACGCCGCCGTCGCCTTGCCCCGCACGCTTACGCGGCCCCGTTCGCCGACGACCAGTCGCGCAGTGTTCCCCGCCGGGACCAGCCCGAGCCGCGCCGCCTTGTCAGACAGCTCCGGCGCCGAGTCGCCGGACTCGTAGGTCCGCTTCAGCGAGTCCCGCTTGTCCACCAACGACTGGTTCTGCGCCTTCGCAACGGTGAGGTCGTAGGAGTCCTGCGCCGCACGCGTCGACAACCACAACGTCAGGATCAGGCCCAGTGCGACCAACCCGATCACCGGCACGACGAATGGTGTCTGGCGCACCTGCTCGACGAGACTGCGCCGCGGCGTCCGCACGCGCCGTTCTTTGGGTGGTGCCGCGGCGCGCTCTTCGCGAGCCAGGCGGGCCGAGCGCCGATCGACGGCGCGTTGAGCCGCACGCGAGCGGTTGGGCCGCTGCTGGGCGCCCGCAGTCTGACGCCGCCGAGTCGGCGGGTCGAGTAGCGCCAGTGCACCGGTCTGGTTCTCAGCGTCCGCCTGGTCGCCGCGCTTGTTCCTCATCGCACTCCCCCTTCGGCCCCGTCGGGGGCGATTCGCTCGATGGCACGAACGCGTGCCGGCGCCGACCGCGGGTTGGCCTCGATCTCGTCATCGGTCGCCTGCTCGGCACCGCGCGTGACGAGCGTGAATCGCGGTGCAGTCCCTGGCAGTTCGACGGGCAATCCGGCCGGTGAACTCGAGCGGCACCGCTGCGCGAACTCGCGTTTGACGATGCGGTCCTCGAGCGACTGGTAACTCATGACGACGACGCGCCCACCCACCGCGGTCGCGTCGAGTGCGGCCGGCAGGGCTGCGCGCAGAGAGTCCAGCTCGCCGTTGACCTCGATCCGCAGCGCCTGAAAGGTGCGCTTCGCCGGGTGTCCACCGGTCCGACGCGTCGCGGCCGGGATAGTCGCGTACAGCAGGTCGACGAGCGGCCCGCTCGTCGTGAATGGCTGAGTACGGCGCGCGGCCACCACCGCCGAGGCGATTCGGCCGGCGAATCGCTCCTCGCCGTAGTCGGCGAGCACCCGCGCCAGATCTCCGTGGTCATAGGTGTTGAGCACATCGGCTGCAGTTATCGGGTCGTCTGGGTTCATCCGCATGTCCAGCGGCGCATCGACGGAATAGGCGAAGCCGCGGTTGCGCTGGTCGAGCTGCATCGAGGAGACGCCCAGATCGAAAAGCACCCCGTCCACGGCCGTGACGCCGTCGTCGCGTCCCGCCGGATCGGCAAGCACACGGTCGAGTTCGTCATAGCGGCCGGCATTGACCGATGCGCGGGGACCGAAAGGTGCCAGGCGATCAGCCGCGGCCTTGCGTGCGGCGCCGTCACGATCGATACCGATGACAGTGAGCCCGGAGAAGGTCGACAGGAGGAGCTCGGAGTGGCCGCCGGCGCCGAGCGTCGCATCGACGACCACCGCACCTTCGCCGGTGGAGCTGAGCCGCGTCACCGCCGGCGTCAGCAGATCGATGATCCGATCCGCCATCACCGGGATGTGCCCGTGGTCACCGCCGCTCATCGCGCGCCCTTCTCACTCGTCCGGACCTGCGGAGTGGATGAACCGGGGTCCCCGCCCGATCGCGGACCTGGCGCTGGGGAAGTGCGTCAGGGCCCGATCGGGCGTAGGCCTCGTCTCACCCACGATGGCGGTCACGGGGCTCATTCGGTTGTCTAGAGCAGGGCCTCGAAGGCATCGGATCCCGCTGCTGAGAAGTCCTCCTCGTGCTCTGCCTGGTAGGCCTCCCACGTCTGGGCGTCCCAGATTTCGAGGTGGTCGAAACTGCCGATCACCACGCACTCCTTGGACAGCCGCGCATACGACCGGTGATCGGGCGACAGGGTGATCCGGCCCTGCCCGTCGGGTCGCTGCTCGTCAGCGCTGGCGAAGAAGTACCGCTGGTACGCGCGCGCCTGCGGATTGTTGCGCGAAGCCGCCCTCGTCTTCTCCGCAAGAGCGTCGAAGTCCTCGAGTCGGTAGACGGCGAGGCTGTTGTCCTGGTTGCGCGTGACCATCACCCCTCCTGCCAATGCGTCTCGAAACTTCGCGGGCAACGTGAGCCGCCCCTTGTCGTCCAACTTCGGCGTGTAGGTGCCGACGAGCCGCTGACCCGTCATGTCGCACCTCCTCGACCGCCGACTGGTTCAACGTCCGGTTCGCCGTTCCAGTAACCACACTGTACCCCACTTTCCACCACTTTCCACCCATTCAACCCATCAATTCTGCGTGCGTCTGCTGTAACTGCAGGTAGATGGATAGAAGTTGAGTGGGGGAATCCGCGGCCGCAAGGACTCTTTGGCCCGGCAGCTGAGCTTCAGGAGGGATAAAACACCGCTAAAGTGCCAGGTGAGATGAATCAGATGCCCTTAGTGGTGGAATGTGGGGAACCTGACGCGATGGCAGTGGGGCAAGGTGGGGACACAACGACGAGGGCCGCGCATCGCATTGATGCGCGGCCCTCGTCAATGAGCCTTGCCCGCCGAGCGGGCCTGGATTACTCCTCGTTGAACCGTCGGTTGAAGCGGTCTTCCATGCGTTCGGAGAGACTGCGCGCCGACGCGGTCGGGCGGGATGGCCCGCCGCGCCCGTCCACCGACTTCAAGGACGGCTTTCCTCCGCGCAGCGCGAGCAGTCCGGCGCCGAACATCACGAGGAAGCCGATCAGGCTGAGGATCGGGAACCCGCCGACCTGCACGCCGGCCACTATGCCGCCTACGAGCAGTGCGAGTCCGACGAGAAACAGGACGACCGCCTGCGCACGCCGACGGCCGGGCGCCAGGCTGCGCCTGTGGACAGTCGACGCGAACTTGGGGTCGTCCGCGTACAGCGCACTCTCGATCTGGTCGAGCATGCGCTGCTCATGTTCGGAAAGTGGCACCGACCCCTCCTTCACTGCATTCGTGGTCGTAGAACTTCAATGATACGAGGTGAACGACCGAACGACCACACTTCGCCCCCCGTTGATCCGATGACGTGGCCATCGGCTCTATCAACGATCACGCACACATCATGCCGACCGGGACTGCCGCACACTGGTCGAAGGTGTCCGGCCCTGCTCGTAGCCGGCCAAGGTGTCTTCCGCAATGGCAATAAGCCCGCTGAGTCGAATCCGCATCCGTGCGACGACCGCCTGGTCCACCTCGCGGACCAGGCCGGTCTCTACACGCTGACGCAATGCCGAGTGGCCGGCGAAGAAGGCCGCGTCCTCCCCCAGTGCTGCATCCGCGCCCGACTGCGCCTCGAGGCGCACCCACGCGCTGCGCTGACCACGTGGTGCCCGCCGCCGGGATTCCAATACGACAAGGACCGCCCCGGCGGCCCGTAGCGCAGCGAGGTAGTACAGCCTCAGCCGCTCAGCGTTGCCGACGACGATGTCGCCCTCATCGGCAATCGCCACCGCCTGGTCGAGCAGCCGGTGCGCATCGGCCACGATCCTCGGCTCGATCACCGATCCCGCTCTCGTCGCCATTCCCGCCTCCTCTCGGCCGGTTCCCGTCTTCCTCAATCCGAACGTTATCCGCGAAGTCCGACATTCCCATCGGTCCGGACAGGGCCCGCGGCTTCCCTCCGCGGGCCCGGCCCGTCCAGTCGGCGAATGCGACCCGGTCTCACTATCGAACAAATATTCGACTACGTCAATGCTAGCGTGATCCTGCGGTGCGCTCAACCGCCATCACGACGCAGCGAAAGGCCACCAGATGACCGAGGAGTCGATCGGCGCGCCGGTCGACGTCACCGTGGTCCGCCTCACCGGCGGCGATTCACACATCTGGCTGGACCCGGCCCTGCACGTCTACGTCACGGCAATGGGCTATCCGCGCGGCATCGAGGGCCAGCGCAAGGCACTGTGGCGCGATCACATCGCCCGCCCCGGTTGGAGCGCATTCGGAGCAGTCGCCGCCGTCGACCCGGCCCGCTTCAGCGGGTCACTGCTGCGCCGGTCGGCCACCGTGCACTCCCTGCAACAGCGGCGCCTGCGCCACGGACGGATCCGCGGCGGCGCGCACACCGAGGACGTCCTCGTCGGCATCGCCTACGGCTACCGCGGCGCACCGGACCAGTGGTGGAACCAGCAGCTGCGAATCGGTATGCGCCAGGCCGGTTGCCCCGCTGATCGCGCTGCCCGCCTACTCGCCGACTATTTCGAGCTCACCGAATTGCACGTTCATCCCGACGCGCAAGGCCGCGGCGTGGGGCAAGCCCTCCTGCGCGCCCTGCTCGCCGACCGCACCGAATCCAACGTCCTGCTGTCCACCCCCGAGGTCGCCGGCGAGGAGAACCGGGCGTGGTCCCTCTACCGCCGCTTCGGGTTCTCCGACGTGCTCCGCAACTACACCTTTGCCGGCGATCCGCGCCCGTTCGCCTTCCTCGGCCGCGAACTGCCGCTGCCCGTCCCCGATCCCCTGCATCCCGGACGACCGAGGTGACTCGGCGCTACGACGCCGTCGTCGTCGGTGCCGGCCACAACGGACTCATCGCGGCGGCCTACCTCGCCCGTGCCGGACGCTCGGTCTGCGTGCTTGAACGCGACGCGATCCCCGGCGGCGCCGTCTCAACCGTCGAGCGCTTCCCCGGCTATCGCGTAGACCGCGGGTCGTCGGCGCACATCATGATCCGGCACACGCCGATCCTCGACGAGCTCGACCTGTACCGCCACGGATTGCGCTATGCCGATTGCGACCCGTGGGCGTTCGCCCCGGCCGAAACTGACGACGACGAGCCGATCGTGTTCCACCGCGACCTCGCATCAACCTGCGCCTCCATCGAACGCTCCTGCGGCCGCGTCGATGCCGACTCCTACGCGCGCTTCGTCGCGCAATGGGCGCCGCGGGCCCGGGCGACGATGGCGGCGTTCGGGCACGAGCCGACACCCACCCGTTTCGCCGCCACCTTCGCCTCGAGCGGTCTACGCACACCCACCGCGCGTGAGTCGTTGCTGGACCGGCGCATCGGTGCGCTGTCGTCGATGTCGCAGGACATGATGAATTCCGGCGATGCCCTACTCGACCGCTGGTTCAACTCGGAGCGACTCAAGGCCGCACTCGCCTGGTTCGGCGCGCAGTCCGGACCACCCACCGACCTACCGGGGACCGCCCCGATGGTCGGCTTCGCCGCTCTGATGCACGACATCCCGCCCGGACGCGCGATCGGCGGCAGCGGCGCGCTCACCACAGCGCTGTGCGCCGCACTCGCCGCCGACGGCGGGAAGCTGGTCACCGACTCCCCCGCCACCGCACTGCGGCGCCGCGGCGACGACTGGGAGGTGGTCGACACCTCCGGCACCGTTACTACGGCGCGCCACGTCATCGCCGCGTGTCATATCGGCGCGACACTGGACCTCCTCGCGGCGGGCGGTCATCGAGCCGACCAAATCGACCGCTGGCGCCGCGCGATCGTCGTCGGCAACGGCATCGGCATCGCCGTGCGGCTCGGTACCACCGCCCTGCCGGCCTATCGGAACACCCCGAGCGGCCTGCCCGCCCACGGCATGCACAGCGGGTTGGGGCTGCTGACGACCGAACGGGCACACCTGCGCCGCGCGCACGCCGCCAGCGCCGTCGGCGAGCTTCCGGCACGACCGGTCGCATTGCCGATGGGCTTCTCCGCACTCGACCCCAGCATCGCCCCCGCCGGCCGCCACCTGGTCAACGTGTGGGCCCAGTGGCATCCGTACCGCTTCGCCGACGGCGGGTCCTGGGCGGATCGGGCACGTACCGCGGCCGACGGGGTGATCGCCGAGATCGACCGCTACGCCCCCGGCTTCGCGTCGACGATCGAGCACTGCTACATCCAGACGCCCGCCGACCTCGAATCCGAGCTGGCCCTGCCGGCGGGCAACATCATGCACGTCGAGATGACAATCGACCAGATGTTCGGGTGGCGCCCACACCCCGACCTCGCCGGGCGGTCGGTACCCGGGGCCCACGGGCTGGTCTTGGCCGGTGCATCGACGCATCCCGGCGGCGGCGTCACCGGGACCAGTGGCCGCCTCGCCGCCCGCGCAATCCTGCACCGAACATCCAAGCGGCGCGGCCTCGGCACCACAGCCCGCACCATCTGGCACGATTGACGGCGTGTCGACGCACCCGCTCCGCCGATCGCCCGCCCGCCTAGTCGCCGTGGCAGGCTCCGCCCTGCTCCTGATGGCCCTGTTGTCGGGGTGCCTGACCAGGTCGGAGACAGTCGGCGACCGCTTCTCCGGCGAGATCATCGTCGCAACCACGCCCGATAACTCCGCCGGTATCCCCCGCCTGGACATCCCCCAATCGATGGCCAGCCAGGTCTCGGTCTCCGATTTCACCGGCACGATCTCCGACACCGGCTCGGTGACCACTCAGCGGCCGGACACGGAGACGCAGGCGCCTACGCAACCCCAAAAGCTGCCCACCAAAGTCGGGACCCGCGCCACCTACCACTCGCTCACCGCCGGACAGTTCGGCCAGCTCGGCGACATCATCGCCGCGTCGTTCACGGCTTCGAACGCGGCGATGGACCTGGCCACGACGCGCAGTGGCGATGCAGTCCGACTGACCGGCACCGCCGACTTCAGCGGTCTGGTCGAGGGTCGCGACGTCGTGTTCTTCTCGGTCACCTTCGGCGGCGAGATCGGTGGGACCAACGGCATCGAGTACGGCGACAACTCGGTGTCGTGGGTGATTCCGGCGGGCAAGTCGAGTGATCTGACCGCCGATGCGCGCTACCCCGACCCCGCGGTCGCAGCTCTGCCGAGTTGGTCGCTGTTCCTCGCGTTCCTGTGTGTGCTCGCCGTCGCGTTCGTCATCTGGTACGCCCGCCGCGAGCACAAGGCTGACACCACGCCGCGTCCCGGCGCACTCGCCAAGTGACCGACCTCGACGTCGCGGATCTCGTCCACGCTCGTCTGAGCGAGGTGTTCGCCGCCGCCCGCAGTGACGCCGCGGACATCGGCGCGCCGGTCGTGGCTGCAACCGACTCGTTGGCCGGGTTCGTCCTCGGCGGCGGCAAGCGCGTACGCCCGCTGTTCGCCGACGCCGGTCGGACCGTCGCGCACGGCGACGACCGGGTCGTGCGTCCGGCCGATGACACCGACGACGCGCTGATCGGGCTGGGCGCGGCCCTCGAACTCGTCCAGGCGTGCGCGCTCGTGCACGACGACATCATCGACGCATCGGACACCCGGCGCGGCCGGCCGACGGTCCATCGCGCCTTCGCCGCGACACACCGCGAGAGTGACTGGCAGGGCGAGTCCGACCGGTTCGGCGAGTCGATGGCGATCCTCATCGGCGACCTCGCCCTGGCCTGGGCCGACGACCTGGCGGCCGCGGTACCGGCCCGCATTGCACCGGTATGGGCGAGGATGCGCACCGAGGTGCTGTCGGGCCAGGTCCTCGACATTGCGAACGAAGCCGCCCGCGACGAGTCGCTCGCGGCCGCGGAGCGGGTCATCGCGTACAAGACGGCCGGCTACACCGTGGCCCGCCCGCTCGAACTGGGTGCGGTACTCGGGGGCGCGGACGAGTCGCTCGTCGCGCAGCTGCGCATCATCGGTATGCAACTCGGACTGGCATTCCAACTCCGCGACGACCTGTTGGGCGTCTACGGCGATCCCGCCGTGACGGGCAAGCCCTCCGGTGATGACCTGATCACCGGTAAGCGCACCGTGCTGATCGCCGAGGGGCTGGCCCGCGCCGACGATGATGCGGCCGCACGCTTGCGGCGACTCCTGGGAACTGACGTGTCACGCGGCGAGCTCGCCGATGCACGGGAGATCCTGACTGTTTCCGGCGCACAGGGCGCTGTCGAGGCCCGCATCGAGTCCGCTCTGGGATCGGCGCTGGGCGGAATCGACGCCCTGCCGACGTCGCCGCCGGCCCGGGCCAAGCTCACGGCATTGGCCCATCGGATCACCCACCGGGCCGCGTAGGTGGCCGGCCTTCGACGCGTGTCCGGGCCCACCGCCCGCGTGGTGGTTATCGGCGCGGGACTGGCCGGACTCTCCGCAGGTCTGCACCTGCGCGGTGCCGGACACGAGGTGACCGTCGTGGAGGCCGGCCCGGAACCGGGCGGGCTCGTCCGCACCGAGACGATGACCGCCGGCGACGGATCGGTACACCGCTTCGACACAGGCGCGACGATCCTCACGATGCCCGGGCTCGCCCTCGACGCGATGTCCGCGGTCGGCGTCGAGAAGTCCGATGCCCTGGCTCGACTGGACCTGCGCCCGGTCGACCCGTCCTACGTCGCGCGATTCGCCGACGGCGCTGAACTGGCCGTCGCGGCCGATCGGGCACAGCGGATCGCCGCGGTCGCCGATGTCTTCGGGGCCGACGCGGCCGCCGGAGTCGCGCGCCTCACCGATTGGCTGACCGACCTCCACGAGACTGAGTTCCCCGCGTTCATCGACCGCAACCACGACCGACTGACGGACTTCGTCCGCGGGGACACGGGGCGGGCAGCGCGCCGGCTGGTCCGCCTTGGTGCCGTCCGGGGTCTGACCGGTGCGATCAGCCGGTTCGTCGCCGACGAACGGCTGCAACGGGTCTATTCGTTCCAGGCGTTGTACGCGGGGGTCCCGCCGGCTCGGGCGGCGGCGGTCTACGGGGTAATCGCCCACATGGACATCGGACTGGGCGTCAGCTATCCGACGGCGGGGATGGGCCGACTGCCGCAAGTGCTCGCCGGTGCACTCTCCGACGCCGGCGCCGTACTGCATTGCTCGACTGCAGCGGCGCGTCTGCAGCGACAGGGCACGCGGATCACCGGTGTCGTGGTGCGCACCGCAGACGGTACCGAGGAGCTGCTGCCGGCCGACGCGGTCGTGGCGGCGTGCGGCACGTCGGCGCTGGCCGGCCTCGTCGGGACAGACGGCCCCGGTCACGCCCGCCGCCGCGCGATCCGCTACTCCCCGAGCGCGGTCGTGGCGCATCTCGCCGTCGACGCCGGGCAGACTGCGCGATGGCCGGGCAGTCATCACACCATCGACTTCGGGGCGGCGTGGGCGCAGACGTTCACTCAGATCGCCCCGCGCAGGCCGGGCCGAGGCCGGTTGATGAGCGACCCGTCGGTGCTGATCACGCGTCCGTCGGCCACCGCACCGACTGGATTCACCACGTCCGGGCGCGAGTCGGTGTCAGTGCTGTGGCCGTGCCCGAACCTCCATGCCGCGGACCTGCCGTGGGCCGAGATCGCCGACGAATACGTCGCAGGGTCGCTGACCGCACTGGCCCAGCGCGGATATCCGGGCATCGACGAGGCACCTGTGCTGCGGATCGACACGCCGATGTCATGGGAACGACGCGGGTATGCCGCGGGCACCCCGTTCGCGGCTGCCCACACGGTGCGGCAGACCGGCCCGCTGCGCACCCCCAACCTTGCGCCGGGCTGGGACAACCTGGTGCTCGCGGGTGCCGACACCGTGCCCGGCGTCGGTATCCCGCCGGTGCTGGTATCGGGCCGACTGGCCGCCGACCGCATCACGCCGATGCCCGCGCGCGGCCGAGCGTGGTGACCGCGGCCGTCTACGATCGCAGCGTGACCATGCAACCGGCCCCGTGGTGGCGCAGATGGGAGTTCCCCGTCGGCGCGGCCGGGTCGGTCCTCGTGGCGCTCGGCGCCTTCGGTGTCGCCGACATCCCGCGGATCAACACCGTCGCACAAGACGCCGGGCTGGCCTGGTTCACCTACGGCCACGGGAAGACCCTCGCCGCGGTCGCCTTCTGGGTCGGTGTGACGATCCTCGTCTACTGCTGGGTTCGGATCGGGCGCCTGGTCGCCCACACCGGCCCCGACGTGCCCACCGTCGGTCAAGTCCAAGCGGCAGTACTCACGTGGGCGGCCCCGCTGACCATGACGGTGCCCATCTACAGTCGCGACGTCTATGCGTACCTGGCCCAGGCCGAGGTGTTCCGTGCCGGCTTCAATCCCTACTCCGACGGTCCGGTGCACCAGCCCGGACCGATGCTCGACTCCATGGCCCAGGTGTGGGCGGCCACCACAGCGCCCTACGGGCCGACTTTCATGTGGCTCGGACGCGGCGTCGCCTCCCTGGCAGATGGCAACGTGATCCTGGGCGTCCAGCTGATGCGGGCGGTCCTGATCCCGGGCCTGTTGCTGAGCCTCTGGGCGGTGCCACGCCTGGCCCGCCACTTCGGCGCCTCCCCCCAGCAGGGACTGTGGTTGGCGCTGCTGAACCCGATGATCCTCATCCACCTCGTCGCCGGAGCGCACGTCGAATTGCTGATGATGGGCGTGCTGGTCACCGGCGTCACGCTGGCGGTGCTCGGCCGCCCGGTCAGCGGGCTCACGGTCCTCGGGCTGGCGGCGACGATCAAGATCACCGCCGCCATCGCGATCCCCTTCATCTTCTGGATCTGGTTGGCCCACCTGCGCGAGAAGGACGGGTCACCGTTGTCGCGGCGCCGCACCGCAGGGGTGTTCGCCGCCACCGCCGCCATCCCGGTGGCTGTTTTCGCCGTCATCACTGCGGCCAGCGGTCTGGGGCTGGGCTGGTTGACCGGCCTGGGTTGGGCGGGTCGCATCATCAACTGGTTGTCTGTTCCGACCCTGGTCGGCCATGTGATCACGTGGATCGCGGCACCTTGGCAGGCGTGGAACCTGCAGTCGGTACTGGTGTACACCCGTGCGGTCGGGGCGGTGGCGCTCGCGGTGATCCTCGTGGCCCTGTGGGTCCGGTACCGGCAGACCGCGCGGCGCGCCATGGCGGGCATGACCCTGGCCATGCTCGCGGTCCTGCTCCTCGAGCCGTCGACGCTGCCGTGGTACTACACGTGGGTCCTCTGTCTGGCGGTCGCTTTCACTCTTCCCCCATGGGTCCGCGCCGTCGTCGTGGCGGCGTCGACCATCCTGCTGATCGTCTTCCAGCCCGACGACTCGATCGTCTTGTACAAACCGGTCGAACTGCTGGTGGCCTTCGCACTCGGCGCACTGGCCGCCGCCTCCCTGCTGCGGCCCGACCCGTTGCGACTGCGCCGGCTCCTGCGTGGCGAGGCCTCTTCCCCCTGATCGGCGACGCGGGACGGTAGTCGAATTAGAAGGCCGCCGCCTGGGCGCGGCGGATCACCTCGCGCGCGGAATGCGTATGCAGCGCCGCCGCCGGGTACAGCCCCAAATCGTCGATCTCGGTGAACAACCACCGCATCGCCTCGTCACGCGAGAAACCGCCGTCGAGGAGCACGTCGACGAGGCCGTTGAAGTGCTTGGCGATGCCACCGTCGTCGAAGAACAGGGCTGGGACGACGGGCTCACCGCCGCGCGAGCACGCGAGTAGGTGATGGTCGCGGATCAGCGTCCGTACTCGGTTGGTCGAAACACGCAGACGGGCGGCGACCTCGCCGAGCGTCAGCGTCTGTGCATCCTCGGGCAGGAAATCCTCGGTCAGTGGCAACGAACTCACGCGCCCAGCGTACCCACCCGCCCGTCAGCCCTTCCGCCGCGCACCGCCCTGTTGTGCCTCCCGGGCGCAGGCCTGCCGACCCGGTAGATTCGCAGGGGTGAAACCGGGCCCGCCTCCCTACGCCGCGACACGCGACGATCCGCTGCTCGGATCGCTCGTCGACCGGCGCTACCGGATCGACGCACTCATCGCGCGCGGCGGGATGAGTGCGGTCTATCTCGGCCGCGACCAGCGCCTGCACCGGCCGGTGGCAGTCAAGGTGATGGACGCCGCCTACCGCGACGACCCCGTCTTCCTCTCGCGGTTCGAGTTCGAGGCGCGCGCGGTGGCCGGGCTCAAGCACCCCGGCCTGATCAATGTCTACGACCAAGGCATCGACGACCAGGTCGTGTTCCTCGTCATGGAGCTCGTCGAGGGCGGCAGCCTGCGCGAGCTGTTGCGCGAGCGCGGCCCGATGCCCCCGCACGCGGTGTCGGCCGCGCTGGGGCCGGTCCTCGGCGGTCTCGGCACCGCCCACGCGGCGGGCCTCGTCCACCGCGACGTCAAGCCCGAGAACATCCTGATCTCCGATGACGGCGACGTGAAGATCGCCGACTTCGGCTTGGTGCGGGCTGTCGCCGAGGCGGGCATCACCTCGGCCAGTGTGATCCTGGGCACCGCCGCCTACCTCTCACCCGAGCAGGTGGAATCGACACGGGCGGACGCACGCTCGGACGTGTACTCGACCGGCGTGGTCATGTTCGAGCTGTTGACCGGGCGCACCCCGTTCCACGGCGACACACCGCTCGGCCTAGCCTATGCCCGGTTGACCTATGACGTGCCCGCCCCCGGCGACGTCGTCGACGGTGTCCCCGCCCAGTTCGACGAGATCGTCCTGCGGGCCACCGAGCGCGATCCGGCCAACCGCTACCGCGACGGTTTCGAGATGGCCCGCGCTCTGGCCGACGCATCGGCGCAGCTGCGCCTCCCCCGGTTCACCGTGCCCGCCCCGCAGCGATCAGCCGAGCGGGCGACGGCGGCGCGCTTCCGAAACCGCCACCCCGGTCACGACGATGTCGGCGCGTCACCCGACCGAATCGGCCCAGGCGGCACTGCTCTCTTCGACGGCCCGCCAACGAGCCGGGGTGCCGCAGCGCCGGACGACGCCGAGCCTGCCGGGCACCGGTTCAGCATCCTCGACCTGGACGGTAGCGCTGACCACGAGGTACCCGACTTCGACGAACACGATGCCGAGGACTCAGGCAGCGCGGTGACGGTACTCGTCTGGCTGTGCCTGTACGCCGCGGTGATCGCCGCCATCGCCGCGGGCGGCTGGTGGATCGGCGCACACCTGCTGATGGGGTTGTCGCCGACCGGCTGACGCCTGATCGCCGGGCCCCGGTGGGCTAACCCCGGAGCATCTCCGCGACGAGGAACGCCAGCTCCAGCGACTGCTGGGTGTTGAGACGCGGGTCGCAGGCCGTCTCGTACCGGCCGGCCAGATCATCGTCGGAGATCTCCTGGGCTCCGCCCAAGCACTCGGTGACGTTCTCGCCGGTGAGCTCGATGTGGACGCCACCGGGGTGGGAGCCGAGCGCGCGGTGGACCTCGAAGAAGCCCTGCACCTCGTCGACGATGCGGTCGAAGTGCCGCGTCTTGTAACCGGTCGACGCTTCGTGGGTGTTGCCGTGCATCGGGTCGCACTGCCAGATGACCTTGTGTCCAGTGGCCTCCACCGCTGAAACGATCGGTGGCAGGACCTCGCGCACCTTGGAGTTGCCCATCCGGGCAACGAGGGTCAGTCGGCCGGGCCGGTTGTGCGGGTCGAGGCGCTCGACATACTCCACGGCCTGCTCGGGCGACGTCGTCGGGCCGATCTTCACTCCGATCGGGTTGTGGATCAACTCGGCGAAGGCGATATGAGCGCCGTCGAGTTGACGGGTGCGCTCCCCGATCCACAGGAAGTGCGCCGAAAGGTCGTAGAGCACCTGCTCGTCGCTGTCCGGGGCGGCCGCCAGCCGGAGCATGGCCCGCTCGTAGTCGAGGACCAGCGCCTCATGCGATGCGAAAATCTCTGCCGATTCCAGGCTCGCGTCGTGTACGCCGCAAGCGTCCATGAAGTTGAGGCCGCGATCGATCTCCGAGGCCAGTGCCTCGTATCGCGCGCCCGCGGGCGAGGTCCGCACGAATTCACGGTTCCAGTCGTGCACCTTGTGCAGCTTGGCCTCCGACCCCGTCAGCGCTCGGACCAGGTTCATCGCCGCCGCGGCGTTGGCGTAGGCACGCACGAGGCGCGACGGGTCGTGGGCGCGGCCGGCGGCGTCGGGCGGGAACCCGTTGATCATGTCGCCGCGGTAGGACAGCAGGCCCAGCGAGTCGGTGTCGGCCGAACGGGGCTTCGCATACTGGCCCGCGATTCGGGCCAGCTTCACCACGGGCGTGCTCGCGCCGTAGGTGAGGACCACCGCCATCTGCAGGAGTGTGCGGATGTTCCCCTTGATGTGCGGCTCGGTGTTGTCGGCGAAAGTCTCGGCACAGTCGCCGCCCTGCAGCAGGAATGCTTCGCCGCGCGCCACCTGCGCCAACCGTTCCGACAGGGTTTCGACCTCGGCGGGCATGCAGATCGGCGGTACGCTCTCGAGCACTGTGCGCATCCGGGCGGCCTCGTCGGGCGACCAGCTCGGCTGTTGCAGGGCAGGACGCGACATCGCGTCCTCGAACCGCTGCTGCAGGTCTCCCGGCAGCGGAGGCAGCACGGGCAGTTCGTCAATCGGCACGTCGACAGTCCAGTTCACCACGCCAACAGCGTAGTGGACCGGCCCCGCGACCCCCGACCCTAGGTGCCGACTATCGACCGCCACTTGGCGAGGTTGTGCCGTGCGTCGGCGAGGGCGTCGTGCGCGTCGGCCGGCCGGTCGGGCAACGTCGGGCGCCCCGCCTCTTCCCAGAGCTGGCGTAGTTCCCGGGTGTAGCGGGGAATCGCCCGCGGCAACTCCGTCATCGGCCCCCACAGCTGGCACAGGACGACGTGGTCGTACGCGCCGGTCCACGCCCACAACTCCACGGGTCCGCTGTCGGCGGTCAAGAACTCCAACAGGTCATCGCGGATGCGACGACGCGTTCGCCATACCTGCGACGACGGGGACGGCAGCTTCGGCAGCACGTTCGCCCGCACCCAGCTCCCCGCCCGATCGGGGTCGAACTCGGTCGACACCGCGTAGTATTCGCGGCCATCGTCGCCGACGACGCCGATCGACACCAAATCGATCGTCCGACCGTCCTCGATAAACTCCGTGTCGTAGAAGAAACGCATCACCCCAACCTATCCCCGAGAAACCCGGCTCCCATGACGACTCCCCCGCTGACGCCGCGCGCCGACCATGCGCGTGCGCGCTTCCTGGCGCGCCTGGACCGCTGGCAGCCGTCGCGGGCCGCCGTCGTCGCCATCTGCTTTGTGTTCGCCGCTTCGGCGACCATGCAGGTCACCGGAGTACCCTTCACGCCCGGATTCGGTACTCGGACCCTGTTCGACCTCGACGTCTATCGACTGGGGTCCATCCTCTGGCGCCAGCACCAATCCTTGTACGCGGAGGGCTCGATGCCGTTCACCGCCGACGGGATCTGGCTGCCGTTCACCTATCCCCCGTTCGCCGCAATGATGTTCGTGCCCCTGGGCCTGATGAGCCTGACCGCCGCCGGCGTCGTCGTCACGGTGACCAGTTGCCTGCTGACCGTCACCATCCTGGCGGTGACCCTGCACGTCCTGGGTGTCGGGACACCGGCCGGGCGCTGGTGGGGCGCGACAGCGCTGGCCGCCGTGGTGATCTGGACCAACCCGTTCTGGATGACGCTGGGCTTCGGGCAGATCAACGTCATCCTCATGGCGATGGTCGTCGCCGACGTGTTTCTACTCGGTGCGCGCACGTCGCGGCCGGATTCACCATGGCGCGGGGTCCTGGTGGGCCTGGCCGCAGCGATCAAGCTGACACCGGCAGTGTTCGGACTGGTCTTCACCGCGCAACACCGCTGGCGGGCCGCCGTTGTCTGCGCCGGCGCCTTCGTCGCCGCCGGTGCGATTGCCTGGTTGTGGCTGCCCGTCGATTCGGTCGACTACTGGACCGACACGCTCCTGAACACCTCTCGCATCGGCGACTTGACCGAAGGCATCAACCAGAACCTGAACGCGCTGTGGTTCCGCATCCTCGGCGACACCTCCACGCAGTCCATCTGCTGGCTTGCCTCGGTCGGGGCCGTGACCGTCCTGTTGGCACTGGCGGTGCGCGCCAACCTCCCCGGCCGGGCCAACACGGCGACCGATCGGGAACTGCTCCTGACCGTCACCCTCGCCGTGGCCGTGTGGGGACTGCTGGTCTCCCCCACGTCCTGGGGGCACCACTGGACCTGGGGAGTGGTCGCGACGCTCGTCGCGGCGATCCTCGCCCTGCGGGCCGACGACCGGCTCCGCGTCGGCGCTTACGGGCTGTTGGCAATCGTGGGAGCCGTCGTCTTCGCCATCGGGCCCTACCAGCTGCTCCCCACCGACACCGCCTATTGGTCTCCGGTGGAGCAGGTCGTCGGCAACGCCTACATCCTGTGGGGCGTCGCCTTCCTCATCGTCGTGTGGCTCCTGCCCTGCCGACGCGCACCGGCACCCGACGCGGACGACTGAGGGGCTCAGGCTGCCGACGGATCGGGGCTCTGCGCCTTGAGGATGTCCTCGGGGGTGTTGCCGGTGTTCTTCAAGTCGGCGGCATAAAGATCCACGTATTGCTGTCCCGACAGCTGCATCAGGTCGTACATGATCTCGTCGGTGACTGCGCGCTCGATGAACCGATTGCCACCCATCCCCTCGAACCGCGAGAAGTCCAGTGGCTCGCCGATGCGCACCTCCACGTGCGCGAACCGAGGGATCACGGTGCCCGGCGGGTTGAGATCGTTGGTTCCGACCATCGCGACCGGGATCACCGGGACACCCGTCTCCAACGCGAGCCGGGCCAGACCCGTCTTGCCCTTGTAGAGACGTCCGTCGGGCGAGCGGGTCCCCTCCGGATACATCCCCATCAGGTCACCCTTGTCCAGCTGGCGCCGGGCGGCATCGAGCGCACCGGCCGCCGCATCGGCCCCGGTGCGGTCGATCGGGATCTGACCGGTGGAACTGAAGAACCACCGCTGGAATGCACCCTTGAAACCAGTCCCGGTGAAGTACTCGGACTTGGCGAGGAAGTACATCCGCCGCGGGATCATCAGCGGCAGGTAGAAGCTGTCGACTACCGCGAGGTGGTTGCTGGCCAGGATTGCCGGTCCGTGTGCGGGAAGGTTCTCCAGACCCGTGACCTTTGGGCGGCCGATCAACCGCAGAATCGGACCCATCAGCACGTATTTGAACAGCCAGAACCACATGGGCAAGAGCCTACCCGGCCCGATCGTGCGGAGTGAGTCGAGTCAGTCGCGCAGGACGGCGCGGGCGAGCTGCGCGTCGCCAGCCGTCCGGGTGGCGGTGGCGCCGTCGGAAAGCATGGTTCGTGCCACCTCGGCGGCACCGATCATTCCGGCGGACTCGCCGAGCTGGGTGCCGCGGATGCGGGCCAGGGTCCGGTATCCGGCACCGGTCAGCATCGCCGCGTATTGTTCGCGCGCATCGTCGAGGTACAAGCCCGACGCACGGCCCACGCCCCCGGCAATGACGATGAGGTCCGGGTCGAACACGTCGGCGATCATGGCCAGGCCCTGCCCGAGGTAGGACGCGAACGACGCGAACGCCGCCAGTGCCAGCGGATCGCCCTCGTTGGCGGCCGCGGCGATGCGCCGACCGGTCACCGAGCCCGGATCCGCGGCCGATTCGTCGGCCAGCTTGGACCGGCCCCACTCCGCGTCGGCCAGCAATTCGACGACGGTATCGACGAGTGCGGTCCCGCTGCAATACCGCTCCCAGCAGCCGCGCTTGCCGCAGGAGCACGGCCGGCCGTCGGGCACGATGACGATGTGACCCAGTTCGGGTGCCACGCCGTAACTGCCGCGGTAGAGGCGGCCGTCAAAGACGAGTCCGGCGCCGATTCCGGTGCCGATGGCGAGCACGAGCGAGTTCTGCCCGTGCCCGGCTGCGCCGAATCGCCATTCCGCGACCGCGGCGGCGTTGGCGTCGTGTTCGGCGAAGACCGGTAGGCCCACGCGCGCCGACATCTCTTCGGCCACCCGGGCTTCGCGCCACGGCAGGTGGGGGGCGAAGCGGACCGTCGAGCGGTCCCGGGTGAGGAAACCGGCGATGGCAAGGCCCACCCCGGACACCGACCAGCGTGACCCCAATTCGCCAACCAGGCGGTCCAAGCAGTGTTCGAGCGCCTGCGCGGTCGCTGGCGTCGCCGCGCGCAGCGTGTCCATCGACTCGCCCCTGTCGTCGACGACGGCGGCCCGAATACTCGTGCCGCCGATATCGATGCCGATGGTCAGATCGCTCATGAGTCGTCGCGCCCGATGGCGACGGTGATGGCCTGGTAAGTCGTCGCCGGTGGCCCCGAACCGTCCGCGGGGGCGGCGCGCAGCATCTTGACCAGTGCCTCCAAGATGGCGATCAGCGTGGCGATGAGGCGCGCCAGAAGCTCCCCGACCTCGGCGAACAGCACAGAGAGCTCGCCGGACAATTCGGTGGCCAATCCCTCGGCGAGACCGCCCGAGTGCGGCCCCAGCAGGCCGGCGACGTCATCGATCTGCGCGGCCAACCCGCTCAGTAGGTCGCGCGCGGCATCCACGACGGCGTCGATGGAACTCGCGTCGCCATCGGTACCCGGATCTCCCATGGGATGAAAAGATACCCGATCACCTGGCCGGGGGCTCCGGCCGCGGTCATGCCGTCGGGCGTTCCGGCCACACGGCGGGGTCGGGGGTGAAGCGGATACGAACCTCGTCGTCGTCCCAATCGGCACCGGCGACCTTGCAGCGGCGCAACACCGACGGGAGCCGCACCGGGAACCGGAAGCCGCTGATCGTGACCAGCAGGTCGTCGCCGGCTCGCCCGAGGCCGAACCTGGCCGGATCCGGCAATGGCTGGTGCCATCGCATCTCATACAGCGCATCCAACCCGCTGCCCGCGATGCGCGAGACCTGGGTGTCGGCGGTACCGACCGGATTGCCGCCGGGACTGTCGAAGCTGACGCCCAGCCGCCGCAGCCGCGCCACTCGGTCGAGGGTCTCCGGTGCCGCGCCCACCGCCACGGTACGTGCGCCGAATCCGTCGGCCACCGCCGATGCGAGCTCGGCGAAGCCCGGTTCGGGAAGGCGGGCGGTCCCGTCGTTGCCGTACACCGATCGCACCGGCAGCGCGGACAGCGCCGCCAGCGCGGCATAGCGCGGGAGCTGCCGTTGGCCGCGGAGGCCGGTGTCGACGACGAGGTGCGCCGCCGTCGTCGCCGGGTCGGACAAAAGGTCGCGCACGTCACGACAGTCCCGGTCGAGCTCGTCGACGGCCGTACTCACCTGCGCCAGGATCGGCCGTTCGGCCGCCGCAGCGAGACGGCGGTGGCGCGGCCACAACCGGTTGATGATCTGGCTGAGCACCGCTGGTGCGCGCACCAGCGCGAACGGGTCACCATAACCGGAACAATCGACGACGATGCTGCCCCAGCGCCCGCTCGTCGCCTCGTCCCGGATCCGCCGCCACAACAGCAGCTCCTCGAAGCCGGGCAGTGCAGTCAACTCCCCCGGCGCCACCGACGTGAGCACCGACAGCACCGGCAGGGTCGGTCCGACTCCGGCGGAGGAGACGGCATCGACGAAGACGCCCCAGGCCGATTCGGTCACGCCCAAGGGGTCCAACGCCAACAGGCTCGCGTCCGCGCTGATCGGAATCGCTTTGCCCGGCGCCGGGTACACGCCCACCACGTCGGGGACCGGCGAGTCGCGATCGATCGTCACCAGCAGGGTGCTTCGCGAGTCCGGGCCGAGCAGGCCCGCTGTCCGACCAGCGCCGCGACGCCGGTCGACGGCGCCCGCGGCGGCAACAGCGGACACCCCGGCCCCGCCCGGACCGAGGACGAGCTGGATAGGAGTGAGGTCGATCAGCCTTCGACCCGCTTCTTGAGTTCGTGCAACGCGGAGGAGATGATCGCTTTCTCCGCGCGACGCTTGAGCTGGCCGATGACCGGTACGCGCAGATCCACCATCAACTCGTAGGCGACTTTCGTCGACCCGGGCGCCTGGGCGACGAGGGTGTACCGGCCGCGCTGTTGCTGCTGCAGGTCACTGCTCACCAGGTCCCAGCCGACCGACAAACCGTCCTCTGCCCAGTCGTATTCGAGGACGTAGGTGTCCTTGAGGACTCCGGCGTCCAGTTCGAACTGCACCTTCGCGGCACGACCGTCAGGACGGGTCTCGATGATGCGCGCCTCGCGCGCAGCCGACACCCAGTCGGGATAGTGGTCGAAATCGGCGATCACCGCCATGATCACGTCCGGATCAGCGCTGATCACGATGGACTGCGCAGTATGGTCAGCCACGCACTCCTCCTGTCGTACCTGCCTCGGCGGCGGCGGCCGGGTCGCCCGGGGAACGATGCCGCTCCAGCCGGGATTTGATCTCGAACGCCATTACTTTGCCCGCCACCCGCCGGCGGCGATTCGTCTCGGCCAATTCATCGTAGAGTGCGCGCGGCCGACGCGGGAGTGCTCCCGTGGGCTCGCCGTGCAGGAAGTAGTGCAGGACAAATCCGTCCATCACCGGTTCGCACCACACCTCCATCGTGCCCTCGATCGGGCCGGTGACCGTCCACCGCACGCCCGCCTCAGCGCGGTCCTCGACGACGGTGAGTTCGAGGTCGGGCCACCATCGGGCCCACTGCGAACGGTCGCCGAGCGCTTCGCGCACCGATTCAGGTGCGGCAGCGACGAAGGTCTCGTCAGCAACCTGGATGCTCGTCACGCCCTCTAGCTTCACACACCACCGCGGCGACGCGACGCCTGGGCTGCCCGGATACGATATTCAACGCTGAAGGTTCACCGCTGAGTCCACCCGCGAAAGGCCGGTCCCGTGCCATCCGAATACTCCGTGTCGGCGCCGTTCACGATCCCCGACAGCAGCAATTGCACCGATATCCTCTTCGACCTCGCGGCCAACCATCCGAAACGGGCCGTCATCCTCAACAAGGGCACTCTCGGGTGGGCACCCCTCGATGCGCAGACCGCCGCGCAGCGGGTCACCGAAATCGCGAAGGGCCTCATCGCACAGGGCATCAAGCCGGGCGACCGCGTCGCGCTGCTCAGCGCGACGCGCACCGAGTGGATCCTGCTGGATTTCGCGATCTGGACGGCCGGAGCGATCACCGTCCCTGTCTACGAGACCTCATCGGGACCGCAGATCGATTGGATCTGCAGCGATTCCGAAGCCGTCGGCATCATCGCCGAAAGCGACGCGCACCGCGCGATCATCGACACGACGACGACCGCTGCCGGCCTGGCCCACCACTGGCAGATCGATCCGACGGGCGAAAGCCCCGGTGCGATAGCCGAGCTCGTCGAGGCCGGCAAGGGCGTTAGCGACGAGGAGGTGGCCGCGCGACGGCGATCGCGACATGCCGACGATCCGGCAATCCTCATCTACACGTCGGGGACCACCGGGCGCCCCAAGGGGTGCATGCTGACACATTCGAATCTTCTCAGCGAGGTTGAGGGCGTCCTGTCCAGCGGACTGAAGCCGCTGCTCGTCCCGGGCAAGCGCCTGCTGATGTTCCTGCCGATGGCACACGTTCTGGCCCACGCGATCACCCTGGTGGCACTGCGCGGCGGCGTCTCCGTCGGCTTCTTCAACGACATCCCGAAACTTGTCCCCGAGTTCGCCGTCTTCCGCCCAACGATCATCCTCTCGGTGCCGCGGGTGTTCGAGAAGGTGTTCAACACCGCGCGTCAAAACGCCCACGACGGCGGGAAGGGCAAGATTTTCGACGCCGCGGCGGCCACCGCCATCGAGTACAACGCGGCCCGTGAATCCGGTTCGGTCGGCGTAGTGCTGCGCCTGCGACACGCGGTGTTCGACCGCCTCGTCTACGCCAAGCTGCGTACCGCACTCGGCGGTGAGTGCGAGCTCGCCATCTCCGGCGGCGCCCCCCTGGGCGCCCGCTTGGGCCACTTCTTCTCCGGTGTCGGCATCCCCGTGTACGAGGGCTACGGCCTGACGGAGACCACCGCGGCGTTCTCGGTGAACACGCCGGGTGCGGTGAAGGTCGGAACGGTCGGCCGTCCGTTGCCCGGCAATGCGGTCCGCATCGCCGACGACGGCGAGATCCTCCTGTCTGGCGGCGTCGTCTTCACCGGCTACTGGAAGAACCCGCACGCCACGGCCGAGTCGATCACCGACGGCTGGTTCCACACCGGCGACATCGGCAAGGTCGACCGCGACGGATTCCTGTCGATCACCGGCCGCAAGAAGGAGATCCTGGTAACGGCCGGGGGCAAGAACGTCTCGCCGGCCGGCCTCGAGGACGTCATCCGAGGCAACCGCCTGGTGTCACAGGCACTCGTCGTCGGCGATCAACGGCCGTTCATCGGCGCGTTGGTCACTCTCGATCCCGAGGCGATCGCCGCGTGGAAATCCGACCACGACATTGCCGCCGATACCCCGATCTCCGATCTCGTTGACGATCCCCGACTGCGCGCGGAGGTCCAGTCGGCGGTCGATGATGCCAACACCACGGTGTCACACGCCGAGGCGATCAAGAAGTTCCGCATCCTGCCCGTCGACTTCACCGAGGAGACGGGTGAGTTGACTCCAACGCTCAAGGTGAAGCGCAACGTGGTGACCGAGCGGTTTGCCACCGACATCGAGGCGCTCTACGCGAAGTAGGCAATGCGCAGTGATCTCAGCGCAGGGAATGCGGAGATCAGGCGTTGAGCAGTCGCACCAACCGTGCGGCGATCTGGGACCACTGCCACTGCGCTTCGACGAACTCGCGGCCGGCCGCACCCATCCTTCGCGCGCGCGCCGGGTCGGACAGGACCGTGACCACCGCTTCAGCGATTTGCGACACCGACCGCCCGTCAACGACCAAGCCGGTGCGCCCGGCGATCACCGTCTCCGGCGCGCCGCCGGAGTCTCCGGCGACAACGGGCACCCCGCAGGCTGAGGCCTCCAGGTAGACGATGCCGAGTCCCTCGACATCCAGGCCGCCCCCGCGGGTGCGCGACGGCATCGCGAAGACGTCGGCGGCACTGTGATACTGCGCCAGCTCCTCCGACGGTACCGAACCGGTGAAGACGATGTTCTCGCCGTCGCCGATGGCGGCAGCCAATTCCCGCAGCGTAGAGCCGTACGGACCGCCCCCGACGACGAGCAGGACGGCATCGGGAACCTGTTCGCGAATCGCCGGCAGCGCGCGGATCAGCATGTCCTGCCCTTTGCGCGGCACCAGCCGCGACAAGCACAGCACCACCGGCTTGTCGCCCAGTCCGTGGCGTTCGCGGATCGCGGCACGTGCAGCCGCGTCGGGCACGAAGCGCTCGGTGTCCACCCCCGGCGGCAGATACTCCAGCGCAGCGTGCGGACCGAAGGCCGATGCGAAGCGCCCCCGCGTGTACTTGCTCACGAACGTGACGGTGTCGGTCGTCCCGCCGATGGCGCGTAGCACCTGCCGGGCCACCGGCAGCATCGACCAGCCGACCTCGTGACCGTGCGTCGAGGCCAGCACGCGATGGGCACCCGCGCGGCGCACCACCGGCGCCAGCAGCGCCAGCGGGGCGGCGGCGCCAAACCAGACGTTCTCGATCTCGTGCTCGCGCACCAGCCGCGCAGCCCTCCGCGCCACCAGCGGCGTAGGCAGCATCAATGTCGTCGGGTGGCGCACGACGGTGTAGGGCGCCGCCTCGTCGAAGTCGAGGTGCGACCGGCCGCGCCAGCGCGGCGCGTACACCACGACCTGTTCTGGCGGCAACAGGTCGACGAGATTCTGCAGGTAGGACTGGATGCCGCCGGGTCGGGGCGGGTAGTCGTTGGTGATGAGTAGGGTGCGGCCGATCGACGCCGGGCGGGTCATCCCCCGCTCTGCTTCCGCACCCAGGCCTGCCACTGGCGCTGCAACTCCGGTTCCGGGATGCCGATCGCATCGCGCACCGCGGTCTTTGCGGCCGCGTCGTCAACGGCCCCTGCCACCCCGAGGTACAACCGGCGCAGCGCGTCCTCGGAGTAGCGCTGCGCGACGAAAGCGGCAACCGACCACGCCGCCTGGTAGGCCAGTGCGGCACGGGCCGAATCCACCGCGAACGCCTCGTCGGTGGGCCAGGCCGGTGCCGTCCCAGAGCGCGTCGCGGCGGCCAAGTCGGGCGCGACATCACCGAATCGCGCATAGGTGCCCTTGCGCCCGACGTACTCGGCGACTCCCTCGGCCAACCACTGCGGTGTGTCGGGACGGGTGGCCAACCGCACCGCCACATGGCTCAATTCGTGCCGGAGCACGACCGCCAGCAGTGGATCCGACAGGTCACGCGCGGCGGGGGTCATCACGATGCGCTGGCCGGTAACGCTGTGATTGGGCACATCCAGGGTCGTGTATACGGTGGCCGCGGCGGCCGCCGAGACATCTGCCCCCTCGCTGGCCGCCAGGGCACCGAACTGTTCGGTCGACGCCGTGGTGATCACGAGCGCTCGTTGCGGCCATCGCGGACCCCAGAAGTCGGTGACCGAACGGACCGCATCGGGCAGCATCGCGACGACGCGCGCGGTGATCCCCTCCGTCCCCGGGTACGACGCGACAACCGATTGCCCGCCAAGTGTCGCCGCATCGGTCGCGCGAGCGCCGGCGAAACTCCACAGCCCGATCCCGCCCGGAGGTCGGCGCATGAGGGTCAGGTCGCCGACGAGTCGCCACTCGTCGTCGTACCGAGCAACAACGAACGGGGTGTCTATCTCGATATCGGGCTCGTCCAGCCCGGGCGTCCCGGTCCCGCCGAGCGCGAACCGCAGGCGCACCGGGGACACCCAGTTGTCGCTACTGCCCTGTTCAGCCAGCTTGGCCGCGACCGATTCCGGGGCGAGCTCCTCGGCGTCGGCCGCGCCGATGAAGTGCTCGAAGACGCGATAGCGCAACGGCTTGCGCGGGCCGGTGTCGGGCCGGGGCACAGCCGAGGAGAGATTGGCCTGTGCCACCACCAGGCCGTCCCGGAAGGCGCGCGGCGCAGATGCGTCGAGGATTGCGTCGAGGTCTCGGGGCCCGCCGTGCAGCAGCGCGTGATCCAACCGCTCCAACAGCGTGTTCACGCCGTCGGTCCGTTGCTGCTCGAAGACGTCAGTGGCAGTCGTCGACGAACTGCCGGTCGTCGGGTCGGCCGTCGGGCCACCGCAGGCGGAGAGAAGAATCGCGCCGCAGAGCAGCACGGCCGCGCGCAGGCCCGGCGACGCCACGTCGGCGGCTAGACCCGGCGAGCCGAGAGGTAGGGGCCGGCCCCGTCGACCGGGACGACCTTGACGGGCACGCCGAAGGTGGACGCGTGGATGACGTAACCGTCACCGACGTACATGCCGACGTGGTGCGCGTCTGGGTAGTAGATGATCAGGTCGCCGGGCTGTAGCTGGTCGCGGCTCACCGGGACGCCGGCCGACATCTGCGCCTGGCTCGAACGGGGCAGGCCCTTGCCGGCTTGGCGGTAGGCCCACACCATCAGACCCGAGCAGTCGAACTGGTTCGGGCCGGTTGCGCCCCACACGTAGGGGTCGCCGACTCGCGACAGCGCCGCCTGGACGGCAACGAGCGCCGGTGACGTGCCCGGCGGTACGAGGGCCGGGTTGAAGTCGAATTTCGGCCCGCGCAGCTCGGCGAGTTGCTGGCCGGTCATGGACTGGTACACCGCACGGATCTGGACTGCCTGCAGTGCAAGATTGGCGCGTTTGGCCTGCAGGACACCGCGGGTCTTCTCGACCTTGGCGATGGCCGTGTTGGCCACGGCCGATGCCTTGGCCGAGTCGTCCTTGACCTGGACCGCCTCCGCCCGGACGCGAGCAAGGTTCTTCAGGTTGCGGGTCGCATCATGGGAGATGATGTCGAGCGCCGACATCTGATCGAGCATCTGCTGGGGCGAGTCGCTGACCAGGAGCGAATAGAGTCGGTTGATGCGAGCTCCGCGGTAGCTGGCCCGGAGGATCCCGTTCACGCGGTGCTGCAGACGCTGCTGCTCACCCGCGGTCGAATCCAGCTTCTTCTGAGCCCCTGCTGCTGCCGCGCGTGCCCGTACGACGATGTCGCGCTGCTTGTTGTACTCGATTGTGGCGTTGTGCATCGCCTCAGCCGAACGCTCGGCCTCGACGTTCAACTTCTTGTAGTCGGCGACGAGTTGGGCCGCGTTGCGGGCGGGTGCAGCCGTCGCCGTCGGCACCGCGCTCAGCGCAACCGACGACACCATCACGACTACCGCGGCGACAGCGGCGCGGCTCCGACCCGAATTCGCAGACTTCACGATTCCCATTCTTCTTCCGACTTCACGATACGAGCGAGGGCGGACGCCCCGGAAAATCCGTGACGTCCGCCCACCTCAGAGCTGGTTTTCGAACACTCAGTAACGGCGGACGGCGGTCAGGGCCCAGGTCTTGACCTTGGCCCGGTTGACCGGGGTGCCGTAGTTCTGCGAATGCACGAACTCGCCGTTGCCGACGTAGATGCCCGAGTGGCTGCCGCCGTTGAAGATCAGCACGTCGCCCGGCTTGGCGTCCTTGTACGCAACCGCCTTGCCACCGCTCATCTGGCCGTAGCTGTCGCGCGGGATGGTCTTGCCAGCGTTCTTGTAGGACCAGTAGACCAGGCCCGAGCAGTCGAACGCGTTGGGGCCGGCCGAGCCGTACGAGTACGGCGAACCGATCTTGCTCTCCGCGTTGAGGACGGCCTTGTCCGCAACGGTGTGGCGCTCCGGAGCCGGAGCGGCCTTGCCCTTGGGCTGGAACTCGTTGGGGACCTGGTTCTGCGAGATGCCGGGAAGCGCGAAGGTGCCGACGTTGGGCACGCGGACCTGCGCGGGCGCAGGCGGTGCCGGCTTCGTCGCGTCCTTCGACTTCGCCTCGCCGTTGGTCTTGGTGACCTTCAGCGTCTTGGTCTTGGGCGCAGCGTGGTGCTTCTGCGAGTTGATGTGATCGCCGAGGGCGCCGAGCTCGATGTTGCCGAGGTTCGGAACGGCGACGGGCGAGGCCATGGCCTGCCCGGCAGCGATCGAACCCATCGCGATGGCACCGGTGACTACCGCACCCTTCGCGACCTTGGTGCCGCGACTGATCTGTTCCAAACGATGTTTGGCCACGAGACTTGTCTCCTATTTCTCCACACGCCTACCGGGTTAGCTGTCGGGTTCGGGCTGGAAGATGCCCTACACCAGGCCTGAAAGAGCTGCATCAGGCACAGTGATTCACCCCGGCGAGGCCTTGCGGCCCCAAGGTGGGTCCCCGGCTCGCTCCCTGGGGAGCGACTCAGCGATTGACTCTCGCGGACCACTTCTGGTGAAGCGTGACGTTCCGCAATGTCTCAAAAAGGTTACGAAAACTGCGGCGCAAAGTCCACCGTTTCCGCAAGCCCTGTTCGAGGTCGAGAGCCAACGAAGACACTACCCGGCCCGCACCACCGACAGAAATCGTTGTTGATACCCATCTTGACCTGCAGTTATGCGCCGAATTGCGGCCTTTTCTTCCGCAATTGTGATGAGCATCGCGTCTCGAAACACCGAGATCGCCGTCACAAGCTCTGCGCGAGGGTCGGAAATGCTGGAGGTTTCCTGTGTTTGTGCTGCGTGTGGGCTGTTTGTCGCACCCACCAGGACGTTCATCATGCAGCCGTCGCAGGCCACCGGGCGGCCCGGGCAGCTGTCGCAGTCGATGCGCATGTGATCTACCTCTCATTTTCTGGAGGGTCCGCGGTCGGCGTGTCTGCCCGTCCACGAACCCGATTTCCGGTTCCTCCCGGACGCTAGCGGCCACGTCTGACAACGACTCCTGCCCGCGATGACTCAACGGGATGTCCGAGGTTCGAACTAGCGTTCGTATCATGCTGGTACACGACTGCCACGGAGCGCAGCAGCTCACGTTCGCCGATGCCGGGATGCCCGACACGGGCATGCCGGGCAACCGGAGCGCCGGCCCGAGGGCCTCCCATCGTCGTCCGCCCACCGTCACCGAACTCGCAGAGATGTGCGCCGTCGTCCAGGGCGGGGTTCACCAATCACTTGCAACGACGCCATTCGTCGTCGTCGACCTCGAGACCACCGGTGGCAGTGCCGACCGTGACGCGATCACCGAGATCGGCGCGGTCAAGATCTGCGGCGGCGAGGTTGTGGGCGAGTTCGCAACACTGGTGGACCCCGGGTGTCCGATCCCGCCGGAGATCGTCACCTTGACCGGGATCACAACCGCGATGGTCAGCGCGGCACCGCGGATCGGCGAAGTGCTCGCCTCGTTCCTCGAGTTCGCCCGCGGCGCTGTCCTTGTCGCCCACAACTCACGGTTCGACCTCGGCTTCCTGGCGGCGGCGGCCCGGCGCAACGGTCTCGACTTCCATTTCCCGGCGACACTGTGCACCGTTGCATTGGCCAGGCGGGTACTCACCCGAGACGAGGCGCCGTCGGTTCGACTGTCGGCGATGGCCGCACTGTTCGGGTCCACCACCACCCCCACCCACCGAGCGCTGGACGACGCGCGTGCGACCGTCGACGTCCTACACGCACTGCTGGAACGCATCGGGAACCGCGGGGTGGGCACCTTCGCCGAATTGCTGGACTACCTGCCGCGCGCGACACCGGCGCAACGGGCCAAACGCCGTTTGGCCGACCCCATCCCCCGCGCGCCCGGCGTGTATCTCTTCCGCGGACCCTCCCAAGAGGTGCTGTATGTCGGCACCGCCGTCGACCTGCGCCGCCGGGTCCAGTCCTACTTCGCCGGCGACGCGCGCCCGCGGATCGCCGAGATGGTCGCGCTGGCAACCCACGTCGACCACGTGGTGTGTGCCCACGACCTCGAGGCCGGCGTTCGGGAACTGCGCCTGCTGGCCGCCCACAACCCGGCCTACAACCGTCGCTCCACCCAGCCTCGACGCGGGTGGTGGATTTGCCTGACCGAAGAGCGGTTCCCCCGATTCACGGTGCGGCGCGAACCTCTGCCGGAACCGGTCGGCTCAGTGGGGTCGACCGTGTCGATCGGACCCGTCTCGCCACGCAGCACCGCGCAGACGGTCGCGCAGGCGCTGACGCGCGCGACGGGCCTGCGGTCGTGCACCGGACGCCTGGGATCCCGCGATGACTTCCATTGGTGCCGGCCGGACAACGCCGTGGGTGGTTGTATGGCTGCGACCGAGCGGCCGGAGTCGGTGTCGGACTACCTGCCGCGCGTCTGCACAGCTCTCGATGCCGCACACGGCCGGTCCGACGCCGCGCTGCGCTTGCTCGCCGAGTCGGTGACCACCGCCGCCCTTGCCGAGCACTTCGAGACCGCGGCCCGTCGCCGCGACGAGCTCGCCGCCACGGTGCGCGTCCTAGGAGCCGCGCAGCGTCTGCGGGCGCTGTGCTCGATCGAGCAGCTGATCGTCGCCCGACCCGGTGTATCCGGCGGTTGGCGGTTCGCCGTCGTGCGCCACGGTCGGCTCGCCGGCGCCGGAGTCTCCCGGCCGGGCGCTCCGCCGATGCCGGTGGTCGACGCCGTGCGAGCCGGTGCACAGACAGTTGTACCCGCGCCCGATCCGCTGCGCGGCACCCCCGCAGAGGAGGCCGCCCTGGTCTACCGATGGGTCACTGCCACCGATGCCCGCATTGTCGATACCACCGACGGATTCGCATTGCCCCGCGGTAGCGCATGCGGCTGGGACGCCTGGGCCGCGGCCGCCCGTTCAGCGCGGACGGGAAACACCCGCGCGGGACATTAAGGTGGAGACCATGCTGACCGCATTCGTGTTGATCAATGCCGACGTTCATTCGATCCCGGAGACCGCGCAAGCCGTGGCCGATATCGACGGGGTCACGGAGGTCTACTCGTGTGCCGGCGACGTCGACCTCATCGCGAAGGTTCGCGTCCGAGACCACGACGCGATCGCCGAGGTCGTGACCAACCGCATCAACCGGCTTCAGGGCGTGAGAGCGTCGACCACCCACATCGCTTTCCGCAGCTACGCCAGTCTCGACACCGAGGCTGGCTTCGCCGTAGGCGAATAATCGACTCGAGCGCCGTAGGCGAATAGTCGACTCGAGCGCCGTAGGCGATTAGTCGACTCGAGCGCCGTAGGCGAATAGTCGACTCGAGCGCCGTAGGCGAATAGTCGACTCGAGCGCCGTAGGCGATTAGTCGACTCGAGCGCCGTAGGCGAATAGTCGACTCGAGCGCCGTAGGCGATTAGTCGACTCGAGCGCCGTAGGCGAATAGTCGACTCGAGCGCCGTAGGCGAATTACCCTCAGGCCTGCGCCAGGGAGGTGCTGAGCCGCGCCCAGCGCTCGAGCACGTCGGCCGCACCGCCGGAGTCGATCGCCTCGGCCACACGACCAATCGCCTTCGCAAGCGCGGCGACCAGTTCTTCCCGACTCATCGGACCGGTCTGCGCCTCTGCCACGAGCGCCCCTCCTGCGTTCAACAGCACGGCGTCACGGACCGGCCCGGTGGCACCGGCGAACAGGTCGCGGGCCACGCGCGCGTTGTCCTGGGCATCGCCGCCCTGCAGTGCCGACAACTCAACTCGCGAAATACCAAGGTCCGCAGCCGGGTCGAGGCGATGCTGGGTGACCGTCTCCTCGGCGACCTGCCACACCGTCGACGTGCCCGTGGTCGTGAGTTCATCGAGACCGTCATCGCCGCGTACGACGAGGACCGAGGAACCCCGGTCGGCAAACGACTGCGCGAGCACTGGCGCCAGGTCGGGGAACGCGCATCCGATCAGGCCCGCCCGCGGCTGAGCCGGGTTGGTCAGCGGGCCCAACACGTTGAAGACCGTCGGCACGCCCAGCTCCTTGCGCGGCGGGCCGGTAAAGCGGAACGCCGGATGGAACACCGGGGCGAAGCAGAAACCGATCCCGACCTCCTCCACGCAGCGCGCCACGGCATCCGCATCCAGATTGATGGCCACGCCCAGCGCTTCGAGCACGTCGGCACCACCACTCTTCGACGACGCCGCCCGATTGCCGTGCTTGACCACCGGCACACCGGCAGCGGCGACGACGATCGACGCCATCGTCGAGATGTTCACGGTGTGCGAGCGATCACCCCCGGTGCCTACTACGTCAACCGCCGCGGTCTCGACTCGCACCCGCTTGGCGTGCTCGAGCATCGCCTCGGCGAGACCGTTCAGCTCCTCCGGTGCCGCGCCCTTCATCTTCACGGCGAGGCCAAACCCGGCAATCTGCGCGCTCGTCGCCGCATCGGCCATGATCTCGTTCATCGCCCACCGCGCCTGCTCTGCGGTCAGGTCGTGTCCATCGGTCACCAGACCGAGGACGAATGGCCAACTCAACTGCGGCTGATCAGTACTCACGCATCCACCCTAAACGAGGGGCCGAAGGCGGTTTGACCGACCGATTGGTACCCGATCGGCGCTGTAGACACGCCGAGCGCGGTCGCGCCGACATAGTTCTACCTGCAGCGCCATAAATTGTTTGAGCAATTTGGCTACCCCGGTGGTCACGCTTTACTACGAACCGTCATACTTCTTGTGTGACTAGCGCTGCAGGTACCCCGTCAACGGCCATCACGGCTCGGGTGCACTCGCTGAACCGGCCCAATATGGTCAGCGTCGGCACGATCGTGTGGCTCTCCAGTGAGCTGATGTTTTTCGCCGGGTTGTTCGCGATGTACTTCGTCGCCCGCGCGAACAACTCCGTCGGCGAGTGGCCCACGCCGCCGACCGAACTCAACCTCTGGCTGGCCGTCCCAGTGACCACCGTTCTGATCCTCTCCTCGGTGACGTGTCAGATGGGCGTGTTCGCAGCCGAGCGCGGTGATGTCTTCGGCCTGCGCCGCTGGTACATCCTGACGTTCATCATGGGTGCGTTCTTCGTCGGCGGTCAGGCCTACGAGTACGTCCACCTCGTCCAGCACGGCACCACGCTCTCGTCGAGCGCGTACGGCTCGGTCTTCTACATGGCCACCGGTTTCCACGGCTTGCACGTCATCGGCGGCCTCGTCGCGTTCATCTTCCTGTTGATACGCACCACGTTGTCCAAGTTCACGCCCGCGCAGGCGACGGCGGCCATCGTCGTGTCGTACTACTGGCACTTCGTCGACATCGTGTGGATCGCCCTGTTCGTCACCATCTACTTCATCCGCTAGCCCACCAACTCAGCCCGGTCAGTCCGCTTAGTAGAGAGTCACAGATGAGTACATCTCCACCGCGAACGTCGGATATCGCGAACGACGAAGCCGCCGCATCGGGGCGCTCGGTCAAGGCCCGGCGAAAGCTGCGCCGCCGCGCTTCGGGAACTGTCCTGCTGCTGGCCGGACTGCTCTCCGCCGGCGTTATCACCGCCCTGCTCACTCCGAAGGCCCAGGTCGCGGTCGCCGATCCCGCCAGCCAGTCGCAGGCGATGATCGACGCCGGCAAGCAGCTCTACGACACGTCGTGCATCAGCTGTCACGGCTCCAACCTGCAGGGTGTCGAGGACCGCGGACCGTCGCTCATCGGCGTCGGCGACGCGGCCGTCTACTTCCAGGTCTCCTCCGGCCGCATGCCCGCAGCCCGCAACGAGGCCCAGGTGACCCGCAAGCCCGCCAAGTTCACCGAGGCGCAGATCACCCAGCTCGGAAAGTTCGTCCAGTCCATCTCGGGCGGACCGCAGGTCTACTACGCACGCAACGCCGACGGGACGATCAAGACAGATGCCAACGGCATCCCGGTCGTGGCCCAGGAGTCCCTGCGCGGGAAGAACCTCGGCCGCGGCAGCGAGCTCTTCCGCCTCAACTGCGCGTCGTGCCACAACTTCACCGGCCGCGGTGGCGCACTGTCGTCGGGCAAGTTCGCCCCCAACCTCGACCCGGCCAATGAGCAGCAGATCTACACGGCCATGCTCACCGGGCCGCAGAACATGCCGAAGTTCAGCAACCGCCAGCTGTCCCTCGAGGAGAAGAAGGACATCATCGGCTTCATCAAGTACTCCTCGGAGTCCACCCAGCCCGGCGGACTCGGCTTGGGCGGGTTCGGCCCCGTCAGCGAGGGCATGGTCATGTGGGTCGTCGGCATCGGTGCGATCGTCACCTTTGCCATGTGGATGGGATCGCGGACATGAGCGCAACGGAAAACACCCCGACGAGCGAGGAACTCGCCGAGATGGACCGTGACGAGCTGGTCAAACTCGGCACCAACCTCGACGGTGTCGAGATCCTTCACCGCGAGCCCCGCTTCCCCGTCCCGGGCACCCGCGCCGAGAAGCGCGCCGCCCGCGCGGTCACCTTCTGGTTCACCCTCGCCGGCATCTCCGCGCTGGCGTGCCTGATCGTCTTCCTGTTCAACCACTGGGAATTCGTGATGCCGAACCAGCCGAACTACTGGCTGTACTCGTACAACACGCCGCTGCTGGGCATCACCTTCGGCCTTTCGATCCTCTCGATCGGCCTCGGTGTCGTCGCGATCACCAAGCGCTTCATCCCGGCAGAGATCGCAGTCCAGGACCGCCACGACGGCGGGTCGTCGGAGGTCGACAAGAAGACCACCGTTGCCCTGCTCGGCGATGCACTGGAGACCTCGACGCTGCCGCGCCGGAAGATGATCCTCGGTTCGGCGGCCTTCGGCCTGGGAGCCTTCGCGCTGACCGGCCTGATCGCCGCCCTCGGCGGATTCATCAAGAATCCCTGGGCCCTGCGGGACAAGGCACCGCTGTGGCACAGCGGATGGTCGCCGATCTACAACCCACCGGAGAACCCGAACGAGACGATCTTCCTGCGCCGTGACACCGGCAACCCCTACCAGGTTGCACTCATCCGTCCGGAGGATCTCGACGCCGGTGCGATGGAAACGGTGTTCCCGTGGCGCCCCTCAGACGGCCACGGCGAGACCGAGGAGTCCCGCCACAAGCTGCTGGAAGGCCTGCGCGCCGTCCGGAACCCCGTCATGCTGATCCGGCTGCGCCCCGAGGACGCCGCCAAGGTCATCAAGCGCAAGGGCCAGGAGAGCTTCAACTACGGCGACTACTACGCGTACACCAAGGTCTGCAGCCACCTCGGTTGCCCGACCTCACTGTTCGAGCAGCAGACCAACCGCATTTTGTGCCCGTGCCACCAGTCGCAGTTCAACGCGCTGGAGTACGCCAAGCCGATCTTCGGACCGGCTGCCCGCGCCTTGGCGCAGCTACCACTCACGGTGAACAACCAGGGCTACATGGTCGCCGCAGGTGACTTCATCGAGCCCGTCGGACCGGCATTCTGGGAGCGGAAATCATGACCACCATCGCCGATCGCCTCGGAACACAGGCTGAGGAAGTCGATTCGCGCTACCACCTTGCTGCGGGCATGCGCCGGCAGATCAACAAGGTGTTCCCCACCCACTGGTCGTTCCTGCTGGGTGAGGTCGCGCTCTACTCGTTCGTCATCCTGCTGCTCTCGGGCGTGTACCTCACGCTGTTCTTCGACCCGTCGATGGCCCACGTCATCTACCACGGCGACTACCAGCCGCTCAACGGCGTCATGATGAGCCGGGCGTACGAGACGACGTTGAACATCTCCTTCGAGGTGCGCGGCGGCCTGTTCGTCCGTCAGATCCACCACTGGGCCGCGCTGCTATTCGCCGCGTCGATCATCATCCACATGGTTCGCATCTTCTTCACCGGTGCGTTCCGCCGTCCGCGCGAGGCCAACTGGATCATCGGCTGCCTGCTGCTGCTGCTGGCGATGTTCGAGGGCTTCTTCGGTTACTCGCTCCCCGACGACCTGCTCTCGGGCACCGGCGTCCGCGCAGCCATGAGCGGCATCGTCCTGGGTATCCCGCTCGTCGGCACCTGGATCCACTGGGCATTGTTCGGCGGTGACTTCCCCGGCGACATCATCATCCCGCGCATGTACGTGCTGCACATCCTGCTGTTCCCGGCGATCATCCTGGCACTGATCGGCGCGCACCTTGCGCTTGTCTGGTACCAGAAGCACACACAGTTCCCCGGCCCGGGCCGCACCGAGCGCAACGTCGTCGGCGTCCGCATCCTCCCGGTGTTCGCCGCCAAGGCCGGCGCGTTCTTCGCGATCACCTTCGGCGTGCTGTCGCTGATGGCCGGCGTCTTCCAGATCAACCCGGTGTGGACCATCGGTCCGTACAACCCGGCTCAGGTCTCCGCAGGTTCGCAGCCCGACATCTACATGCAGTGGACTGACGGTCTGGCCCGCTTGATGCCGCCGTGGGAGATCTACTTCGGCAATCACACGATCCCGGCGATCTTCTGGGTCGTCGTCATCATCGGCGTGATGTTTGCCGGCATGTTCTCCTACCCCTGGATCGAGAAGCGCCTCACCGGCGATGACGCTCATCACAACCTGCTGCAGCGCCCGCGCGACGTTCCGGTGCGCACCGGCATCGGTGCGATGGCGATCTCGTTCTACGCGATCATGACGCTGTCTTGTATGAACGACATCATCGCGTTCAAATTCCACATCTCGCTGAACGCGACGACGTGGATGGGCCGCATCGGTCTGCTCATCGTGCCGCCGATCGCCTACTTCATCGCTTACCGCTGGGCCCTCTCGCTGCAGCGCAGCGACCGTGCGGTCCTTGAGCACGGCATCGAGACGGGCATCATCAAGCGCCTGCCGCAGGGTGAGTACATCGAGGTGCACCAGCCGCTCGGCCCTGTCGACGACCATGGCCACCCGATCCCGCTCCCCTACGAGGGCGCGGCCCTGCCGAAGAAGATGAACAAGCTAGGTGCCGCGGGCTCCCCCGGCACCGGCGGCCTCCTCTTCGCCGATCCGGCCGACGAGCAGCAGCTCAACGCCGACCTCGAGCACGAGCAGCACGTCGCAGAGCACAAGGCGCTGCGCGAGCTGCAGGCGCAGAACGGCAACCCGCTGGACTAGAGCGGACGAACCAACCGCACAGAAAGGCCGCCAGGATCGCTCCTGGCGGCCTTTCTCATGCCTGCCCTACCCTGGGGGCTCCACGACGGGGGAATCAGACTTCGACGTCGAACCCTAGGTCGACGTCGCACGCCGCTTGTCCGGCTCTGATCCCCCAGTTCGACATCGGGATGTCTCGCACTGTGATCGAGACGTGCGTACCGGGTATGCCGATGGGGCCGAGACGTTCGACGATCGCGCGGTACAGGGCGCGCTTGGCGTCTACGGATCGGCCGGCGAAGCAGTCGATGTGCACCATCGTCAGGTACTCCGGGTCAGCAAGATCCGGCGGCGCAGCGAACCGGTGCGGCTCATGCGCGATCAAACGGATGTGCTTGTGTCGGCGCCGGTTGAATCCTGAGCAGCCTGCTCCGGAGGAAAAGTGAGCAGGTTTACGGGGTTGAGTCTGCCTGACGATCGGCTTCTACGGAGGGCAGTGTGTCGATTGCGGTGTGTTTGATGCGA
>WBZU01000058.1_pt1 | contig 129451 bp, 109 predicted proteins | sample 5204311 | NCBI WGS metagenome assembly WBZU01 (sample SAMN12344359, study PRJNA552823) | activated sludge metagenome | biome: Activated sludge suspended growth; feature: Nitrification reactor; material: Wastewater; isolation source: activated sludge from nitrification reactor of wastewater...
GCCCATGGCGCCGATGCCGCCGCTGGCGCCGCTACCTGGGACTGCCGTGAAACCGAAACCGCCCGTGCCGCCGAGGCCGCCGGTTCCGCCGGTTCCGCCGGTGCCGGCCGTGCCGCTGTTTCCGGCCGAGGATCCCGTGCCCCCCGCGCCGGCTGCGCCGCCGGTGCCCCCGGTGCCGCCGCTGCCGCCCGCGCCACCGGTCAGCCCTTGTGAGCCCGATCTGTCGGTGCCGGCTCCGCCTGCGCCGCCGAAGCCGCCGCGGCCGCCGGTGCCCCCGCTGCCGCCGACGCCCTGGCTGCCACCGGTGCCGGAGCCGGCCGCACCGCCGGCGCCGCCGGTGCCGCCGCTGCCGCCCGCAGCACCGAGCCCGCCCGCTCCGCCGGTGGCGCCGGTGCTGCCGAAGCCGCCGGTGCCGCCATTGCCGCCGGTGCCGCCGCTGCCGCCGCTACCGGCGGTGCCGCTATTGCCCGCAGACGATCCGCTGCCGCCGGCGCCGGCCGCACCACCGGTGCCGCCGGCGCCGCCCGCGCCGCCCGCCCCGCCGGTCTGTCCTTGCACGCCCGAGCTGTCGGTACCGGTGCCGCCGCTGCCGCCGGTCCCGCCGGACCCGCCGGTGCCGCCGTTACCGCCGACGCCCTGGCTACCGCCGGTGCCGGACCCGGCTGCGCCACCGGCGCCACCCGCGCCGCCCGAACCGCCCGCGGCCCCGGCGCCGCCGTCCTCCCCGGACCCACCTGTGCCGCCGAAGCCACCCGTGCCACCGGAACCGCCGGTGCCGCCGCTGCCCCCGCTGCCGGCCGTGCCGCTGTTACCGGCGCTCGATCCGGTGCCGCCGGCGCCGGCCGCGCCGCCGGTGCCGCCGGTGCCGCCGGCGCCGCCCGCCCCGCCGGTCTGGCCGAAGAAGCTCGCGCTGTTGGTGCCGGTGCCACCGGTGCCGCCGAAGCCGCCCCGGCCGCCGGTGCCGCCGTTGCCGCCGACACCTTGGGAACCGCCGGTGCCCGCACCGGCGGCGCCGCCGGTGCCGCCCGCGCCGCCGGTGCCGCCCGCGGCGCCTAGGCCGCCGGCCTCACCGCTGTCCCCGGCACTGCCGAAGCCACCGGTGCCACCCGAGCCGCCGGTGCCACCGGTGCCGCCGTCGCCGGCCTTTCCGTCGCTGCCCCTGCTGGAGCCCTGGCCGCCCGCGCCGGCCGCACCACCGGTGCCGCCGACACCGCCGTCGCCGGCCGCCCCGCCGGCGACGCCCTGAAGTAGGGAGTTGTTGACGCCGGTGCCACCGGTGCCGCCGAAGCCACCCTTACCGCCGGCGCCGCCGCCACCGCCCACACCCTGGCTACCGCCGGAGCCGGCACCCGCCGCACCGCCCGCGCCGCCGGAGCCGCCCGTGCCGCCCGCCGCGCCGATCCCGCCTGCCAAATTGAGTCCGGGAGCCTGGATTCCGAAGCCACCCGTCCCACCCGAGCCGCCTGTGCCCCCTGTGCCACCGTTACCGGCCACGCCGCTGTTGCCGGCCACCGAGCCCGTGCCGCCGGCGCCGGCTGCGCCGCCCACGCCGCCGGTACCGCCGGAGCCCGCGGCCCCGCCGACGATTCCCTGCAGGCCGGAGCTGTCCGATCCGGCGCCACCTGCGCCGCCGAACCCACCGAAGCCACCGTTGCCGCCCAGACCGCCGGCGCCCTGAGTGCCGCCGTCGCCCGCCCCGGCCGAACCACCCGCGCCGCCCGAGCCGCCGGCGCCGCCCGCCGCGCCGAGACCGCCGCCTTCACCGGTCACCCCCGCGGCTCCGAAGCCGCCGGTGCCACCGGTGCCGCCCGCACCGCCGGTGCCACCGTCGCCGGCCTTGCCGGCCGCGCCGGTCTTCCCGCGCGTCGCCCCCGTACCGCCCGCGCCCGCGACACCCGCGGCGCCGCCGGTACCACCGGTGCCGCCGGCGCCCGCGGCCCCGCCTGCGATGCCCTGCAGAACCGAGCTGTCGGTGCCGTCCGCTCCGGTGCCCCCGGCGCCGCCACGCCCACCGAACCCGGCGTTACCGCCGTTGCCGCCGACGCCGGAAACCGTGCCGCCTCGGCCGCCGCCGCCGCCATTTCCGCCCGCGCCGCCGGCCTGTCCGACGGCGCCCGCCGCGCCGGGCGCTGCACCGGGATCCCCGGACCCACCGCTGGCGCCGTTGCCGCCGTTGCCGCCCTGACCGCCGTTACCGACCGCACCGCCGTCGCCGCCCTGGCCGCCGTTGCCGCCCCGCGCCCCGGCCTCCACCGCGGTGAAGCCGTCACCGCCGCGACCGCCGTCACCGCCGGAGGTCGCGCTGCCGCCGCGAGAGCCGTCTTTACCGGTCGCCCCGTCGCGGCCGGTGCCGGGCTGGCCGCCCTTGCCATCGGTGCCGCCGAGGCCAGGCGTGCCGCCGGTGCCGCCGTTACCGGCGTCGGGGTGCGCGGCGGTGCCGTCGGCACCCCGCCCACCGTTGCCCGCCGCTCCGCCGGTGCCGCCGTTACCGCCGTCGCCGCCGTTGCCGGCCTTGTTCGGGGCCGGGATGAACAGGACGTAGGTGGACTCGCCGCTGTTGCCGCCGGTGCCGCCAGTACCGCCGGCCCCGCCGGCGATGCCGGAGCCGCCGTCATAGCCGTTGCCGTTGTTGTCGTCGAAGCCGGTGGAATCGGCGCCGTTGGTGCCCGAGGACCCGATCCCCCCGTTGCCGCCGGAGCCGCCGGTGCCGCCCGCGCCGCCATTGCCGACCATGATCGAGCCGCGGCCGCCGTCCCCGCCGGCGCCGCCCGCGCCGCCGGCCGCGCCCATCCCGCCGTTGCCGCCGTGCCCGCCTGCGCCGCCCGAGCCGGTGCCGTTGTCCTCGGACGGGGTGTCCCCGTCCTGGGTGAACGGGATGACGATCGAGTTGGCCCCACCGTTGCCGCCGCGTCCGCCGTGGCCGCCGGTGACCCCGTCCGGGGCGGTGCCTTTACCGCTGTCGCCACCCTTACCGCCGTCACCGCCGGCGCCCCACAGCGTCATGATCCCGCGCACGCCGCCGCCGTCGCCGCCGTCGCCGCCGTCACCGCTGGCCAGCAGGGCATCGCCGCCCGCGCCGCCGTTGCCGCCGCCGTCGAAGAACATCGCGCCCTTGCCGCCGTCGCCGCCGTCGCCGCCCTTCTTGGTGCCGTCGCCGCCGCGACCGCCCCGGCCGCCGTCCCCGGCCGGGGAAAGCAGGCCGGTGTCGCCGCCGTCGCCGCCGTCGCCGCCCACACCGCCTGTGCCGGTGGCCGCGCCACCCGAGCCGCCGAAGCCCGCGTTGTTCACCGGCGAGAGCAAGCCGGTGTCCCCACCGTTGCCGCCGCGGCCGCCGTGCCCGTTCTCGCCGGTCGCCGCGCCGCCGTCGCCGCCAGTGCCGGCGAAGCTCAGCCCGGGCGGGTAAACCGCGACCGAGAACATCCCGCTGTTGCCGCCCTGGCCGCCCGCCCCGCCGAACCCGCCCGCACCGGTGGCCGTGCCGCCGTGGCCGCCGTCGCCGCCGTTGCCCAGCCACATGGCACCCCGGCCGCCGGCCCCGCCGGCACCACCGGCGGAGGTGCCCTCCCCGCCGGCGCCGCCCTTACCGCCGTAGCCGAACACCCCGAGTACGCCGGCGTCCCCGCCGACACCGCCGGCGCCGCCCGGCCCGAACACGCTCGCGCCGGCGCCGCCGGCGCCGCCGCTGCCCCACAGCAGACCACCGCCGCCGCCCCTGCCGCCCGAACCGGCGTTGACGCCGTCCACTCCGTCGCCGCCGTCGCCGCCGTTGCCGACCATTCCGGCTGAGCCACCCGCACCGCCGGCGAAACCGCCACCGCCGTTCCCCGCCAGCATTCCGGCCCGGCCGCCGTCGCACGGACCACTGGTGCAGGCGCCCGCGTAGCCGGTGTAGGTGTAGCCGTTGCCGATCAACAACCCGGCGTTGGGGTGCTCGGCGGTGCCGTCACCGATGAAGATCCCGATGAAATCTTTCAACGGGGTCGCGGTGAGCGAGCCGGTCTCCGACGGCTTCGGCGAGATCGCCGACGCCAACCACTTCGGCGTGGCCGACGTCGTCGTCGACGCGGCCGGCTTCGAGCTGATCCAGCGTCCGATCAGATCGCGCCGGGCCGCGGCCACCGCGGTCCATGCCAACGGAGCCGCCCCCGGAGCACCCCCGTCGCCACCGCCGGCCAGCCACGCCAACAACCGCTCACTGAGCCCCGACACCGCCCCGCCGGTCGGGGCTGCGGTCATCGCCGGCGCAGCCGCCGCGGCCGGGGGCGCGGCCTTGGCCGGGGCGGGCACCACGACGCTGGTGGCAGCCGCGGGTGGCGTGGCCGCCACTCGCGAGTGCGTGCGGGCCGACGCTCGAAGCGGCACCACGGTGGCCGGCGGATCGTTGTGGCCGGACGCCACCCCTTCCATCCCCGAGTGTGCAGCGGCTCCGGCCACCGATGCCGCGCCGCCGTTGGACGCCACGGCCGTCGCCGATGGAGGCGGACTTGCAGGGGCCGGTTGCGGTATTGCGGTCGGCGCGTTGTTGGGGTGCTGCGGGGGCTCCACGACAGTCGCCGGGGCCGGTGCTGCACCGCCGCGAACAACCGGCAGCGCCGCCGAGGCAGCCGACCCGACACCCGAACGTGAACCCGCCCCACTGCCCGCAGTGCCGCCCGTGCCGGCAGAGTCAGTCGATCCCGACCGGTCGCTGCTCCTCGGGCCCCCGTGAGCGGCCCTTGACGGCTTCGACGTCGACGAGCCACTGCCGCCCTGATCCGATCCCGTCGAACCCGCCGACCCCGTCGTATCGGCGGACGCCACCACCGGCACCGACACCACGGCCGCGCCGATACCCAACGCGACCGCCAGCGCGCCCACCCGGCCGACATACCGGGAGCAGGTCGACGGCGAGGCATCGACGAGATCCGCGCTCTTGCGCACCGGCCGCCCGATCCGCCGGACTCGGCCACCCGCGACGGGGGCGTTACCCTGCCGCACCACGCGAGGATCGCGGTGCGACGACGACATGGCGGCCCTCCATGGTCAATGGGGCTCGCTCCGTGACGTCCTTGAAAGCCGGGCAAAGCTCAGTCCAGGGCAGACCCGAGCGAGATTGCGAAAAATTACCACTTCCCGGTCGTACGGTTGGAGACTTTTTCTGTATTGAACATCGAACTTCGTAACCTGAGTCATGGCAGGCAGACGGGCTGCAATTCACGGTTCGGCGGACACGGCGGCGGCCAAAAACCCCCCAGGTTTGGGACGAATTGGCAGAATCTCCGAGAGGGCGCAAGGTGGAGCCGCGAGCAAACTTCACACAGCGGTCGCCGGTGCCCGTTCCAGCCGCTGGGTCCCAACTGGGCGCCGCAGGTTATTTCCGGGAGATTGCCGCTTTACTGCCGCGCCGGCGCCAGGCTCAACCCGGGCACCCCGTTGTCGAGCGTCTCCACCGTCACCGTCACCCCGCGGGTTTCGTCGCCGCGGGTCACCGCACAACTGATCGTCGCCCCGACCACGGCATCGAGATCACCCGGGCACATCACCGAATCCGGTGGTGCGACTGTGCCTGCGCTGAGTTGCGCGCTGATCCATTGCTGAACGTCGGCCGCACTCACCGAGGCGGCGGCGACGCCGGCCCCGGCGCTCAGCGCGACGACACATCCGGCGGCCAGGGCCAGCGTCTTCCTCATGCGGCGAAAAGTTACCGGAGAACCCGCCCGCGGCCGGTGACGCGCACGGGGGACTCGAGGTTGGTACAAAGTACGAAATCTGTAACACTGTGCATATGACGGAGCTCGCCCAGCCCTCGACCGCAGTCCCGAGCCGCCCCGACAAGCCCGTCGACGGCCTGCCGCTCGGCCCCGACTCGCTGGTGTGGAAGTACTTCGGTGACCGTCGGATCGCGCTCATCGGCCCCCGCCCCGCCGTGCTGCAGAACATGCTGGCCCAACTCGGCCAAGGCGTCGTCGACCATTCGGTGTTCTTCGCCGACACCGCCGCGCGGATCAAGCGCTCGCTTCCGCCGATCTACCGCACCGTCTACGGCAGCGACGACGACAACGCCGGCACGACGGTCCGCGAGTTCCACAACAACATCAAGGGGAAGTTGCCGGAGGAATACTCGACGGCTGCAAATGGCGGCCGCTATCACGCCCTGGACCCCGCCACTTACTACTGGGCGCACGCCACGTTCTTCGATCAGGTCCTCTACTTCACCGACACCTTCGTCCGTCGGCTCTCCCGGGAGGAGAAGGAGCAGATGTACCAGGAGTCCAAGACCTGGTACCGCCGCTACGGGGTCAGCGACAAGCCGATGCCCGCCGACTACGCGGAGTTCGAGAAGTACTGGGACCACATGATCGACGACGTACTGGTGGCCCACCGCACCGCGAAGTACGGTGTCGGCTACGTCACCAAGGGCTTCCCCAAGCCCAAGGGCGTCTCCCCGCTGGCGTGGAAGATCGTTGCGCCGGTGTTCAATCCGCTGGCGGCCTTCCTCACCACGGGCGGGATGCCGCCGCGCACCCGGGAGATCCTCGGCCTGCCCTGGGATGACCGCCGGGAGCGCCGCTACCAGCGGTTCGCCGCGCTGTGCCGGACAACCGTGGTCAACTGGCTGTGGGCCCTTGTCCCGTCGAAACTGCGGCTGGTGCCCTACGCCCGCGAGGGATACGCCCGGTATGCGTGACGCCGGTGGTCCGGCCCCCGACGCCGCCACCGCTGCCATCCTCGACGCAGCCCTGGTCGAATTCGACCGCCACGGCATCCGAAGGGTCGCCCTCGACGATGTCGCGCGCCGCGCCCGGGTCAGCCGCACCACCATCTATCGCCGGTTCGCCAACCGCGACGACCTCATCGCCGCGGTGATGGACCGGGAGAACGCCCGCCTGTTCGCCGACATCGCCGATGAGCTGAAAACGGCTCCGCCGCAGTCGAACTACTACGTCGAAGCCTTCACCTCCGCGATGCTGCGCAGCCGCCGCCACCGCGTGTTCCACCGGATGATCACCGACGAACCCGCGCTGACCCTGGAACTTGCCCGCCGTCACTACCACGCCGCCGTCGGCCGCATCGAGCACGCACTGCGGGTCATCTTCCCGCCGGGTTTCGCCGACCGGATCGGCCCCGCGGCCGTCTATGACCTTGCCGAGACCATCTGGCGCTACGCCATGATGCTGCTGCTCCTGCCCAGCGGCGAACCCGTCGAAACCGCCGACGACATCAGGGCTTTCGCCACCAAGCACTTCCTGCCCAGCCTGCCCGAGGCATTTCGGGCGGTGCCCGTCTAGGAGTCCAGCGGGCCGTGCCCGTCTAACCGCCCAGCGTCACTGTCAGCCCGCCGCAGCGGTCGACCTCGACCAGATCGGGGCAGCGGCGGCGCAACTCGCCGAGCAGTCGCGCCCGCAGCGTGAATTCGGCTGCCGCGCAATGCTCGCAGGCGCCACCCAACTGAACCGCCACGGCATCTCCGCCGGCCGGCCGCGCGGTCACCGATCCGCCGTGCGAGCGGACGAAGTCGCCCACCGAACCTGCCAGCAGGTCGGCGGTCACGTGCTCGAGCACCTCTCCCGGCGCGGGCTCCACCACCCACGCCCCGGGATCGACCAGAGCCTCCCGCAGCGCGGCCTGCACCGCCCGTCCCGACGTCGCCCACGACAACCCGTCGCGCAGCCACAGCCAGACGGCGGTGTGTTCGCTCAATGCGTCGGAAATCGTTCCGTCGCGAAGCATTTCGCCGAACCGTCCCGGAGCGACCCGCACCCGGCCGACGGGCAGGGTGCCGGCGGGCACCACCCAGCGGACCACCCGGTCGTCGCCGACCACCCGTTCGGCGTGGATGCCGATCACGTCACGGCGGCGACGACGGTCCGCGCCACGAAGGCCAGCGTCCATGCCAGTGCGAACATGTAGGTGAACGCCAGCGCCGGCCACTTCCACGAGCCGCTCTCGCGGCGCAGGACCGCCACCGTCGACATGCACTGCAGCGCATACATGAAGAACACGAGCAGCGCGGCGATGGTCGGCGCGTCGAACAGCACCCGGCCCGTCTCCGGTCCGCGCTGAACCGTCATCTCCCGTAACGCCTGCGCCGGCTCCTCCGGATTCTCCGCCGCCGCAACCTGACCCAGCGTCGCGACGAACACCTCACGCGCCGCCAGCGACGACAGGATGCCGATGTTGATCCGCCAATCGAAGCCCAGCGGCTCGAAGACCGGCTCCACCGCCTTACCCACCGAGGCGGCGTACGAATGGTCGATCACGTAGGCGGCGACGGCGGTGTCGTCGGTGGTGTCCACTCCGGCGGCGGCCATCTGGGCGTCGCTGCGCATGGGCAGGTTCAGCAGCACCCACAGCACCACCGTGGTCGCCAGGATGATGGAGGTGACCTTCCGCAGGAAGGCCGACGTCGCCGTCCACACCTCGGCGCCGACGTTGCGCCAGCGCGGCACCTGATACGGCGGCATCTCCATGTAGAAGGGCAGCAGTGGCCCGCTGCGGGAGGTGAACTTCTTGAACAGCGCCGCGGTCGCCATCGCGGACAGCGCACCGAAGAGGTACAGCGCGAACATCACCACGCCACGGGCGTTGAACAGACCTACCCGCGCACCCGACGGCAGCAGCAGGCTGACCAGCAGGATGTAGACCGGCAGTCGCGCCGAACACGTCATCAGCGGCGCGCCCATCATGGTGGCCAGCCGGTCCTTGGCCGACGGCAGCGAACGGGTCGCCATGATGCCGGGGATCGCACAGGCGAACGACGACAGCAGCGCCACGAACGCGCGGCCCTCCAGTCCGGCGCGCGCCATCACCCGGTCCATCAGGAATGCCGCCCGGGCCAGATAGCCGGTGCCCTCCAGCAGTGCGATCAGGACGAACAGCAGCGCGATCTGCGGCACGAACACCAGCACGCTGCCCACACCGCCGATCACCGCCTGGGACAGAAAGGCCGACAGCCAGCCGATGTGGACGTGCTCGGCCACCAGCCCGCCGAGCCAGCCGAAGAACGTTTCGACGTAGTCCTGCAGGGGCGCGGCGACGGTGAAGATCGTCTGGAAGAACAGGAACATCGTCAACAGGAAGATCGCGGTTCCGGCTACCGGGTGCAGCACCACCGAATCGATCCGGTGCGTGCGCTTGTCGATCTCGGGCAGCTGGTAGCCCGAGGACTCCAGGACCGAATCCACCCAGCCGGTCACCTCGGCCGGATCGGTGGGCGGCGGCACCACCGGCGCCGTCCAGGAGTCGACCCGCGCCATCACGTGGCGCAGGTCGGCAAGCCCGTCGCGGTGCCCGGCCACCACCGTCACCACCGGGACGCCCAGCGCCCGGGTGAACGCCGCGATGTCGAGTTTGCCGCTGCGCCGGGCCAGGTCGTCGGTGAAGGTCAGCACCACGCACAGCGGCAGGCCGGTCTGCTGCAGCTGCGCGAGCAGGCCGAGTGAGCGCCGCAGTGTCGTCGCGTTGAGGGTCACCAGCATGGCGTCCGGAACATCGACCCGGGTGTTGTGGTGGTCGCTATCGAGGACGTCGACGACGATCTGCTCGTCGGGACTGATCGGGTCGAGGCTGTAGGTCCCCGGCAGATCCTCGACGACGACGTGGTCGTGCTCGCCGAGTCGCGTGGTGCCCTCGTAGCGGGCGACGGTGACGCCCGGGTAGTTGCCGGTCTTGGCGTGCAGCCCGGTCAAGGCGTTGAACAGCGTGGTCTTGCCGGAGTTGGGGCTGCCGACCACCGCGAAGCGGGTCAGGCCGGCATGGGTCGCGGTGGCGCCGCCCCCGGTGCCGCAATGGCCGTCGGTCACCGGACCGGTTCCACGTGGATGCTGCGGGCCTGCGCGCCGCGCAGGGCGATCTCGTAGTCGCCGACCCGGAAGATCACCGGATCGCGCAGCGGGGCGCGGCGAACCATCGTCACCTCGATGCCCGGCATCAGGCCGAGATCGAAAAGCCTTCGGGCGGCGCTTGATTCGACGGCCGCGCTGTACCCGACGACCCGGGCGCGCCCGCCGGGGGCGAGGTCCGCGAGGGTCGAGGGCTGCGGCCCGCCGGCGGGGGAGGAGTGGCCGGTGGCCAGCACGCGCGCGCTCATCCGATCGGACACCGAGGACATGAAGTTAGGGTAGCTTAACCAACCCTGCGCTGTCGTCGCCTGTTCCGCATGAAGGGACCAAAGTCCCACCCCGCCGAGCCCGCCGCCCCGTCTGAGTCCACCCTCTCGCCGGGCGTCCCGTTCCCGGCTGGGACACTGGTGCGCATGATCGAGCAGGCCGCACCGCCGACCACCTCGGCGAGGCTGTTCGCCGAGGCCTGCGCGGTGATTCCGGGCGGGGTGAACTCCCCGGTGCGGGCGTTCAACGCCGTCGGCGGCACCCCGCGCTACATCACCAGCGCGCAGGGCTGCTGGCTGACCGACGCCGACGGCAACCGCTATGTCGACCTGGTGTGCTCGTGGGGCCCGATGATCCTGGGCCACGCCCATCCCGCGATCGTGGAGGCCGTGCAGCAGGCCGCCGCCAAGGGCCTGTCGTTCGGCGCTCCGACGCCCGGTGAGACCGAGCTGGCCGCCGAGATCGTCGACCGCGTCGCCCCGGTGCAGCGAGTGCGGCTGGTGAACTCCGGCACCGAGGCCACCATGAGCGCGGTGCGGCTGGCCCGCGGGTTCACCGGCCGCTCGAAGATCATCAAGTTCTCCGGCTGCTACCACGGCCATGTGGACGCCCTGCTGGCCGACGCCGGCTCCGGGGTGGCCACCCTCGGGCTGCCGTCCTCGCCCGGCGTCACCGGCGCCACCGCCGCCGACACCATCGTGCTGCCCTACAACGACGTCACCGCGGTCGAGGAGGCCTTCGCCGAGTTCGGCGACGGCATCGCGGCGGTGATCACCGAGGCCTGCCCGGGCAACATGGGCGCCGTGGCCCCGCTGCCCGGCTACAACGCCGCCCTGCGCCGCATCACCGCCGAACACGGTGCCCTGCTGATCGTCGACGAGGTGATGACCGGCTTCCGGATGAGCCGATCCGGTTGGTACGGACTCGATCCCGTGGACGCCGACCTGTTCACATTCGGCAAGGTGATGAGCGGCGGCCTGCCCGCGGCCGCCTTCGGCGGGCGCACCGATGTCATGGAACGGCTGGCACCGCTGGGGCCGGTCTATCAGGCCGGCACGCTGTCCGGAAACCCGGTGGCGGTGGCCGCCGGTTTGGCCACACTGCGGCATGCCGACGAGAACGTCTACGCCGCTTTGCATTCCAACGCCGACCGGCTGGCCGGGCTGCTGTCCGCGGCTCTGGCAGAGACCGGCGTGGCGCACCAGGTCGCCCGGGCCGGCAACTTCCTGTCGGTGTTCTTCGCCGAGGCGCCGGTCACCGACTTCGCCTCGGCGCGGGCCAGTGACACCTGGCGCTTCCCGCCGTTCTTCCACGCCCTGCTCGACGCCGGCGTGTACGCCCCGCCGAGTGCGTTCGAAACCTGGTTCGTCTCAGCCGCTCTCGACGACGACGCCTTCGAGCGGATCGAGCAGGCGCTGCCGGGTGCGGCCCGCGCGGCGGCACAAGCGGAGAAGCCATGAGCAACCGGCCCCAACGGTCGGCCCCAAGCGGCCGGACCATCGTCCACGTCATGCGCCACGGGGAGGTACACAACCCCGAGGGCATCCTCTACGGCCGCCTGCCGGACTACCACCTCTCCGAACGTGGTCGCGCCCAGGCGCAGGCCGTCGCCGAGTGGCTGGCCAAACGCGACATCACCTACGTCGTCGCCTCCCCGCTGGAACGCGCCCGGGAAACGGCCGCCCCGATCGCGGCGGAGCACGGACTGCCGATCGACGTCGACGAGGCACTCATCGAGTCCCGCAACATCTTTCAGGGCCTGAAGGTGTCCCCGGGCGACGGTGCGCTGCGCGACCCGCGTAACTGGTGGCATCTGCGCGACCCTCGCAAGCCGTCATGGGGCGAGCCGTACGTGGAGATCGCCGAGCGGATGATCGGCGCCCTGGACCGCGCCCGGATCAACGCCGACGGCCACGAGGGGGTGTGCGTCAGCCACCAGTTGCCGGTCGAGACCCTGCGCCGTGCGATGAATTCCGATCCGCTGCACCACTTCCCGACCAAGCGGATGTGCAACCTCGCGTCGGTCACCTCGTTCTACTTCGACGGCGACGCCTACGTCGGGTGGGGATACGCGGAGCTCGCCGGACGGTGAAAGGACTGCTCGCGCTGCTGCTCCTGGTGGGGACGGCTCTGGTTGCCGGTTGCTCCACCGGGGACGACGCCGTCGCCCAGGGCGGCACGTTCGAGTTCGTGGCGCCCGGCGGTAAGACCGAAATCTTCTACGACCCGCCGTCCAGTCGGGGCATACCCGGGCCGTTGTCCGGACCCGACCTGATGGATCCGTCGAAGACCATCTCCCTGGATGACTTCGGCGGCCAGGTGGTGGTGATCAACATCTGGGGCCAGTGGTGTGGACCGTGTCGTGCCGAGATCGCCCAGCTGCAGCAGGTGTACGACAAGACCCACGGCCAAGGTGTCGCCTTCCTCGGGATCGACGTGCGCGACAACGACATCGACGCCCCGCGCGACTTCGTCAAGGACCGCAAGGTGAGTTATCCGTCGATCTACGACCCGGCCATGCGCACCATGATCGCCTTCGGCGGCAAGTACCCGACGACCGTCATCCCGTCGACGGTGGTGCTCGACCGCGAGCACCGGGTCGCCGCGGTCTTCCTGCGGGAACTACTGGCCGAGGATCTGCTTCCGGTGGTGCAGCGGCTGGCCGCCGAACCTCCGCCGAGACTGTCGTGATCGGTGCGGTGATGACCGGTCTCACCGAGACGGTCCCGGTTGGTCTCACCCAGACGGTCCCGATCGGCCTCACCGAGACCGCGGCCGCCGGCCCGCTGCTGGCGGCGCTGGGCCTGTGCGTCCTGGCCGGCCTGGTGTCCTTCGCCTCGCCGTGCGTAGTGCCTCTCGTACCGGGATACCTGTCTTATCTGGCCGCCGTTGTCGGCGCCGTAGACGCGGATACCGCCACCGGCTCCGTCACGCCCTCCGCCTCCCGCCGCTGGCGGGTCGCCGGATCGGCTCTGCTGTTCGTCGCCGGTTTCACCGTGGTCTTCGTCCTGGGCACCGTGGCGGTCCTCGGCATGACCACCACCCTGATCACCAATCAGGTTGTCCTGCAACGTATCGGCGGCGTCATCACCATCATCATGGGGCTGGTGTTCATCGGCCTCATCCCCGCGCTTCAGCGTCAGGCCCGTTTCACCCCGCGCCAACTGGCCGGGCTGGCGGGCGCGCCGCTGCTCGGCGCGGTGTTCGGCCTGGGCTGGACACCGTGCCTGGGGCCGACGCTGACCGGTGTCATCGCGGTGGCCTCGGCCACCGACGGCGCCAGCGTCGCCCGCGGCGTCCTCCTGGTGATCGCCTACTGCCTCGGACTCGGCATCCCGTTCATCCTGCTTGCCCTCGGGTCCGGTTGGGCCGTCGGCGCATTCGGCTGGCTGCGCCGCCACAGCCGCGCCATCCAGGTGTTCGGCGGGGTGCTGCTCATCGCCGTCGGGGTGGCCCTGGTGACCGGGGTGTGGAACGACTTCATCTCCTGGGTGCGCGACGCCTTCGTCAGCGACGTCCGGTTGCCGCTGTGACCACACACACCCGCCGCACCGCGGCAATGAGGTTGCTGTCGCGCGACATTCGCCGGCCGTGGCGCGCGCTCACCACGATGGGCACCGCGCTGGTGCTGCTCTTCCTGCTGGCGCTGGGAGCGGTGCCGGGGGCGCTGCTGCCGCAGCGCAGCCTCAACGAGACCAAGGTGCAGCAGTACCTCACCGACCATCCCACGATCGGGCCGTGGCTGGACCGGCTGCAGATGTTCGACGTGTTCTCCAGCTTCTGGTTCACCGCGATCTACGTGCTGTTGTTCATCTCGCTCGTCGGCTGCCTCACCCCGCGCATCATCGAGCACATCCGCAGCCTGCGGGCCACCCCGGTTCCGGCGCCCCGCAACCTCAGCCGGCTGCCCCGGCACGCCTCCGGCACCGTGACCGGCACGCCCGACGAGGTCGCCGGCCGCATCCTCGGCCGGCTGCGCGGCTGGCGGACCACCACGCGTCAGGTGGGCGAGATCACTGAAATTTCAGCGGAGAAGGGCTATCTGCGCGAGTTCGGCAACATCGTCTTCCACTTCTCCCTGCTGGGCCTGCTGGCCGCCGTGGCCGTGGGCAAGATCTTCGGCTACGAGGGCAACGTCATCGTGATCGCCGACGGCGGGCCCGGTTTCTGCTCGGCGTCACCGGCTGCTTTCGACTCCTTCCGCGCCGGCAACAAGGTCGACGGCACCTCGCTCTACCCGATGTGCGTGCGTGTGAACAACTTCCAGGCCCGCTACCTGCCCAGCGGCCAGGCCACCTCGTTCGCCGCCGACATCGACTACCAGGCCGGCAAGGACCTGACCACCGGCACCTGGCGGCCCTACCGGCTGGAGGTCAACCACCCGCTGCGGGTCGGCGGCGACCGGCTGTACCTGCAGGGCCACGGCTATGCGCCGACGTTCACGGTCACATTCCCCAACGGGGAGAAGCGAACTCAGACCGTGCAGTTCCGCCCTGACAATGCCCGCACCCTGCTGTCGTCGGGCACCGTCCGGGTCGACCCGCCCGCCGGGCTGTATCCGCCCGAGGAGCGACGCAAGCATCAACTCGCCATCACCGGGCTGTTCGCCCCCACCCAGCAGATGGACGGCAAGCTGCTGTCCTCGAGCTTCCCGGCGATGAACGACCCCGCAGTGGCCATCGACATCTACCGCGGCGACGCCGGGCTGGACACCGGGCGGCCGCAGTCGCTGTTCAGCATCGACACCCGCCTGATCGACCAGAAGCGGCTGACCAAGCTCAAAAGGGTCAACCTCGCCAAAGGCCAGGAGGTCCGTCTCGACGACGGCACCACGGTGCGCTTCGACAAGGCCACCGAGTTCGTCAACCTCCAGGTGTCCCACGACCCCGGACAGGTGTGGGTGCTGGTGTCGGCGCTGACCATGATGGGCGGGCTGCTGGTGTCGCTGGTGGTGCGTAGGCGGCGGGTGTGGGCGCGGATCACTCCGTCCGGCGGGCAGGAGCGTAGCGACTCGGGGATAAACTCTGCCCCCGGTACCGTGGAAGTCGAGTTGGCCGGCCTGGCCCGTACCGATAACTCCGGTTGGGGCGAGGAGTTGGACAGGCTCAGCCAGAAGATCCTCACGGAGGGTGAGTGAACACCGAGCGAGAAGCGGAGGCGGATCGCGCATGAACACCGAAAACATAGACATCGGCCTGGCCCGGTACTCGGACTGGGCGTTCACCGCATCGGTCATCGTGATGGTGCTGGCGCTGTTGATGTTGGCCGTCGAACTGGCCTCCAGCCGCGGCCGCCGCGTCGAGGAACGCGAGTTGGTCGGCGCCGCGATGGCGGCATCCGGCACAGCCGGCGGGGTGCTCACCGTCGCCGCCGGCGCGCAGGGCCCCGGCCTCGTCGTCGACACCCCCGCGACTCCGCTGGCCGAACGCATCGGCAAGGCGGGCCTGGCCCTGGTCTACCTCGGCATCGCGCTGCTGTTCGCCTGCATCGTGCTGCGCGGTCTGGCCACCGCCCGGGTGCCGTGGGGCAACATGTACGAGTTCATCAACCTGACCAGCTTCTGCGGACTGGTCGCCGGCGCCATCGTGTTGCGCAAGCCGCAGTACCGGGCGCTATGGGTCTTCGTCCTGGTTCCCGTGCTCATCCTGCTGACCATCAGCGGCAAATGGCTTTACACGAACGCCGCGCCGGTGATGCCCGCGCTGCAGTCCTACTGGCTGCCCATCCACGTGTCGGTGGTCAGCCTCGGTTCCGGGGTGTTCCTTGTTGCCGGTGTGGCCAGCATGCTGTTCCTGCTGAAGATGTCGAAGTACGGCGAGCCCGGTGCTGGATCCGATGTCGCCGGCCGGGCGGCTCCGGCAGGCGCCCTGGCCCGCATCGCCGCCAAACTTCCCGACGCGCAGACCCTCGACCGGATCGCCTACCGCACCACCATCTTCGGCTTCCCGATCTTCGGCTTCGGGGTGATCTTCGGCGCCATCTGGGCCGAGGAGGCCTGGGGCCGTTACTGGGGCTGGGACCCCAAGGAGACGGTGTCCTTCGTCGCCTGGGTGGTCTACGCGGCGTACCTGCACGCCCGATCGACCGCCGGCTGGCGCGACAAGAAGGCGGCGTGGATCAACGTCGTCGGCTTCGTGGCGATGGTGTTCAACCTGTTCTTCATCAACCTCGTCACCGTCGGCCTGCACTCCTACGCCGGAGTGAACTGACCTGTACCGCGATTAGCGCGGCGGGTTGTTGTCCCCGTGGCTGAGCCGCCAGAGGAAATCCGGATCGTCGTCGGGTCCGATCACGCGTGTGGTGGGCCGGTGGGCGTTCGCACGAATGGCCCGCATGGCGATGTAGGCGACCGCGGCGACAACCAAGATGAGCAGCAGGTAAAGCACCGGTAAACCTCCTTGATTGCGAATATACGCGCGTCGGTAGGCTTCCCGCCGTGACCGATAACCAGCCCGCCGGCGCCACCGGGCGGATGATTCGCGATGTCCTGATCTACACCGCGGCCCGGCTGGTTCTGGTGGTCGCGCTGACCGCGGCGATCTACTTCATCGCTGGGCTGTTCCACATCGAGATCCCGCTGGTGATCGCCATGCTGTTCGCGATCATCCTCGCCCTGCCGCTCGGCATCGTGCTGCTCAAACCGCTTCGCCAGCGGGCCACCGCCGGCATCGCCGACGTCGACGAACGCCGCCGCCATGATCGAGACCAACTCGAGGCCCGCCTGCGCGGAGAGGACAAGGGCTAACCCCGGGCTCACCCCCCGCCGAGATTGCGCACAGATCGCGATTCGGGCTGAAATCGCGATCTGAGTGCAATCTCGATGAATGCGTTAGGTGCCGAACGCCAGCGCCGCCGCCACCGCGACCGACCACACCAGCATCGTCAGCCCCGTGTCCCGCAACACCGGAATGAGGTCACGGCCACCCTTGCCGGCCCGGATCGGCGCGGACGCCTTCAGCGCCGCCGGAGCAGCCAGAAATCCCAACGCGCACCACGGGGTGGCGGGCATCAGCGCCAGCGTCAGCACCCCGGCGAGCGCCAGCAGCGACAGGTAGAGGACCCGGGTGCGGGCGTCACCCAAACGCACCGCCAGGGTGATCTTGCCGGCGACGGTGTCGGTCGGGATGTCGCGAAGGTTGTTGGCCACCAACACCGCCGAGGACAACGCCCCGACGGCGACGGCCGCCGCCGCACCGACCCAGTCGACCCGTAGCGCCTGGGTGTACTGGGTGCCCAGCACCGCCACCAAACCGAAGAAGACGAACACGGCGATCTCGCCGAAACCGGCGTATCCATAGGGCCGGGAGCCGCCGGTGTAGAGCCATGCCCCGGCGATGCACACCGCCCCCACGGCGATCAGCCACGGTGCGCTCACCCAGGCCAGCGCCACCCCTGCGATCGCCCCGGCGGCCAGGCTGCCCACGGCCGCGATCAGCACCGCGCGCGGGCTGGCCACCTTGGATCCAACCAGTCGCAGCGGGCCGGCCCGCTCGTCGTCGGTGCCCCGGATGCCGTCGGAGTAGTCGTTGGCATAATTGACGCCGACGATCAGCGACACCGAAACCGCCAGCGCCAGAAGCGCTTTCCACCACACCACGGAGTGCAGCCACGCCGCCGCGCCGGTGCCGGCGATCACCGGGGCGATCGCGTTGGGAAGTGTGCGCGGGCGGGCGCCCTCGATCCACTGCGCGACGGTGGCCATCAGCCGGCCAGTCCGCTGACCAGATTGATGGTGGTCGCGATGATGATTGTGCCCAGCAGATAGGACACCATTGCCTGGGACAGAACGGTCATCCGGAGTTTCCGGTTGCTCAGCACGTTGTCGGAGATCGAGTAACACATGCCGATCGTGAACGCCAGATACGCGAAGTCGAAATACGTCGGCGGATTACCCTCGTAGTCGATACCGGGAGCCTTCGGGTCAGGGGCGGTGTAGTACAGCCGGGCGTAGCGCAGCATGTACACGGTGTGGATGGTGAACCACGACGCGAAGACGCTGAGGATCCCCACCACTGCGGCGGCCAGATCGGGTTTGGCCCCTGATGTGGCCCACAGGAGATAACCGACTCCGCCCAGGCTGGCGATGCTGGCCGTCAGGACGATGGCGTGGGCGGTGCGCCGGGTGCCGTCCCTCTCGTGGAACAGAGCGTGCTGCCGGGTCGCGTCCGGGTCCATCCGCCACGTCACCAGCCAGGTCCAGGCCAGATACACCGCGGCGACGGTGATCCATCCGACCGCGGGGGCGTAGGCGAGCCGTGCGCGCATGTCCGTCACCAGCGCCATCCCGGCGCCGGCGAGGCCCGCGACCCCGACCCGGACCGCCACCGGCCCCCCCGTGCGGAGGTTCTCGCGCAGCATCACAGGGCAGAGTCAACCATCACCGGGGGCCCGCGCATACTGGGCAGGTGAAGACACCGATCTGTGAGCAGTACGGCATCGAGTTCCCGTTGTTCGCCTTCAGCCACTGCCGCGACGTCGTCGCCGCGGTGACCAACGCCGGCGGCCTCGGTGTGCTGGGCGGCGTCGCGTTCCGGCCGGATCAGCTCGAGCAGGAGCTGTGCTGGATCGACGACCACGTCAACGGCAAGCCCTACGGTGTCGACATCATCGTGCCCGCGAAATACGAGGGCAAGGGGGAGAACCTCACCCGCGATCAACTCGCCCAGCGCATCCCCGACGAGCATCGCGACTTCATCAACGAACTGCTCGCCGCGCACAACATCGAACTCGAGGAGATGCGGGTCGCGTCCTCGGCGCTGTCGGGCAACACCGGCCGCGAACTGCTCGAGGTTTCGCTGAAGCACCCGATCAAACTGATGGCCAACGCGCTCGGCGTGCCCCCGGACTACATGATCGACATGGGCAAGGAGCGCGGCATTCCCGTCGCTGCCCTCGTCGGCGCCAAGGAGCACGCCATCAAGCAGGTCCGGGCCGGTGTCGACCTGATCGTCGCGCAGGGCACCGAGGCCGGCGGCCACTGCGGCGAGGTCAGCACCCTCGTGCTGATTCCCGAAGTGCTGGAAGCGATTTCGGCCGTCCCCGGCGGCAAGGACATCCCCGTGCTGGCCGCCGGGGGCATCGTCACCGGCCGGCAGATGGCGGCCTGCGTGGCGATGGGCGCGGCCGGGGCGTGGACCGGTTCGGTGTGGCTGACCACCGAGGAGGCCGAGACCGCTCCGCACACCAAGCAGAAGATGCTTGCCGCCAGCTCGCGCGACACCGTTCGCTCCTCGGGCCGCACCGGCAAACCGTCCCGCCAGTTGCGGTCGGACTGGACCGACGCCTGGGCGCCGAATCCCGGTGGCCGCCAGCCGCTGCCGCTGCCGCTACAGGCGATGGTCGCCGAGCCCGCGCTGCGCCGGATCGACAAGCTCGCCGAGACGGGACATCCGGGCGCCCAGGCGCTGTCGACCTACTTCGTCGGCCAGGGCGTGGGCCTGATGAACAAGATCAAGCCCGCCCGCGAGGTCGTGCTGGAGTTCATCGAGGACTACGTGGCCGCCGCCGAGCGGCTGGCCGGTTCGCTGGAGGACTGACGACCCCGGCCGGCGGCTATCCGGTCGAACCGTCCGACCCCGCCTGGCCCGGCTTGCCGCCCACGCCGGCATGGCCACCGGCGCCGCCCTTACCCGCGGTCCTGGTCGAGCCGGACTTGGCGTTCCCGCCGTTGCCGCCGCGGCCGCCGTTGTTGAACAGGCCGCCCGTGCCGCCGACGCCCCCGGTGCCGCCGATGCCCTTGCCGACGTTGGCGCTGACACCGGACTGGATGTCGGTCGTGTCGACGATGTTCCCGCCTCCGCCGCCGCCGCCGCCCGCAGCGAAGGCGCCGCCGCGGCCGCCGGCGCCGCCGTTTCCGGCGTGAGCCGTCTTGAGCGGGTTGACCTCCACCGTGGCGAGGCCGCCAGTACCGCCGGCTCCGCCCGCGGTCCCGAACCCGCTGCCGCCCCCAACGCCTCCCGCGCCGCCGGAGGCGTTGCCTTCATTGGAGATCGCCGGTCCGCCCGCGCCCCCGGCGCTGCCGGCGCCCGAGAGCACGACGCTGCCGCCTGCGCCCCCGTCGCCCGCCACCGCATCACCGGTGCCGACCGTCTTCACCCGGCCCCCAGTGCCGCCAGAGCCGCCGTGACCGACGGTGGCGCTGCCGCCACTGCCCCCCGCGCCTCCTGTTGCCGTCCCGTCGATCGCGGTGACACCGACGTTGGGGTCGCCGGGATCGGTCCCACCGCCAACCCCGCCGCTGCCACCCTGACCCACGATCAGCCCGCCCCGGCCGCCCGTGCCGCCGCGGCCACCGGTCGCGGTACCGGCGCCGGCGCCCTGGAAATTCGCCAGCGCTCCCTTACCGCCGCCACCACCGTTGCCGAAAAGCCCTGTGCCGCCGCCATTTCCGCCGTCACCGCCGACGATGGCCACCTGAGAGCTACCGACCGGATTCGCCACTTCGATCTGTGCGCGGCCGCCCGCGCCGCCCTCACCGCCGTTACCCAACAGCGCTCCGCCTGCGCCACCACGGCCGCCGGAGGCTCCGACTGCGCCGAAGACCTTGTCCGGACCGGTGTAGGGGTTGGAGATGTCCATGCCGCCGATGCCACCCTTGCCGCCGTTGCCGACGAGGAGGCTGCGGCCGCCCGCGCCTCCGGCCGTGGCGCTCCGGGTACGGGCCCCCGTCTGGGTGTTGTACTCGGCGTTGAGCCCGTTGCCGCCGTCGCCGCCATTGCCGAACAGGCCGCCGTTGCCGCCCTGGCCGCCGTTGAGTCCGGAACCACCATTGCCGACCAGGAATCCGCCCCGGCCGCCGTTGCACACCGTGCCGCCGGCGCACGGCGCACCGGCTTTGTCGTCCACCCCGGCGACGAAACTGAACCCGTTGCCGATCAGCAGGCCCGCATTGGGGTGGTCAACGGTTCCGTTGCCGACGAAGATCCCGATGAGTTGGCTGAACTCGGCCAACTTCAGCTGTTCGCCGGTCATCGCGACATGGCGGACGGAGGGCTGCGTCGCCGTACCCGCCGGCCCGGGCGGGTGGAGAAGTCCGGCCGTCGTGATCGCCATCGTCGACACCATCGCCATTCCGGCCCGCCGGCGGCGGGATGGCCGGCGTTCGGTTCCTGCGTCGCTGCGATCCATCGACACTCCAGTCGTCGTGTTTTCTCGGACTGTAGATCGTCGTGACGCGACTTACAGGCGGTCAGGACATCACCCACGGGCCGAATGGTCGATCGACTCCGTCGGCGGATCCGCTCGTTTAAGTTCTGCTGGCGTGAACACCATCTTCACCGCACGCAAGATCGTCACGATGAATCCGGCCAACCCGGAGGCACAGGCGGTCGCCGTGCGCGACGGCCGGATCCTGTGCGCCGGCACCCTGGAGGAATGCCAGGCCTGGGGTGAGGCCACCGTCGACGACCGGTTCGCCAACCATGTTCTGATCCCCGGCTTCGTCGAGGCGCACGGCCACACCATGGACAGCGCCAGTGAGCTGGCCCCCTACGTGGGCTACTTCCCGTATCCGCTGTCGGATGGCACCAGCACCACCGCGATCCGCAGCTACGAGGAGCTGATCGCCCGGCTGAAGGAGGAGGACGCCGGGCTCCCGCCCGGAGATCCGCTGGTGGCCAACGGTTTCGACCCGATTTACTTCCCGGATCTGCCGCGGCTGTCCAAGCGCGAACTCGACCAGGTCTCCACCACCCGCCCGATCTTCGTGCGCCACGCCAGCGGTCACCTGGCGACGGTCAACACCGCACTGCTCGATGCGGAGGGCATCACCAAGTACAGCCGGACGCCCGGTGTCGGCAAGGATCCCGACGGCGAGCTCAACGGCGAACTGCAGGAGGCCCCGGCGATGATGCTCGCCAAGGCCCGCCTTCGGAAAGATGTTCGCTTCCACCCTGGGCCCCAAGCCCATCCAGATCCACGCGGCGATGTGCCGCAACGCCGGGGTGACGACCTCCACCGAGTTGGTCGGCGCGCTGCTCATCCAGCCCGACCAGATCCCGGTCTGGCAGGCCACTGTCAACGACGCCGCGTTCCCCGCCCGCATGGTGCTCTACAACATGCCCGCCATGCCCGGCACCACGGCCGACTATGACGCCATCGCGGAGGCTGCCGTGAAGCTGCGCGAGATCGAGACCGACAAACTGCGCGCGCCGGGCATCAAACTCGTGGCCGACGGGTCCATCCAGGGCTGGACGGCGGTGGTGATGGAGCCGGGTTACTTCACCGGCGAGGATCACGGACTGTTGTTGTTCTCCCCGGAGGATCTCGCCGCCGCGGTCAAGGCGTTCCACGCCCGCAAGCTGAACGTGCACTGCCACTGCAACGGCAACGGCACCGTCGAGATCTTCATCGACGCGATCGAGGCAGCGCTGCGCGCCGACGCCTGGCTGGACCACCGTCACGTGGTGCAGCACTCCCAGATGACCACCGCCGCCCAGTACCGGCGGATGGGCCGAATGGGCATCTGCGCCAACATCTTCACCAACCACATCTGGTACTGGGGCGACCAGCACTACGAGCAGACCATGGGACCCGAACGCACCCGCGGAATGTGGGCCTGCCGCACCGCGCTGGAGAACAACGTGCCGCTGTCGTTCCACACCGATTCCGGCGTCACCCCGATCGGCCACCTCATGACGATGTGGTGCGCGGTCAACCGGTTGACGCCGAGCGGCCGCGTCCTCGGCGAGTACGAGAAGCTCACGCCCTACGAAGCTCTCCACGCCGCCACCATCGGTGGTGCCTTCCAGCTCCACATGGACCACGAGATCGGCTCCATCGAAGCCGGCAAGTTCGCCGACTTCGCGGTGCTCGAGGAATCGCCGCTGGACGTCGACCCGATGGGCATCCGCGATATCCGGCTGTGGGGCACCGTGGTCGGCGGAGTGCCCTTCGAGGCCGCGCACGGGTGATGGACCCCATCGCGGTCACCGTCATCGGCGGATACCTGGGTTCGGGCAAGAGCACGCTGCTCAACCAGGTGCTGCGGCAGGCGGACGGCCGTCGGATCGCCGTGCTGGTCAACGACTTCGGTGACATCGGGATCGACGGCGATCTGATCGCCGCCGCTGACGGCGACACCATCACGCTCACCAATGGCTGCGTCTGCTGCCAGATCGGCAGCGACCTGATGACGGCCTTGTGGTCGATCCGGGACCGGGAGCATCCGCCGTCCCACGTCATCATCGAGGCCAGCGGCATCGCCGACCCGGTGCCGATCGCCAACCACGCGTTGACCCCCGGGTTCGACCTCGACGGAGTGGTGGTTCTGCTCGACGCCGAGACGGTGCGTCGCCGGGAGCGTCACCCCGTGGTGGGCCGGACCATCCGACGGCAGCTGGTCGCCGCAGATGTGTTGGTGCTCAACAAGATTGACCTGGTGACACCCGAGGAGCTCGCCGATCTGGATGCCTGGCTGGTCAGTGTGGCCTCAGGGGTCCCGCTGCTGCACGCCCGCGACGGCGACGTTCCGGTGGCGGCTCTCATCGGGTCGGGGCATGCCGAACCGCCATCTGCCGGACCGCCGCACCGTCCTCCACCGGGTGGCCACCCGGCGCAGTCTGACCACCGACGGCCCCTGGCCCGCAGGCGAATCCGGACGGATCGTCCTGATCGCGCTCGCGGGCACGGCCCGTCTCGAACAGCCGGACCGCCTCGTTCACGCGCTGTTCTCCTGACGCTCAGCGTCGCGACCCGGTTCGCTCATCGGAGTAGGATAAGCCGGGATCATGCGATGCAGCGTTTTCGGAACCGGTTACCTGGGCGCCACCCATGCGGCGGGAATGGCGGAGATGGGCCACCACGTGATCGGTGTGGACGTCGATCCTGGGAAAGTGGCCAAACTCTCGGCCGGCGAAGTTCCCTTCTACGAGCCGGGCTTGGCGGAGGTCCTGCGCGAGAACATTGCGCGCGGTCGCCTTCAGTTCACCACGGACTACGCGATGGCAGCCGAGTTCGCCGACGTCCACTTCCTCGGCGTGGGGACTCCGCAGAAGAAGGGGCAGTACGGCGCTGATCTGAGCCACGTCCACGCCGTCGTCGACCAACTGGTGCCACTGCTGACCCGGCCGTCGGTGATCGTCGGCAAGTCGACGGTTCCGGTGGGCACGGCCGGGGAACTGGGGAACCGTGCGCGCGGTCTGGCCCGGCCGGGCGTCGACGTCGAGATCGCCTGGAATCCCGAGTTTCTGCGGGAGGGCTTCGCCGTCCAGGACACTCTGCATCCGGACCGTGTCGTCATCGGTGTCCAAGCGGGCTCAACGCGTGCCGAACCGGTCCTGCGAGAGCTTTACGCTGATCTGCTGGAGGCGGCTGTGCCGCTGATCGTGACGGATCTGCAAACGGCTGAGCTGGTGAAGGTGTCGGCGAATGCCTTTCTGGCGACGAAGATCTCGTTCATCAACGCCATCTCGGAAGTCTGCGAGGCGGCCGGGGCCGACGTTCGTGTGCTGGCCGACGCGCTCGGCCACGATCCCCGCATCGGACGCCAGTTCCTCAACGCCGGACTGGGATTCGGCGGTGGTTGCCTGCCGAAAGACATCCGGGCCTTCATGGCCAGGGCCGGCGAGCTCGGGGCGAGCCACGCATTGACGTTCCTGCGCGAGGTGGACACCATCAACATGCGCCGGCGGACCCGCATGGTGGAACTGGCCACCACAGCGTGCGGTGGATCACTGCTGGGAGCCAACGTTGCCGTCCTGGGTGCGGCCTTCAAGCCCGAGTCCGACGACGTGCGGGACTCGCCGGCGCTCAACGTCGCCGGGCTGCTCCAACTGAACGGCGCGGGCGTCACCGTGTACGACCCACGGGCGATGGAAAACTCGCACCGGCTCTTCCCGACGCTGACCTACGGCACCTCCGTGGAAGAGGCGTGCGACGCCGCCGACGCCGTACTGGTCCTGACCGAGTGGCGGGAATTCGTTGAACTCGAGCCGGATTCGCTGGCCGGACTGGTTCGTTCGAGAGTGATCGTCGACGGGCGTAACTGCCTCGACCGTGACCGCTGGACCGATGCCGGCTGGAGGTTCCACTCGTTGGGTGGATGCTCGGCCTAACCACAACCGCCCCAAACGTCACGATCTGTACACCGACACAACACCCTCCGGTCTCCGAATCGCCAGACGCCATCGCCATCGTGAGCGTTATGAGCACCTCATCCGTACTCATCGCCCCCACCGACTACAACGTCAGCGGTCCCCGATACACCCTGCTGCTGACCACCGACTCCGACGACATCCACGCCGTACAGCGCCTGCGGTACGACGTCTTCTCCACCGAGCCGGGATTCGGGTTGCGAAACAGCGACCGCATCGACGCCGACCGCTTCGACGAACACTGCGACCATCTCATCGTCCGCGATGACCACTCCGGCGAGGTCGTGGGCTGCTACCGCATGCTCCCCCCACCCGGCGCCATCGCCGCGGGCGGTCTCTACTCCGCTACCGAATTCGACATCAGCGCGCTGGATTCCCTCCGGCCCGCACTGGTCGAGATGGGTCGCGCCGTGGTGCGCAGCGACCACCGCAACGGTGCGGTGGTGCTGATGATGTGGACCGGCATCCTGGCTTATCTCGATCGAAGCGGCTATGACTACGTGACCGGATGCGTCTCGGTTCCGGTGCGCGGCGACGGCGCTCCGGGCAGTCAGATCCGTGGCGTCCGCGACTTCGTGCGCAGCCGGCACGCGACCCCGGCGCCACTCACCGTCCACCCCTACAACCCGGTGGTGGTGGACGGCCGCCCACTCGACGAGATCGAGGCACCTGGGCGCCCGGTGATCCCGCCGCTCATGCGCGGATATCTGCGTCTCGGAGCGCAGGTGTGTGGCGAACCGGCCCACGACCCGGAGTTCGGTGTCGGCGACTTCCCCGCGCTGTTGGACAAACGCCGGGCCGATATCCGGTATCTGACCCGGCTGCGGTCCGCGGCGGCCGCCGCATGAGCACCGGGCTGGCCGAGAAGGTCGAGCACGCATGGTTTCCGAAGACCACCTGCGACGCCCGCTGCGTCGGAGGCGGTGAGTCGGGTTCGGCTGCGCGGGTGGCGATCCGGTCGATGTGGCGGATCGCCGCGACGGTCCTGATGCTGTTGGCCCTCCCGCTGATCACCGTCCCGGTGCCCGGCCGCAGCCGTCTGCAGCGCCGCTACTGCCGGCTCGTCCTGCGTTGCCTCGGCGTGCGAATCAACCAGTCCGGCAACCCCGTTCGCAATCTTCCGGGTGTCCTCGTGGTGAGCAACCACACATCCTGGGTCGACGTCTTCGCCATCGGGGCGGTCGTGCCCGGCAGTTTCGTGGCCCGCGCCGACCTGACGGACTGGCCGGGCATCGGCGTGGCCGTCCGCATGATGGGCGTGATCCCGATCGAACGCCGCAGCCTGCGCCAGCTGCCGCCGGTGGTCGAAGAGGTGACCGAACGGTTGCGCGACGGCCGCACCGTCGTCGCCTTCCCGGAGGGAACCACGTTCTGCGGCAGGCACAATGGGGCCTTCAGGCCGGCGGTGTTCCAGGCCGCCATCGACTCGGGGCGCCCCGTGCAGCCGGTATCGCTGACCTACCGTCACCGCGATGGCAGCCCCTCGACGGTGACCGCCTTCTTCGGCGAGGACCGACTGTGGGCCTCGGTCAAGCGGACCGTCGGAGCGCGCGTCACCGTGGTCGATCTGGAAGTCGGATCGCTGCAACTGCCCGGCGACTGCCGCCGGGAACTCGCCGCGCGGTGCCAGACAGCCCTGACGGCATCAGCGGCCTGACTCACCCCGCGGCGAGCGGCAGCCGCACCTCGAAGCGGGCGCCCTTGTCGAGGTTGTGCGCCGACAGCGAGCCGCGGTGGGCGCGCACCAGCCCGGCGGCGATGGCCAGGCCCAGGCCCGAACCGCTCGGCAGCGACGAATCCTCCCGCGGCACACGGTCATTGGATCCGCGGTAAGCCACATCGAACACCCGCGGCAGGTCGGCGGCGTCGATGCCCACGCCGGTGTCGTCCACCCGCGCCCATGCTCCCTCGGCGTCCGCACCGACGGCGAGCCGCACCGTGCCGCCGGACGGCGTGTGCGCGATCGCGTTGGCGACCAGGTTCGACAGCACCCGTACCAGCGCGCGGTCGCTGCCGATCACCCGCACCGGTGTCGGCGGCACGTCGACCTCCAGGTTCACCCCGGCGCGCCCGGCGGCGATGTGGTGCGCGTTCACCACGTCGTCGACCACCTCGTCGAGGGCCACCCGTTCGTAGGGAGCGGTCACCGCGCCGGCGTTGATCTTCGCCATCTCGAACAGATCGTCGACCATCTCCGACAGCCGGACACTCTCGTTCTCGATGCGCTTGGCCTGCACCCGCACCTCGTCGTCGCCGACGATGCCGTCGGCAATCGCCTCGGACAGCGCCCGGATGCCGGCCAGCGGGGTGCGAAGATCGTGGCTGACGAACGCCACCAGCTGCCGCCGCGACTGTTCGGCGGCCCGCTCCGCCTCCTGAATCTCCTGCTCCCACACCGTTCTGCGGGCCTGATACCTGGCGAGCATCACGGCGGCGGGCAGCGTGACCACGGCCACGATGAGCAGCACCACGGCCACCGTGTGGAAGGCGCTGTCGGTCATGAAACGGCTGGCGCTGAACACACCCGCCAGCGTCGCCAGCGTCGGAATCAGCACCAGCGCGACCATGCTGACGGTGATCGACCACGATCGGGCGAGCCGTATCACCAGGCCGCCCACCAACACCACCGGCAGTGACCCGCCGAGTGCCAGTAGCGCGATCGAACTCAGGTCATGCGTCGGCACGGTCACCGCCGCCGGCGTCACCCTGCCACAGGTAACCGCGGCCCCAGACCGTCTGCACGCGGTGGTGGTCGCCCAGCTTGGACCGCAACCGCTTCACATGCACGGTGACCGTCGAGAGGTCACCGAAGTCCCAGTTCCACACCCGCTTCAGCAGCTCCTCGCGGGAGAAGACGGTGTCGGTGTGGGTGAGGAAGAACAGCAGGAGATCGAATTCCCGGTTGGTCAGCCCGACCGGCTCGCCGGCGATGGTGACCGACCGCGCCGCGGTGGAGACACTGAGGTCTCCGACGGTGAACTCCAGCGGAACGGTCGACGGCGTTGACGGTGCGCGCCGCAGCACCGAGCGCACCCGCAGCGCCAGTTCGCGCGGGCTGAACGGCTTGGTCAGGTAGTCGTCGGCGCCGGCCTCCAGGCCGGCGATCCGGTCGTCCTCCTCGCTGAGCGCGGTCAGCAGGATCACCGGGACGGTGAAGTCGCCGCCCTGACGGAGGGTCCGGCACAGCGACAGGCCGTTCGGCCCGGGCATCATGACGTCGAGCACCGCGACGTCGATCCGCTCGGTGCCGAGCACGCGAAGCGCTTCGCTGCCGTCGCCGGCCATCCGGACTTCCAGCCCGTCGCGTTCCAGATACCGCCGGACGACGTCGCGCACCACGGCGTCGTCGTCGGCGATCAAAACCCGGGCAGTCATGCTTGCGAGCCTAATGCGCCAGGGCGCCGACCTGCGTCATCGTCACTGTTTCGTCACGCCGAACCGCTCACGCAAAGTCCGGCGATCGATCTTTCCGATGCCGAGGCGGGGCAGTTGGTCGACGACGTGCACATCGCGCGGTGCGGCGGTGCGGTCCAGGGACTGCGCGACGAAGTCGCGAAGTTCGGCCAACGTCGGGGCAGCGGACGACGCGACGACGACGGCCGCGACCACCCGCTGTCCCAGGCGGTCGTCGGGAACGCCGAAGACCGCGCACTCCGCGACGGCCGGGTGGCGGGCCAGCACCGTCTCCACCGGACCCGGCATCACCGTCAGCCCGCCGGTGCTGATCGCGTCGTCGGCGCGTCCGAGCACCGACAGCCGGCCCGATTCGTCGAAGCGGCCGATGTCGTCGGTGCGGAACCAGCCCGGCTCGGCGAAGGGGTCGGGTTGCACCGGGTTGCGGTACCCCGCCGCCAGGGTGGTGCCGCCGATCACGATGCGTCCGCAACCGTCGTCGTCGGCGTCGTCGATGCGCACCTCGACCCCGTCCAGGGGCAGCCCGTCGTAGACGCAGCCCCCGCAGGTCTCGCTGGAGCCGTAGGTGCGGACCACGGCGATGCCGGCCTCGGCCGCGGCCTCGAGCACCGGTCGCGGCGCGGGGCCGCCGCCGAGCAGGACGGCGTCGAGTTCGGCCAGCGCGCCGGCGGCTGCCGGATCCTCCAGCGCCTTGGCCAGCTGATTGGCCACCAGCGAGGTGTACCGTCGCCCGGGGCCCAATTCGCTGATGGCAGTGGGTAATTCGGCGGGGTCGAACCTGCTGGAGACGTCGAGCTCAACCGGCACCGTGCCGGCCAGCGCGCTTCGGATCAACACCTGCATGCCGGCGATGTGGTGCGTCGGCAGGGCGAGCAGCCAGGTCCCGGGGCCGCCGAGGCGGTCGTGGGTGGCCGATGCGCTGGCGATCAGTGCGGCCGGCGTCAGCATCGCGCCTTTGGGCGCTCCGGTGGTGCCGGAGGTGCTGATCACCAGGGCGACCTCATCGTCGATCTCCTCGCCGACGCGCAGGGTGGTGGCCAGCAGCTCGCTCTCTCGGAGATCACCGGAAGGCACCGGCACCATGGCGGCATCACGGCCGTCCAGCACGCCGTCGAGGGCCGCCAGGAGCGACAACGCGGACGGTCCCGGCGGAATGACCAGCGCGCGCAAGATGGTTATCCGATCTCCTCCGTGCCGATTTCCTCTGGGTCACGTGGATCGTCGAGCGGCCAGCCGAAGGCGGCGAGCTTGGCCCGCACCCGCTCGATCTCGGCGGGCTTGGGCAGCTGGTCGGTGATGCGCAGGATCTCGGCGTCGACGTCGATGAACCCCGGCTGCGGAAGGTGCCTGAGCTGACGCGCCACCTCGATGATCTCGTCGGCGGTGAGCCGGCGGGACAGCAGCGCCAGGATGGGGAGGTAGTCGTTCTGAGGGACGCCATTGGGATAGCCCGCTCGCAGCCACGTCACGATGCTGGTGAGAAATCGGTTCACCGGCTTCACCTCCGTCCGGGCCGCAGATTTCCGCCCGGTTCTGTCGGATTCTATGGGCAAGGAATCCGAAAGCGCTGCCATCGATCGCTTGTTTGGTGACCACTGACAGCGAACCTTCAGAGTACGGATCGTGAACGGTGAATGAACTCCTTGGCGCCGCTGCCGAACACCCTGGTGGACCAAGGTCACTTCTCTGTCTGTAATTCGCCAAAAGTCAAGCCGAGGTCGCAGAATGACCGCATGGCGACCGAAATGATCATCCTGGTGCTGCTGATCGCCACGGCGTTGGCATTCGACTTCACCAACGGCTTTCATGACACCGGAAACGCGATGGCGACCTCCATCGCCACCGGTGCCCTGAAGCCGAAGGCCGCGGTGCTGCTGGCCGGCGTTCTGAACCTGATTGGCGCCTTCCTGTCGGTTGAGGTGGCGGTGACCGTCACCACCTCGGTGCTGAAGGTCCAGGACAAGAAAACGGGCGCCCTGCTGCCCGGCATCGACGCCTCGATGGGCCTGACGATCATCTTCGCGGGCTTGATCGGCGGCATTCTGTGGAATCTGCTCACCTGGCTCTTCGGCATTCCGTCGAGTTCGTCGCACGCGCTGTTCGGCGGTCTGATCGGCGCGGGCCTGGCTGCTCTCGGCCTGAAGGGCGTGAACTGGCCGGGCGTGACGCAGAAGGTGCTGATTCCCGCGGTTGCGGCGCCGCTGATCGCCGGTCTGGTGGCCGCCTGCGGAACATGGCTGGTCTACCGCATCACCCAGAAGGTGCTGAAGCGCCGACGCGAAGCCGGCTTCCGATGGGGTCAGATCGCTACGGCATCACTGGTCGCACTGGCCCACGGCACCAATGACGCCCAGAAGACGATGGGTGTCATCGCACTCGCTCTGATCACGACGGGCCACCTGACTGGCGACGTCAAGAACGACGGCCTGCCACTGTGGATCATCGCCAGCTGCGCCTTCGCCATCGGCCTGGGCACCTACCTCGGCGGATGGCGGGTCATCCGCACCCTGGGCAAGGGCCTGGTCGAGATCGAATCCCCGCAAGGGCTGGCCGCCGAGGCGTCGTCCGCGGCCATCATCCTGAGCTCGAGCGCGGCCGGCATGGCGCTGTCCACCACCCACGTCGCGACCGGCTCGATCCTCGGCAGCGGGGTCGGCAAGCCCGGTGCTCAGGTGCGCTGGGCGGTCGCGGGCCGGATGGCCGTCGCTTGGCTCGTCACCCTCCCGGCCGCCGCGCTCGTCGGCGCGCTGTCCTACTGGCTCTCCGCCCTCATCAAGGACGCGACCGGTTCCCGATTGGCCGGTGACGGCGTCATCTTCGCCATCCTGGTGGCGGCTTCGGCTTACATGTGGTGGCGGGCGCAGCAGCAGAAGGTCGACCACAGCAATGTCAACGCCGACTGGGACGACACGACGAACTCCGTTGTGCCGGCGGAAGTCCGCGAGGCCAAGGCGGCCAAGACGAACCCGAAGCTGCCCAAGGCTCCGCAAACCAAGACTCCGGTCTGAGAGGGAACACGCGATGAACTATCTGGAGTCGATCTTCAAGGTCCTGGTCGTCGGACTGGTCCTGGGGGCCGGACTGCCGGCGTTGTTCGCGACCGGCATGCTGGCTTACTCGTTCGGGACCGGAGGTGAAGAGGCGGACCACCTCATCCACAAGCCGAACCCGCCGCTGAAATTCGTCGGGATCGTGCTGTTCGTGTTCGTGGCCTTCGTCATCGTGACCGCCGTCGCCTGGATCACCAGGGCCACGATCATCCACCACTTCGGGGTCGACCTGTTCCCCATGTTCCCGAAGAAGTGAGGTAGCGACAGATGTCTGTCGAACAGGAACACGAAGGCTTCGTCCAGAACGTCGTCGGCTGGCTGCACGACGGCTACCCGCAGGGCGTTCCCCGCAAGGACTACTTCCCCCTGCTCGCCCTGCTCATCCGGTCACTGAGCGAGGAGGAGGTCGTTGAGGCGGCTCGCACCATCCTGCGCGAGACCGACGCCGAAACCCCGGTGAGCGAGCAACAGATCCGCGACGCCATTCACGAGGTCACCGAGAAGGAACCCAACGTCGAGGAGATCCGCCAGGTCGCCGCCCGGTTGGCCTCGGTCGGCTGGCCGCTGGAAGGTCGCCAGGGCTAGCTGACAGGCAGGTCTCAGATCTGTCGTACCCGGCTGCGACGATGTCGTCATGTCCGTAGTCGCGTCGCCCACCGATCGCCTCGAGGTGTTGTTCGGGGAGTTGGCCGAGTTGGCGGGGCAGCGTAATGCGATCGACGGCCGGATCGTGGAGATCGTGGCCGATATCGAGCGGGCGGAGTCCTGGGGTGCGACGGGTGCTCGCTCGGTGCCGGCGCTGGTGGCCTGGAAACTGGGTCTGTCGTCGGCCAACGCCCACGCGATCTGCGCGGTCGCCCACCGGCTCGAGGAGCTTTCCCGGTGTGCGCAGGGATTGCGCGAGGGACGGCTGTCGCTGGATCAGGTCGGAGTCATCGCCCAGCGCGCCGCTGAGGGATCCGACGAGCACTATGCCGCGCTGGCCGCGGTGGCGTCGGTCAGTCAATTGCGCGCCGCGGTCAGGCTCGAACCGCGACCTGACTCCGATCCGAAGCCCGAACCGCAGCGGTCTATCACAAGGCACAGCGATGACGCATTCAGCTACTGGCGGATCAAGCTGCCCCACGTGGAGGCCGCAAAGTTCGATGCCGCCCTGGCGTCTCATCGGGATGCGCTGATCGCGGAGTGGAAGCAGGATCACGGTCCTGGCGATTCAACGGTCCAGTTACCGCCGTTCCCGGATACGGTCGATGCATTGATGCGGCTGATCGAGGCGGGGTGGGACGCCGATGCGATCCGGCGGCCCCACGGTCATCACACGACGGTGGTGGTGCACGTCGATGTCGAAAAGCATTCCGCCTCATTGCATCTGGGGCCACTGCTCGGCAACCTTGAGCGCGGCTACCTCACCTGCGATGCCACCTGCGAAGTCTGGTTTGAACGTCACGGCGAGGTCATCGGCTCCGGCCGGGCGACGCGGCTGATCAATCGCCGGCTGCGCCGTGCGCTGGAGCACCGCGACCGCGCGTGTGTGGTTCCGGGGTGTGGGGCAACTCGCGGTCTGCACGCCCACCACATCAGGCACTGGGAAGACGGCGGGCCCACCGAACTGGCGAATCTCGTCCTGCTGTGTCCCTACCACCACCAGTCGCATCATCGGGGGGACATCACGGTCGGCGGCAGCGCCTACGACCTGATCATCACCGGCGGCGACGGCCGAACACTGTCCGCAGCAGCACTGGCCCACCCGCCGGCCGAACCACCACCCGCGGTGTCGCCATACCCCGGACCTATCGGCGAACGCGCGGACTGGAAGTGGTACGAACCATTTCAGCCGCAACCACCGCCGACCAACAACTAACTCCGATTGTCCCTGCGCAACGGGTGATACTCCGGCACCTGAACGAAGATCAGGGTCACACCGTCGGGGTCCTCGACGTGCATCTCGTGCAACATCCAGGGCTCCTGCTGTGCCTCCCGCGCGATCGCAACGCCTCGTCCGCGTAACTCCTCCTGCACGGCGTAGACGTCGCGCACCTGCAGCCACAGCGCTCCCGGAAAACCGTCCCCGGCATCCGCGGGCCTGCCGTGACCGGCGAGCTCGATGAGCGACTGCCCCGCGAAAAAGACTGTGCCGCCAGGGTATTCGCGGGCAATCGCCAGGTCCAGGCTGTCCCGGTAGAAGGCCAGCGACCGCTGGTAGTCCGCGGGCCGCAACAACATCCGGCTGGACAGGATCTCCATGGCCCCCGCTATCTTGTCGGCTGCATCCGCTGGCGCTTGAGTACCGCGTTCAGCACTCCGGGCGCCACCACGTCCAGCGCCCTGGCGCTCACCCCGAAGCGGGGCGCGATACGCACCGGCCGGTGCCGCGCGGCGTCGATCATCCACTGCGCGGCTTCCTCGGAACTGAGCGCCGGCATGCCCTCGTAGGCCTTGGTGGGCGCGATCATCGGGGTGGCCACCAGCGGGTAGTACAGCGTGGTGGAGTGCACGCCGCTGCGTGCCCACTCGGTCTCGATCACCCGGCTCACCGCACTCAGCGCGGCCTTCGAGGCGTTGTAGACGCCGAACAGGGGAGAGGCCTCGCTGAGCACACCCCACGTCGCGACGTTGATGATGTGCCCGTCGCCGCGTTCGATCATGCCGGGCGCCAGGCCGCGGATCAGGCGCAGCGGCGAGAAGTAGTTCAGCGTCATGGTGCGCTCGACGTCGTGCCAGCGGTCAAGGGACTCGGCCAGCGGCCGGCGGATCGACCGGCCGGCGTTGTTGACCAGGATGTCCACGCCGCCCAAGCGCTGTTCGACGGTGTCGGCCAGGGCGTCGACGGCATCGAGATCGGCGAGGTCGCAGGGGATGGCGGTGGCTGTGCCGCCGGCGTCGGCGATACGTGCGGCCAGGTCGTCGAGCAGATCGGCGCGGCGGGCGACGACGATGACCTCGGCTCCCTCGGCGGCGAACCGCTCAGCCCCCGCTTCACCGATCCCCGAGGACGCTCCGGTGATCAGTACGCGTTTGCCGCCCAGCTTGATTCGTGTGCGGGTGGGCACGCTCAGCGGCGGACGCATGCCGGTCAGGGCGATCGCCTCGGTGAGCTTGCGGCGCAGAGGATTCACAGCTGACGAGTCTATCGCCGCGTGCTGCGGGTCCCTCGGGCACGTGAAACCGGATGAGCGACCTACTCGCCGTGGGCCAGCAGGGGGACGTCCCGCCCCATCAGATGGTCGATCGCCTGATCACAGCCTTCGACGAAGGACTGGTACTCATAGTTGGGCGATGCCGGGGAGGCCTCCGACTCGCTCTGCAACTGGTCGCATGCCGGCAGTGCCACCCCGCCGGCGGCGTCGACTTCCGCTTGCGCCCACTGCTCGCCCTTGGTGATCACCGCCTCGTAGCCGGCCTGATGGCCCGAATTGGGTAACGTGCGCACCAGCAGCGAGCCGACACCGATCACCGCGGCCGACAGTGCCAGGGCGACCCACAGTCGCTTGTAGCTGAACGGAGGCGCACTCTCGAGTGCTTCCAGATCGCGGTCCATCTGGGGTCCTAGCGTCGGGATGTCGGTGAGTGAACGTAACCGCCGGATGGTGAACGTCACGTGAATGGCCAGCGCCTTCCGGGCGAATTCTCGCGAGCCTGCGGAGCTCCGCGTCGCCAGTCGCTCCGCGCGGTCGTCCCCGCAATCGACGGCTGATCGACGTCTGACGTATCCGGCGTCGCAACCTCTCCGAAACCCCTGCGGCCCAGCCTGGAACCGTGCGAGTCGCAATCGTCGCCGAGTCCTTCCTTCCCAACGTCAACGGTGTGTCCAACTCGGTGCTCCACGTTCTGGAGCATCTGAGCCGAACCGGACACGAGGCCCTCGTGATCGCTCCCGACAACCCCTCCGGACAGCCGGCCGCGGACCGGCTCCACCACGGTGTCCGCGTGCACCGCGTCCCGTCGCGGATGATGCCGGCCGTCACCTCGCTGCCGCTCGGCATCCCCAGGCCGGCGATGCTGAGAACGCTGCGCGGCTTCGACCCCCACGTCGTGCACCTGGCTTCCCCGGCTCTGCTCGGCTACGGCGGCATGCTCGCCGCGCGGCGCCTCGGCGTGCCGACGGTGGCCGTGTACCAGACCGACATCGCCGGATTCGCAACGAGTTACGGCGTGCGCTTCGCCGCGCCCGCCGCGTGGTCGTGGATCCGTCACCTGCACTCCATGGCCGACCGCACGCTGGCGCCGTCGACGGCGGCGATCGACAACCTGCGTGCGCGCGGCGTTCCGCGTGTCCACCACTGGGCCCGGGGGGTGGACGTCACCGGTTTTGCGCCCTCGGCTCGCGACGAGTCCCTGCGGCGGCAGTGGTCACCCGATGGTCTTCCCATCGTCGGTTTCGTGGGCCGGCTGGCGCCCGAGAAACACGTCGAACGGCTCGCGGCGCTGAGCCGACGCCATGATCTGCAATTGGTGATCGTCGGCGACGGCATCGAAAAGCCAAAGCTGGAAAGCCTTTTGCCCACCGCGGTGTTCACCGGGGCGCTCCACGGTCCGGAGCTGGCCGCCGCGTACGCCAGCATGGACGTCTTCGTCCATCCCGGTGAGCACGAGACGTTCTGTCAGGCCGTCCAGGAGGCGCTGGCATCCGGCCTGCCGGTCGTCGCACCCGACGCCGGCGGACCGCGCGACCTCGTCGCGCCGTTCCGCACCGGGGTGCTGCTGCCCGTCAAGGACTTCGAAGCCGGGCTCAGCCGATCCGTCGATCACCTTCTCGCGCAACGGTCCCGCTACGCGACGGCGGCGCGGCGCAGCGTCGTCAACCGCTCCTGGCCGCGGATCTGCGATCAGCTGCTCGACCACTACGAGGCGGTGCGTGCCCCGAGTCGCCGCCGGATTCAGCGGGTGCGCAGCGCCTGAGCCGCCGGATTCAGACGTCGACACCCGCCGCGCGCAGTGCGTCCACCAGACCGGTGGGCCGCTGGGCGATCGGCTTCGGGTCGACCAGTGCGAAGGCGCAGCCCAACAGCTGTGCGGCGCCGTCGTTCTCCACGCTGTCGCCGACCATCAGGGCATCGGAGCCGGCAACGCCGAGCCGGCTCAGCGCCGCCTCGAAGATCGCCGGATCCGGCTTGGCCGCGCCGACCTCATAGGACAGCACCACCTCGTCGGCCGCCGCGCCGGCCGCATCCAGTACCGCACGGATGTCCCAGGCGATGTTCGAGACCACCGCGGTGCGAATGCCCTTCTCCCGCAGAGACTTCAAGACCAGCGTGGTGTCCGGGTACACCGCCCACTCGCGTGGGTCGATCACCCGTCGATAGAGATCCTCGGCGTGTGCGTCGCCCAGTCCGGACTCCCGCAGCACGTGCATGTAGGCCTCGCGGTGCAACTCGGGATCCAGATCGCGGTGCACCCACGCCGGGTGGGCGACACTCGCGCTGGGATGGGTCATGCGGTCCATCACCGTCGCGCGGCCGGCCGCGTCCAGGCCCATGCCCTCGAACCAGTGTTCCCGCTCCTCCAGACTGGCCAGCGTGCCGGAGAAGTCGAACAGCACCGCCCTAACCGATGGCACGTTCGGCCCCCGCCCAGAACTGCGCCCGCACGGCTTTCTTGTCCGGCTTGCCCAGTGCGGTCACCGGAACCGACTCCACCACCACCACCTGCTTGGGCGACTGCACCGAGCCCTTGCGGTCCTTGACCGCGGCCTGGATCTCCGCGGCCACCGTCGCCACCGAATCGGGATCGTCGGCGTGCCCGGGCCGCAGCACGATCACCGCTGTCACCGCCTCACCCCACTTCTCGTCCGGCGTGCCGATGACGCACACCTGCGCCACGGCCGGATGCTCGGCGACGACGTCCTCGACCTCGCGGGGGTACACGTTGAAGCCGCCGGTGACGATCATGTCCTTGACCCGGTCGACGATGTAGTAGAAACCGTCGTCGTCCTCCCGGGCCATGTCACCGGTGTGCATCCAGCCGCCGGAGAACGTCTCGGCCGTCGCCTCGGGCAGGTTCCAGTAGCCCCCGGACAGCAGCGGCCCGGATACGCAGATCTCACCGACTTCCCCCGGCGCGACGGCGTTTCCGTCGGCGTCGAGCAGGGCCACCCGGGCGAACAGCGTGGGCCGTCCGCACGAGGTGAGCCGCTTTTCGTCGTGATCCGTCTTGGCCAGATAGGTGATCGCCATCGGCGCCTCGGACTGCCCGTAGTACTGCGCGAAGATCGGACCGAACCGGCGGATCGCCTCGGCCAGCCGCACCGGGTTCATCGCCGAGGCGCCGTAGTAGACGGTCTCCAGCGACGACAGGTCGCGGGTGTGGGAGTCCGGATGGTCCATCAGCGCGTAGATCATCGACGGCACCAGCATGGTGGCGGTGATGCGCCGCTCCTCGATCACCCGCAGCACCTCGCCGGGATCGAACTTGGGCAGCACGATCATCTCGCCGCCCTTGACGATCGTCGGTGTGAAGAACGCCGCACCGGCGTGTGAGAGCGGCGTGCACATCAGGAAACGGGGATGGTCCGGCCACTCCCACTCGGCCAGCTGGATCGTCGTCATGGTCAGGATGGAGCTCACGGTGCCCATGACGCCCTTGGGCTTTCCGGTGGTGCCGCCGGTGTAGGTCAGGCCGCCGATGTGGTCGGGTGGAAGCTCCGCGGCCACCAGCGGTCGCGGCTGGTAACCCGCCGCCGCGGCGCAGAGGTCGGCGCCCACCCCGGCCAGCTCCGCCGGGACCGGTCCCAGGGTGAGGATCTGGCGGAGCGACGGCACCTTGGCCAGCAGCCCGACCGCCCGCTCGACGAACATCGGGTTCGGGTCGATGATCAGCGACGTGGCCCCCGCGTCGGCCAACACGTAGGCATGGTCGTCCAGCGACCCCAGCGGGTGCAGGGCGGTGCGCCGGTAGCCCTGGGTCTGGCCGGCGCCGATGATCATCAGCACCTCGGGCCGGTTCAGCGACAGCAGGCCGACGGTCTCGCCGGTGCCCGCCCCGAGCGCCTCGAAGGCCTGGATGTACTGACTGATCCGGTCGGCGAGCTGGCCGCCGGTCAGCGTGGTGTCGCCCAGGAAGAGCACGGGCCGGTCCCTGTGCCGCTTGAGCGCGCCGACGGTCAGGTGACCGGTGTGCACCGGATGCCGCAGCTGCTGCGATGAGCGCTCGCGCGAAGAGCCGAGATCGGATGAGCGCTCGCGCGAAGAGCCGGGATCGTCGGTCATGGATGCAACATTAGAACGTGTTCCAGTTCGGGGCCAGAGAGTTCGCCCGGACCGGTGCCGCCCGACACCCGATCGGCATAGCATCGGCCAATGCCGCCGGGCCAGAAGCAGAGCGAAGTCTCCGGTCTGGCGGCCACCATGACCATCCTCGCCATGGGGCTCGGGTACAGCGTCACCGCCGCCGACCCCACGACGCTGTCGGCCAACCTCGCCGAAATCCGGCGGGGCCTCCAATTCAGCCCTGGCACAGCGAGTTTCCTGGCCAGCTTGTGCACCTTGACCCTGGCCGCCGCCGTGCTGGGCGCCGGTGCGCTCGGTGACCTCGCCGGTATGAAGCGGATGTTCCTGATCGGCGTCTACGGCTCGATCGTCTTCGGGTTGCTCGGCGCGGTGGCGCCGCACGTCAGCGTGCTGATCATCGCGCGCGCCGGACTGGGCGTCGCCTTCGCGTTCGTTCTGGGCTTGTCGCTGGCCATCATCAACGCGGTGTTCCCGCCGGCCGGCCGGGCCGCCGCCATCGCCGCCTACCTCGGCGCGGGCCACGCCCTGGCGGTGTTCCAGCCCGCCCTCGGCGGCTGGCTCGCCAGCCACTACGGCTGGCGGACTTGTCTTCTGGTGACCCCCGTCCTGGCAGTTCTCACGGCGACCATCACAGTCAAGTACGTCCCGGAGACCATCCGCGACAAACGCAGCCTGGACATCCCGGGCATCCTGCTCGTCGCCGCGGCGCTGATCACCGTCATCTACGGACTGACCGAACTGCAGGGCGGATTGAGTGCGTCGGCAGTGGTTCTGATCGCCGTCGGCGTGGCGCTCGCCGCTGCGTTCGTCTGGTGGGAATTGCGCGCCGAGGCTCCGGCTCTGGACATGCGGATCTTCCGGTCCGGACGATTCAACGCCGCGCTGACGGCCGGGGCGGCGTTCAACTTCCTCGGTGGCGGCGGAACCATCCTGTTCGCCTACTACCTGGTCACCCTCCGCGGCGAGTCCCCGGAACTGCTGGGGCTGCTGCTCATCCCGGCGATGCTGGTGGCCTCGGCCGCCGCGGTGCTGGCCGGCCGGGCCGTCGCCCGCTACTCCGAGCGCGCCGTGCTGGTGGCCGGACTGGTGATCCTGTTCATCAGCATGGTCATGCTGGTCTGGCTCGACCAGCGCACCCCCGTCGTTGTTCTCGGGATCGCGGTGGCGCTCAACGCGATTGGCGGAGCGGTGGTCCAGACCCCGCAGTCCACCATCATGATGTCCAGCGCACCGCCCGAACTGGGCGGCGTGGTGTCGGCAGTCAAGCCGGCCGTCGGTCAGGCCGCGTATTCGCTGGGGCCGGCGCTGTTCGCGCTCGTCGGCACCGCCCTGTTCCTGCGCGACGGCCGCGCCAAGCTGGAGGGGTCGGGGATCACGGAGGCGCAGGCCCGTGAGGCGCTGAGGGTGGCCCACGGCGGCGCGCCCAACCCGGCGGCCGGTAGCGAGGTGCTCGATCCCGAGCAGGCCCGCTGGGTGGTGTCCGAGGCGACCGGGAGCTGGCTGACCGCCATTCACCACACCAGCCTGATCATGTCCGTTGCTCCCCTCGTGGCGATCGTCGTCGCGATCGTCCTGTTGCGAAAGCCGGACGCGAATCGACCCCGGACCGACTGAGGGCCGGGGCCGATCAGGCGGGTAGTCAATGGCCGAGGCAGGTGCTCGGCGCCGCCCAGACCTGGGTGGGGGCCTGGATGGCGTTCACCTGAGCCGGCTCCTTGTTTGGGGGCCGGTGTGTCGGCCGTCACACCACTGTCCGATGTTGCGCACGTCACAGCCGTCGACCATCCGGACGATTCCGCGGATGACATGGTGGTCCACCGATTGAGGGAAACCGGCTGAGGCGTTCAGCCCGGGGTGGCACCCTGTCGGTTATGGCTGACGCTCCCGAACCCCGCTTCCTCGACGACCGCCTGGCCTATTGGGCGCAGGTCAAGCCGGACGAGGAGGCCATCGCCTATCTCGGCCGTTCGTTCACGTGGGCGCAGTTCGACGACCGGGTGCGGCGGCTGGCCGGAGCGCTGGCGGCCCGTGGAGTCGGCCGCGGCGACGTGGTGGCGTTCCTCGACAAGAACCACCCCGCCTGCGTGGAGACGACACTTGCCGCGGCGAGCCTGGGTGCGGCGACGGCCATCATCAACTTCCGGCTCGCCGGCGACGAGATCGACTACGTGATCAACGACTGCGGCGCCAAACTGATCATCGTCGGCAAGGAACTGCGTGATTCCATCGACAAGATCCGCGACCGCCTGACCGACGTCGAACACGTCATCGAGGTGACGCCCGAGGGTGGCTCAGACGACGAGTACGAAGCCATGCTGGCTGCCGCCACCCCGCGGGGACGCGGGGCCGACGTCGTTCCCGACGACGTCTGCGTGATCATGTACTCCTCGGGCACCACCGGAAATCCCAAGGGCATCAGGCTGACTCAGGCCAACCTGGTGGCGCACACCCTCAACGCGGGCACCTTCGAGTTCGACGCCGACGACAAGAACATGGTCGCCATGCCGCTGTTCCACGTCGGCGGCACGTCCTACGCCCAGTTCGGCATTCACGCCGGCATCCCGAGCATCATGACCCGTGAGGTCGACGGGGCCTCGCTGGCCGGGGCCATCCTGCAGGGCGCGACCCGCACGTTCCTGGTGCCGGCGGTGCTGGCCAAGGTGATGGAGATGGGCCCCGACGCGGTCAAGCTGTTCAGCAATCTGCGCACGTTCGTCTACGGCGCCTCGCCGATGCCGCCGGCCCTGCTGCGCCAGGCACTGCAGGAGTTCCCGAACACCGACTTCGTCCAGTGTACGGGCTGACCGAGGTGTGCGGCGCGGTCACCCAGCTGTCGCCCGAGGCCCACCGCGACGACTCCCGGCCCGAGCGGCTCACCAGCGCCGGCCAGGCCGCCGACCGCGTGGAGGTCCGCATCGTCAACCCCGACACCCTCGAGGATGTGCCGGTCGGCGAGCCGGGTGAATTGTGGTTCCGCACACCGCAGTTGATGGAGGGCTACCACAACAAGCCGGAGGCCACCGCCGAGGCGATCACCCCCGACGGCTGGTTCCGCACCGGCGACATCGGCCGCATCGACGACGGCGGGTTCATCTTCGTCGAGGACCGGCTCAAGGACATGATCATCTCCGGCGGGGAGAACATCTACTCGGTGGAGGTCGAGCGCGCGCTCACCGACCACCCGGCGGTGATGGACGCCGCCGTGTTCGGCGTGCCCGACGACAAGTGGGGCGAGTCGGTCAAGGCCGTCGTCGAGCTGTCCTCCGGTCAGGAGACCACGCCCGAGGAGCTCATCGCCTGGTGTCGCGAGAAGCTGGCGCACTACAAGTGCCCGCGCAGCGTCGACATCATGGAGGTCCTGCCGCGCAACCCCACCGGCAAGCTGCTGAAGAAGGATCTGCGCAAGCCGTACTGGGAGAGCCGCGACCGCGCCATCTGACACTTTCAACTCATGGGCCCGGCGCTGGACGATCTGCTGGATCGCCTGCACGTCGTCGCGCTGCCCATGCGGGTGCGCTTCCGGGGTATCACCGTGCGCGAGGTGGCGCTCATCGACGGTCCCGCCGGATGGGGCGAGTTCGGCGCCTTCCTGGAGTACGACGCTCCGGAGGCGGCGCACTGGCTGGCCTCCGGTATAGAGTCCGCCTACCGCGCCACGCCTCCGGCAGTGCGGGACCGGGTGCCGATCAACGCCACCGTCCCCGCCGTCGACCCCGAGCAGGTGCCTGCGGTGCTCGCCCGTTTCCCCGGTGCCACGACGGCCAAGGTCAAGGTGGCCGAGCCCGGGCAGACACTGTCCGACGACGTCGCCCGCGTCAACGCGGTCCGGGCGGTCATCGGCACCGTCCGGGTCGACGCCAACGGCGGCTGGAGCGTGGCGGAGGCGGTGGCGGCAGCCGCCGCCCTGACCGCCGACGGACCCCTGGAATACCTCGAGCAGCCGTGCCGCACAGTCGCCGAACTGGCCGAGGTGCGCCGGCTGATCTCCGGACCGGCCGGTGTGCAGGTGGCCGCCGACGAGAGCATTCGCAAGGCCGACGACCCGCTCGCGGTGGTGCGGGCCGGCGCGGCTGACGTCGCGGTGCTCAAGGTGGCGCCGCTGGGCGGGGTGCGGGCGATGCTGGACATCGCCGCGCAGATCGACATCCCGGTGGTGGTGTCCAGTGCGCTGGACTCGGCGGTCGGCATCGCCGCCGGGCTCGCCGCGGCCGCCGCGCTGCCGCGTCTGGAGCACGCCTGCGGCCTGGGCACCGGGGGCCTGTTCGTCGAGGACGTCGCCGACCTGACCCCGGTCGACGGCGTCCTTCCGGTCGGGCCCGTCACCCCGGACGCCGACCGGCTGGCGGCGCTGGCCGCCCCGGTCGACCGGCGTGACTGGTGGATCGCGAGGGTGAAAGACTGTTGGCCATGGCTGAAATAACTCTTGGCGGTAACCCGGTCCGTACTGTTGGCGAACTGCCCGCCGTCGGCTCGCCGGCTCCTTCGTTCACCCTCACCGGTGTCGACCTCTCGGCCGTCGACAGCGGCCAGTTCGCCGGAAAGCCGTTGGTGATCAACATCTTTCCGTCGGTGGACACGGCGGTCTGCGCAGCCAGCGTGCGGAAGTTCAATGAGCGTGCCGCGGCGGGCGGGGCCACGGTGCTCTGCGTGTCGAAGGACTTGCCGTTCGCGATGAGCCGATTCTGCGGGGCCGAGGGCATCGACAACGTGACGTCGGCCTCGGCGTTCCGGGACAGTTTCGGCGAGGACTACGGCGTCACCATGGCGGACGGTAAGTTCGCCGGACTGCTGGCCCGCGCCGTGGTGGTCGTCGGGGCCGACGGCACCGTGGCCTACACCGAACTGGTGCCCGAGATCGCCTCCGAGCCGGACTACGACGCCGCACTGGCCGCCGCCGGCTGACGATTCCGGCCCGCCCGCCATTTGTGGCGGCCCCGGGCGGCCCGCTAGCGTCGCGCCGGTGAGCAATCTCGCCTACGACGACCTCGGTTCCGGGGATCCGGTGGTGTTCATCGCCGGCACCGGCGGTGCCGGGCGCACCTGGCACATCCACCAGGTGCCGGCTTTCCTGGATGCCGGCTACCGCTGCATCACCTTCGACAACCGCGGTGTCGGCGCCACCGAGAACGCCGACGGCTTCACCGCCGAGCAGATGGTGGCCGACACCGTCGAAATCATCGAGAAGCTGACCGACGGCCCGGTCCGGCTGGTGGCGATGTCGATGGGCGCCTTCATCGCCCAGGAGCTGATGCTGGTCCGCCCCGACCTGGTCAACCAGGCGGTGCTGATGGGCACCCGCGGCCGGATCGACCCCACCCGGATCGCGTTCCGCACCGCCGATGTCGAGCTGGCCGAGGCCGGCATCGAGCTGCCGCCCTCCTACGGCGCGAAAGTCCGTATCCTGGAGAACTTTTCGCCCAAGACCATCAACTCCCCGATGATCGAGGAGTGGCTGCACATGTTCACCGCCTTCCCGCTGAAACGCAGCCCGGGATGGCGGGCGCAGCTGGCGGTGGCGCCGCTGGAGAACCGGCTGCCGGCCTACCGGTCCATCCCCAACGAGGTTCTGGTGATCGGCTTCGCCGACGACGTCATCACCCCGCCCGCTCTGGGCCGCGAGGTTGGTGACGCCATTCCCAAGGGGCGCTACGTCCAGATCGCCAACGCCGGGCACCTCGGCTTCCTGGAACGCCACGAGGCCGTCAACAAGACCATTTTGGACTTCTTCGCGGGCACGCTGCTGTGAGGCCGTCACGAACCGCTTTGCCACCCTGCGCGAACGCTGTGTAACTCTGTAAGGGTGAACCCCTCGACGGCTCAGGCGCGGGTGGTCGTCGACGAACTCATCCGCGGCGGCGTGCGTGACGTCGCCCTCTGCCCGGGGTCGCGCAACGCCCCACTGGCCTTCGCCCTGGCCGACGCAGACCGGGCCGGACGCCTGCGGCTGCACGTCCGCATTGACGAGCGGACCGCCGGCTACCTGGCGATCGGCCTGGCCGCCGGCAGTGGCCGCCCCGTCCCGATCGCGATGACCTCCGGCACCGCGGTGGCCAACCTCGGGCCCGCCGTCGTGGAGGCCAACTACGCCCGGGTGCCGCTGATCGTGCTCAGCGCGAACCGCCCCTACGAACTGCTCGGCACCGGCGCCAACCAGACCATGGAACAGCTGGGTTATTTCGGCACCCAGGTCCGCGCCGCGATCAGCCTGGGCCTCGCCGAGGCGGGCGGGCCCGACGCGGTCGACTCCGGCGCTCAGAACGCGGCGTGGCGCTCGGCCACCTGCCGGGTGCTGGCCGCCGCCACCGGGGCCCGCACCGCCAACGCAGGTCCGGTGCAGTTCGACATCCCGCTGCGCGAACCCCTTGTGCCCGAAGCGGATTCGGACCCCGACGAAGTCCCGCCCGGGCGCCCCGACGGCCGACCGTGGACCTACAGCCCACCGGTGAGTTTCGACCAGCCGCTGCCCATCGACCTCACACCGGACACCGTCGTCATCGCCGGCCACGGCGCCGGGATCCATCCCAACCTCGCGCACCTGCCGACCGTCGCCGAACCCACCGCGCCGCACCCCGCGACGCCGCTGCACCCGCTCGCGCTGACGCAGCTGCGGCCCCAGCAGGTCATCATGGTGGGCCGGCCCACCCTGCACCGTCCGGTCTCGGCCCTGCTCGCCGACCCGTCGATCCCGGTGTACGCGCTCACCACCGGCCCGCGCTGGCCGGACGTCTCGGGTAACTCGATGGCCACCGGGACCCGCGCCGAAACCTCCGGCACCGCCGACCCGCAGTGGCTGAGCCGCTGTGCGCAGGCCGACGCCCGGGTCACCGCCGTGGTCCGCGAGCAGTTGGCCGCCCACCCGCTGACCACCGGGCTGCACGTGGCCGCCGCCGTCGCCGCCGCCGTCCGCCCCGGAGACCAGCTGGTGCTGGGCGCCTCCAACCCGGTGCGCGACGCCGCCCTGGTGGGCCTGAACACCGACGGTGTCGCCGTGCGCTCCAACCGCGGGGTGGCCGGGATCGACGGGACGGTCTCCACTGCCATCGGGGCGGCGCTGGCCCATCCGGGACGCACCATCGCCCTGCTGGGTGACCTCACCTTCGTCCACGACGCATCCGGCCTGCTGATCGGTCCCACCGAGCCGGTCCCGCACGACCTGACCATCGTGGTCTCCAACGACAACGGCGGCGGCATCTTCGAACTTCTCGAGCAGGGTGATCCCCGGTTCGCCGACGTGTCGTCACGCATCTTCGGCACCCCGCACGACGTCGACGTCGGGGCGCTGTGCCGGGCCTATCACGTGGAGGCCCGCCAGATCGAGGTCGACGATCTCGCGCCGGCGCTGGCCGAACCGCACGACGGCCTTCGGGTGCTGGAGGTCAAAGCCGACCGGTCGTCGCTGCGGCAGCTGCACGCCGCCATCCGGGCGGCTCTGTGATCCAGCGGTTGCGCCCGTGGGTGCAGGCCGCACTGCCGCGCAGGGATCCCGCGCTGGCCGAGACCGGCGAGCGAAAAGTGTTGCGCTGGGCCAAAACTGTGGTGTGGGTGATCATGGGTATCGTCACCCTGCAGTCCGTGCTGCTGGTGGCCGGGGCGTGGCGAAACGACCGCCAGATCGAACGCCACCTCGGGGTCGCCGAGGCTGAGGTGCTCTCGGCGGGACCGCGCCGTTCCACGATCGAGTTCGTCACCCCCGACCGCGTCACGTACCGGCCCGAACTCGGTGTGCTCTACCCCTCCGAACTTGCCACCGGCATGCGGATCTACGTCGAGTACGACCGGAACAACCCGAATCTCGTTCGGGTGCAGAACCGTAACGCCGCGCTGGCCATCATCCCGGCGGGGTCGATCGCCGTTGCCGGTTGGCTGATCGGCGGCGCGATCCTCGCCGGCCTGGTGCGCGCGGAACGCAGACTTCCCGATGCGCAACACAGCGGAAACGAGATGTTCACCTGAATACTTGCTGAGACGTCTTCCGCTCCCGTCGAATCCCGGAGCACAATGGTCAGCAGGGTCAGAGTGGACCAAAACCCAGATCGCACAGGAACATTCGCCTACGTCAATACGGACGGGGAGGGTTGATGGACAGGACCTTTCGTCAGGATCTGCAGGGTTTCGCCTTGGAACTGCGGCAACTGGCCTACACCATGCCGGCCGGCCATGAGGATCGGCTGATTCATCTCAGCGAGCGCATGGTCGCGCGCTCACGTCAGAGCCGGGGTATCGACTCGCGGGGAGCTTGATAGCGTCGGGCGGGTGAGCCGCGCCTCGCTGGACAAAGACCCCCATGACGTGGCGTCGATGTTCGACGCCGTCGCTCGCCGCTACGACATCACCAATACCGTGCTGTCCGTTGGGCAGGACCGCCGCTGGCGACGGGCCACCCGGGCGGCACTGCGAATCGGTCCGGGAGACGCGGTGCTCGACCTGGCCGCCGGGACCTCGGTCTCCACCGTCGAACTTGCTCGCTCCGGTGCGTGGTGTCTCGCCGCGGACTTCTCGGTCGGCATGCTCAAGGCCGGCTTGCAGCGCCCGGTGCCCAAAGCTGCGGCCGACGCCACCCGTCTGCCCTTCGCCGACGGCGTCTTCGACGCGGTGACCATCAGCTTCGGCCTGCGCAACGTCGTCGACTTCAGCGCCGGGTTGCGGGAGATGGCCCGGGTGACCAAGCCCGGCGGACGGCTGGTGGTCTGCGAGTTCTCGACGCCCGTCGTGCCGGTGTTCTCGACGCTCTACAAGGAGTACCTGATGCAGGCGCTGCCGCGGGTGGCCCGTGCGGTGTCGAGCAATCCGGAGGCCTACGTCTACCTGGCCGAGTCCATCCGGGCCTGGCCCGACCAGGCGACCCTGGCCCGGCAGATGGAGGCTGCCGGCTGGTCGCAGGTGCGCTGGCGCAACCTCACCGGGGGGATCGTCGCCCTGCACGCCGCCGTCAAACCGTGACGGCTGGCCACCAAAGTGGTGCGGAAGGCTTCTAGCTGAACGGTTTTCGGTGGTCCAGCAGGCGCGAGCCGGCGCCCGCGGTACGCCACGACCGCGCCACCCAGTCGTCGTCCTCGTCGGTGATCAGGTTGCCCATGACCCGGACCATGACGTCCATCAGCCGCTGCGAGCGCATCCCCATCGGCCCGGCCATCGGCAGGAATCGCGGCAGGGTCAGCAGCAGGCCGAGCCGACGGGCCACCGAGAACCCGCGGCTGTAATGCCCCTGTAGCAGTGCGGGCCAGGCCAGCGACATCGCAGCGGTGTCACCGGCGGTGAGGAAGTCGGCGGCCAGCCGCCCGGTCTCCAGGCCGTAGTCGATGCCCTCCCCGTTGAGCGGATTCACGCAGGCGGCCGCGTCGCCGACCAGCATCCAGTTCGGCCCGGCCACCCCGGACACCGCGCCGCCCATCGGCAGCAGCGCCGAGGACACCGCACGCGGTCCACCGTCGAAGCCCCACGACGAGCGCTTGAGTTCGGTGTAGTGGTTGATCAGCGGGCGCAGTGCCACGTCGGCGGGACGCTTGGCGGTGGCCAGCGCGCCCACGCCCAGGTTCACCTCGCCGTTGCCCAACGGGAAGATCCAGCCGTAGCCGGGCAGCACCCGACCGTCGGTCGCCCGAAGTTCCAGATCCGAGGAGATCCACGGCTCCGAGGCCCGCGGGGACCGAAGGTAAGCCCGCGCGGCGACCCCGTAGACGGTCTCCTGATGCCATTGCCGGCCCAGCACACGACCCAGCGTCGAGCGGGCGCCGTCGGCGACGATCAGCCGGCGGCAGGCCACCCGGCGCCCGTCGGCCAACAGCACCTCGGTGACTCGGCCGGCCGAATCACGGCTCACGTCAACGGCTTTGGAGCCGAGCAGCATCGACGCCCCGGACTCCTCGGCGACTTTGCGAACCCGGTCGTCCAATTCGGTGCGCGGTACCGCGGAGCTCACCGGAGGAAAGGACGGCCCGGGCCAGGGCACCTCGACCTCGCTGCCGAAGCCCGCCAGCCGCAGTCCATGGTGGCGGATCCGCCCGTCGAGCCACTCGCCGAGCCCGAGCCGGCGCAGTTCGGCCACCGCGCGCGGGGTCAGCCCGTCGCCGCAGGCCTTGTCTCGGGGGAACTCCCGCCCGTCGACCACGAGCACCTCGTGGCCGGCCCGTGCTGCCCAGGCCGCCGCCGACGATCCCGACGGTCCCGCGCCCACGACGAGAACCTCTGCCCCGGGTCGCTGCGCTCCTGCCCGCCGGCCGACTTCTGTCCCGAGTCGCTGCGCTCCTGCCCGCCGGCCGACTTCTGTCCCGAGTCGCTGCGCTCCTGCCCGCCGGCCGACCTCTGCCCCGGGTCGCTGCGCTCCTGCCCGCCGGCCGACTTCTGCCCCGGGTCGTTCGCTCCCGACCTCCGATGAAGGCTGATTCACGCTTCCCAGTATGTTGGCAGCGTGAAGACACCGGCGACCGTGGTAGCGGGGGTCGACTTTGGTGACGCGGAATTTGCCCAACGGGTGCGTGACGGCGTCGCCCACGTCGAGGACATCATCTCCACCGAACTGCGGGGTGGGGACGAGCTGATGACCGAGGCGGTGTTGCACCTCTTCGAGGCAGGCGGCAAGCGGTTTCGCCCGCTGTTCACCGTCCTCTGCGCCCAGGTCGGCCCCGACCCGGACAACCGCGACGTCGCAGTGGCCGGTGCGGTCATCGAGATGGTCCACCTGGCCACGCTCTACCACGACGACGTCATGGACGAGGCGCAGGTGCGTCGCGGTGCCCCGTCGGCCAACGCCCGGTGGGGCAACAACATCGCGATCCTGGCCGGCGACTACCTGTTCGCCACTGCCTCCCGCCTGGTGGCACAGCTGGGACCGGATGCGGTGCGGATCATCGCGGAGACCTTCGCCCTGCTGGTGACCGGTCAGATGCGGGAGACCAAGGGCGCCCCGCCGGGAGACGACGCAGTCTCGCACTATCTCAAGGTGATCGCCGAGAAGACCGCCTGCCTGATCGCCGCCGCGGGCCGGTTCGGCGGCACGTTCTCCGGCGCCGCGCCCGATCAGGTCGAACGGCTCGGCCGCATCGGCGGGATCATCGGCACGGTGTTCCAGATCTCCGACGACATCATCGACATCGAGTCCGACCCCGACGAGTCCGGCAAACTGCCCGGCACCGACCTGCGCGAGGGCGTGCACACCCTCCCGGTGCTCTACGCGCTGCGCGAGACCGGCCCGGACGCCGACCGGTTGCGCGAACTGCTCAAGGGCCCCGTCACCGACGACGCGGACGTGGCCGAGGCGCTGGCGCTGCTGCGTGCCTCCGGCGGGATCGCCGCCGCCAAGGCGACCGTGCGGCAATATGCGGCTCAGGCGCGGGACGAGCTCGCGGGCCTGCCCGACGTGCCCGGTCGCCGGGCACTGGCTTCGCTGGTGGATTACACCGTTAACCGCCACGGCTAGCCGGACCGGTCAGGGTTCCTGTCCATCCGGAACTTGCGCAACGCTCCCAGGCGTTAGTCTGCGGGACAGTCCCGCTCGAAGGAGATAGGCATGACCTGGCATCCGACCGGTAACCGCATCAAGACGTTCATCCTGCTCGCCACGATGTCGGCACTGATCGTCTTCGTCGGGTCGCTGTTCGGCCGCAACGTCATGTTCCTGGCTCTGCTGATGGCCATCGGCATGAACGCCTACGTCTACTTCAACAGCGACAAGATGGCGCTCAAGGCGATGAACGCCCAGCCCATCACCGAGGTGCAGGCGCCGCAGATCTACGCCATCGTGCGCGAGCTCGCCACCGCCGCGCACCAGCCCATGCCGCGCCTCTACATCAGCGACACCGCCAACCCCAACGCCTTCGCCACCGGCCGCAACCCCCGCAACGCGGCGGTGTGCTGCACCACCGGCATTCTCAACATCCTCAACGAACGCGAACTGCGCGCGGTGCTCGGCCATGAGCTCTCCCACGTCTACAACCGCGACATCCTGATCTCCTGCGTCGCCGGAGCGCTGGCATCGGTCATCACCTACCTGGCCAACATGGCGATGTTCGCCAGCTACACCGGCGGCAACCGCAACGGCAACGGCGTGAATCCCCTTGCCATGCTCCTGGTTTCACTGCTCGGCCCGCTCGCGGCCACCGTGATCCGGATGGCCGTCTCGCGCTCGCGGGAGTACCAGGCCGACGAATCCGGCGCCGAGCTCTCCGGTGACCCGCTCGCCCTGGCGTCGGCCCTGCGCAAGATCAGCGGCGGGGTGCAGCAGGCTCCGCTGCCGCCGTCACCGCAGATCGCCGATCAGGCACACCTGATGATCGCCAGCCCGTTCCGGTCCGGGGAGCGCATCGGCAAGCTGTTTTCCACTCATCCGCCCATCGATGAGCGAATCGCGCGCCTGGAGAAGATGGCCGGCGGCTGACCCGCCGCGGAGGCGTCAGGATCCGTTGGAACTGTCCGACCTCGAACTGTCCGACGCCGACTTGTCCGATGTGGCGTCCTGACCGGACGAAGTCGACCCGCCCGTTGCGCCATCAGGCTTGCTGGAGGCTCCCGGGCCGAGAACGCTGCCGACCGCACCCTTGACCGAGTCCACCACGCCGCCGATGGTGTCCTTCACCTTGGTGGGCAGGCTGGGGACCTTAATCGCCGGGACGTCGATCGAGGAGCTCGGACCGGTGCTCCCAGTCGTGTCGCCCTGACCGGGGCTGAAGTCCTTGGGTGGCGTGGTCACGCTGACCTTCGGGCCGCTTCCGGTGGTGTCGAGGTCGATGCTGGGTGCCGGGGGACCCGGATCGATGGCCGGCTTAGTGGCCTGGGTTGCCGGTGCCGTCGCGATCGGCGCCGTCGAGGCGACGACCGGCGGGGCCTGCACGACGGTCGGCACCGCGGTCGGAGGTGCCACGGCGGCCAGCAGTGGCGGGGGAGCCGTCGTGGGCACCGGCGGCAGCAGCGCCGAGATCTCGGCGGGCAGCGCGTCGGTGATGGTCTTGTACGCCACCACGGTCAGGTCGTTGACCTTCTGCACGATCGCGACGATGCCGTCGGGGAAGGTGACCGTGGTGATGTTGGTGACCGGATCGGTGTGGCAACTCACCGCTCCGGTGCAGTCGATCTTGCCCTGCGAGTCGATGACCGGCTTGGATGGCAGGATCGCGGCGTCCTTGCGCGTGGGGGCGGCGGTGGTGGCCGCCGGATCCAGGGTCACCGGGGGAAGGACAACCGGTCCGGTGACGGCGGCACCCGGTGCGGCGCCCGCCTCGTAAGCGACCCGGTACGGGGAGTTGGGGACCACGCCCTGGGCCGCCGGGCCGATCTGGCCCTTCAGCAGCGCGGCCAGCTCGCTGGCGTCGTTGCTGCCGTCACCGATAGCCAGCACATCGGTGGTGCTGGTGGTGGTGTTATCACTGGTGAAGGCGCTGAGGACGTCCAACGGACCGCCGAAGCTGGCGTGGATGTACCCGTCAGGTGTCTGTGCCGTGGAGGCCAGAACCAGCAGACCCGTCGCTACGCCGACGGCAGTCGCGCCTGCGCGCAACGTATCCTTTTTTCGGCGATCCACAGTGGTCCTTCCGGCTCTCAGCTTCTGCTAATGCCAATCATAGTTTAGGACATTCTGTTGTGTTTGAAACCCATAGCCACGCTGCTAATTCCACTTCGGTACGGTGTTGTTATGGTGCTCAGGTTTCTGACGATGACCGGTGTGGCTCTCGGGGCGTGTGTGACGTTGGCATCCCCGGCCCTGGCTGACCCGGACCCCGCTCCGGCGCCCCCCATCCCGAACGTCAACGCCTACATGCCGGTGAATCCCGCCGACTACACCACCAACAAGGGCCGTTGGTTCGCCTTCGCGGGGCCGGCGGGGGTGGTCTGCACGTTGGACAACCTCAGCGGCGATTACGGGTGCAGCGGTCCCCTGCCGGGCGCCCCGGCGGGCGTCAACCTGGTCAGTGGCGGACCCACCGGCGCGCCGGCCTTCTCGACGACCACCGAGCCGTCGCTGTTCGCCGGCCCGGCCGGCGCCGTCAAGGCCCTGCCGCCGAACACCCGGATCAGCTTCCGCCAGGTGAGCTGCGGGGTGGACGCCGCCGGGGTGGTCGCCTGCTTGAACAGCCGCGATCAGGTCGGTTTCGTGGTCGGCCCGACCACCACCTGGATAAACGCCGTCAACCCGCTGCTGGACCGTCCGTCGGGCACCCCGTTGGTGCCGGGGTTGCCGCCGGTGATGCCGGGCATGCCGCCGGCGCCGGCAGCACCCGCGGCGCCGCCGGCGGGCTAGCCGTCAGAACGGCGTGCCGTCGACCTCGTGGCCGGGCTTCTGCGCCATGAGGCCGCGGTAGGCCTGCTCGACGGTGGCGCCGTGGTTGATCACCTGGTCGACCTCGCGGGCGATCGGCATGCTGATGCCGTACTTGTCGGCGAACTCCATGATCACGCTGGCGGCCTTGACGCCTTCGGCAACCTGATTCATGCCGGCGATGATTTCCTGCACCGTCTTGCCCGAGCCCAGTTCCTCGCCGACGTGGCGGTTGCGGCTGCGCTTGGAGGTGCAGGTGACGATCAGGTCGCCCATCCCGGCCAGGCCGGCGAAGGTGTCCCGCTGGCCGCCGATGGCCTCACCCAGTTTCGACATCTCGCGCACCGCGCGGGTCATCACCATGGCGCGGGTGTTCTCGCCAATTCCCATGGCGTAGCCCATGCCGACCGCGATGGCGTAGACGTTCTTCAGGGCGCCGGCGATCTCGACGCCGGCGACGTCGTCGGTGGTGTAGGTGCGGAATCGCTTGGTGCGGAACATGCCTGCCAGGTCGCCGGCGAGGTTGCGGTCCGGCATGGCGAGGACCGCGGCCGCCGCGTAGCCTTCGGCGACCTCCTTGGCGATGTTCGGCCCGGCGAGAATGCCGGCCGGATGGCCCGGTAGGACCTCCTCGACGATCTGGCTCATCCGCATGTTGGTGCCCTGCTCGAGGCCCTTCACCAGGCTCACGACGGGGACCCACGGCCGTAGCTCCTTGGCCAGTTCGACCAGCACGCCGCGGAACCCGTGCGAGGGCACGCCCATCACGATCACGTCGGCGCAGTTGGCCGCCTCGGCGAAATCGTTGGTGGCGCGCAGAGTCTCGGGCAGCTCGACCTCCTCGCCGAGGTACTCGCTGTTGCGGTGGTTGTTGTTGATGTCCTCGGCGGTGTCGGCCGAGCGAACCCACTGCAGCGTCGGCCCGCGGCGGGCGCAGATGGATGCCACGGTGGTGCCCCATGAACCTCCACCGAGAACGACGACTTGCGGTTGGCGGCGATCAGCTGTCATGCGGACAACGTAGTGCCGCGCGGCCCGGTTTTCGGGCGGTTTGGCGATGCGACCGACTGCCGGCGGCGGAGCCCGGCGACTATCCGACCAACTCGGCGGGCTTCTTCACCTTCCCGAACACCATGTCCTCCTCGATCTTGTCGAGGAAGCGGAAGTCGATGGTGTCGGCGAGGTAGTCCTGGCGCACCACCCACGGTCGTTTCGTGCTCGATTTGGGCAGCTGGTTGAGGCTGCGCTGGACGTAGCCGGCCTGCAGATCCCAGGTCTTCTTCTCGGCCGGCGGCCGGCCGCCCAGGTGCGGGTAGGCGTGGGTGTAGCCGTGCGCCTTCATGTAGTCGACCAGTTTGGCCGTGGCCCGGGCCGTCATGTCGGCGCGCAGCGTCCAGGAGGCGTTGGTGTAGCCGATGCACCAGAACAGATTCGGGACGTCGTCGAGCATGTGCGCCTTGTAGGAGAACCGTTCGTTGGGCTTGACCTCTGCGCCGTCGATGCTGACCCGCACGCCGCCGAGGGCCTGCAGCTGCAGGCCGGTGGCCTTGACCACGATGTCGGCGTCAAGGCGCTTACCGGACTTCAGCACCACACCGGTGGCGTCGAAATGGTCGATGTGGTCGGTGATGACGTCGAGGGTGCCCTTGCCGATCTCCTCGAACACGTCGCCGTCGGCCACCAGGCACATGCGCTCGTCCCACGGGTTGTAGCGGGGGTTGAAGTCGACGTCGACCGGATAGCCCTGCGGCAGCTTGCTGACGTTCTGCCGCCGGATGAACTTGCGCACCACGGTGGGGAAGCGGCGCGCGATCACCCACAGCACCTTCTCGAACGTCAATGCGTACCCGCGAATCAGCCTGTAGTACAACGACTTCGGCAGAATCATGCGCAGCAGGCTGAAGACCCGGTTGATCCGCGCCACGGCGAACAGATAACCGGGGGATCGCTGCAGCATGGTGACGTGGGCCGCTTTGCGGGCCAGCGCCGGCACCAGCGAGACGGCGGTTGCGCCCGAGCCGATCACCACGATCCTCTTGCCGGTGTAGTCCAGATCGTCGGGCCAGTGCTGGGCGTGGATGACGGTGCCACCGAAGTCGTTGAGACCGGGGAAGTCCGGACTGTAGGGCTCGTCGTAGTTGTAGTAGCCGGTCCCGAAGAACACGAAGCGGCTGCGGTAGGTCTTGAGCCGGCCGTTCTCGGTCACGTGGATGGTCCAGGTGTCGGTGGACGAATCCCAGTCGGCGGAAGTCACCGTGGTGTGGAAGCGGATGTGCGGGAAGATGCCGTGCTTGCGCGCGGTGTCCTCCATGTAGTCGCGGATCTGGTCGCCGTCGGCGACGTACTCCTTGCCCCGCCACGGCTCCCACGGCCAACTCAGGGCGAAGATCGAGGAGTCCGAGCGCACCCCGGGATAGCGGAACAGATCCCACGTCCCGCCGATGCGGTCGCGGCGCTCGAGAATGACGTACCGCGAGCCCGGGCTCAGTTCGCCGAGGTGGTGGGCCGCGCCGATCCCGGAGATGCCGGCGCCGATGATGACGACGTCATAGGTGCCGCCGTCGTTCGTCGCGGGGAGGTGTGCGGAATCGGAAGTGGCCGTCATGGCACCACTGTAGGCATTCCACCGGTTGGTCGACCAGAGTCGTCCGACCGGTTGTCGGCGACGTCAGCGGTAGTTGACGAACTGCAGGGCGACCTCGAGATCGGCGCCCTTGAGCAACGCGATGACCGATTGCAGATCATCGCGGCTCTTGGAGGTCACTCGGACCTCTTCGCCCTGGATCTGCGTCTTGACGTTCTTGGGACCCTCGTCGCGGATCAGCTTGGTGATCTTCTTGGCGTTCTCACTGCTGATGCCCTGCTTCAGGGTTCCGCTGACCTTGTAGGTCTTGCCGGAGGCCTGGGGGTCGCCGGCGTCGAAGGCCTTCATGGAGATGTCGCGGCGGACCAGCTTCTCCTTGAACACGTCGACGGCCGCCTTCACACGCTCCTCGGTGGAGGACACGAGCTCGATCACCTCGTCGCCCTTCCAGGCGATGGTGGTGTCGGTGCCGCGGAAGTCGAAGCGGGTGGCCAGTTCCTTGGCCGCCTGGTTCAGCGCGTTGTCGACCTCCTGGCGGTCGACCTTGCTGACGATGTCGAACGACGAATCCGCCATGGGGTGCCTCCTCCGGATCGGCCCGGGCAGTCCCGGGCCGGTTTGCGTCCGGGGTACATCATCGTTGTACCCTGCTAACCGCATCAAACCGGGTACTCGGGTTTGATCCCAGGCAGGTTGCCCGAGCGGCCAATGGGAGCGGACTGTAAATCCGTCGGCGGAAGCCTACACAGGTTCGAATCCTGTACCTGCCACACAGTTTCTGCAGAAGATTTCTCTGACAAATCACGCACGCTTCGGTCTCGCTACGCGACCATGGTCCTTCGGCGTGCGCTCGGCGCGTTCGAGCGCATCTGCAGGAGTCGTCATGGTCAGCGTCACTGCTTCGTCCGCAGCTCCCGGTCCGGCCCGCTACGTCGGTCGAATCGGGGCTTTGGCCCTGGCCCTGGGCGTGGGTTCTCTCGTCGCTGCCTTGCCGGTCGCTGTTGCCGACACATCAGGCTCGGAGTCACCCGGGTCGTCCTCGGCCTCGTCAGGACCGAGGCATGCGGGACCCGCGGGGCGGTCGGCCGGCGATTCCGGACCGCGCAACCGACAGCGCTTGGCGCGCGGCGATGACAGTCCGGCCCGGCAGCCTGAGCGCAACGCGGCGACCAAACCCGATTCTGCGGTGCCCGCCAGTGCGGCCTCCCGGGCGACTGCTCCGCTGACAATTCGTGGTTCGGTGGTGCCACTCAGCGGGGTCGGGCCGGCTGACTTCCGTCCATTTTCTTCCCCGGTGGCGTCGCCGGTTGCGAGCGCCACCGTCTCGGCCCCGGATGCTCCTGCCGGAGTGGTGAGGGCCGCGTCCCTCATCCCCCCGGACCTCTCGTCGATGGTGTCGGCCACGGGTTCCACCCCGATCGCGGACTTCTTCCGCCGGTTCTTCGGCAACGGCACAGCGTCTGATCCCAACGGGGGACTGCTCATCGGCAGCGGCTACTCCTGGACGGCTCAGACCTGCACCGGCACCACCGCGTGCACCGGCGGCGACGGCGGGCTGATCGGCAATGGGGGCAACGGCTACAACGGTGGAAACGGCGGCAGCGCAGGCTGGTTCGGCCACGGCGGTGACGGTGGCGCAGGGCTTGCGGGTCAGTCCGGCGGTGCCGGCGGCAGGGGCGGTCTGTTTGCCGGTAGCGGTGGCAGCGGCGGAGCCGGTGGTACGGGAGCGAGCGCCGGGGGATCGGGCGGATCAGGTGGTGCCGGCGGTGGGGTGGGGGCGCTGTCGTTTATCGGTGACGGTGGCGCGGGCGGCGGCGGCGGTGGGGGCGTCGCGGGTGCTTCGGGGTTAAGCGGCGGCGCGGGTGGCTTTGGTGGTGATGGCGGTGCGGGCAGCTGGGTGCTCGGCCGCGGCGGGGCGGGCGGCGCCGGTGGTGTGGGTGGGGCCGGCGGGACCGGTGCTGCCGGGCAGCAGGCGGTGGTCCCCGGTGGTATCGGCGGAGTGGGAGCCGAGGGCGGTGACGGCGGGGTCGGCGGTGACGGCGGTGATGCGGGCAGCGGCCGAATCTTGTTGTTGTTCAGCCAGATTGGCCTGGCCGGCGCCGGGGGTGCGGGTGGCGCGGCGGGCCGCGGTGGCACCGGCGGCGCCGGCGGCAACGGCGATGTGGGCACCGTTGACGGAGGCGCGGGCGGAGCCGGCGGCGATCCGGGTCTCGGTGGGGCGGGGGGTGTCGCGGGCAGCGGCAGCGGTGGTGTCAACGGTGCCGCCGGTGCGGCGGCGACCGGTGGAGGTGACGGTGGTTCCGGCGGCGCCGGGTTCAACGCGCAGGCGCCCGGAGCGACGGGTGGCAACGGCGGCGCCGGCGGTCACGGCGGGGCCGTCGGTGCGGGCGGCGCCGGTGGGGCGGGCGGCTGGGGTGGACTCGGTGACGGCGTCAGCCTCCCGGGCGGTCGCGGCGGTGACGGTGGCACCGGTGGCCGCGGCGGCCTGATCTCGGGGACGGGCGGGTCCGGTGGGGTCGGCGGCATGGGTGGCACCGGCGGGATCGGCGCGCAAGGCGCCGACGGCGCCGCGGCGACGGCGTCGACCCCGGCGGGTAACGGTCAGGACGGCGGGGGCACCGGCGGCACCGGCGGTACGGGTGGCAACGGCGGCGCCGGTGGCGGCGCCAGCGCCGGCAGCCTCAACGGCTCGGGCGGGGCCGGAGGCACCGGTGGTTTCGGCGGCATCGGTGGGCGCGGCGGTTCGGGTGGGGCGGGCAGCGCAGAGTTCCCCACCGGCGGCAATGGTGGCAACGGCGGTGGCGGCGGCGGGTTCGGCGGTCAGGGCGGTGCGGGCGGCGCGGCGGGCACCGGCGGGACGGGCGGCACAGCGGGGGCCACCGGCGCCACCGGGTCTGCGGGCAGCGCGGCCGACGGCAACGGTGGCGACGGCGGGCCGGGGTATGACGCGGCTGGCGCGGCGCCGGGCACCGCGGGTGGTAACGGCGGCAACGGCGGCAACGGGGCGGCGATCGGCAACGCCGGTGCCGGCGGTCAGGGCGGCAACGGCGCACCCGGTGACGCGACGACTCCCGGCGGCCGCGGCGGCAACGGCGGCAACGGCGGCCGGGGCAATCTTTACGGCTCCGGTGGTGCCGGCGGACGCGGCGGTGCCGGCGGTGCCGGTGGTAACGGCGTAGCGGGCCAGACCGGCGCAGCGGGATTCGCCGCCACGCCCGGCGGCGCCGGCGGCGACGGCGGCGCCGGTGGTGGGGCCGGGGCACTCGGCGGTGACGGGGGCGCCGGCGGGCTCGGGGGTGTCGGCGGAACCGGTGGCAACGGTGGTGCCGGCGGTACGGGGGCGGACGCCGTGGCTGCGGGGGCATCAGGGCAGGCCGGCGGCACCGGCGGTGGCGGTGGAACCGGTGGCGCGGGCGGCAATGGCGGTGCCGGCGGGAACGCCTCGCCGATCGCCGGCCGGAAGGGAGCCAACGGCGATGGCGGCGCCGGCGGGCGTGGTGGTGTGGCCGGGGTCGGTGGTAACGGCGGAAACGGGGCCGCGGGGAATGCGTCGGTGTTGGCCGGCGGCGCCGGAGGAACTGGCGGCGATCCGGGTGCGGTGGGTGCCGGTGGCGCCGGGGGAGCGGCGGGCGCCGGCGGTACCGGCGGGACGGCCGGAGCCACCGGCGCGTCGGGCGGGTTGCCCGGTGGCGGGGGTGACGGCGGCGCGGGCGGTGCCGGATTCGCCGCTACGGCGATCGGTGCGGCCGGTGGTGCCGGTGGCGCCGGCGGCAATGGCGGCGCGGTGGGCAACGGCGGGGCCGGCGGCAGCGGAGGTGCCGGGGCGGCTGGAGCCAGCGGCGGCCCGGGCTCAGCGCCGGGCGCACCGGGTCAGGCCGGCGCGGTCGGCGGAGCCGGCGGTGTCGGTGGGACCGGCGGTGCCGGCGGGGTGATCTCCGGCAACGGAGGGTCCGGCGGCCTGGGCGGAGTCGGCGGAACCGGCGGAACCGGTGGAAACGGCGTCAGCGGCGCCAGCGGCGCAGCGGCCGGAGCATCAGGGCAGGCCGGTGGCAACGGCGGCGCGGGCGGCAGCGGTGGCCGCGGCGGAGCGGGCGGAGCGGGCGGCGCGGCCCGCGGCGCGGGAACCGCGGGTGGCCAGGGCAACGGTGGAACCGGCGGGGCCGGTGGTGCGGGCGGTATCCCCGCCGACGGCGGCAGCGGCGCGGCCGGCAATGCCACCACGCCCAGCGGCGGCGCCGGTGGCAACGGCGGCACCCCCGGTGCCCGCGGGCTCGGCGGGGCAGGCGGCGCCGGAGCGATCCCGGGTGCAACCGGAGCATCCGGACCGGGCTTCACCTCAGCGGTGCCGGTCGGCAACGGCGGCGCGGGTGGCGACGGGTTCGGTGCAACGTACTCGCGGTACTCCGGTGCGGGCGGCAACGGCGGTAACGGCAGCGCCTTCGGCACCGGGGGGGCCGGCGGGGCAGGCGGCAGCGGCGCTTTTGGCGGGCGCGGCGGCAACGGCGGCAACGGCGGCGTCGGTGGTGGCGCCGGCGGCTCCGGCGGGAACGGCTCCTACGCGAACGGCGCCTACAACGCGCGGGGCGGTTCGGGCGGTGCCGGTGGAAACGCGACGGTCAGTGGCGCGGGCGGCAGCGGCGGAGCGGGCGGCTCGGCCTACGTCGGCTACGGGTACGGGAAAGCGGCATTCCAAGCCCGTGCCGGCACCGGAGGAGCGGGAGGTGCGGGAACCACCGGCGGCGCCGGCGGCGCGGGCGGTGCAGCGACGGCGTTAGACATCGACGGAGTCGCTGCGGGCGGCTTTGGCGGGGCAGGCGGGTCCGGCACCACCGGAATGGGGGGTCAGGGCGGTACGGGCGGGACAGCACTGGCGAAATGCAACTGGAACAGCCCGGCTTACGGGTACAAGCAGTCCGGGTACTACGCATCCGGCGGTAACGGTGGTGCCGGCGGCGGCTCCATCAGCGGCGATGGCGGTGCTGGCGGGGCGGGCGGCTACGCCAGTGCAATCTGGGAAGGACCGGCAGGCGGCCCTCCGGTTGGACCTTCTCTCTCGCGCGGCGGTTCCGGCGGCAGCGGTGGTTCCTCTGTCACCGGCAACGGCGGCTCCGGAGGCGCGGGCGGCAACTCGTTCGGACTGTCTCCGACGACCACCACTCGCGGCGGCGGCGGCGGCGGGGGCGGCCAGGGCGCAAACGGTGGCGCGGGAGGCGCCGGCGGCGACGGAACCTCATTGACCGGCCTCCCCGTTGCGGGGGCCGGCGGCGCCGGAGGTACCGCGACGACGGGAACCGGAGGAGCCGGTGGGGCGGGTGGAGCGGCCGGGGTCGCTGAGCCCCCGCAAGGCAGCTCGGTCATCGGTGGTACCGGGGGCGGCGGAGGGTCTGGACCTATCGGCGGCCCCGGAGGTACCGGCGGGCTGGGGCAAATCGGCGGGTTCAGCACTGCGCCGAGCCTCGGCGGTTTCGGCGGTCCCGGAGGCAACTCGAGCAGCGGCACCGGTGGCACCGGTGGCGCCGGTGGCACTGGGCAGGGCGGCCCCAACGCCAAGGGTGGAACCGGCGGCACCGGCGGAACGCCGTCGGGTCCCGGGGGTCCTGGCGGCACACCTGATGGCGCCACCGGAAGTACCGGTGCCCCGTAACGACCGGCAGGCGGACGCCTGGACAGTCACAACTCGCGCGAAACTCCGCGTAGTGCAGCCGTGAACGTGCTGTTCTCGCCTGACTTCAGGTCCAAATCCTTTACCTGCCACCACGGCGATGCCAAGCCAGCCCTTTTACCGGGCAATTCGTCGGCTTCGACTAATTTAAGTGATGCACTACTCATGCGGGACCTCGCTGTCTGCGGTTCGGTGGAGTTGGCGCGTTGCAGGGGCGGCCGGGGAATGCGGAGGTGGCCGGATTGGGCACTCCCGAACTCCTTGACGCGCGAAGGCCCGAGGCCTGGCTGCGCCGCTTCGCCCGGACGACGCCGGGGGTCATCGGTGCCATCGCCGTCGTCGTTGCATCCACCTGTTTGGTTGCCGGAGTGGTGTGCGGAGCCCAGCTCGACGCGCGGATAGCCACGAGCCGGGCGGTACTCGACCGTTCCGAACCGCTCGCCTACTCGGCGCAGAAGCTGTACGCGGCGCTGTCGGCGGCCGACTCCTCCGCGGCAACGGCGTTCCTGTCGGCGGGCATCGAGACCACCCAGATGCGGGCGCGCTACCGGCAGGCGATTGCCGACGCCGCCTCGGCGTTGGCCGATACGACCGCCGGAGCCGCCGATCGGAATACCCGCACGGCGCTGGCGCAGCTATCGGAGCAACTGGCCGACTACACGGGGCTGGTCGAGTCGGCGGATGCCAACAACCGGCAGAAGTTCGTGGTCGGTTCCTCGTACTTCCGCGAGGCGTCGTGGTTGATGCGAACGGTGATGCTGCCGGGTGCCAAGAAGGTGTACGACGACAACCTCGCCGCACTCGACGAGGACCAACGCGCCGTTGGTTCGACACCGCTGGCGGCCCTGATGCTGGTCGGAATCGCCATCGTGGCAGTCGGTTTCGGCTCGGTGATCCTCGTCGGCCGTACGAACCGTCAGTTCAATCTGGGTCTGGTGATCGCGGCCGCCGTGATGGTGCTGGTGCTCATGTGGACGGGTGTTGCCACGTGGCTGGCGGCGACCAGGATCGAACAAAGCCGCAGTGCGGGAACCGCGACGCTGGCCCGCCTCGGAAACGCCCGAATCGTGGCAGAGAAGGCGCGCACCGACGAGACCTTGGAACTGATCTCCCGTACCGACATCGCGCCCGGCGAGACGACATTCACCGGGCACCTCCAGGAATTGAGCGCACTGCTCGAGCCCGGACCGGTGGTCGCGGCGAACGCGGTGACGGAATGGGCCGCGGCACACCGCAGGCAGGTGGCTGCCTACACGAGTGGCGACTACCTCGGCGCCGTCAAACAGGCGATCGGGGACCAACCGGACGGTTCGGCGCAGCAGTTCGCACTCGTGGAATCCAGCCTGGGCAACGAGATTGAGGGCACCCGGACTGTCCTGCGCGAACGGGTGACCGCGGCCGGTGCGTCGCTGGCGTGGAGCCCGACGGGAACACTGGCGCTGTCGGTGGTCGCCGCGGTCACGGCGGGCGCCGGCCTGTGGCCGCGGCTCAAGGAGTTCCTGTGAGTCCGCGCGTGCTCGCCGTCCTGCTGGGGGTATCGGCGCTGGCTGCGTGCGGGTCTCCGACCGCCGTGCCCCCGGCTGTCACCGTCACCCCGGTGGATGCACGACCCTCCGGTGTCCAGGAGGTCACCGCTGCGCCGGCCCCCTCGAGTGCGGACTGCGATCGGGAGGCCAGTCTGCGCCCGGGTCCGCAGCCCGCGCCGGGGGCGATGCCGCCGGGTTCGACGATGGCGGCGATCGCCCAGCGTGGTCGGCTCGTCGTCGGAGTCGACCAGGACACAAACCTTTTCGGCTTCCGCGACCCGGCCAGCGGCCAACTGGAGGGATTCGACATCGACGTGGCCCGGGAGATCGCGCGCGCCATTTTCGGCTCGTCCGAACACCTCGATCTGCGTGTGGTCGACGCCGATCAGCGGGAGTCGGTGTTGCAGTCAGGTCTGGTGGATCTCGTCGTCCGGACGTACTCGATCACCTGCGAACGAAAGCAGCTGGTCGATTTCTCGACGGTGTACCTCTACGCCAACCAGAAAATTCTCGCGCCGAAGGGGTCCGGGATCGATTCGGCCGCAAAGCTCGGCGGCAAGCGCGTGTGCGCGGTCTCGGGCACCACATCCCTGGCGAAGTTGTTCCGGCTCGACCCGAAGCCGGTCGTGCTCAGTGCCAGCACGTGGACCGATTGTCTGCTGATGCTCCAACAGGGCCAGGTCGACGCCATCAGCACCGACGACTCCGTCCTCGCCGGGCTGGTTCAGCAGGATCCGAACGTCGGGATCGCCCCCGCCGCAATCGGCACGGAGCCCTACGGCATCGGGGTGAAGAAGGAGAACCCCGACCTGGTTCGATTCGTCAACGGCGTCCTCGATCGGATGCGCGTTGACGGAACGTGGCAGCGCCTCTACGGGAAGTGGCTGCAAACCCTCGGACCCTCGCCCGGACCGCCGACCGCCCGGTATCAGGACTGAACGACGATGACCGGGTTGAGAAGCACGGCGTCCGACGGCACCGCCGCCCGTCCCGGCGCGGACATTCCGACCGCAGCCGCAAGCCCACAGGGTCGATCAGATGCGTTGGGCCGCAACGGATCGTCCAAGTCCGGCATGGCCCGCGGACGTCTCGGCGCGGGGATCGTCACCATCCCTCCCGTGCCGATGGGCGATCCGATCGAGGCGATCCTGAGTGACCCGCGGGTACCCGAGGGGCAGCGGTTCTGCGGAAGTCCCGGATGCAACAAACCCGTCGGGCGCGGAAGTGACGGACACCCTGGACAGACCGAGGGCCGCTGCGGGAACTGCGGTGCCCGATTCTCGTTCCTGCCCAAGCTATCTCGGGGTGATCTCGTCGGCGGGCAATATGAGGTGTGGGGCTGCATCGCGCATGGCGGCCTCGGCTGGATCTACCTGGCGACCGACCGCAAACTGCACAACCGATGGGTGGTGCTCAAGGGTCTGATCAACTCCGGTGATGCCGACGCCATGGCTGCTGCCGAGGCCGAGGTCCGGATGCTGACCAAAGTGCAGCATCCGAACATCGTCGCCATCTACAACTTCGTCGAACACCCCGGCACCGACGGGGTTCCGGTCGGCTACATCGTGATGGAGTACGTCGGCGGCACGTCACTGAAGCAGATCCGCGCGTCTCACGGCGGCCCGCTGCCGCCCGAGCAGGCGGTCGCCTACATGATCGAGATTGCTCCGGCCCTCGGGTACCTGCATTCACAAGGCCTGGCCTACTGCGACTTCAAGCCGGACAACGTCATGCAGTGCGATGAGCAACTCAAGCTCATCGACCTCGGCGCGGTGATCGCGATGGACGATCTGGACAGTTCCATCTTCGGGACACGCGGTTATCAGGCCCCCGAGATCGCGATGAGCGGGCCGACTCCGGCCAGCGATGTGTACACGGTCGGACGCACGCTCGCGGTGCTCGTGATGGATGTTCCGAAGGAGAACGGTCGCCTCGTCGACCGACTGCCGGGGCCCGAATCAGCGCCGGTTCTTGCCCGGCACGAGTCACTGCATCTGGCGATCCTGCGGGCCACCGATCCCAACCACGAGCGGCGTTTCTCGTCCATGGAGGAACTGGCCGATCAGCTGACCGGGGTATTGCACGAGATCGTCGCCGCCGAACGCGGGACGGTGCTGCCGCGACGATCGACACTGTTCAGTCCGCAGCGCGCCGTCTTCGGCACCGGTCGCGACGTGCCCGTGGACCCCGAACACGTCATCGCTGCCCTCTCGGTGCCCGTCGTCGACCCGACCGACCCCGGTGCCGCCCTGCTCGCGACGACGAGCGGTACGCCGGCCGCCCAGCTGGAGCAGGCTCTCGAACTGGCCGAGACAGACGGCGACAGATCCTCCCTCGAGGTGTCGCTGCGGTTGGTCCGCGCCTCCCTTGAGATGGGCGACCCACACGCTGCACGGCAACGGCTCGCCGAACTCGATCCGCTGATCCGCGCCGATTGGCGGGCACCGTGGTACCGCGGCCAGTGTGCGCTTCTCGAGGGTGAATTCGATCAGGCGGCCGGCGATTTCGCCGAGGTCCTGGCCATGGTGCCGGGTGAACTTCCTCCGAAGCTGGCTCTCGCCGCCGTCGCCGAACTGAGTGGCGATCGCGAACGGGCCGGCCGCTATTACGAGGCGGTCTGGTGCACCGACCAGAGCTATTTCAGCGCCGGGTTCGGACTGGCGAGGCAGCGTGCGCGTGCCGGAGACCGCCTCGGCGCGATCGCCGCCCTCGATCAGGTGCGGTCCTCCTCGGCGCACTTCACCCCGGCGCGCGCCGCCGCGATCGAGGTGCTGCTCGACGATCGCACACCCGACAGCCTGGACGAGCAGACGCTGCTGGACGCCGCCGCCCGCGCGGACGCCCTGAAACTGGAGTCGGCCGCCGCGCGGGCCCGGACCCGGTTGTCGGTCTTCAGCGCGGCGCTGGGCTGGCTGCGGGCGGGGCACACGAACACCGCGGCCCGGCTTCTCGGCACGACGTTCGACGAATCGAGCATCCGCTCGGGGATGGAGCGGTGTTACCGCGAGCTCGCTCGCGACACCGCCGATACGTGGGAGCGAATCACGTTGGTGGAGAGGGCAAATGCGATCAGGCCGAGGACACGACTATGACACCTGACGGCCAGATCCCCGGTGGGGGAACGGTGTACGAACCGACGGAGCGCACCGCCCGTGTGTCACGGGCTTCGATGCGCGATCATCAGGAACTGCGCGACGCCCGCCATCAGTCCGCGGCAAGCCGCGAAATCCTCGCGGCGCTGGCGCGCGACGTCGCCAACCCCGGCGCGGTGCTGGACGCCATCGTCGAGCACTCCGCCCGCTTGTGTGGGGCGCGCGCCGCCCAGGTGTTCCTCCTGGAGGGAGGTGTCTTCCGCGTCGTCAGAGTGTCGGAGAACACTCCCGAGGACTACCACCGCTACTTGCGGGAGCACCCGATCGCCCGGGACCGGTCCTCGGCGGTGGGGCGAAGTGCGCTGGACATGGCCACCCATCAGATCGCCGACGTGGTTGAGGACGCCGACTACGGGCTGCAGACCCTGCAGCGGTTGGCCGGATTCCGGACCATGCTCGCCACGCCGATGCTCCTGCAGGGCGAGGTCGTCGGTGTGCTGTCCATGTGGCGGACCGAAGTCGCGCCGTTCGATGTGCGTGAACGCGAACAACTCGAAGAGTTCGCCGCCCAGGCCGCGATCGCCGTCCAGCACATGCGTCTGTTCCGAGAGTTGGAAACCAAGACCAACGAACTCGAGATCGCCAGCCGGCACAAATCGGAGTTCCTGGCCTCGATGTCGCACGAACTGCGCACTCCGCTGAACTCCGTGATCGGCTTCTCCGAGGTGCTGCTGGACCGCATGTTCGGCGACATCAACGAGCGCCAGGAGGCGTATCTGCACGACATCCGCAACGCGGGCCGGCACCTGCTTCAACTCGTCAACGAGATCCTGGACCTGTCGAAGGTTGAAGCGGGTCAGATGGTGCTGGAGCCAGGCACCGTGGACGTACGCGCGGCCCTGGAATACGCGCTGACCCTGGTCCGCGAACGCGCGGCTGCCCAGGCTCTGACGGTCACCGTGACGGTTGCCGACGACGTCGACGTCGTCGAGACCGACGAGATCAAGCTCAGACAGGTCATCGTGAACTTGATCTCCAACGCCGTGAAGTTCACCCCGGACGGCGGCAGTGTCCGGGTCGAGGCCCGCCGCGTCGGGTCCGAGCTGACGGTCGAGGTGAGCGACACCGGTATCGGAGTGCCGGTCGAGGATCAGGAACGGATCTTCGAGTCCTTTCAGCAAGGCGGGCGGGGGCCGGCCAAGCAGGAGGGAACGGGTCTGGGCCTGACGCTTTCACGGCGGTTCGTCACCCTCATGGGCGGACGGATGTGGCTCGACAGCACCCCGGGCGCGGGCAGCACCTTCGGTTTCGCGATTCCGGGGCCCGCATGACCGACAAGACGGCGACCCTGCTGGCAGTCGATGACCAGCCGGCCAACTTGCGACTGCTCGATGCGCACCTCTCGCCCCGCGGATATCGGGTCCTCACCGCAGCATCGGGCGTCGAAGCTCTACAGATCCTCGAGGAGGAGGACGTCGACCTGGCGTTGCTCGACATCGTGATGCCGGAGATGGACGGCTACGAACTCTGCCGGCGGATCCGATCAAACCCGGCCACCGAGTTCCTGCCCGTGGTGATGATCACGGCCAGTGGGGATGCGCAGCGCCTCGCGGCGTTGGAGGCGGGGGCGGACGACTTCGTCACCAAGCCGTTCGACCGCAACGAACTGCTCGCCCGGGTGGCATCGTTGGTGCGGATCAAGCGGTACCAGGACACCATCGCGCGCCAGGCCGAGGAACTCAACGCCTGGAACAGGGAACTCGAAGACCGGGTGGAAAAGCAGGTCGCCGAACTCGAGCGCATCAACCGGCTTCGGCATTTCCTGTCGCCCCAATTGGCCGAACTGGTCACCGGTGACGAGGACCTGCTGCGGAGTCACCGGCGCGAAATCGTCGTGTTCTTCGCCGATTTGAGGAACTTCACCCCCTTCGCGGAGACGAGTGAGCCCGAAGAGGTGATGGGTGTCCTCGGCGAGTACCACCGCGCGATGGGAACTCTGGTCCACCAATACGGGGGCACGCTGGAGCGGTTCACCGGAGACGGTGTGATGGTGTTCTTCAACGATCCGATTCCGTACGACGACGCGGCCGAGCGCGCCGTCCGGATGGCGATCGGAATCCGCGACGCCGTGCGGGACCTGTCGGAAAGCTGGCGCCGCAAAGGACATGACCTCGCGTTGGGAATGGGCATCGACCAGGGCTACGCGACACTGGGCAGGATCGGCTTCGAGGGCCGCTTCGACTACTCGGCCATCGGCAGCGTCACCAATCGCGCGGCCCGGCTGTGCGCCGAAGCCCGTGGCTGGCAGGTTCTGGTTTCCGATCGCGTGCTCGCCGCCGTCGAGGACGTCACCGACTCCGAATACGTCGCGGAGATGCAGCCCAAGGGATTCAGCCGTTCCGTGCGGGTCCACAACATCACTTCGGTGAAGGATTAGGAAGGTTCGGAAATGACACAACCGCACTCTGTGGGCCGGCCCCTGTCTCAACTCGATGACGACGAGCGCTACCGGCTTTTCGATCACCTGCAAATGACGATGCCGACGGTGTGGGAGTCGATGCGGCTGGGCCTGGAAGACGAGTCGGTGGTCGTCGTGCCCTCGATCAGCATCGAGGGCCCGGTTCCCAAGAGTGGCACCATCATGCAGGCGATGGAGGAACGCGCGCTTTTCCTGCTGCTGCTGCTTCGGCAGCCGCGATTGCGGATGATCTATGTGACCTCCCAGCCGGTGTCGGAGGCGATCGTGCAGTACTACCTCGGGCTGCTGCCCGGCGTCATCCCCAGTCAGGCTCGTGCCCGGCTCACCCTCGTCCCGGTCGGGGACGCATCACCGGCGTCCCTAAGTTCCAAGCTGCTCGCACGGCCAAAACTGTTGCGGGAGATTCGCTCGCTCATTCCCAACCCGGCCCGCAGCCATCTGATCCCGTACAACACCACGGCCCGCGAGCGCGACGTCGCGCTGCACCTCGGCATCCCGATGTACGGCGCCGATCCCCGGCTTGCCGATCTCGGCAGCAAGTCCGGGTGCCGCCGGACCTTCGAGGAGCTGGGGGTGAGATGCCCGGTGGGGGTGGAGGATCTCCATTCCGTCGACGACATCGTCGCCGCCGTCCAGAACATGCGGGTCAGGCGACCGACGCTGTCCCAGGCGATCGTCAAGCTCAACGAAGGCGTCTCCGGCTCGGGCAACGCGGTGGTCGACTTGCACGGCCTGCCTGACATCGGCTCGGCCGAGGAGGCCGACGCCATCGCCGACCGCGTACTGGGAATGTCGCTAGAAGACGAAACCCTCACGCTGGCAAGGTATCTGGACGCCTTCGCGGCGAACGGCGGCATCGTCGAGGAGCGCATCTCCGGAGCCAGGCTGACCAGCCCGAGTGTTCAGATGAGGGCCCTGCCGGACGGTACCGTCGAACTGCTGTCCACCCACGATCAACTCCTCGGCGGTAAGAGCGGACAGAGTTACCTCGGCTGTGTTTTCCCGGCGGATCCCGCGTATGCCGCACGCATCGCCGAGTCCGCCATGGTGATCGGACGCCATCTCGTCACGCTCGGCGTGCTCGGTCGTTTCGCGGTGGATTTCGTTGCCGTGCAAGACGACAACGGGCAATGGACCGACTATGCGATCGAGTTGAATCTGCGCAAAGGAGGGACTACGCATCCGTTCCTGACTCTGCAGTTCCTCACCGACGGAAGCTATGACGGCCGGCGCGGGGTGTTCCTCACCCCCAGCGGTAGCCCCAAGTTCCTTGTCGCGACAGACCATCTCGAGGATGACCGGCTTCGGGGTCTGACCGTCGAGGACCTTTTCGACATCGTGGTGAACAACGGTCTGCATTTCGATCAGGCCCGCCGGAGCGGGGTGGTGTTCCACATGATCAGCTGCCTCACCGAATGCGGCCGCATCGGCATGACCGCGGTCGGTGACAGCCCGGAGGATGCTCGTGAACTTTACGACCGAGCCTCGGCCGTCCTGCTTCGCGAATCCGAAGCGGCGCTGCGGGAAGAAGCCGTCGTCGGGTGAGCCCTGGTCTGTCCGACGACGACCTGGTCTGGTACGTCTCCTACGGGTCCAACATGAGCGCGGCCCGTTTCGGCTGCTACCTCACCGGGGGGTTTCCGGTGGGAGCCCGCCGGAGAAACCCGGGTTGTCGTGACCGGTCGGCACCGCACCGCGACGCCGCTGTTCGGTTGGTCGGCGGTCTCGTGTTCGCGGGTGACTCCTCGGTGTGGGGAGGGGGTATCGCTTTTTACGATCCCGGCGCCGACGACGAACTGGCGGCCCGGGCATATCTCGTCACCTACGGTCAGCTCGCCGATATCGTCGCCCAGGAGGTGCGGCGGCCGGTCGGCAGCGACGTGATACGCGGCGATGGTGCCTTGCGGAGATGGGAGGTGCCCTCCAGCGTCTACGGCACGCTGCTGCAGCTGGAGGACAAGGACGGGTCGCCGATGTTCACCATCACCTCCCTGAAGGACCTCGAGCCCGCAACGCCGTCGGCCGCCTACCTCCGCACCGTTCTGCAGGGGCTGGGGGAGGCATTCGGGTGGACTGCCGAAGAGAGGGCGCGGTATCTCCTACGCGCGCCGGGAGTACTACCCGGCTGGGACGCGGACAGCTTGATCGGCTTGATTGAGCTTGAGACGCAGGAAGACCGAACTGAGCTCTAGGGAACCGCCAGGTAGCCTTCCGCCTTGTCCGCCCAGAACCCCTGGTCGGTGATCCCGCCGCCGCCCGCAGTCGGTGTACCCCGGGTGGACGGGCCGAGGCCGGCGCCGAACAGCACTGACATCACTCCGGCATTGGCGGCGTCGCTCATGTGCTCGCCCCAGGTGATCGTCGAACCCGACGTGGTGACCTTCGGGTCACCGGCCAGGTCGGCGCTCATGTGGTTGAACGTCCCACCGGTGGCGGTGAAGGAGTCACCGAAGAAGTAGCTCGTCGCCGAGTCCTGGAAACCGCACAGCGCGTCCGGGGCGCAACCGACGGCACTGGTGTCGGGCAGGTCGCGCCCGTCGAGCGAGCCGTTGATGTGGCCCTGCGGGATCTGCCAGAGCATCACCGGGGCATTGACCGACTTCGACAGCGCGCTGACCAGCCGCAGGTAGTTGTTCCACTGGTCGGCGTTGAAGAACCATCTCGCGATGTTGGGGTCAGCCTTTGCGGCGTTCTGGAAGGTGGCGAAGACCTGCTGGAACTGGGCGTCGGGGAAGCCCGCGGCCCTCCTGTCGGTTTGCAACGTTTTCAGGGTTGCGACGTCCACACCGAAGTACTTCTTGATGTTGTCGTCGGTGCATGCGTCGGAGCCGCCGGTCTTGCACCAGTACTGCGCGGTGGCGATGAGGTCTGTCATGTCGCCGAGTGCGGCCGTTCCGGACGTCTGCCAGTTGGGGTCAAAGGGGTAGGCCCCGTCCACTCCGTACTTGTCGATGGCGAGGAAGGGTTTGCGTTCGGGAAGGCCCGACCACGAGGTGACGCCGACCTCGTTGAGGAAGTTGCCGAGATTCGTTCCGGCAGTGGTGATCTTGCTCTTTCCTGCCTCCCAGCCCACCCCGCTGCTCCACTTGTTCTGCCAGGGGTAGATGCCGGAGTCCGTTTCGTGCAGAACACCCATCTTGCCGTTCTGGAAATCGTTGGGGGAGACGGCCCAGATGTTGGTCTTCCAGCCGATCCGCAGATTCGGCATGGTGCCGACGTAGTAGTTGATCGCCTTGACCATGCCCTCGATGGTGTTGTCGAACCGCGGACCGCTTGCGCTGAGCAGACCGGCGTCCACCATCGGCTTCATGACGTTCGCGTAGTTCTGCGTGCGGTCGGTGTTGACGGGCTTGGGCGTGGTGGTGTCCAGGGAGTAGGCCTTGCCGTCCCACTGATACATCTTCCCGGTATCCGAGGCGACGTAGTAATAGCCCGGAATCCCCGCCACGGGGAAGGCGGCCCGATTGACGAACGATTGCTGGAAGACGGGTGTGTTGATGGCCATGTAGCCGAGGAAGTCGGGTTCCATGACGATCTGCACCGGTACGCCGACCTGGTTCATGGTGGTGAAATCCTTGCCCACCTTGGTGAAGTACCGCGACATGAAGTTGGTGTACAGGCCCGGCGTCTGGCCCCAGTCGAGGTTCTTCTCGTTGATCGCCTTGTAGGCGGAGTCCGGGCCCTCGACGACCCCGGTGCTCTGACCGGCGGCGTCCGTAACCGCCTGGATGTTGTAGAACACCACGGTCGGAACCATGCCGTGCCGTACGGCCTGGGTGAGCAAACCGGTCAGGTTGTTGTCGGCGTAGTCCGGGCCGCCCTGGTCGTAGATGTAGAGGTAGTCGATCGGCGCCACCTTCTCCTGGAAGTTGAAGCTCTCCAGGAAGGCGTCTCCGGTGCCGTCGGTCAGCGCGACCGTGCCCACCGGGGTCTTGCCGTTGACGGCGCTGACATCGGGCACCACGTGTGTGTTCTCGTCGCCGATGTACACACCGACGTACCGGGCGGCATCGCCGCTCTTGGCCTTGATCGACAGTCCGAGGAAGCCGGCCTGGTTAGCCTTCACGGTCAGCGTGTTGTCCGCGCCGGGGGTGATGTCGACAAGATTCTTGTTGGCCAGCCAGGTGTAGGAACTGGTGGGTCCGGGCAGGGTGAGCGTGAAGGTGGTGCCGGCGTCGACCTTGATTCCGTCGGCGGCGACCTGGCTCTTGTCGACCCGCACCGCCAAAGGCGAAGTGAGCGAGTCGAGTTCGGGGAATTGAATCAGCGTGGCGCTGGGCGCGACGTTCACCGCGACGGTCACCTCGGGGGCGGCGGCGGCCCTGAGGAGATGGAGGTGTGGGCCGGTGTCTGCGAGTTGGACGGTGAACTGGTCGGTTTCGCCGTAGGAGGCGAAGGTCTTCGGTGTGTAGACGTATTTGCCCGTCGCCGGGTCGATGCTGACCGTCCCGTTGGCGGGCTGCGTCAGGAGCTTGTAGATGACCTTGTCGCCTTCGGGGTCGACGGCCCCGAGTGTTCCGGTGACGGTGTCGTCGGAGGTTTGCGTCAGCTGGGCCGGGTGGGCGGTCGGCGCGTTGTTGAACAAGCTACGCCGCACCAGAAGCAAAGTGCCGGAGAGGAACTCGGTGATGCCGTTGGCCGGCAGGCTGGACAGCAATGCGCTCACACGATCGAAGAGCTGGTCGATCTTGGTGCCCACCGCTGCGATGGCCGAGGCTTGCGCGGTCAGCGGTCGCGCCGGCGTCACCGTCCCGCACGTCGCGCACGGGGCCACCGATGCGGGAGGTGTCGTGGCCGAGGCAGGGCGGACGCCCTGCCCGGGGCCGTCCACCGCCTGGCGCGGGATGCCGGCAGCGCCGCGCGTGGCGGGCGCTGCGATTCGGAGCGGCGTGGGTTGAGTCGACGCGGTGACGGCGTCATCGGTGCCGGTGGCCGCCGAAGGCTTAGGAGTAGCCGAAGGTGCCGCGGCGGCGGGCTTGACCGCCGAATGACGGTTCGGGTGCGGGGTCTCGCCCTCGGTGCCGGATCGCGTCGGTCTCTCGGCTGCGGCCGACCGGGTAGACCGGTTGGTGTTCCGGTGTCCCGGCGCCTGCCCCCTTGAGGAGTCGCCGGCCGCCGGACCCGCCGACACCATCGATGAATCGGAGTCGCGGCCGTCCGCAGAGGCGACTGCGGCGTGTGGGCCCGCGAGGGACAAGCCGAGCACGAAAGCCGCCGCTCCGACCCGCGCACCGTTGTTGATCGACACGATCCCCACCCGCTTCCTCGGCTGGGTCGGCTGGCTCGCTGGCCCGTCAAACCGACCTTGAGACTGGTAAGTGTGATGCATGTCACGCCCCTGCCGCAGTCGATTCCGCTTTTGCGCTCGCTAGGCGGGCCACGCGGATTGCCGCCCGTGTCGGGCCGGCGTCAGGTCGAGCGTGCGCGGGTGCAATCCTCGGCCCGGCCGGCCAGGATTCGCCGGGTCATCGCGGCGTCGGCGCGTCATCAATTCCACCGCCTCGGTCCAGATCTCCTCGGGGTTGGTGAGCGTGCCGTTCATGTCGAAAAGCGCTGCGCGAAAATGATTCTGGTGGCGGCTTGCAGTCGGTGTGCGCGTCATACCCTCATGGTTGTCGGGTGGCGCGGGCGCCGCTGTCGGACTGGTGCAGGATCGCGATGATGATCCGCGGTCCTGCAACGACAGGACACGGGTGTGCCCGCGGCAGCGCCCCGGCACGGGGTTACTCTTCGCGGCGTCCCGACCTACGCTCGGGTGTATCCCCGCGTTCATCGGCTAGGGCTCCAGGACCACCTTGATCGCGCCGCTGGCCCGGTCCGCGGCCACCCGGAACGCTTCGGCCGCGTCGCGCAGTGGGAAACGGTGCGTGATGACGACGGCCGCGATCTCAGGGTTTGTGGCCAAAATCCCTGCGGCGTCGGCGAATTCGCGCGAACCTTGGCTGCTGCCGTAACAGTTGCAGCCGACCATGGACAGTTCGTTCATGAGAAACGGGATGCCGGGCACCCGAAGGTCGCCCTGCGGCATCCCCACCATGGCGATGCGCCCGCCCGGCACCGTCTTCTGCACGCACGTTGCGATCGCCGAGTCCGAACCGGCCGCCTCCACCGTTATCTCGTAGCGGCCCTGCGGCGTCCCGGCCCCCAGGCGCTCGCCCGCCGCGCGCTGGTGCTCATGGCGCGCCTCCAGGTCCACCTGCAATCCCATCGCCCGGGCGGCCGCCACCGTCAGCAGCCCGACACTGCCGCCGCCGACCACCAGCACGCGCTCCCCGGGGCAGGCTTCGACCATCCGCAGGGCATGCCAGCTCACCGCCAGCGGCTCCACCAGGCTGGCGTCGGAAACCGCCAAACCTTCGGGAAGCGGCACCAGACACTCCGCGGGCACCGCAACCCGGTCGGCCAGCCCGCCGTCGAAGGCGACGCCCAGCAACCCGTGCTGGGCCGCTCCCCGGCAACGTGCAGGGGCACCGGCCAGGCACTGGTCGCACTCGCCGCACCGCACCGTCGGCTCCACACAGTATGCGCGGCCGTCGACCGTGCCGGCGATCTCATGCCCCAGCGTTACCGGAAGGTTCCACCCGACCAGCGTCAGGTCGCTCCCGCAGATGCCGACGGCCCCGACCTCGAGCACCGGCCAGTCGCCCGTCGGCTCCTCGACGTCGAGAACCACCGGTTGGCCGCCGGCCGATCTGACAGCGCGCATCGCCACATTGTGCGTGACGGCGGCGGCTCCGGGTCGCTCCTACACTTCGGCATGGCGAAAATCCGCGGACCGCTCTCCGCGCTGGCGGTCGCGACAACGGGAGCCTGTGCCGCAACACTTCTGATGCGGGCCATCCCGGTGAAGAGCTTTGGCGCCCTGTCCGTCGTGGCTTTCTCGCCGTACATCGCCGCCGTCTCCGCGGCCGGGGTCGCGATGGCGGCGCTGTCGCGCCGCCGGGCCCTGTCTGCCATCGCGCTGATCGTCGCGGCCGTCAGCATCGGTGTCCAGATCTGCTGGTACCACCACGGGAGCCCAGGGGTTCCCGGCACCACCGCGACGATTCGCGTGCTGTCGGCCAACATCCGTAACGGCGAGGCGGATCCGACGTCCTTCGTCCGGTATGCCGAGCAGAACGCCGAGGTCGTCGTTGTGGTGGAGCTGACGCCAGCCGCCGTGGACGGATTCACCAGCGCCGGCATCGAACGGACGTTTCCCTACTCGCATCTGATCCCGGCCCCGCTTGCCGGCGGGATCGGCATGTGGAGTCGTTTCCCGCTGACGGCGCTGCCAGGTCCGCCACACCCGTCCGCGACCGCGCCGGCCGCCCTCCTCGCGATCCCCGGTGTCCGCGGCGACACCGTTCTCGTCGGCGTTCATGTGAAGTCCCCGCTCGCAGACGGACACGACACCGTCGACGAATGGCGCAGCGGCATCGAGTACGTCAAGAACCGGCTCGCCACGATGGCTACGACGGCCGCGGACGGGGCCGTCGTGGTGGCCGGCGACTTCAACGCCACTCCCGATGTGCGGCAGTACCGCGACCTGTCGACCGCGGGTTACCGCGATGCCGTGGACCAGCTGGGAGCCGGATTCGCTCCCACCTTTCCCGCGGATCGCTGGTATCCGCCCCTGCTCACGATCGACCATGTCCTGGTGAGGAATTCCGCGGCCACCTCGATCAAGACCGTCCGGGTCGCCGGGTCCGACCACCGGGGGCTGCTGGCCACCATCGCCATTCCCGCTGACGGGAACTCACGCTGACCGCGCCGCCCATCGGGTAGGTTCGCGACGTGGTCGATCAGGGCCGCCGCGACAGGCGCGATGCGCTGCAGGAGCGCTATCGCCGGCTGCTGTCCGCTCGCCAACTGCGTCCGGCCGTGGCAATAGCCCAGCGCTACAGGGAGATTGACGGCTCGACCCTGGGCATCATGATTTCGGTCCTGTTGTTCACCACGGTGATCCCCCTGATGATCCTGGGGTTCTGCTACCTCGACGGGTTCGCCGAGAACGTCAGCCCCGGAACCGTCTGGGTCCGTGAGCTGGGTCTGGTGCATCCGCGCAGCGACCGGGTCCGCGAAGCCTTCGGTGACGCCGCCGCGCTGGAGTCCAACTGGACGCTCCTGGGCGTGGCCGGCTTCCTGGTCTGGGGCATCCCGATGGCCATCACCGTGGCCGGCATCTTCGCCCGCGCCTGGCGGCGGGCGCCGCTTCCGCTGATTCCCCGGATCCTGCGGGCCGGCGCCTGGTTCCTGCTCTACCTGGTCATGATGGTCTGCCGGGAGCGCATCGTGTTCGGCGGGCATCACGGCCCGCCGATGCGGATCCTGCTGTTCGCCGTGGCCCAGATACCGGTGTGGATCTTCTGGTCGCTCACCCCGGTGCTGCTCATCCGCGACGGCGCACGCGGGTGGTCCTATCTGACGATGGCCGGGCTTGCGGGTGTGGTGATCGACGGGGTCACGATCCCGCTGGCCGGCCGGCTCTTCTTCCCGTCCCTGCTCGACGGATGGGACGGCTTCGGGCCGATCGGCGTCGCGATGGCTCTGCTCACCTGGTGCGGGGTCATCGGAACCGGCTGGATTCTCACCGCCTGCGTCGGCGCGATCCTCTGGGAACGCGAGGCGCCCACCGAGACGGTGATCGAGTCGCAGACCGCCGTCCCGGCCGAGCGCTGAACATGCCGGACCGCATGCTTGTATGTCGGTTGTGGAGTTCCTGTTCAACACCGTCCTGGCCCTCAAAGAACGCGGCCTGCTGCCCGACTCGGTGATGCGCCTGCTGGTCCGCACCATGTGCGGGTCCTGGGTGACGACGTTCGAATGCGGCGGCGACACCGAAAAGCAGGCCCACTTCAAGAAGAGGTACTTCGAGAAGCTGCGCGCCAGCGCCGGAGCCACCCATCAGGCCGACGCCAACATCCAGCACTACGAGGTGCCGACGCGCTTCTTCGAGCTCATGCTCGGCCCGCATCTGAAGTATTCGTGCTGTCTGTTCCCGGAGCCGTCGACCAGCCTGGCCGAGGCGGAAACCGCGATGCTGCACGCCTTCGTGGAGGAGCACCTCACGCTCAGTTCGGTTATCGCCGAACGGGGTCCGATCCGCCTGCTCGACCTCGGCTGCGGCTGGGGCTCGCACGGCGGCTACATCCTGGACAACTACGACGACGTCCACGTCACGTTCCTGTCCAACAGTGCCACCCAGCAGGAGTACATCAAGGCTCGAAACTCCCGTCATGCCGGGCGATTCAGCAATCTCAAGGCCGACGCGAGCACCTACGACGGCCCGTCCTTCCGCGGGGCCTTCGACGTCATCGTGTCCTGCGAGATGCTCGAGCACATGAAGAACTACGACATGGTGCTGAAGAAGGTCAGCTCCTGGCTCAAGCCCGACGGACGGATGATGGTGCAGATCCTGGGGAATCGCCGCTTCGCCTACGACTTCAAGACCACCGACTGGATGGGCAAGTACTTCTTCGCCGGCGGCACCATGCCCAGCAGGGATCTGTTCGAATACTTCCTGCCGCCGGACCTCACCCAGACCCGGGTGTGGGACATCGACGGCCGCCAGTACAGTCGGACCCTGGACGCGTGGCTGGCCAAGCTGGACGCGAACTCCGCGGAATGCCTTCGGGCGCTGGAGGGCGGCCCGACGTCGGCGTCGATCGCCCTGCAGCGCTGGCGGATGTTCCTGCTGTTCTGCTCGGAGGTGTTCGGCTACCGCGACGGCAACGAGTGGATGGTCTTCCACTACCTCTTCGAGAAGACCCCGGCCGCCGTCACTTCTTGAGCTCGTCCTCCCAGGCGCCGATCACCCGGGCGAGTTCGTCCACCATCGGGCAGCCCGGCCGGCGCTTCTGGAACTCTGCCAGCAGCGACTCGTAGTACCACAGGTGCTCGCCGGGATCCTTGACCGAAAAGCGTTGCCACAGAACGCCTCCGTGCTGACGCAGGTCCCGCAGGATCGCCCGGGCGTTGTCCAGCTTGTCGGCCAAAGACACCAGGACCGCACCGTCGGATGCCACATCCAGGTGGTCGATGTAGGCCTGCTTTCGAGCCTTCCACGGCGGCTTCGGCGCCACGGCGGTGTCGCTGCACTCGCCGACGATGCCGGCCACCTCGTCCCCGAACTCACTTCGGATCTCGGCCAGCATCGACTCGCCGTCGCCGTCCTCGGCGTCCTCGACGGCGTCGTGCAGCAGCGCCGCGATCGCCTGGTTCTCGGTGCCGTCGGCCTCGATCACCAGCCCGGCCACCGAGAGCAGGTGCCCCAGATACGGGATGTCACCGCCCTTTCGGACCTGGGTCCCGTGCTTGTCGGCCGCGAACATCAGCGCCCGCGAGAACGCCTCACCGAGCCGCGGTGTGGTGGTTCTTTGACTCATTTTCTTCCCCCTTCCGCCTCGACCATATCGGCCGGCACCGACAGAAAAGGTCCGTCGGGAACGCCGGTGCTTCTGCGATGATCGCCACGATGCCGATCACCCTGCCCGCCGAGCCGCGCTTCGCCAACGACACCGAGCGCAAGGTCTTCCGGTTGCTGTGCGAACAACTGGGGGACCGTGACGTCATCATCGTCGGCCAGCGTGTCACCGATCATCAGAAGGACCACGAGATCGACTTCGTCGTCGCCGTCGAGGCCGCGGGGATCGTCTGCCTGGAGGTCAAGGGCGGCGAGGTGTGGCACGACGGGTCGGATTGGCTGCAGCGCAGCCGCCGCGACGGCTACGTCAAGGTCATCGACCCGGTGCGGCAGGTCCGGCAGGCCCGCTACGCGCTGCGGTCGTTCGTGGAATCCGACCCGGGCTGGACGCAGGCCCGGCCCCGATGGAACCACGTCGTGGTCTTCCCGAACAGCGATGTCTCACAAGGCTTTGCACTGAGCGACTGCCCGCGCTGGATGGTCATCGACCGCAACGACACCATGCAGATCGGGGAGAAGCTGCGCGCCGTCGCGCTCGACCAGAAGACCGACCTGCCCCTGCTGACGGCCACCGCCGTCGAACAACTCACCAGGGCGCTGGCGGGCCGCGGCCTGCCGCAGCGTGACGTCGTCGCCCGTGCCCTGGAGAACGACGACGCCGCCGACATCCTCACCGATCGCCAGGCCGTGATCCTCGATGCCATCCGGCTGCTCAACCGCGTCGAGGTGCGCGGCGGTGCCGGAAGCGGAAAGACGTTCATGGCCACGGAGCAGGCCCGCAGACTGGCCGCCGCCGGCCGGCGCGTCGCGCTGGTCTGCTACTCCCACGGCCTGGCCTCCTACCTCAAGCGCATCACCGGCACCTGGAAGCAGCGCCAGCAGCCCGACTACGTCGGGGAGTTCCACAATCTCGGCATCAAGTGGGGCGCACCCGAGGGACCCGACGAATCCGAGCGCACCACCGAGACCTCGCAGTTCTTCGAACACGACCTGCCCGCCCAGATGGAGTACCTGGCGGCCAGCCTGCCCGACGGCCACCGGTTCGACGCGATCGTCGTCGACGAGGCCCAGGACTTCGCCGACAGTTGGTGGGAGCCGCTACTGATCGCGCTGCGCGACCCCGACGCCGGCGGCCTGTACGTGTTCAGCGACGAAGGCCAGCGGGTCTTCGACCGCCAGGGGGCGCCGCCGGTGCCACTGGTCCCGCTGGTTCTCGACCAGAACATCCGCAACACCCGCCAGATCGCCAGCGCCTTCCAGCCGCTGGTCGACCACCCGATGCGTTTCCTCGGCGGCGACGGGCCGGAGGTGCGGTTCGTGCCGTGCGACGCCGAGGAGGCGCTGAGCATCGGCGACGACCAGGTCGACGTACTGCTGGACGAGGGCTGGCGCCCGGAGGACGTCGCGCTGCTGACCACCGGCAGTCGCCACCCCGAGCAGGTAGCCCGGCAGGCCGAGGGCACCCAGGCCTACTGGGACAGCTTCTGGGATGCCGAGCAGGTGTTCTACGGACACGTGCTCGGGTTCAAGGGCCTGGAGCGGCGCGCCATCGTGCTGGTGGTCAACGACCGCTTCGCGTTGGAGCGCGCGCGAGAACGCCTGTACGTCGGGCTGTCTCGCGCCCGGGACCAACTCGTGGTGTGCGGTGACCCGGACTTCATCACGGAGGTCGGCGGCGCGGTGCTCGCACGGCGGCTGGGTATCGCCTGAGCTGCGTGTACTGTCGAAATCGCCTGCGGTTTCCCAATCGTGTGCCAGTGCTGACGCGAAGGGATCTCCCATGCAGCCCACCGTTCCACCCGGACAACGACCGTCACGGCGAACGGCCGGCCCGGTGCGAGTCGCCATCGCCGAGGTTCTCGGCGGAGACATCGACGGCGCCTGGTGGCCCCGCACCGCTGCGATGGCGCGGGAACTGCCCAACCTGATCGAGGCGCTACACCCGACCCTCGGCGACGTCCTCGGCATCGACATCAACTGGACGGTCAATTCGCCGACGCCGCAGCTGAGCACGATGTCGCCGGAGGTCGCGGCCAAGATGAGCAACAGTGGCCCGCGTCATCGGTTGATGTTCGTCGCCGGACGCTCGGCGGTGCTCAGCCTGCTGGTGGTGCCGTCGATGACCGCGCCGCCCTTGGCCATGATGGTGATGCGCCGCGCGGCCGAACGGTCGATCCCCGATTCCGAGAAGGCCGGCAAGGAGTTTCAAACCGCCGACCGCGTCTTGCGTGCCGCCCAGGCCGAATGCGCCGTGTGGACCGCAGCCCGGGCGGGCCGGCTCGACTCCGGCCCGCAGCCCGACTAACCTGTTGCCGCTCCGGCGGCCCGAGAAGCCCTGCGCCGGTTGGCCGAACGGGGCTTGGCCGGTCCGGAGGACTGCCGGCGCTGAGGGGCCCGCTGGCCCGGACGGCGTTGCGGGGTAACGGCTTTCGGCGCAGGAGGCGGAGCCTGCGTCGGCGCGATCTCGCCGACCAGGTCCAGCACGGCGGCGGAATCCGCCGTCACCGGCTGCGGCGTCGCCTTGATGCCCGCCTTGCGCAGCAGCACCTGGGTGTCCTTGCGCTGCTCGGGCAGCACCACGGTCACGACGTCACCGGCGTTGCCCGCGCGTGCGGTGCGCCCGGAGCGGTGCAGATAGGCCTTGTGCTCGGCGGGCGGGTCGCAGTGCACCACGAGCTCGACGTCGTCGACGTGGACACCGCGGGCGGCGATGTCGGTGGCCACCAGCACACGCGCCGTTCCGGCCGTGAACGCGGCCAGGTTGCGGTCGCGCGCCGGCTGGGACAGGTTGCCGTGCAGGTCCACCGACGGAATGCCCGACTCGGTGAGCTGCTTGGCGAGCTTCTTGGCCTGATGCTTGGTGCGCAGGAACAGGATTCGCCGTCCGGTGCCCGACGCCAGCACGCGCACCAGGTCCTTCTTGGCCTCGGCGCTGCCGACGTGGAAGACGTGATGGGTCATCGCGGCCACCGGGGAGTCCTGCGGGTCCACCGAATGGGAGACCTCGTCGCGCAGGAAGCGGGTGACCAGTTTGTCCACCCCGTTGTCCAGGGTCGCCGAGAACAGCAGCCGCTGGCCACCGGCGGGCGTCGCGGCCAGGATGCGGGTGACGCCCGGCAGGAAGCCGAGGTCGGCCATGTGGTCGGCCTCGTCGATCACGGTGATCTGCACGGAGTCGAGGCTGATGAGTCGCTGACGCATCAGGTCCTCGAGGCGTCCGGGGCAGGCGACGACGATGTCGACACCGTCGCGCAGCGCCCGCTCCTGGCGGCCCTGCGGCACACCGCCGAAAATCGTCGTCACCCGCAGGCCGTAGGCGGCTGCGAGGGGTTCGAGCGTCGCGGTGATCTGGGTGGCGAGTTCCCGGGTGGGCGCCAGCACCAGCCCGGCCGGCCGCGAGGGGCGGCGCTTGTGGTCCGCCAGTCGCGTGACGAGCGGAATCGAGAAGGCGAGCGTCTTGCCGCTGCCGGTCTTGCCGCGGCCCAGGACGTCGCGTCCGGCCAGGGTGTCGGGCAGCGTCGCCGCCTGGATCGGGAAGGGTGAGGTTCGGCCGGCTGCGGTCAGCGCCTGCACCAGGGGTGCGGGCACGCCGAGGTCGGCGAAGGTATTTGCGGGGGTCATGCGTGGCCTTTCAGGCTTCGGGTGTGCCACTGCGTGCGACGGTGTCGCGATGGCGCAGCTTCAGCACAGGTGGGCGAGATTGCCGGGAGGCAATGTCGATCGCCGCGAGACGTGTTGTGCTGCAGGGGCACTGATCATTCGAACTCGGCACTTCGGCTCCGGAGGATCCGGGGCGGCGCCGGGGGAGTGAAAGCGTTCCACGACGTGCCGGCGACTTTGTCGTGACGCCGGCGTTGCCCTCAGTGTAACAGCCCGGGTCTCGGGGTTCGCCGCGCCGGTTCCGCTCCGCCTCCGGTTTCCGGTCACGTCGAGCCGAATTCAGCTAACTCATCCGGGTGGTATCCGTCCAGCGCGGAAGCGTGCTGCCAGCGCCGACGCACAGTGTGGTGCGCCACTCCACCGGAGTTTGCTAACCAATGCGACCAGGCGGGTCGTCGGAGGCTTCGGAATCGTCCCCCGCTGTGTCTATTATTCAACCGTCAACGGTGACGTCTGACCCCATGATGACAGCCCTGGAGTGATTCGGTGATCTTCCCCCGCCGCGCGCGGACAGCAAGCGTGGTCGTCGTGACCCTGCTCGGTGGTGTGCTGGCCAGCGACGTCGCCGGATTGCCCGGTTGCCATGGGGGCTGCAAGACGGCCACCGCCACCGCGGCGGCGGAGCAGCCGCCGGCTCGTCCCACCCCGCCCCTGCTCGGGGTGTCGCCGTTCGACGGCTCCGACGGCATCAGCCCGCTCGACAAGCCCACGGTGGACGTGGCCGGTGGAAAGATCACCGGCGTCGCGCTGAGCGACGACTGGGGCCAGTCGGTGAACGGGGTGGTCGGCGACGGCGGCACCACCTGGGCGCCCACCGAGCGGCTGAACTTCGCCCGCACCTACACCATGACCGTCAACAGCAAGAGCAGCAGCGGGGTGCCGCTGTCGCGCACCACCACCTTCAGCACCCTGGTGCCCAACAACTACGTGCACCCCTATATCGAGGTGCAGGGCGGCTTCGCCCCCAATCCCGATGTGCGCTACGGCGTCGCCACCATCGTCCAGGCCCATTTCGACGAGGCCATCCAGGACAAGGCCCTGGCGGAGAAGCACATGATCGTGCGGACCAACCCGCCGGTGCAGGGTTCGTGGAACTGGATCAGCGATGCCGTGGCGCAATGGCGTCCCGAGAGCTACTACCCGCCGGGCACCCGGATCGACGTCGACATCAACACCTTCGGGCTCAAGCTCGGCGACGGTCTCTACGGGCAGGCCGACGCCCACGCGACCATCAACATCGGCGCCGCCCACCTGGCGATCGCCAATGACATCACCAAGCAGGTCAGCGTCTTCGACAACGGCCGGTTGGTGCGCACCATGCCCACCTCGATGGGCCGCGGCGGCACCGACGTCGTCGCCGGCAAGACCTTCTCCTGGTGGACCCCGCCGGGCGTTTACAGCGTCCTGGACAAGGGCGAGGTCGTCACCATGAACTCGGCCACCTACGGGCTGCCGCAGAACTCGGTGTTCGGCTACAACCGCAAGATCGGCTATGCCACCCGGATCAGCACCGACGGGATCTACCTGCACCAGCTCGACGAGACCGTCTGGGCGCAGGGCAACACCAACCTCTCGCACGGGTGCCTGAACCTGAGCGGCGAGAACGCCAAGTGGTACTTCGAGTTCGTCCAGCCGGGTGACCCGGTGGAGGTCCGCTACACCGGCGGGCCGCCGCTGACCGTGGCCCAGGGTGGCAGCTGGTCGGTCCCGTGGAAGGACTGGGTCCGGGGCAGCGCGCTGTCGGCCAAACCGGTTCCGCCGCCGTCGGCCGCACCCGGAGCGCCCACCCCCGCGCCGGGCCCCTGAGGCCCACGCCGCGACCGTCCGCAAAGTATCGTGCGGAGCGGATCTCCCATTCATGCTGCACTCCCGGGGATTTGGTGCGAGGATGCGCAAATCGCCAACCGGGAGGTGACTTGTGGATTTCATCCAAGCGAACCTGATCGATCCGGTGAGCAAGATCCTCTACACCTATGTACTGGTCTATCTGCTCGTCGCGGCTGGCATCTACTTCACCGTCAGGACGCGGTTCGTTCAGTTCCGCTATTTCCGGCGGATGCTCGGCCAGCTGTTCAACTCCCGCGTCGGCGACGGCGGCATCTCGTCGTTCCAGGCGTTCTGCGTCGGTCTGGCCTCGCGGGTGGGCACCGGCAACATCGCCGGTGTCGCGATCGCGCTGACCGTCGGTGGACCCGGCGCGATCTTCTGGATGTGGATGGTGGCGTTGATCGGCATGGCCACCGCGCTCATTGAGGCGACCCTGGCCCAGATCTTCAAGGTGCGCGCCGGTGACGGCACCTTCCGCGGCGGGCCGGCCTTCTACATCCAGCGCGGACTCGGTTCGCGCCCCGGCGGAGTCCTGTTCGCCGTGCTGCTGGTCTTCACCTTCGGCTTCGCGTTCAACATGGTGCAGGCCAACGCCATCGCCGACGTTCTCAACGCCTCACACGCCGTCGAAGTGCACTACACGACAATCGGTTTGGTGCTGCTGGCGGCGCCCATCCTCTTCGGTGGCGTCCGTCGCGTCGCGAAGGTGGCCGAGGTCGTCCTGCCGTTGATGGCGCTGGCCTATGTGCTGCTGGCCCTGGTGATCATCGGGCTCAACATCGGCAACCTGCCGCACGCCTTCGCCGAGATCATCGGCGGCGCTTTCGGCTTGCAGCAGATGGCCGGCGGGTTCGCCGGCGGGATCGCCGCGGCCATGCTCAACGGCGTCAAGCGCGGACTGTTCTCCAACGAGGCCGGCATGGGCAGCGCGCCCAACGTCGCCGCCACCGCCACCGTCTCGCACCCGGTCAAGCAGGGACTGATCCAGTCGCTGGGCGTCTTCGTCGACACCATGATCATCTGCACGGCGACCGCCCTGATCATCCTGGTCTCGGGCCCGCAGATCTACGACCCGCACACCCCCACCAAGATGGCGGGCGCCTCGCTGACCGCGTCGGCCGTCGCCGCCAGCCTGGGATCGTGGACCACCTGGCTGATGACGATCCTTGTGTTCGTCTTCGCGTTCTCCTCGGTGCTGGGCAACTACGTCTACGCCGAGGTCAACCTGTTCTTCCTCGGGGCCGGTGCGCGCGGCATCAACATCTTCCGGGTGGCGGTCCTGGGCGCTATCGCACTGGGCGGCGTCGCCAAGCTGTCGACGGTGTGGGACGTCGCCGACATCTCGATGGGACTCATGGCGATCGTCAATCTCATCGCGATCGTGCTGCTGGGCAAGTGGGCGTTCGCCGCACTGCGCAATTACCACTCGCAGGCCGAGGCCGGCGAGGACCCGGAGTTCATCGCCGAGGAGGCCGCGCTGCCCGGCCGGCTCGAGGGTGACATCTGGACGCGGTCGGCCCGGAGCTCGTTGCTTAGATAGTCCGCGTGGACTTTCTGCGCACGCCGGACTCGCGTTTCGACAACCTCGAGGGCTACCCCTTCGCCCCGCACTATCTCGACGTCGAAGTGCCGGGCGCTCCGCCGCTGCGGATGCACTACGTCGACGAGGGACCCCGGGACGGCGCCCCGGTGGTGCTGCTGCACGGCGAGCCGACCTGGAGTTACCTGTACCGCACCATGATCGGTCCGCTGGCCGCCGCCGGGCACCGGGTGCTGGCGCCGGATCTGATCGGCTTCGGCCGGTCGGACAAGCCGACCCGGACGCAGGACTACACCTATGCGCGCCACGTCGACTGGGTGACGTCGTGGCTGACCGCGCTGGACCTGCGCGACGTCACCGTCGTCGTGCAGGACTGGGGCTCGCTGATCGGGCTGCGGGTGGCCGCCGAGAACCCCGACCGGTTCTCGAAGCTGTTCATCGCCAACGGCTTTCTTCCCACCGCCGAGCGGCCGGTCCCGGCGGCGTTCACGATCTGGCGGGCGTTCGCCAAGTTCACCCCGGTGTTCTCCGCGGGGTGGCTCGTCGACCGGGGGACCGTTCACCCGGTGCCGCGGTCGGTGCGAGCCGGTTACGACGCGCCCTTCCCCGACAGGCGGTATCAGGCCGGGGCGCGGGCCTTTCCGGGGCTGGTGCCCACGTCTCCCGACGACCCGGCCGTCCCCGCCAACCGGGCGGCGTGGGAGGTGCTCGGGCGTTGGGACAAGCCGGTGCTGTGCGTGTTCGGCACCCGCGATCCGATTCTCGGCAAGGGTGACGGCCCGCTCATCCGTCACATTCCCGGCGCGGCGAGCCAGCCGCACGCCCGGATCGAGGCGAGCCACTTCATCCAGGAAGACGCCGGCCCCGAGCTGGCCCGCCGGCTGCTGGACTGGGAGGCCGGACTGTAAGGCAATCTCGGCTCAGGGACTTTCTCCTCTGGCCGGTCTGCGCGACGCGTCGCAGGATGGCAACCATGATTGACTACCACCTCGACCCGGCCACTGCCGTCCTCACCTTGCACCCGAAGTCGGCGCTGCAGAAAAGCGACTTCGTCGAACTCGGCAAAGCCGTCGACCCGCAGATCGAGGAGCACGGCGATCTCAAGGGGCTCATCCTGGACGTCGACAAGTTCCCCGGCTGGGACGGCTTCGGGGCACTAGTGACCCATATGCGGTTCGTGCGCAACCACGAGAAGCACGTCAAGAGGATCGCGGTGGTCACCGACTCACACCTCGGCGATGTCGCCGAACACCTGACCTCGCATTTCGTTTCCGCGGAGATCAAGCATTTCCCGGCCGGCGAGATGGAGCAGGCCCGCAGCTGGATCGCCGCCGGCGACTGAACCAGCTAGGGCCGCGGCCAGGTCTCCGGCAGCCCGTGGCCGCCGTCGGCCACCAGCACCGCGCCGGTGACGAACGACGCGGACTCGTCGGCCAGAAACGTCACGCAGGAGGCGATCTCGTCGGGGGTGCCGCTGCGGCCGATCGGCCCCGCGGCCGCGGCCGCGGCCTCGAACTCCAGCTGCGAACCGGTCGAAACATATCCCGGCGCAACGACATTGACCGTCACACCGTTGCCGACGACCTCCAGCGCGAGGGCTTTCGAGAATCCGACCAGGGCGGCCTTGGCGGCGGTGTAGCCGGACTGGCCGGGCATCGCGTTGACGGTTCCCGTCGTCGACGCGACCGACACGATCCGGCCGTACCCCGCCGTGGTCATCACCGGCACCACCGCCCGGCACATCAGGAACGCCGTCGTGAGGTTGCGGGCGATCGTGGAATCCCACTGCGCCAGCGACAGTGAGGCGACGTCGCCGTCGGCGTCCCAGCCGGTCGCCACCGAGGTCATGCCGGCGTTGTTCACGAGAATGTCCACCCCGCCCCAGCGGTCCCGCGCGGCCCGCACCAGTGCGTCGGCGCCGGTCTCGGTGGTCAGATCGCTCACCACGCCGACGGCCCCGTCACCCAACTCCGCGGCGCGGTCGTGGATGCGTTCGGAGGTCGCGCCCAACACCACCCGGGCGCCATCGGCGACCAACTGACGCGCCACCGCCACGCCGATCCCGTCCGGCGCCCCGGCGCCGGTGACGATCGCGACGCGGTTCGCGAAGCGGCCCGGCATCCGTCAGAGGCCGAGTTCTTTGTGCATGTCGTCGATGCCGCGCCGCATGGCCTCGAGAGTCTCTTTGCGGGCCCGGATCTTCGATGCGTAGTGGGCTTGCGGGTTGAGGGTCGCCGCGAACTCATTGGCCGACTCGACGGCACGCTCCAGCACCAGGTCGGGCATCGCCAGTTCGTCGACCCACCCGCCGGCCACTGCGGTGTCGGTGAGGTAGACCCGGGAAAGACCCACCGCCTGCTGGTAGGCCGAACGCGTCAGGCGCAGCTTGAGGATCTCCAGGCCGGGCCACGGAATCACCATGCCGTTGATCACCTCATTGGCATGGAACTTGTAGCCGGGAGCGGCAATTCGATGGTCGACGCTGCACGCGAGGAACGCCCCCATGGCGATGGCGTGCCCGGTGATGGCCGCCACCACGGGCTTGCGGAACGACAAGAGCCGGTGGGACAACTCGAAACCCGCCTTGAGCATGTCGAGCGCGGCCTGGGGATCCCCGGATCCGAACACCTTCAGGTCGAAACCGCCGCTGAACACCTTGTGGTTGCCCGCGAGGACCACGGCGCCGGCGTCGTCGGCCTCGGCCCGGTCGACCGCCTTGTTGATCTCGGCGAGCATCGCCGGTCCCAGGACGTTGACCTTGCCGTCGTCCATGGTGATGACGGCGATCGACTCGTCGCGGCGGTAACTGACGCTCATCGGTGCTCCTTCTCGGTTCGTGCTGGGCCATGACGTTACCGAGGCCGCGGTCGGGGGTGACGACCGGTCGCAAAAGCGGCGTTCGCGCACCTCGACGGGAGTAGCGTTTGCCCGCAGATGGGTGCAGTGGGCGGTGTCGACCGGGTCTGGGGACTGGCGATAGCACTGGGCGTCGGGGCGGCGGTGGCCACCGGCGGCGTCGGAGTGTCAGGAGTCGCCGCGGCCGCTCCCGCCGACGAGTCGGCGTCGAGCGTCGATTCGCCTGCTGCAGCGCCGTCGGACAGTGCGACGCGTGCGCCGTCCCGTGGCGTTGCGACCCATCGCGCTGAGCGCAAACCCGTTGCGCGGCAACGCAACGATGCGCCGAAGGCGACGACCGGCGCGGCGAAGCCGATCAGCCTGCCGCCGGTCGGCGCCACCGCCAGTGCACCTGTCCGGCTTCACGTCGATCCCGCCGAGGGCGTCCAGCCCGCGCGGTCCGCCCCAGCTGGGCCGGAGCCCGCTTCCGCGGCGCCCGCGCTCCCGCCCGTCGAGCCGGCCGCGACGCCGGTCGTCGTTCGGGCCGCGGCGACGACCCTGACCGTCGCCCCCGTCGTCGGGACGCTGCAGCCGTTACCCGCGCCGTCGGGCAGCAGCGGTCCGGGCTCCCCGGCCCAGACCACCGCCGGCTGGCTGGTCCTGGCGGCGGTCCGTCGCACCGGCCGGCAGAGCACGGTGTCCCCGGCGGCCGCGACGGTGTCCACCGGACAGCCCGTCAAGTCCGCCGCGACTGCCGGCTCGAAGTTCTCCAACCGCACCCCGACACTCGCACCCACGCAGACGGCCCAGGGTCCGGCCGGGGAGATCGCCGGAAACCTCAATGCCACCGACCCCGACGGTGATCCGCTCACATACTCGGTCACGACCAACCCGACGCACGGCACCCTGACGCTCGACACCACCGGAGGTTTCCTCTACACACCGGACAAAGCGTCGGTCCACAACGGCGTCACCGACAACTTCACCGTCACGGTCAGCGACGCCGGTGCCGGCACTCACTACCACGGCTTTCAAGGCCTGCTGAACTTCCTGACCCGCGGCCGGCTCGGCAGCTCCGGCCACACCGCCACCCGCACCGTCACGCTGAATGTTGCCCCCGTCAACGCCGCACCGACCGCCACCGCCAGCGTCGGCACCCCCGACCCCGCCACCGGGCTCGTCAAGGGTCAGGTGATCGGTTCCGACGCCGACGCAGATCCGTTGAGCTACAAGACATCCGCGACTCCGGCGAAGGGATCCGTCGTCGTCGGCCCCGACGGCAGCTTCGCCTACACCCCGACCGCCGCGGCCCGTCACACCGCGGCGTCACTGTCGGCCACGGCGGCCGACAGGGCCGACTCGTTCACCGTCACCGTCGCCGACGGCCACGGCGGCTCGGTCAGCGTTGCCGTCGCCGTCGTCATCGGCCCGGACAACCTGCCGCCGACCGCGTCCTCCACCGTCGGCGCGCCGAACGCCGTCACCGGCGTGGTCACCGGCGCCGTCGTCGGGTCCGATCCCAACGGCGATCCCCTGAGTTACAGCCTGTTCCAGCCGGCGGCCAAGGGCGCGGTCAACCTCGCGGCCGACGGCTCGTTCACCTACACACCCACACCCGTCGCCCGCCATATCGCGTCGCTGCCCAATTCGCCCCAGGCCAACGCGACCGACAGCTTCACCGTCACCGTCTCCGACGGCAATGGTGGCAGCACCGATGTGCCGGTCAACGTCGCCGTCTCCCCGGCGACGATCTCGTTCGTGTTCACCTACGGCAGCGGCTCGCAGTACTGGACCGATCCGGTGCGGGCCGCGCTGCAGAACGCGGCCACCCGGCTCGCCTCCTTCATCGTCGTCAACCAACCGGTCACTCTCACCTACGACGTGACCGGTGACAACACCCCGGGAAACAACCTGCTGGCCAACGCTTTCGCCGCTTTCTCCAGCAGCAGCCCCGGCTACTACGGCACCGTGGTGCAGACCAAGATCATCTCGGCGATCGACACCAACGGCGGCGCCAGCGACAGCCAGATCACCGTGAACTTCGCCTACCCGTGGGCGCTCGGGGACACCGTGCCCAACAACCAGATCGACTTCCAGTCGGTCGCCATGCACGAACTGGTGCACACCTTCGGCTTCATCACCGGCATGAGCGACCCTTCGAGCATCGACCGGAACTGGACCACGTTCGACAGGTACCTGGCGGCCCCGGGCGGTGTGTCCCCGATCGGCAGTGACTACGTGTGGAACGCCGCCTACACGCCGAACCTGACCGGCGGTAACGGCGGGCTCTTCTTCGTGGGCCCCAACGCCAAGGCCGCCTACGGCGGACCGGTCCCGCTCTACACCCCGTCGACCTGGGCGTCCGGCAGCTCGCTGACCCATCTCGCACCCGGCAGCGCCAACTGTTTGATGGACCCCTCCGACGGCAACGGCCCCGGGGTGCGGGCGCTCACCCCGGTCGAGGTCGGGATCATGACCGACCTCGGCTACACCCTGTACCAGGGCCCGTTCTTCGCGGTGTTCCTGCTGGTCCGGCTGCGTCGCCGCAAGCCCGACAGGCCCGGTCCCAAATAGGCGATCCGACTTAGGCGAATCTCAGGTAACGTTAGGTCCGCCCGTTACCTGCTTTCTTCTGCGTACGAGGAGTTTTTCCCATGATCACGTCATTTCGCACCGCACCACTGATGACCTCTGGCCTGGCATTGGTCGGTGTCGGGGCACTACTCGTCACGTCGCCGGCAGTGGGTTCGCAGGGTGCGGTCGCGCCAACACACAGCGTCTACTCACACGACGTGCAACTGACGGCCGAGCAGTACGGTTTCGTCGGAAAGATCGTGCAGATCTTCGCCAGCAACGGAACCGAGTCGCACCCCAACGCCGGGCTGCTTGTGGGTAACGGTTACAGCTACACCTCCGCCAACGACAGCTACTGCCAGAGCCACACCTGCAACGGTGGAAACGGCGGCCTCTTGATAGGCAACGGCGGAAACGGCTGGAACTCCCATACGTACGGCAAACCGGGCGGCGACGGCGGTAACGCCGGCCTGTTCGGTCTGGGGAACGGCGGAAGCGGCGGTAACGGAGTCGAAGCCCTGTACAGCCCCGCCGGTGCGAGGCTGAACGCGGCGACCGCCGGCGGAAAGGGCGGTAACGCGGGAGTCTTCGGAAACGGAGGCGCCGGCGGGCGCGGCGGGGTCGACAGCGGCCCGGACAACGCGTTGGTGGACGCCTTCGGCGGGGCCGCGGGGGCGGGCGGCCGCGGCGGCTTGATCTGGGGCGACGGTGGCGCCGGTGGAGACGGCGGGGCTGCATCTGCTCGAGCGCTCAACAGCGCCACAGGGGCTGACGGCGGGGCCGGTGGCGGCACGGGTCTGTTCGGCAACGGCGGTAGGGGCGGTGCGGGCGGCTTGGGCGTCATCGCCGAGCAGTCGGTGCCGCCACGGAGCGGCGATGCCACCGGCGGAAACGGCGGAAAGGGCGGCCGCGGCGGCATTTTCTGGGGTGACGGCGGCGGGGGCGGCTTCGGCGGCGGCTACCCCTACGGTGGAACGTACGGCGAATTCGTCATCGCCTACCCCGGCAAGGCCACCGCCGGCAATGGCGGTGACGGCGGCGACGCCACGGTGGGCGCGGGCGGCCTCGGCGGCTTCGGCGGCTCTGCGGGCTCGTACGGTGACGCGACCGGCGGGTCCGGCGGTCGGGGCGGGCTGGTCGTGTTCGCCGGTACCGGTGGGCCGGGCGGGTTCGGCGGTTCCGCCTTCTCCACACAGGGCAACGGCAAAGCCGGCGCCGGCGGCCGAGGCGGGGGCTCCCTCGCCTTCGGTTTCCCGGGCAAGAGCCCGTTGAACAATGCGAATGGCGGCGACGGTGGTGTCGCCACCGCCGGTCCCGGTAAGACAGCCACCGCCGGTGCCGGCGGTGACGGCGGCCAGGGCGGCATCCTCATCAACGGTGGGCCCGCCGGCAACGGTGGCTCGATCGGCGACGGCACCGACCCGACCTCGACCACCATCGGCGGCAACGGCGGCAAGGGCGGCATAGGTGGGCTGTTCGCCAACGGCGGCAAGGGTGGCAACGGCGGCAACGCCCAATTCGGCGGCACTCGCACAGCAGGCAAGGGCGGATTGGGTGGTGGCGGTGGCCTCGGTGGCAAGCGGGGTGCCGACGGAAGCGACGGCAGCACCACCTAAGTAGATTCGGCGGGCTCGGGCGGGCCGACTACGGTCGGCCGCCCGAGCGCTGATCTCTAGAACGAAAAGGCGGGGCGAATGTTCGCCCCGCCTTTTCCGCTCGCGGTGATGAGTGGCCGCCGCCGGCCCTTACTCCTCGGTGAAGTTGCGTGTGACCGCCGGATCCACCGGGATACCCGGGCCCGTCGTCGTCGACACGGTCACCTTCTTGAGGTAGCGGCCCTTCGACGAAGAAGGCTTGGCGCGCAGCACCTCGTCCAAAGCCGCGCCGTAGTTCTCGGCCAGCTTCTTCTCGTCGAACGACGCCTTGCCGATGATTAGGTGCAGGTTGGCCTGCTTGTCGACGCGGAAGTTGATCTTGCCGCCCTTGATGTCCTGGACGGCCTTGGCGACGTCGGGGGTGACGGTGCCGGTCTTGGGGTTCGGCATCAGGCCGCGGGGGCCGAGCACGCGGGCGACGCGGCCAACCTTGGCCATCTGGTCCGGCGTGGCGATCGCGGCGTCGAAGTCCAGGAAACCGCCCTGGATCTTCTCGATCAGGTCATCGCTGCCGACCACGTCGGCGCCGGCGGCCAGGGCCTGCTCAGCCTTCTCGCCCACCGCGAACACCGCGACGCGGGCGGTCTTGCCGGTGCCGTGGGGCAGGCTGACGGTGCCACGCACCATCTGGTCGGCCTTGCGGGGATCCACGCCGAGGCGGATCGCGACCTCAACGGTGGCGTCCTGCTTCTTCGACGAGGTTTCCTTGGCCAGCTTGGCCGCTTCAAGCGGGGTGTACAGCTTGTCGCGGTCCACCTTCGCGGCGGCTTCCTTGTAGGCCTTGCTGTTCTTGCTCATTGCATTCCAATCTTGTTGGGTTGGTTGTGGTTAGAGTCGGGCCGAAGCGGGCCCTCCCACGTTTCGGACGCCAGTCGGGCGCCGAAGTCTTACTCGACCGTGATGCCCATCGACCGGGCAGTCCCGGCGATGATCTTGGCGGCCTGGTCGACGTCGTTGGCGTTGAGGTCGGCCTTCTTGAACTCGGCGATCTCGCGCACCTGGTCCCAGCTGATTTTCGCGACCTTGGTCTTGTGCGGCTCCGCGGAGCCCTTCTGCACACCGGCGGCCTTGAGCAGCATGCGCGAGGCCGGCGGGGTCTTCAGCTCGAAGGTGAAGCTGCGGTCCTCGTAGACGGTGATCTCCACCGGGATGACGTTGCCGCGCTGGTTCTCTGTGGCGGCGTTGTACGCCTTGCAGAACTCCATGATGTTGACGCCGTGCTGACCGAGCGCGGGGCCGACCGGCGGGGCGGGGTTGGCCTGCCCGGCCTGGATCTGCAGCTTGATCTTGCCGGTGACTTTTTTCTTCTTGGGGGCCATGGCTGTCGATATTCCTTTCTGGCGGGCTGGCAGCCCAAACAACTAGATCTTGGCGACTTGACCGAAGGTCAGTTCGACGGGGGTTTCGCGGCCGAAGATGCTGACCAGCACCTTGAGCTTCTGCTGCTCGGCGTTGACCTCGCTGATCGACGCGGGCAGGGTCGCGAACGGGCCGTCCATGACGGTCACCGACTCGCCGACCTCGAAGTCGACCAGGATCTCCGGACGCTCCAGGGTGGCCTCGGACGACGTATGCGCCGTCGAGGCGACCTTGCCGGTCTTCTTGGCCGCACCCTGCGGCAGCAGGAACTTCACCACGTCGTCCAGCGACAGCGACGTCGGGCGCGAGGTGGCGCCGACAAAGCCGGTGACACCGGGGGTGTTGCGGACCGCGGCCCACGAGTCGTCGGTCAGGTCCATGCGCACCAGGATGTAGCCCGGCAGCACCTTGCGGTTGACCTGCTTGCGCTGGCCGTTCTTGATCTCGGTGACCTCTTCGGTGGGCACCTCCACCTGGAAGATGTAGTCGCCGACGTCGAGGTTCTGCACGCGGGTCTCGAGGTTGGCCTTCACCTTGTTCTCGTAGCCGGCGTAGGAGTGGATGACGTACCAGTCGCCCGGCTTTCCCCGCAGGTCGTTCTTCAGCGCGGTGGCGGGGTCCAGTTCCTCTTCGGGAACCTCCGGCGACACAGCGTCCGGCGCCGCCTCGTCGATCACGTCGACGACGGCGTCACCCACGGGCGCGTCGCCTTCGGGGTTCGTCACGGTGTCAGTCCTCTCCCAAAAATTAATTCTGAAAACGTTCGATCACTTGTTGCCGAAGATCAGCAGCACCAGCCGGGCCAGACCCAGGTCCACCACGCTGATCAGCGCGACCATGAGCACCAGGAAGACCAGCACCACGGCGGTGTAGCTCACCATCTGCTTGCGGTTGGGCCAGATGACCTTCCGCATCTCGGCGACGACCTGCTTGAGGTAGGTCCAGACGAACAGGAACGGGTTGCGGGTGTGGCCGTCCTTCTTGGCCTTCTTGAGTGCCTTGGTCTTGCCGCCGGCCTCGTCGTCGACGCCGAGTTCCAGCGCGGTGGTCTCGGTGTCGTCGAACTCGGCGAGCGCCGTCGACCCGGGCCGCTGACGCGACCGCTTGCCGGTCGGCCGCAGCGGCTGGGTCAGCGCAGCGGTGTTCTCGCCACCGCCCGCGGCGTCGGCACTGTCGCGCTCGTCGCTCACCGCACGCTCCTCACATGTCCATCCGGGCTATGCCCTCGAGTCTATTCAGTTGAGCAGGGGCGACAGGACTTGAACCTGCAACCTGCGGTTTTGGAGACCGCTGCTCTGCCAGTTGAGCTACGCCCCTCGGCGGAACCGCATGCGCGGCCCTGCCCCACATAGTTCACGCGCTCCCCAATCGGTCCAGCCGAACCGACGGACAGCGCGCTTACGTGGGGAAATCCCGACGTTCGAGTGTAGCGCGAGACCCTAGTCAGTTACTAATCGTGGGTGACGGGCTTGCGCAGCACCTGACCGGTCTCCGGATCCCAGCCGGCCGAGATCGAGTTGTCGCCCTCATGCCCCATCAGCGTGGTGTAGGCGATCATCACCTCGTCGCCGGTCTCGGCGTCGGTCAGCACGTTGCGGGAGGTCACGATGTCGGCGCCGAACCGCTCGTCGACCGAGTCGATGTACATGGTCGCGATGACCTCGTCGCCTTCCACGACCGGACGCAGGAACTTGAACTTCTGATCGACCTGGACGATCTGCATGGTCTCGAAGCCCACGTCGACGTGCTGGAAGAAGTGCCGCTGGGTCATCACCGCGATGATCGACACGAAGGTCAGCGGGGCCACCAGGCCGTCGTAGCCCATGGCCGCAGCGGCCTCCGGGTCGGTGCTGGCCGGGTCGTGGGCCTTGACGGCGTTGGCGAACTGACGAATCTGCTCGCGGCCCACCTTGAAGGGGTCCGGATACTGCCAGACCATCCCGCGGATGTCGGTCTTGATCGCCACGGCGTCAGGCCAGCTTCGCGACGGCCACGGCGCGGCCGAAGATCTTCTTGCCGTTGTGGGTGGCGGTGAGCGCGATCGTCGCCGTCTTGTTCTCCTCATCGACGGACTTGATGCGGCCGCTGAACTCGATATCGGCGCCCACACCGTCGTTGGGCACCGGGACGATGGCGGTGAAGCGGACGTTGTACTCGGTCACCGCACCCGGGTCGCCCACCCACTCGGTCACGTAGCCGCCGCCGAGGCCCATGGTCAGCATGCCGTGGGCGATCGCGGTGTCCAGGCCGACCTGCTTGGCGATCTCGTCGTCCCAGTGGATCGGGTTGAGGTCACCGGACACCCCGGCGTAGTTCACCAGGTCCGCCCTGGTCAGGTTGATGGTTCTCGGGGGCAGCTCGTCGCCGACCTTGACCGAACCGAACTCACGCAGCGCCATCGTTAAAGCCACTCTCTCCGCTCTCGTCACTCCGCCCGGCGAGCGTCGTGTAAGTCTCCTGAACTGTCTCGCCGTCCTGGTTGGTGACGACGACTTTGTTGACGATGATGTCAGTCCCGTGCGCCTGCCGGATGTCGTCGATATAGGAATCGCAGAAAAGCTTGTCGCCCGCGACGATCGGCTTGTAGAACTTCACCACCTGGTCCACCTGGACGATCTGCTGGTCGGTGATACCGATGTTGTTGGCTTCGAGCATCGCGCGCTGTGCGACGTAGCTGAACACCGACATGAACGTCAGCGGAGCGGCGAGACCCCGGTGGCCGAGTTCGGCCGCGGCGTCGTCGTCCAGGCATGCCGGATCGCTGCTCTGCACCGCCCTCGCGTACTCGCGAACCTTCTCGCGCTCGACCAGGTAGTAGTCGGGGTACCGGTAGTGGGTTCCGACCAGGTCCTTCGAAAGACCCACGTGTCAGCGGGACTCTTTGTGCGCCTGGTGCTTCCCGCAGTTGGGGCAGAACTTCTTCAGCTCCAGCCGGTCGGGATCGTTGCGGCGGTTCTTCTTGGTGATGTAGTTGCGGTTCTTGCACACCTCGCACGCCAAGGTGATCTTGGGCCGCACATCTGTACTGGACGCCACGTCAACTGCTCTCTTTCACGATCGATCGTCTGCGTAGCGGTGGGGGGGCTCGATCCCCCGACCTCACGATTATGAGTCGTGCGCTCTAACCAGCTGAGCTACACCGCCCCGGGGTAACGCGAGTCGGAGGCACCGACCGGCGTCCACCGAGCCCCCTAACGGAATCGAACCGTTGACCTTTTCCTTACCATGGAAACGCTCTGCCGACTGAGCTAAGGGGGCCTGACCCGCGCCGCGGGCCGTAGAGAGATTACAGCCTGCGGTCGGGCGCAGCCAAACCGCACAACCCCTACTGTTGAGGCCATGCCTTCGAGCGACCGCCTCTATTTCCGGCAGCTGCTGTCCGGCCGCGACTTCGCCGCCGGGGATCCGATCGCCCAACAGATGCGGAACTTCGCCTACCTCATCGGTGACCGGGAGACCGGCGAGGCGGTGATGGTCGATCCCGCCTACGCCGCCGGCGATCTGCTCGACACCCTGGAGTCCGACGGTATGAGTCTCTCGGGCGTACTGGTGACCCATCACCACCCCGACCACGTCGGCGGCTCGATGATGGGCTTCACCCTCAAGGGGCTGGCCGAACTGCTGGAGCGGGTCAGCGTGCCCGTCCACGTCAATACTCACGAGGCGCCGTGGGTTTCGCGGGTGACGGGTATTCCGCTGGGCGATCTGACGTCCCACGAGCACGGCGACCGAGTGGATGTCGGCGCCATCGAGATCGAGTTGCTGCACACGCCCGGGCATACCCCGGGCAGTCAGTGTTTCCTCCTCGACGGGCGACTGGTCGCCGGGGACACCCTTTTTCTGGACGGTTGCGGGCGCACGGACTTTCCCGGTGGCGACGTCGACGAGATGTTCCGCAGCCTGCAGCAGCTGTCCCGCCTGTCCGGTGACCCGACGGTTTTTCCGGGGCACTGGTACTCCGCCGAACCGAGCGCCAGCCTCCAGGACGTCAAGCGAAACAATTACGTCTATCGGGTGTCGAACCTGGAGCAGTGGCGTGCCTTGATGGGCGGCTAGTGTGGCGGTCCCCGATGTGGACGTGGTGCTCCTGCACGGCCTCACGTCCTCGGGCAGGGCTTGGGACGATCTCGGCGCTGAGCTTGCCCGGCACTGTAATGTTCACGCGCCCAACGCAATCGGTCATCGTGGGGGAGCGGAGATGCCGGTGTCCTGCGCGCTGGCCGATTTCGTTGACGACGCCGAGCGGTACCTGGACCGGATGGGCTTGCATCGACCACACCTGGTCGGCCATTCACTGGGGGGATACACAGCCCTGGAACTCGCCCGCCGCGGCCGGGCGGCGTCGGTGACGGCCATTTCCCCGGCAGGATTCTGGTCGGCCGGGGGACAGCCGCCGATGGAGGGGATGCGGCGCAGCGTGCGGATCGCACGGCTGGGTGCGCCAATGCTGAAGATGGTGGTGAGCACGGCAGCCGGCCGGCGGTTGTGGATGGGTGCCGCGCTGCACCGGCCCGAGTCGATGACAGCCCGCCAGGCACGCGCGGTGATCGCTGATCAGGCAGGCTGCACCCTGGCCGGGCGGCTCTCCATCGGCGACGACGACATGGTTGCCCCGTTCGATCCGCTGCCGTGTCCGGTGACCGTGGCCTGGGCCGAGCATGACCGGATCCTGCCGGTTGCGACCTACCGTGAGGCGGTGCGCACCCGCCTGCCGGGAGCGTCGTTCATCGTTGTTCCCGACGCCGGCCACGCCGCCATGGTTGACGACCCCGCTTTCCTCATCCGAACAGTCCTGGCCACGATGAATCTGGCGGAAGATGGAGCCGGATGACGCTCAGTAGGCGCCGCGGTGCCCGAAGACCGCGCGGGCCGTTTTCACCGTGATCAGCACGTCCGCCATCATGGACCAGTTCTCGACGTAGAGCAGGTCAAGACGAACGGCGTCTTCCCAGGACAAGTCCGAGCGGCCGCTCACCTGCCACAGACCGGTGATTCCCGGCCGGACCAGCAGCCGCCGCCGGGCTTGATCGTCGTAAGTGTGGACCTCGCCGGCCAGCGGGGGACGCGGCCCGACAACGCTCATGTCACGCTTGAGGACGTTGATGAACTGGGGAAACTCATCGAGGCTGTATTTGCGCAACACCCGTCCGAGAGGGGTGACGCGGGGATCATTGCGGATTTTGAAGAGAACCCCACCGTCGCTCTCGTTGAGATCGGCAAGTTGGCCGAGCATCGAGTCGGCGCCGTCGACCATGGTTCGGAACTTCAGCATGTCGAACGGCTGGCCGTCGAGGCCGATGCGTTCTTGGCGGTAGAGCACGGGGCCTTTGCTGCTGAGCTTGATTGCGAGGGCGATGACTGTGAACGCCGGCATACCCAGGAGGACAACTTGCGCACCTGGGATCTCCAACTAACCACAAATCCCGTGTCCACTGCATGGGGGCCAAGGCCCGGGATCGCGTTTGTATCGGTCGCACCCTCCCGGAATCCAGCAACCAAAATCCCCGGCGGCGGTAAATGCCGCGACCGGCCTCTGGAAAACTTTCCCCGACTATCGTGTCAGCCAGCGAGTTCAAAAGGGGTGACAACCGTGACGTTAGGCGGGCTGAGCGCGGTTGATCGGGCATCAGCCATCCGTTCACCCGATCCGGCCCTGCTCGGCCACATCGCGGTGTTGGTCATCGGGGCCACCTCCGGCCTGCACATCATGAAATACGGGGTCACCGGCCTCTCCGTGGTTTGCCTACTGTTGGCCCCCGGCTTCTTGTTGATGTCCCACCGCGGGGTCGACATGGTGCCGGTCCTTCTCGGTGCGCTTGGCTGGCTCGCCTTCTTGATCTCCAGTCTGATCAACGGGGTGGGTGTGCTCTACCCAAATGCGTTGGGGCCCGCCGCGTTCTCGCTGTACCTCATCGGTCTGACCGTGCTGACCGGCCGCTCGGTCGATCTGATCGCCTGGGCGCTGGCCGGGATCGGTGTGGGCAGCACCATCTTCTTCGTCCAACACGGTATCGAGTTGACCCGGACAGGCAGGTTCTTGGATCTGTGGAAGTACGGGGTGGCCCCCGGGGTCACCATCGTGCTGTTGTTCGCTCTGGTGTTGGCACGAGTTTCACTCGGCGTGCAAGCCGCCGTCCTCTTCGCCCTGGGCCTGGCGAGCCTGACGCTGAACTTCCGATCCCACGCCCTGGTGTGCCTGCTTGCCGGCGCAATCCTATTGAGTCGGCAGGTATTGGTAGACCGCGTCAAGCGCGGCTGGCAGTTTGCCGGGGTGCTGGGCTTCGGTCTCGTCTTCGGCAATGTGATGCCGGCTTTGGCCCGGACCGGAATCTTCGGGGCCGCTCTACAGGCCAAGACCTTCGAACAGGACACCGCCGGTCTGCCGATCCTGCTGGCCGGGCGCACCGAACCGCCGATGAGCGTCCAGGCCATCATGGAACGCCCGCTGCTGGGCTGGGGAAGTGCGCTCAACCTCACCCCGGAGTTCTTCGCCCGCGCTGAGCATCTGGCCCGGCGCTGGGGCTACCCCGTCGGCTTCCCGTTCGAAGGGTACTGGCGGCTGCCGACCAACGACTTCACCTTCCACTCGATCCTGTTGGGTTCGTGGGCCGAGGGCGGTGTGCTGGCCGCTCTGCTGCCGGCCTGGCTGCTGATCGCCTGTCTGGGTCTGGTGTGGAACTTCATGCGGTATGGCCGTTGGGCGCCGCTGGTGATTGTCCTTGGGCTGCAGACCTTCTGGGATGTTCTGTACAACCCGTGGATGTACAACGCCCCGGCCGTCTACGCCTGCGTGGCGCTGCTGTTCTGCGCGGGGCACTTCCGCGGCCGACCTTCAACGCCGTGACCGTCAGCGTGGTGATCCCCACGGTGGGGAGGGCATCACTTCACCGCGCTGTGCAGTCGGTGCTGGACCAAACCGAACCGGTGGCCGAGGTGATCATCGTCGCCGACTCCGATCAGTCGCTGTCCTACCCGAGCGACAGTCGAATCATCCTCCTGCGCAACGACTCCTGCCTTGGCCCAGCGGCCAGTCGACAGCGGGGGATCGACGCGGCGACCGGCGCGGTGATCGCCCTGCTCGACGACGACGACGAATGGCACCCGGATAAGCTCCACCGCCAGCTTGGCGCCGTGGAGGGCGCCGGCCCACGCTGGCTGAGTTCCTGCCGAATCGCAGCGGAGGGGCCCGGCCGGCCGCGACGGGTGTGGCCGCGCCGCCTCATCAGGCCGACCGACTCCGTGGCCGATTATCTGTTCCGGTTTACCAGTATCCGCCACGGTGGCCGTCTGCTGCAGACCTCCACCCTCTGCTTTCCAGTGGAGTTGGCCCGCGTGGTGCGCTGGGATGCCCACGCCGGCGCCGTGCACGACGAACCGAGTTGGATTCTGGAGGTGGCCTGCACCTTCCCCGATTTGCAAGTGATCCAGCTGCCCGAGGTGCTCAGCACCTACCACCTCGGAGCCGAATCCGAGTCCCGGCAGACCGCCGATCGGACCGACGACTACATCGACTGGGGACTGCGCCACCTGGCCGGTGAGTCGGCCCGGCTGCGCGGTGACTACCTGTGCTCCAGCCCGGTCAGCGCGGCGGTGGCCGCGCGGTCGCCCGCCGGAATCCGGCGGGCGGTTGCCGCCTCCCTCCGGCATGGTCGCCCGGGACTGCCTGCGCTCGGATTCGCTGCTCTGAGCGCGGTTCGGGTGATGATTCGGCGATGACCCCAGGGCCGGAGCAGCTCACCCGGGCCGAGCGTCGCTCGGCGATCCTCGGCCCGCTCTACCGGGTCATCGGCACACCGCTGGTGGCACTGTTGGGCCTGGCCAATACCGCGATCATCGTTCGGGAGACCGGCGCGGCGGTCTTCGGCCTGGTCGCGCTGGTCGCCACCATCACGCTGCTGTTCCCGTTCGCCGACCTCGGCATCGGGGCGACGGCGATGACAGCCGGCGCCCAGCTGCGCGGACCCAACCAGGACCCGCACGCCGCCGACGTGATTCGCCGCTCCTATCACGTGCTGTTCGGTGTGGCCGGCGCACTCGTCGGCGCCGCCATGGCCGTCATGGCGGTCGACGGGTGGACGGTGTTGACCGGATTCTCCAGCGGCCCCGATGACCGGTGGGCCATCACCGCGGCGGCTTGCCTGTTCGCGCTGACCATCCCGGCGGGTCTCGGGGTGCGGATTCTGGGGGGACTGGACCGCGTGCCGCTGGCCACCCTGATCCTGATGAGCAATTCGCTGTTCGCGCTGGCGATCACCGGTGTGCTCTACCTGATCGGCGCCCCCGGGATCTGGTACGCGCTCTCCGCGCTCGGCGGGCTGCTGCTCGGCCAACTGGTTGGCACGGTGCTGGCCTGCCGGCTGTCCGGGTTGGGATGGTCCTCCTTCGGCCGGGTCCGGACCGGCGGAACCCGGCTGCTGCGGGGCAGCCTGTGGTTGTTCCTGATGGGCGTCGGGCTGCCGATCGGGATGCAGGCCGGCCGGGTGCTGTTGGCGCACCTCTCCAGCCCGCTGCAGCTGTCCGAATACGCTCTGATGGCGCAGATCTACGGGGTGTGCTGGGTGGCGTTCACGATGGCAGGGTTTGCGCTCTGGCCCATTTTCGTCAAGCGCCGCAACGTGATTGGGGCCACCCTGCGGATTTGGCGACAGATGACCGGCATCCTGTCCGGGCTCGCGGCCGTCGTCGCCGTCGCTTTCGTTCTGCTGGCGCCGCTGGCCGGACGGCTGCTGTCCGGTGGTCGGATCACCATCACAACGCAGCTTGCGTGCGCGTTCGGGGTCCTGCTGGTGGTCCAGAGTGCCTACCTGGCCTCCAACATGCTGTTGACCCGCCCCGAGGAGGCCCGCTGGCAGGCCTGGTGGGCGCTGGCGATGGCAGCGCTCAGCGTGGCACTCGGCGCGCTTGCCGCCGCTCGGTTCGGGGCGGTCGGCGTCACCTTCGCCGCGGCGTTCGCGGTTCTTACCGCGCAGGTGGTTCCAGCTCTGCTGTGGGTTCCTCGACTGGTGCGGCGACGGCCGGAGGCAGCCGCTTGAGCACATGGGCCTTGGGGCCCACCATCACCTCGCCGGGGCCTACGTCGTCGAGCACCAGCGCCCCCGCGCCGATGAAGGCGCCGTCGCCGATGGTGATGTTGCCCAGCACCAGCGCCCCGGCTCCGATGGTGACGTTGTCGCCGATGGTGGGCGGGCCGCTCTCGTCGGTGAAGCCGATGGTGACCTGCTGGTGAAGATAGAAGTGGCTCCCGATGGACTTCGCCGCCACCAGGGTGGCGATTCCGTGCTGAATGAAACACCCGGGCCCGAGGCTGTCCGGTTCGAAAATGACGGCCTCCTGGCCTTTGTAGAGCCACTTCATCAAGATCCGGATTGGCAGCGGACTGGCACTGCGCAGCCGGTAGTGCACCAGGGTGCGGAACTCAGGCAGGGCGCCGGTGAAGAAACCGAACCGGGTCGCGGAATCCAATCCGGCCAGTTGGTCGTCTTTGAGGCACTCCACCCACCAGTCCACGTCGGCGAGGATGTCGGCGCTGGATTTGGAGCGCATCGCCACGACCCACAAGGGGTACGCCCACATTCGTGCCAACTTCAAGAGGACTGGCGATCTGCGGGGTGCCATGGTGGGAAAGTCTAAATAATGCCCCTGAAATGGCCGGCCGTTTGGTACTTGTGAACCGGCTGAATAGAGCTTCCGATTTCGGCCGCACCGCGAGATGCGCGCAAACGAAGGTGCGCAACCTTATTGCGCATGATTCAGGCCGCTGAATCAAGCAATCGGTCTGAATGAGCACGTTTGCTGGACGCTATGCTACTCACGTGGATGAGCGGGCATTAAGAGTCGCAATCCTCGGCATCAATTACCAACCTGAGTTGATCGGCATCGCGCCCTACACGGCAGGTCTGGCAAAAGCTCTGGCAGATCGCGGCCATGACGTCACCGTCCTGACCGGCTATCCGCACTATCCCAGTTGGCGCCACCGCCCGGACTCCACACGATTTCGCTCCGAGGAATCCGTTGACCTGGTGCGTGTGCGCAGGTTCAAGCATCCCGTGCCGCGCAGGTTTTCCTGGGTGGGCCGTGCGCACATGGAGTTGGCTTTCGGTCTTCAGGTGAGCACCGCCCGGTGGGGCCGGCCCGACGTCGTCATCGTTGTGACTCCGCCGCTGCTCAGTGCGGCGATGGCGGTCCTGCGAGCGCGCCTGACGCGGCGTCGTCCCGCCGTCGGAGTCATCGTGCAGGACCTCTACAGCCGCGGAATCGCCGAAACCGGTGCCACATCAGGCATTACGGCCCTCGCCTTGCGGGCGGTCGAGTCCATGACATTGAGGCTTGCCGATGGAATTTCGGTTATCCACAGTGGTTTTCGCTCCGACATCGCCGCCAACCTCCGCGTCGACCCGGGCAGGATTCGGGTAATTCGGAATTGGACCCACATTCAGGAGCCGAACCTGCCCGCCAGCAAGGCATTTCGCGCCGCGCATGGCTGGAGCCACGATGAGGTTGTCGTCCTGCACGCCGGAAATGTTGGATATAAGCAGGGCTTGGAGAACGTCGTCGAGGCGGCGGCGTTGGCCCAGCGGACAGACCAGCGCATCAAGTTCGTCCTCATCGGAGACGGCAACCAACGCCGGATCCTGGAGCGCGATGCGGCCGGCTTGACGACGTTGCAATTTCTCGAGTCGGTCAGCGAGGAGCAGTTTCCCGCGGCACTCGGTGCCGCCGACTTGCTGCTGGTGAACGAGCGACCGGGCGTGGCGCAGATGTCGGTGCCCAGCAAGTTGACGTCCTACTTTCAGGCCGGCAAACCAGTCATCGCTGCCGTCGAACCTGTGGGCTACACCGCAGGCGAAATCAACGCCGCGGGTGGCGGTGTGTGCATTCCGCCGGGGCGACCCGATCTACTGCTGGCCGAAGCACTTCGAATCGCGGGTGATCGACGCCTTGCGCGCGAATTCGGGGACCGCGGCCGTCGCTACAGCAGAGAAATTCTGCAGCACGGCCATTCGATAGACTCCTACGAACAATGGATCAGATCATTGGTGGAACTCCGCGCGGATCGTTGAGGTTGAGGAAGGCCCGGTGACGTTGAAGAAAGCCCTCATCACCGGCATCACCGGCCAGGATGGCTCCTACCTCGCCGAGCTCCTGCTCGACAAGGGCTACGAGGTGCACGGGATCATCAGGCGCGCATCGACTTTCAACACCCGGAGGATCGACCATCTCTACGTTGATCCCCACGTCGAAGGTGCGCGGTTGTTCCTGCATTACGGCGATCTCCTGGACGGTCCGCGGCTGGACAGCCTGCTGGCGGAGATCCGGCCCGATGAGATCTACCATCTGGCCGCGCAGTCCCATGTCCGGGTGAGTTTCGAGGAGCCCGAGTTCACGGGGCAGACGACGGGTCTGGGATCGCTGCGCATCCTTGAGTCCGTTCGGCAGCTGGGCCTGCAGACCCGCTTCTATCAGGCATCGAGTTCGGAGATGTTCGGCTCCTCGCCGCCACCGCAGCACGAGGACACGCCATTTCATCCCCGGTCGCCCTACGGGACCGCCAAGTTGTTCGGCTACTGGTCGGCTCGGAACTACCGGGAGGCCTACGGCCTGTACGTGGTCAACGGAATACTGTTCAACCACGAGTCTCCGCGCCGAGGAGAGACGTTCGTGACGCGCAAGATCACCCGGGCGGCGGCACGCATCAAAGCCGGGATCGACACCACCTTGTGGTTGGGAAACATCGACGCGATCCGTGACTGGGGGTACGCCCCGGAGTACGTCGAGGGCATGTGGCGGATGCTGCAACAGCCTGAGCCGCGCGACTATATCTTGGCTACCGGTGTGGGCTATTCGGTTCGCGACTTCCTGACCGTGGCCTTCGACCATGCGGGGCTGGACTGGGAGGAGTTCGTCCGCTTCGATTCGGCCTACGAGCGGCCTGCCGAAGTGCATTCGATGATCGGCGACGCCACGCGCGCACGGGAGTTACTGGGTTGGAAGCCGACGGTGTTGATGCCCGAACTGGCGCGCATCATGGTCGACGCCGACGTCGCGGCACTTCATGACGGCTGACTCGCTTCGCGAGCGGGTGCGACTGAGACTCCGCGAGCGCCGGGTCGCCCCGCGACCCACCGCGGGGAATTCGGTCCTCACGCCGCCGGTATACGTCAAATCGCACCCCGTGGAGAACCGTGCCCGGCTCGGGTACTACACGGCGCTGCATACCGCCCGCTCATTGCGCAGCGGCGATTACGACTTCGCCGCGCAGGGACTCCAGACCTCGGTCCGGCTGCCGGGCCTTGCCGTCCTGGATCTCCTTGGCGCGCAGAGGCGGGAGTGCAACGTGTGCGGCTGGCGGGGCCGGAAGTTCTACCCCAACACCGGCACCGGTTACCACGAGGCCGACACCGTCTGCCCGGGTTGCTTGAGTCTGGACCGTCACCGCAGCCTGCTGGCACTGCTGGTCGCCCGGACCGACGTGTTCGCCGGTGGCCGCCGAGTGGTCGAAGTGGCACCCTCGCCGGGGTTCGAGGCGCTCATGCGCGCCCAACCCGGCGTCGACTACACCAGTTTTGATCTGGCGCCGTTCGCCATGGAGCGGCACGACATCACCGCGATGAACTTCCCCGACGACAGCGTCGACTACTTCCTCTGTTTCCACGTGCTCGAGCACCTGCCGGAAGATGCTCCGGCGATCGCCGAAATCCACCGGGTGCTGCGACCGGGCGGCACGGCGGTGCTTCAGGTACCGCTCGACTGGGATGCCGCGCGGACCCGCGAATACCCCGCCCCCGACCCGCGCGAGTGTGGCCACGTCCGGCGATACGGCCGCGACTTCGCCGACAAGATCGCCGCGCCCGGGTTTTCTGTTCGGCATGTCTCGGTGTCGGAGGTGTTCGACGCCGACACCGTGAGTCGCTACGGGCTGTCCAGGGAGCCGATCTTCTTCGCCACCAAGGTGTAACTCCAACGGCGCCTTGCTTCTACGGCAGCGGCGTGTAACTGAACGAGTCGACCAACATGGTCGCCGGCCATGGCGTCGTCGCATCCGGCGGGCCCGGCCACGGACCGCCGACAGCGACCTGCAGGACTGCATACATCGGCTCGTTGAACACCCACTGCGCCCCCGACGGCAGAGAAGCCGGGGTGAGATCCGCCAGCATGGTGTTGTCGACGCCGACGACGATCTGGTTCTCGCGCCACATCAACCAGTAGTCGTGGTAGTCGTTGGTCAGGTCGATGATGGGAGCCACCGAGGAGATCTGACCACGCGTCCCGACGAACTGGCCCGAGGCCGCGGAGCCACCGTAGTAGTCGGTGTTGCCCTGAGGCCCGTGTAGGGCCACGTTGTACGTCTTGCCGTTGTTGACCAGTTCCATGATGTCGATCTCACCGCATGCGGGCCAGCCCGAAGGCTGATCGGGGTTGTAGCTGGTGCCGAGCATCCAGAACGATGGCCAAATACCCTGTCCCGCAGGCATTTTGATGCTTGCCTGGACCACGCCGTACTTCATGGCGAGTTTGTCCTGGGTGACCAGTCGGGCGGAGGTGTAGCCGTTCGCGGTCTGGTTGGCCTGAATCACCAGGTGGCCCTGACCGTCGACGCGGGCATTGTCGGTGGAGTTGGTGTAGGTCTGCAGGCCGTCGTCTCGATACGGACCGAGGTGATAACCCCACAGCCCCGGGTCGGGCGGCGAGCCCGCCGAACCGTTGAAGTTGTCGACCACACTGGCGGTGGGGTTGCCGGACGCCGTGACATTGACCTTGATATCTCGGCTCCGGCTGGCGAACGGCCTGAGCAGATTGACGTGGAATCCGGGGTTCTCAATCGTGACTGTGAACGAGTCGGTACCCGAAAAGCCCGTACCCGGTGTGTATTTGTAGACGCCGCTCGGTGTGATCGAGACGGTGCCGAACTTGGGACTCTGGTTCAGGGTGTAGGTGATCGGGTCGCCCTCGGGGTCGCTCCCCGCGACGAAGCCCCAGATCTGCCCGCTCGGCCGGACCATCGCCTGCACCGGTGCAGCGGTGGGCACCTGGTTGAAAAGCGCCCGTCTCATCAGCTGTAGAGCCCCGCTGATGACATCCCCGATCGGCTGGCCCGCTGGGCCACCGCCCACGGCATTGCCGGCCGGTGTCGCGCTGCCGGTTGCGGCCGCGCCGACCGCGGCTGCGGGTGCGGGCGTGGGTGCGGGTTGAGCGGGGGAGGGGCTGGACGCGGCAGGTGCAGGATCCACCACCGGAACAGTGGGCGCGCGGTCGACGGCCGCCGCCGGCGGCTCGGGCGTGGGCGTGCGTTGGGTGGTGTTCGCACGGTCGGCGACCGGGCTCGATACCGCCGACGTTGGTGGGACCGACTCGGCCGTTGTTGGAACCACCTCGGCAGGAGCCGCTTCTGTGGACGGCATAGCGGACCGGCGCTGAGCCGCGGAGCCTGCCGTGGCCGGCGGCAGTCCGGCTCGGCCTTCGATCACCGTGGGAAGTCGACTGTTGACGTTGGCCCGGCTGGGCGGCGCTGACGCCGCGCTCCGCGCAGAGGGGGTCGAGGCGCCGGCTCGTGCGGGCGCATCGGCCCGGGTGTGGTCAGAACTCGTGGAGTCGGTAGGAGCGGCGCAGGCCGGAGCAGGTGCGCCGACGCTGACCACCGACAGCCCCAGTGCGCACACACCCGTCGCGAGAATCGCGGCACGCCGATGCGTCCAACGCCCCGGTTCATCGCGCATCTGACGGACCCCTGTCGCTTGCTTAGGCCGCGACCGCACCCGGTTTCAGGTACGTCACCAGGCTAACGTCAAGGCCCTCGTCGAGGAAGTAGTACTGGCAGCCGGTCAGGTACTTCATGTACCGGTTGTAATTCTCCTCGTCGGTGATGGCGATGGCCTGGTCCTTGTTGCGCTCGAGCGCCGCGGCCCAGATGCCGAGGGTCTTGATGTAGTGATTGCGCAGCGACATGGGCTCTGGCACGACGAAGCCGGCCTTCTCGCCGAGTTCGACCATCATCTTCGTGCTCGGAATCCGGCCGCCGGGGAAGATCTCGGTGTAGATGAACTTGGCGAACCTGGCTAACTCGAAATTCAATTTCTTCCCGCGTGCGGCGAGGTCCAGGGGGTGGTACCCGACGCTGCTCTGGATCGTCATCCGGCCGTCGTCGGGAAGGATGTCGAAACAGTTCTTGAAGAAGTCGTCGTAGCGCTCGAAGCCGAAATGCTCGAAGGCCTCGATCGACACGATCCGGTCGACGGGGGAGTGGAACTGTTCCCAGCCCTCGAGCCGCACGTCGAAGGTCCGGTCGCTGTCGACGTTGGCGAGCAACTGCTGGCAGTACGCCTGCTGGTTCTTCGACAGCGTCAGGCCGATCACGTTGACGTCGTACTTCTCCATCGCCCGCTTGAGGGTCAAGCCCCATCCGCAGCCGATCTCGAGCAGGGTCATGCCCGGCTTCAGATCCAGCTTGTCCAGGTTCAGGTCGACGTTGGCGACCTGCGCCTCGGACAGGGTGACGTGCGGTCCGGTGAAGTAGGCGCAGCTGTACTTGCGCGTCGGATCCTGAAACAGGCCGAAGAAATCGTCGGAGAGGTCGTAGTGGGCCTGGATGTCCTCGAAATGCGGCCGCATGTCTTTGGTGTCGCTGGTTTCAGGCATGAAGGTTGTCGTCTCCCGTGCTGCTTGGTATGTCAATCACCACGGCCCCCGCGTGTGGTGCGCACTGCTTGAGCCTGAACGATACCGTGATTCCGGGCTGCTTTCGGCCCCGGGAACGCTAGCCGTGTCGCCCGAAAGCCCGGCTACCGCGCTTCGGCGAACTGAGCGAACGTCGCATCGAGTTCGCTGATGATGTCGTCCCAGAGTGGTTCGGGAAGGTCATGGCCCATTCCGTCGAACAGCACCAGCCTCGCTGAGGGGATGGCGCCGGCGATGGCCCGGCCACCCGAGGGGCGCATCAGCTTGTCCGCTTTGCCGTGGATGACCACCGTCGGCGCGGCGATCCGGGCGTCGTAGCGCTTGAGGCTGCCGCTGCCGAGGATCGCGCTGAAATGCCGGCCGATGCCCTGCGGGTAGAAGCTGCGCTCGTAGTTCTCGATGGCGTCGGCGCGCATCTGTTCGTCGGACTTCCGGTAGGCCGGGCTGCCGATGATCTTGGACACCCGCACCGAGTTCTCGACGATCACCTCGCGCGGCGAGCTGGGGTACGGCCCCTTGATCAGGGCCATCAGGGCCTTGTATGCGGGCGGTGGCAGCAGCGGCGAGTTGTTGGACGAGAAGATGATGCCCAGGCCGGCGGTTCGCTCCGGGTGCTCGGCGGCGAAGATCTGCGCGATCATCCCGCCCATGGACGCCCCCACGACGTGGGCCCGCTCGATGCCGAGGTGGTCCAGGACGGCCGCGGCGTCGTCGGCCATGTCCTCCAGGCGATAGACGCAGGGGCTGGGCAGACCGGCGAAGCTGCGCAGCAGGTTGGGGACCAGCTTGCCGCCGGCGCGCCGGCCGTGCAGCTTGGTGGACAGGCCGACGTCGCGGTTGTCGAAGCGGATCACCCGGTAGCCGAGGTCGACCAGCTTCTGGCAGAACTCCTCGTGCCACAGCACCAGTTGCGCGCCGAGGCCCATGATGAGCAGGACGGGCGGGTCGTCGATGTTGCCGAGGTCCTCGTAGTGGATCTCGATGTCGGTCCCGTCCCACGCGGTGTGGGCGTAGCCGGTGCGGATCTGCATGCGTCAGACCTCGACGTCGTTCTGGTGTTCGCGGCTGACCTCAACCATGAAGTTGGCGAAGTAACCGGTGAGCTCGGGGTCGCTCATCATCTGCCACTTCGGCGCCAGCAGCTTCATGTAGCGCTCCACATAGAGAAACTGCTTGCCGATCAGCACGAGCTCACGCGGAAGCTTCACGTCGTAGGCGTCGGCCAGCGTCGAGAGCTGCTTCCCGATCTCGGCGTAGGACATGTCGCCGAGGTTCTTCATCGTCAGGGGCGTGGCGAACGCCTCGAGGTCCTTGGCGGCCTCCGGTTCCGGCTTGGTCTGCCCGACCGCGCCCATGAGCACCAGGATCTTCCCGGCCGAGGCGTGGTCCTTCTTCACTAGCAGGGCGTAGACGAGTTCGCGCAGCAGCCAGCGGGTACGCGGATCGATGCGGCCCATGATCCCGAAGTCCAGGAAGACGATGCGGCCCTTGTCGTCGACGAGCAGGTTGCCGGCGTGCAGGTCGCCGTGGAACAGGCCGTGGCGCAGGCCGCCCTCGAAGGTGGAGAACAGCAGCGCCTTCACCAGTTCGGTGCCGTCGAAGCCCTTCTTGCGGATGGCGGGAAGGTCGTCGATTCGCACGCCGTGGACGCGCTGCATGGTGAGCACCCGCTCACTGGTGAATTCCCAATGCACTTGCGGCACTGTGATATTGCGGCCGAGGGGGGAGCCATGCAGGCCGGACACCCAGGCCTCCATCGACTGCGCCTCGATGCGGAAGTCGAGTTCCTCGGCGAGGTTGTCGGCGAAGTCGGCGACGACGTCCTGCGCCGAGAGCCGCCGTCCGAGTTTGGCGAACTCCACCACCTGGGCGAAGCGCTTGAGGATCTGCAGGTCCGCGGCGACCCGGCGGCGGATGCCCGGGCGCTGGATCTTGACGACGACGTCCTCGCCGGTGTGCAGGGTGGCGAAGTGCACCTGGGCGATCGACGCCGACGCGAAGGGCTCTTCCTCGAAGGTCTTGAACAGGTCGGCGGGGTCGGCGCCGAGTTCCTGCTTGAAGAGCTTGTGCACCTCGGCGGTGTCGGCCGGCGGGACGGCGTCGAGCAGGCTGCGGAACTCCCGGGAGAGTTGCTCGCCGAAGGCGCCGGGGCTCGAGGCGATGATCTGCCCGAACTTGACGTAGGTAGGTCCCAGGTCGGCGAAGGTCTTGGGCAGCTCGCGGATGACCTTGTCCGGGATGCTGCCCTTGGTCGGCAGCTTGGTCAGCACCCTCAGGCCCGCCCGGGTGACCTGCCATCCGGTGACTCCGACGCGGGCGGCCTCCACCGGGAGCGGGACCCGGTCGAGCTTCGCCATGTCGCGGTGGTCGGTGGAACTCATTCTGTCGAGTGTGCCAAATCCCGACGTTGTGGCCCTAATTCTTTGAGTTGGGTCACGTACCCCCCGCCGAGTGCCCGCTGACGCGGGGGAAATGCGAGAAGGGGCCTGCCTGAAGGGGCGATCGATGGGTTTGGGGTAAACGGATGCGTCAACACCCACGATCCCGGGGAACTGCGCCAGGTCCAGCACGTGCTCGGGCACATGCTGATCGGCTGATCGCGGCGCTGAGCGGTCCCTTCCCCGTAGATTTGCTGGCGTGCAGCTCAGTGCCGAGGCCACGGAACTTTTCGTCGGGACAGCGGAGGCGCCCGAACAGGTCGTTCGGGTGACGGTGTCCGGAGCGCCGGGGCCGACGACGGTGCGGATCGCCGGCGACGGTCTGACCGGCTCGGCTCACGCGGAAGCCGGGGACAGCGTCGTCGAGGTGCCGGTGTCGGTCGAGCGGCCCGTACCGGGGGAGCGTCGCGCCGCGCGGGTGATCGCCGGTGACACCCAGACGCCGTTCGGTTTCGTCGTCGCCGAACCCGGCTGGACCATGTTCATGATCAGCCACTTCCACTACGACCCGGTCTGGTGGAACACCCAGGGCGCCTACACCAGCGTCTGGACCGAGGACCCGCCTGGACGCTGCAAGCAGAACAACGCCTTCGCGCTCGTGGCCACCCATCTGGAGATGGCGCGCCGCGAGCCGGTCTACAAGTTCGTGCTGGCCGAAGTCGACTACCTCAAGCCGTACTTCGATGCGCATCCGGAAGACCGCGACGATCTGCTGCGGTTCATCGCCGAGGGCCGCGTCGAGGTGATGGGCGGCACCTACAACGAACCCAACACCAATCTCACCGGCCCGGAGACGGCGATCCGGAACTTCGTGCACGGCATCGGTTTTCAGCGTGACGTTCTCGGCGCGCATCCCGCAACGGCCTGGCAGCTGGACGTCTTCGGCCACGACCCGCAGTTCCCCGGGATGGCGGCGGACGCCGGCCTGACGTCCAGCAGCTGGGCGCGGGGTCCGCACCACCAGTGGGGGCCGATGGCCGGCGGCGGGGACCCACGTCGGATGCAGTTCCGCAGCGAGTTCGAGTGGATCGCCCCGTCTGGCCTCGGGCTGCTCACGCATTACATGCCGGCCCATTACGCCGCGGGATGGTGGATGGATTCGTCGACGTCGCTGGCCGAGGCCGAGGAGGCCACCTTCGAGCTGTTCCGGTCGCTGAAGTCCGTCGCGCTGACCCGCAACGTGCTGCTGCCGGTCGGCACCGACTACACGCCGCCGAACGCGTGGGTCACCGAGATCCACCGGGACTGGAATGCCCGCTACACCTGGCCGAAGTTCGTCTGCGCCATCCCGCGGGACTTCTTCGCCGCCGTGCGCGCCGAACTCGCCGAGCGAGGCGCCGGCCCGTCGCCGCAGACGCGGGACATGAACCCGATCTACACCGGCAAGGACGTCTCCTACATCGACACCAAGCAGGCCAACCGCGCGGCGGAGGACGCCGTGCTGGGTGCGGAGCGGTTTGCGACGTTCGCCGCCGTGCTTTCCGGTGCCCGCTATCCGGAGGCGGCGCTGGCCAAGGCGTGGGTGCAGCTGGCGTGGGGCGCCCACCACGACGCGATCACCGGAAGTGAGTCCGACCAGGTCTTCCTGGACTTGTTGACCGGATGGCGCGACGCGTGGGAGTTGGGTCGGGCGGCGCGGTCCGGTGCTTTGGGGGTGCTGTCGAGCGCGGTCTCGACGGAGTTGCCGTCGGTGGTGGTGTGGAACCCATTGGGGCACAAGCGGACTGACATCGTGACGGTTCATCTCGAGGAGCCGGTCGGCGATGCGGTGACGGTCCTCGATTCGTCCGGCGGGGAGGTGCGCGCGCTGGTGGAGGACGACGGCCATTCGGTGAGTTGGCGGGCCGACGACGTCGGCTCACTGGGCTGGCGCACGTACCGGGTGGTCGGCGGTTCGGAGCCGTCCGGCTGGGCTGAGGTCGACGGCGTCGAGATCGGCAACGAGTTCCACCGGGTGCGGGTCGACGCTGCGCGCGGCGGCGGGGTGGTGTCGCTGCGCGAGACCGGGGGACGTGAGCTGATCGCCGACGGCGCCGTCGGCAACGAACTGGCCGTCTACGAGGAGTACCCGGCGCATCCGGAGGCCGGCGAGGGGCCGTGGCACCTGCTGCCGAGCGGGCCGGTGCAGTGTTCGTCGGAGTTCCCGGCATCGGTCCGGGCCTATCGCAGTCCGCTGGGCGAGCGGTTGGTGATCGAGGGTGCCATCGGCGATGCACTGCGCTACACCCAGACGCTGACGTTGTGGCGCGGCATCGACCGCCTCGACTGCCGCACCACGATCGACGACTTCACCGGCGCCGACCGCCTGGTCCGGCTGCGCTGGCCCTGCCCGGTGCCCGGGGCGATGCCGGTCAGCGAGGTGGGCGACGCGGTGATCGGCCGCGGCTTCGGCCTGATGCACGACCACACCAGCGGCGAGGACCGGGCCGTGGATTCCGCGCAGCACCCCTGGACCCTGGACAACCCGGCGCACGGCTGGTTCGGGCTGTCATCCTGCGCGCGCATCGCTGTCGGTTCAGAGACCCGGGCGGTGTCGGTCGCCGAGGTGATCGCCCCTTCGGAGGACGAGGCGGTGTCTGCCAAGGACCTGATGGTCGCCCTGGTGCGGGCCGGGGTGACGGCCACCTGCAGCACCGCCGACCGTCCCCGCTACGGCCACCTCGATGTCGACTCCAACCTGCCCGACGCCCGCATCAGTCTCGGCGGACCCGAGCAGAACGCGTTCACCGCCGCGGTGCTCGCCGCGTCCGACCCCGCCTATGCCGCCGAGGTGAAACGTCAACTGGCCGAAGCCAGTTCGGCGCGGGTGCTGGTGCCGGCGGCCGCGCCCCTGGATGCGGTGTGGGTGCCTGATGCGGACCTGCGTGGTGTGCTGGACCTGCCGGTGCTCATCGTCGCGGGCGACGGGGCGGTCGAGGCGTTGGCGTCCGAACTGGACGACGCCGAGATCACCGTCGAGCAGGACGTGCCGGCGGACTGCGGTGACTTCGAGTCGCGCACCGTCGCCCTCGTCAACCGCGGCGTTCCCGGGTTCGCCGTCGAGCGCGACGGAACCCTGCACTCGTCGCTCATGCGGTCCTGCACCGGATGGCCGTCGGGAACCTGGATCGACCCGCCGGCGCGCAAGGCCCCCGACGGCTCGAACTTCCAACTGCAGCACTGGAGCCACACCTTCGACTTCAGTCTCGTGACCGGCTCCGGTGACTGGCGTGCCGTTGGAATGCCCACGCGCAGCGCCGAATTCAATCACCCACTGGTGCCGGTGACGGTCAGCCAGGGCAGCGGTGGACTCGCCGCGGACGGCTCCCTGCTCACCGTCGAGCCCGCCGGCAGGATCCAGTTGGCGACGCTCAAACCGCGCGGCAACCCGACGGCCACCGGCAGCGCCACGTCCGTCGACCCGGCCGACGTGACGATCCGGCTCGTCGAAACCGCCGGCGCCCCAACCGAAGTCGCGCTCTCGACGTCGGTGGGATCCCTGTCGGAGGCGGTGTCGCTCGATCTGCTGGAAGAGCCCGCCGATGGGGATCCGCTGCGCCTGCACGGATACCAGATCGCCACCGTCGGCGCGCGTCTTCATGCCCAGCCGGTGATCGACGCGCACGGCCGGCAGCTTGCGCCGGATGCCGAAGCCGCACAGCCGCTGTACGCCCGCTACTGGCTGCACAACCGCGGCCCGGCCCCGCTGGGCGGGCTGCCCGCCGTCGCGCATCTGCATCCCGAGGCGGTGACCGCACAGCCGGGGGAGACCGTTCGACTGCGGGTGAGCATCGCCAGCGACTGCAGTGACACCGAACTGGTGCCCACGCTGCGGATGCGATACCCCCGCGGATGGGGCGAGGATGCCGGCGTCGAAAGAGTCTCCGCCCGTGCCGGATACCTGCCCGCACGGGGGCACCGGGAAACGCACGTCACCATCCGGGTGCCCGACGACGCCGAGCCCGGCCACTATCCGGTGCGCACCGAGTTGGCGCTCTCAGGTGACATGCCCGACGCGTGGCGGCAGGCGGTGGAGGACGTCTGCGTCATCACTGTCGGGGACGTCGACGAAGACCTCGTGCGGCTGGTCGCCGAGCCGCAGGACGTCGTCGTCAAGCGAGGCGAACGGACCCGACTCACGGCCACCATCGCCTCCAGCGCCCACGGAGACGTGAATCTCGAGGCGCATCTCATCAGCCCGTGGGGAACCTGGGAGTGGATCGGACCCGCCGCCACCGGCGCCGTCCTGCCGGCGCAGGGGACGGCGGAGGTCGGCTTCGACGTCACGCCGCCGCCGTGGCTCACTCCCGGACGGTGGTGGGCACTGATCCGGATCGGCTGCGCGGGACGGCTGCTCTACACCCCGGCAGTGTCGGTGACGGTGCGATGACCGCGACACACATACACGTCGCGGCGACGGTGGCCGGCCAGCCGGTCTCCGTCACCGAAGTCGACAAACGCGAAGCGGCCCTTCGTAATTCGCCACAGACCGCCGCCCTGCCTCGCCCCGGCACGAGCGAGGGCCGGCAGCTGCGCCGCTGGCTCACCCAGTTGATGGTGACCGAGCGGGTGATCGCCCACGAAGCCGCCGCGCTGGGCGTGGCCGTCACCCCTGAGCCGCCCGGCGAGGAGGCCATCCTGCCCCACCTCGTCGCGCGGCTCGAGATCGGCAGCATCGCCGCCAGCGCCCTCGCCGACCCGTTGGCGCGGGCGCTCTACGCGACAGTGACCGCGGACGTCGACGTCGACGACGACGCCATCGCGGATTATCTGCGCCGCAACCCATCCCGCTTCGCCGGGGCAGTCGACCCCGCGACGGCCGTCGCAGAACTGCTCCGTGGCGCCGCCCGCCGCCGCGCCTTCCGCCTCTGGCTCGAACAGCGCCGCGCCGCCCTGGTCTGGCTAGCCCCCGGGTACGAGCATCCCGGCGATCCCCGCCAGCCCGACAACATCCACAAACACTGATGAGCGCACATTCCCCGAGCCGGTCCGCTCCTGGCCGCCGGCACCCGTTACTCGCCCTCGACATCGGCGGCACCAAGATCGCCGCCGGGCTCGTCGACGCGAATGGCCAACTGCTGCAGCAGAATCGGCGGCCCACTCCGCGTGCCGACGACCCCGATCAGGTCTGGGCGGCCGCCGAACAAGCCATCGCCGAAGCGTTCGACGCCGCCGGCGGCGCCGTCGCGGGCGTCGGAATCTCCTCGGCCGGGCCGATTCACCTCACCGACGGAACCATCAGCCCGGTCAACATCCCGGCCTGGCGCGGCTTCCCGGTTCGCGACCGCGTCGCCGCGGCCGTGCCGGGAGTGCCCGTGCAACTGGCCGGCGACGGCCTCTGCATGGCGCTCGGCGAACACTGGCGCGGTGCGGGGCAGGGCGCACCATTCATGCTCGGCATGGTGGTCTCCACCGGCATCGGCGGCGGCCTGGTCCTCGACGGCATGCCGTACGACGGACGCACCGGCAACGCGGGACACGTCGGCCACATGATCGTCGACGTCGACGGCCCGCCCTGCGGTTGCGGGGCCCGCGGCTGTGTCGAGTCCATCGCCAGCGGCCCGCACATGGCGGCCTGGGCCCGGGAACACGGGTGGTCCGGCGACGACGCCAAGGCCCTCGCCGACTCCGCTGCCGCCGGCGACCCCATAGCCGTCGAGGCCTTCCGCCGCGGTACCCGAGCGATCGCGGCGATGATCGCCTCGGTCGGCGCGGTCTGCGACCTCGACCTCGTCGTCGTCGGCGGGGGAGTGGCCAACGCCGGCCCGATCCTCTTCGACCCGCTGCGCGAGGCGCTGCGCGACTACGCCGCCCTCGACTTCATCAAGGGCCTGCAAGTCAAACCCGCGGAGCTCGGCGGGGACGCCGGCCTCATCGGCGCCGCCGCCCTCCTGCGCTGATTTCCGCCGCGAGCGCGCGCAAACTTCCCCATCGTGGGCGGCAAACCGGGAAGTTTGCGCGCCCTCGTAGGGATCGCGGGATCAGGGTGCCCGGGCTGGGCAGGCCGATCATCCCCAGGCGCAGCTCGGGTGACTGGCCGGGTATACAGGTCCGGGGGACCCTCACCGCATGCTGCCTTCCTCGCTGCCGCGACGGGTCGCCGGGCTGGCTACGACCGCCGAACTGCTCACCGCGATGACACGAAAGCAGCTCGACGCCGCCGTCCGGAAGGGCCGGTTGATCAGGGTCTGGCACGGTGTCTATTCGACGACGGAGCCCGATCTCATGCTCCGATTGTGGGCACTGGATCTGGTCATCGGCGGGCATGCTGTCGCCTGCCTGCACACCGCGGCCACGCTGTACGGGTTCGGCGTGCACGACAGCCCGGCGGTGCACGTCCTGGACCCGGGTAACTCACTTCGGTCGACCACCGGACTCGTCGTGCATCGGCGGGAAGGCGCTCCGCTGCAACTGGTGTCGAGCCGGCGCGTGACGGCGCCGGCATGGACGGCTGTCGAGGTGGCCCGTCAGTTGCCGCGGCCGCGGGCACTGGCCACCCTCGACTCGGCGCTGCACGCCCGCCGCTGTACGGCGGTCGACCTCGCCGATGCCGTTGGACGGCAATCCGGCCGGCGGGGCATCGCCCATGTGCGCCAACTGCTCGACATTGCCGACGGCCGAGCCGAGTCAGCGATGGAGAGCGAGGCACGTCTGGCGATGCTCGATCACGGCCTGCCGCGCCCCGAGCTGCAACACCTCATCCGCGGGCACGACGGCGAACGGTGGCGCGTCGACTTCGCCTGGCCGGAGGCCCGGGTGGCGGCCGAGTACGAGAGCGTCGACTTCCACGCCGGTGCGGCCGCCATGATGCGCGACAGGAAGCGGATCGCCGGCATCCAGGAGACGGGCTGGGTCGTGATCCCCATCGTCGTCAGCGATGTACGGCAGACCCCGGCGCGGATGTGCGCACGGATCGGCCGCCATCTCGAGCGTGCATGACGCCGAGGGAGCGCAAACTCCCCTTACCGGAGTGGAAACCGGGGGAGTTTGCGCGCGCTCGCGGGGAGAGGGCTCGCGGGGAGAGGGGACGCGGGGAGAGGGGACGCGGACAGAGGGGACGCGGATTTTGGCGGGCGGACCAGCGCCGCTATGCTTGCACCGTTCCACCGAAGACCGTCGGTCACCAAGCAATTGGTTGAAGGTCCCGGACATCCGGGCGGCCCACGCAGGAGGACGAGGCTAGACCGTTGCACAAAGCAGCCTTCACGCCCCGGCCGTCTGCGCCGGGGCGTTCGTCGTTTCCAGGCCCTGAAGTCGGCGGCACACCGACATAGAAGGAGGCAATGCATGGCCAAACCTGAAAAGGCCACTGCGGTCGCCGAGATCACCGAGCAGTTCAAGTCCTCGACGGCCACCGTGGTCACCGAGTACCGCGGCCTGTCCGTGGCCAACCTGGCCGAACTGCGTCGCTCCCTGGGCGGCACCGCGACCTACACCGTCGCCAAGAACACGCTGGTCAAGCGTGCGGCGGCGGAAGCCGGTATCGAAGGCCTCGACGATCTGTTCGCCGGACCGACCGCGATCGCGTTCGTCACCGGCGAGGCGGTTGACGCCGCCAAGACGATCAAGAAGTTCGCCAAGGACCACAAGGCGCTCGTCATCAAGGGCGGCTACATGGACGGGCACCCGCTGTCCGTCGACGAGGTCAACCGGATCGCCGACCTCGAGTCCCGCGAGGTGCTGCTGGCCAAGCTGGCCGGCGCCATGAAGGGCAACCTGGCCAAGGCGGCCGGGCTGTTCAACGCCCCCGCATCGCAGATGGCCCGCCTGGCCGCCGCGCTGCAGGAGAAGAAGTCCGGCGAAGAAGCCGCTTAAGCAACCCCCCCAAACCCCTAGAAAGGACCCATACCCATGGCAAAGCTCTCCACCGACGAACTGCTCGACGCGTTCAAGGAAATGACCCTGCTGGAGCTCTCTGAGTTCGTGAAGAAGTTCGAAGAGGTCTTCGAGGTCACCGCGGCGGCTCCGGTCGCCGTCGCCGCTGCGGGCGGTGCCGCTGCCCCGGCCGCCGAGGCCGCCGAGGAGCAGACCGAGTTCGACGTCATCCTCGAGAGCGCCGGCGAGAAGAAGATCGGCGTCATCAAGGTCGTCCGCGAGATCGTCTCCGGCCTGGGCCTGAAGGAGGCCAAGGATCTGGTCGACGGCGCTCCCAAGCCGCTGCTGGAGAAGGCCACCAAGGAGGCCGCCGACGACGCCAAGGCCAAGCTCGAGGCCGCCGGCGCCACGGTCACCGTCAAGTAGTAGCCGACGCGCCGTTTTTACACGGCGCCCAGGCAGGCAAATCCCCCGCGTACCCGATCGGTGCGCGGGGGATTTTCTATCGGGGTACAAAACGTATGCAGCCAAAAGGTGTGCGCTACAGTGACTCAAACCACAGGTGCATTTCCGGTGGACAAATCGTGTGGGCGGAAGGATTCGAGTGGGTACCGCTATCGAGGTTGAGAACCTGACCAAGTCGTTCGGCTCGCAGACGATCTGGGAAGACGTGACGTTGACAATCCCGGCCGGCGAGGTCAGCGTCATCCTGGGCCCGTCCGGTACCGGCAAGTCGGTGTTCCTGAAGTCGCTCATCGGCCTGCTGCGCCCCGAGCGCGGCAAGATCATGATCGACGGCACCGACATCATCCAGTGCTCGGCCAAGGAGCTCTACGAGATCCGCACCCTGTTCGGCGTGATGTTCCAGGACGGCGCGCTGTTCGGCTCGATGAACATCTACGACAACACCGCTTTCCCGTTGCGTGAGCACACCAAGAAGAAGGAAAGCGAAATCCGCAACATCGTCATGGAAAAGCTCGAGATGGTGGGCTTGATGGGCGCGGAGAACAAGTTCCCGGGCGAGATCTCCGGCGGTATGAAGAAGCGCGCCGGCCTGGCCCGCTCCCTGGTGCTCGACCCCCAGATCATCCTCGTCGACGAGCCGGACTCCGGCCTGGACCCCGTCCGCACCGCCTACCTCAGCCAGCTGCTCATCGACATCAACGCCCAGATCGACGCCACGATCCTCATCGTGACGCACAACATCAACATCGTGCGCACCGTGCCGGACAACATCGGCATGCTCTACCGCAAGCATCTGGTCATGTTCGGTCCGCGCGAGGTGCTGCTCACCAGCGAGGAGCCTGCCGTCAAGCAGTTCCTCAACGGCCGGCGCATCGGCCCGATCGGCATGTCCGAGGAGAAGGACGAGGCCACCGTCGCCGCCGAGGCCGCGGCCATGGAGGCCGGCCAGGGTGACGGCGGTCTGGAGGAGATCGAGGGCGTGCCCCCGCAGCTCATCACCACGCCGGGCATGCCCGAGCGCCAGGCCGTCCGGCGCCGGCAGGCGCGTGTCCGCGAGATTCTGCACACCCTGCCGCCCAAGGCGCAGGAGGTCATCCTCGACGACCTCGAAGGCACCCACAAGCTGCCGTCGCACACATTCGCCGACTAGCCGACTGTCCTGACCGACCGCGCCCTCTGACCAATTGATGACGCGGTCGTCCGGCATGGGTTTTTCCCCGCTGAACGAGGCGGCGTCGCGGTAGCGTTTGCCCGATCCGTCAGGAAGGGGCAAACGTTATGGCCGATCGGCGCACTCTGCTGGGCACTGGCGCAGTTCTCGTCGGGCTGAGTTCAGCCCTCATCACCGGAACGGCCGTCGCCAACGCCGACACCGGCCAGAGCGACACCCAGCCGGCCGACGGCCCATCCGCCTCGGCGTCGACGCCCGACTCCACACCGACCGCGACGAGGGCCCGTCATACCGGTGCCCGTGGCGGATCGGCGGCCAATCCCGCTCCCGCAGCGGCGACCAACGACACCGCCACTCCGCGGGGACGACGTTCCGCCGCGGCCGGCGCGGCCGATGACGCTGCGTTGCCCGAGGTCAAGAACGCCGACCCGGTAACGGCCGAGGCCCCCGCAGCGCCCGCCTTGACGCAGGCCGCCGCGCAACCGCAGCCGGCCGACGTCGTCGTCCCAGCCGGGAAAGCCCCCGCGCCGGCTCCCGCGGCCGCGGTGAGCGCCCCGTCCCTCCTCGCCCGCACCGTCGCGCCGGTCCCGGCCGCCGCCGTGGCGGCCCCGGTGAACGCCTACGCCGCAGCCGCCCCGGCGCCGGCTGCCGCCGCCACCGGAATCCTCGACGCGCTCGCGAACCTCGGTTTGCTGCCGGGCGGCGCGCCCGCCGCCGCCACCCCGGCGCTGGCCGCCTTCGCCGGCCAGGTCGCCGACCCGTCGCCCGCCTCCGTCGTCGGCACCGCGCTGTCCGCGGGCGCGCCGCCGGATCCCAAGCTGCCCGGACTTCCGACGAACGGCGTCACCGGCGTCACCGTCGGCAAAGCGCCTCTGGACATCCCGGGTGCGTTCATCGGCAAGACCGTGCCCGCCGACTGGTACTTCCCGACCCAGGCCGACGGCTCCGTCAAACCGCAGGGCCTGATCTGGCTGCAGCACGGCTTCGCCGCGACCAACACCTTCTACAGCGCGCTCGCCACCGAACTGGCGAAGAAGACCAACAGCGTCGTAGTGGCGCCCACCCTGTCGTCGAGTCCGTTCACGTTCTCCGGCGGCGGGCTCAACAGCCCGGTCACCCAGGAGGCCGCCGCCCAGGCGCTGCTCGACCCGAACCGCACCGTGCTGATCAAGAGCGCCCTGGCGGCCGGCTACACCGGCGACCCCGACGCGCTTAAGGGCAGCTTCGTCCTCACCGGGCACTCCGCCGGCGGCGGCTTCTCCTCGGCGGTGGGCGCGGACTACGTCAACGAGGGCACCACCGCCCAGGACGCCAACCTGCTCGGCATCGTGATGTACGACGGTGTGTCGACGAGCACGTTCGACGGAACCTTCACCCAGCAGATCCAGGCGCTGGCCGGCGCCAACAAGCCGGTCTATCAACTCGCCGCCCCCGCCCAGGCCTGGAACCTGTTCGGCGCCACCTCGAACGAACTGCTGGCGGCCCGTCCCAACACCTTCGACGGCGTGGTGCTGGTCGGCGGCTCGCACGTCGACTCGATGCTCGGCGTCAACCCGATCTTCGACACCGTGCTCCAACTCGTGGCCGGCAAGGTGCCGCCCGGCAACACCGCCGCCACCTACACCTTGAGCACCGGCTGGATCAACGACTTCTACACCCCGGGCGCCACCCCGCAGGCCCCGCAGTACGGCTTCTACCCGGCGGCCAACCAGCAGATCATCATGGGCCAGGCCGCCGGCGTGGGACTGCCCAGCGTCGTGCTCAACCAGACCACGCCGATCGGCACCGCCATCGAGTCGTTCACCAACGCGATCTTCAAGCTGTTCGGCATCCCGCCCAGCCCGAAGGTCAACACCGGTGGCAACGGCGTGACGGCGTTGGTGACCCCGCCGAAGAGCAACGGCGTGACCGGGTTGAAGACCGGGACGTCGATCCTCACCATCCCGTCGGGCAACGGCTACGACGCGCCTGCCGACTGGTACTTCCCGACCCAGGCGGACGGATCAGTTCAGGCCAACGGCGTCATCTGGCTACAGCACGGCTTCCTCGGATTCAAGGCCTGGTACTCCGACCTGGCGCAGGCCCTGGCCCAGGAGACCAACTCGATTGTCGTTGTGCCGCAGATCAATTGGTTCAACGACGCCTTCTCCGGCCAGGCCGCCGCGGAGATGTTCACGGGCACCCGGCAGGCGCTGAACATCAGCGCCAGCAAGGCCGGATACGAGGGCACGCTGCCGCAGAAGTTCATCCTCACCGGCCACTCGGCCGGCGGCCGGTTCGCCACGGCGGCCGGCGCGGGCACCGTCGACAACGGCGCCTACACCGACCTGCTCGGCATCGTCATGTTCGACGGCGTCTCGGGTCCCGACCAGTTCCCCGTCGACATCGCCAAGCTCGACAGCAAGGGCATTCCGGACTACCAGATCGCGGCCCCGCCGCAGAGCTGGAACGCCTGGGGCGGCACCACCGAGCAATACGCGCTGCTGCACCCCGGGCAGTTCATCGGGACGATGATCGACAACGGATCGCACACCGACTCCGTCGCCGGCGACTCGCTGTGGGGCCGTCTCGGCGTGATCGGCAGCAACATCTTCGTCAAGCCGTCGCCCCCAGGCGGCAAGGAGGCCGTCCGCACCTTCGCGACCGGCTGGGTGAACGACTATTACAGCGGCGTCTACGGGCCCGCCAACCCGGGTTACGGCATCTACGGCAATCCCAACGACGGCACCTACGTCCCGAACCAGCCGATCGTCATGGGCCAGGCAGGCGCGACGACGCTGCCCGCCCCGCCGCCGGTGGACGTCGCGATCTACGCCAACGGCCAGCCCTGGTACGAGCAGGGCAGCGTCAAGCTGCCGTTCGCGTGGGGCCTGGTCAACACCAAGGCCGTCTACACCCCGCTGCCGGACGGCAACATCAAGGTGGAGAACTCCGGCAACTACTTCGGACCCAACGGGCCGCAGTCCAGCATCACCGGCAAGGCGGTGCCGATCAACGGGCCCACCAACACCCGGCTGAACGTGGGCTTCGGTCCCGGCACCCCGAGCTCGCAGGAACCGGGGAACTACTGGATCCTCGACTACGACCCGGGCTACAAGTGGGTCATCGTCAGCGACTCCAGAGGGCTGAGCGGCTTCATCCTGACCCGCGACCAGCAGATCCCCGCCGACGAGTACAACGCGCTGGTCGCGCGGGCTCAACAGCTCGGCGTGAAGGGTCGGATCACGCCCACCCGCCAGTACCCGTAACGGGCCGTCGCGGAGCCCCATCCGGGGGCAAACCCGCGCCGGTCGGGATTTGGCAGGAGGAATTACCGCGTTATCCCTTGACGGGACGCCGTTTGCGGTTCAATCTGTCTGCAGCATGCGTGCAGGGGTAGCAACATTCGCCAGCCAGCGTCGGCCGCTCCCGGCATGCGCCGGTTGAGCCGCGCGCCGTTCTGCGGTATGGTTGGACGTTGCGCTGGCTGCCCCCTGCCCATCCTCAACCCGCACCTGGACACCGTGGTCTTGGTCTGAGTCGTTTCGTTCCAGCTCAGACGGCCTTTTACGTGCCGTGTGCGTCGGCGGATCCGGACGGGTGTACGTCAGCCGATACCGACGCAGATTAGCGGCACGGGTCCGGCGAAGCCGACACCCGGTAGTCCGCATGAGGTGCTGGAAGGATGCATCTTGGCAGTCTCTAGCCAGAGCAAATCGGCAACTGATTCTTCTAACTCCGTTCCGGGGGCACCGGCACGTGTGTCCTTCGCCAAGCTGCGCGAGCCGCTGGAGGTTCCCGGTCTGCTCGATGTGCAGACCGACTCGTTCAAGTGGCTGATCGGCGCCGACGAGTGGCGTGAGAAGGCCAAGGCCAACGGCGACCCCAACCCGGTCGGCGGCCTCGAAGAAGTGCTCGCCGAGCTCTCCCCGATCGAGGACTTCTCCGGCTCGATGTCGCTGAGCTTCTCCGACCCGCGCTTCGACGAGGTCAAGGCACCGGTCGACGAGTGCAAAGACAAGGACATGACGTACGCGGCCCCGCTGTTCGTGACGGCCGAGTTCATCAACAACAACACCGGCGAGATCAAGAGCCAGACGGTCTTCATGGGTGACTTCCCGATGATGACCGAGAAGGGCACCTTCATCATCAACGGCACCGAGCGCGTGGTCGTCAGCCAGCTGGTGCGCTCGCCCGGTGTGTACTTCGACGAGACCATCGACAAGTCCACCGAGAAGACGCTGCACAGCGTCAAGGTGATCCCCGGCCGCGGCGCGTGGCTGGAGTTCGACATCGACAAGCGTGACACCGTCGGCGTGCGCATCGACCGCAAGCGCCGCCAGCCGGTCACCGTGCTGCTCAAGGCGCTCGGCTGGACCAACGAGCAGATCCGGGAGCGCTTCGGCTTCTCCGAGATCATGATGTCGACGCTGGAGAAGGACAACACCGCCGGCACCGACGAGGCGCTGCTGGACATCTACCGCAAGCTGCGTCCGGGCGAGCCGCCGACCAAGGAGTCCGCGCAAACCCTGCTGGAGAACCTGTTCTTCAAGGAGAAGCGCTACGACCTGGCCCGCGTGGGCCGCTACAAGGTCAACAAGAAGCTGGGCCTCAACGCCGGCAAGCCGATCACCAACTCGACGCTGACCGAAGAGGACATCGTCGCCACCATCGAGTACCTGGTGCGTCTGCACCACGCCTCGGAGACCGGTATCCCGGCCACCATGACGGTGCCCGGCGGCGTCGAGGTCCCGGTGGACGTCGACGACATCGACCACTTCGGCAACCGTCGTCTGCGCACCGTGGGCGAGCTGATCCAGAACCAGATCCGGGTCGGCCTGAGCCGCATGGAGCGCGTCGTCCGCGAGCGGATGACCACCCAGGACGTCGAGGCGATCACCCCGCAGACCCTGATCAACATCCGTCCCGTCGTGGCGGCGATCAAGGAGTTCTTCGGCACCAGCCAGCTGTCGCAGTTCATGGACCAGAACAACCCGCTGTCGGGCCTGACCCACAAGCGTCGTCTCTCGGCGCTGGGCCCCGGCGGTCTGTCCCGTGAGCGCGCCGGCCTCGAGGTGCGCGACGTGCACCCCAGCCATTACGGCCGGATGTGCCCGATCGAGACCCCGGAAGGCCCGAACATCGGCCTGATCGGTTCGCTGTCGGTGTACGCGCGGGTCAACCCGTTCGGCTTCATCGAGACGCCCTACCGCAAGGTGGTCAACGGTGTGGTCACCGACGACATCGACTACCTGACCGCCGACGAGGAGGACCGCCACGTCGTGGCGCAGGCCAACTCGCCGACCGACGCCAAGGGCAAGTTCCTCGAGGAGCGGGTCCTGGTGCGCCGCAAGGGCGGCGAGGTCGAGTACGTCGCCGCCACCGAGGTGGACTACATGGACGTCTCGCCGCGCCAGATGGTGTCGGTGGCCACGGCCATGATCCCGTTCCTCGAGCACGACGACGCCAACCGCGCCCTGATGGGTGCCAACATGCAGCGCCAGGCGGTTCCGCTGGTGCGCAGCGAGGCGCCGCTGGTGGGCACCGGCATGGAGTTGCGCGCCGCGATCGACGCCGGTGACGTCGTCGTCGCGGACAAAGCCGGTGTGGTGGAAGAGGTTTCGGCCGACTACATCACCGTGATGGCCGACGACGGCACCCGGCACAGCTACCGGATGCGCAAGTTCAACCGGTCCAACCACGGCACCTGCGCCAACCAGAAGCCGATCGTCGACTCCGGTCAGCGGGTCGAGTCCGGCCAGGTCATCGCCGACGGTCCGTGCACCGAGAACGGCGAGATGGCGCTGGGCAAGAACCTGCTCGTCGCCGTCATGCCGTGGGAAGGGCACAACTACGAGGACGCGATCATCCTGTCCAGCCGCCTGGTTGAGGAGGACGTGCTCACCTCGATTCACATCGAGGAGCACGAGATCGACGCCCGCGACACCAAGCTGGGCGCCGAGGAGATCACCCGGGACATCCCGAACGTCTCCGACGAGGTGCTCGCCGACCTCGACGAACGAGGCATCGTCCGCATCGGCGCGGAGGTCCGCGACGGCGACATCCTGGTGGGCAAGGTCACCCCGAAGGGCGAGACCGAGCTGACCCCGGAGGAGCGCCTGCTGCGCGCCATCTTCGGCGAGAAGGCCCGCGAGGTCCGCGACACCTCACTGAAGGTGCCGCACGGCGAGTCCGGCAAGGTCATCGGCATCCGGGTGTTCTCCCGCGAGGACGACGACGAGTTGCCCGCCGGCGTCAACGAACTGGTCCGCGTCTACGTGGCCCAGAAGCGCAAGATCTCCGACGGCGACAAGCTCGCCGGACGCCATGGCAACAAGGGCGTCATCGGCAAGATCCTGCCGATCGAGGACATGCCGTTCCTTCCGGACGGCACGCCGGTGGACATCATCCTGAACACCCACGGTGTTCCGCGACGGATGAACATCGGTCAGATCCTCGAGACGCACCTGGGCTGGATCGCCAAGACCGGCTGGCAGGTCGCCCAAGAAGGGGGAGCCACTCCGGAGTGGGCCGCCAATATGCCCGAGGGCATGCTCGAGGCCCCGGCGAACACCATCGTCTCCACCCCGGTGTTCGACGGCGCGCGCGAGGAGGAGCTGCAGGGTCTGCTCGGCTCGACGCTGGCCAACCGCGACGGCGAGGTCATGGTCAACGCCGACGGCAAGGCGAACCTGTTCGACGGCCGCAGCGGCGAACCGTTCCCGTACCCGGTGACGGTGGGCTACATGTACGTGCTCAAGCTGCACCACCTGGTGGACGACAAGATCCACGCCCGCTCCACCGGCCCGTACTCGATGATCACCCAGCAGCCGCTGGGCGGTAAGGCGCAGTTCGGCGGTCAGCGGTTCGGCGAGATGGAATGCTGGGCCATGCAGGCCTACGGCGCGGCGTACACGCTGCAGGAGCTCTTGACCATCAAGTCCGACGACACCGTCGGCCGCGTCAAGGTCTACGAGGCGATCGTCAAGGGCGAGAACATCCCCGAGCCGGGCATCCCGGAGTCGTTCAAGGTGTTGCTCAAGGAGCTGCAGTCGCTGTGCCTCAACGTCGAGGTGCTCTCCAGCGACGGCGCTGCCATCGAGATGCGCGACGGCGACGACGAGGACTTGGAACGCGCTGCCGCGAACCTGGGAATCAACCTGTCCCGCAACGAGTCTGCGTCTGTCGAGGACCTCGCGTAAGCGAGACACCCTCAGCCACAAAACATTTGAAGCCGCAGTTTCTATCCCGCAAGGGGAAAGGGAGTTTACGTGCTAGACGTCAACTTCTTCGATGAGCTCCGCATCGGCCTGGCCACCGCCGAGGACATCCGCACATGGTCCTACGGCGAGGTCAAGAAGCCGGAGACCATCAACTACCGCACGCTCAAGCCCGAGAAGGACGGCCTGTTCTGCGAGAAGATCTTCGGACCGACTCGCGACTGGGAGTGCTACTGCGGCAAGTACAAGCGCGTCCGCTTCAAGGGCATCATCTGTGAGCGCTGCGGCGTCGAGGTGACCCGCGCCAAGGTGCGCCGTGAGCGGATGGGCCACATCGAGCTGGCCGCGCCCGTCACGCACATCTGGTACTTCAAGGGCGTCCCGTCGCGGCTGGGC